>Ga0163163_10000045_pt1 | contig 135325 bp, 83 predicted proteins | sample S65metaG_FD_119766 | JGI IMG/M metagenome (GOLD analysis project Ga0163163, IMG submission 119766) | Switchgrass rhizosphere microbial communities from Kellogg Biological Station, Michigan, USA - S6-5 metaG | ecosystem: Host-associated > Plants > Roots > Rhizosphere > Soil | place: USA...
CAGTTAATGCGACGTGAGCATGCCCGTTATGCGCCCAGGGCGCTTGCCGCAGGCAAGGAGTATTCGCTCGATGCGCTCCATCGCGCATTGGATCAGGCGTTCAGCGACTGAGGCGAGGTCGCCGCCCGTATGCGTATCGCACTCATTATCTCTGAACCCGCCGACGAAGGGCGTGGGTCTTTGGGAATTCCGCAGAAATGAAAGGCCGTTAGAGTGTCATCGAAGGTCCCGGTTGTACTAATCTTTTTCCGACGGCGTTGCGCGCTCGAGGTGTTGCAAGCTGTCCGCGGTTACGCGCCGGAGCGGCTGTTCCTGGTTGCGGATGGTGGACGAACCCCGGAGGAGCATGCAGGGTGTCTGAACGTCCGTCAGGCGGTGGAGGCTGCGGTTGACTGGCCGTGCCAGGTGGAACGCCTGTACTCAGACGGGAATCTTGGTTGCCGTGGCAATATCCCGCGCGGCATTAGCTGGGTATTTAACCAAGTCGAGCAAGCGATCATCCTGGAGGACGATACGGTTCCACATCTGGATTTCTTTCGCTTTTGTGAGGAGATGCTGGCGCGATACGCGTGTGAGCCTCGAGTGATGATGGTCAGTGGAACAAACTTCTTTCCGGAGCATCCGGGCTTTAGAGAGCAGAGTTATCTTTTCTCCGGATATGGTGGGTCATGGGGGTACGGCACTTGGGCGCGGGCATGGCGACACTACGATGCGGACATGCGGCTGTGGCCGGAAGCCAAAGAGAGCGGGTTGTTGCGGGCGATGCTCCTGACAGCGCAGGAACAGGCGTACTGGAACCGAACTTTTGAGTCCGTGTGGTCGAAGACCTGTTCCTGTGATCCGTATGATTATCAATGGCTCTTTGCGCGTTGGTTGCAAGGAGGACTGAGCATAGTGCCCCGGTCGAACTTAGTGACAAATATTGGAGGTGGAATTGAGGCCACGCATACGAAGGCTGCGGGCTGCAAGTTTCTCGGGAGGCCTGTACAGGCAATTAGTTGGCCGCTCGACCACCCGTTGGTGGTTGTCAGAAGCGCGACCTTTGATCAAGACTATGGCCGGTTTGTGTTCTATGGAGAGCCCCGGCCAGCATGGCGAAGGTATCTGGCAAAGCACCTTCCACGGGGAATGCGCAACGGAATACGCTCTCTAGGGCGAAGCGGTACGTTACGCCTGGCCCAACTGCGGCGGAGCATCATTGGAGCGCGATCCCGATGACGAAGGTTTTTCAAAGAGACTGAATGACAGCGGAGTAATGGCGATTCCGAAGATTGTGACCCGCTATCTGCTCGTGAAGGGAGTCCACAAAGTCGCAAGATTATTCCGCATGGCTTTGCTATGGCCACCTCATAGCTGTGTGCGTTGGGGTAGTTTGCGGCGGACCTCACCGGTCAGCCGGGTGTTCGGTCTGGATCGCGGGCAAGCCATTGGCCGTTATTTCATCGAGAAGTTTCTGGCTTCTCGAGCGGACCAGATTCGTGGAAAGGTTTTGGAGATAGGCGACAACCGCTACACCAAATGTTTCGGTGGTTCGCGGGTAACTCGGAGTGACGTTCTCCATGCGGTGGCCGGAAATCCAAAGGCGACCCTGGTCGGCGACTTACAGAGCGGGCAAGGGCTGTCGTCTGAGGTTTTTGATTGCATCATTCTGACCCAAACTCTGCAATTCGTTTACGATATGAAGGCGGCCGTTGAAACCTTGCATCGTTGTTTGCGTCCAGGTGGCGTGGTTTTGGCAACGGGCACCGGAATCAGCCAGATCAGCCGCTATGACATGGACCGCTGGGGAGAGTATTGGCGGTTTACCAGTCTCTCCGCGCGGCGGATGTTTGAAGCGGTTTTCGGTGTGGGCGCGGTCACTGTCAAGACGTACGGGAATGTTCTCGCCGCCACAGCGATGTTGCAGGGGATCTCCGCCAGCGAGCTCCGACCCGCCGAACTCGACGCGCAAGACCCCGATTATGAAGTGGTCATTACGATTGAGGCGGTTAGGCGCCCATGAGAATTCGTGGACTGGGAGGGTTGAAGGCAAATTTATAGTATGGATTATCTCTCAAAACTCGAAAATCAAAGCATTTACATCCTGCGCGAGGCGTTCAACAAATTCGACCGGCTCGCAATGCTGTGGAGCATCGGCAAAGACTCCACCGTCCTTCTCTGGCTCGCCCGCAAGGCCTTCTTCGGCCATGTTCCCTTTCCACTCGTTCACGTTGATACCACCTATAAAATCCAGTCGATGATCGAGTATCGTGATCGGCTGGTAAAGGAGTGGGGCCTTGGGCTGATCGTGGGCAAAAACGAGCTAGTGCTCGGAAGCGAGATCACGTATCCGCACGGCAAAGCCACCCGTGTGGAATGCTGCGGGACGCTTAAGAAGGATGCCCTCAAGCAGGTCCTCGACCAGCATCACTTCACCGGTGTCATCGTCGGTGTGCGCCGCGACGAGGAGCCGACCCGCGCCAAGGAACGCTATTTCAGTCCGCGAGACAAGAACATGGAGTGGAATGTCGAGGACCAGCCGCCCGAGTTGTGGGACCAGTTCAAGACCGATTTCGAGGCCGGCACCCACATTCGCATTCATCCACTGCTTCACTGGACCGAGCTGAATGTCTGGGAATACATTGAGCGGGAGAACATCCCCATAATTCCGCTCTATTTTAGCAACGGCAAAGGCGAACGCTACCGGAGCCTGGGCTGTGCGCCATGCACTTTTCCGATAAAATCGAATGCGAAAACGGTGCGAGAGATTATTGGGGAGTTGCGCCAAACCAACGTTCCTGAGCGCGCCGGACGCGCTCAGGATAAAGAAAGCGAAGATGCTTTTGAAAAACTCAGACGCGATGGATACATGTGAAATCTCAGTGGGGCGGAGGACACTGCAATCCTCCGTGGCTGCTGCGTCAAGCAGCACCCGCTGTCCGGAAGCAATGGGGAAGGCAATCCCTTCAACTGGCCCCGAGGAACAATTAAAAATTGTCATCGTCGGCCACGTGGACCACGGCAAATCGACCTTTGTTGGCCGCTTATTCCACGATACTGGATCGCTGCCCGAGGGGAAGCTCGACCAGCTTCGAAAGGCCGCCGAAAGCCGGGGCGTGCCGTTCGAGTGGGCCAATCTGATGGATGCGCTGCAAGCCGAGCGTGATCAGAACATTACGATCGATACCGCCCAAATCTGGTTTGAGACCAAAAAGCGTCAGTACGTGATCATCGACGCGCCAGGGCACAAGGAATTCCTCAAGAACATGATCACTGGGGCCGCTGCCGCCGAAGCGGCCTTGCTTCTGATTGACGCCCACGAAGGCGTGCAGGAGAACTCCCGCCGTCATGGCTACTTGCTCAGCCTGCTCGGTATCCGGCAGATCGCCGTGCTGGTGAACAAGATGGATCTGGAGAACTACCGCGAGCCGAAGTTCCAACACATCGAAGCGGAATACCGTGCCTGGCTCTCGTCAATCGATGTCCAAGCGAGCGTTTTCATTCCGATAGCTGCCAAGCACGGGGACAACATCGCTTCCCGTAGTGTGAAAATGCCTTGGTGGCAAGGCCCAACCGTGCTGCAGACACTTGACCAATTCAAGGTTTCGGACCGTCCATCAAACCAGCCCTTGCGCTTCCCGATTCAGGACATCTACCGACTCGATCACCGGCGCATCCTGGCAGGACGGATCGAAGCTGGCTCGATCGCCGTTGGTGACAGGATTCTTTTCTCGCCGACCAACAAGACCAGCACCGTCAAGACTATTGAGCGTTGGAACGCGCCGACGAGCGACCATGCTTATGCCGGCGAATCCATTGGCATCACGCTCACGGAGCAGGTCTTTGTCGCTCGGGGAGCGATGGCGGTGCATGAGACCGCACCCCCGTACGAATTATCCAGCTTCAAGGCTCGCCTTTTTTGGCTTGGCAAACGGCCCTTTGTCAAAGGCAAAAACTACAAACTTAAACTCGCTACTCAGAAAGTCGATTGCTACATCGAATCGATCGAAAAAGTCATCGACGCTTCCACGCTCCAGGCCGTCTCTCGCGAAGAAAACGAGCTCTTCGTCGGCCGTCACGAAGTTGCTGAGTTGACCATTCACACCAGGAAACTAATCGCTTTTGACGTCCACTCCGAGATTGTCGCCACCGGCCGCTTTGTGGTCGTCGATGGGTTCGAGGTCTCCGGCGGCGGCATAATCGCCGCGGACCACTATCCCCGCCGCACTCGCGACTCGAATACAAAGAGCGATAACATTTATTGGAGTCAGGGCAAGGTCTCTCCAAGACAGCGCGAATTGCGTAACGGCCATCAGGGCTGTGTACTCTGGCTCACTGGCCTCTCCGGGGCCGGCAAGTCGAGCATTGCGACGGAATTAGAGGGTGAATTGTTCAATCTAGGCCGACAGGTTTATGTGCTCGACGGAGATAATATCCGGCACGGCCTTGGGTCGGATCTCGGATTCTCTCACAAGGACCGTACCGAGAACATCCGGCGCATCGGCGAGGTGGCGAAGCTGTTCGCGGATGCTGGCGTTATATGCATCACCGCATTCATCTCCCCTTACTGCGCAGACCGCGATTCGGTGAGGAGGATTTTGACCAAAGGCCGTTTTATCGAGGTGTTCGTGAACGCACCGCTGGAAACCTGCGAGGAAAGAGATCCCAAAGGCCTCTACGCCAAGGCGCGCGCAAAAGAGATCAAGGAGTTCACCGGCGTCTCCGCTCCCTACGAACTGCCCCAGAACCCCGAGATTGAGCTCTGCACGGATAAACTGAGCGTTCAGGAATCGGTAACGAAAGTTATGGAGTACCTGCAGTCGAAATTATGGACCCATGAAAATGTTTCTGAAATGGAATAGCCTGAGAGCGATACTGCGAAGTATTAAAGATCATGTTGAGTCAATTGCCTCTTTTGACAGCTTTGAGCGGCCCATTTTCATAATTGCTCCACCGCGTTCCGGCTCAACCTTCCTCTTTGACTCATTAAGACAGTTTAATGAACTACATTGCTTGGACGCGGAGGCTGATTCTATTTGGTGGCGGGTTTTTCCTTATGACGATATGCCGTACCCTTCTGACTATGTCGGGGAAGAACAAGTTTCCCCCAGAAATGTTCGGGAAATCCGCCGACTCACTTATCTGGCCGCAGCGGGAATTCGCTGCCGGAAACATGGCAGGTGGGCACGGATTCATAACCTCCGCTACCTGTTTGGTTTGAAGCGCATTCGCTATCTTGATAAGACTATTACCAACTGTTTTCACCTAAAGTTTCTGGATCAGGCCTTCCCGGATGCACAGTACATCATGTTGCTGCGGGATCCCCAAGCAAATATTAGTAGTATGATCGAAGGCTGGGGACGCCCGGAATTCAGCATTCCTCAACTTACGCCGAAAGTTCGACAGTTGCGGACCGCAACTGTCGAATGCTTGACGTATGCCGCCCCGCCAGGGTGGAAAGACATTGTCGCTTGTCCGCTGCCCCAAATTTGCGCGTGGATGTGGATGCAACATATAGAGTACGCTTTGGAGTTTTTCAGAAAGCAGGGAAAAGCCTACGCAGTTGTTCGATACGAGGATTTGGTCGAGAATAATCTGCAAACAGTGTGTGAGCTGGCAACGAAGTTGGGCTTGGTAGTAACGAAGTCTACCATGGATTATCTCGAGCACCCTCCACTCAGTAGAACGACGGTTTCAACGCCGGAGCGGACTAAGTGGATGACAAAAAACAGAGTGGCGATCGAGTCCGTCCGTCCGATGATTAAGAGCTTGGCTGAAAAGATTGGATATGGCGCGCTTTTCGGCTAACCCTACTGCCTTCGGAAGCTCGGGCTGCTCACCGGGTAGCGCTGAGGCGAAGGACTCCCCGACTGCAGACTCCCACAATCTGGTATTCCAGGTGACATGGATGTTTCAATCCTCTGGGTGCGCTCAGGAAGCCAATGTTTTATCCAAGCCAGAATTTGGTTTCAGGATTCATATGCCACGGCGGTTATTCGCGCCGTAGAGAGTCCCGCTAAACTTGCATGAAAATTCGCGGACTCGGACGTTTGAAAGCCCAATGGTCTCGGATAAGGGGCCAACTGAGGCCAGGCCCGACCGTCCTGCTGTACCATCGGGTTACGCAGCTTGCGAAGGACCCGCATTTGCTCGCCGTGTCGCCCGCGCATTTTGAGGAACAATTGCTGGCTCTGCGGCAGCATTATGAGGTGGTGTCCCTGGCAGAGCTGATGCGGAGGGTCATGCGAGGCATGCCCGTCGAGCCGGTGGTTGCTCTGACCTTTGATGATGGCTATGCCGACAACGCCACAGCAGCGCCGCCTCTATTAAAAAAGCACGGCGTGCCAGCGATGTTCTACCTTCCTTCCGGGTTTGTGGGCACCACCCGCGAATATCTGCAAGATGACCTTGAGAGGCTTTTGCTTTTGTCCGAACAGTGTCCTGAGGAGTTGCAACTCGCGGTTGGAGGCAAGCGATTCGCATGGGAGATGGGCTCGCAGGACGGGCAGGAGGGAATCGGAGCGCGGGGTTCCGGATGGAATGTAACTTTGAAGAGGGATCCGACGCCACGCCATCGGGCTTACCGGGAGATTCATGACCTATTACGTTGCAGTGCGCCAATGGAACGGGAAACCGTATTGCAGCAATTGCGGAACCAGTGTGACGATCCCGGCCCAGCTCGAGCGACGCACTGCGCCATGTCTTGGGACCGGGCCCGGGATATGGCTGCTTGCGAACTGGTTGAACTGGGCGCCCACACGGTGAATCATCCCTGGTTGTCCGCTTTGTCTCTGGCAGACCAGCGCCGTGAGATTCTGGATTCCAAACGAGTTCTTGAGGAACAGATCGGCAGGTCCGTGACCAGCTTTGCTTACCCTTACGGCACGCGCGATTCCTACACTGTGGAGACGCTTGCGTTGCTGAGGGAGGCCCGCTTTACGAATGCTTGCTCGAATTTCCGCGGACGGATTGGAGGCAACACCGATCCGTTCCAGATCCCCCGCCTCGTGGTCCGGGATTGGGACGGGGAAGAATTCCTGCAACAGCTTAAAGCAGGGCAACGCTAAGCCGTATCACAAAAGGCAAAGAAGTGAACGAAGGCTGTTTGCGACGCGGGTCAGTCACCCAGACACACCCGAAAAAGTACAGCACTGATCCGAAGCCCCCCAGATGAGAATTTTGCAGGTTAATCAACAGTCGGGCCGCGGGGGTGCGGCCGGCCTCTGCCTGGCTCTGCATAATGCCGTTCTGGCCCGGGGCCTGAAGTCGGCTGTCATGGTTGGGCGCCAGGCGGAGGAGTTGCCGGGGCTTAAACTCATCAAGCACGACTACCACTCGATTTGGGGACGGTTTTGGATGGCTGCAGCGCGCCGGGCGAGTGCTTATTCTGGCCGCGTCCGGGGAGCGGGACACCTTGGGGTCCGCTGGCTTCCCCGCTTGGCGTCCCCAAAGCGACTCTGGTCCTGGTGGGCCGGACACGAGGATTTTCATTTCCCCGGCACCCGACATCTTTTGGAGCATGCACCCTTCACGCCGGATGTTCTTCACCTGCATAACCTCCACGGCGATTACTTTGATCTCCGGGAGTTGCCGCGGTTGAGCCGAACCTTGCCGACGATCATCACCCTACATGATGCCTGGCTGCTGGCGGGGCATTGCGCCCACTCCTTCAATTGCGAGCGATGGAAGACCGGATGTGGTTCGTGTCCTGATTTGGGCATCTGGCCCGCACTTCGGCGGGATGGCACCGCCTTTAACTGGCGGCGCAAGCAGGACATCTACAGGAACAGCCGCCTCTGGCTGGTTTGTCCTTCTCGCTGGCTTGCTGACAAGGTCCGAGAATCCACATTGATGCTCGGAGCGACCACGTTGAGAGTCATTCCCAACGGGGTGGATACATCTGCATTCAAACCGGGCGACAAAAGGGCAGCACGGGATTGCCTGGGTTGGCCGCAGGCCGAGTTTATCGTAATGTTTGCCGCTAATAGGGGACGACAGAGTCCATGGAGAGACTATCCTGCCATGCGGGAGGCGATTCGACTGGCGGCCGAGAAGGCGGTCGGGAAACCGATTCGTTTCTTCGCGATCGGGGACACAGCACCGGTGGAACGGGCCGGTGCGGCGAAGATAGAATTCCTTCCCTACCGCGATTCGCTAGCGGCATGTTACCAGGCGGCTGATGTTTATCTCCATGCTGCAAAGGTGGACACCTTTCCGACGACCATCCTGGAAGCCTTGGCCTGCGGAACGCCGGTGGTAGCCACCCGCGTGGGAGGCATTCCTGAGCAGATCGTGGATGGTCAGACGGGCTTTCTTTCCCCGGAAGGAGATGCGGAGTCGCTTGCTCGCCACCTGCTCCGGCTTCTCGAAGAACCGCAATTGTGCCACCACATGGGCGGGGCGGCGGGTGTAGACGCAGAAAAGCGATTCTCACTGGCGCGTATGGCCAAGGACTACGTTTCTCTTTATGAGGAGATCTTCCAGGGTGACCCAGGACCAGCCAGGCGACCCGCTCTTGAGGCGAGGGGCCAAGCGTTGAGCGAGTATGCCTTGCGCTGAGATTACCCGCTTATGATAAGCATTGTGACGCCAACGTTGAATCCGGGCATCCTATTGGAACGTAACCTGCGCAGCCTGGTTTTGCAGACAGCGGAGTTCGAGCATATCGTGCAGGACGGGGGCAGCAGCGATTCAACTGCCGACCTGGTCGCGCGTTATGCAGGCCAGTATCCTGTCCGCTTCTACCAGGAGAAGGACTCTGGAATCTACGATGGTGTCGTCCGAGGGATGGCCAAAGCGCGGGGCGACATCCTCGCCTGGCTGGGGGCCGACGATTTTTATCTGCCTTGGACACTTTCAACCGTTCAGCAGGTTTTTGCGCGGCATCCGGAAGTCGATTGGATTATCGGTATTCCAACCTCGGGATACAACCAGAACCAAGTGGTCAAGGTGAACGGACTCGCTCCTGTGTACCTGCGGTGCCTGATTCGCTGGGGATGGTGCTGTTCCGGGCGTCTCGGCAATTTGCAGCAAGAAAGCATGTTCTGGCGCCGCTCTCTATGGGAGAAGTCAGAAGCCCCGTCCATTTTGGCGGGGTATAAACTGGCTGGTGACTATCATTTATGGAAGGCATTCGCCGAGCACGCCCAACTTTGGACGGTCAGCAGTGTCCTGGCAGTATTTTCAACATCTCCGACCCAGGCCAGCAGGCGCTACATGTCAAAGTACCTCGAGGAAATGGGTCCCCACGCACACGGCGCACGCGCTGCATGGTGGGGGAAGGCATTGCGGGATATAGCCAGTGTGCTCGGCAATCACCGCGTGCTCCGGCCTGAGGCAGGTCTGGCCGAAGGCTCCTAGTGAGATCCTGGAAGGGCGTCCGTCTCCATCGTGGCCATCAACGTCCCCTCGATTTGCCCTTTATTCAAACCACGATTGGTCCGCGCATCAGCATCATCACGCTCTCTTATAGTCAATGCGAGATTTCTGGAACAGACAATCCAGGGCGTGCTCGATCAGGCTTATCTGAACCTCGAGTGTATCATCGTGGACTGCGGGTCGAATGAAAACTTATGAGCGATAACTGTATTCCACGGATAAGTATTGTCACGCCGTCCTACAACCAGGGGCAATTTCTAGAGCAAACGATTCAGAGCGTTCTTACCCAGGACTACCCGAATCTGGAGTACCTCATTGTTGATGGCGGATCAACGGACAACTCCGTCGAAATCATCCAAAAATATGCCGCCCGGCTGGCTTACTGGGTGAGCGAGAAAGACGAAGGTCAATCCGACGCCATCAACAAGGGGTTCCGGCGGGCAACCGGCACCATTCTGGCCTGGCTTTGCTCGGACGATTTGTACTGTCCGGGCGCCTTGAGTCAGGTGGCACGGTTCTTCCGCGAGCATCCCGCGTGCGGCGCCGTAGTGGGCGACACCGAGATTATTGACAAAGATGGCCGCGTCACGCTTGTAAAGAAGATTGTGCCAATTAATTTTCGACGGACGCTTTACAGCCTCTGCGCTGTACCGCAACCTCCGACCTTTTGGACGCGCCAAGCGTGGGAAGTGACCGGCGACGTGGATGTAACCCTTAAGTACCAGATGGATGTTGAGTATTTTCTCCGCATGCAAGCCCGGGGTGTGCGCTTCGGCGTGCTTCGCAGACTCCTCGCTCAATTGCGGTTGCACAGGGATTGCAAAACGGTTTCTCAGTACGATAACCTGGTTTGGGCTGCCAACCGGAGGATCCAGGATGGCTACTTCCGAGTTCCGCTTCGAGGTGCGTCCCGGGAGGTATACCGCCAGGCGATGAAGTGGTCGTATCGGCTGCAAATCTATCTGTTACGTGCGATAACGCGGGGAACGATTGTGCCTTTTAGTGCTACCCGTGCCCGAAAGCGAGCGTTACATGAGGTTCACCCTGACTAATTGAGCGGTTGCATTCCGGAAGCCCCAAAAATCACTGCGCATCGCTTTGATTGGCGATTTTGGTTTCCGCCCCGACGAAGCCATGAAGAAGCTTTGTGCTCAGTTCGAGTGCGCCGTACGGCAGCATCATGAGGTACTACCGGTCACTACGTTTTTCGCTTGTACTTGGAGCGAGGTGTTTGGCAGCCGGGACGGTACGGTCGCCTTCTCAGGCAGATGAATAGGAAAATATAAGCTCCATGCGCGTGCTATTGATCGGAGACTTCAGGCCGCTGCAGGACGAGGGTATGCGAAAGTTATCCCATTGGTTCAAAACAGCCGTGGAAGACGGTCACGTACATCGCGCGGTGTCCACGCGCCTTTTCGGTTCCTTGTGGGCACTCCCGAGCATCCTTCGGTTCAGACCAGACTGCCTACACTACCTCACCGGACCGACACTGAGAAGCCTCCTCGCCTTACGTTTGTATAAATCTATTCTGCCTGGACCGGCCTTCACTGTTGCTACCGGCCTTCGCCCGTTCCTTGGGGTCGCAGGCCGGCGCCTTCTGTTCATATATCGACCGGACTATTACCTGGCACAAGCCCGGCGCTGGTGCCGTGTGTTCGCGGCTGCGGGAACGAAGACTTTTGATCTTCCCAACGCTGTAGACTGCACGCGAAACATGCCCGTGTCCGAGCAAAAGAAACGGGCGCTGCGCGGGGCGTATGGCTTGCCAGAGGGCCGACCGATTGTCTTGCATGTCGGACACGTCCGAGCGAACCGCAATTTGGATTGCCTTCTAGACGCCCAGCGTTCGGGGCGGTATCAGGTTGTGGTTATTGGCAGCCCCTCACAGTCTGAACCCGGAGAACTCCGCAAGAGATTGGAGGGCGGCGGATGCATTGTGCGCACGGATTTTCTGCCGAATGTTGAAGAGATGTACCAGGCCGCTGATGCATACGTCTTCACGGTGAAACCTGTGGCCCCAGCAGAATATCCTCGAAGATACCAGGAAGTCGGGGTTATTGATTTTCCACTGTCCATTCTTGAAGCGATGGCGAATGGGTTGCCGGTTGTCACCACGCGACATGACGCCGTTGATTATTTTCTGGGCGATGTGTCAGGCCTGCGGTATTTCGACGGCACGGGGTTGGACTGTTTGCAACAGTTGGATGCATTGCACGGTCAACCGGTGGCGACTCGGAAGGCCGCGGAACGCTTCGACTTAATACATGTGATGACCCAATTGAGTGCTTTCTACGCGGAGGTCGGAAAAAGGGTCGGGGCCACGTGACTCTCATTTATATTCTGGGGACTGACGGCGCGGGAAAAACGACTGTTGCGCGCCGGCTGCGGCGCGAAACGCTGGGTGGATGCAAACCTGCTTATATCTACTGTCAGCATCGTCCGTTCTTAGTCTGGTTGGTCAAACTTCCTGCACGGCTCCTGTTCATGCGGAGAACGGACCAGTTTAACGACTACGACCGATACAAGGCGCGCAAAAGCTCGATAACCAGCAGATGGCCACGACTGACTCGGCTTTACATGTTGCTCTGTTATTTCGATATGTGCTTACAGACGTGGCCGAAACTACTCCGTGCCCGTTGGGCCAGCGGAATCGTGCTAGTGGATCGCTATTATCTCGACTGGGTCGTGAATCTCGCTCTGTTGCAGCAGAACTCATGCGGCAAGGTGCTGCGCGACGCCCGGTGGTTGGAACGGCTACTCCCCAAGGCCCAACTCCATCTGTTCCTCGATGTCGCGGAGGAGACCGCGTTCCAGCGGAAGAACGATATCCAGTCCGTACAATACCTCCGCGAACGCAAGGAGCTTTACCTGGACCTGGCACCGCACTACGGCTTCCAGGTCGTCGATGCCAATCAGGATGCCGAAGCCGTGTTCCAGCAAGTGAGGGTGCTCGTGGAGACGGCCCTGAACCCCAGCACGGTCGCCCCGACTGACGGTTCCCGCACCCTCAGTACCCCGGCAAGCAGCTAGTAGCCGGCGTGAGAAGGTTCTGACATTCAGGCTACCTCGGTTTAAAGACCCGACCAATCGTGGTCTTCAGGGCCACCAAGCCATCGCCGCCGACCTCTTGAAGGAAAGCCAGAGTAAACAGCATTAATGCGCAACCATGCTTTTCAATTCTCTCAGTTTTGCGATTTTCTTTCCACTCGTAACCATCGGCTACTTTGCGTCTCCGCATGTGTGGAGATGGGCGTGGCTGCTCATGGCCAGTTGCGTATTCTACATGTTTTTCATACCGGAATATATTCTTATTCTGGTTGTTACCATTCTGATCGACTACTGGGCTGCAATTGGTATCGAAAACAGCGCAATTCCTGCAACGAGGAAGCGGTACCTGATCCTCAGTATCGTGGCCACATGCCTTGTGTTGTGCTCATTCAAATATCTGAATTTTCTCAATGCAAACATCTCCGCGGTGGCAACGTTTCTTGGCTTGCACTATCCGGTGCCGCTTTTGAAAATCATTCTACCGATTGGGCTTTCGTTTCATACCTTCCAAAGCCTGAGTTACGTGATCGAAGTTTACCGCGGTCATCAAAAAGCGGAGCGTCATTTTGGAATCTACTCCCTGTACGTCATGTTTTACCCCCAGTTGGTGGCCGGTCCCATCGAGCGTCCCCAGAACCTGCTGCACCAATTCCGCGAGAAGCACGAGTTTGACTATTCGATGGCAGCCGATGGATTGCGACTTATGGGATGGGGACTCTGGAAGAAGGTATTCCTGGCGGATCGGTTATCGCCTATGGTGGACAAAGTGTATGCGGCCCCTTTGAATTGGGATGGATTGAGCCTTGCTCTCGCGACGTTTCTTTTTGCACTGCAGATCTATTGTGATTTCTCAGGATACTCCGACATTGCGCGAGGGGCTGCACGAGTGATGGGGTTCCGGCTCATGAGTAACTTCCGGTCGCCTTATTTATCGTGCTCGATTCGGGAATTCTGGCATCGCTGGCATATTTCTCTGTCAACGTGGTTCAGGGACTACTTGTATGTCCCGTTGGGGGGAAGCAGGGTCTCTAATTTAAGATGGATGTTTAACATTCTATTCACTTTCACAATCAGCGGTCTTTGGCACGGAGCGAATTGGACATATGTCATTTGGGGAGCACTCAACGGAGTTTACCTGCTTTTGGAAGTCAAGCTGTCGGACATGCTCGGGTCGAGACTGTCGAGAATAGCCAGACCACTTTTGTTTTTGAATCACTTCACGAAGATCCTGTTTACTTTTACGCTGGTCTGCGTTGCTTGGGTATTTTTTCGAGCGCGGTCATTCACAGACGCGTGGGCCATCCTCTCTCGCTGTGTCGGCGACCTGCACATAACACGAATGAGCCTGAATGAACTAAAACTATTTGGACAAGGCGACCTGGCGATTGCCCTGCTGGGAATTGTGCTCCTTTTCGTGATCGATAGTGCTCAAGAAAAGGTTCACCTTAACGCGTTCTTTAAAGCCAGACCCGCGGTGGTCCGTTGGGCGCTCTATTGCATTTTCGGAACCGTGCTGATCAGCCAAGGCAAGTTCGTCAACGCGAACTTTATCTATTTCCAGTTTTAACATGCGAACAGGCTGCCAACAGACTTGGATCAGACTCATGGCATGCGGTCAGGCTGAATCAGGAACTATCCGACAGCTCATCGCAAAAGTTCTTGCCTTGGCAATCGTCGTTTCCGGAGCTTGTTACGCTATTGTAGAGTTTACTCCATATCTTCGTTTGTTTGGCCATGAGCGGGTCTTGTATATCGCACTGCATAGGGCTCAACAGAAGTTTCCAGAGGCAAAAGTCGTCGTGCTCGGCGACAGCGTGTGCTGCCAACTTTACAAACCCAATTCCTACAGGAAGGAGATTGTCTCCTTGGCGAGCAACTACGGCGTAAGCCTTTTGGGCCAGCGTATTCTAATGGACATTTGGCTTGAACATAACTCCGATGCAGGGCCGCAGGACATCGCTCTGGTGGTGAATCCGGAGTCCTTCAGAAATTCCTTGAACGAGACTTTTACCTATGGTTATGTGATCAAACCGTTTTGGTGCCCCGAGTGGCGGAACCGATTCGATGACGTTGAATCAAGGCGAATCAAAGCGTTTCGCTTCTATTGGCTGAGCCAATTTCCGTACGTAAGAATCTCGGATTGGTGTCCTTCAGAAATCCCTTCGTTTGCCCAAGAGCCCCACTTTAAGGAATGCCATCTCTCTCAGATTTCGATTTACGAACTGAAGAAGATGGAAGAATCAGCTCGGCGCCACGGGGTGAGGCTCCATATTCTCGCAGGGGTTGTCCGCGAATCGACTCGCACGCGTGACTTTGGTGTGTTCAAACGCCAAATCAAGGAAGGAAATCTCGAAGCGCTGTTCTCGGAGTATTTTCCGTCTGCAAAGTATCTGCCCGATCAACTATTTCTCGATGACGTTAGGGCCAGGATACATCTAAAGGATCCTGAGGCGCTTGGGCGCGACGCTCTGGGGTTGCTGAAGTTAGCTGGGCGTTAACTCCGAGGCCACAGCCCTCATTCGCGTCCACATAAGTACCGCGGAATCGAAGAACAAATACGTGAGCGGGTCGATAACATTCTTGAAATCGGCAGCCAAGCCTTGAATGAGGTGACGCTGGAATTGGGGCGCTAACCTGCGCAATCGCGAAATCCATCGCTTGACGGGACACGTGTAGACGGCTCTGACTTCCTCAGCTCCACGACCATTACTGCACCGACTCTCCGTTGATTTCCTATGAATCTCCTGTTTGACTTACTCGGCTCCCCTTTTTTGGTCAGGCCGTTTCGGCAGTTTTCGGACGAGGAACTGCTCGAGGTCTATGACCTTGCGTTTTCAAATCGTGTTGCGCTGCTCTATCTGTCGCTGCACCGCCGTCCCGGCTGGGACCGACGCCTCGAAGAAAAGTACCAGGCTCTCAAGGCGCGTGAGCAGATGACGTTCGACGTGATCGCGCAACTGGGCAAGGTGCTGAACGAGTGGCGGCCGGACCAATACGTCATTTTTAAGTCGATCAAGCCTTACCCCGCGACACCGAACGACACGGATGCTATTTGCTTTGCTGATTCCACCGGTTACGAGGAGATGTATCAGCACCTCCTGAAACGGGGCTACGTCTTCCATGAATGGGCGCCGCAGCAGCGCACCGTGTATGACCCGCGCGGCGTCGGCAAGATCGGAGCCGGCAAGAAAGGCGGCACGTACTACATTGACCTGTACGCGGAGATCTCAACCGATTACTTCTCGTACATGAACAAACATCGCCTCCGCCCGTTCGTCGTGACACGGGAGATGGACAGCGTGCCGGTGAAGCTGCTTCGACCCGAGCCTGAGCTGGCGGTTGTAATGTTCCATTCAGTATTCCCTGAGCGCACTTTCCAGCTTGAACACTTCTATGCTCCACTCCACATGTTAGCTCAGCCTGACTTCGATTTGGAGACCTTTATCTGTTTTGCCCGGGAGAGCGGATCAGCATATGCCGTGAAAACGCAATGTGCGCTCATCGCTTCAATGCACCAGGAACAATTCGGTTTCGTCCCCAATCCAGTGAAGCGGGTCTTAGAGGCTCTGGGAACGAATCAGCGTGAGGTCACAAGGTTCCAGCAAAAGCAAGGGCGCACGCCCTACATGTTCACACCGCGAACGTTCTGGACGGCCTTTGCGATCAAGGCGCGGGAGTGGCATTGCTTCAAAAGCCTCCTCTGGCAGGGCCTGAAGATGCTAAACCCTAAGTTCTTTGTGGAAGTGATGCAGTCTATCCGGCTACGCTTAAGTGAGAGGGGGGCATATCATCTTGAGTGAGTCGAGAGTGTTAAGACATCGTGTCTCCCGACGGCGGCCGATAGTTGCCCTCAACGGACTCAAGCTTGCTGAGGGGAAAGCACATTCCTTGTCAGGCAATTACTACCATGTACAAAACTTGGCGGTGGCTCTGGCGAAACGAGAGGACATTCGTCTCCTGGTGTTCTGCGATCAGGACAGCCATCCTCCTCTCTTAGAATGCTTGCCCACAGAATGCCTTCGCTTCAAGGCAATCAAGAGAGAGAGCGTCATATCTGCGGATTTTGCGGTCGCCCGGCTGGTTCGCAGAGAAAACCCCGACATTTACCATCGCCCCACGGGTCAGCTGCCTTTGTTTAGGATCCCCTGCCGAACAATCGCCTCGATCGCGGATATCCACTTCAAGGTCCTGCCGACGCCGTTGCTAAAGCGTTGCTATAAAGAACTGAGTTACAGATGGACCATCTTGAGGGCAGATGCGATCACTTGTGTCAGTGAATTCACGCGTCAGGAAGTCATTCAGCGCCTCCACGTTGCGCCGCAGCGGTTGACCACGATACTTCACGGCGTGAATCCGCTTCCGCCACCCTCAATGGTGATAGCCGCCGGAATTAGACACCCTTTTTGGATTACCTTCGGTCACCAACCCAGGAAAAACGTCGAAACGGTAGTGCGAAGTCTGGCGCTAGGCAAAAACCATGGCAACGCGCGCACTGATTTGGTCGTGGTCGGCGCAAGTGGGCATCTCGCCCGCGAAGTGGGACCGCTTGCATCTCAACTAGGAGTAAGAGAGCAGGTACATTTTGTCGGGCGAATTGCCGGGGCTGAGCTGAACGGCCTATACCGGAATGCGCTGGGACTTGTCTTCATGTCGTACTACGAGGGCTTTGGTCTGCCCATCTTGGAGGCCATGTCGTCTGGTTGCCCGGTCATTTGCTCCAACGTTTCCTCGCTGCCCGAGGTTGCCGGTGACGCGGGAGTTCTGCTTCCGCCGAACGACTCAGAAGCATTGGCAGCCGTCATGAAACGATGGTACGAGGATCCTGCGGAGCGAAGTACGTATCGCGAGCGCGGGTTGGCAAGAGCAAAGCGGTTCTCGTGGGACAGCGCGGCCGATCAGACTGTAGAAGTGTATTTTAGGGTTCTGGGGCTACTCCAACAAAGTGGTGTGACACCCTGACCCTGGGTGCGCTCCGCCTCGGCGCCGAACCCAGCCTGCCTTTTTCCACAAATCCCCAAACAAAGCTATTTATGGAATCAAATGTATTGGTTACTGGAGCGGCCGGGTTTATTGGATCACACCTGGCCAGACACCTGCAAAAGGGAGGTTACAAGGTGGTAGCCCTGGATGATCTGTCCGGCGGCTTCCGAGACAATGTGCCCGATGGCGTTTCCTTCGTTTCCGGATCAGTGTGCGACGTGGATCTCGTGAATCAGCTCTTCGAGCGAGACCATTTCGAGTACGTCTTTCACCTCGCCGCCTACGCTGCCGAAGGCCTGAGCCATTTCATCCGCCGCTTCAACTATACGAACAACCTTCTCGGGAGTATAAACCTCATCAACGCCTCTGTGAACTCCGGATCGGTGAAATGCTTCGTCTTTACCTCCTCCATCGCGGTCTACGGTCGAAATCAATTGCCGATGACCGAAGAAGCCGTGCCGCAGCCGGAGGACCCCTACGGTATTGCAAAGTTCGCAATCGAACTCGACCTTAAGGCGGCCCATGAAATGTTTGGCCTTAATCACGTCATTTTCCGTCCGCATAACGTTTACGGCGAAGGACAAAACATTGGCGATCCTTACCGCAACGTAGTCGGGATTTTCATGAACCAGATCATGCAGGGCCACGATTTGACGGTGTTTGGGGACGGCCAGCAGACCCGCGCCTTCAGTCACATCGACGACGTCGCGCCGTCGCTCGCCGCCTGCATCGAGCAGCCGAAATGCTACAATCAGGTCTTTAACATCGGCGCCGATACGCCCTACACTGTGCTGCAACTCGCCCAGGTGGTGAGCAAGGCAATGGGCAGCGAGCCGAAGATCACATTTCTCCCGGCCCGGAACGAAGTCGTTCATGCCTACGCCTCGCACGAGAAAGTAAACCGCTACTTCGCCGATCTTTCCAGGAAAATGGACCTCCAAACCGGCATCGAGAGAATGGCCGAGTGGGCTAAACGCGCGGGTCCACGTAAAGGAGAACGATTCGGCCCAGTCGAAGTGGAAAGGAACCTCCCCGAGTTTTGGCGGCGACTCACCTGAGTGGCGCTGCTTTTCGCAACAGAGCTTAGATTATGTGCAAACTCAAAGTGTCTATCGTCATCGTCGCCAGGAATGAGGCAAGGAACATCGAGAAATGCCTCGGCGGCATTTTTCAACAGGAAGGCAATTGGCAAATCGACGTCGTGCTGGTGGATTCCTCCTCCGAAGACGGAACGCCCGACTTGGCGCGGAAATTTCCCATTCTAGTCCACAGCATCGCGCGCGAGGAATTTCACCATGGTCGGACACGGAACCTGGGCGCGTCGATGACGCGCGGCGACTATATTGTTTTTCTCCAGGGTGATGCTTGGCCGGCTAACGAAACCTGGCTTGCGGAGTTGCTGGCGCCTTTCTCGAAGAATCCCGCCGTGGCGTGCGTTTACGGGCGCCAGCTACCCAAGGACGATTGCGATCCGGTGAATCGATTTCGGATGCGCTGGAATTACCAGACTGAAGTCTTGGAAAAGAACAAAGCACAGGAAGCGCGACTGGCACATCGTTTGTATTTCTTTTCGACGGCCAATTGCTCGATTCGCCGCGGAATCTGGCAGGAATTTCGCTTCCCCGAGGACATCCGGATTTTCGAGGACACGACCTTTGCCAACCGAGTCATCGGAGCCGGCCATACTATCGTTTACAACCCACTGGCCTGCGTGAGACATTCCCACAATCTGAACGCGCGCCAAATCATGCAGCGTTACCTTGACGTGGGTTACGTTCAGGCCAAGTACGGGTTCTCCGAAAATCAGAACCAGAACTACCGCTCAGAAGGAGTCGAGTATCTGCGCGAGGGGTTGAAAATGGTTTCGCGCGAGGCGGGTCTCCTTTGGGCTGCGAAGTTTTTGCGGCACAGCGCGGCTGGCTACGTCGGCCTCACCTGGGGACGCATCTTGTACCGTCTCGGAGTCGATCTCAAATAGATCGCTGTATGGTTGATGCCTCACTGAACCATGGGAGAAACGAGCGCGGGTGGCTCGGTATGTCCCTTGTCGTCCTGTGCGGCGCTTGGCTTTGGCTCGTCTGTTGCCTCTGGCCGCAGTGGACCATGTACGAAAACTACCAGTACGGCTGGTTCGTGCCGTTCATGGTGGTGGCACTGTGCTGGAAACGATGGAGGATAGCTCCCGAACCCGAGCCGCCCAAAGCGCGGTTTCTGCCTGCTCTGATAGTGGTCGTCACTGTCATCGCGTTGCTGCCGGCGCGAATGATCTACGAGGCGAATTCCTTGTGGCGCACGATCTCCTGGCCCCTCGGCATCCCGGTTCTCACGATTGCTCTTTGCTGGCTCTACTACCTTGGGGGGCGCGCATGGCTGAGGCATTTCTCGTTTCCAGTTTTGTTCTTCCTGGTTGCTCTGCCCTGGCCTGGATCATTCGAGAACATGGTGACCAAGCCGCTGGCGGCCCTCGACACCCGGGCCGTCACTGAGTTCCTTATCATTTGCGGGGTCCCGGCCCAACAGAGCGGCACGACTATCGAATTAGCCTCGGATCAGGTAGGGGTGGACGAGGCTTGTAGCGGGATTCGTTCGTTGCATGCGGCGCTGATGGTGTCCCTATTGCTCGGAGAACTGTTCTTTCTACGACCCCGGTCCCGGGTCATTCTGTTGGGAGGAGGCGTGTTTCTGACCTTCGTCGTAAACATCGGCCGCACCTTCGCCCTGAGTTGGCTCTGCGCAAAAGGAGGTACGGCGGTGCTGAACAAGTGGCACGATCGCGTCGGCATCGCGGAAGTGGTGGCCTATTTGGCCGGACTTTTTATACTGGCCCTCCTGCTGCGACCCAAACGAACGGAGGTCACGGCGGCGCGAGCGCCGCGAGCCAATCAAGCCTCCATGAGATTACCCGCTCCGGTGCCTGCTTTTCTCTGCATTTTCGTGGCGGCTTGGCTCGTCTTTCTTGAGGCCGGAACCCGCGGCTGGTTCCTCCTGCGCGAGTCCAAGACGACTGCGGCTGCGGTCTGGTCGCTTGTCCTGCCACCCAAGGCAAAGGCATCGACCAATGCCTCCCCAGGCGTGGAACTCGCTTACCGTGCCGACGAGACCGCCTCAGCCCAGTGGGCCGAACCTGACGGAAGCCTCTGGCAACTCTATTACATGCGCTGGCTGCACGGCAGCAAGACCAGCCAGCTCGCCACGGGCCACTGGCCGGAAACCTGCATGGTCAATACCGGAAAAGCGCTGCGCGGCTCTCCCGAGACTAAGTTGTACGAGGTTCATAACCTGAAACTCCCTTTCCGGATTTACACTTTCGATGACAATGGCAGCCCCTTATACGTGTTCCACTGCGTCTGGGAAGAGCGAACTGGGCCAGCATCGGATTTCAAACTTGGCCTGAAAGTGAACTTAGCCAGTCGTGTTGAAGCTGCCTGGCACGGCAAACGTAATCTGGGGCAGCAGCTCCTGGAAATCGCCATCCTGGGCTTCAAAGACTTCGACACCGCAGAAACCGCGTTCATCCGCCAAATAGATAGCTTGGTGCTGGTTCAGGGGCCCGGAAGAGGAGTCAGAAGCGAGAGAGCAAGGGCAAAGCTGCAGCAGAAGTCAGTGTCGGAGCTTCGGCATGATAACCAGAGCTGAAAGCTGACAACAAAGCGAGTTTCACGGTTCAATTTCAACTTCCAGCTTTCACCCTTCGTGTTCCGCCTTTCATATCTCTCATCTCACGTTCCATGTTCGTTTTATGCGTAAACTTTTCATTGCCCTAATCTGTCTGTGCCTGGTTTTCGTCGCGGGTTTCGCCAGTTACCGCGGTTACAAGATCTGGAAACAAAAGCACCTGGTCAACATGGCGCGCGCGTTCGTCGCGAAGTCCGACAGCGCCAGTGCGATGCTCTGTCTTCGGCAGGCCCTGCAGTCGAACCCCAACAACCTCGAGGCCTGCCGCATGATGGCCGATTTCTTGGACCGGGCCCGGTCGCCCCAGGCCGTCGTCTGGCGTCACCGGGTCCTGGACCTCGAGCCGGATTCGCTCACCAACCGGCTCGCCCTCGCCCGCACCGCCATCTCCGTGGGTGATGCCGCCCAGGCGCAAACGACCCTCGACGGTGTAGATGAGGAGGGCCGCAAGACTGGCGCTTACCAAAAGTTGGCGGCCGCGGCGGATGTCTTGGCCGGCCGCCTTTCCGAGGCAGAAGCACACTTCTCCGAAGCCGCACGCCTGGAGCCCGCGGACCCGCTGGTACAACTGAACCTGGCCACGCTCCGGTTGCAACGGACCAATGCCGAAATGGCCGCGGAGGCCCGCATGGCGCTGCAAGGTTTGCGCACCAACCCGGCGGTGCGCTGCGAAGCGCTGCGCCATCTCACCCAGGATGCCCTGCACAACACCAATCAGAACGGCGCGCTCGCGCTTTCCCAGGAGCTGATCCAAGAGAGCAACTCGGTCTTCAGCGACCGGATGCTTCACCTGGACCTGCTGGGCGTATCGAGCACAGCTCAGCAATCGGCCTTCCTGGTCGAGTTGCAGCAGGAGTCGGCGAACCATCCAGTCAAGGCCTATGAAGTGGCCAAGTGGATGCTCGCCGGAGCCAAGCCCGAGGCGGCACTTTCGTGGCTCAAGAGCCTCCCGCCGATTACTCGGACGAACTTGCCGGTGCCGGTAATCGAGGCGGACTGTTACATGGCAGTAAAGGATTGGTCCAGCCTCCAGAGCAGACTCGGGGGACAAAATTGGCTGGACTTGGATTGTCTGCGTCTGGCGTGCCGCGCCCGGACATTCAAGGAGCAGGGCTCCGCAACTTCGGCCAGGACCGAGTGGAACGCTGCGCTGAAAGCGGCCGGCACGCGCCGCGATCTGCTCGCCCAATTGCTCAACACCACCACGGCCTGGAAATGGGCCCACGAGCAGGAAGACGTGCTCTGGGCCATCGCCAGCCAGTATCCGACGGAAAAATCGGTGATCCAGGCTCTCTCCGAGCGGCTTTTTGTCACCGGCAAAACCCGATCCCTGCAGAAGCTCTACAGCCTTGCACTGCAAAATGACGCGGACAATCCGGCCTTCATGAATAACCTGGCCATGACCGCGCTCTTGCTCGAGTCCTGGGAGAAGAAGCCCCACGAGCTGGCCCGTGAAGCCTACACTCGTGTTTCCACCAATGCCTCCTACGCCTCCACCTACGCCTACTCCCTCCTCGTCCAGCATAAGCGGGCCGAGGCCCTCCAGACCATAGAACAGCTCCCACCACAGCAACTGGAGAGTCCAAGCATCGCTGCCTGCTACGGACTTATCTTGAAGGCATCGGGCGACAGTGCCAAAGCTGTCAGATACCTGGAACTGGCCTCCAAAGGCAGACTGCTGCCCGAGGAAAAAGAGCTCGTGGCACAGGCTCGCCGCGGAATCTGAACGCCTGTCCCGCCAAGGTAGGGCGCGTCTGGCCCAGGCCGGCCGAGCCGGAACCAGAGGGCTTGTATCGTCCTTGTTCTAGATCGGCTGCATGAAGATCGAGGACGAGGATGAGGATGAGGATGAGCACGAGAACGACAACTTGCGCGAGCGCAAAAAAGCTTCGCGAAATGGATAGACTTTCATCTATAGTCATCGAGCTCGCCGCCTCCCCTTCAAGGTAGTTTCCGCAAGTGCTTCCAAAACGGCGCGCCCCGAAAGCTTTCGAGGTTCCCCGCGCAATCCAAAAATACTTGGTTGCGGCTATGTCGCCATGCGTTTTCTTTGGGGGAGGACGGTGAGGTTCTAACCCTCACCTCCCTTGCCGAGCCTGCATTGGACTTCATCGGCGCCCTGCGGGCGCACAAAAAGGAACGCCGGCCACATTGTGGCCGGCGTTTTTATTTTATACACCCAAGGCGGTGTGAAGCGCTGTCGGGAAGCAACCTGCTTAAGTCTTTTGTTTCCCAATGCGGATGACGCCCAGGCGTCTTGAATTCAAACCTGCGCCCAGCAAGAGAAGCACCATTGCGCCTGCCCCTGCCACCACGGTGGAGGCCTCGGGAACCGGCGATCCAATCGCACCGCTTGTCTGCTGCCCACCTAGACCTGAGATGCCTTGGATGTGGGCCCCGACGTATAAGGGAAATGGATCATTCGGGCTGTTTTTTTCGTTAATATAACTAAAATATTCCGCCGTGAGGCCTGGCGCCGTGAGCGTGATTACGACTGAGCCATTGGCGAATCTGTTGGCGGCGCTGGTAGGGAAGGAAACCACAAAATCCCATCGTTTCCACGAACCAAAGCCAGGGACGCTTTTTTGGCCATTATCAGTGGTATGGGCCACTGATGTTCCTGCGGGAGAAGATACAGTTACGGCCGAGGGCACGTAGCCACCGCTGCTGACCGGCCTGATATTAAAGGCGAAGTTGGAAATGAATTCCTTGGGATCGTTGAGGTTGGCCGTCAGCGTCAGCGTTACCGCGCCTCCTGACCCCACGGTTTTGAAATCTGCTGTCAACCACGGGCCCGACCCCGATGGCGTGGCGCCGTTAAAAGCAGTCCCCAACTGAAATGTGACATCTGCCCTGGCTTGAGATGCGATCAGCATCGCTCCCAAGGCCGCGGTTGTTGCAATTATTGTGAAATTCACTTTGCTCATGTTTCCTTCCTTAGTTTCGTTAGGGTTATTGCTATAAATTCTCCCTGGCGACGTCGTATGGTTTCGGACCGGTCGCCAATATCTTACGAAAGTACTTTACTGCGCTAACATGTTCTATCCATCGCGTGGACATGTTAACGCACTTTTGGGACACAACCGTACACCCTCGATGCGCCTTAGACCGGATCCAGCGGACCACCAATTCGCGCAATTGGTGCAGTAAGTTGATATCAGAAGTGGCGCTGCCCTCTCCGACTATTTTGTTGGGGTGAGTTGCGCCGATTCCTCACATCTGAAGAAGAAGTCTTACCAAGCGGCGCACGTTGAAGCTCGCGTATCTATGGCGCAGGTCGGCCAAAGCGGCGATTAAATCGAAACCAAGGAGGCTGTGGTCGAGGCCAGGTCTCGGATTCGTCTCTGCCTGGCGAGCCGGGCATTTGTGCATTCGGCGGTTGATTTCCTCGGTGGCCGGCTGGCCGGTGTTCCTGGCACTAAACCGTTGCGTACGAGCACAGCCACCGCTTCTGCGGCATTACCGGCCTTTATCTGGGAATTTTTCGACGCGCCCGTTTGGGCTGCAACGGGCACAATCGTTTGGCGCGCATCCGAAGAGTCAGAGTCCTGAAGGGCAGGACTGGCGGCATCGTTGCTGTTGGCAGCCTGCGCTTTGCGCCATCGAGTCGGACTCGCCCCGAACCTGCGCTTGAAGCACGAATTGAACAGTCCCAGATGGTTGAACCCGCTCTGCTCAGCTATGTTGATGACTTTGGCGTCCGAATTGCGCAAAAGCGAAGCTGCCTTGACCAGGCGCATTTCCATTCGCAGTACGCCAACTGGAAATCCAAAATAATCGTTGAAGAGGCGATTCAGGTGGCGTCGGCTGCAACTGAATCTCGTCGCAAGCTCTTCCCCTGAGAGACTCAGAATTTCCTCCACGGACATGCCTCTCAGCTTTTGAGTCAGACGCTCCGCAGTGCCCATGAAGCCGTGCTGTTCGGGCGGGGCGTTCTCGAATTCATCCGACAAAATAGCGCCAGCCACACTGAGCAGATGACTGCGGTGGGCGAGGTTGAACCGAGGCGGAGTGTGGTCAAGAAGTTGGTGGCATTCTGCGGCAAACGCGCTTGACGCCGGAATCAGCCTGAAGCGTTTAGTAAAATCCAAAAGCTTCTGCAAGAACCCAATCTCCTGACCGGCGAAAATGAAAGCCAACTGCTCCGGATTTACAACGAAGTAGGAAAAATCCATTTCGCACCGGGCAGCCGCGGAAAATGTGATACCTGCAGCTCCACTCTGAAATAGAACGTCGCCGGCTTTGAGAGGCTGCGCCACTGACCCGGCGAGAAAGCTCCCAACGCCACGTTGCGGAAATAAGAAAAGCAACCCTTCCTCACTAACCCACTTTTCCAATGAACTGAGATGCCCCGAATACAGACAAAGATTGTGATAAGATTTCATGAAACGCGTGTCTAATACTTCTTCAGAGGCCTGTGTCGTCCACAGTACCAAGCGAGTGGGGCAACGTCCTGCATTTCTAAAATTCTCAAGGTAAAATCTCGGTTCAGGAGTTTCCCGCTCTACGTGGCGCTCCTCCGAGATTGGCATTGCCAATCCATTCACTTCTCGGACGTCAGTACTTTAATCAGAAGCCGCTGGTTTTGGCTAATGGGGCAAACAGCGCATGTTTTGTATAGGGTTATTCCCTAGCCACGTGGGATTTGGCCGGGCAGGCGAGCGGAAAGCAGGTCGCGGGCGGGCGTGGCAGAACGGTCGGCAGCTCCAGCCCGCCACCCTTGCTGTTCAACCGAGAGGGACTTTCGCAAGTGAAACGAACCCAATTTTGTCGCCAAATTATGAGGCCTGCCGTAGGTTGCTATAGCTTGCAGTAGGAGCTCGAAGGAATCCAACCAACCGCGCGCACCTCCTTGTTTTGGTGCTAAGTAACTAACTTAAAATTGGTTGCGGGGCCTGGATTTGAACCAGGGACCTTCAGGTTATGAGCCTGACGAGCTACCGGGCTGCTCCACCCCGCGATAAATTCTTTTCAAGCATGCGGGGTCTCGACGCGATATGCAAGTTGTTTTGAGTAATTATTTCGTTTCCTGGGAGTTCAGTATCCAGTCAGCGAGAATTTTTGTCTCGACAATCGTCGCCTGAGGAAAAGGAGGCATAATCATTGGTCCCCACTTGCCTGAGCCGCCATGATGGATTTGCTCTTCAATCTTTTTTTTCGCTTCGGGATCGTTTTTGTATTTGGAAGCTATTTCTCGCAAGGAGGGTCCAATTATTTTTATGGACGCATTGTGACAAGCGGAGCATCCGTACTTTGTTGCAACTTCCTGGGCGTCAGGTAGGGACCCCGAGGGGGCTGGATTTTGCGTAGCCTGTTGCTGACTTTCCAAAGTGGCTCTTGGGGTGTTGTTAGTCGCCGCTCCATAGTTTCGGGTTAGGTAATCGGCCAACGGCTCTACTTGTTGCTCAGGAATAGCCGCTCCATATTTCTGCTGCATTTTTTGGATGGACCCTTTCCAGAAGGATCTTGGCAACGGCGGTTGAATGGTGACGTACTCAACTGAATGACAGACGAGACATTGCGCGTTTGCAATCTCCGCGCCGACGTCCTGCTTGAATGCCGCAACCTCTTCGGGCAAGCGAATCTCCACTGGCGCGGCGCACATGGGAATGGCAACCATTAAGGCAATGATACAAATCAGCCGCTGGGTGATTGAATCCTTGGGGGACATAACAAATTCTACCCAGCGCCGATTGTAACTGTCTCCACCACGTTGCGCATGTAACCGGCTGGATTCCACAAAGCTTCCATCGGCTGCGATTGACCAATGCGGTTGGTAGCTTTGACAACCAATTCGAAAACACCTTTCCGCTGCGGAGTAAATGTAGTGCTCCATTCCCGGAAAGAATACTTGCCAGCATCGGCGCTGAGATGAGTTTGGCGCCAGGTTTTGCCGCGGTCCTCCGAAAACAATACCTGAGTTATTCCATAACCCCCATCAAAAGCTATGCCACGCACCAGCACGGGCCGGCCCACCGTCAGTTGCCGGCCATCTTCCAGGCTGGTGATAAAGGACCGGACATTAAAGCGGCTGATTGGACGCGTTTTTCCGGGTGGTTTGCCAAATTCGCTACAGGCACAATCATTATCAGGAACACGGTAAGCGGGATCCATCCAATAACCTTTGAATGTGTCAGGTAGCACCGTGATTTCCGTAAGATGTTTTACCCAGTAAGTGCCATAATGACCGGGAACCACTAATCGTAGGGGGAAGCCATTGAGCATCGGCAGCGCTTCACCATTCATCTCGTAGGCAAGCATCGTGTCCTCGTCCAGAGCCTGTTCGACCTCGAGAGCCTTGACAAACTCGGGGATTTTCCCAACCGCGGGAGTGTCCACTCCTTTGAATGTGACCTGCCTGGCTGAAGCAGCTAGACCTGCTTTGTTCAAGACCTCCTTCAGGCGTACACCCTTCCATCGCGCGTTGCCCATAGCGCCATTACCCATTTGGCCGCCGGGCACGCGCGGAATAAAGAAGCCACGGCCATTGCCCGAACATTGATTCACGGCAATGTATTCGAGTGGTTGAAACTGCGACTTAAGAGCGGCAAGGGAAAGGATCAGCGGAGTGTTAACGGCTCCCTTCACCGATAAGGTGAATCTGTCTGGATCAATCGAGGTAGGCACTCCAGACAAATGATAGCGAACGAAGAACACATCATTAGGTGTAAGCAGTCCCTTATTGAATACGGAAAACGGAGTTTCAAGCTGGGGTGGTCGCGTCGTGATCAGAATTAAGGGTTGCTTCTGGGGAAAGGTGACCAGTGTTCGCTGTCCGTTTGCGAAAGGCAGCTTGATTGTTTCCGGTGACGACGCTGCGCTTGCGCCTCGGGTATATTGACTGCAATACCCTCCAGCGCTCAAGACGCTTAGCGTTTGCAGGAAACGTCGCCGTGTAATAGAGAACTTGGTCAATCGAATCTGGTCTGACATGCGAACAGAGGCTGCATCCATCTTCACGAAAACACCTCAACACATCTGCTTTGCTAATGTTTCCAATGATTTTTCAAAAAATCTACTCAAACAAGACATTTATATGGAGCACGGTGCAAAAATGGCATCTGTCATCCCATGAATGATTTTCTTATCAGGCGGACAAATCGTGGCCAGGACACCGCCCAGATTAGCGCGGGCTGCTTCAGCCTCACCCGTAACAAAGTAATAAGGGCAAAGACGCACCCTGCCCTTCATTGGAACCACTTGTGCCGTTTTGAAATCAAACCATTGCGCGTTGGCTAAAGCAGGTTTGTGATAACGTTGAAGAACGTAGGGGGACTGAGCAAACCCATCGATTGCCTTCTCGACGGCCGAAGCCCAATCCGCGTGAGACAAATCGCTCCCGAGATAAACTCCGCGAGCCCCCCAGGCATGATCCGAGAATCCGGAGATTTTTAAAATCAATTCGCGTTCTTTCTGGGAAAGAAGCTTGAGCTGTTGCCAGTCTGTGAGATCCAGTTCGGGGATGGCGGCATGAGGCGGCAACGGCGAAGGATCGACCAGCCAGGTGTAGGGAGCCATACGGCGCAGTTGCTCGAAGAAATGCTCCCCCAATTCCTGTCGCCAGAAGCCGCGCAGATTCCTATTCCACAAGAGCGCAAAGAGCATCTTTTCTTCGAAGAAAGGTTTCGGAGGGGGAGTCAGACGAATTTTCTTCGCCAGAGCGAGTTCCAGGAAGCGTTTGGCTCCTGATACATTGGCCAGATCAAACAACTCAAAAAAACGATATACCGCTTCGCCGGGAGCGACATCGGAAAAGTTTGGGCCTTGAACCTTGAATCTGGAAGGGTCGAGTCGATTAGCCAGCCAGATTGTTTCGGGACGGTAGGTGGCGGCCTCCTCAGAAACTACGATATGAACGGTGGAAGCATCGCCAAAGATGGATTCAAACCCACGGAGCATGCCCTCAGGACCGCCGAGCACTTCCGTCCCCAGATTGGCATAGGTTTCGTTAAGCCATGCTGTCAATCCAATGCCTCCCGGGACTGAATCCAGCTCCGTCACGCTGATGCCGCGCTCGGTCAAAAGAAGGTCTGGACGAATCACTCGCGGCACTTCGTTTTTGAGTGCGTGTGAACGTTGGATTTCGATCAGTTCGGCGGGCTTACCCTGATCGAGCCAGCGCGCGATCCATTCCGGTTGCTTGCCTTCAGCGCTGCGGCGATACAGCAGATTGATCGCGCGATAAAACTGAAGCAAAACACGGCCTAAATTTTGGAGCTCCTGCGCAAGCTCCGGTCCAAGCGGAAATGGTGCGGGCGAAGTTCGCCATTCATGTCCGGCAAACAGTCCTTCTTTGGGAAGCGCTTGCCGGACTTGCAAAGCTGCCTCATGGGCTGCTGAGAGTTGAGGTGCTGGTGAAGAAATAACTTTTTCAGCAGTGCTCATTGAGCAGGGTTAAAGGTTGAGCAATAGCGGATCCCAACCAAGGAACGGATGAACAGCCGAACGCTTACAAAATTCGTGCTACTTGTCCTTCGCGTTGGAACCCGGCCAGGTCGGCGCTGAGGTGTTTTAGCCTCCTTGCTAATCTGAGTCATCTGCTCATTTAAGGTCACGGCTGGAACTTAAAGCAAGAACCGCCTCCCTGCCAATCCTGACTTTTTCGGTGTTTCCGCCTGGAAATACGCAAAAGGTGTTTGGCTGGCAGTAAAAAACATGGCTACACATAAGAAGGATTTTGTAATAAGTGAAGGAGCATTGCGGACAGGCAAAGGCTGGGCTAGCGGAGTTAAGGGTTGAAATTTCTTGGCTATAGTAACAGCAACTTCATAATCCAGTCCACCAGTTAAAAATGAATCGCATCAGGCAATCCATTTTAGGCCTCGTTCGATAACACATCTTTCAACTTGATGGGTCGATTGAGTTCCGACAAAATCGGACCAGAAGGCATCATATGAGGAGGAGTTCATCACTTTTTTGCGTAGTGTGGCTGTTGAGTTTCGGAATCGGATTGGCTGCCGAACGTTTTGTACCTACTGGCGGCACGTTGAATTATCCTACCATTCAATCAGCGATTAACGTCAGTTTGAAAGGCGATATCATCCGTGTTCAGCCTGGGATTTACCGGGAATCGATCGCCTTCCGGAACGTGGACATCACCTTGACCGGCATGAACCCGAACGACTGGAGTATTGTCAAAACAACGATCCTCGAGGGCAATGGGACCAACAGCGCGGTAAGTTTTGCCAGTGGCCAGACCACGAACACGGTGTTTACAGGTTTTACGGTTCGAGGCGGAGGTGGCACGGTTTATTCCACGTTTTATCTGCTCGGTGGAGGGCTGTATTGTTATCAATCCAGCCCTACTATTATTAGAAACATTATCGAGGAGAACCATCTGTCCCTGACTCGTTCGAACCTGTTCAGCGCCGGCGGGGCGATTTCATGCTGGGATTCCAGCCCGAGTATCTCGCGCAATATTATCCGGAACAACTCGGCCGAACAGGCAGGAGCCATTCTTAGCCTATCAGGTACGCCTCTCATTCAAGACAACTGGATTTATAACAATATGGGTCAATTCGGAGGGGCAGTGTATTTATCGGATGAAGGAAGGTTCCTAAACAACACGCTTGTGGGAAATGCTCCTGTAACGATGTATGTCGACCAGACCGGACTGGTGGCGAATAATATCATCGCCGATTTTTCTCCTGCGATTGGCGTCAGTGCGAGTGGCACCCTCGATAGCCTTTCGTGGTTCCAATATAACGATGTTTGGGAATCGGGTGGCACCGAGGTCCTACTATTTAGTCCAAGCGGCTCGGATACGGTCACGAGCCTGGCGGGTAGGAACGGAAACCTTTCCATTGATCCGCTCTTTGTTGATACGACAAATTTCGATTTGCACCTGTCCGCCCCCTCCCCTTGCATTAATGCTGGCGAATTATTCGGTTTGCGCACGACCAATGAATTGGATTTGGACGGAGACTCGCGGATCTTCGCATTGAGAGTGGACATGGGGGCGAGCGAATTTAATGGTGCCAGGAACTTCCCCCCGATAGCAAACGCTGGTCCGGATCAGACCATTGCCAGTTGGATCGGCGGGATAGTGGTATTGGATGGAGCTGGGTCAATCGATCCAGACGGCACAGCGCTGAGCTTTCGGTGGAACCAAACTTCGGGTTCGCCGGTCACATTATTGGTGACCAACAGCCAGGCCTTTTTCATTCCCACTGCGCTGGGAGAATATCATTTTGATTTAGTAGTAAGTGACGGGGTCAATGAAAGCCCGGCAGATTCAGTGCGTATCGTGGTCACGAATCTGCCGCCGATTGCAAGCGCGGGAGAGGAACAAAGCCTGGCTGTGGTTCCTGAAGTTCTGTTGCTGAACGGAAGCCATTCTCTGGATCCGGAAGGTCAAGCTCTAGTGTACCATTGGCGCCAGACAGGCGGGCCTCCGGTCCCAGTGTCAGATGCCGAGTCGCCGCGGCCGACCGTCAGGCCTCCTGGGCCGGGAGTGTACGACTTCGAACTAACCGTCAGTGATCGGTTCAACACAAGTCCACCGGACACTGTAAGATTTTATTTGGGCCAGGTCTCGCCTGTGGCCGACGCGGGGCCTATCCGTTATGCCGGACGAACTCCAATAACCCTGGATGGCTCCGGCTCGTTCGCTCCGAACAATTCCGCGCCCTTGGAGTATGCATGGAGACTCGTCAGTGGACCTCCCCTCACATTGACGCCTACCAATGTAGCTAATCCTACCGTTAGAGATTTCTCGCAAGCAGCGACCAACCGCGAGGCAGTGTTTGAGCTGGTAGTGAGCGCCGGCGGATTGACGAGTGCGCCGGCCACCGTAAAAATGGTGATTGTGCGGGCGTGGAGTAATCCAAGGTTTTCTCAACTCAATCCGCCCTTCAAGACCAACTTACCAACCGTATTCGGGTTTGGCGGTGGAGATTGTAACGGGGGAGGCATGGTGACGTTTAATTCCCGTTGGTTCACCCGGGCCAACTTATTTACCGACGCGTATGCGCGTGATGCGAGCAGCTCACTGAATGATCCCCGGTATTTTGGCTATGGAGACCAACTCATTGTCCTCCTTTCCGCTTTGGCACCGCGGTATGACCAGCTTATTCAGACAATCGGCAACAGCACCGGGGGTATGCCAGCGTGCGATGTTGCCGAGCAATTCAACATTGTTTACAAGGACCCCCGATACCTGGTCAATCGAATGACGTTTCTGGATGTCGCTTGTGGAAGGAATTACGATTCAAATCTTAGCAATCTGGCGTCAAACAGGATCCCTGGAAAGATGTTCTGGGTTGATAATTACTATTCGGAAGGGCGTTTTCATTCAGGGACACTGAATGTGCAGTTTCCAACGCCCCCCGCCGGCCACCTTACACCAGGAGACTGGTATTACGATGATACTCAGTCCTGGATAACAGGCACCCCCTATAACCCCACCAACTTCAACAATGGGATCTACGCCGGCGGTTTCTTTTCCCCAATCGGGCCTGGCAAAAATTACCAGCTCGAGACTGGACAGTCGGAATATTACTTCGGTTGGAACCCGCCGAACAGGTTTCCCGTAAAGGCTCTTCTTCAGAAGGACCCCATTTTTGCCCCGGCTCGCCTGCCAGGAGTTGTAGAGTTAATCGGACCTACTAATGGAACGTTCGCCACTGAAGGAAGTGTCGTGTTTTCCTGTCAGCCTGTCGTGAATGCTGCGAAGTACGAAATCCTTGTTGGCCAGAATGCACAAAACGTCAGGCAGGTCGCGTGGGAAGGTTCGGCTCCTCCCGATCGGCCCATGTTGAAGTTGCCGTTTCTGAAAACCTGGTGGACAATCCGCGCGACCGATGCTTGGGGAACCACTTCCTGGGCAGATTCTCGCTACATCTTGCGGGCCAATAGTGCTCCGGTGGCCGACGCCTCCGCTACGGCACGGCGAGTCGTAGTGCCGTTGAATTGCAGCCCCACAATCGTTCTCGATGGATCGCGTTCCTGGGACCCGGATAATGATCTTTTGCATTACTTCTGGTTCCAAAATGGTGCATCGAGCGCATTGGCCACTGGAATAGTTGCGATTGCAACACTGCCCTTCGGTACAAACTCGCTCATTTTGGTGGTTGATGATGGCCTGGCTACTAACCGTCAAATTTTTGAGGTCAACCTGAGCACCACTGCGGAGCTAGTCGAAAGTTTGATTAGCCGTGTTGAGTCCCAAGCGGCCGAACCGGATCCGTTGAACGCTTCACTTCACGCCGCGATAAAATCTATTCACCGCGAGCAAGCTCATTCAGCCATTAATCAGCTTCAGGCTTTCGAGCATAAAGTGCGCTCGCAAGTCGAAGGTTTGAATTCTCTATTGGCTGAGAGCTTCAGCCACGCCGCCGAGGAGATTATTGAAGTTCTGGGACGGGACTGCTCTTCAGGGCCGCCAATTGGACACATTCAAAAAACTTCACGTGATGATCGGGGCAAAGCCCATTTGGAATTCTCGGCACCAAACGGGTTGACGTATATAATCGAAGCTTCGTCTAACCTGCTTCACTGGGAAAAGATTGGGGTGGCCAGCAGGATCGGGCCTGGTGAATTTCAATTTGAAGACACCAGCGCTTCACAAATGCCAGGTCGTTTTTATCGGGTGGTCATTCCATAGCTATCCTCGTTTTGACGACGAAGCCGAATGGCAAGGCGATGAGGCTTGCTATTCCCTGCCGGCAATAGCTGAGCTAAAGAAAGGCCGCCACGGATGGCGGCGCTCCCAGGCTCGAGAAGCTGAGAAGCGTGGCCTCCTTGACGTTGAAAACCCGCCGACCTATTCTCTCTCGATGACAATCGTTGCCAAAGCGAGGGTTGGCCACGTGCGGCCCGCTGGATCGTCTATGAGAATCATTTCGCCTGGTGAATGCCTCCCGAAACGAGCATTTACGTTGATTGAGTTGTTGGTTGTAATTGCCATCATCGGCATTCTCGCCGCGTTGTTGTTACCAGTATTGGCAGGCGCCAAGCAAAAAGCCTTAACCATCCGCTGTATGAGCAATCAGAGCCAAATTGGGAAGGCATTCCATATGTACACGGATGATTACAACTCATATTATCCGCAAATCAACGATTGGGCTTCGACCGGCGGCAAGGATGGTACTTATGATGTTTTCACCGCGGCAACGAATCGCCCTCTGAATCTTTATGTTTCCAAGGGTTACGAAGTGTTCCGTTGCCCGTCTGATCACGGTGATTACTGGTCACTCAGTGCGCGCGGGTTTAATTGCACGAATTGCTATCTCCAATATGGCAACAGCTATCTCACGGAGTTCGGCTTTGATTATTTCCAAGTCAAAATGGTCTGTGGTAACACCAGCAGCCCGCTTATACGTTCAATAAAGATATCGGAAGTCAGCCTCAAGCCGACCACAAAAATTATTCAAGGCGATTGGATCTGGCATGCTAATCGGGACGTTCTGTTGCCCCGCAGCCAATGGCACAATTACAAAGGCAAGAATCGCATGATGATGCTGTTCGGCGATTCCCACACCGAGTTCTTCAAATTTCTGCCCACCTCCTGGATGATGTCACACGCTGATACCAAACCTGACCGGAACTTCTTGTGGTGGTAGATAGGATGGCAAGAAGGACGGAATGGATTTCAACGACAATCTTCGAGCATCCAATCTCGCGAAGCATCTGAAGTGCGCCGTATCCGGCGCTTTTGATGGTCTTTGCTTGAAGGTTTTTAACTCAAAAACGACATGAAAAGCGCCGGATACGGCGCACTCCAGACGCTTCGCGAGTTCGGTTGTGCCTGCGCGTTTCGTGGTTGCCGTTTCCGCGCTCTATCACTGACGCACCTGTCCAGTTCCGATCCCAATCCACTTATAGCTGGTTAGCTCGTCCAATCCCATGGGACCGCGAGCTCCCACTTTGTCGGTGCTGATGCCGATTTCAGCGCCCATTCCAAATTCCCCACCATCAGTAAATCGAGTCGAGGCGTTCCAATAAACCGCCGCGGAATCGACGTCGTGGAGGAAATGTTTGGCGCGCGCTTCGTTGCGAGTGACAATGGTATCAGAATGGGCGGAGCCATACTTGGCAATATGATCGATTGCCTCCTGCACACCGTCCACGACGCGAAGGTTCAAAATGTAATCGTTGTATTCGGTATAGTAGTCCTGCTCAGTGGCGGGTTTGAGATTGATTTGTGAACCCTTCAATTTCGAATCGAGGATCGAACGGCTGGACTCATCGGCGCGCAACTCGACTTTCTTTTGCGCCATTTTCTCCGCAATGACAGGAATGAACCCGGGCGCAATGGCTTTATCGACCAGCAATGTTTCCATGGCATTACAAACTGCAGGGCGTTGGACTTTTGCATTCAGAGCAATCTCGGAAGCCATGTCCAGGTCCGCTTCTGAATCCACATAAACGTGACAAACACCTTTGTAATGTTTGATGACAGGGACTTTCGAGCACTCGGTCACAGCCCGAATAAGGCCCTCGCCGCCGCGCGGCATGCAAAGATCCACATATTGAGTGAGGGAAAGTAATTCCTTGATAGCGTCGCGCTCGACTGTTGGCACCACTTGAATAGCGTGGGCGGGAAAGCTTGGAAGAGTTTTGATCCCCGCTTCTATCATGATCCGTGCGATGGCTTGGTTAGAATTCAAAGCTTCTTTTCCGCCCCGAAGGATGGTAGCGTTCCCGGACTTCCAGCACAAAGCCGAGGCATCTGCGGTCACATTAGGACGGGATTCATAAATAATGACGATTACCCCGATGGGTGTGGAAATTTTTTGCAACTTCAATCCATTAGGGCGGACTCGTTCCTCGATTAGCCTGCCGACAGGATCGGGTAACGCAGCCACTTCGCGCAAACCTGCCGCCATTTTGGAGACGCGATTTTTGTCCAGCTTGAGCCGTTCGAGCATCGCAGAGGAAAGCCCCACGTGTGCGCCCGTTTGCATGTCCATGGCATTGGCTGCTTCGATTGCGGCGCTATGGGATTCCAGCGCTTCCGCCATGGCAAACAGGCAGTCATTCTTCTCGGGGGTGCTAAGTCTGGCCAGTTGACGCGAAGCCACCTTCGCCTGCCTGGCAATCTGGGTCATCTGCTCGTTCAAAGTCACGGCAGGAACTTACGGTAAGGACAGACTTCCTGCCAATCCAGACTTGCGGTTCTAAATCCAGAAGACCTACTCACCACAAACTGTATTTGAAGCAAACAAATCGCAAATGAAGTTCCAACAACGCAGCAAATGTCTGCCTTTGCTTTTTGAAAGAGTAATGACATAATAATATGTGGGACTGACCCCTTCGTCTATGCCTTGAGCTTCTTCACGAGGACCTTTGAATTGCGCCCGCTTTGGTCGTACTTCTCGCGTCGCCCTGGGGGGAGATCCTCGGGCGAACCTTCGGCAAAACCGCCTTTGGATTGAAAATAAGTAAACGCCTGGGTGGAAAGTGTGAGCAGTTCGCTCAGATCCATTTCACGGGCTTTGTTTTCAACGAATTGAATCAGCTTCCGCCCGATCCCTTGATTTTCGTGTGTTGGGCTAACGTAAAGAAAAGCCAACTCACCCTTCTTTTGCTCCGGATAAGTATGCAACGCGACGCAAGCAACCGGATTCTTATCGATTTCAAACAGATAATAGTCGTTTAGATTTTTCTCGATAGTCGAACGGGTGCGTTTGACCAATTCATCGCTGGCCACCGAGTTTTTCGTAAGCCCAAGGATATGGCGGACATCCTTCTTCATCGCCCTGCGGATCTGCTGATATTCGTTGGCATACACCAGCGTGCCGATGCCCTCGTTTGAAAATACTTCGGCCAGCAACCCTTCATCCACCCGGCCGTTGATGATATGGACCCGCTGGATGCCAGCTTTGCAGGCAGCCGAGGCATAGATGGCTTTTGACAACATTTCAGGCAGCAGATCGCCTTTGTGATTCGCCAAAATACTGTCGAGATCGGCAACCAGGATTTGCCTGATGAGCTGCCCTTTGCGCAGAATGCCTTCGTGTGTGGTAATGAAGATCAGTTTGGTGGCTTTCAAAGCTTCAGCCACAGCTACTGCCACATTATCCGAATTGACACGGTAAGTTTTACCGTCACCGTCGAAACCCAACGGTGGGACTACAGGGATAATCCCCTGGTTGAGCAAGGTCTGAAAAAGTTCCACATCAACACGTTCGACCCTTCCTGTGAGGAGATGGTCCACACCTTGAATAATGCCCATGGGATGGGCAATGATTGCATTGGCACAAGCGGCACGAAGATCGTTTGCGGATAGACCCTCCAGAATCTCGTGGGTCAGACGGTTGGCCGCAGTCAAGGCTATTTGAAGTGTTTCGGCATCGGTTATGCCTGCACCATCCAAATCCGAGGGTTTGAGGTGTCGTTCTTCCGCAAGGGCTTTGATTTGCGCCGATGCCCCATGCACCAGCACGACGCGGATGCTCAGGGAGCGGAGCACCGCAACGTCCAGGAGAATGTTGGCAAAGTTTTCATCGGTAACAATGCCTCCATCGACGCTTAGAACGAATGTTTTCTCGCGAAATTGAGGTATATACTGCAGGATACCACGCAGATCTGTAAGTTTCACGTTAGCTCAGTTGTTCTCTTCAGTCCCGCAATTAGTATTCGTTTTTGTCGGTGTTTCAAATGAAATACTTTCATTTCCAGATGGCAATTGTTCCCCACAGTTCTCCTGATTCGTTGCGGCGGCGAACCGGGACGGTTCGCGCTCCACCTCGGACCGCGAGCCGTCCTCGGCTCGCAGCGCGTGCGAATGTTTTTTAAGTGCGGGAATGTTACGTCCGTCAACTCGGAAGTTTCGGTTCGAATTTGGTTTTCTCGGCTCATTGTGGCTGAGGGTTTCGTGCATGAATGACGCGTTGGAAGCCCCGCAATGGTCTCCCACAGTTGTCCTGATTCGTTGCGGCTGCGAACCGGGACGGTTCGCGCTCCTCCCTGGACCTTACCTTCCAAGTGTTGTTTTCAAGACATCGAGGCAGCGCTCATTTTGAGTGGGGGTGCCAATGGAGATACGGATCCATTCCGGCAACTGGTACCCCCCCATCGGACGAACGATAATGCCCCTCTGTTGCATTTGCTCAAAAACTTTCTGCCCATCGCCGACGCGCACCAGGATAAAATTAGCAGCCGAAGGGAGAAAATGCAGATCCAGCGCACGACAGGCCTCGCTAAAAAAGGTCAGGCCAAGAGAGTTGTTAGCGGAAGTTTTGCAAACATGCTCGACGTCATCCAATGCTGCCAAAGCCGCAGCCTGTGCAAGTGAATTTAGATTGAAGGGTTGCCGCACTTTTTCCAACGCGCCGATGAGCTCACGCGTTCCTATCCCATAACCGACACGCAAGCCTGCCAGGCCATATATTTTAGAGAACGTGCGCATCAAAAGGAGGTTCGGTTTGCGGCCGGCTCTCAACAGAGGCAGGAAGTCCGGAGCATCGACAAGAAATTCTATGTAGGCCTCGTCACAAACCAGCAATACGTGCTCGGGAACCTCGTTGACGAAGCTGAACAGTTCGGCGGGTGAAACAAAAGTACCGGTCGGGTTATTAGGATTTGCAATAAAGATGATCCGCGTTCGTGGAGTCACAGCCTCAAGCATTGCCTGCAGGTTATGGCCGTAGTTCAGGGCAGGCACAGTGATTAAAGTAGCATTGAACAATCTCGCCACCAGTGGATAGACAGCAAAGCAGTATTGGGAAACGATAACTTCTGGAGGCTCAATCGGCGGAGATCCTTTTGGATCCACAGACAGCAAGGCATGACCGACAAACTCAATAATTTCGTTTGAACCATTACCCAGAATCAGATGATCCGGTTCAATTTTTAGCTTCTGCGAAAGTCGTTGCCGCAAATAAAACGCATTGCCATCTGGATACAGATTGATGTTATCGATGCCCTTCCGCAGCGCGGCCAAAGCGGCGGGCGACGGCCCAAGTGGGTTCTCGTTTGAGGCCAGTTTGATGATATCTTTAGAAGGAAGCCCCAACTCACGGGCGACTTCCTCGATCGGGCGGCCAGGTTGATAAACAGGAAACCCCTCAAGACCAGGGTTGATCGGAAATGGTAGCATGTCTCTTAGGGGCCAAATGCCTTTAGAAATGCGCTTAACGGAAGAATCAGCAACCCCATGGCTACTTGGCCGGGATCAATTTTTGAAACTCAGCCGACTGCCTTAATTGCGCGAATTGGGGATCTTTTTGTGCTTCGGCAGCAAGGTCGCGCGCCTTTGGTTCCTGAAGACGACGTTTCTCACCCAATTCCAAAGCGCGACGCAAGGCGGTCAACGATTCCTGGGGCTTGTTAAGTCTGGCTTTCAAAGCGGCCAAATCGTACCACGCCTCAGGAAGCTCTGGCGCTCTTTTCACCAGTTGATCCAACGTGCTCTCCAGCTTTTCGGAATTGTTCAACTGAGCATAAATTTGAGCGACCTGGAGCATAATACCGGCGTTTGCCGCTGGATGAGCGACAACTGCGTCTAGCGTTTGCATGGTTTTATCTGGTTGTTGCAAATGCCGATACCCTTCGGCAAGCCCGATGGCGACTGAGAAATTGGTTGGATTGGTCTTGAATTTTTGCTGCAGTTTTTCAACGGAAGATTGCAACTTCGGGCGACTAATATTGGCATATGCGTCCATGACCCCGCGCAAGGCAGCGGCGTCAGCGGCAGGATTATCCACGACACCATCCAAAATGCTAAACGCTCGATCTCCCATCTGCATGGAAAGGTAAGCACTTGCAAGATTGAATTTCTTTTGGAAATTATTCGGCTCGTCTTGAGCTTCTTTTTCCAACTGCTGAATATTCGGACCCTTTTCCGGCGTACCTGCGTGATCTCGATCCTTTTTCCATCCTCGAAGCTGGTTCACCAGGTTAATGACCGCCCCATTGTATGGGTCGAGCTTCAAGCAGGTTTCCGCAATGATTAACGCGTCATCAAAACGTTGAATCTCAGGGCTGAGCAAGAGATTAACGTAACGGAAGACCGCTTCAGGGCTGTAAGGACAAAAAGCAAACGCCTGCCGAAAAGCAAAATCGGCCTCCTTAACTATACGCTTGTGATTGGGTGTGCCCGGAGCGGAGGTCATTATACGCCAACTGTACACTCCGGCAATCGAACTCCTGAGTTTCGAAAATGCTTTTTGCGCTGAATCGTCCCGCACAAACCGCCGATCCCCCGTAAACCCGCTGAAATCACGCCTTAGGTACGTTTTTTCAACCCAGTCGGCAATGGCTTTTACTGGCGTGTCGTCTTGAATAATGTCGCCGGTTAATCGTTTCGAGAATTGTTTCCAAAATTCGTGATCCCGTTGGAGAATATCTTCAGTCAACTCCGGCAATGGTTGGCGGTTGATCTTCATGATAATGCCAAAGGGCGTCAAATGAGGGTACATCCAGTCCAATGGAAAGCTCTCCTCGACATAGAATTCGTTCTTCGGGTTATGGTCGAAGATGACTTTGGTGAGCAATCCATTGATGCTCATCACGGCGACCTGTCCAGAGACCTGAACACGGTTGTCGATCACCTTCACATCTTCACCCATCTTGATCTGACGCGGTTCATTGGGAAATTTCTGGTCGTGTTCAAGACGGCGCTGAGCATCCTGCAAGTACTCATTGAAGCATTTCTGAGAATCTTCGGGGGTAGGTTGATAGATTTCACGATCCGGGTAGACCCCTCCGAGACTACGCGCGATCTCTTTAGGAAAGGCTTCTTCCAATAGCAGCCGATTGAGTCGAATCCGAGTATGGCTCTGCGGATTTTGATTGATGAAATCGGTCACATATTCCGACAACTTGACCTCTTTGAAACGGTTGGCCTCGTAGAGCGGACCGGTAGTGCTGAGTTGGGCTATTTCTTTTTCTAAACGTTCTTGCTCGCGTCGAAGGCTCGAAGAATCCGGCTTTGCCGCAAGGTCTTGCTCGATCTGCAATTTCTCACGGTTTTTTTCTGCAATCGCTTTTTTTACATTTAACTCCCGTTCGAGCAACTGATTTAGATCCGCCGACAAGGCGCGACGCAGCACTGCATCTTTTCCTGAGCTGCCAAGCAGCTCTCGCGTAGCTGGTTTGAGATTATCATAAAGGTATTTCGTCAGGGGGTCGTGCTGGGCACGCAGTTTGGCAGCAAAGCCCGCTAAATCCGTAAAAGCTCCCTCGTTGAACCAGGAGGTGAACGTGCGCCGTTTCTTTTCGATCTGATCCCCCAACCCGATGAAAATCCGGTCGAGCGGCTGCATGACGCGCGCCAATAAGTTGGTGGTGTAATTATCTACTCGCTCTTTCTCAGACCGGACAAGCTCCTGAAAAAACGGCGGATCAATCTGCGCACTACGATTGTACTGGGCTCGGATATAGTTGAGATACGTACCGTCGGCCAAGGCATTCTGGGTGATTAAATAGACGTCCCGACGGTCAAACTTTTGATCCATGGGCGGCAAACATTTCGCGGGAACGAAGCTGTCACAGAATATCATGTAGGTCGGACAAAATCGCCCGGGGTCCGTACCACCGAAAAGCACAGTGTCCTTGGCCATCTCTGGGTACAACGGTTTGCCGTCGGAGCCGTTGAAAGGAGGGGTAAACATGTCATGCCCAAACCAATAGCCGAACCAATGCCCCCTTTGCTCATTATCTGACCAGTGGGTCATGATAGAATGGAGTGGCATCAAGGCAAAAAGGCCAAGTGTAAGGGCCAGCGGAGCACGGTTTCTATAGACCAAAAGGCCAATGAGGAAGGCCACTGCAGACCCAATTAAAATAAGGCCTCCGAACACGGGCAATCCAAATTGGTCCTTGTTCGAAAATGTCCGGCCAACGAATTGAAGAAGTTCGCCCAGCCCAACTTTGGCGGCTTCACCAAAAAATTTCTCCGAGGTAAGTTCGATCAACGAAAAAAGTGCCAGAGCCACCGCAATCGATCCCCCTATCAATCCCCAGGACCGAAAGCGCCCGTAATGAGTGGCCATATAGGCGGCAATGAGCGTAAGCCCATAACCCACTAGCAGGGCAACCACAGTGTGCGAGGCGGTGAAGAACACTCGGACCAAACCCTGAGCAGCACGATCCGCGGGCGGATTGAGCAGGATCAACAAGAGCACTCCCAGGAAAAAGTAAATCGCAGTGATCCCAATGAGCCAGGCCCGTTCCCGGCGGTGCATTTTAAAAAAGAAAGCAAAAGGAACCAACGCTATAAAAGCATAGACCCAATTAAATTCTTCAATAATCCCTTTCCCCAACATACCTAGTTGCGCGATAAAAACCAAAGGATGGCCAATCACATCGCTGGGATTAGCTTTTTCATACTGACCACGGGTGAAAGCATGGACAAATCCCTCGACGGTGCGTGGGTAGCCCCATTCCATGGGTGGGTTGGTCATCCCAGCCAGGGGCATATAAAAATAAAACGCGGCTCCGAGAACCCAACAAACACCCAGACCAAGCACCACCAACCATTCGAGGCCGATTTTCCGTGTGTCCCATCCAAATTTGATAACTGCTGCCAGGGCACCTAGAAAAAGCAGCCATAATACTCCACCGTTTTTTAATGCCCCGAGGCACAGCAGAAGCACTGCAGCCAGCGCTGCATCCAGGCAGAACTCGGGAAATGTCTCTTTGGTCAAATAAGCGAAAACCAGGTAAAGAATGAGTGAGGAGATGCCCACGACATAGAAGATGCGCAGAACTGCAGGGTTCTGTTCAAGGATGCTAAGCTTAAGCAACAACCCCGCGAAAAAGACGATTGTGTTCGCCAAAAACAAACTACGGCCCATCCTGAAATGAGCGGCGGCAATCGTCGCTTCAATGCCCATGGCTGCCACGATAAGGGTCTGATGGTTCGTGAAACTGATCCCGTGGAAGAACAACGCATAAAAAAGATAACGCCATTGGCTCGGGGCATAAACCCATCGCATCAGGAAGACCATCACTACCATGAGAGATGCGACACCAAAGGCATACACCTCGACAATAACGGACTGGCTCCAAAGGAAGCCGTTAAACCCAATCAGCATGCCTGCCACGAATCCAGACACCATGCAAATTGCGCTTTCCCAGCGACCAGTTAGCGATTTGAGTTCTTCAATTCCCTCCATGAGCAAGCTGCTACCGCGTGAAACCAACAGCCCGAGCAGTCCAGCCGCGAAAGCGCCTCCCACCGCCTCCCCTAAAGCGACTCGCCATGCCACGTTCTTAATTGGCAGCAGTACCGTCCAGAGCCATGTATAAATCGTCCAGACCGGGTAACCTGGAGGATGGGGGATCCCGGCATAAAATGAGCCGGTTGCCAGCTCGCCGGAGTCCTCCAGCGTCTGTTCCGGCGCAAGTGTCAGGAAGTAGCCCAGCAAAACTGCTCCAAATGTGAGAAGAAATGTGAGCCAATCAATTCTTCGGAAGAGGGCGGGCGGCGGCCCCACCGGCGCTGCCTTTGCGGGCGCAGGACTCTTAAGTGCCACAGAGCCCGGGCTCGAAGACGCCGTCGCTTTGGCAGGCGCTGCTTTCAATTTTCCGTTATTCATTTCTAATGCTGAGCTTTCGGTCCCAAAAGGAAGCGGACACTAGAAGTGAAACTGCTGTCATTTGTCCAATCAAAAGTATCCGTGGCGGGGCGGTTTTGCTGCCTGGCAAATCCCGACGCAAGATAAGAGCTTTGGTTGCTCGATATGACAGCAAAGAAATAACCCGAATTTGTCCCACCCGTGGCGTTCGCTCCCGGGCGCTGATTGAACAGCATGCAAACTAAGGCGAAAGAGGCCATCACGGGAGCAAGCCAGCGAAAACGTGCTCCAAGTTGGATTTGGGGACTGGAAGAGCGTGGGCTTTCCAGGGCCAAAACAGACTGATTTCCAAAAAGGCGCTCTTCAAGCCTCGCTGACGGGCGGCGAGGCGCCCATGAGCGCAATTGATTCTCTAATTGTTCCATGTCTTTCATATGATGCTTCCTTCAAGCATGCTTTTAGTTTCTGTAATCCGTAACGGTAACGGCCCGCCGCGGTGTTTGGTGAGATCTCAAGCAACTCACCGATTTGTTCAAAAGTGTATTCCTGCCAGATTTTCAGTACGATTACTTCGCGTTGCTCCGCCGGAAGTTCCGTCAGGCAACGCATGGCTTCTCGCTCGTGCGGGCTTTCTCCTGGAGAACGCTCAAACCAACGCTTCGATTCCAGTTCGCGGCTCATTCGCCTCCACAAACTCCGGTGATAATTCAAGGCCCGATTTCTAAAACTGCGGACACAATAATGTTCCGGCTCCAGAGGCGCACCGGCTTTCTTCATGAGAGCCAGAAATGTTTCCTGCAAGACATCTTCAGCTTCTCCATGACTTAACCCCAAAGCCCTCCCGTATAGAATGAGGCCCGCAGCCTTTGCCTGGTACAAAGCTTCACACCACCCGTTTTGTTGGTCGTTCGTCACGAAATCCACCTGATAGACACCCTAGACCAGTAATTTGTATAAAGATTCTTACCTAAACGCAAGGTTGTTGGGCCTCGAGTCGATTCCGGTATAAAAATCACTCCAAAAACCTCGAATTTCAAACAATGCCTGTTCAGGGTTCGCTTGTTTCCAACGCCAATTTGACTCTCCTGCAGCCAGCCAATGCACCTGGAAACCGCCACTATCAGAGGAAAAGGAGAGCTCAAACCTAAATTTATCTGAGTTTAATGCATAGGAAATCGCAAAGCGATATCCGTGCCAAGTTTTCCTTGTCAGATGCCAATTGAGCCTTAGAATTGCGAGTATGGCGCAGGGCTTACAACTCTCTCAGAGGTTGACGCAATCTTTGGTGCTGGCACCTCAATTGCAGCAGTCACTCGCACTTCTTCAGGCTCCCACTCTCGAACTTAAGGCGCTTGTTGAACAGGAATTGCAGCAAAACCCGGTGCTTGAGGAAGCCCCGGGAACGGAATTGGATAGCCAGGACAAAGAACGAGAAGACGGAGAACCGATCTCGCAAGCTGTCGATCCGACCGAACCCCCGGCTGACCTTAATTTTGATCCTGCTACTGAGAAGACTGGAAACGAACCAGTCGATGATTTCCAAGCTGAGTTCGAGCGCCTGGTTCAATTGGATCAGGAATGGCGCGATCATTTCGCCCAAACCAACCTTCCCAGTCGTGCTTCAGCCGAGGAGGAGGAAAAACGCCAGTTCATGTTCGATTCGCTCGTGGCGGCTACCTCTCTCCAGGAGATGCTTATTGAACAGGTCCGGGAGTCCGGGCTGGCAGAAGACTTGAAGCCGGTCGCAGAGATGTTAATCGGCAACATTGATGATTATGGCTATCTCAAAGCTACCGTCGATGAACTGACGGTGTCCACTGGGTTGCCCCTGGAAAAAATTCAAGAGGTGCTCAAGGTCATTCAGAGTTTTGACCCGCCGGGAGTCGGAGCGCGGGATTTACGCGAGTGCCTCATGCTTCAACTCGAACGCTCCGGCCAGCAGGGGACCCTGGAATACCGCATTGTCAGTGAGTTCATGGAAGCCCTGGGGAAACGGCGTATACCGGAAATCGCGCGGGGAACGGGCCAGGACGTTGATGAGGTACAGGAAGCCCTCGAGCGCATCGCCAGGCTTGAACCACGACCCGGCCGAGCTTTCCTCCCGGATAATGACACCTATATCCTGCCCGAAGTATTCGTTCATCGCTCGGACGGGGATTTCGTCGTGACTACGAACAACGAGCATATTCCCCATTTGCGCATCAGTAATACCTATAAAGATCTCATGGCTCAGGGTGAAAACTCCGCTGAGGTCCGCAATTACATCCGGGAAAAAATTCGTGCAGGAAAGTTTTTGATCAAAAGTTTGCATCAAAGGCAACAAACCATTTTGAACATTGCCCGCGAAATTGTGCAGCGACAACGCGAGTTCATGGAAAAAGGAGTGGCGTTTCTCAAGCCGCTCACGATGGTGCAGGTAGCCGAAGTCGTGGGCGTGCACGAAACCACAGTCAGTCGCGCGGTTTCGGGCAAGTACATGCAAACACCTCAGGGCATTTTCGAAATGAAATATTTCTTCACCGCCGGTATTCAGACCGCGACCGGTGACGGAATGTCCAACACCAGCGTCAAGGACATGATTGCGGACATCTTCGAACAGGAAGATACCGGCAAACCGCTCTCCGACCAGGAGGTGGTGCGGATGCTGAAAGAAAAAGGCATTGTTATCGCCCGCAGGACTGTTGCAAAGTACCGGACTGAACTGAACATCCTTCCTTCCAATTTACGCAAGGTTTATTGAGGCCACGGGGGGCTTTTTCCAAAAACTTCCGCGGAGCAACCTCTCCGAAAACACCGCTCTAATTTGCAGTTCGATTACGCGGGACTGACCCCTTCGGAGGGAGCTTGTCTGATGCTTCCGGCAACCATAGGCTGTCAAAAACTATGGCAGAAGCGGTGTCAAAATATCGCAGGCTGGATCCGGATAAGATCATAGAAACTATCCGAACTCTGCATAAGCGAATCCAGAATCGTTTTCCGGATTCGGGTTTGAGCAAGGTGGCCATGGAGCTTCAGCAGGTGGCCGAGGAAACGGTTGCCCGAACGCGTTGGATTCAAAGCCCGCACCTGCCCTTACGTTTTGCCGCTGCCGTACTCATCCTGGGGATCGCAGGTCTGGCAATCCTTATCGCGACCCGTATCCGGCAGTTTCAACTCAGTGATTATACCAACTTTATCCAATCACTCGAGGCAAGCATCAGCTCGGTCGTGTTCATTAGCGCGGCTATCATTTTTCTGGTGACCTCGGAGAACAGGATAAAACGGAATCGCGTACTGAAAGCCATGCACGAATTACGTGCCCTGGCACACATCATCGACATGCATCAGTTGACCAAAGACCCGGAAAGCTCTTTTTCGCCTCAACAAACGACGGTGTTGAAACGTAGTATGACTCCGTTCGAACTCAACCGCTATTTGGATTATTGCAGTGAGGCTCTCGCGCTCATCAGCAAAATCGCGGCTCTCTACGTGCAAGGTTTTGAAGATCCAGTACTGCTGGATGCGGTGGACGACATGGAGGATTTGACCGCGGGTTTCTCGCGAAAGATAGGACAGAAGCTCACCATGTTGGAAATGTTGAGTCGTTCATTGCCGGTCCAACGAGGCTGAATATCGTCACTCGAGAGCTATAGGCTTGAACTTGGCGCGCAAAGCGGCTAAAGCGTTCCGGCGATTTACACTTTAACCATCAATTATTTTACATGAAACCTCTCAATATTGGCCTCATCGGTTACGGCTTCATGGGCCGCACACACTCGAACGCCTTCAGAAAAGTTGGCAACTTTTTCGATCTGCAATATCAACCAGTTCTCAAAGCGGTTTGCGCCAGAGACGCTTCCAAAGTGAAAGCCTTCGCTAATAAATGGGGATATGAATCATTCGAAACCGACTGGCGCAAGTTAATTGCCCGGAAAGATATCGACCTCATTGATATCGCCTGCCCCAATGATATGCACCAACCCATTGCCATGGCAGCCGCCAAAGCAGGCAAAATGATTCTCTGCGAGAAACCATTGTCAATGAATGGATCTGAAGGATTAAAAATGGTTGAGGCGGTGGAAAAGGCCAAATTACCTAATATGGTTTGGTACAATTACCGGCGCATCCCAGCGGTGACTCTGGCCAAGCAACTCATCGATGAAGGCCGTCTTGGACGCATCTTTCATTATCGCGCGAAGTTTCTCCAGGATTGGACTATTTCCAAAGACCTCCCCCAGGGCGGCGCGGGCTTATGGAGACTCGATGTCAAAGTTGCCGGAAGTGGAGTAACAGGCGATTTACTTGCTCATTGTATCGACACTGCTGTTTGGCTCAATGGCGGTATCGAACGGGTCAATGCCATGACCGAAACTTTCATCAAAAAACGGAAACACAACTTGACCGGCAAGGTCGAGAATGTCGGGATTGACGATGCCTGTGCCTTCCTGGCGCGATTCAAGAATGGCTCGCTGGCAACCTTTGAATCCACTCGTTACGCGCGCGGACACAAAGCGTTGTACACATTTGAGATCAATGGCGAACACGCCTCCATCTTTTGGGATCTGCACGATCTACATCGCCTGCAATATTTCGAGCATAAAGATGAAGGCCGAGTGCGCGGCTGGCGCTCGATCCATGTCACCGATGGAGATCATCCTTACATGGGGAAATGGTGGGTGCCCGGCTTGCAGATCGGTTACGAGCACAGCTTTGTGCATCAGGTCGCTGACTTTCTCGAAGGCGTGGCAAGCGGCAAACCCGCGAGCCCAACATTTAGAGACGCTTTGGAAACTCAATACATCTGCGACGCAGTGCTGAAGTCAGCTAAGACTGAGAAATGGGAGAAAGTGCGCTGAAACACTGAACTTTTCGGGGGGCCGGAAACATGCGCAATCCCAGAATATACTAAACCACAGAGGCACAGCGCAGCAAAGCCGCAACCAAATTACTTTTCAGTAACCTCTTCTTTGAATGCATGAACACAGCGGGACAGGACAAGTTTCAAACGCAAAGCCGCCAAGATGCAAAAGGAATTATAACTTGGCCTCGCTTTTCTTCCGACTCTTTCTTCTAGCGCGTCTTATCGTGTGCGGCTTTGCGTTACACCTTCACTGATACAGCTATCGCAATAATTTATCCGCTTTCGCCGCCAGAACAAAATCGCTCTCCGTCAAGCCATCAATCTTATGCGTCCAGATCGTTAGTTTCACCTTTCCCCACGCCAGAAAAATATCAGGATGGTGTCCCTGAGATTCGGCCAGTTCGCCCACTTTATTGGTAAAGTCCAAGGCCTGACGAAAATCCTTGAATTTATACTCTTTCTCCAGGTGGTGCTCCTTTATGATTTGCCACCCTCCGTTAAGTTCACTAGCAACGTTGGCCAACTGCGCCCCCTTTAACGGGGGAACCTCGCCCCTGCAAGGCACACATTCTTTTTCAGCTAATCCACTCATTGTCCCTAACTTTAACACAGAAACCGGGAAGTAACCACTAATAAGCCCCGCCGTTTGTGATCTGAGACTATTCAATTCTTTAAATACCCTTTATCGTCCAGAAATTGACCCCAAATGGAGTTGAAATCATCCCGATTTTTATCGACATCCAACCTGATATCCGCTACAGAGTTACCCCAAATGGCGAGGTTGGTGGGACGATCAGATGGTTTTCGTGACCGGGTGATTGAGCTTCATCTGGGTTTAAATCGTTTGGGGCGAAGTTCAGAAAACGATTTCACTATCGACCATCCCTCGGTTTCTGCCTGGCATTGTGAACTGTACTTGGGGGCGCAAGAAATCACTGTGAGCGACTGCGAATCCACAAATGGCACCTTTCTCAATGGTGAGCCCGTCCAAAAATCTGTATTGCAACAGGGCCAAACGCTATCCCTTGGCGACGTGGAGCTATTCGTGGACTCGATTGAAGTTCGCGTCGCCATACCCAAGATTGAAATCCAGCGCGCCGCGCCGCCCGTGGTCCTATCGGATGGTTCGTTGATTTGCCCGCGGCATCCGAAGGGCAAAGTAACGCATCAATGCACTCATTGCCGTGAGGTCTTGTGCGACAAATGCGTGCATCGGCTGCGGCGACGGGGAGGGAAATTACTTAAACTATGCGCGCTTTGCAGTCATTCCTGCGTGCCGCTGGGAGGCGAAGTAAAAAAGAAAAAATCAATCTTGGGATTCTTGCAAAAGACCGTCCGGCTTCCATTGCTTTCAAAGAGCAAGGAGGAATGAAGCGCGGTAAGGGATCCCCTCGATCTGACCTGACACCAGTTCAAGTTTTTAATCTACTCTGTGAGGCCTCCCCATCCACACGTCTCGCACTCCGGGAGAAAAGTTTCCGAAACTCATCTTTGCCGAGGCAAACAATGGCCAACTCTTCTGAAGTAAAGTCTGTTCCGTTACCATCACTTGAGCTCGGCCCTGGGCCCAGGGCCTATGCCAAACGCGAAACAACCGTCGCTTCCCTGCCCTGGAAGTAAATGCGGTGTAACGTTCCATCAGCCATTCATCCAAAGAGTCCCGTTCGCAAAACCCGAATTCTAAATCATTGGCAAGGTTAGCGCGGTATGTGAAGGCGGCCTGATCTCGCGGGTCAACTGCCTTTCCAGCAAGGTTCTGCTCCTCCCAACTATGTTGATATTTTAACTTTCCGTATCTATACGGCAGTCCGAAAGGGTGCGGGCCGAGACGTACACTCAGCCGGTTCGAGAGCCACTCGGCCAGGAAGAAGATTCCTGTCTCACCCTGGTGTCGCACATAGGTTCGAACGTTGAGAAACTCATGGGTGGCAATCGGTTTCAGGAGCCAGGCTGCCAACCGACCTCCCCGAAAGGGCCTCATTTCCCTTAGGGTAAATGCCACTACGCTTACAAAAGCCCGGTTGTGATATAGATCCAAGGCGAATGGAACGTCACGTTCCAGCAGCTCTTTATCGACTTCATAATGAATCATCAACACGCGCTCCCAATCCGCAACGAAGAGCGGTTCTCCCCCGACCGAAAGCAACCGCTCCCGGCCCGCGCAGCTCAATTCGGTTTCCTGACAGTCCTGAGCAATTCCATGCATTCAGAATTCCCTCGCTGCGAGCCGATGAGATTCGCGGCCGCAGAATTACAAAAACTATCTAACTGGTAATTATTTGTTCATACAATTTCACTCTCACCAAAGCTTCATAAATGCCTTTGCGTCGTTGTGCCGGAAGATTTGGCGCACAAGTCCAGCAATGCGTCCGGCACCTTTGGAAACCGGAACTTGAAACCGGAAGCAAGCAAAAGGGCTGGCACTACACATCGGCTCTTGAGAATTAACTCCGTTTCAGTCCTCAGGAAAAATGCACCGACTTCGAGCATCCAGCGCGTCGCAGGTAACCCGAAAGGCACACCGCAGTTTTTTCTGAGCTCCTCCATAAGTTTTTGATTAGTCACCGGGTTGGGAGCACAAACATTGACAGGCCCGGCCAGCTCTGTTTTGGCAATGAGCCAATCCACGGCGCGACAGAAATCTTGCTCATGAATCCAGGAGACAAACTGCTGTCCATTTCCCATCTGGCCGCCCAAGCCAAAACGCGTCAAGCGTCGCAACACGTCGAATACTCCGCCCTTGGCCGTTCCTAAAACCATGGCCGTGCGCATGGCAACCTTGCGCGTGAGTGTGGTACGGGCTGCGTTTAGGGTCTTTTCCCATTCAGATGCCACTTCCACGGAAAAGGCATCCTTTGCTTCGGGCGTGGCGCCGATCTGTCCGTTGGCTTCTTCCATAGGTCTGACCAGCGAGTGCTTGTAGATTGTCGCGGTGCTGGAGTTCAACCAGACGGAGGGAGCCGCTTTGCAACGCTCAATCGCTTCACCAAGCACCCGAGTCGAGTTTATGCGGGACTCCATGATGAGACGGCGATTGGTTGCATGGTATCGGCAATTGACCGAACGGCCGGCCAGGTTCACTACTGCTTGAGCTCCTTCCAGATACTTCGTCCATGGGCCTAAAGTGATTCCGTCCCATTGCACAGGGATTATCCCTGCCTCCTGGGCCATTTGACGGCGCGTGAGCACAATTACTTCTGCGCCGCCTGCTTTTAGTTTTTGGGCAAGCATCTGACCAAGAAAACCATTGCCTCCTGCGAGAACCACGCGGGGTGGGTGTTCTTTTTGCATAAATCGTTCAGGGCATTTCGTAAAACCCGCTCAAAACAGCATGATGTTCGTTGGATGCCCGGTTCAGTCCATGAGCTCTGCCGAGCCAAACATCTCTGAAGCCAGGCGCAAAATTTGCCGAATCGAATCGTGTATTTTCAAACCACGGAAAACGATTGCTGATCAAAGAATGATCCTCGATAACAGGGTGGATTCGGTTCTGCAGCCATGCTGGATGCCACGTTCGAAACAGGCGGCAGCGTGAGCCATGAGAAAAAAAGCCGGTGTAACGTTCCATTGCAAATTCCGCGAGAGAACCTGCTGGGCATGGTTCAAACTCCGCTTGCCGTTCGATAGAAGCATAATATTTGAACCGGCAAGAGTTGTCCCTGCTGTTCACGATGCCTTGTAGAGTTCCCGTTTCGAACTGGTGATCGTAGCTCATATTCGCGAAGGAGCACGGCAAACCAATCTTGAACAATGGCAACGCGATAGGGAACGGATTTGAAAGCCATCCCCATAGGAAAAGTGCTCCAGGTTCCTCGCCAAAATGCACATAGGTCCTCAAGTTCAGGAATCTTTGGCAGCCAATCAAACGAAAGAACGAACCGGGCGAGACACGAGAAGGTCCACGAAACTTTCGCATGGTAACCGCGACCAGGCTGACGCAGCCTTTACCCTCGTACAAATCCAACTCCAAGGATGAAGGCAAATGCGGCCGCAGCAAATCCGGCGAAATCAGATAATGCAGGAACAAGACCCGTTCCCAATCAGCAAAGAGAAAAGGGTCTCCCTTAAGCGACCTCAAGCGTTTTCTTGCCTGGACGGATGCAAATTTCAGTGAAGGGCTCGGGTTCTGCGTATTTCCAAACCTTCCAGATCCAGGCTGCATCGCATTGGAACAACTCGCTTTCATATTCTCACCTGGCCAATGCGCTGCATAGATAGACGCTTGCGAATCCTCCATACAGCAATAAACACCCGACGTGAACGACCGTGCGTCCAAATTGACCACGCCAGTGGCTGCCACTGTAATAGGTCACTTGCAGGACCGTTCGAATCAGCCAAAACAAACCGATTGATGCGGCCAGCCAACGACCCAGCGGATTGCTCCCGGTGGAAAGCTCATCCGCAAAACGGCAAGTGATGATTCCAAAAATCGCTACAGTGATTGAGATAAACCAGGCATGTACTTGAAACACTTCCCGCAGAAGCAGCGGCACTCGCGCCAATTCTTCCTTCCATTTCAACAGCGGAACCAGAAACAGATTCAACATCGCAATCGCAACCTGCAGCATGGCAATCGTCTCCAGCAGAGTTTTCATGGAATTACCTTTTAACACTCAAGGCTGCGCTGCTCCTGTTCTGTAATGACGATTCTCATTGTGCTCTCCCTTTCCATGCAGCGATAAAATAGACGACCGGCAAATAAACGAAGACCAGATTCAAAGCGTGATACCCCGTTTTTCGGAAACCATTCGTGAGATAAGGTTTTAAGTCGAATATGAATTTCGCCGCGAACAACCTGATCGTCCAAAAGAGGGCTAGAAACAAGCAAAACGCCCGTGCCAACGGCACGCCCTGCGCCATTGCGGACGCAAAGAAAAACGTTAGACAACCAAAACCCGCCAGGGAAAAACCGATGAAGCAAAAATACACTAAAAACAACCTGCGAATGAATGGCGGAAGTTTTGCGAGATGCGTCCAAAGATCTACCGCGCGAGGCATGGAAGCACCGGCCCAAAGCAACCCGAGGTGAAGGATCGCGGCGATATGGAGAAGCGTCGTTAGTGTCGAAGTATTCATCTTAGTGTGCTCCTTTGATTACGATTGCAGCAAGCATGGGGAGAATGACTTTCTCGACAAAAAGTGGATGAAAGAGCCAATACACAGGCCCAACCGTGAACAACGCGGTATAAATTCTTCCTCTGATTCCCTTGTTCAGGCCCCAGCGGCGTCCTTCACGCGCCAGGATAACTCCGAGCCCTTGCAAAACGAAATAGCCGGTCGGCAGTCCAAGACCGCCCCGCGCAGGAAGGGAAATGACAAGCTCATGAACAAGGCCAGAAATCAGGAAAACTCCGATTATGGCGCCGTTGATACCCAATCGCCGAGCCAATGGGCGCAGCGCCAGATCGTGTACCAATCCAGTAAAAGCCGTGTTCCAACGTCCGCCCCAAAACTCTGCTAACGAGCTGGATTTTAGCGGCTGACACATAACAGGTTTTACTGGAATGCCGGCTCGTTGCCAAAGCAGGGCGAGCATCTTGAATAAACCAAAATGGAGGATAAGAACAATTCCAGCCATCATCATCCACCCCGCGACCTCAGGTAGCAGGATCACGACAACGGTCGCGACCCAAATCAGCAGTCCGCCAACTACCGCGCTTGAAAAACCAGAAATCAACGCACTGCGGGGATAAAGCATTTTACCCGTTTTGAGTGTTGCTTTGAGATCCAGGAAAGACATCGCATCCATACCTGGCCATAGGACCAGATAACCTAAAGATCGCCGGATGCTGGGTCTCAGATCTGTTTTCAAAGCACGTCTCCATGTGACCCATTTGCAACCGCCGAAAATACTAATCGCCATTAGCCACATGAAGACCCAGGGAGGCAATTGACTACGACAGGCTGCGGCCGTGGCTGGAAATAGAGCAAGGGGAAACCAATCTAGAACGCGAGACTTCCAGATTTCCTCAGGAACCAGGCGGGGTCTGGTTGTGTGGAATCCCGTCTCGGTCTTGGAGTAGCCCGATTGGGCGGCGCGGGGGTCCCGGGGTATCCCCTTTATTACTGTATAATCTGTTCTTTCTGTATTCACAGAATCCATGAGTGAAAAAAATTAACGTGGCAGAAGCTGGCTAACTTTTTGGCCAAGTTTCAGGAATTTTGTCAATTGCCGGGTGGGCCAGGAGCGAATCTGGGTATACCAATCGGTAGTCGTTTGAAAGAATTCGGCTAGTTTCTCGAGCCGCTCGACGGTGTGCGAGTCGGTTGCTTTCTCTCTTTTGGCTTCCTCGATAGACCTCAGGAGCATGCTCAGCGTCGGATCAATTTCCCGTTTTTTCCGCTCATCCAGCACTACCCGGAACAATTCCCACACGTCCTGCAAAGATTGAAAGTGATCGCGACGGTCACCCAGCACGTGGACCAGTTTTACAATCCCCCAGCCTTGTAATTCCTTGAGGCTTGTGCTGACGTTGGAACGAGCAACACTCAACGTGTCGGCAATCTCTTCGGCATGAAGCGGATGTGGCGAGAGGAAAAGCAAAGCATGTATTTGCGCCACTGTCCGGTTAATACCCCACCGGGTGCCCATCTCCCCCCAATGAAGGATGAACCGTTGTTGAATGGGATCCAGGTTTGGCATGCGTTTATTCTCTAATTTCTGTCTATTCAGAAATTACTATAATGTTAGCGGAATGCAAGCAAAAAAATCAGCGAATCTCCGTCGCAACACCTCGCGATTTTTCCTGCCCTTCGTAAGTCATGGAGTTGGGAGTGATGCGGGCAAAAGTGGTACCTCCATGGTCTCGCCAGGTTCCGCTCGGCTAAACGGAGTCCGGCAAAGCCAGAACCAGATTTTTTGCCGGAAAGGCATGCGATTGGGCCACCGCCCAAGAAACCGACCTGATTACTTCTCCTCTTGTGTTCTCTGGTTCATTCCGCATGTTGATAGGTGCACATGATTCGTTTAAAGCAACTCTCTTGGTTTCTGCCTGTCGGCGTAGTGGCTGCAACGTTTCAGTTCGCTTTTGCTGACGATGTGTCGACGAACAAGGCTGGCGGGACAAATGTTGTCGAGGCAGGCCATTCGCTGCACGGAGAGGTCTTCGATGAGGGACCGAGGCAAGCGGCAAAATTGCTGCCGGGGACTGGAAAAGTTAAACTTAAAATCAGCTCACGGAAGCCGGAGGCACAAGCCTTTTTCAATCAAGGGCTGGGGCAACTGGAAGGATTTTGGTACTTCGAAGCAGAGCGTTCCTTCCGGCAGGTGGCTCTGCTGGATACCAATTGTGCGATGGCCTATTGGGGAATGGCCATGGCTAACGTAAATAACAGCAATCGGTCCAAGGGTTTTATTCAACGAGCGTTTGATATCAAAACCAACGCCTCCCCCCGCGAACGTCTCTGGATTGATGCCTACCACCCGTATTTCACAGGTACAAATGCTGAAAACGACCGGCGCAAAGATCTCGTCAAAGCATTGGAAAAGATTGTCCAGAAGCATCCGAAAGAACTGGAGGCCAAAACATTTCTCGTGTTCCAAATCTGGGAAAACGAAGGCAAGGGAATACCGGTCACAAGCCGTGAGACAGTGGACTCGATGATTCAGCAGGTATTAGCGGTAACGCCATTGCATCCGATTCATCACGCGCGGATTCACTTGTGGAATAACCAACAGGACGAACATGCCCTCGAATCGGCAGCTCGTTGTGGCCAGTCTGCTCCGGGGGTTGCCCATATGTGGCACATGCCCGGGCATACGTTCAGTCAACTAAAACGATACGATGACGCTGCCTGGCAACAGGAAGCCTCAGCGCGAACCGACCATGCTTATATGGAGGCCGCCCGGATTCTGCCCGATCAGATTCATAACTTTGCCCATAATAACCAATGGCTCTGCACGGACCTGCTCTACTGTGGACGTGTCTACGAAGCCATTTCTTTGGCAAAAAACATGGTCGAACTTCCGCGCCATCCCAAATACAACACGCTCAACCGAAAAGACGACAATAGTGCCTATGACAAGAACAATGGCAGTTCGCTGCTGGGCCGCAATCGGCTCTTTGATGCCTTTTTGAACTATGAGATGTGGCCCGAAATGCTCGAGTTGGCTGAAACCTTCTATCTCGAACCGACTCAATTGCCCGAAGAACAAGCACGTCGGTTTTATACGCTATCATTGGCTCAATTTGCCTTAGGCAGGACCAATGAGGCCCGCCAGATGATGAGCTCCATCGATGGCTGCCGCAAACAATTGGCAGAGGAGCGGTACGCGGCGGCTGAAAAAGCGGAAGCGGAAGCAAAAAAGGAGAAGAAAGACACCTCGGAAGCGATGGTCAAAGCGATGAAAGGTTTTAGTTCCCGGGTCGATCGAGTGGATAAATACCAGGATGAACTGAATATTTGGTGGGCTTTGGCCGAAGGAAAAAGGGATGACTTGCCCAAACTCATCGAGGCCGTTTCGGACCTCCCCAGAAACCAACGCGCACGACTGTGGCATTCCGCCGGGCTCACCACAAATATTGTTAAGAGCGCTCGGGATATTGTTAAAAACAGCACGAACCAGGCGCCCGACCTGGCGCTTGCAGCCTACCTGCTCTGGCACGCCGCCGAGACTAATGCGGCTGTCGACACCTTTAAACAATTGCGGAAAATTTCTTCACGGTTTGATCTGGATACGCCAGTCTTTTCTCGTTTAAGTCCGATTGCTCGTCATCTTGGTCTCCCCAATGATTGGCGGGTGCCCTTGCCAAAAAAACCAGATGCTGGCAAACGGCCAGAACTTGCGACGCTCGGCCCTTTCCACTGGAAGCCTTACAACGCTCCAGGATGGACCCTCAAGGACACGGATGGCCAGCCGCACTCGTTGGCAGATTTCAAAGGCCGGTCTGTTTTGATGGTTTTCTACCTTGGCTCAGGTTGCGGGCATTGCCTGGAACAACTTAACCTTTTTATCACCTCACGAAAGCAATTTGAGGAACAGGGAATCAACATCATCGCTGTGAGCACGGAGAGTATTTCCGGGCTTGCTCGAACTGCCGACAAATTGAAAAACGAAGGCAACCTCCCCTTCCCTATTCTCTCCAACGAATCCCTCGACATTTTCAAAGAGTACCGCGCTTTCGATGATTTCGAAAAAATGCCGCTTCATGGCACGTTTCTCCTGGACCGTGAGGGCAAAGTGCGGTGGCAGGACATCAGTTTCGAACCTTTTACCGATTTGAAGTTCCTTGCTGATGAATCCCGGCGCTTATTGGCCATTGGCAGGGAGCCTTTAGTGGCCGGTGTGCCATCAAGGAAGTAAGCCGTTGACCATCGAATTCAAGCTCTCTGAATCGCCATTTGCGGGGGACGGAAGTGCGATAGGTTCGCTTCGAAGCAGGGTCTACACCGCCTCTACCCTTGCGAGCAAGAGCTTGCCACGCCATATTGAATCAACGCATTTCGTTTTATGACATTCAGGTCCAGCCGCAGGCATTTTCTGCAAAAGGTTGCAACCGGTAGCGCGGTATTTGGGTTAGGCGATTTTTCTTTTGTGAGGCGTTTGCCACGGCTTGCCGCTGCCGAAGCAAAGCTAAAGGTTGTCCGCTTCCATTCGGACATCGAGCCGCTGGTGAGATTTCTTGAAGATACCTCACGGGAACGACTGCTTGAAGAAGTAGCTCTACGGATTCGTCGCGGTCTCAGTTATCAGCAACTTCTTGCCGCGCTCTTTTTGGCAGGAGTCCGGAATATTCAACCCAAGCCAGTGGGTTTCAAGTTTCATTCCGTGCTCGTGGTTAATTCGGCTCATTTGGCAAGCATCTCCTCACCAGAATCAGATCGGTGGCTGCCTGTTTTTTGGGCACTTGATTATTTCAAATCGGCCCAGGCGGAGGATGAAAGACAAGGTGATTGGACCATGTCAGCCACAGATGACGCGCGAGTTCCGTCTCCCGCCAAATCCAGGCAAGCCTTAATCCAGGCAATGGATAATTGGGACGAACCCGGGGCGGACGTCGCAGCGATCGGTTTTGCGCGCAGCGCGGGCGCACAGGAATTATTCGAGGTTTTTTGCCGATATGGCGCACGCGACTTCCGCGAGATTGGACACAAAGCTATTTACGTGGCGAACGCATGGAGGACGCTACAAACGATTGGCTGGCACCATGCCGAACCGGTGCTGCGTTCGCTTGCTTACGGGCTTTTGGATCGAGGTGGCGATGCGAATCCAGCCAATGGCGATCTTCCCGCGGACAGACCGTGGCGTCGAAATGAAGGCCTGAGCAAAACGATTCGAGCTGAATGGCAGGACGGGCAGCCAAGCAAATCGGCTACGACCGAAGTGCTCGAATCTTTACGGTCCTGTTCCCCGGAGGAAGCTTCGGATAAAGTAGTGGCCTTGCTCAACCGGCGCATTGCACCGCAATCCATCTGGGATGGACTATTCGCCGGCGCCGGTGAATTGTTAATGCGCCGGCCGGGACTGGTGTCGCTGCACGCGCTCACTACCACGAATGCGATCCATTTTGCATTTCAATATAGTGGGAATGATGAAACACGACGCATGTTGCTTCTGCAAAATGCCGCCTTTCTGACCTTGTTCCGAGGAGATGCCGACAAACTGAAAAAAATTTCCATCGATCAGTTCTCCCCGGAATCTAAAGCAGTCCCGGAGCTAGCGGATGTTTTTGCGGAAATCAGTCACGACCGAACGGCCGCGGCTCGCCAGGCGCTTTTGTATTTAACAGAAACGCAGCAACCACAGGAATTTATCAACGCAGCCCGTCGACTAATATTCCTGAAAGGCAACAATTCACACGATTACAAATTCAGTTCAGCGGTGCTGGAAGATTACCACCATATTTCACCTGGGTGGCGAGAGCGATTTCTGGCCAGTAGTGTTTTCAATCTGCGCGGATCCGGGGACAAAGACAATGACCTGGTGAAACGCACACGCGCGGCGTTGAGTTAGGATTCTTGCCCCCTTATCAAGGCTGCACCGCGCGATAAAACAGACTGGTCTCGGGCACGGGAGTATTGGTGACACTAAATGGGGAGAAATTAGTGTAGGTGCTTACCCAGTTCACAAGGTTGCTGGAAGTTTCGATGCGAGTTTTGCCAGACCCCGCGACGGAAATCACCACGTTTCCGTTAGCCTGGCGGCTAATCGTAAGAAATGATCCAGCAACGAAATCCTGATTGGTTGCCGCTGGCGGCACAGTCACTGTTCGACTCACTGGACTAAAAGTAAAGCCCGGTTTGGCAGGGACAAGAGCATAGGTGCCTGCCGTTAATGGCAACTCAAACGCCCCGTTTTCGTCAGTCATCCGGCCGCCATAAATCGTAACTCCGCTCACACCCACCCCACCTGCCAGCACTCGACCGCTCACTATGTATGTTGGCTGACTTACAGAAAAATTCACATTGGAAGCACTTGGCCCTACCGTAATATTTTGTGACGCGCTGAAGAGAAGATTCGATTTCTCGGCGAAAACAAAGTATTCCCCGGCATGGACACCGAAGATAGTGTAGGAGCCTGACATATCTGTCAGGGCGGTATTTGTACCCGCGGTGACCGCGACACCGCTTTCACCAACACCGCCATTCAAGACCTGGCCGCTGATCGTGAACCGTTCCGCCGTGTCCACGGTCAGGATCGCCTCCGAACTGACAACAGCACCTGCATGGTTCGTAACCGAAACAGTGTATGAACCAGCATTGGCGACTTGAACATTAGTGAGCGTTAAGCTTGATGCTGTGGCGCCTGCAATGTTTGTCCCGTTGAACCGCCATTGGAAGCCGAGTGGTGGATCCCCTGAGGCGGAAACGACGAAGGTCACATTGCTTCCTGGAACACCAGTTTGGTTCGTGGGAGATACCGTGATTGTTGGGCCAATCCCAATGGAGAGCGTCGCAATTTGGCTTGTTACGGAACCAAATGGGTTCGAAACCCGCACATCGTACTTTCCAACGTTGGCTGGCCCTAATGAAGAAATAGTGTAGTTGGAACTGGTTGCTCCAACGATATTGGTGGGAGTGGTGTTGGTGCCGTAAAACCGCCATTGATAGGTTAGACTGTCGCCCAGTGCAGTTACACCTAATGTGACACTGCCGCCATTGGTCTGGACCTGGCTTTGCGGTTGGAGTTGAATGAGCGGAGCTGTCGATGCTTCGTATGAACCAATGTCCGCGGGTCTTTGGCGGAGAAAGCCTCGCTGATCGATATCTGGCGCGACAGAATCATTGGCGGCGTTGATCGCGGGGCTGTTGGTCAGCAGTTTCATGGTTTTGGTTGGACCACCATTGTCCGCCAATGGACCAATCTTTGGGTCGGTGTTCTTTTTGGTATTCCCCTTGAGACTGGCATCAGAACTTATGTTTGTGGTGCCACCATCGGTAATTGTGCCGTAAGCATTCGTGCCTGGCGCATTGGTAACCAGAATTGAATTTTGAAGAGAGAACGTTCCCCCCCCACGAGCGACACCTGCTCCGTGGGCAGCTCCTGGACTGCCATTGGAACCAGTAAAAGGGCCGCTGCCAGCGACACCATTCGTGCCACCCTGGGCCTGATTTTGTGCAATGGTGCAATTGATCACGTCAATAACCCCTGCAAAGCTGTACAACCCGGCACCCAAACCGTTCCCACCATTTCCGCCGTTTCCTCCGGTGAAATCCCCCGGCCCGCCGTCCCCGCCAGTTCCTCCGATTACCAGATTTGCAAAAAAGGTACAATTAGCAACTGTAGCAGTGCCAGAATTGTAAACGCCAGCGCCCGAGCCTTCGCCACCCCGCGGACCGTTGCTTCCGGTCCCACTACCAGATGAGCCACCCGCAGCGCTATTTCCGCCCCTTGCAGCGTTTTGTGAGAAGGTGGAGTTTGTGACTACAGAGTCGAGCGTGCTAAATAATCCACCACCCGAACCCGCGCCAGCCGATCCTCCGACCCCTTTCTGCCCGGCAAAAGCGCCGGTACCACCCAGGCCACCGGTGCCACCATTTCCGCCAGACGCTATATTCCCTTGAAATGCCGTGAAACCAACGTAAACCGTACCAAGGTTATAAATAGCTGCCCCGAAAGCACTGCCTCCATTGCCACCTTTTCCCCCATCCCCCCCACCGAAATCACCGTTACCACCATTGCCACCATTCCCGCCGTCCCCTCCATCAGCACTGTTTGTAAAAAATTGAGAATACAACACGGTCAGATCGCCCTTATTGTAAATGGCTCCTCCCATAGCGGATTGTCCAGATGTACCTCCGGTGCCATTTCCGCCCGTTCCCGCAGTGCTGTTCTTCCCATTTACACCTGCCACACCATTGCTTCCAAAAGCGCTGTTGGCCCGAAACAAACAATTGGAGACGATGACCTGGCCACCTACATCCACGAAAATCGCGCCGCCGTTTGTGCTTAAGCCCCCGGAAAGAGTCACACCACTCAAAGTCAAGCTACCGCCCGAAAGCACTGTGAAAAGTCGGACCAGATTATTCCCCGTTATCAGAACATTATTGGTGCCAGCCTCAAGGATGACCTCGTTGTCAATCGTGACCGTGTTTGACAGAACGATCGTCGGACAATTCGTTAGCTCCACTATGCCCCCTTGAGAAACCGCCGCGACAAACGAATCAAAACTCTCGCAATTGTTGGTTAAGATTACGTTAATGTTGAAAAACTGCGTATCACTCAATGACGTACCTTGCTCGGTCACGATTACCGTTACCGTATAGAAATCCGCTTGTTCCGCTGTTGGTCGCCAGGTAAAAACGCCTGTAGTCGGATTAATGGTCGCGCCCGCGGGAGCGTCCTCATCAAGAGAGAAAACAAGTGGGTTAGTCGTGCCATCCGTCGTCCGGGCAGTGGCAGTAACTGTCAGTAACTGCCCCACGGCAATCTCTTGATCGTCGAGGGGATCCAGTTCTGGAGGGCTATCAATAGCATTGGTAAAGACAATCACGCTAAAGCCAGAAGAAGTAACGTTGGTAGGATCGAGAAGATCCGTAACCTGAACCGTAATATTATTAGTACTGGGTCCCTGGTTATCGGCGGGTTCCCACGTCAACAATGCGGTATTGGCAGGGGTGCTGTTTGTTATAGCGACCCCCGCCGGTCCACTCGAAATGGTCCAAAACAGCCGGTTGGCCGTGACAGTGTTCGTCACGGAGATGCTGAGCGACAGAACATCCCCCAACTCGACGCTGGTATTGCCGATCGTATTGATTCTTAGGGGTCCAATAAACTGAGCGCTAGCCTCCCTAAAAAACACCAGGACCAATAGCCCGACTAGCAGCAACCGCCAGGCGCCGTTCATTCTGAGGCACAGTTCTGTGGCTCGCCGCGAGTAACCAGCGTCCATCAGTGGGAGATCGTTGCACATAAGGGAAACAGCCTGAGCCAAATCGACCTGATCACTTTTATTTATAAGATTTTTCAGCGTGCTTGATGCGATCTGCTTCCTCCTCCAACACTTCTCTCTCCGTCTGGCGTACACCTGGCATCCTATCTTTCTCCGCCTTTGCGGTCAAGGCAGCCACTTCCGGGGTCGGCAGAACAGTTGGGCGAATGAGCACGATCAACTCCTTGCGCGTGTCCGAACTCGAAGTGCTGCGGAAAAAGTAACCGAGCAAAGGAATGTCCATCAGGAAAGGAACGCCGGAGCCGCTTTTGGTCTTATCCGCCTCAATGAGGCCCCCCAACATAATCGTATCGCGATCCCGTACCGCCACTTTTGCGGTGGCTTCTTTCCTGGTGGTAATCGGTACATCACCAACCCCTTGAATCGTGGTGAAGCCTGCGAAGTTTTCAATTGTTTGGTGGATATCCATCACGACCAGGCCATCCGGGTTAATCAACGGAGTGACTTCCAAAGTAACACCAATCTGGAGTTGGTTAATGGTCGAATAACCTCCGAACGAGCCGCCACCGTAATAGCTGCCCTGGGGGTAAGGCCGGGATTCACCTACAAAGATGTTGGCCGGAACAGCGTGCGAAGTCTGAATTCTAGGACGTTGCAGGACCTTGCTACGGCTGGCGCTTTCTATTGCAGTAACCGTCACATCCAAATCGTCTTTGTAGCGCAAAAGATAATTAAAGCCACCAGCCATGGCTCCAGTCCCTGCATTGGTTCCCACATTCCCTACGAAGCCCAGGGGAGTCAGGAATTGGCCCGCGCCTGCCGATCCAACCCCGGAAAAATTACCTGACGTTTGCGGACGCTGAAGATAGCTAAACCCAAAATTTCTGCTGTCAGGTCCCAGGGTGACCTCAATGATAACGGTTTCAATCAAGACCTGAGCAAGGACCACATCGAGTTGAGAAATAATTTTCTTGATAATCTCCATATCGTTTCGGCTGGCGAAGATCAGCAGCGAATTGGTCCGTTCGTCGGCAATGATTTTTGTTTCACCGATGACCTGAATTTGACCGGAAGCCGAGGCGCGCTGGATAATATTTCTAAGCCGGCCTGAAAAATCGCTTGTCCCTCCCCCGGGAGTCGTTCCTTGCAGTCCTTGCTGCGCTTGTTGATTATATAATCCCGGGGTACCCATTCCTCCTTGATAACCGCCACTTCCCGTCGTTCTTTGCGAGCCAAAAGGACTGGTGGTGCGCCTTTGAGTTCCAGCTCCCCCGGCAGCGCCGCCGCCACCTGGGGCGCTTCCAACGGTTGCCCCACCCCCACCCGTACTCAAGCTGTTTAATGCAGCGGAGATTTCCGAGGCAAGCGCATACTTGATTGGAATGACTTCGGAGGTATATTCGGCTGGAACTGCAACATCTACTTCGCTAATCAACTCCAGCATGCGTTTAACATTTTCAGTGTAGTCGCGAAGAACGAGAATGGAACTGCCATCAATCGGCAGAATTGGGTTCGGGATTTGGCTGGCAAAAGGTTGTAAAACAGTGACCAATTCGCTGGGCTTGACGTATTTCAACTGCACGACATGGGTCACGTACGATCCCAGTTCAGGAAGTTCTTTGGATTCCTGTTTGTTAAAGGGAGCTGCTGTCTGATTTGCCTGAGCTGAAGGCACTACTTTAATAAACTTTTCGCCTACGGGAATGACCGACACGCCGTTCAAGGCCAATACGGCATCCAAAGCTTGAATCGCTTCGCGCTTGGTAAGCGGTGTTTGGGTTTTTAAAGTAATGATTCCAGGTAACGTAGTGGGCCGCAAAATGGTGCGTTGCACATATTCCGCATAGATTTTCATCACCTCATTGATATCGACAGCGGCAAAATTGATCGCTCCGGCAGGGAGCACTTCTTCGCTTGAGGCATTGGTGCTTAATGCGGCGGCGCCTACCGTCGGCGGATTGAGCAGAGCTGGAGCTCCGGGAACTGCGGGACCGGAAGGGTTGCTTGGAACTGCAATCCGATTAGTCGGCACTACGTTGGTGGCGTTACTCGGAACAGCAATTCTGTCCGCGGTTGCGGCCGTCGGAGAAGGAGCAGGCAGAGCCGGGGTAGGAAGAGGGGCAACCGGAGGAGTAATAATTGTGGGAGGCGGCGGAACCACAACAGTACCACCGACTGCGGGTGGCAGCGCAGGACTATTTGTGGGCGTTTGAGCCAGGGGAACAATAGTGGTGGTATTGGTGCCGCCCTCGATGCTGCGTCGCAACGCTTGCCGCAATGCTTCGTCACGATTGGTCTGGCCGGCAGAGCCAGGAGAAGGGGGAACCTGTGCCCACACGACGGAGCTTGTCAGAAGCAAGGCAAGCAAAAGCTTTTTCACAATCATTTGTTGGGTTTATTTCCGGGTTGAGGTGGTGCGTTCAAAGCGCGGACCGGGGCGGGAGCGGGAGAGGGACTCGTCGAGGTTCTGGCAACCAGAGGTTTTGCCGTTGTTCCCCCGGACTTTCCTGGGTTCTTTTGATAGGACGCTACCAATTTGACATTAGCGGTAAGCTTCTGGCGAGGCGCATCCGGGTGCAAATTCATTTCACGAACACGAATCATTGAATCTCCCGAGCCGAGATTGAATAGAAAATCGATAAGTTGCTGTTCGTTTCCTTCGACATTGACCGTGGTGGTTTGTTCCAGGAAGAACAGGTTGGTTTGAGTGAAGATCTTGCCCCCGCCTTGAGGAGTGACTCCGCTCCGCATTTGTTCATCGGTGATTCTGCGAGCGAATTGGAAGGCTTGCTCTTCTGCCGGCACGTCTTGACCCTCTCGCTGGAGTTTGTTGATCTGCGCTTGCATCGATGGTATCAGGGCAATGGCGGCGTTTCGAACCTGGAGAGTGGTCTGCGCATCTTTCAGCCGTTGCCGCATTTTTGCCAAATCGGAAAAGTGGGGAAGCACGAACCAAAGGTTGAAAATCGCAAAAAGCAAGGTAGCCACGACCACCAGGACTCGCTTTTCAAACGACCGCAAATTTTCCCAATAACCTTTCATTGAACGTCCACACGTTTGAGCCAGAGACTGAAGTTCCACCGGATATCCGCACCTTGAACCTGGTAACTCATATGCTCCCCACTTCCGGGGTCAAAAACAAGTTCTCCATTCGTCGAGGTGGCTCTACGTAAATCAGCTTCGAAATCAATAATGTCCTTGGTTTGACCTGAGGGGGATTTGCCACTCAAAGCCAGTTTCCGGCCGTCAACGAAGTTCATCGTATCCAAGGAGGCGCTCTCCGGGAGATGTCGAGCGGTCAGGTTCCAGCATTCCAAGGCCGCAAATTTGAGTTCCTGCCGATCTTTAAGAATTTGAAAACGAGCCTTTAGTTGAACAGAGTTCGTGTATTGAGGTCCCAGACTTGTCACCGTGTTTTCCACCGATCGGGTGCGGAAAATGGCAAACCCAAGAGCCACCCCGTAAATGGCTACGCCCAGCATGTAAATTGCCCCCACCGCCAGGAGGCCGCGCATCCAAAGGCGATCAACGAACTGCTGATGATACCTGGTGGAATATTCCAAAGGCAATAAGCTGGCCCTTGGATCAGAGTGGGCAGCACGACTAGCCGTCAACGCTGCCAGTTGCGGCTCCGGCAATGGGGTTGACAAATCGATATCTTGTTCCAGACCTTCCCGTAGAACAGGGCTCCATTGGGGTGCGGTCGAGGGATCAGCGACCAGATGCCAGCGCGGCGCCGTTTTGAGCCAACCTTCCATTTCGCCAGCCCAAGCCATTTGCAGGAGCTGCTCCCGCAAGCTGGCCACCTCGGGCACCGATTGGAAGCTAACCAGATCCAGATTCTGCAGCACACCCCCCGACCACCAGGCCACTACCGCTCTACTACTCCCCTGCCCTGGTTGGGGGTAAATCCAGGCCCCATCGTCGTTGATGGGAGTGGCTTGCAATTGATCCAGCAACGGCAGTTCGAGTCTATCGGCCAAATAACCTTGCCCTTCCAAGCGACCAAGCATCTCTTCGACAACTTCACGCGCGACAATGAGCACGATGACTGTCTGTAGGTTTTCCTGCGTGTGCGGCAGAACATGAATCGTCCACACAATCTGCGTGACTGGAATAGGGGAAAGCTTTTCCAACTGCAGCTCGACCATAGCCAGGGTCTCGTTAAAGTCGCTGCGCGGAAAATGCGCCACTCTCAAGAAGACCTGTTCGCTCGGCAACCAAACGATATTCAGTTTGTTCTGAAATAAGGTACGCCAGTCTTTGGCAACCAATTTGGCAGGCAAAAGTTCCCCGGTTAAGGTGGTCTGCTGGCGATCTAAAGTAAAACCGCCGTTGTCGGCTTGAAATCGCCATAAATGCTGAGCGTCTCCGGCCATTTGAAGCACATTGCAGGAATGCACATGGGCTTCCTTTTTCACTGGCCGCGACGCGAGCGAGGGCGCGCGCAGGGAAGCTTCGGCACGTTGCTTGTCGGCTTTCGCGTTCAGAAACCGGGACAGAAAGATGATCGCCAGGATCAGACAAACCGGGGCGCCAAGGACCACCGGGTAGTAAGCAGGCGTTCCTTTTAGCTGCTGATAAAGATGGACAAGCTGGGCCTTTTTCTGGTTCCAGAGGGTCTGCGGAATTGCGTTGGTTTTACTCCCAGTACTGGCAATGGCATTGGTCCGGGAATCCCTTGGCACACCAGCAAGAGAATTCGTTGGAGGCGGAATCCGCGGAGGTATGGGCCTTGCGGCGTTTGTGGCCGCATGTAATTCGGCGGCTCCTAAGAGTGCTCCAATAACAAACACCAGAAGCCTCGGGCGGCAGTTAAGCCGTAAGTTGTATAGAATCCGATTAGTCACTTGGTATCGTCCACAAGCGCATCGAGGTGTTCCTCGATCTGAGTTACTCGGAGCACCTCTTCGACGGTGGTCTGCCCGGCGCGCACTTTGTTCCACCCGTCAGTACGCAAGGTGCGCATTCCATACTCAATGGCCTTTTGAGCGATGGTGGTAGCCGGGGCACGATTCAGAATCAGGGGCCGAAGGCCTTCATTCAGTAATAACAACTCGTAGATGCCCATGCGGCCCTGGTACCCGAGCTGCCTGCATTCTTCGCAGCCTTTACCGTGCCAAAACCTTGCTGTCTCGAGTTCGTCAGCCGGAAATCCAATCCGAATCAAATAATCACGTTCGATTTTTTGCTCGGTTTTGCAGTGGGTACAAATGGTACGGACCAGACGTTGTGCCATGACCGCTTCCACAGACGAGGCGACCAAAAACGGCTCGATGCCCATATCGATTAGCCGGGTGAAAGCACTGGGTGCGTCGTTGGTGTGCAGAGTGCTGAACACCAAGTGTCCTGTCAGCGCCGCTCGGATCGCAATTTCAGCTGTTTCGAGGTCGCGGACTTCCCCGACCATGATCACGTTCGGGTCCTGCCGCAGAATGTGGCGCAGGCCCATCGCGAAGGTCAGGCCAATTTCGGGCCGGACCGCAATCTGGTTAATGCCTTTTAATTCGTATTCGACAGGTTCCTCGATCGTAATGATGCGTTTGTGCACCGAGTTAATAGTGCTTAAGAAGGCATAAAGGGACGTGGATTTGCCCGAGCCGGTCGGGCCGGTCACCAGAAAAATTCCGTGTGGCTTAAGGATAATGTCGCGAATGGCATGTTCCTCCAATGGAGCGAATCCGAGTTTCTCCAGGCTTAGAAATATCTTCCCGCGCGTGAGCAACCGCAACGAAACGCTCTCACCATAAACCGTAGGCACCGTCGAAACCCGAATGTCGATTTCCTCTCCCTTGATGCGCACGTTAATGCGCCCGTCCTGCGGCAACCGTTTCTCCGAGATATTCATTCCCGACATGACCTTGATTCGGGAAATCAGCGCGGCTTGATACCGCTTCAACTGAGGCGGCATTGGGGTTTGGTGCAAAATTCCGTCAATGCGGTAACGAATGCGCAATTCGTCTTCGGCAGGCTCAAAATGAATATCCGTGGCGCGATCTTTATAAGCTTCCCATATGACCTGATTGACAAATTTGATGACACTGGCTTCCTGATCGCTCTCGGTGATTTCTTTGTCCGAGGGTAATTCGAGATCCAGCGGAGCTTCTTCGCCCATCTCATCGAGGGTTTCGGCACCGACCCCGTAATACTTTTTAAGTGCCTTCTCTATTTCCGGCTTGGTGGCCAGCGCGAATTGAACCGGCCCATGGGCATCAAAGCGCACCGCATTGAGCATGGCCGTATCAAAGGGATTGCTCACTGCCACTTGGACTGTCCCGTCCTGCAGCTGCGTAGGAAGCACTGAATGTTGAAACGCGACCTTGGTGGAGATGCGATTGCGCGCCTCAGCGGGCACGTTAAGCTTGGGAAGATCCAAAAACGGCCAGTTCAGAGCATTGGCCAACTGCTGAAGAAAAGCATCCTCGGCAATACCACGCTCACGGCATATGAAAGAAAGCAAAGATTCAGCGGAACCGTTTTCATTGGCAACTCGCCATGCCTTGTTCCATTCCCCAAACTGTTCAGGGGTCGCCAGTTGCATGCCGGCTAAAAATTCTTTCAGCGATATAAATGCCATCGAGCAGTCAAATCTACGTTAATCTTCTCAACACGTTAAAGTAAGAAAAGTTGCGCTCCCGGTCAAAAGAATTAGACAAAATGAGCGGATAACCGCCAGAATTGCAGCGATATCGACCGGATATCCTTAGAATTATACAAATGAGAATCGCGTCCGCCAACTCATCTACCCCGTAACTGAATCTTCGGAAACGAACTAAGATTTCAACACACGATCCTTGGTAAGAAATTTCTCACGCGAACAGATATTGAACAAGCCCATTCGCCAGAAAGAGTGATTGAGTCTGAAGTTCATTCCAGTCACCCTTTGCGCCATTCGAAATCGCCGTTATGGACGCTCTCCAAATTAGACCCGCCAGTTCTTGCAAGTATGACATGATTGCCCTTGGAGAGATCATGCTGCGGCTGGACCCGGGCGAAGGCCGTGTCCGGACCTCGCGACAATTCAATGCATGGGAAGGGGGCGCCGAATATAATGTCGCGCGCGGACTACGCCGATGCTTTGGGCTCAGGACCGCAGTGTGCACTGCCTTTGCGGAAAATGACGTAGGACGATTGATCGAGGACCTTATATTACAGGGCGGGGTGGATACTGAATTTTTGAGGTGGGTTCCCTACGATGGAGTAGGCCGAACGGTGCGCAATGGATTAAACTTTACCGAGCGAGGTTTCGGCGTGCGAGGCGCTGTTGGGATATCGGATCGCGGGAACTCAGCAGCCAGTCAACTCAAAGCTGGCGACTTTGATTGGGAGCACATCTTCGGAAAACTAGGCGTGCGCTGGTTCCATACCGGGGGAGTTTTCGCCGGCCTGAGCGACACGACTCCTCGACTCGTAATCGAGGCCGTTCAATCCGCTCGCAAGCATGGCACGGTTGTGTCGTACGATCTAAACTATCGTCCTTCTCTTTGGAAAAGCATCGGTGGCCAAAAACAAGCCCAGGAGGTCAATAAGGAAATTGCGAAATATGTTGATGTGATGCTGGGCAACGAAGAAGATTTCACCGCTTGTCTCGGACTCCATGTAGAAGGCCTGGACGAACGTCTCTCGAATATTGATCTGGAAGCTTTCAAAAGAATGATAACGCACGCGGTGAAGGCTTACCCGAACTTTAAAGTCATTGCCACGACGTTGCGCTCCGTTAAATCTGCCACTCGCAATGATTGGAGCGCGCTCTGCTGGACGAACGAAACTTTTTATAGATCGCTGGTCTATTCAGATTTGGAAATTCTGGATCGGATTGGAGGCGGGGACAGTTTTGCGAGCGGGCTGATTTATGGTCTGATGGCATTGAATGATCCGCAAAAGGCCGTGGTTTATGGAGCAGCTCACGGCGCCCTGGCGATGACCACTCCCGGCGATTGTTCCATGGCTTCGCTTAAAGAAGTGGAAGCGCTCGCGCAAGGAGCATCCGCTCGAGTACAGCGGTAAGATTGCGATGCTCGCCTGTTCGGCTCTTATGACTTGGCACGAACGATGGGTGGCATTGCCGAAAACGTGCGTTCGATCTCGCTGAGAATCAGTTCGGTGGATTTAACGCAAAGTTCCAAATATTCCTCGCCCTTTTCTGCTGTCGCAGTCCGCGCTTCGCCCCAGGTGCCGCTTTGAGTGATCCAATGCACCGATCCAGGATTGCTAAAGAAATAAGCCGTGTGCACCGCGCCCACATTTTCGATTTTATATTTGGGAAAAGGTGGAACTTCCTGGTTCAGCTTTTCCCGATCTACAAGGTTGGGATTGATAGCCAGAAGGCAAGCGACCTCCGCGGTGTGCGCGTGCAGTCCCCGCTCCAAGCCTGACCATTCCGAGGCAATTTTCCCTGGAATCCCGTCCCAATAGTTTACGGGGAAAGCCCGGCAATCCTCGGGGAGACGCGGCCGCGCATTGGCGCAGGCATACGCGATCGCGTAGGTGTTGTCGTAATGGCCATTCAAGAAAATAATGCGCCTCATGCCCATATCCCCAAATGTGGCGCAGAGATCTTCAATAAGCGCCATGAACGTAGGGATCCGGATTTGGGCCACTCCAGTGAAGCCAGTATGGGGATAAGATAAAGCGTAACTGACAGGCGGCGCTACGAGGGCCCCAAGACGAGGCGCCGCGCGTTTGGCGATTTCCGTTGGAATAATGACATCCGTAAGCAAAGCCGAGTGTGGCCCATGCTGTTCCACGGCCCCGACCGGGACAATAACCGTATGATGCTTTTTCAGGAACTCTTCCAGCTCGGAGTTGGTCAGCTCTCCTAAAAACACAGTAGGTGGTTTCATGAAGTAATTTATTATCTGTATTTCAAGCTTGAAAGCCATCCCCAGGCCATGCCTATGAGCAATCCTCCCAAGTGCGCATAATTTGCGATCGGGCCCAACACTCTGGCAAAGCCGGCCACCAGCCAAATCAGCATCATGATCACGGTCGAACGATGCAAGTAAAGGCCGGACGCCGGATCAAATTTCCCCCGGATCCAGACATAGCCAAGCAGTCCATAAACTACCCCGGACATTCCGCCGAACACGGGAGAGTGCTGCAGGTAAAATTGTGCCAGGTTCGAACCCGCCGCCACCGCGAAAGCTATAATCGCCAGATGCCAGGAGCTTTGGCGTCCCTCGATCATACTCCCCAGATCAAGCAGCCAAAGCATGTTGAAAAAAATGTGCATCTCTCCAAAATGAATAAACATCGGCGTAAATAATCGCCAGATCTCACCATGCCGAATTTCTGACAAGCTCAGGTCCAGAGGAAGTGCATTATCCCCGACCATAAATGGAGCAATGAACAGACTTTGAATCGGTTCTAAATTCCTCCCAAACTGTGAACGCAAAGCCACGACGATACTGGCGACGATAAAAACAAATGTGAGCGGCCCAAACCGATAACCTGTGAGTGGGCGAAAGAGGTGGCGGCGGTTTCGCAGCCTTTTGCGCCATGCCTCTTCGCTTTTTTCCTTCTCGTCCCGCAACGTTTCGGCCCGGGTCGCTTCGGTTCGATACTTTGGGTCGTCGGGTTTTTCCCGAAAATCGACGAGCAGCTTTGTCGCATTCTCTATTTGTTCCTCCTCATTAATCCAAACGGCCCAGCCATCGCCTTTGCTGAATTCGATTTGGTTTTCGATGCCCTGCACATACAAGAAATCACCAAATGTGCGAGCGCTCGTCTCATTCTCCAGATAACCAATCAACCGCATGCAGCTCTATTGCTCACAAAGACTTGGCCGAAGAAAGAACAAAATGTGAAATAGCGTCCACGGTGGGTCAGCGTACCGATGAATGCTTACTTTTCTTTTCCATTTCCTGTTGATACGTTTTGCCATGCCGTCGTTCGACATCGTGTCGCAGGTCAATTCCATGGAAGTGGAAAATGCGGTGAATCAGGCCAAAAAGGAATTGGCCAACCGCTTCGATTTTAAAGGAAGCAAAGCCGAAATCCTCTTGGAAAAGGATGAAATCACGTTAACCGCTGACGATGCGTTCAAACTGCAAGCCCTGGCAGAAATTGTCCTGGGCAAATTCTCCAAGCGAAATATTAGCTTAAAGAATATCGAACGCGTTGAACCAGAGGTTTCGCCACTGGGCCATGCCCGTCAGATCATCAAGATCAAACAGGGCCTGGAACAAACCGTCGCCAAGCAAGTAACCGGCTTTATTCGTGAGCGTAAGTTCAAAGTCACCAGTCAAATTCAGGGTAGCGATGTGCGTATCACGGCCAAAAGCAAAGATGAACTACAGGCGGTGATCGCTGCGGTGCGCGGACAAGATTTTCCCGTGGCTCTGCAGTTCCAGAATTTTCGGGAATGAACCGTTCGCGGGTCAACCCAGTGTAGCGTCGGCGTCCTCGCCGGCGAGTTTTGGCGGCGTCCCCGCCGCCATCTGGAATTGGCCTTTCCGTTCGCAAAAACCTCCGTAGACCAATTATCCCTGCCCGGCATTCTTGCACCGGGACGGTGCTTGAACTCGCAGCCGGGGACGGCTGCATTACATGAGCAGGTAATTACCCTATTGAGCTAGCACTGGCTTATCCAATGCGTTCCGAACTCGATTAGGGTTTACCCTATTGAGTTTGTACAGAGGCCGTCTAGGTTTTGCTATGTTAACAATCGCATCCAGGATGGGCGCATGAAATTTTCCCCACACTACCTCAAAAGGTACAAAGATATCAGTTTGCTGGTACTGAAGTACAGCAGGCCTGAAATGTCCTCCAGGTTTGCAATCGATGATCAAAACGAGAGGCTGGAAGGAAATGGCCAGGAACAAGCCAGAGAACTGTCCGACGATCTGGAACGACTCGGTCCGACTTTCGTTAAGCTTGGGCAACTGCTTTCCAGCCGCGCGGACTTGCTGCCGGAACGCTACTTGCGCGCGCTCTCACGACTTCAGGATAGGGTCAAGCCTTTCCCGTACCCGGATGTCGAGTTCATTGTAGAAACGGAGTTGCGCACAAGTATCAACAAAGCTTTCTCAAAGTTTGAGAGGGAACCGCTGGCCGCAGCTTCTCTGGGACAAGTGCATTTGGCAGCCTTGCACGATGGACGCCCGGTCGCGGTAAAGATTCAACGGCCCAACATTGCCAAACAGATTGAAGAAGATTTTGCCGCCCTCGAGGAACTGGCTCGTTTCATGGATCGCCACACAAAATTTGGGCATCGCTATCAGTTGCTCAAGGTGCTCGAGGAATTCGAAAATGCCCTTGCTCATGAATTGGACTATCAACGCGAGGCGGCCAACTTGGTTGCGCTCCACAACAATTTGAAGCAGTTCCAACAAATTCGCATTCCGTTGCCAATTCAAGGTTACACGACCCACAAAATATTGACGATGGAGTTCATCGAAGGCACAAAAATCACCGAGCTTTCCCCGCTGGCCCATTTGGAAATGGATGGTGCAGTTCTCGCGGAAGAACTTTTTCAAGCTTATCTCCACCAAGTACTGGTGGATGGCACTTTTCACGCGGATCCGCATCCAGGAAATGTCTTTCTAACGGATGACAAAAAGGTCGCTCTCCTGGACTTGGGCATGGTCGGTCACACCACGCCATCCATGCAGGAAAACCTGCTTAAACTTCTCCTGTCCGTCAGCGAAGGCCAAAGCGACCAGGCCGCAGACATTGCCATTCTCATCAGCGATACAAAACCCTGGTTTAACGAGATTGATTTCAGACACAAAATCGGACAACTCATTGCCGAGCAGAAAAATTCCACCCTTCAACAAATGGATCTCGGAAGAGTCATTCTCGACGTGGGCCGGACGGCTGCGGATACGGGGCTTTACGTCCCGATGGAGTTGTCCTTGCTGGGTAAGACATTGTTGCAACTCGATCAAATAGGCCGGACACTGGCTCCTAAATTCGATCCGAATGAGTCGATTCGCCGAAATGCCAGCAAGCTTCTCCATGAGCGGCTGAAGTCCTCCTTTACAGAAGGTCGCGCCTTTTCAACCTTGCTTGAGGCGAAACAGTTCATTGGAGCGTTACCCTCGCGACTCAATAAGATTCTTGATGCGGTGGGCAACGCAGAACTCAATGTCAAAGTTCAGCCTGCTGAAACCGAGTTTTTGGTTAAAAGTGCTCAGCAGGTCGCAAATCGTATAACAACGGGTTTGATTTTGGCGGCTTTAATCGTGGGTGCCGCATTGCTCATGAGGGTGGAAACTTCCTTCCGGATTTTCGGTTACCCGGGATTTGCCATTATTTGCTTTGTAATTGCTGTGGTAGGCGGGTTGTACCTGGTGTTGAATATTATGTGGCAGGACTATAAAGCGAAACTTCGGAGCAGGAGATAAGTTATCCCCCGTCTCCCGGCGGATGGGAGAGAGGGGCAAGAATACGAGTTCCGGTTCATGGTTCCCGAAGCGCGATTCGGAAATCTTGAAAGGCTCGGGCAAACCGCTAGCCCCGACGCAGTCTGCTTTTTGCCTTAGTTCGCAACTTAGCCTTTCCGATCACACCGTTGCGTTTCACCGGGGTGACCTTGTCTTCCAGCGCTGCCTGCGCCGCCGCCAATCGCGCCACCGGCACGCGGAAGGGCGAGCAGCTCACATAATTCAGCCCAATACGATGGCAGAACTTTACGCTCTCCGGGTCGCCGCCATGTTCGCCACAAATTCCGAGCTTAATGTCAGCGCGCGTGCTTTGGCCTTTCTCAACCGCAATTTTCATTAATTGACCCACTCCGGACTGATCGATGGAAGCAAATGGGTTTTTCTTCATGATTTCCAACTCCTGGTAGGCGCCCAGAAATGAACCTGAATCGTCACGGCTCATTCCCAGCGCGGTTTGAGTCAGGTCATTGGTGCCGAAGCTGAAAAATTCGGCTGTTTGCGCAATCTCATCGGCGGTAAGCGCGCCGCGGGGAACCTCAATCATCGTTCCGACAAGGTAACTTAGTTTTACTTTTTTCTCTTCCATCACCTGTTTTGCCACTCGTTGCACCACCTCGACCTGCAGGTCCAATTCCCTCTTGAATCCGACGAGCGGAATCATGATTTCAGGTTTTACCTTGATTCCCTTTTTCATCACTTCGGCTGCAGCCTCGAAAACCGCCCGCGCCTGCATTTCGGAGATTTCTGGATAGACAAGACCCAGGCGGCAACCGCGGAAACCGAGCATCGGGTTGAACTCATGGAGTTCTTTCACGCGTTGCGCAATTTTTTCTACTTTAATCCCCATTTTCTCCGACAGGAGTTGTTGGGAACCATGATCGTGAGGTAGAAATTCGTGCAACGGTGGATCCAGAAACCGAATCGTCGCAGGCAAACCCCTCAGTTCAGTAAAGATCCCGGCAAAATCCTCCTTCTGGTAGGGCAGCAGTTTGGCCAGCGCCCGCTTCCGATCCTCGGTATTGTCGGCCAGGATCATTTCGCGCATGGCATCGATTCGGTTGCCTTCGAAAAACATGTGCTCGGTACGGCAGAGCCCAATGCCGGTTGCGCCGAAGGCCACGGCATTGGCAGTCTGTTCCGGAGTGTCAGCATTTGTTCGCACTTGCAGGCGCGCCGCCTTGCCGCACCAGGTCATGAGTTGCTGGAACATCTGGCAAGTCGAGCTTTTTTCCAACTGCAACGACTTTTCCACCAGCACCTGAACGATTTCGGACGCTGCAGTTGGAAGCGCGCCCGGATAGACCTCGCCCGCTGTGCCATTGATCGAAAGAAAATCTCCTTCCTGGTAAACCGTTCCATCCACAGTCACCGTTTTCGCGGCGTAATCAATTTCCAAAGCGCTGGCGCCGCAAATGCAAACTTTCCCCATTTGCCGGGCGACCAAAGCAGCGTGTGAGCTGACGCCACCCTTGGCGGTCAAGATACCCTCGGCAGCAATCATCCCACGTAGATCCTCGGGCGAGGTTTCGTTTCGGACGAGTAGGACCTTTTCCTTTTTGGCGGCTTCCACCGCGCGTTCGGCATTGAGATAAATTTTGCCGGCGGCTGCCCCAGGGCCTGCGGGCAATCCTTTGGCGATACACCTGGCTTTTTTTACCGCCTCGCGGTCAAAGACCGGCGCCAGCACCTGATCGAGTTGATCAGCGGGCACGCGACGGATCGCCGTTTGCCAATCAATCAGGTTCTCTTTCTCCATTTCAAAAGCAAAACGAACAGCTGCAAGGCCGGTGCGCTTTCCGTTACGCGTCTGAAGCATGAACACCTGGCCTTCCTGAATGGTAAATTCAAAATCCTGCACATCTTTGAAATGATTCTCCAAAGTGGCGCGGATGTTCTCCAGTTCGGCGAAGGCCTCTGGCATCTGGTTTTTCAGTTGGGCCACCGGTTCCGGCGTGCGAATTCCCGCCACGACATCCTCGCCCTGCGCGTTGATCAGGAACTCCCCGTAAAAGACCTTTTCGCCCGTAGCCGGGTCGCGTGTGAAAGCAACACCCGAACCCGAATTTTCTCCGGTGTTCCCATAAACCATTGCCTGCACATTGACCGCCGTTCCCCACTCCGATGGAATATTGTATTTGCGGCGATAAACAATGGCCCGGTCATTCATCCATGAGCCGAACACCGCGCCGACGGCCCCCCATAATTGCTGCCACGGGTCCTGCGGAAATTCCTTGCCAGTACGCTCCATAATCAAAGCTTTGAAGCGCAGAACCAATTCTTTGAGATCCGATACGCTCAATCTTGTATCTTCTACTCCTTCTTCGTGCCGGTCATGTTTAAGGGCGTGAATGACCACTTCAAAAGGTTCATCATCTTCCCCTGCCCTCTTCTGCACGCCCATCACGACATCGCCGTACATTTGGATAAAGCGCCGGTAGCAGTCCCAGGCAAACCGTTCATTTTTTGTCGCGGAAGCTAACGCGAGTACCGTCACGTCATTTAGCCCAAGATTGAGAATGGTATCCATCATTCCCGGCATTGAATCGCGCGCGCCGGAACGCACAGAAACCAACAGAGGCATGGCGTTTTTGTCCCCGAACTTCGTTCCCATGATCTTCTCTATGAAGTTCACTCCGTTTTCAACCTGAGCCTCCAGCGGTTTGGGATAGCGCTTTTTATTCTGGTAGTAATAACTGCAAACTTCCGTGGTAATTGTAAACCCGGGTGGCACAGGTAAACCGATTCGGCTCATTTCAGCGAGGTTTGCCCCCTTGCCGCCCAAAAGTGGCTTCATGCTGCCATTGCCATCGGCTCTCTTTTTTCCAAACAAATAGACGTATTTTCCAAGTTTTAAGTTCGTAGCCATAAAATTTCAGTGTTTGCGTTTCGCAGGATAAGGTCGCCAGAAAACAGCCCGGCCACTATCAGGAGCAACAGAGAAATTGTCAATGAATCTGTCAGGAAACTATTGAGGCACAAAGCCAAAGAATTTTACCACGGACAAAACCGAAGAACACGATAAGACGGAAAAGAAATCACCAATTAAAACAGGTTTTCATCTCTAAAACTGCGTGAAACATATACTTTGATCTTCCCTGTCTTATCCGTGTTCTCCGGTTTTATCCGTGGTCAAAATCTCCTGTTTGAAGATGAGAAGAATTGAGCGAAACGGGCTCCTTGCGAAACCCATTCCAAATGGTCGGAATATGGCCCGGGCGCCTTAACTAACCTTGGTCTGATTCAGCCGTTCCATGGCCGATTGGATTTCCCGAAGAGCCCGAAGCATCTCCGAGCGGGTCCCCTCGGCTGGCACCGATTGAGGATCTTTCATCAATCGTGTCATTGTTTCCAGAATGACAGGGGTTCTTTTCTGCAAACTGGCCATTTGCTTTTCCCAAGCGAGCTTTCGCTTGGCGCACTCCAACAATTCCGTCAAATATGCTACATCCTCGCGTGTGCTTCGGCGGTCCTGGTTCTTCGCGTTGACAGTCTCGAGATCATTTTTCAGCTCCCGGATTGTCTGCTCGCATCGCTCGATATCTTTTGCCAGAACCTTCAATTCGGACACCACCTGCGCTTGTTGCAGCGCCCTCTTTTCTGCTAATTTGATTTCCTTTAGGGATAACATTTTTTCAGAGGCTGATCACAAGAGAATTTAACCAAGCCCGGCAGGTCTTTCCACAAATTTCGATCCCGTACGAAACACCCTTCCTGTTTGTCACAGTTGGAAAGCTGGCTGCGAAAGGTAACTTTCGTTGGACATGCCGCCAAACCAGTTTTCGTATAAATGTTCGACGCGCCGTTTCAACCTGCGACCATGACGTTGCGACTGGGGAAAATTCGAAGCAATCATTTGCTCAGCTTCGCGCCAGTAGAAGTACAACTCCGCATAACGTTCCCTCGCTGCCAGCTTCCTGATTTTTCGAACATCGAATCGCCTCGTCATTTCCGCATATAGTGCCACGGAATGTCCGGTTTCCAAGTAGGGAGTTAACCCTAAAAAACAATTACTTGCGGATGTTTAGGACAAGTTATTAAAAGAAAAAACTCGCAAGCATCCCCAACCCACAAGCCAGAATTTTCGCAACCACTGATTTCGGATTTCGGCCTTCGGTCTTCGGCATTTCAGCACATATCTACATATCAAGATATGTTGATTTTTATATTGAGCTAGGCTACCGTTCCCTTTAGTTTAACGGTGAAATGAAGATGGGTTCGAACAAAAGCCTCGAATTGGATGCTCTTTTGCGCAAGCGCATCGTGATTATCGACGGCGCAATGGGCACCAGGGCGCAGCAGTACCAGCTCGATGAGGCGGCCTATCGGGGAGATCGTTTCAAAAGCTGGCTGCGAGATCTCAAAGGTCTCCACGATGTGCTCTGCCTCACTCAGCCAGCTATTATCGAAAAAATCCATGGGGAATATTTGGACTCCGGCGCTGACATTATCGAGACAAATACCTTCAATGCCCAAGCCATTTCCCTGGCTGATTATCACCTGGAATCATTGGCTTACGAAATCAATGTGGCCGCGGCGCAATGCGCCCGGAAAGCCGCGGATGCGGTGATGGCTGCGCAAACGGATCGTATTTGCTGGGTGGCGGGGGCTATTGGACCGACAACAAAAACCTCTTCGATTTCGACAGACGTCAATAATCCAGGGGCGCGCGGTGCCACGTTCGACGAGGTTTGCGCGGCCTATTATGACCAGGTCAGGGGACTGCTCGACGGAGGGGTTGATTTATTGCTGGTGGAAACGATTTTCGACACCCTCAACTCAAAAGCCGCTTTCTTTGCCATCCTGAAACTGTTGGAAGAACGGGGCCTTAGCGCATTCCCCTACTCTGCCGCCCCACGCCATCCGAACGACCCTCAGGTCAACGGTATCCCTATCCTCGCATCTGTTACCTTCATTCAGCCCGGCGGCGACCGAGGTGTCACCGGTCAAACGGTCGAAGGTTTTTGGAACTCAATTTCGCATGTGCCATTGCTCAGTGTGGGGATGAACTGCGCCCTTGGCCCAAAAGAAATGCGCCCGCTCATCGAAGAACTTGCTCAATTGGCGCCAGTTTACATAAGCACATATCCGAACGCAGGTTTGCCTGATCCACTATTGCCTACCGGTTTTCCAGAGACACCTGATACATTGGCGCCCCAATTGAAAGATTGGGCCAAAAACGGGTGGCTGAACATGGTCGGGGGCTGCTGCGGGACCACTCCGGACCATATTAAGGCCATTGCCAAAGCAGTTGCTGGTCTGGCGCCTCGCAAACCTCAGGAAGTGCCTCCCTACACTCGGCTAAGCGGTCTCGAGGCGCTGACCATTCGACCTGAAACCAACTTCGTCAATATCGGCGAACGCACCAACATCACGGGCTCGCCAAAGTTCTCAAAACTGATTCTTGCAGGTGATTTCGAAGCGGGGTTGGCGGTGGCAAAGCAGCAGGTCGAGAATGGCGCTCAAATCATTGATGTCAATCTTGATGAAGCGATGCTCGATTCGGAAAAGGCCATGCCTACATTCCTGAACCTTGTCGCTTCCGAACCTGACATTGCGCGTGTTCCAGTCATGATTGACAGCTCAAAATGGTCTGTCATTGAGGCAGGTCTCAAGTGTGTCCAGGGTAAAGGGGTTGTAAATTCCATCAGTCTGAAGGAAGGAGAGGAAAAGTTTACGCTCCAAGCCAGGTTGGTTCGCAGGTACGGCGCGGCGCTCGTCGTCATGGCTTTTGATGAACGAGGGCAAGCGGACACTTTCGAGCGCAAGATCGAAGTCTGTGCGCGCTCCTACCGTATTCTAACCGAGAAGCTTGGTTTCCCCGCTCAAGATATCATTTTCGACCCCAATGTTCTCACTGTCGCGACCGGAATCGAAGAACATAACAATTACGCATTGGATTTCATCCGAGCGACCAAATGGATCAAAGAGAACCTGCCCCTGGCGCGAGTGAGCGGCGGCATTAGTAATGTTTCTTTTTCTTTCCGCGGCAACAATCTCGTTCGAGAAGCAATGCACGCCGCGTTTTTGTATCACGCAATCAAAGCGGGTCTCGACATGGGTATCGTGAACGCTGGAATGCTCGAAGTTTATGATGAGATTCCAAAAGACCTCCTCGAATTGGTTGAGGACGTTCTGTTGAACCGGAGGCCAGAGGCAACCGAACGGCTTGTGAAGTTTGCCGACACGCTCAAGCAAAAGGACAAAGTCGAAGTACAAGAGGATGAATGGCGGAAGGGCACCGTCGAGGAACGTCTCAGCCATGCGCTCGTTAAAGGGATTGTCGATTATATCGATGAGGATACCGAAGAAGCCCGATTGAAATATCCACGACCGCTGCTTGTCATTGAAGGACCTCTGATGGCCGGGATGAATGTTGTTGGAGATTTGTTCGGGTCCGGAAAGATGTTTTTGCCGCAGGTGGTAAAAAGCGCTCGAGTGATGAAAAAAGCTGTAGCCCATCTGTTGCCTTATATGGAAGCGGAAAAGAAGCTCTCGGGAAATCATCAAGCCCAGGCGCGAATCGTAATGGCTACGGTCAAAGGGGACGTGCACGACATCGGCAAAAACATCGTGGGCGTGGTGCTCGGCTGCAATAACTATGAAGTCATCGACCTGGGCGTCATGGTGCCTTGCGAAAAGATCCTTGCCACAGCGCTCGAGAAAAAAGCCGATCTGATTGGTTTAAGCGGCCTAATCACACCATCGCTTGACGAAATGGTGCATGTCGCCAAAGAAATGGAACGCCAGGGTTTTACGATGCCGTTGCTCATTGGGGGCGCAACCACCAGCAAAGCTCATACCGCGGTGAAGATTGCCCCTGGCTTTTCCCAACCGGTTGTTCATGTCCTCGACGCCTCGAGAGCGGTCGGGGTGGCAGGGAGTTTGCTTAATCCGCAGCTCAAATCCGCATTTGTGAATACGATTCGTGCGGATTACGAAAACCTTTATTCCCAACATAGTCAGCAAAAGAGCAAACCGCTCCTCACTCTGGAAGAAGCCCGCAAACGGCGCACACCCATTCAATGGGATAGGAGTGACATAGCGCGACCGGAGTTTGCCGGCATCAAGAGTTTGTCGTCTGGAGAGGGTCATAATATAGCGATCACACTTTCGGATCTGGTGCCTTTTATTGATTGGTCCCCTTTCTTTCACACCTGGGAACTGAGAGGCCGCTATCCAGCCATTCTCGATCAACCGGAAGCAAAAAGGCTGTTCGAGGATGCGCAAAAGTTGCTGCAACAAATTGTTTCCCTGAAACAACTTTCGCTGCGTGCCGTGTATGGTCTTTTTCCGGCCAACTCCGTTGGCGATGATGTCGAGTTGTACACGGATGAATCCCGCAGCACGATCCTGACAACTTTCCACTTCCTTCGGCAGCAAATGGAGAAGCCTGAAGGCCAGTTCAACCATTGCCTGGCGGATTTTGTCGCTCCGAAGAATTTCCGCCCGGGAGAAAACGGGATGCCGTTGCCGGACTATTTAGGAGCTTTCGCTGTGACAGCGGGCTTTGGTGTCGAGGAGCTATGCCGCACGTTCGAGGCCGATCATGATGATTACAATGCAATTATGACCAAGGCCATCGCCGATCGTTTGGCTGAAGGCTTGGCGGAGTTCCTGCATAAAAGGGTTCGCAAGGAGTGGGGCTACGGACAAACCGAACAGCTCACTAATGAGGATTTGATCCGGGAAAAGTATCGGGGTATCCGCCCGGCTCCAGGCTACCCCGCTTGCCCCGATCACACCGAGAAATGGACCATTTGGAAACTGCTCAACGTACAAGAGACCACTGGGATCAAGTTAACCGAGAGCTGCGCCATGTGGCCGGGCGCAAGTGTCAGCGGGCTCTTTTTTGCTCATCCGGAAGCCCGTTACTTCGCGATTGGAAAAATCGATCGTGACCAGGTAGTCGATTATCATTTGCGCAAACAAATGGACTTAGCCGAGGTCGAGAGGTGGCTTGGACCATGGCTCAATTATGAGCCGGAGCAAAAGCCTGCTCCCAGCCCCGGCCTTTCCACCAAAAGAATCGATGGTTTCTGTTCATGTGGTCTATCCCATCCTGTGAGCCCTTCAGGGACACCGACATAGAAGTGTTTGAAACGAAACTCAACCCGTGTCCCTGATGAAATCTTTCTTTCCCTGGGTCTGAGGTGGACTTGTTTTTTGGCTTTCTGGCAATTACAATGTCCTTATGAAGAACGACGTTGTGCCGGTCCAGATTCGCGGTATCCTGCCTGCCAATAGTGGATGCGCCCTCTTCGTGGGCAACGATGATAAAGTTTTTGTGATCAACGTTGAGCCTAATATGGGTGCGGTCATCGGCATGTTTCTTCGAGACACCCCCAAAGAACGGCCTCTGACTCATGATTTGATGCAAAGTATTTTCAAGGGGTTTAGCATTACCGTCGAAAGGGTCGTTATTACCGAATTGCGAAATTCCACCTACTTTGCGCGCCTGATTCTTCAACAACAAAACGAGCTGGCTCGGAAAATTGTCGAAATTGATGCGCGACCCAGTGATTGCCTGGCCCTGGCCACGGCGCAGAAGCGGCCAATTTTTGTCACCAATGCGCTTTTTGAACAAGTTGAGGACATGAGCGAAGTCCTGGATCGCATTAACGAAAACGGTGGCGAGACTGAATAGCAATGTCTCGCTCGGTCACCACGCAGGGCCCGGTTCTGCTCGTCTGTGGCGAGGATGATTTTGTCGTCAAACAACGCGCCAAACAGATTTTCGAGGAATGGACCGCGCCCGGAGATCAAGAGCAGGAAATACTTGACGCTGCTGTTTCAAACAGCGGCGAGGCTCTCAAGGTTCTGGCTAGATTTCGTGAAGCATTACAGACTCTTCCATTTTTCGGCACTGCCAAAGTTGTGTGGTTGAAAGATTGCAACTTCCTGGGGGATGAAAGAGCAGCCATGGCCCAGGCGGTCAATGAGGATTTGACCGAGTTGGCCCAGGAATTGAAGGAATTTTCCTGGGAAAAGATCCAGGTGCTCATTAGCGCCGGCAAGGTCGATAAACGAAAGGTCTTTTACAAGACCCTTGATAAATTGGGCACGGTCGAAATCCTGGCAGGTTGGTCGGCTGCGGAGCGCGATTGGGCAGATCAAGCCGAAACCTGGGCGCGCAAGGCACTCCGTTCGCGTCAGAAGGAAATTTCCGACGAAGCTTTGGGTGAATTGATTACTCGTGTGGGGCCTAATGCGCGCCAGCTTGATAGTGAAATTGAAAAGCTTGCGTTATATGCCGCTGCGCGCTCTGAAATAGAGTTGGAGGATGTGGCGGCCATTTGCATTCGCAACAAAACTGCGCGAGCTTTTGCACTGGGCGATGCGCTCGGCGATCGTGATTTACCCCGTCTTCTTCGTTGTTTGGACGAGGAACTTTGGGAGGTTAAGTTCGATTCGCAAAAATCGGAAATCGGTTTGCTTTATGGGCTGATTTCCAAAGTTCGTGCTATGCTTCTGCTCAAAGAAATGATCGGAGAAGGTTGGATCAAAGCGGACGGTGATTATAGCCGATTCAAGGCACAATTGGATCGCGTCCCGGCGGACCAGTTGCCGGAGGACCGCCGGTTCAATCCGAAATCGGTAAACCCTTATGTTTTGTTTAAAGCCTTGCCTCAGGTTAGACGTTACACGCAGGCGGAATTGGTTCACGCCATGGATTTGCTTTTGATGTGCAACCAGCAACTGGTCTCGAGCGGGGCTGAAGAAGCTTTGGTTTTGCAAAAAGCCCTGGTGCAAATCGTCGGAAAATGAGCTCACCTGCTGCCAAATTGCTCGTCCTGGCGGGAAATGAATTTGCCGCCATTCGAATTATTGGCCGCGCCAATTTGAATTCGAGCGTTGATTTTAGGATGCTGGTTACTGAATTGGGCCAAAAAGGGTATCGCTATTTCATTCTCGATCTTTCCGAGTGTGTCCTGATGGACAGCAGTTTTTTGGGAGTGCTTGCCGGTTTTGGATTGAAGATGAGCGGTGATTCGGCCGAGAAGTGCCGAGGGACCATTGAATTGTCCAATCCGAACGCGCGCATTCTTGAGTTGATCGAAAATCTCGGCGTCCTGCATCTCTTTACCGTAACGCAAGGGCCTATAATGGTCCCGGAAGGGACCGAGAGCCATGCCGTTTCTCCGTGTGAACCGAACCGGGTAGAACTCGCCAGCGCATGCAAAGAGGCCCATGATCTTTTAATGGACCTCAATCCGGAAAACGTTTCCAAATTCAAAGACGTCAGCCAGTTCATGGCTGAGGAAATCAAAAAACTCAAAGGACCGGCGGAGAGATAGTGAGATGACGCGCGGGTGAGGGACGGCCTACAAACATAAGAATTGAGGCCATGTAGGCCCGGTGCCCTCACCGGGCGGGGGTTGCCCACCGAGTCTGTGTCCTCAACTGGCATCTTGTTGGCCGCGTGCCTCGCGCCGCGAAAAATGCCGCCGGATTTTTGTAGCTATGGCAAACCGTGTCCTATGCGAATTACCAACCTGAACCCTGATACTGCAATCGGCGCCTCGGCGTGGCTGGTTGAAATCGATGGTGACCGGATCCTGTTGGATGCAGGGATTCATCCCAAACGCGAAGGCCGGGATAGTTTGCCTCTATATGATCTGGTCAAATCGGAGGTAGATGCCATCGCGATCTCCCATTGTCATCACGATCACGTGGGCTCGTTGCCCGTGGCTCTTCGCCACTTTCCTCGAGCCGAAGTTCTCATGACGGAGTTGAGTTATTTTCTTGTCGAACGCGTGCTTCACAATTCGGTGAACGTCATGAAACGCCAGCGCGATGAATTGGGCATTCGCGAATACCCTCTTTTTACCCACGGGGAGGTGGATGAAATTGCACCGTTGTTCCAGGGTTTCAAATACAACCGGCAAGTGGACTGGCCTGGGTTTCGCAAGACACGGAAAGGTTTTCTTTCCCCGACATTGGAGTTTTATGATGCGGGTCATGCCCTGGGCTCCGCCGGAATCAGTGTGCGTGGGCAAAAGGAAACGCTCTTTTACACGGGCGATGTTTGCTTCCATGACCAAACTATTTTGCGGAAGGCGCGCTTCGAAGACGTTAAAGCGGACGTGTTGATCATGGAGACCACGCGCGGCAATCGCGAGCTACCACCTGGGTTCTCTCGAGAGGCTGAGATCGAACGTCTTAGCGCATCCATTCGGCGGGTGCTCGACCGAAAAGGCTCCGTGTTGATGCCAACGTTTGCGCTTGGCCGCACGCAGGAGATATTAGCCTTGCTCGCGTTGCTCATGGCGGAAGGAAAACTCGAGCGACAGCCGATTTATATCGGGGGACTTGGCCGCGTCTTCACGGAAATCTATGATTTGGAATCGCACCGCACGCACCGACAATATCCCAACCTGCAACTTCACGAAGCATTAAACCTGATTGTTTTGGAACAGGGCCAGGCGGATACCATGCGATTAGGTGGTGGGCGTTTATTCGTGATCACAGCGGGCATGATGAGCGAAAATACCGCCGCCCACGCTTTGGCACTACGTATGATCGGAGATGAAGACCAGGCGATATTTTTCGTTGGTTACACCGATCCGGACACACCGGGTGGCCGGTTGAAAGCGGCCAAACAAGGCGAGACGTTCATTCTAAGCCCGAGCGCGGGCGAGGTGACCAAGCGGTGCGAGAGCGAGGAGTTCGATCTGACCGCACATGCAAATCGCAATGAGTTGCTGGATTTTGTAGCCCAGGTTGAGCCGCGCTCAGTTCTTCTCACTCATGGCGAGGATGGTTCCCGGAATTGGTTCGAAGAACAAATTCGGCTACGCCACCCTAAGATTAAGGTGGTTCAACCATCGCCGGGTATTACGGTTGAAGTTTGATAGATTATACTTCCACTATCCGGGGCGGAACGCGGGAACGGGGGGCCAGCAAACAGACCGCAAAACCAAAAACAAACCCGCCCACGTGCGCCCACCAGGCAACTCCGCTAAAACCTTGACTACGTGCACCAAGGCTAAGTGCACCGTTGAAGAACTGCAGTAAAAACCACCAACCAAGAAACAGGACCGCGGGAAGGATAAAGACTGGTCCAAAGAAAAAAGGCGGAATAATCGTTTGCACCCGCGCATGAGGAAAGAAGCGAAAGTAGGCTCCCATGACACCGGCTATGGCACCGCTTGCTCCAATCGTGGGCACCCCGGAACCGGGGTTGGTGTAAATATGAAGCAACGCCGAGGCGACTCCGCAGGCAAGATAAAATCCGAGGTAACGAGCGCGACCCAGGCGATCTTCGACATTATCTCCGAAAATCCACAAACTCCACATATTGCCCAACAGATGGATCCAGCCGCCATGGAGAAACATCGAGCTGAATAGCGAAAAGACCTGTTGCGGCGCAGTGAAAAGGCGCGCTATCTCAGGATCCGTGTAACGCACCGGGATGATTGCGTAATTGACCAACAGATCCTCTAAATGCGGCCCTGCTCCGAGTTCACGAAGGAAAATCAAAACGTTGACCACTATGATTACCAATGTGACAGCCGGAAATCGGGAAGACGGAATGTCATCGCGTATCGGCAGCATTTCGTGTGGGCTACTGCCTTGGGTTGAACTGCGACTCGCGAGACAGTTGCTCCCAGAGTTTTCGCTCTGAATCGGGAATGGTGGCGGGCACCTCTACTTTTGCGGTCACTATCAGATCACCATTGCCTCCTCCGCGCTGAGGCAACCCTCGCCCGCGTACACGTAGCTTCTGTCCGGCTTGCGTTCCCGCTGGAATGCGAATGTTTACCCGGCCATTGAGCGTTGGTACCGAAATGTTGGTCCCCAGCACCGCTTCCCAGGGCGCAAGTTCTACTTCATAAATCAAATTATGCTCTTCCACTTCAAAGTCCGGGTGTTTGGCCAATCGAACACGCAGGTACAAATCCCCCGCGGAACCACCGCCCATACCCGCCTCTCCCCTTCCTGCGACGCGGAGTCGCTGCCCTTCAGCAACGCCTGCAGGAATTTTTACCTGGTACGTCTCTGTCCTGGCGATCTGGCCTGTTCCACCACAAGCATCACACATTTGGCGCCCGCGGACTCCCGTTCCACCACATCGTTCACAGGGCACTCCATGCCGGACTTGAACGGAACGAATCGACCCCCGGACCGCTTCATCAAGTGTGACCATAATATCGCCTTCGATATCTCGTCCACGTTCCCTTGCAAAATCCTCCTCCGTCGATCCTGAGCGTCTGCCGAAACCAGTGCCCCCCCGACCTCGACCACCTGTGGAACCAAATAATTGCTCGAAGAAATCGCTAAAACCAGTGCCTCCAAACTGGAACTCGAATTCTTCTCCTTGAGCACCTCTGCTGTACTCGCGCGTTCCTCCAAACCTTTCCCAGCCTGGTGGTGGACGAAATTCAGAGCCTGAGCGCCAGTTCGGTCCCAGCTCGTCATATTTTTTACGTTTAGCTGGATCGCCCAAAACTTCGTAAGCCTCGTTGATCTCTTTGAACTTTTCCTCAGCCTGTTTCTTGTTTTTTGCGACGTCCGGATGATATTCTCGCGCAAGTTTGCGGAAAGCCTTCTTAATATCGGCCTCGCTGGCGGTTCGTTGAACGCCAAGTATCTGATAATAATCTTTATATTGAACAGGCATATAGTCGGGGCAGAACGTGTCCCATTGTCATCAATGATGCCCTCGGATAGCGATTTGTCAAAAGGAGGAAGTAGATGGGTAGTTTTAGGGGCACAAGGAAACCGAGAGCGGCGGGATGCGACGCGCTCCAAACGCTCCGCGTGACTCGAGTGCCTCGCGATAAAACTCAATGACCACCATAGTATTCGCTAAATAGACCCTGCAATTATCTCAGGTATCCCGGGTGCCGCCGAATCTCTTTGACCCTCGAGAGAACGCCCAATTAGCCGATGAAAGGCCGCAGAGTCGAGCGATTCTTTGGCCAGCAACTCTTTGGTAACGAGCTCCAGTTGATCGCGATGTTTCCCGATAATCTCCTTAGCCTCGGCGTAGGCCTGGTCCAGTATGGTTTTGACCTCCGAGTCGATCTCCTGGGCGGTGCGTTCGCTGCAATCCCGCTGAAATGTGCCATCCGCCCCTGGCAGAAATGCCCCATTTTGGCGCTGAGCGCACCGGACCAGCCCCACGCTTTCGCTCATGCCAAAAAGGCAGACCATCTGCCGCGCCAAGGCAGTCGCGTGTTCGAGATCATTTTCCGCGCCGGTCGTGACTTCGTGAAAAATCACTTCTTCCGCCGCTCGCCCTCCGAGCATTCCTCGAATGCGATCTAAAAGTTGAGAGCGCGTCATCAGAAACTGATCATTGGCGGGTATCTGCATGGTGTAACCCAACGCCGCCCGGCCACGCGGAATGATACTGATTTTGTGAACGGGATCGGCTGATTTGCTGTAGGCAGCCACTAAAGCATGCCCCACTTCATGAACAGCTACCAATCGTTTTTCTTCCTCGCGCAACCGTCGGCTTTTGCGTTCGGGCCCGGCTACGACTTTTTCGACCGCGTCCTCCAAATCCTTTTGAGTGATTTCATTTTGGTGATGGCGCGCTGCCAGCAAAGCGGCTTCATTGACCATGTTGGCAAGATCTGCCCCCGAGAAACCTGGGGTCGCCCGCGCAATGCGAGCTAAATCTACATCTTTGGCCAGCGGTTTCCCTCGGACATGCACTCGCAGAATCGCCTCCCGTCCTTCGACATCGGGCGCATCCACAATCACTTGCCGATCGAAACGGCCTGGCCTGAGCAAGGCCCGATCCAGCACATCTGGCCGGTTAGTCGCCGCCAGAACAATAACACCTGCATTCGCGGCAAAGCCGTCCAGTTCGACAAGTAATTGGTTAAGGGTTTGCTCTCGCTCATCATTCACGGCACCCACATGAACCCCGCGTTGGCGTCCAATTGCGTCCAGTTCGTCAATAAAGATGATGCAAGGTGATTTGGCTTTGGCTTGCTTAAATAGATCCCTGACGCGCGCCGCGCCGACGCCAACGAACATCTCGACAAAGTCACTACCGCTCAGGGAAAAAAATGGAACGTGGGCTTCCCCGGCGACCGCTTTAGCGAGCAGAGTTTTGCCTGTGCCTGGCGGTCCGATGAGCATGATGCCTTTGGGGATATTGGCTCCAATCGCCTTATAACGTTCGGGTTTTTTCAGGAACTCGACAACCTCTTGCAGTTCGAACTTCGCCTCTTCACATCCGGCAACGTCGCTAAAGGTAATTCCAGTCTCTTTCTCCGCCACCAAGCGGGCGTTGCTCTTGCCAAAACTAAGTATGGATTCACCTGCCGTGCCCAGGCGCCTTCCAATGAACGACCAGAGCAGAAGCATAATTCCAATCGGTAATATCCAGGCGACCATGAATTGTGAAATCATGCTGGGACGTTCACCACGAAATTTGACACGAGCAGCCTCCAGCTCATCTACCAGTTTGGAGTCTTCAATGCGTATGCTGCGGAAATAAAACGGTTTGGCATTGGCCACCGGGGCAGGTGCGTTACTGTTCCCAGCGAGGGTAGCCGAAGCCGGAGGCGGCGTTTTGGGTTGAATTTTCCCTTCAATGGCATCCTCTTTGACCGCGCACTCGGCGACTTCACCCCGATTCAAATAGGTCTTGAACTCGCTGTAAGGAATCGTCTTGTAAGAGAACTGCACCATCATGCTTTGCCAAACCCAAATGGCCAAAAGCATGAGTGGCAGGTACCAAAAAGGAGTCCATCGGGGGGGTTTCCCTCGCAACTCCGGTTTTTGCATTGGCTTGCGACGGTCCATAACTTCTCATGCCTCGGTTTGGATAGGGCAAGTGTGCCTGCTTGAAGCTACGACGGATCAAAAGTTTCGCCAGTGGGAAAAACCAGAGGCGGTGAGAACTGAGCAACAAACAAGTTCGGAGGTTGGTAGCAATAAGTTGGTGGCTGAGCGCAAGCGGCGCTGCTGTCCAATCGCGCCACCGAAAACAAAAAGAAAGCACTAACGGAGCAGCACCCGGAAGGTGTGCCAGATACTCGGGTTTTGGAAGAACGGCGCTATTCTACGACTAATGGGAGCAACCACAACCATGACCGCATGAGCCGCCGTTAATTTCCTCCTCTGTGGGGAGCCGGCCCAGTTCCAGCGTTTTGGAAACGTACTGTTGCACAGATTCCTGCACTTTGTGTAATTCTTCCTGGGCATCCAAAAAACCTTGTGCAATCGGATTGCTGAATAACGCGTTGCGATGTTGTTCGAAATCCGCGACTTCCTCCCCACTCACCGGCATTGAAAGCTGTTGTTTCTGTTGAATCGCCTGTCCTTTAGTGACCAGCCCGTCATATAGGGAACGGGCCTTGTCATCGCTCATAAAAGCATCCAAACGCCGACGAATCGAACCCATATTAGGTTCATCGAGAATCGCCTGGCAAAGTTCTTTTGTTTTGTTCAGAACCGCGGAGGTTTCGGCTATCGTTTCCATAATATTTCGGTTGTGCTCGATTGAGACAAATTTTGTACTGCCGCTTTAATACAACACACTCAGGCAGTAAAAGCAAACGGATTAGAAATCCGGGTCTGGATTGATGAAGGATTTTGTCGTGGGGCCCCAAGTTACCAGGCAGATCTTCGGCGTTAGGCCCGTTGCGCGAATCACAATTGGCGTATCCGATAAAAGCGCGCGGCAGCGCCGCCACCACTAACGTGAGTGACTGCCATAACGGCACCCGTGCCCGGTACAGAATCCACGGCAATGTTCCAGGGTAAGAGCAAATTATCCGTGTATTCGACTCGGTAGGACTGCCCCGTTTCAGAACTGAAGTTCAAAATAACGTCGGAGCCAGACATCCGGATTCCTGAAATAATAATCTGTCGAACTACATTGATGAAATTCGTCCGCGTAATCGTGCTGACACCAAACGGGCCTGTCACAGTCAAAACAACGGTATTGGAGCCGACAGAACCATAGGTATGAAAGACGGTTGGAAGTGTGGTGTTGGTTGTCGAGCCATCCCCAAAGCTCCAGAATCGATTGGTAACATATCCTGCTGATTCATCGACGAAATTGACCGGCAGGGGTGGAGGACCGAAAGTGACGTTCGCGTCGAAATTCGCGGATGGCACCAGCTCGATTAAACTCCCTAGATGAACGCGATAAAAACGAGCCGATTGTGAAAAGCCGCCTTGATGGATAGCGGTAACAATATCGCCCGTCCCCAGGATGAAATCGCCCGCTGGTTTCCAAACAGGAGAAGTCAGTCCGTCCGTGTACTCCAGGCGATAGAACTCGCCGGCGCTGGAGGTAAAGCTAATCATCGCGTCCGGGCCGGAGATACGGATAGACGTGATTAGCAAGTAGTCGATCGCCACAATATACTTTGGGCGGCTGCGGACGCTGATTCCAAAAGGCCCAGAGACCACAAGCCTCACGGTGTTTGTCCCTGCTGAAACATAGGTATGCGAAACAGTCGTTGCGGTGGTATTTGTGTTTGAGCCATCTCCAAAATCCCAGAACCGATTCGTGGCATAGCCAGTTGAGGTATCCGTGAAAGTTACTTTCAATGGACTCTGGCCCAAATTCGGAGTCGCAACAAAGTCAGCGACGGGCGCCAGTTCAGCACTGCCTAAAAGAGCAATGCGATAAAAGCGCGAGCGTTGCCCTGCCCCTCCTGTGTGGATAGCCGCGACGATATCCCCCGTGCCAGGGACTGCGGCAACCGCTATCTTCCAGACCGCAGGTGTGAAGGTATCCGTGTATTCAACACGGTAGAATTCGCCCTGCCTCGATGTGAAACGGAGCACCACATCTGAGCCACTGGTTCGAATGCTCGTGATGATCAATTGATCCGTGGTAAAAATGTAATTGGGGCGAGTAAAGGCGCTGTCCCCGAAAGGACCAGAAGCCGTTAATGTCACGGTTTTGGAGCCTGCCGACGTATAGGTGTGCGAGACAGTTGTAGCCGTTGTGTTTGTTGTGGACCCGTCGCCAAAGTCCCAGAAACGATTCGTGACAAACCCAGCCGATATATCAACAAAGGTGACTGTCAACGGAGTCAGGCCAAACAGCGGGCTGGCGGTAAAGTTGGCTGCAGGAAGCAAGTCGGCATTATTCAACTGCGCGACTCGGTAAAAGCGAGAAAGCCGGCCGGCAGCATTGGCGTGTATTGCCGTAACGATGTCGCCAGTACCGGAAATAAAGTCGATTGCGGACTTCCAGTCCGGCGGAGACAAGGTATCAGTATATTCCACTCGATAAAATAGACCGGCCTGGGAGTAGAATTTGATCTGCACATCGGGACCCGTTTGCCGGATACTCGTGATAAGCAGTCCGTCCACCACCGTGACAAAGTTTGTATTTGTGCGCGTATCCGAACCCAACGGACCTATGACATTCAACGAAATTGAGTATTTACCAGCCACCGTGTAGGTATGTGAAACGTTGCCTCCAAAAGTGTTGCTGGTAAAGCCATCGCCAAAATCCCAAAACCAGTTCGTGATCGAACCGGTGGAGCGATCGTTAAAATTCACAGTCAAAGGCTTAGCCCCGTTGGTTGAAGTCGCTCCAAAGTCTGCTACCGGCGCAAAAGTTGATATGCCAATGACAGCATTTGTGCTGCCTCCATCGTTCTCAGTGGCAAAAACAACCACATTGCTGAAGTTGCCAGCCTTTATTGGACTAAATCGAACTCTCACATTGGTGGCACTGAGCCCTGGAATAGTGAATGAATTCCCCGAAACCAACGCAAACGGACCTCCCGCGACGGTAGCCGTCCCGCTGGTAATTGGGAGGTTGCCCAAATTCGTCAGGATAAAGTTAGCTTGAACTGTAGCACCGGCAGACACCGTTCCGAAATCCAGTGTAGCTGGCGAGACCTGGAGTTGCGCAGGTGTCAATCCCGTCCCGATGAGACTGCTGATTCGATTACCTCCATTGCTCAAGAACACGGCTGCATTGCTGAAAGCCCCGCCACTGGCCGGGCTGAAGGTGACCGAGACGGTTCCAGTCTGGCCAGGGTCCAATGTATAAGGACTCCCACTTTGAATAGCAAAGGGCAGAGTGGCGCTGACCGTACCGCTTAAGGTCAAGCCGCCATTATTCACGATAGAGACAATCTGTGTGGCGCTTTGGCCTACAGGAAGTGGGCCGAAGTCAATGTTCGTAGGATTTAGGGTAAGCTGCGGAGGTGGGTTTGTAACCACGATGTATCCGCCTTTTATCAAAGTGTTGTTGCCTACTGGACCGCTCGCGGTCAGTGCCACGGTGAAGTTGCCTGCATTGGCATAAAGATGCGAAACCGTGCCGGCGGAGGTGTTGCTGGTCGAGCCATCACCGAAGGTCCAAAATCGATTAGTTACTGTCCCCGCTGAAGTGTCCGTCAATGTTACCAGGAGCGGCTTAAGTCCGGAGGTGGGATTGCCGACAAAATCTGTGCTCGGCACAATTGCAGCGGTGCCGGTCACAGAGTTAGTGCTGCTTCCATCGTTGGCACTGGTGATGATTACGGCATTGCTGAAGTTTCCGGCACTGGCAGGGGCGAAACGCACGACTAGGTTCGTTGAACTGAAGCCAGGCAAATTGAAAGGTGACCCCGATACGATTGTGAAAGCGCCGGCATTGAGCGTGGCAACACCATTGGATAAGGGAGCTTCGCCAAGATTGCTCAATGTGAAATTGGCTTGGGTAGTGGCGCCAACGACCACCGTAGCAAAGTTTATACTGGTTGGGGACACGGATAATTGAGCGGGTATCAGGGCAGTTCCAGTGACGGAACTGAAGCTATCGCCGCCATTGCTCAGGAAAACAACGGCATTACTATAAACTCCGGATGCTACTGGATTGAAGCTTATGGTCACCAATGCGCTTTCACCAGGCAGCACGCTGAATGGGCTGCCACTTTGGACACTAAAAGGCAAAGTGGCGCCGATTGTGCCTGCCAAGGTTAACCCGCCGTTATTCATAACCCGGATTGTTCTAGTGCTGGTTTGTCCCGCTGGAATAGTTCCAAAATCCACATTCGTCGAGTCAAGGACAAGCTGAGCGGGCAGATTTGTTACAAGGACGAAATTACCTTGAATTAGAGTATTGGTTCCGAGTGGACCGCTCACTGTAAGGGACACGGTATTGGTTCCCGCCCCCGGGTAAAGGTGGGAAACCGTAGTCGCAGTCGTGTTGGAAGTCGAGCCATCACCGAAGTCCCAAAAGCGGCCTGAGATTGTTCCGCTGGAAAGATCCGTGAATGTAACCATCAAGGGTTTAAGGCCGGAGTTTGGATTAGCCGAAAAGTTGGCCAAGGGAACAAAGGCGCCATTCCCAATGACCGAACTGACGCCTCCACCTCCATTCCCGCTCGTAATCACTACTGCATTGCTGAAAGCACCGGCATTTACCGGAGCAAAACGCACCACCAAATTGGTTGAACCGAAACCGGGCAGAGTAAAGGGAGTCCCAGAGACGATCGTAAATGGACCTGAACTGATCGTGGCAAGACCGTTGGATACGTATGCTCCGCCCTGGTTGGTTAATACCAAGGTGCGATCGGAAGTAATTCCAACTTCGATAATACCAAAGTCTACGGTGGGCGGCGATATACTCACTTGAGGGGCTGTCACCGCAATTCCAGTCACCGAACCGGAGCGATCTCCGCCATTGCTCAGGAACACGATGGCATTGCTATAGCTGCCGGCCACTACTGGACTGAAACTGATCGCCACCTGGCCAGTTTGACCTGGACCGATGTTAAAGGGAGAACCAGTTTCTACATTGAACGGAAGCGGCACGGTGACAGTTCCACTTAAGGTTAATCCTCCGTTATTTATCACTTCCACCAACTGCGTGCGGGTTTGGCCCATGATGACAGTTCCAAAATCGATATTCGTTGCCCCAAGCACGAGCTGCGGCGGCAAGTTTGTCACTATGAGGTAATTGTTTTGAGTGAACGTGTTTGTGCCAACTGGGCCGGTAACGGTTAGACTGACGCTGTTGGTCGAGGCAACGGAATAAAGGTGCGTCAAGCTGGTGGCACTTGTGTTGCTCGTTGATCCATCGCCAAAGTCCCAAAACCGGTTCGTGATTGTTCCAGTGGAGAGATCAGTGAAGGTCACAGTTAAGGGCTTCAGTCCACTAGTTGGGCTACCGATAAAATTTGCCAGTGGTATCACCGCACCGACTCCTGTGAGCAGATTGGTACTGCCGTCGTCATTCAATGTGGTCATCGTCACTACATCATTAAAATTACCCTCTGCGGAGGGAGTGAAACGGACCACCAGGTTGGTTGAACCGAAGCCCGGCAGGCTGAAAGGAGTTCCGGAAAGAATAGCAAAGGAGGTGCCTGCTATGCTGGCGGAGCCGCTCGTAATAGCTGCGCCGCCCTGGTTTGTAAGGACGAGACTTTGTTGAGAGCTGGCTCCCACAGCTACCGTCCCAAAATCCAAATTCGCGGGCAAAGCCGCCAACTTAGCTGGCGTTAAGGCTATGCCAGTAACTGAAATGTTCGTATTACCACCGTTGCTAATAAAGACCACAGCATTACTAAAAGAGCCTGAGTTGAGGGGAGCAAATCGAACGGTGACAACGCCGCTCTGACCAGGAGTCAGGGTGTAAGGAGTTCCACCCTGAATACCGAAGGGAAACGGCGCACTGACACTGCCGGTCAAGGTCGTGCCGCCGGAATTAGTAATTTGGAATGTGGTAATATTGGTCTGACCGGTAATCGTTGAGGGAAAAGCGAATGAGGTCGGATTTACCAGTAATTTGGGAGGCAGGTTAGTCACCGCAATGTAATTGTTGCGGTTCTGGGTGTTAGTCCCGACCGGGCCAGTCACCCTAAGGCTGACGCTATTTGTGCTCGCGTTGGTATAAACATGAGTGAAGCTCGTGACGGTCGTATTGGTTGTCACTCCGTCCCCAAAGTTCCAAAAGCGATTTGTGATCGTGCCACTCGAGTTATCAGTAAAAGTGACTGTTAATGGTTTAACCCCGCGGACAGGACTGCCGACAAAACTGGCAGCCGGCACCACTGCGCCTATGCCCGCAACAACATTAGTGCTGCTGCCAGCATTGCCACTGGTGATAACAACGACGTTACTAAAGCTGGAGGCGCTCGAGGGAGCAAAACGAACAACGAGGTTGGTTGAACCAAAACCAGGCAGGCTGAAAGGTGTGCCGGAAATAAGCGAAAAAGTTCCCGCGCTGATGCTCGCCACACCATTGGATAGGGCCGCCCCGCCCATGTTAGTCAATACGAATGTCCTTTGAAGATTCGCACCGACCGCCACTGTTCCAAAATTAATGTTTCCGGGCGAGACAGCTAGTTGCGGCGGGGTTAACCCAATACCCTCAACTGGGTTCAGACTGTTTCCACCATTGCTGCTAAAGGTGAGGACGTTGCTGAAACTTCCAGACGTGACGGGACTAAAGCTGACACTTACCAATCCGGTCTGGCCGGGAGCCACATTGTATGGCGTGCCACTCAGGACAGCAAAGGGTGGGTTGGCAGTGACATTGCCGGCTAGATCCAAACCGCCACTGTTGATCACCTGAACGTTCTGAGTTCGACTTTGACCGATGATTACCGAACCAAAGTTCAGATTTGCCGGATTCAGAACGAGTTGCGGAGGCGGGTTGGTGGCTGCTATCAGGTTTGGCATAACCAGGACATTGGTTCCGACCGGCCCAGTGACAGTAAGTGAGATGGTGTTTGTTGACCCATTAACATAAACGTGGGTCAGAGTGGTTCCGGTAGTATTCGTAGTAGATCCGTCGCCGAAATCCCAAAACCGAGTCGCGATAGTGCCCGTTGAGCTATCGGTAAAGGTGACTGTCAAAGGTCTAACGCCTATAGTTGGGTTTGCTGCAAAATCAGCGATTGGTATCAGTGCGCCTAAGCCAGTTACCGGGAAGGTTCCTCCGCCGCCATCGCTGCTGACCACAACTATATTACTGAAATTGACAGCAGCGTCAGGGCTGAAACTGATCACAATGTTAGTGGAACCGTGACCGGGAATAGCAAAAGCATTCGATGATAGAATGCTGAATCCCGAAGGCCCATCGCCCACTGATACTGTTCCATTGGTTAACGGCGCATCTCCTGCATTCGTCAACACGAGATTTTTCTCGATGTGCGAGCCAACGACTACAACCCCAAAATTGAGACTCGAAGGCGAAACTATCAATTGAGGTGGCGTCAACCCGATGCCAAATACGGAGTTGTCGCTGGCGCCGCCATTGCTCGCAAAGGTGACTTTGTTACTAAACCCGCCGGCGCCCGCGGGACTGAAGGCAACCCGGACAAGGCCTGTCTGGCCGGGAGCGACATCGAAAACCGCTCCTTCTTCGATCATAAACGGCTGTTGCGCGGTGGCAGTGCCGCTGAGAGGCAAGCCACCACTGTTTATGACTTGAAAGGCCAAGGTATTTGTTTGGCCGATGACCACCTTGCCGAAATCAAGACTAATGGGGGTGAGGATTAGATTGGGTGGCGAATTCGTTACCAGAATGTAATCAAAGACCAGGACTGAGGAATTGCCCACCGGACCACTGGCATTCAAGCTGACCGAATAGGTTCCAGACCCTGCATACAAATGAGAAACCGAGCTGGAGCTGGTGTTGGTCAAAGAGCCATCTCCAAAAAACCAGGTTCGATTTGTAATTGTCCCGGCAGATAGATCGGTGAATGTCACAAAGAGCGGATTAAGTCCAACAGTCGGGCTGGCGATAAAGGACGCCTCAGGTTCGAGCGCACCCGTCCCGGTAAGCGAGTTTGTGCTCAGGCCACCGCTGCTGGAAAGGAGGACTACGTCACTAAAGCTTCCAGCGCTCGCAGGACGAAACGCCAGGACCAGATTTGTGGAGCCAAAGCCCGGGAGGCTAAAAGGGGAGCCGGAAACCACACTGAATGATCCAATGTTAATCGACGCTGTGCCGTTGGTTATAGGCGCTCCACCCAGATTAGTAAGCACCAGGATTCCAAGGGCGTTTGTCCCTGCGTCCACATCCACAATACCGAAGTCCAAGGAAACTGGAGCAACCCCCAGAAGGCCTGGAGTCAATGCAGAACCGGTCACCGAGTTAGTACTGTTTCCACCATTGCTTTGGAACACGAGGCTATTGTTAAAATTCCCGGCGCTACTAGGACTAAAAACGACAGTCACCTGCCCGGTTTCGCCGGGAGAAATCGTGTACGGATTACCGCTCTGGATTGAGAACGGTAACGATGCCGCTACGGTGCCAGACAATGAAACGCCACCCAAATTTGCAACTCGGACAGTTTGCGTAGAAGTCTGGTCGACAATGAGCGTCCCGAAGTTGAGGTTTGTGGGATTAACCGCTAGGAGCGGTGGAGGATCCGTAACGACGACGTAAGCAGTACGAGAGAGCAAGTTGGTCCCGACAGGTCCCCTCACTGTGAGGCTGATCGTGTTCGTGCTGGCATTTGCATAGACATGCGAAACACTGGTAGCCGTGGTATTAGTAGTAACGCCATCCCCAAAGTTCCAGGAGCGGTTTGTAATAGTGCCGGTGGAAGTATCTGTGAAACTTACCGCTAAAGGCCTCACTCCGCTGGTTGGAGTACCACTAAATGCGGCCACGGGGATTTGAGCAGCGACACCTGTAACCGTATTAGTTCGGTTCGGTCCATTGCTTGCGAGGAAGGTAACAAGGTTGGTAAAGTTACCGACGCTAGCGGGTGTAAACCGGATCGTCACATTAGTCGAACTGAACGCGGGGAGCGCAAATGCGGGTACCGATTGCACACTGAACGGACCTGTGTTGATGTTTACCGCGACGTTGGTAATAAGACCACCCCCGGTATTAGTTGCCACGAAACTGGATTGCAGGTTACTGCCAATCGCCACTGTGCCAAAACCAACAGTTTGAGGAGTAACGATCAATTGGGGAGGAGGCAATGCGCCCCCTATGACAGTATTGGTGCTGTTGCCACCGTTGCTGCTGAAAATAACAACGTTGCTGAAGCTGCCTGCGGCGACCGGGCCAAAGCTTACAAAGACTGCGCCCGTCTGGCCAGGAGCGAGAGTGAATGGACTGCCACCCTGAATACTAAAAGGCTGGGTAGCTGTAGCAGTGCCCGTCAAAGTAAGTCCACCCGTATTCGTGATTTGAAAAGTTTGGGTATTGGTTACACCCACCACTAAAGTGGCAAAGCTCAAATTGCTCGGACCAACGGTGAGTTGCGGGGGAAGATTTGTAACCTGAACGTAATTTACTTGGGATATAGTGTTGGTGCCAACGGGCCCGGTCAAGGTCAGCGTTACAGTGTTAGTCCCCGAATTCGTATAGATATGCGTGAAGTTTGTGTCTAGAGTATTGGTCGTCGTACCGTCTCCAAAATCCCAAAATCGATTCGTTATGGCTCCAGTCGAAGTGTCAGTGAAAGTGACGCTTAGCGGTTTGAGGCCACTCACAGGTGAGCCGATGAAACTGGCGTTTGGTTCCGCTGCACCGATTCCGACCAGGGCGCTGATATTCGTGCCTCCGTTGCTGACCACCACTACGAAATTGCTGAAGCTTCCTGAGTTGGTGGGAGCAAACTGGATCAGTAAATCGCTGGAACTCAACCCAGGCACATCAAAAGGCTGCGTAATAACTGTGAAAGGACCGCCCGCAATGGATCCTTGAACATTCGTGATCCCTTCCGTCCCGCGATTCGTCACGACTAAACTTAACTGAACCGTTTGGCCCCTATCTACATCGACTACGCCAAAGTCCAGCAGAGCGGGTGAAACTCCCATTTGAGGCGGTGTGACACCTATTCCCGTAACCGAATTGGTACTCCTGCCGCCATTGCTGCTAAAAAGAACTGCATTGCTAAACACACCCACACTGGCAGGCGTGAACGTGACAGTCACGAGCCCTGTCTGCCCCGGGGCCACGTTGTAGTTTGTATCACCTTCAATAAAGAAAGGCGGCTCGACACTGAAACTGCCATCGAGCGACAACTGCCCCGCGTTCAGTAGTTGAAAGTTTTTTGAATTGGTCTCGCCAACAATTATCCCAGCGTAATCGAGCATTGTGGGAATTACGACAAGCTCCGGGGGGAGGTTCGTGACCACAATGTACCTTACGCGGGAAAAGAAGTTACTGCCCACCGGACCAGTCACACCCAAACTGACGTTTCTGGTACCCGGGCCGCCATACACATGTGTCACCTCGGGGGCGGAAGTGTTCGTGCTCGAACCATCCCCAAATGTCCAGGACCGATTCGTGATCGTGCCAGCCGAAGTATCGCTGAAAACGACCGTCAACGGCCAGAATCCGTTGGTGGGTGTCGCGGTAAAATCAGCGGCGGGCACAAACCCACTTGTCCCAACGACTCCATTGGTGCTATTGCCTCCGTTACTCACAAACACGAGAGCGCTGTTGAAAACTCCCGCATTGCTCGGACTGAAACTGACCTCCACGACTCCGGTCTGACCCGCCGCGATTGTGAATGGCGTTCCGCTTTGAATGTCAAAGGGTGCTTCCACGCTCAGACTCCCAGTAAGTGTTGTTCCTCCCGGGTTAATCACTTGCACAACCTTAACATTGGTTTGTCCGACAACCACCGCTCCGAAGTCGATGTTGGTGGGGCTAACCACAAGCTGTGGTGGAAGATTAGTAACCACGACATATTTTACTCGGGTTGAACTATTGCTTCCCACTGGCCCGGTGACCGTCAGAACCACATCGTTTGTCCCGGCAGTCGCATAAATGTGAGAAACTGTTGTGGCCACGCTATTCGAGGTCGCTCCATCGCCAAAATCCCAAAGCCGATTGGTAATGGTTCCAGTCGAGCTATCCGTGAAAGTCACAGTCAGCGGCTTCAGTCCAATGTTCGGGCTGCCCACAAAACTGGCCACAGGCACACCCGCTCCAATGCCACTGATTTGATTGGTCCTGTTTCCCCCATCACTTAGAAAGGAAACAGAATTCGTGAAGGAACCAGCGCTGGTCGGTGCAAACTGCACCGCAATATTGGAACTTCCAAATGCAGTGATGGCAAATGACGTCGGAGACAAAACCGAAAACGGGCCTGCACCGATGCTGATGGTTCCGTTAGTCAACGCCCTCGAGCCGGAATTTGTAAGAGTGAAACTACCTTGAACACTTGACCCCACAACTACGGTACCCAAATGAATTGCCGGAGGCAAAACGGTTAATTGAGCTGGAGTAAAGCCACTGCCAATCAGTCCGTTCGTGCTGTTACCCCCGTTGCTCAGGAAGATAACGGCGTTGCTGACGTTGCCTAGAGTGCCAGGAGTGAAACTCACCTTCACCAGGCCCAACTGGCCACCCGGAATGTTAAACGGGGAGCCACTCTGAATTGCAAAAGGCCCCGAGACACTGACACTTCCCGTGAGGGACAGTTGTCCCCCATTTATGATTTGAAAACTTTGGGTGACACTCTGACCAACCATGATCGGCCCGAAATTCATGTTCGTTGGACTGAGCACAAGCTGCGATGGCAAGTTAGTGACCACAATGTAACTTGCCCGTGATATAAAATTACTGCCAACAGGACCGCTCACACCCAAACTCACATTGTTGGTTCCTGCCCCATTATAACGATGTGTAATCTGGGCCAATGGCGTGTTTGTTGTTGAACCGTCTCCGAAATTCCACGTCCGATTCGTGATCGTCCCAGACGAATTATCATTCAAAATGACGGTTAAGGGCCAGAACCCGTTGGTAGGTGCGGCTGTAAAATTCGCGGCAGGCACAAACGCTCCGCTTCCAGTAACCCCGTTCGTGCTATTGCCTCCGTTGCTCAAAAACACCAACGCGCTGCTGAAACTGCCTTCATTGGTGGGGCTCACACTCACAGCGACTATTCCGGTCTGACCCGCAGCGAGTGTGAATGGGGTTCCGTTTAAGATGTCAAAAGGAGGACCCACACTTACACTTCCACTAAGAGCCGTTCCTCCTGGGTTAATCACTTGGACAGTCCGGACGTTGGTCTGCCCAACGATGATCGCTCCAAAATCGAAGTTCGTCGGATTAACTACTAGCTGCGCTGGTTGATTGGTTACAATAACGTAACCGACTCGCGTTAAACTATTGCTCCCAACAGGTCCGCTGACCATCAAAATCACATCGTTTGTCCCAGCATTCGTGTAGGTGTGCGATAAGGTTGCTCCCACGCTGTTGGAAGTCGATCCGTCACCAAAATCCCAAAATCGATTCGTAATCGCCCCTGTAGAACTATCCGTGAAGGTTACGGTCAGCGGCTTCAACCCAATTGTTGGATCGCCGCCAAAATTGGCCACGGGAACCACCGCCCCGGTACCACTGACCTGGTTGGAGCTGTTTCCACCTTCGCTGAGAAAAGTAACAAAATTAGTAAAGGCGCCGGCGGTCAACGGTGTAAAACGGACCGTAATATTTGTGGCGGCAAAACCAACAACGCCGAAAGACGACGGCGATATCAAGGAAAACGGCCCTGCACCAATGCTGACAGTCCCATTAGTCAACGTCGTCGAACCGGAATTTGTAACAATGAAATTGGCTTGAGCATCTGAGCCCACGGCTACAGGGCCAAAATCAATTACCGAAGGCAAAACAGCCATTTGTCCCGGAGTAAAACCACTGCCCACCACGCCGTTTGTGCTATTACCGCCATTGCTCAGGAAAATCACTGCGTTGCTGAAGGTACCCACCGTTCCAGGACTGAAACTCACCGCCACCAGTCCAGTTTGACCGGGAGCCACGTTATACGGACTGCCACTTTGAATCGAGAAAGGCGCAGCAACACTCACATTTCCCGCAAGCGATAGCTGTCCTCCATTCATGACCTGAAACGTTTGGGTCACGCTCTGGCCAACAATGAGTGACCCGAAATTCATGTTCGTTGGACTGAGCACAAGCTGCGGTGGCAAGTTCGTGACCACAATATAACTCGCACGGGAAAGAAAGTTGCTGCCCACGGGGCCCGTCACGCTCAAGCTCACGTTGTTTGTACTGGCGCCGGCATAAACGTGAGTTACCTGGCTTAAAGTAGTATTTGTGCTGGAACCGTCTCCGAAATTCCACGCCCGATTTGTGATCGTCCCAGTCGAATTATCGCTGAATACCACCGTCAAAGGCCACGACCCGGTTGTAGGGATTCCGGTGAAAGCGGCCACTGGCACGAGCGCGCCGGTTCCAGTGACGGCGTTGGTGATATTTCCATCGCCGGGGATAGTAAAGGTGATGAAGTTAGTGAAGTTGCCGGTACTGGGTGGAGTAAATCTTACCACCAAATTGGTCGAGGCAAATCCCGCAAGCGTAAACGGTGACCCGGAAATGATGGTAAACGGACCTGAATTTACGGAAGCCGTACCGTTGCTGAGAGTTGACCCTCCCTGGTTTGTCAGAAGAAAACTGGCTTGCACATTCGCACCGACGACAACTGCACCGAAACTTAATGTGTTCGGTAGGATCCCAAGTTGGGCCGGCGTCAGCCCAACGCCGGTTACCGTATTTGTGCTGTTGCCTCCGTTGCTATTAAATACCACTGCGTTGCTGAAGCTGGCGGCGCTCAATGGACTGAAGCTGACCGCCACAAATCCAGTTTGGCCCGCGGCTAAGTTATAGCTGCCATTTTCGACGGCAAAAGGCAGGGTGGCACTGACTGTACCGACCAGAGGCAAACCGCCTCCATTAACGATTTGGAAATTCTGAGTGCTGCTTTGGCTAATGGTTACTGCGCCGAAATTGATGGCGGCAGGACTTACTACCAAGAGCGGCGGAGGATTTGTTACTACAATGTAACTTAAACGAGGCAACGTGTTGGTGCCTACCGGGCCTGTCACTGTAAGGCTGACCGAGTTTGTGCCGGCGTTTGCATAAACGTGGTTGAAAGTGCTAGCAGTCGTGTTGGTTGTCGAACCATCACCAAAATCCCAGAACCGATTTGTAATTGTGCCGGTGGAACTGTCGGTGAAACTGACGCTTAGTGGTCTCGCTCCACTCGTGGGGTTGCCAACGAAACTTGCCACCGGAACAATTGCGCCGGTGCCAATAACTGAGTTGGTACGACTAGTATTATTGGCAGTGCAAATCACAACATTGCTGAAGCTGGAAGCCGCGGCCGGCGTGAAACTGACCACAACATTGGTAGAACCAAATCCCGGCAAGCTGAAAGGGGTTCCGGAAACAATCACAAAGGGGCCTCCACCGACTATTGCTGTACCATTGGTCAACGGCGCGCCACCCAGGTTTGTCAAAGTAAAGCTCGATTGAAGCGAACTGCCTGTCGCTACGGTTCCAAAGTTGATGCTCGAAGGTAAAACCGAGAGTTGTCCTGGGGTAATGGCCGTGCCTGTCAGCGAATTTGTGCTGTTGCCACCGTTGCTGATAAAAACGGCCACGTTGCTGAAACTTCCGGCGCCGACTGGTATGTAACTGACAGCTACGACTCCAGTCGTGCCAGGAGCAATACTGAATGGATTACCGCTTGCGACGCCAAACGGAGTTAGGGTGCTGACGCTGCCTGTTAAAGTTAAGCCGCCAAGATTCATCACTTGAAAACTTTGTGTGCTGGTTTGGCCAACGATCAATTGACCAAAATTGAGGTTAGTGGGATTTAACGCGAGCTGCGGCGGCAAGTTGGTTACCGCAACATAATTTGGGCGCACAAAGCTATTAGTTCCCACTGGACCGGTTACGGTCAGTGTAACGGTGTTCGTGCCGGCATTGGCATAAAGATGAGTTAGACTTGTGACCGCTGAATTGGTCGTGGAACCATCCCCAAAATTCCAGAAGCGGTTGGTAATTGTTCCGGTCGAGTTATCGGTGAATGTAACTGTCAACGGCTTCAACCCAATGGTCGGACTGGCCACAAAATCAGCCGCAGGAATTACTGCGCCCACCCCTGTGACTGGATTGACGCTATTACCGGCCTCGCTCAAAAAGACAACGGCATTGCTGAAAGACCCCGTGCTTCCGGGCGTAAAACGAATGGCAATATTCGTCGAGGAAAAACCGGAAATGCGAAAAGCTGAACTCGAAACAATAGAAAAGGCGCCTGCGTTCACACTAACAAGTGCGTTTGTGATTGGAACGGACCCAGAATTAGTGGCAAGGAAAGTCAGTTGTGCGTTTGTTCCGACCGCAACTGTGCCGAAGTCGAAACTGGGTGGAGATACCGAGAGATTCGGCGGAACAAATCCGCTGCCCGTGACTGGATTTGTGCTATTGCCACCATTGCTAGAAAAGACGACCACATTGCTAAAGGCGCCCACCGTGGCTGGAGCAAAACTGACCACGACTGCTCCGGTTTGACCAGGGTTCAGATTCAGCGGACTGCCACTCTGGATGGAAAAGGGGAAAGAAACCGTTGCGGTTCCTGTAAGAGGAAGTCCGCCCAAATTTGCCACCTGAAAAGTTTGGTTGCTGCTTTGCCCCGTGATAACGGCGCCGAAGTTTAAACTTCCGGGAGTCACCGCAAGTTGGGGTGGAGGATTTGTGACCACGATGTAACCCGGGAGGGTCAAAGCATCGGTGCCCCCGGGACCAGAGACCGTAAGTGTCACACTATTTGTGCCCGCGTTGGCATACGTATAAATAAAATTTGTTGCCGTAGTGTTTGTGGTCGCGCCATTCCCAAATATCCACGCGCGATTGGTTATAGCTCCCAGGCTGGAGTCGTTAAATGTCACGGCTAACGGCTTTATTCCCGATGTGGGACTCCCGGAAAAAGAGGCCAAAGGACCTGGAGGCACGATCGCGGTTGTAACCGAGGCGGAGCTGTTCGCAGGATTGGAATCGGCTGCTCTCGAAATAACAGTAACAATGTTGGTGGCGTAGCCAGCCACGACCCCAGTCCCGATGATTGTAATTGTCCCGCGGGCTGCATTTGTCATCGTCCCAAGATTGCAGACGATAGTGCCATTGATATTGGTGGATGTTCCTAAAGTGCTGTTGGCTGAGACAAACGTTACGTTGGGTGACAGCACATTCGTGACGAAAACATCTGAGGCTATATTAGGACCGAGGTTAGTTACATTAATTGTGTAAGTGATATTGCTCTGCAACAGAATGCTGGGTGCAGAACTTCCCAGCCCGATACTCATATCCGCAAAGCTGTCTGCTCCGCAACAAATCGAAGGAGCTAGGGTCGTCAGTGTTAGTCTCCAACCCCCGGCGAGACTACCCGAGTCGCCCACGGAGCCATCCGCAATGTACAGGTTCCATATCCCATTCGGATCCGTCCCGTTTAAAATTGAAAGATTGGTGGCGTAAGTGCCGCCCGGAGCCGGGGGTGGCAATAGATCATCTGGCGGATAGTCACTCGGTTTGTACGTGCCCGAAAAAATCTGCGTCCCACCCGGAAGGAATGAAGCGGCCGCGTCATCAAAAGTCAGGCTAACGTTGCTGATCGGCATCCCGTCCCCGGCATCGGACATCAACCGAACCGCTTGCCCCCCTGGGCTCACCAGCAGAAATTCCATATCAGAAGGATATGTGTGGCTTAGGCTGAAAAGAGTGACGGTCACTTTGGTAATATCCCCTAACCCCGCAACCGAGAGGGTGGACGGATAAGGTGTAGCTGGACCTGATTCCGGGATGGGGATGGAGCTTAGGTTAGAAAAGACATTGGTCGCCAAGCCTGTCTTTCCCGTGGGAAGAAAGTTGGTTATTGTACCAAGACTGTTTCCCCCATCCTGCAGTTGCAACACTACGACCAGCGTATCACCGCAGACTCCGTTTGCGACAAAAGTGAAAGGCCTGCTTACGGTCGGGCCTCCCGGTGTTAAGGCGCCGTAGTTTTGAGCAGGGCCGGGGGCCGTAACGCCCCCTAATTGCAAGAGAGTAGCGGTAAGATTGGTTGTGTTTGCGGTCCCGGCGCTGATATTCCGCAATGAAAAGTTGACCGTGACACTTTCGTTTGGATCAATGACGCCGTTTGCCGGGCCACAGCTTTCCGCAGCCAGGCTTGTTCCTGCAGCGCCGATCGTAGCGAGAAAGTCATCGTTTAAAATAGTTCCAACCGCCTGACTTCTGCTGAATGTTGCGTTGACTACTCCACTTAAGTTTACCAAAAAAGTCTCGTTCGTTTCGCTGATTGTATCCCCGATTACAGGCACGAAAACGGTCGCGGACGCCTGGCCGGGGTTCATAAAAATCGTGCCGCTGCTTGCGGCGTAATCTGTTCCTGCCAACGCGCTGGCATTAGCCGTGGAGTAATTGAAGCTAACTGACTGCCCGCTCACTGGACTTATGGTGACGGTGAATTGCATGTTGTTTGTCCCGCTATTGCCTTCCAGCATGGAAGCATCACTGATGCTCAACGAGGGCAAAGGGTCATCGTCAACAATCGTTCCAACACCTTGCGCGTTTCCAGCAGTAACATTTACAAGATTGGTCAGATTCACTCCAAAAAACTCCGTTGACTCGCTTAGGTTGTCGCCCAGGACATTGACCATAATGGTCTTTGTGGTTTGGCCCGGGCTAAAGGTCACGATTCCATTGGTCAAACGATAATCGACACCGGCAACCGCCGTCAGGTCCGTGGTAACGTATCCGACTGTAATAGTCTGACTGCTGATTGAAGAAAGCTGGATGGTAAAGATGGCGTTGGTGCTTGTGCCGGTGTTTCCTTCAACAACTGTCACATCATCTATCGTGACTTGCGGAACATCTACCGTCGCAACGGCATTGGTGGTATTATTTCCCAAGGCACGATCGGCCTGGGTGGAATAAATAGTTGCACTGTTAGTAAAGGGCCCAGGCAATGTCGGGCGAAACGTCAAAGTGGCCGTTGCACTCCCACCATTGGCAAGCGAGCCAATCGAGTAAACGACCGTTGGCCCGTTAGTGTTCACCGTGCCTTGTGAGGCTGAAGCGGAAATGAGAGTCGAATTTGGCGGAATTGGATTTGTGATAGTGACACCGGTGGCGGTGGCCGGCCCCAGGTTCGTGGCGACTATGGTAAATGTCGTGTTATCCCCAACCACGATTGGGTCAGGCGCGGTCATCGTTAGTGCCACATCTACGGAAGCGCTATCGACGCAACAGGAAGGTTCCAGAGTGGTAATGTTTAATGTCCACCCTCCGGCGATGTCGCCTGAAAAACTTCCAAAGTCATCCAAAACATAAAGCTGCCAGGCACCGTTTGGATCCGTCCCATTAAACACAGTTAAGTCGGTAACGTATGGCCCGGCAGGGGCGGGGGATGGAAGAACATCTCCAACCTGAAAGTCGGTTGGTTTAAAAGTTCCCGAAATGATTTGACCCGAGTCAGGCAAACCCGTGGCGGCCGCACTGTCGAAGGTCAGGTTGACATTGTTGATGATGTTAATTCCTCCGCAATCGGACATAAGCAAAGTCTTCTGGCCGTTCGGCCCGACCAATAAGATATCCAGATCGTCCGGTTGAGTGTGACTGAGCTGATTCAACGTCACTGTGAGCTTGAGGATATTGGTGTTGAGCCCTGATACGTTTAACGTGGACGGGTAGGGAGCAGCCGCACCTGAGCTTGGGATTGAGATATCATTTGTATTCGCAAAAGGAGTGATGCGACTGACAAGTTGACCAAAAACGAAGGTTTTACTAACGGCTCCAAGACTCACGGGACCGTCCAGGAGCTGAAGCGTCACCGTAAATGGTCCGCCACAATTCCCAACCGGTGTAAAAGCGAAAGATCGGGAAACTGCTGCGCCGCCTGCGACCAAAACACCATATGTCTGTGGGGCACCCGGCGCCGTGACTCCTCCAGAGACCTTCAATGTAGCGACTAGATTCGCAGTATTTGACGTTCCGGTGTTTTGCAACGCAAGACTCATCGTAACGCGTTCGGCAGGATCCACTGCGCCATTCGAGCAACTCTCCACGGTCAGGCTACCTGCGCTCAGAAGAAAATTGGGTGAGGTTACTGTTGCCACTAAGCTCGCACTGTTATTGGCTGCATTCGGATCTGGAACACCGCTGGAAACGCTCGCAAAATTAGTATAGGTGCCGAGGCTCAGGGGCTCAACTGTGACGCTAACAGTTGCAAATCCTCCGTTCGGTAAGCTGCCCAGACTGCTAACGACCACGCTGCCATAATTAGTCGACGTTCCTTGGCTGCTGGTAACCGATACAGCCCCGATACCAGCGGGTAAAATGTTAGTCACCTGAATGCCGCTAGCTGTCGTTGGCCCACGATTTGTAACGGTCGATTGGAAATTGATTGTTCCGCCGAGATATCCTGGATTAGGGATAGCGCTCTGGCTAATCGCCACGTCCGCCAACGGACTGACTGTAATAGTGAACTGTCGAGTAATCGTATCCTGGCCGCCATTACTGGTTCCCCCATTATCACTGGCAGTAACGGTAATTGTTGCGCTACCGCTGGCATTGTTAACAGGAGTAAATCTCAACGTACCGGTCGCATTTGGGCTGGTATAAGTAATAGTCGGATTAGGGATAACTGTCAGATTCCCTGAAGTAGCTGAAATCGTAATGGTTTGTCCGCTTTCGTTGCTCGGACCCGAGCTGATACCAGTCAGGTTAACGGTTTGTTGCCCGGGATTGACATTTACCACGATATCGTTAAGCGGATCCAAAGTAGGAGGATCGTTCACGGCCTGAACCGTGACCGTAAAAGTATTCGTCAGAGAATCAATCCCGCCATTGGCAGTTCCACCATCGTCTTTCACAATTACCGTGATAGTCGCAACTCCATTTTGTCCCGCGACTGGAGTGAAATTGAGCGTCCCGGTAGCGGAGGGCGAAGCGTAATTGACTGTGGGATTCGGGATTAGCGAAGGAGCGCTCGAGGTCGCCGTAATGGTCAAGCTTTGCGAGTTTTCATTGCCTGGCCCGGAACCGATTCCAGAAAGCTTGACCGTTTGCACCGCGGCGTCTTCCAAAATGGTCCAATTGGTCAATGTATTCATCGTCGGGGAATCATTAACCGCATTTACTGTGAGCAAAAAGGAAGTGCTCGCCGAAGCTGTGCCATCGCTTACAGAAATCGTTATCAGAGTGGTGCCAAATAGCGTAGCAACTGGCGTGATGGACAGTGTTCGATTAGTCCCCGTTCCGCCAAATGCTATGTTCGCCACCGGGACAAGTGTCGTATTGGTAGACGTTGCTGTTAAAATCAACGAAGCTGGAGGTGTTTCCGCATCCCCGATCACGAACGCGGTTGTGGCTACCCTGTCTTCGTTTGTCGTCAGATTTGGAATAACCGAAATGGTGGGCCGGCCATTCACGGCAAAGACGCTGCTCAAGCCGCTGGTAAGACCAGAAGCGCTTGCGGTCAGTTGATCGTTGGAGCCAGCGACGTCAATTTGAAGATTAGAGTAACTGACTGTTCCATTGCCTGCCGCCGTGCCAATGTCCAGTGTAGTGGTTCCCAGCAGCACGCCGGGACCAGCACTGAGCGCGACTACAACCGGGACACTGCTTCCCAGACCAGTTGCGGATAGGTTACCGAATTGATCTTGAGTCTTTACCACGGGTTGATTGCCGAAAATTGCGCCTGTGGTAGCCGCGCCAGGCTGCGTAGTAAAAGCCAGCTTCGAAGCAGCGCCGGCCACCTCCGCTAACGAGCCGAAGTTGCTTCCGCCGGACCCATTCGGGCTGCTTGTGCTGGTAATTCCATTGATGACCGCAGTTCCTCCTCCACCGGCACCCGTGGGAGGTCTGAAAATTTGACCGCTTGCCAGGGGAGTTCCGCTCGTGGGCCGGACCTGTAAGCCAATGGTACTTCCAATAATGAAGAGATCCAGATTGCGGTTATCGGCTACAGTTAAAGTGATCGTAAGAGTGGTTGAATCGGAAACTGCAACCGAAGCCGCGGTAATGTCCAACCCAGCAGTAAAAGTAATGCTGGGCGTAACGGAGGTATTAAATTCAAAACCTGTAGGCGCCTTTAGAATGAGAGTGATTGGGGAGGCCGAAACCGTGATGTCGCCCCGACTTCCTTCTCGTACGGCTATGGGCCCGAGTGTGGTCCAGGCTGGAGACGTCGCATTAGCAGCTTTGTCCGCGGAAATGTTTGTTCCACCGGTTGCGTTTGTAATTGTAACCGTTGCAAACGAGCAGGTTCCGCTCAGTGACGAAAGTAGCACCGCCAACCGCAACAAACAGGAAAGTTGACGGCTGTGGCTTTTCGAACTGGGAAAAGCGATCCGTCCAATCCTACCGGCCCAAACATTTTTGGCGGAGAAAGCGCGCACTCTTGGTTCAAGGGAAAGAGATTCGATCTGAGCTGGTCAATGGCTTCAGACCACGCCTCTCCTTATCAAAATTCGTCTTTAGTCAGTCGTCGATGGATTTCTTAATATGCCGAGCATTATCCTAAAAAAACGTGGCATTGCAATCCTAATTCCCCCGGATATTCATCCCGGGGTTTCCCCGGGCCGCCTGTTCGCATTCTCCTTAATCTACTGTTCCGCAACGTCACCGGACTCGGATCGGGGAGACACAACCATCAAGGTTCCCTTAATGATTCGGTAGGCGCCCCAGCAACCTACCATGATTGTCAGGGCGAAAAGCTTTAGCGGCAGGAATCCGATTCTGGTGAAAAAGGTCCAGGCGGCCACGGGAACGCATGCCATGCCGATACCAGTGACGATCTTTCCAATCCCATCGCTCCTGAGCGCAGCCGCACGCTCGTTTAATAGTCCGTTGACCAATTCTGAGGCTTCGCTGTATGGGATATTTTGTCTCATCAGAAATTTGACCACCTCTTCAGGAGCGTCCCCCCAGAATATTTTCGCCCGAGCTTCCTGCAGGGCTTGCGGACGAGCAACTTGTCCCGGCATCAACCTGCCCGTCCGCAAGGCAGTGGAGGATACAGTTGCCGGACCCAATTCGATTCGCATTGGACTAGCCGTTGGCGCTTCGCTGGCTGAAACAGCGACGGGCGTCAAGCTTGATACATTTGCGTGACTTTGCGAAAGAATGCCATTTGCGGCATCGGTTCCGTCTGCACCACACACCGGGCACGCCACCGAGTAGGGCATCTGTCCATCAGGGGCCTCGACATCAAAGGCATAGCGTTGTCCGCATGGACATTGAACTTTGACAGAGTTCATAACTTTCTCCTGTTTACAATGGATTAGGCACAGTTTGTAATATATATGGCCCTATACGTCAAGCAATGTTTCGGCTCAATAGGGGAAACGGCCCAGCGGGTGAGCCATAGCCCCTCCGCTTTTGACTAGCAGGTCGGAGTGCGCCCGTCCCGGGGGCAGCAACTTGCCTAAGGGAAATGCGCTTCCGAATTCGCTAACCAGTCCAGGTCGAACATTGCTGTGCCCGGGGACGGGCACGCTCCGAATGGGTTTCAGGGAAGCCGGCCGATTTTTAGGCGCATGAAAGTTTTAGCGGAGGCGCTTGCCGGCGTCGTCTGACGCAGTTTGATGAGTTCTGTGCCATCACCAAGATTGTTGGTTTGCACGGGCAGGATGCAGTTCGTACACCAACTCGAAAAGTCATCCGATACTTCGGGTGTGTAGGCCAGATCGGAACGGGTTGGAGTTCCTCTCAGATAACTAGCAGTAAAATATCCCGCGTCCATTCCTGGTGTCAGCCAGGTGTCCGGAAGCACAGCATCGTGAGCGCCGACGTCCACAGTCAGACCGTTTGGAACTGGATTGCCGTAGAAGTCACGCAATCCCGTGTTCACTCCAAACAGCGCTGCAAGGTTCAGACCCGCTTCGCGCATAGGAGACCAGGGCTTTAGTTGATAGGCGGTCAACGACTCGAGCAGGGCCGCGTCCCCCAGCGTGCCGCCCCCTCCGGCGTTCACGAGTTGAGGCTCCACACTGAAACCGCTCGGGCTTGCTCCAACCATTTCCAACCCGCTGCCTGTGCGCCATGCGTTGAGCGAGGAATAAGTTGTGCCACCCCACCTTATCGAGAAGGCGGCACCACTGGACCAATAATTATTGCCCTGAAACAAAACCCCTGGCTGGCTATTGGCCGCTTCTACCAACCGCATGCCACCGGTGGTGATGAATAGGTTGTTGCGCAGGTGAATGTTGCTGACGGTGGTCTGGAAATAAACGGCCCGGGCCGAGCCGCTGGCCGGAGGCGAAATGAAGATCGTGTTGTTGTATATCTCCAGGTCGTGAATTCCGCCGGCCCCATTCCAAAACTGAATCGCAGAATACGAATTTTTGCGTCCATCATTTTCACTGATATTGAAACGAATGATATTGTTCGAGTACACAGGTGCGCCCACATATTCATAGACACCATAACCTGCCCCATCGTTATCGTGGCTGTAATTGTATTGCATAACCGAAGAGGTGGTTCCGCCATCGAGATCAAACCCGCCCCCGTCGTGCGTGCCTGCTGTGCGATTACGATGCGATTCACAAAATTGAATTGTAACTTTGGTTGAATCGTAACACCAAATCCCCACCGCAGCGTCGCCAAGCCAGCCGTTGGTCCAGGCAACACAACGCTCAATGAGCGCATTGTTCACCTGGCCCAGCACGATTCCGTTGCCAGTGTTACCGGACGCGTTCGTCTTACCTGGATTATTCCACGCCCGGCACGCTCCCACATAAACATTGCTGTGAAGGTTTGGATACTGGGCGTAAGTCTGAATTCCAGCGGTTGCATTGTCGTGAGTATCAGCCTGGGTTACTCGCACGTCGCGGTAAGCATTTGTTCCATTCCAACCCCCGATCACCACACCGACAAATCCAAACCCGCTCACATCGACTTGAGCGACTCGCAAAAAATCCAACATCCGCGCGCTGCCACCTCCATCATTGTAAAATTCGATGCCGGAGTTTTGATTTGTGGTCCGCCCCGAGCCGGCGAAGTTCAAGTTACTGACAATTAATCCGGCGCAGTTATATGCATAAAACCCGTTGGTGTTTCCTCCGTGAATCGTGGCTCGGCCTGTGCCATAGGAACTCACCAGGATAGGATTCACTTTCGTGCCGCCCTCGGGTGGGCCGAAGACAATTGTCCCAGAAAACGTCGTACCGCCCTGAAATAACAGTTGATCTCCAGAAATCAACGATTGGTTATTGGCACGAGCAATTGTCCGCCATGCGGCAGCAGGAGAAGTGCCTGAGTTGGTATCCTGTCCAAATGAACTGACGTAATAAACAGCACAGCGGCCTTGGGGAATAGCCAGGGCTAAAACCACCGCGACAAAAAAGGAAACGAGACAGACTTTCACGAGTAAAGAGAATGATCTTTACCACATGGAGATGTCAACTCAACGCAATCTCCTGTCCCGCGATAACGAAGGCTCGGGGTTCATTGGAGACTTAAACGGAAAAATCGTTGCCCGTTGGTCGAGATCGGATTTGTGATGAACACCGCACTCCCATTTCCGGGAACGGATTCCAAGTTTTGCCACGATGGCTCCGCCAGGAATTCTTTGTATTGGATCACGTAAGTCCTTCCCTGCAGAGACAGGAAAGAGAAAATAAAATCGCTTCCCTTCTGCCCTGAGGGCAAGAGCACAGGCGGGCTCAGCGCCTGACCGACCAGAGCATTTGTTACATCGCCACCGTTACTTGCAAAAACGACCACATTCGACAACGAAGCCTGCGTCAAAGATGAAAAGAAAACCGGAATATTCGTGGAGTTAAAAGGCGCTATATCGAATGTACTGTTCGACACAACGTTGGATGAGGCATCGAGGAAGTAAAACGATCCGGGTGGAATAGCCGCCATTCCGCTCAAGTTGATGGCCCCGGAGTTACTCAGGACAAATTCGGCTTGCCCAGTGGCGCCGGTCAGAATGAAGCCAAAGTCCAAAATGTCTGGAGTCACCACTAACTTTGCCGGAGCCAGGACCATGATGAAATTGGAGAGGGTCAGGCTGTTACTACCCCCTGCCCCGAGGGCGGTCAGGGTAATGGTGTAATTCCCGGCATTTGTGTAAGTGTGAGCGGGATTTTCATTGGTGGTGGAATTGCCATCCCCAAGTATCCATTCGTAAGCGACAGCGCCCGCGGTGAGGTTTGTAAAAACGACTGACAACGGCGCCACGCCGTTAGTGTAATCTACCACGAAGTTGACATCTGGCGGTGGTGGATTGGTAACCAGGACATAGTTTGTTAAGGTGACCATCGTGACCCCGCCTGGACCAATGGCGGTGAGTGTGACAGAATAAACGCCTGCATTAGTATAGGTATTAAGAGGATTGGCGTCTGAACTTGAATTTTCATCGCCAAACGTCCAGTGGTAGTCGATTGCTCCGGTAGTCAGGTTTGCAAAACTAATAGTTAATGGCGCAAGGCCATTGGTAACATCTGCAATGAAGTTTACAATCGGTGGCGGTAGGTTGGTCACCTCAACATAGTTGGTGAGAGTCAGCGAAGACAGACCGCCTGCTCCAATCGCTGTGAGGGTCACGGAGTAGACACCGGCGTTAGTATAAGTATTCACGGCGTCTACAGCAGAACTTGAGTTGCTATCCCCAAAGGTCCAGTCATAGGTCACTCCTCCCGTGGTCAAGTTCGTAAAATGGACCGTTAATGGCGCCATGCCATTGGTGATGTCCGCAATGAAATTTACAGCCGGTGGAGGTGGGTTGGTTACTACGATATAGTTTGTAAAAGTAATTCTATTACTCCCGCCCTGGCCAACGGCCGTGAGGCTGATCGTATAGCTGCCCGCATTTGTATAAGTGTACTCCGGATTTTCCAAGTCGCTCAGAGTCCCGTCGCCGAAATCCCAAACATAACTGCTGACCGATCCGGTAGTAAGATTTGTCAATCCAACAATAAGCGGCGCGAGACCATTGGTCGGTCCACCAACGAATTCGGCCGTGGGCGGCGGGAGATTCGTCGCTACCACATAATTCGTCCGGGTGAGGCTATTGGTACCACCAGAGTTCCAGGCTGTCAGCGTCACACTGAACAGCCCCGCATTGCTGTATGTATTTGACGGCATGTCAGCCGTGCTGGAATTGCCATCTCCGAATGACCAGGCGTGTCCGTTTACAGTTCCGGTGCTGAGATTTGTGAAGCCAACAACCAGGGGCAGCAGTCCATTAGTTGGGTCTGCGACAAAGTCGACCACTGGTGGAGGAGGGTTAGTTACAGCGATATAATTGATTCGGGTGAGGCTATTCGTGCCACCTGAGTTCCAGGCGGTCAAAGTTACCGAGTACTCACCAGCGTTGCTGTACATGTTGGACGGGTTTACGAGGCCACTAATATTTCCATCTCCAAAGGACCAGAAATACGCGGCTGGTCCAGTGGTTAGGTTCGTAAAATCCACACCCAGGGGAATAACACCACTTGTTAAATTTGCAGCGAAGTCAACAACGGGTGGCAGAAGATTAGTCACCACGACCAGGTTGGTAAGCGTCAGACTGTTACTGCCACCGGCGTTCCAGGCGGTCAACTTCACCGTGTATGTTCCTGAATTACTGTAAATATTCGACGGGTTCGGGTTGACGCTGCCATTACCGTCTCCGAACGTCCAGGCATAGGCGACTCCCGTTCCAGAAGTGAGATTCGTAAAGTTAACGGTTAGGGGCGGCAGTCCGTTGGTTGGGTCGGCAGCGAAATTCACAAATGGCGGAGGTGGATTGGTGACCACAATGTAATTCGTTCGAATGAAAATGTTCGTGCCTGCCGGGTTTGCCACCAGAAGAGAAACCGAATAACTGCCCGCATTGGAATAGGTAATGAGCGGAGTGGCCACTGAACTAGTCTGGCCATCTCCGAAACTCCAAAGGTTGGATACATTCCCACTACTGAGGTTGGTAAACAGAACACTAAGACTACTGACGCCATTCGTGGGCTCAGCGGAAAAACTGGCTATCGGAGGAACATGCCCGACCAAATCGAATTCCCCCGAACCGGAGACCCGCTTGACAACTAAGAGAGCGCTTTGTGTAACGCCTGGAAGAAAGCTCAATGCTTCATTGATTCCGTTACCCGGCTGAGTGCTCGAGGCCAAAAGAATCGGGGTGCCATAGGAGCTTGGTGTCCAATCATACAGATACAAATCAAAGTCCCCGGTAACAGGGACTGCTAAAGTTGCAGCGAATTTTTGGCCCGCAACCAAATGCACAGTGCGAGCCCAGGCGCGACGGTCAAATGCGTTCGGTCCCAGCGATACCATATTAGTTAGGCCCGGGGAAAGGATTTGCATAACGGCATCAATGGCCGCATCAGGATTGATCATACCGTAGCCCTCATATTGATCTTTCCCGACGGGAAAGCTGTTTGGACCGGGGGAGTCGCGTTGCAACGTTGGGTTATTCGCATTACCCTCGCGGTTTGTGTTGGATTCTGTCGCCGTGGCGCAGAGGAGCATTTTTACGAGACGCGCATGCTGACTGGAACTGAAGTCCCATGAAGTGCCAGTTTGCTCGAGGGCTTCAATGACAAGTGCAGCGCAACCTGCCGCAAACGGACTGGCCATCGAGGTCCCCTCAGCACTGTAATAGTCGTTTGCCTGTTGATCACTAAAAGGCGTTCCGTCCCCCGAGTTGCTATCAACAGACAACATTGCGGAATAATAATTCGCAGAGCCACCCGGGGCCATTAGGTCGGGTTTGTAATCTTCTTCCTGACCAGAAGTTGATCCAGGCGATACAAATCCTTTGCTGGTATAGTCGGTAAGTTGGTTAATGTCGTTCGCAGCCCCCACAGTGAGGGCCATCGCTGCTCGTCCCGGGTCATCCACCTCCCCTGCTCCGCCGTCATTGCCTGCGGAAGCCACAACTACAATGCCGTTATTTACGGCTGTGTTGACCTTCTGTCGCGTGGCAGGATCGAGACCTGGATTGCCATTCGCGCCCAGACTTAAATTGATGACTTTGACGTTATTCGTGACACGACCAGCCACGAGATCATCAAGAGCGGCGGCAGTCCAGCTCAATAACCCGGTGCCAGAGCTGGTAAAAACTTTCGCACAACCCCACTTGCATCCAGGCGCAACCCCGCGCAATAAGTTGAATCCATCTCCGGCGCCAGGGAAACTGGACACCTGACAGGTCGTTACGTAATCACTTATGGAGCCACGCGAGATTAAGGCCGGAGTATATTCAAGATCCGGACTGGCGACAAATGTGGTTGTCAACGTGAGCGGCGAGCTTCCGCTGACCGAGTCCTGAGAGACATAGCCATCCTTGATTCCCTTCGTATGATTGGCGAGATACAAGGTAGTGGTGCCTCCGCCATTCCAACGCGACGTCAAACTCACCGTTACAGAGCCGGCAGGCAGCTCGAGCGGGCTCGGAAGAAAGCTTCCGTTGGGAACACCGGTGAGGGTGGCCTCGTCCGTAAACCGCAAGGCACCACCCCCAATTCCGCCCGCCGCCCCAGTGCCGGTGGCAATTCCGAGAACATGCGAGCCATGTTGCCTCAAATCGATCGGACTTGCCGCAGAATCGGTGCTGAAGTCATGCCAGTACACTCTCCGACCGTTGAGATCGGTATGACTTTCATCGGTGCCTGTGTCACATATTGCAATCGTGATATTCGTGTTGCCGGAGAATCCAGCAATACTGCCAGCAAACCCAGCAGACCACACAGGCCTCACCCTACCTGTCCGGGTAGCGAGTTGGAGATGCAGCTTCGCCAGCCTGGATTCCTGCATCAGCAAGAATTGGCCACCAAGGCGCGTAGCGACTTTTTCCACTTGCCGCAGCGGCAGCCTCCCGTTCCAGCCAAATGAAATCGCCTTGTAGAGATACGTAATCTCCCCGCCTTCAGCTAAGAATGCATCGATCTGTGCCTGGGTAATTTGCTCGCTGAAAATCAATTCAACTTCGATCATTTGATCGAGTTGCTGTCGAGCTCGCTGCCTTGCTGCTGCTGTTGTCCCCGCTCTCTCTAAAGCCAAGGTTTGCTTTGCTTTGGCAAAGACCTGATCGTCAATACGATCGAAGTTGGTATCGTTGCGGTAAGTCCAAGCAATTAAGGGCCTTACCTGAGGTTCCGGTGGAGGTTTAAATGGTTGGGCGAACGCCTTCTGCCAGGTGCAGAGGATACAGCACAGAGTCAACAGTCGACTGGACCAGTTGGAGGTTGACATAGATGTGCCTAAGCTCGCCTCACTGAAAAATACCGCCTGGCCCCTCCTTCCCGGTGATTCATCGGTGCAACCGTTGAGTGCTGGTATTTTGACTGGATCGCACCAATACCAAAGAATACTCCATAAATATTGAGGATTTGTTCAATCAAATTTCGCTGGCCGCGGACGCGCTCGCTAAGCAGAAGAGTTAGCAATCTTCAAGCCAAGGAACCACCTCGCAAAGAGTTGCCTTTGAACCAGAAGCCAATGAAGCTAAGGATCTTACGTGATTACAGACTGTTCCGGTGTCATGCTCGGGGGCAGTCCCTTACGCCGACGACGGCCAGCAACTTTGATCGCGTTCATCAATTTCTTTCCAAAAACGAAGAGGCACAAGAGTAGGAGGGCCACGGTAAGCCACGGCGCGAGAAAGGCCATGAAAGCCGTTACCAACGAACCACCGAGTTCAATTGTCGCGAAAAGAGGGTTGCCAAATCCGGCGGTGGTGGAAGTCGAAGCGGCCCGCGCCAGAACAGTCGAGCCCTGGACAAAACCAGCGACCCCTCCGCCGACAATGATGGCCAAGGTCCATTTGAGCATAGGATCCATCTTTGTAATCATTGCCGCGGTGATTACCGTTCCAGCCACGACCGCTGCAGGAGTCGCCAATGTATCCAAGAGATGATCCAACCATGGAATGTAATAACCTCCAATTTCCAGCGCCGTCGCCACTGCAAAGGTGATCAAAGCGGGATACGTTCCAATCCACTGAAATCCCGACGCAAGGGCTAGATGGCCCGATATTGCCGCGACACTAATAAGCAACATCGGCACGAATACTCTGAAACCACAAGCTGCGCTCAAACCTACCCCCAGTAAAATGCTGGTCATTGTGTCCATAGGTAGGCTGACAATAGCTCACTGACAGATGAAATACAAATCACGTGGTATCACAATTACTCCTCACCATTATCTTATGTCCCAGATAAATGGAGGCGCCGCACATCCATTTGCTTTGCAGCCCGTGACGCAAACCTTCAGAATGCCGGTTCTGACTTACACAATTTGACACTCTTATGTTTTCGCACGTCGTGATATTCTGGACCGATCCGAAAAACCAAAACGCTGCCAATGATTTGATTGAAGGCGCAAACCGTTATCTGAAATCCATCCCCGGCATACTAAGCTATCACGTCGGGCGGATGGTTGGCAGCCATCGTCCTGTAGTCGATCAGAGTTACCAGGTAGGACTTAACGTGACGTTCACAAGCAAGCAGGCGCAGGACGACTACCAAATCCATCCATCCCATGTCGAGTTTATCGAAAAAGTATTTAAGCGGGTTTGCACCAAAGTTGTGGTGTACGATTTCGAGTAGACCGCGGTCCTCCAACAAGAACGAAAGTCCCTCTCTTTTCATCTTATCGCAAGAGCCAGGCTCTCATGGAACGAGAAACCAAATCAGCGGCATCCTGTTGAACGAAATGACTTGCTCCCGGAATGGTCACCAGTGTCAGGTCTTTGTCGAGCCAATCCCATGTGTTGTTGAGCGCTCCAGGGAGCAAGGCCGTGTCATTCAATCCGTGAATCATAAGCACGGACACCTGCGCTTTTGTCACCGGGGAGGTGTCTTCGGTGTACGGCTCACGTGGATAGTTGCGTTTATAATAATTAAGCATCGCCTCGAAATCGGATTTCTTGAACGCTTCAATGTATTTGGTGCGCGCTTCAGGATCCTTGACCCAAAACGCAAGCTGTTCGGCAGTCAGCTTGGACGCGGCCTCAGGCTGTTGAAAATCGCGCGCGTATTGGCTGTTTTTCTGTTGTTGCGGATTGTGTGCGAGTTCACGATTGAGGCCGCGTGGATGAGGTAAGTTTAGAATAATCAGGCGGTCGGTCATTTGTGATTGATACAGAGCAAATTGCCAGGCCACCAACCCTCCCCAGTCGTGCCCGACGATAATTGCCTTATCTTTGCCCAGCGACTTAATCACCGCGACAACATCACCCACAAGCAATCGAACGGAATAGTTTTCAACACCTTTAGGTTTGTCGCTTAAATTGTATCCCCGCTGGTCGATGGCAACACACTGAAACTTATCCGAAAGCGCCTCCATCTGAGCCCGCCAGGTGTACCAGAAATCAGGGAAACCATGGATCATGATCATCAGCGGCCCTTTGCCGATACTGGCGTAATGAATTTTGACTCCATCCGAATCGGCAAAACCATGGGTTACACGTGAATCAAAGTCGGCGCCTGTGGCGACATCAGAAGCCAATAAAGCGGCAGCGGTTCTGAGCACTATGGTTCTCATACGCTGGGTACTATAGGGATAAGGCTCGCTCTGCAAGCCCGATGCAGGAAGAAGCTATCACAATTACGAGGGCTTTGCTCTTTGGATCAGAGTGTTGCCAGAACTCAATTCTGTGAGCCGCATCATAGATATCCATTTGTTTAGAGGTCCTTAAAAATTGCGCAACGCTACCAGAAGCCTACTCACATGAGCGGCTCGGCGGCAAAAGCTGATAAGAGATTCGGCTACGTTCACTCTTCTGAAACACGTCTGTTTTTTCTTTCCTCGTGAGAAGGAGCTGGCGAAGGTTTATTTTCTCGGGGCAAATGCCTGCTCATGGCTTCTTTCACGATTGGGTCCCCGCCGCCATTCCAGGCTAGATTGGTCCACTCGTATGGGTCCTTTGTCTCATCGTACAGTTCTTCACCCCCATCGGAGTAATGGGTGTAACGCCAAGCTTCCGTCCGGACAGTGTGATTGTTTCGAAGATAGGTCGTAATGGCAGGTTGATCCCAGGACGCTTGCGGATTCTCCAATAAATTGCGAAGGCTCTTGCCCTGCACATGCGCCGGCGTGGGCAAGCCGCAGAGGTCCATTAACGTCGGATAAATGGTCATATAGTCCACAGTCCGATCACAACGACTGTCTGGTTTTGTGACGCCAGAGACGACCCAGATCAGCGGTGCGCGTGTTGCCTCCTCCCATAGAGCGAATTTGCGCCAGTGATGTTTCTCCCCCAGGTGCCATCCATGATCGCCCCAAAAACAAATAATGGTATTATCGCGCTCGGGCGACTTCTCATAAGCATCCAGCAAACGGCCAATCTGTGTGTCACAGAAATTGATGGTAGCGAGATAAGCTCGGATCGCCTGTTTCCAAACATTCGTGCCACCCGCTTCCATGATCGCTTCGTGGTCATTGGCCGGGCCCTTGGCCATCTGCAGTGCAACGGGTGGCAGATCTTTCAAATCGTCTTCTGCATAGGGCGGAAGCTGGATGCTCTCCAGGGGAAATTTATCGTAATATTTCTTTGGCACGCTCCAGGGAAGGTGCGGTTTCTTGAGCCCGCACGCGATGAAGAACGGTTTGTCATGCTTGCGATGCATTTGGGATATCGCGTAATCAACATATTTTGAGTCAGCCATATCTTCGTCCCGGCAGTTGAGCGGAGTGATCGGCAGCTTTCCGGCGCGCACTGCTTCCTGAGGAGAGCCGTCCTCTTCACCCCCGGCACCTTTCGCATTTTTTAGCCAATCGTCCCATTCGGCAGGTCGATACACAGCGCCATGGTAAATCTTTCCGGCGCCGCAGACAAAGTAACCCGCCTTGCGGAACTGAGTCGTGAGTGTGATTTCCGCGGGAATGACCGGCTGAAAATTATCCTGGTTGTCATACACGCCAGAAGCTCCCGGACGCAAACCGGACATCAGCGCGGTCCGTGAAGGATTGCAAACCGGCGCGGCACAATAGCTGCGTGTGAACCACACGCCCCGTTTTGCCAACCGGTCAATGTTTGGAGTGATGGTTTGAGGATTCCGATGGAGGTATCCCACCCAATGATTCAGGTCATCCACCGCAATAAACAAGACGTTGGGTTTGGTTTGTCTCTCCGCAGCTTGAGAAAAACAGGGCAACAAGAGGAAAAACAAACTCAGGAAAGTTGTGGCTTTCATAATATTTCGGCTCTCGACGAAACTTTTTTAGCGAGCTTACTCCGCTTCCAGTCGTTCTTCCACAACCGCAGCTTGACCCAGGAGTTGGCCAACGAGTCGGTAATGCAGGGCAAATAATCGTTCCACATGCGCGCCACCATCGACGTAAAGCCGATGCCACTCATGCTCTAAGGATTCTTCCGAGCGGATGTACTCCGCGACGGTTAACACTCCGCGCGCGTGCGGAAAAGGATACTGAAAATCTTTAAGACGCTCCTGGATCCCTGCGATCAGTGACTGCAATTCAGCCGCCAGCTCGGACATCGCTTTATGCAGTTCAGCAGAACCTTTGGCCCGATTCTGCGCCAGCACCATGAACGCATTCAATCGCGAGCCCAACTCGTGGGCGTTCCGCATTTCAACACAAATCGCGGCGAGCAGTCGAAAGAGTTTCCCTGTCTCGTTTGGGTCTTCCGAACTCGAAGCCTTGCCATCCGTCTGAGCAAGCCAAAGCAAGGGTTGAACACGCTGACGCAGTGCTACCATGAAAGGTTCCAATTTTTCGAGTCGCTCTTCAGTGGCAGCCGTTGTTTCCTCGAGCAAATTCCGGGCAGCCACCTCTTGCTCCGCAGACGAGGTTGCACTTGCGGGAAGGCCAAACTCCGCGGAGTCCACCCTAAACCCCGCTTTCGCGAGGCAATACACTGTAAAAAGGTTTCCGCTACGTCTTTGCTGCTCAACACATTCATTTGAAAGCTTCTCCGCTTCCACTCGCAAGGTGTCGGTAATTTGCCGCGCCTCCTTCCATTTGCCCAACACATCTTCCGCTGACCAAACCAGCGCCAATTCTGCAGTCTCTGCCAGCGGTTTCAGGCTGATGTTTACGGCACCATAATATTTTCTCACCATGGCCTCGGCTTTCGCGCTGGCTGCACTCTCACGCAACATTTCCTCCGCCGACATCAGATTCTTATCCGTGAATTCAAACTCCAGATGTTTTTCATACTGGTGCTTTGTGGCCGTTTTGCTCAGTTCCTGAAAATTGGAAAATAAGCCAGTGGCGGGTTCGGAGAGACGAAACACGCCGGGCTGGTTAAGACGACGCGCTTCACGAATGCGATCCGCATCACATGGATGTGTATCGAACCAACCGGTCTTCCCTGACGCGGCTAAGCTCGACAGTTTTTGATGGATCTCTTCCGGCAACGAACTTGCTTTATGTCCAATGAGAAGCGGCAGATTTTCGGGCAGCCGTTTGGCTGTCCAACTTTGCCGAACGTCCTCGTAGGCAGTCTGGGTCGCTACATTCAAAATTCGCAAGCGAGAGGCCGTTGATTCAAATGCGTCGCTACCCGCCAGCTTTGCTTCATAACTATCCGCGTCGTATTCCATCTGGCGCAACATGAAGCAACTGATCGCATGGCCAGCCTGCATTAATGCCCAAAGAATGCGGCGTGTAAGCCAGACGCATGCGCGAGAGGCGTGTAGCACAATAGCAATCCTCCAATCTGTTCCGCGGGCGGATTCCTCCAGCTTTTCGTCCCACGCATCCCGCTCATACACCACACGCGCGAACCAGAAATTGATTTTGCGAATGATGTACGTCAGCCGCATTCCTGCACCTTGCGCGAAATGCCCGAATTCGTGGGCCAGGACACCAGCGAATTGGCGCATATCCAGCCCGGACACCAAGGGCAGGCCGATGGTCAGCACCAAATCTTTACTCCACAAACCGCGACGCAAGCTAGCCGAGGCGTTCACATCACAGTCCACGTCGATGCGGCATGGAGCAGGAGCTCCGACCAAAGCGCAGACTTTTCTAACGAAGGAGAACAGCAAGGGTTCCTGCTCCGGATCAACGGTGATTGGAGCGGGTGATTTTGTTTTGGCGGCAAAGAAGGGCTTGACCATGAAGAAGGCGAGAATTCCTCCAGCCACGGCGGGTCCCAAATACAGAATCAACCGGACCACCATTCCGCGTCCGGACCCCCCGTCGAACATCCAGGTGTCATGCCTGAGGTGCAAAAGGACGGCCCAGACGGTCAATACGATCAGGGCAAGATAAACCAGAGGCAGTAGAACCATCGCAAAGGCTACGATAGCCAGTCCTACGCTATAGAGCGGCCCGGTTTTGGTCCTCTCAATTCTTCCACTGAAAGCCTCCAGCGGAGATACGGCTTGAGGCACCGCAACAACTCCGGGTAACGCAGTCATGGAAGTATCATATTGCTTGACCCCGTGACAATGGCAAGTTCAGTCGCGCGCCTATCGGCTGAAAATGCTCCGTTAGGCGGAGGGATTCTGCGAACCAGAGTCCGGTGTCTGCCCCGTGGATTTCAACGAGCGGAAAATAAGACCAAGCCCGCCAAAAAGGAGCACCAGCATGAGCAAAGTATTGAACAGCGAGGTGGGACGGAAATAGATATGCAGGCTCATCAGGATACCCGCTAAAATGATCAGGAGACCGGCGATCGTCAGCAACCATCCAACGAGTGATTTACCATCAAAAAAGAGAAACCCGATGCCAATGATGAAAGGGACAAGTGAAAGCCCGAACGAATTCATGCGAGAATTAACCACCGGCAGTATGAATCCCGAAGTAAAATAATCTCCCGACACAACCACCTGATTGGTTAGCAGCCACGCTCCTGCGCATGCCAGCGCGAAACCCAGCAGAAACATCCCAATTCCACCGGGAGTTCCGCCTGCGCCGAACTTTTTATTCTCTGTCTCAGTGTGAGTTTCCATAGCTTCTTTTTTGTTAACACCTATCTTGCGGCGTTAAACATTTGTCCGCTGAAAAAACGAGCATCTTTCGGGCCGAATAAACTCCTATCCAAGATCTTCCAGACCAATCTGATCACTCGATACTTTCGTCTTTGCCTTTACTTTTACTGTAATCGGCAGCGATAGAATCGCTGGGAGTAGTTAGTCGAGTCGATATCGGTGAACTGAACGGTTCCGCCGAGGTTACTAATAGTAACCCCTGAGTTCCAATTGATGAGATTAGTCGAGAACTCAATCGTGTACTGATCACCAGGCGTGCCTGTTACAGTGAACTGTCGGCCATTCGTCAGCACGTTAACCACACTCAGCATCGGACGCACGCTGACCACCAAGGTTGCGGGAAGACTGGCAATCGAGCTGACTAGATTGCTGATGGTGACATCGTAATCGCCGGCATTTGTCAGGTGGACATCTGGCACAACTAAGATGGCATTGGTTTTTCCAGAGAGTGGTGTGGCATTAAAACGCCATTGATAGAATAAGGGAGCAGTGCCATCGGCCACAACCGTAAACGTGGCGCTATTTCCTTCGATAACCCGTAGTGCTTCGGGTTGGGCGGTGATTAGCGGCGGTGCTCCAATCTGGTTTTCGCTATAGGCCCAACGAACCGCGTCGGCCACAACATTTTTTCCACCAACACCTACATTGGTTAAGCGCACAAATCCATTGGTTCCCCGGCCAAAGCTTCGGCTCGAGGAAAGCAACTGCCACCCGCCCGCGCCACTACTCTCGTCGATGTTATTTGTGCTGCTGCCGTCTGATCCTGAAATAACAAACTGGGCAAGAGAAGCTTTGGAAATGTTCGGATACCAAACGTAAACATCGTAAAGCCCGGCAGTGTTGATATCTGGCACAAAAGTCGCCGTTGATGCGTTGTTCTGAGCCGTGCCTGTGTATCGATAATCTAGACCATACTTCTCGGTCCCAGTCGTATCTGTGGTCCATGTTCCTGTAAACGTTGCAAATGGATTATCGATAATCAAATCCGGCACAGGAGAAGTGAAATTGGCGATAATCACCATGTTGTTGGTTAAGACTAGTGTCAGCGGATTATTGGTGCCGTTAACCTGTCCAGACCAACCCGCAAATGGAAATGCAGATATCGAGGTGGCCGTAAGAGTTACTGGAGTTCCGGCCATGTAAACAGGTTGGTCCGGCGTCTTGGTAATGGTACCGCCGGAAGTAGCCGTCGCTGTTAGCGCAACATTGACGACCAGGGCCGCCACTGAGCTCGTGATTGATCCGACGATGTTCGTCACATTTACGCAATAACCTCCCGCGTCCGCCGGTTGAACATTGCTCACGCTGAGCGTTGAGGTGACCGCCCCCGGAATTGGGACATTATTCAGGAGCCACTGATAGGCCAACGGGCCTGTTCCTGTGGCTGTCACGCTAAAGATGGCCGGCTGGCCTGCCAGCACACTTTGATTTTGGGGCGGAACCGAAACTATCGGCGGCACATTAACTGTTAAAGTCGCCACCGCGCTCGTGACCGAGCCAGCCATGTTGGTAATCGTCACGGTGTATGCTCCGGTATCAGCGGGTTGCGCATTACCGATGTTGAGTGTGGAATCGGTTGCGCCCGGGATAGCCGCGCCGTTGAGTGCCCATTGATAGCTCAGTGGAGCTGTGCCGAGAGCTGTGACGTGAAAGCTCGCACCCTGCCCTGCCACGACAACTTCATCCTGGGGTTGGAATTCAATGCCCGGCGGCGCTACAATTGTCAGCATTGCAACGCTGCTGGTTACTGAGCCAAGCTGGTTTGCGACAACGACTCTGTAAGACCCTGCATCTGCCGGTTGCGCATTAGAGATAATCAGCGAGGGATTCGTGGCGTCCAAGAGCGCGGTTCCATCTCGAAACCATTGACAGCTCAATGGCCGCGTACCCGAAACCACTACATCGAAGCTGGCATTCTGGCCGGCTAAAATGCTCTGATCTTCGGGTCCGAAGGTGACGGAGGGCGGCAGAAGTTGATTCTCCGAATAGACCCATCTCACGGCATCCGCCACTACATTTTTACCGCCCTGACCGGCGTTGCTCAACCGCACGAACCCGTTCGTACCCTGCGCAAAGTTCGCTGCGGTGACAAACAATTGCCAGCCGCTGCTCCCACTGCTTTGACTGATAAGGTTTGTTGTATTGCCGTCGCTATCGGACAACAAAAACTGTGCGGCAGGAGATCCTTTGGAAATGGCCGGGAACCAAAGATACAGATCATAACGTCCGGCGGTGGGAATATTCGGCGCGAACGTGGCGGTGGCAGAAGCACCGCTGGCACTGGTAGCCACATACCTATAGTCAGCTCCGTACTTGTCAGCCAGCGTGGTATCAGTAGTCCAAGCCCCCGTAAAGATCGCGGCCGGGTTGTCGATAATCAAATCTGGAACTGGCGAAGTGAAGTTGGCGTTAATCACTTTATTTGCGTTCATGATCACGGTCAGTGGGTTATTTGTGCCGTTGGCATCGCCGGACCAACCGGTGAAAGGAAAGACTGAAGTCGGAGACGCGGTTAGAACGACGGCGCTATTAGCTGGATAACCGGGCAGATCGGGATTTTTGGTCACCGCTCCGCCATAACTTGCATTCGCGACGAGGCTATAGTTAACGGCGAGTGTGGCGGACGAACTGATGGCATAACCAAGGCTGTTAGAGACAACAACTCGGTAAGCTCCCGCATCGGCGGACTGAACATTCACGCGCGTGTAGCTGCTCGCCGTTCCGCCGGCAATATTCGTCCCATTGAACTGCCATTGATAATTGAGAGGGCTGCTGCCTGCCGCCGTAACTGTGAATATCGCGTTGCTACCAACGATCACCGTAAGGTCTTGAGGCGGCGAACTGATACTGGCGGGAGAATTAATGCTCAATACTGCATTTGCGCTTGTGACAGTACCAGCGACATTACTGATCACTACCGAGTAATTGCCGGCATCGGCTAGCTGCACATTGGTTTTCGAGTAACTGGAAGCCGTCGCGCCGCCGATGTTCGCACCATTAAAACGCCACTGATAACGCAGTGGCGTTGTACCCGTCGAGCCGACAGTGAATATCACATTTGTTCCCGGATTGAGGGTCTGGCTTAACGGTTGCGAAGTAATTGTCGGCGCTGTGTAGGTTGTATAGATCGCGGAGAAATCGATGCCTGTCGCATTTGGCCCGACGCTGACAGGGTTGACAAACCCTGCACTTGTAATCGCAAAATTTTCCAGGCTGGCGGCAACGGTATAAGTGCCGGCCGGAAGGCCAACGATAGTGTAAGTCCCATCGGTGTCTGTGTAAGCCATTCGCGTGGTTGAGACATAGACGCGCGCGCCTTGCACCGGTCCATTGGTGGTGGAAACTGTTCCGCTCATTCGATAAGTTGTGGGCGTCCCGATCACGATGATAATGGATGCGCTGGCGGGCTGGCCTTTCATATCAGTTACGACGCATCGGACCACATAATCACCGGTTGCACTCCAGCTCTTACTCACCGCCGGGCTATTTGTGCCGAAGTTGCCATCGCCGAAGTCCCAGTAGTAAGCCAGGGCGTCCCCATCCGGGTCGCTGGCGTTCGCCGTGAAGTTGACCGTTGCGCCAGGAGCAGCATTGGTTGCACTGGCGGTCAGAGCGAGAATAGGGGGTTGATCGGATGGGAAAAGTCCAAGGTTCACGACGACATCGAGCGACTCCGGGGAAGTGCCGCCTTTGCCGACCGGGGTGATATGGATGCCGGTCACCTGATCAGAAAAGGTGCGCCCAATCACAATACAGGAATCATTTTTACCATTGCTTGAGCCCGGCGTGGTATCGAGCAATTGGCTTCGTTCATTGCCATTTTGTGCCCAACGCAAACCGGCACCACTCATGAGCCATTTGTTACTCGTAAACTTCTGGCGCAGCTCGACCCAATAGTTGGTACTGCTGTTTTTCACGATGCGCAATGCCCGCAACCCAGAGGAGGTTGGGTTGTCATGCGCAAAAATCCGGTAGGTGCCATTGCTGCTAACCGTAAGCCAGTCATTGGTGGTTAGCCAATTCAGATAAATTTTATAACGTGCGTTGAAATGATTATTTCCAGCGCTTGCGGCCCCCATCGTGTCAAAGCTATCTCCATACTCGACGCTGGTGCCTGGACCGATAACACTCTGGCTGGAGGTATCCCAAAAATTTGCGTGATTGAGTCCCCAATTGTGGCCAAGCTCATGTCCTGCAACCCCGGTTCCAAAACTATTGCGCAGCCACGCGCCCGCCGCGCCCACATAAGCTAATCCAGACCAATTGAAGCCCGGCACCGCTCCCATGCAAATCACGTCGCGATCATAACTGGACAGGACGTACCCGGCTGCCGTGGCGGCATTTCGCGCATCGGTTCTCAATTGATTATAATAATCATTGGTGCCGTACCAACCGGCAGGCTGCGGCATGCGGAAGGTCGGCGTAAAATCCGACCCAGCGCCGTTCCCGACGAAGCCAGCGCGTCCATAAGACATTTCCATGTAAAATGAGTTGAGGTTACTGATTAGCGTAATGCCGGTACTATCGGCAAACGGCTCGCCTGCGAGGTCGGGAAAGTCCACCCGGATTAAAATCACTTTCTTCTGGCCTTCGGTCCAGGTCGAAGGTTCGGGAGACTGAGACCCCTCCGGGCTTGTACCTGGGCCACCACTCTCAGACACACTCATTCTGTAATTAAGATCTTGAGCGTGAAGATGGCCGCATAAATAAACAATCTGTCCGCCGATATCAGCCGCGATCTCATCATTGTTGATGCTTGCCGACAAACCGGAAATGGCGCAGATCGGGTCCGCGACTTTGGTTTTGGCCGCTTCGGCAGGGTCAAGAATTCGCAATGGGTTTTCGCGGACTGCGAGCAGATTATCCACCGCTATTCCGTGAATAGGGATGTTGTCGCGAGTCGGTTCCCCGAGGCGTCTTCCATAAACAAAGGCTTTAAATTCGCGCTCCCCAAGAGCCGCAGTACGAAACGTGGGCACAACTTCGTTTTCTTTGCCTGGTTGGGGCAAAGCTGCGAGAACAGCTATCCGCCCCTTGCCATCAATGTTTTTCTCCAACTGACTGACTATAGAATCTGGCAAAGCTTGCCGGACACGAAGTGGAACCGTTAATTCCAACGCGCGCTCCGGGTCCTTTTCGATAAGCTGCGCCAGTGTTGCTCGCCGGGCGCGGACTAATTCCATGCCCTCAAGTTCCAGGGCATGTTTGTCGGAGTTTGGGACATTGATGTAACGTTCTGCCCAATCGTGAAAACGGGCGAAGGGCTCCTCAATGATGGGCCGCTCCCACAATGATTCAGCCGTCGTAAACAGTTCATTTGTGAAGGAAGAACGCTCCGAACTCACAGAAATGGGAGTTTTGGCTTGGTTCAAAGGATTGGATTCCATCACTTTGCGGTTTGGAATAAATTTCTGAGCGGCAAAAGCTACTCCTGGCTTTACCTGAGGCTTCGAAGATGGGAACAGGTTCTTCACAGCAAACCCCGCAAGGCTCGTCATAAAGAAAACCGCCAACCATCTTAAAATGTACCGATTTTTCATTTAGACACTAAAAACCTATGGCGGTGAGAAGCGAAGCGCGTGGGTATGGGGAATGGGTAAGTCGCCAGCCACTGCTAAATGGCCGATACAGTCCGCGAAAATGTCAGCCAACAAATCTACCGGCGCCCGGAGTAGCTATCCTTATGCCAAAATAAGAAATAAACGGAACGCGCAGGATGCGCGATTCGAATTCGGCAACGCAACAGTAGAGGACTACCCACTGGAAATTTCGCCGGACCGAGGTAGGTTTTTCATGATAACACACCAACGCGATGTCTGAAATCAGAAAGCTTGCCTTCATTGGCGATTACGTGCCCCGCAAATGTGGGATTGCAACATTTACGGCCGATCTCTGCACTTCCGTTGCCTCGGAATACCCAAAGACAAAATGTTTTGTCGTACCTGTGAACGATCGCGAGGAACGTTATGATTATCCGCCCGAAGTAAGGTTTGAGATCGAAGAACAAGAGATGGCCTCGTACCATCGCGCGGCCGACTTTCTCAACATCACTAATGTGGATGCAGTTTCGCTGCAACATGAATTTGGGATCTTTGGGGGAAGCGCTGGCGGTCACGTGCTGTCGTTACTGCGAACACTTAAGATGCCGGTGGTAACTACTTTGCACACCATTTTGCAGGAACCCAACCGGGAGCAGCGACGAGTCATGGAACAAATCATGACGCACTCGACCAGACTGGTGGTGATGTCCCAACGGGGCCGGGAATTATTACGGGAGGTTTTTGACGCCCCTGCAGAGAAGATCGATGTCATCCCGCACGGTATTCCCGATATGCCTTTCGTAGACCCTAACTTTTTTAAGGACAAGTTCGGAGTGGAAGGCAGGCTGGTATTGCTTACGTTTGGTTTGCTTTCACCGAATAAAGGAATTGAACATGTGCTCAAAGCCTTGCCGGCCATTCTGTCTGAGTTTCCTAACCTGGTTTATATCGTGTTGGGCGCCACGCACCCGAGTTTGTTGCGAGAAGAAGGGGAAAGTTATCGCTTCGCCCTGGAGCGCCTGGCCATTCAGAACAAAATCGAGAAGAATGTCATTTTTTACAACAGTTTCGTAGCTATTGAAGAGTTGAAGGAGTTTATCGGCGCGGCGGATTTATATATCACGCCGTATTTGAATGAAGCCCAAATCACCTCAGGGACTCTAGCTTACGCGTTTGGCGCTGGGAAGGCGGTGATCTCGACCCCGTACTGGCACGCCCAGGAGTTGCTCGCGGAGGATCGTGGCGTACTGGTTCCTTTTGCCAACTCAAAGGCCATAGCAAAAGAGGTGATCGGTTTGTTGCGCGATGAAACCAGACGACATCACATTCGCAAAAACGCTTACACACTGGGTCGCGCCATGACGTGGGAAAACGTCGGCCGTTTGTACATGCAGAGCTTTGAGCAAGCGCGTATGGAACGGGGCGAAATGTCGCACCGTTCCTTTCTGATTCAAACTCTGGACGAGCAGCCCCGGCAATTCCCCCAACTCAAATTGGATCACCTAATCCGGATGACCGATTCCACCGGCATATTCCAGCATGCAGTTTTTTCGGTCCCAAATTTCGCCGAGGGTTATTGCACCGACGATAACGCCCGCGCATTTATTTTGACGGTCTTGCTGGAGGAATTGGGCGAAGAGTTGCCCAAAGTCAGAAGCTTGGCTACCGTTTATCTGGCGTTTCTCAATTTCGCTTTCGACCGCCAGTCCCGAAGATTTCGGAACTTCATGAGCTTCGATCGCAAATGGATTGAAGATTGTGGGTCTGACGATTCCAATGGCCGGGCTTTGTGGGCTCTAGGCGTGGGTGTGGGACGCTCTCAGCGCCCCAGTTTTCAGGCATTGGCCGGGCAACTTTTTAACCGGGCATTGCCAGCTGCAACCGAATTCAGTTTCCCGCGGTCCTGGGCGTTCGGATTGCTTGGTATTCACGAATATTTGCGGCGTTTCGGAGGAGACCGGCTCGCCCAACAAACGCGCGAGACTTTAACGAGCCGGCTTATGGAAAGGTTCAGGCAGCGCACGTCCCAGGATTGGCCATGGTGCGAGGAAACGGTCAGTTACGATAATGCGAGGCTGGCACAGGCCTTGATCCTGAGCGGGGCAGCGATGGAGCAGCCGGAGGTAATCGATACCGGGCTTGACGCCTTGCGCTGGCTGGTTGAACTGCAAGCTTCGGCGGACGATCGATTCCGACCGATCGGTAACGATGGCTTCTATAGACGCGGCCAGGCGCGGGCCGAGTTCGACCAGCAACCCATAGAAGCTAGCGCCATGGTATCAGCGTGTCTCGAGGCTTATCGGACCACCGGGGAGTCGTTTTGGCACGAGCAAGCCTGGCACGCTTTTGAATGGTTTCTCGGCTGGAATGATTTGGGATTGCCCTTGTATTGCCCCAACTCCGGAGGTTGCTACGATGCATTGCATGTGGATCGTGTGAACCAGAACCAGGGAGCAGAATCAACCTTGGCGTTTCTGATGTCCCTGGTGGAACTCAAATTGCAGGAATCAGCAGTTAGCACAATCGAGCAGCGCTCCGCTGAGGTATCTATGTGAATAGTCGAACCGGAAGCATTACAGGACAAGCGCTAATAAATCCCTGTTAGTAAAATTTCGCCGCCTGCATGAAGACCATTTCCATTAAACGCACAGGCACAACCCTCAATCCAGACCGGACAAGAGTCCTGGTGCGTCCCTTTCGGTTGGCGAGCCAACAACGAACGATCAACATTTGCGCTCGTGTGATGGCGCTCTCGGAAGAAGAAGTGCGCCAGTTGTTGCGCGAGGTGCTCTCCGAATTCCACGAACGCCATCAACAGATACGGGATTTGCTCAAACAGCGGTTCGAACGGGTGAAAGATGCGTTGCTGACCAACCAAAAATTATCGGAGGATCGCCAACTTTTGATCGGAGCTTACTTTACGCATGAATATGCGCTGGAAGCTGCCGCCCTGTTTAATCCCTCGATCGTTCCCCATCCGGACCAGTCCGGGTTGGCGCCCGGCGCCTTGCGCTTCATTCTCAGCCTGCGCGCGACTGGTGAAGGGCACATTTCCTCGGTAACCTTTCGCACTGGAGTTGTGGACTCC
>Ga0163163_10000046_pt1 | contig 133543 bp, 121 predicted proteins | sample S65metaG_FD_119766 | JGI IMG/M metagenome (GOLD analysis project Ga0163163, IMG submission 119766) | Switchgrass rhizosphere microbial communities from Kellogg Biological Station, Michigan, USA - S6-5 metaG | ecosystem: Host-associated > Plants > Roots > Rhizosphere > Soil | place: USA...
GACTGAGTGTGATCTATCTCAAACGTCTTTTTCCCGACGCCGAGATCCTTGCTTTTGAACCCGACGAAATGAATTTCGAACTGTTGCAAAAGAATATCCGGTCTTTCGGATTTGGAGGGGTTGTGGCACGAAGGGAAGCTATTTGGAAGGACAATTGTATACTTCGGTTTTCGTCAGAAGGTTCAATGTCAAGCAGAATTGAACAGGAAAATTCGGGGAAATCCGTAGAAGTTGCGGCCGTTCGACTCAAAGATTTTTTGAATCGGAAAGTGGATTTTTTAAAAATCGACATCGAAGGCGCTGAATACGATGTCATGCTTGATATCGCCGACAGCCTCAAGCAGGTTCAGCATCTTTTTCTGGAATATCATGGAAACTTCAGTCAGAATAAAGAGCTGAACATGCTATATGAAATCATTGTCGCCAACGGATTCTCATACTATGTAAAAGAGGCGACTTCCGTATACAACCGACCTTTCGAACGAGAAAAAAGTCCAAATATGTTGTACGACGTACAACTGAACATCTTCTGCTTCAGAACTTAACTTAGTTAACTCTCTTCAGACTGAAAGTTCCTTTTGCACTGCCATTCTGGTTTTTCCAGATACCGTTGGTCAGGGTGCCGTCTTCACCGTTGTATATAGCTGTTTGTGTCTGGATAACCCCATTAAGATCTGCTGCAGTGATTGATTGAAAGGAATTTCCCGATAAAGACCAGGTGCCATGATTTGTATAGGTATTTCCATCTGTGCCCTCACTTTGAGTAACAATGGTACTGTCTGCACGGATATCGAAAGTATAAATCAATTCTCCCACTTGCGGTTGCCCATCCACTGTAAGCGTACCATTCCAAATGCCAACAATGGGCTTAATCGCCTTATTGGATTTAGAACAGGACATTGTCAACACCAAAGAGATAAAAAGCAAGGCTGAAATAAAAAAACACTTCTTCATATTATTTTGTAATAAGGGTCCAAAATATTGCTTTCTACTGGAGAATGTGACATTTTAAACGTTGGACACTCATAAATATTATTGCTGTAAGCGATGATCTAAGTATAAACACTTATTGAATTTACCTGATGGAACGATTCATTGATGATGATCAACTTTTTCAAAATATTTTTAAGCAACAGATTTAATAAGTTTTATGCGGCCCCGTTATATATGTAATAACCGTGTGGCCACTTATCTTTAGAACCTGAATATTTGTTTCTTCGCGTACAATAATGAAATCCTTAGTCTCAACCCTGATTTTTTGCATAGTGTTATCAGAAGGACGAGCCCAGAATTGCAATAACTGGCTTAATCTTCAAAGTTATCCTTCCTTTGTTGCCATAGGAGATCTTGATATAACGGGAGACCAGATTACCTGCGAGGCTGAAGTTAATTTGACACTTCCGTTTACGGGCGGGCCTACTCTTGGAAGTGATATTGTTGGGAAATATGCCGGCCCGGCGGATGTGAACTATTTATTGAGGGCACAAAATGCGCAGATAACAACGAACAATGGTTTCTTTCAGACTCCTGAAACCTGTCCATTGCAGGTAAATAAAACTTACCATATAGCGATGGTATATGATGGAGCCACACTGAAATTTTACAGGAATGGTTTTCTGCTAAGTCAGATCAAAGCGACTGGAAACCTTATTCAAAATAACTGGCGCACTCAAATTGGTTTTTATCAGTACGCTTTTTACAATGTAAATTTCATCGGCTACATCAATGAAGTGAGAATATGGAATGTTGCCCGGACGCAGGCGCAGATCCAGGCTAATATGAACGGACCGCTGCCCTCCCCTTCCACGCAGACGGGTCTGCTGGCCTATTACCAGTTCAGCAGCCTGACCAATCAACAAGGGAATGCGGCCTGGGATGGCACACTTTCGGGAGCAGCGTCCATCAATCAGATCAATCCAATGTGCCCCTTTGTATTGGACAATGACTGCTGTCCAATCATCACCGGCAGTCTTTCCGGAAATTCGACCTGTTCCGATGGAATCGGACAGCTTACATTCCATCCCACGACGGGACTGTCCAATCCTCCCTATACGCTCGTTTATAACTACCTGGGAACTTCTTTCACACAGTCCAACGTTTCAGACAATATTCCATTTCCCGTTTCATTCCAGCCTTCAGGTTTAAATCAGTATACCCTGTTGAAGATTACGGATGGCGCTCTCTGTTCTACGGATGTAAGCGGTCCCACGGCAACGATTACTGTATTAAAACCTGCGAAGCTGACGGTCACGCCTAATTCCAGCATTTGTGAGAATGGCAATATTCAACTCAATGTAACGGGAGGAACTGCATTTGTATGGACCCCGGGTGCAGGATTAAATGACCCGAACATTCCCAATCCAACGGCCTCCCCTGCAGCGCCTACGATGTACTATGTGAGTGGCAGAGATCCAAATAACTGTCTTTCGAAGGATTCGGTGAAAATAGATTTTTTGCCTAAGCCTATATTCATCGCACCGTCCGGCAAATCAACCTGTGCAGGCGATCCTGTCACGCTGGATGGCGGCAACGGAACAACCAACCATTACAGCTGGTCTCCTTCAGCATTTCTCGACAATCCGTCTTCTGCTTATCCGGTAGCCAATCTGAATCAGACGACTGTTTTCAATGTGTTGGTTTCGGATCCGGTATGTCCGCTCTACGATTCCGGTTTCACGGTAAAGGTCCAGGTGAATCCCGCGCCCAAAGTGAGTGCGAGTAAAACAAACGATATCGACTGCGCATCACCGACAACCGTTTTAACAGCCGCCGGCGCCGAAACCTACAGCTGGTCGCCGGCGCTTCTGGTAGATCACCCCGATAATCCCGTAGTGAAAGCTTCTCCCGCTCAGACAACCTCCTTTATCGTGCAGGGCAGGGACGCGAATGGTTGCTCGTCCTCGGATTCGGTATCCGTAGTGGTCACAAAAACCGGGGAAACTACTTTTTCTGTGCCAAATGCTTTTACGCCCAACAACGACCATATCAACGACTGCTTCGGGATAAAAAGCTGGGGAAATGTCAACCTGCAACAGTTTTCCATTTACAACCGGTGGGGTCAGAAAGTCTTCGAATCCAAAGATCCTTCGGCCTGTTGGGACGGAACTTTCCAGGGTGAGAAGCAGCCCGCGGGCGGTTATGTCTATATCATCCGGGCGAGCAGTTTCTGTTCTGAAAACATTATGAAGAAAGGCACGGTATTGCTTATCCGCTGACAGGAGGTATCAGTACCTGGTTTCGTTTAGCAAGCAAGTTGAGAAAAAGATCAAGCCCCTTTCTTTTTTCCCCGTCCAGCTCATAGTTAAGGTATCTGGAATAATATTCATTCAGGTCGATCGACGTGCCCGGGTTCTGCTTTACTACTTCGGAAATTTGAGTCAGTCCTTCGCTGTTGGCCTGGTCAAAACGTGTAACCCAGGAGGGATCGAGTTTCTTGTTGCTGATCCAGGCGGCAAAAACAAATGGAAGGCCGGTCATATTTTTCCATGCTTCACCGAGGTCATATACGTAGGGATAAGAGGACCTCATTTCAAGTGCACGGTCACCGATCACAACGGCCGCTGTACGATGACAAATCTCATCGAGAAATCCTTCTGCAGTATCCTGAAATTCTGGCTTTTTTTTCCAGAATTTTTCAAACAGCAGCTGCACCAGCAGTACGGATGTGCGGCTCTGGAAATCCAGCATGACGATTTCAATCTCGGTTACAGGGACCTCGCTCAGCAGCAGCACCGACGCCACAGGACCGTCACAGGCAATACCGAAACGGGTATAGAGGTGAAACTCCCTGAGTTCAGGAATGGTGGCCACGGGCACGAGCCCGATGTCAATCTGGTCACGAATCAGCATATCGGCGATCTTTGAGGGATAGCCGGTAATAAGTTCAATTTCTTCCCTGAAAGGCGGACGTTCGATACCATACAACAGCGGTTTGGTATTCAGATAACTCACTGCGCCCACCCTTATTTTTCTTTCCAACGCGATTAGTTTAATTTTGGATGCAAAAGTAGGCAAGACCCGTTAATATACACTGCCTGACCACGAGTAACATGGAATTGCATACACTGAACGCCATTTCCCCGATCGACGGAAGATACCGGAACCAGCTTCAACAGCTGGAAGACTACTTTTCCGAATACGCACTGATCAAATACCGTGTGCAGGTAGAAGTGGCCTATTTTATTTTTCTTGCAGAGAAAAAGTTCTTCCCTCTTACCGCAGCTACACGGAAGATGATGCAATCCCTGGCCGACGAATTCAGTCTGGAGGATGCCCTGGAAATAAAAAAAATTGAAAAGACGACGAACCATGACGTAAAGGCGGTAGAATATTTTCTTAAATCAAGACTTGAAAAATCCAGCGAGCCGGACGCCCGGGAATGGATTCATTTCGGCCTGACTTCCCAGGATATCAATAATACTGCCATTCCGATGCTGTGGAAACATGCCATGGAGATAGAATACCTTCCGTTTTTGCTGAACCTGAAGAAGCAACTTACGCTCCTGGCCAAAGAATGGAAGAATACGCCCATGCTTGCGCATACCCATGGTCAGGCGGCATCTCCCACCACACTCGGTAAGGAAATAATGGTTTTTGTGGAGAGAATTGAGAACCAGGTGGAACTGCTGATCCAGATCCCCTTCACGGCCAAGTTTGGCGGGGCTACGGGAAATTTCAACGCGCATTTTGTAGCCTTTCCCACCCGGGACTGGATTAAACTGGGCAATGAATTCGTTGAAAAAAAACTTGGCCTGGAGCGGCAGCAATACACCACGCAGATTGAACATTATGACCTGCTCGCTGCGCAGTTTGACTGCATCAAAAGAATCAATACCATTCTTATTGATTTCTGCCGTGATATGTGGACCTATATTTCGATGGACTATTTCAAACAAAAAACAAAAGAAGGCGAGATTGGTTCTTCCGCAATGCCACATAAAGTGAATCCGATCGACTTCGAGAACGCGGAAGGTAACCTGGGCATGGCCAATGCGGTCTATGAATACCTGTCCGCCAAACTTCCCGTGTCGCGGCTGCAACGGGATCTAACAGATTCTACCACCCTGCGAAACATAGGCGTCCCTTTTGCCCACTCATTTCTCGCCCTTAAATCCATCGAACGGGGTCTGGCCAAACTTGTATTGCACCCGGAAAAACTCAGTGCCGACCTCGAAAGTAACTGGGCCGTGGTCGCTGAAGCCATTCAGACCATCCTGCGCCGTGAGGACTATCCGCGTCCTTATGAAGCCCTCAAAGCGTTAACAAGGGGTAAAAACGGCATAACCCGGCAGACCATCCATGAATTCATCGACGGACTCGAAATTGCGGCCGTGGTGAAGAAGGAGCTGAAAAAAATCAGCCCGCACAATTATACCGGGATAAGGCTGAAATAAGCTGTATTATTTGTGGATCTCGGAGGTGTAGTGAAACTCGATGTCCGGGTTATTGCTGATTTCCGTATTAAGGAACCACTGGCTCTGTGCGAGATAAACCATGTGGCCGTCTTTATCCTGCGCAATATTATTCTGCTTGAACCGTGAAAAATCCTCCAGCTTTTTTTCGTCCTTGCTGGTGATCCAGCAGGCTTTGAAAAATGGCATGGTATTGAATTGCACAGACGCTGAATATTCGTGCAGCAGGCGGTACTGGATTACTTCAAACTGCAGTTCGCCGACACACCCGATGATTTTTTTATTTCCGCCGAATTGAGTGAACAGCTGGGCAACGCCCTCATCTGTCAGTTGCAGGAGCCCTTTTTCCAGCTGTTTGGTTTTCATCGGATCCTTATTTACGACTTCTTTGAAAATTTCGGGAGAAAATGACGGGATACCGGTAAAAAAGAAATTGTCTCCTTCGGTAAGCGTGTCACCAATCTTAAAATTTCCTGTGTCGAACAAACCAACCACGTCGCCCGGATAGGCTTCTTCTATAACGTCTTTATCCCGCGCGAGAAAACTGTACGGATTACTAAATCTGACGTCCTTGTTCAGGCGTACATGATGAAAATATTTGTTTCTCTCGAATTTACCGCTGCAGATCCGGATAAACGCGATCCTGTCACGATGACGCGGATCCAGGTTGGCGTGGATCTTAAATACGAATCCGCTGAGCTTTTCATCTTCGGGACAGATTGTTCCTTCCGTAGTAGGCCTGCACTGGGGTATGGGGGCGATCCGTATAAAACTGTCCAGCATTTCCCTCACGCCAAAATTATTGATAGCCGATCCAAAAAACACCGGCGCTATTTTACCGCTGAGGTAATCGCCGATATGCAGGGGCCCGTACACACCATCCACCAGTTCGACATCTTCCCTGAGTACCGTCGCGTCTTTTTCGCCCAGCTTTTCATCGAGCAGGGATTCGCTGAGGTCGGCGATCTGCACTACGTCCTCATCGGAAGCTTTGGTGTTCGCGGTAAAGAGAATAAGATTCTTGTCGTGCAAATTATAAACGCCTTTGAAATCCTTCCCGCTGTTTATCGGCCAGGTCATCGGGTGCAATTTCAGATGCAACTCCTTTTCAATTTCTTCCAGCAGCTCAAAACGGTTTTTTCCGTCACGGTCCATCTTATTCACAAATACGATAACCGGTGTATCGCGCATACGGCATACTTCAGTCAGTTTGCGTGTTTGTTCTTCCACGCCGTTTACGCTGTCGATCACAAGGATCACACTGTCCACCGCGGTAAGTGTACGGTAAGTGTCTTCCGCAAAATCTTTGTGCCCCGGTGTATCCAGCAGGTTGATAAGCATATTCCGGTACTGGAAGCTCATAACTGAAGTGGCTACGGAAATGCCACGCTGCCTTTCGATCTCCATGAAATCGCTGGTGGCATGCTTCCGTATTTTATTGCTTTTTACAGCACCGGCCGTTTGAATGGCTCCGCCGAAAAGAAGGAATTTCTCAGTGAGCGTGGTTTTGCCGGCATCCGGATGGGATATGATCGCAAATGTTCTTCTCTTCTCAATTTCTGTGGTATACTTCATACGATGTCCGGGACAATTTTCTCCGACGGCGCGCAAAATTAAGAAGTTCCCGGCGATGATCCCCATCTTTTATGGACTGACCGGTTTTATACTGTATCCCTTGCTAAGGATATTGACAGGAAGGATGAATTCCCATTGGTTGGGACCCCGGCCGCCATAGTCCGGATCAAGCAGGCGGCTGTAACGGATGCCAAATCCCAGGGGAAGCTGGTTCCACCATTTTGTATCGAAATAAATTTCTACGCCTGCACTCCGGTACTGCGTCTGGACACCCGGTCCGTTTGCGGCATAATAGGGAACGTAGGTATCATCAAAAAACAGGTTGGCACGGACGCGAAGGAAATAGACGAGGTTGCCAAATCCCCAGTCAGGATAAAACAGAGGGAAATGATAGTTGATCCCCCAGCCATATTCCCGGTAGAAATTAACCGCGGTATACCCGCGGGCGAAAGGGAAATTATCGGTAAAGCGCACCTGATTCAGTGAATCCCGTTGCTGCACCGCTGTAGTCAGCACCAGGCTGTTGGTGCTGGTCAGTCCCGGAAAATAGAAACCTGCCGATGTCAGGAACTGATTGCCTTCGATATGGCTGGTGGCCCGGTCATACCTGATCAGAAGCGACTGGGCGAAGGAGGGAAAAATCTGCATTCTTCCCTGTTGGAGCTGATGTGTAAAAAGCAGTTGCGGGTCAAGACTGAAGTAAGCCTGATTTTGGAAACTGTCTTTGTAAATACCCTGGAAATATGGCTGATGGTAGGTCAGGTTTACCCCGCCGTTCAGATTGGTGTACCATCGCCCGCGGCTGAAATTCAGGGGGACGGAAATTCCCATATAGGGCAGGAATTCATTCCAGTAAACCTTCTGACTTTTATAATAAGCGCTGCGGTTGAAAACGTATTGGGCGCCCAGGTTGATGAAAGGGAACAGGCCTCCATAAAGAAGATCCATGCCCGCCGTCTCTGAAGATTCGTTCCTATTATAACCCAGATAGATTTCAGACTGGAAGCTGTTCAGCACATTCTGACCGACGAGGGCAAGCGTAAAATCAGGATCATTGATATAAGGTCTCCAGCTGTGAAAATTAAATGGATGAGTAAGCGCGGGATAGTGCATTACCGGATAGGCGGAATCCGGTATCGGATAAGGGATGAGGAACGGCGTATTATCAAGTGAGAAAACCCGGTGTTTTTCAGAAGTATCCAGTGGACTGAACTGAAGTGCATCCTGCTCAAATGCAGGGCCGGCATCGGTTATCCTTGCCCGGTAGCCTGCACTGGTGAAGCTGGTCCAGGTCAGGCGCCCTCCTGACTTGTACAGCTGATAATTCCCGGTTTGTGCGTTTTCTTTCATGCGAAAAACTTTTCCGTCATGAAGACAAAAACCCTGATCGGTGCCCCGCCAGGTGCGGGTGAAAAAAATGCTGTCTTTTTCCACGGAAATAAAACCCAGCGGGTCCATCGACCAGCCGGTAAGCAGACTTACTTTTCCACTTGCGATATCGATCTCCGCCAGGGCCATTTCTCCCCTGGGATTCCGAACCGCCACCACAATTGTTCCGGCGCCGGAGAATTTTGGATACGTATAGACCCATCCATCCGGATTGGGCATTCGCCGTATGCGTTCCCCCGAATGGATATCCAGTATATCCAGGAAACTTTTTCCGGAAGGTTCCATGTCGACGGCAACGACCGTTTGCAGGTTAAGTGAAATATCGGGCGCAAAATATTTTGTCTTCCCTGTAAGCCGGCTGTCTTTTCCGGTTGTCAGGTCGATCAGGCGGAGCACAGAGTAATCGGTCCATCCCCACCGCAGGTCGGGTTCATAGGCTGTATATGCCAGCCAGCGGCCACGTAGGGAAAACGCATCATCCAGCGATACGGCGCGGAATTTAATTCTCTCCTCCCGGTTATCCGGTAAAGACCTGCTGACAAACTCCGGGGGAAGGCGGTATGATTTTTTGAGGTAGATGAGCGTGCTGCTGTCGGCGAATTGCGGAAAAACTTCGTCGGCCGTAAAGTGCTTTTGAGTCTGGCCATATTCAGCAGCAAAATCGGCATAGGACGAATCAGGAACCTGGCTTTTGAAAAAATCGACAGAGCGAAGCCGGAAGCTGTCGTAGGAAATGCCACTGTTTCGTCTGATGGCTTTTTGTAAAGGATAGAACAGTCCTTTGAAAGCGGCCGTCTGCCCTGCTGTTTTATCCCAGAAATCCTGACCGTAAGTTTCCCTTCCATAAGCGACCAACATATATCCCAGGGGATAATGATTGGGAGTATAGTCACGGTAGGACCCGTTCCTGAGTTTCATCCAGGAATAATTTTTTTTGGAAATCCACAGCGATTCAAATCCCGTAAGGAAGAGCGGCAGTCTTCCGCGTCCCTGTTCGCTGACTAATGTTTCCTGATACACCGCATCGCCTTCAAAAAACCAGTCGGGTACCGCTACATTGTTAGCCAGTGCCAGTCCTTCCTGTCCGAAAAGAATATAAAATGCTTTGGAAAGGCCCACACGGAAATTATTGAACTGCTGAACATGCCGGTATTCATGGATGGCCAGCATCTGATTCCACGGAAGACTTCCGAGATCGAAACTGTTTTGCGAAGGGGTAAGCTCAAATTCACTTCGGAATGGCGCGAGTTGTACATAGCCGTTTGAAACTATGGTCTGGTTGTGAAAGACGATGTCGACAATCTGCTGCCTGGTGCCTATTGTGGAAAGGGTTTTGCGGCTGAGGACGTCCACGAGGTAAGAAACCTGCCTGGCTTCAGAATCGAGACCCGGGGGAAAGATGATATTGGCCGGTGCCGTGTGCATCGACTTCCACTTCATATACGGAGGATTGCCTCCGAATACCTGCGCCGTACTCCGGCCGGCCAGACAAAAGAAGAGAAAAAAAGGCAGGCAGGTTCGCACGCATATTTTATTTAAAAAAACCCGGATCCCGTTCTTCATCGTCATCAATAAAACTATCATAATTCTTCTATCTTCGGCCGTAAGAATGGACAGGAAGAAAAATTTATTTTCCCTTTCCCGCAATGTGGATTCCCTGGTGGCGGCAATACTTGGGTTTTTGTTAATCCAGTTGTTCTCCAGGCACAGCGGCATCGGCATATCTCCGGACTCTGTTACTTACCTCAGCACCGCCCGCCACCTGGTGCAGGGACGCGGTTTTATTTCCTTCGAAGGATTACCGACGGTGGATTTTCCACTTGCCTATCCCCTTTTTCTTGCCGGAATTTCAGCCGTATCCGGACTTGATCCGCTGCAATTTGCACCGGTGCTCAATGGCATCCTGTTTGGCATACTGCTGTATATCAGCGGCAGCCTGATGAACGGTTTTTTCAGGACAGGAGGCTGGTACAAGAGAATTCTGCTGACCGCTCTTTGGATGAGCCCGGCCCTGCAGGAAGTCTATTCCATGCTCTGGTCGGAAACGCTTTTCCTTCCCGAAATCCTGTTGTTCATCATTTGCTTGTCTAACTACCTGCGACAACCGGGGAGGATCTGGTGGTTAGCAACCGTCGTCATTTGTGCACTTGCCTGTGTAACACGCTATGCGGGCATTTTTATGATACCTGTAGGATGCATTTTCATTTTTGCCGCATCGGACTGGCGCAGACCCGGGTTTTTCAGAGCCGTTTTTTTTGGATTTTTTTCTGCCCTGCCCTTTCTGATAAATATTTTCCGGAACCAGATCCTCACCGGAACGGCAACGGGACTCCGTCCTCCCAATAATGCGGGTATAGGAAGGATCATGGAAAATATGGGTGCGGTCATCAGTGACTGGCTGATGATCACTTATCATCCGGTAGTGGAAATTGTGTTGGCCCTCACCGCCGTCCTCATATTTATCGTTGCGGGGTTTGTCACTTACCGGAGAGACAGGAAAAGCCTCGAATGTATTGTTGCCCTGACAGGTCTTTTCTATGTTCTTTTCATGACCGGTACCGCCCTTTTTACACGTTACGAACCTTTTTCAAACCGGTTGCTTTCGCCTCTGTATGTATTGCTTCTCTGGAGCGCGAGCGCGGGAATTCCTTCCTGGCTGGAAAAGAGAACGCCGGCCTGGAGAATGGGATCGGGTCTGTTGTTGCTCACATGCACGGCGGTTTTTCTGCATTCTGCGTTAAAGGCAGACTATGAATTTTATGACGGCGTTAAAGATGCCGGTATACCCGGGTATACCGAAGACCCTTTTGTGAACGAAGAGGTCACGCAATGGGTCATTGAAAATAAAAACAATTTTGACCCTCAGGTTCCCATATATTCCAATGCAGGAGATGCCGTATATTTTGTGACGGGCTTAACGGCGCGCCAGCTGCCCTTCACCGATTTTCCGGAACGGGTACAACAATTTTTAAAAGAAAAAAGCTTTTATCTTATCTGGTTCGAGGATCCTGCGAACCTGCAGATGCCTTCCCTGGATTTCCTGCTGTCGCACAAATCCTTCCGTGTAGTAAAAAAATTGAATGACGGAATCGTGTTGGCTACTACTCCAGCACCCTGAGCCATATATTCCGAAAGCTGATGGGTTCACTGGGATCGCCATGCGCCTGCAGTTTGATCGGCGCGGCACCATGAGATTTGTAGTACGGTGCTCCGATATACTGAGTGAGGCCTTTCACGATATAGTCATTCTGCACAAGCACGCCATTCAGGAAGGCCGTCACTTTGCCCGGAGTATCCAGCGTTCCGTCTTCTTTGAAACGGGGGGCTGTCCAGACTACTTCATAAACCTGCCATTCGCCCGGTTTGCGGGAAGGATTGGCCAGCGGAATTCCCTGTTTATAAATGCTGCCCACCTGACCGTTTACGTAGGTAGTGTTATTATAGTTGTCAAGTACCTGCAGTTCGTAGCCCACGTCGTGGCCACTGTCGGAAATACAGGCCAGAAAGATCCCGCTGTTCCCGCGGGACTGACCTGAGCCCGTAATATTTTCAGGTATTCTGAATTCCAGATGCAGCTGATAATTTTTGAAGCGCTGGCGGGTAAGGATGCCGGCCGCCTTTTTATCAACGGTCATGATATGATCATGTACTTTCCATCCCGCGGCTTTTGTGGAATCACCACCTTCTGCTCTCCAGAGGTCCAGGTTTTTTCCATCAAAAAGTACGATGGCATCTGAAGGGGGTTCGGCATCCGTTTTTCCGGGTGTTACGATGGGGGGAACGGGAGAATATACTTCAGTGGGCTTAGCTTTTTCCGCATTCTCGCGGTCTCTTTTTTCTTTTTCCGCTTTTTCGGCAGCGGTCTGGGCTCCTGCTAAATGAAATGAAAGCGACAGGATGACCAACAGGGCGAGGATTTTTTTCACAGAGCTCATGGCTTTACTTGGCATATTCGTTTTTTAGAAGGACCAAGATAATAAAAAACGATGGAAGGAAAAGTAGGAAGAAAGTATGTTTACTGTTCGATCTGGACCTCGTGTGCATATTCACGGCGGAGAGAATCTTTGATATGTATGGTATCTTTCGCCAGGGCGGGAAACTGGAAATACAATTTGAAAAGTGTGGAGTCCTTCTGGTATAAATGTATTTTAAGATCAAAGCCCAGAAGCTGGTTGTAGCGTTTCAGTGCGCGGTATTTATTATCAGTAGCCAGGATAATGAATTTGTAGGTGGCCGCGCCGGTATCTTCACCGGAAGCTTTTTTGGTAACAGTATTCAGTGCCTGCAGGGAATCGATATTGGATTTTGTCGTCGCTGTATCGGCGGCCGGAGCCACCGCTTCCTGAACTGCCTGGTTTTGTTCGGCCGGTTCCTTATTGTAATTTTTAGCAATCCACCAGCCCCCGAATCCAACAATGACCAGCGCACAAAGGATGCCTGCAATGCGTAAACCCTGACCGCCGCCCGCGGGCCGGGACGGGGATTCGGACTTTACTTCCGCAGCGGGCTGTTTTTTTCTGCCGGCTTCCGCATGTCCATGCTCGCGGATGACGGCGTATTCGCCCGGAGCAAAATCAAAACCCGTAGACTTGTTTCTGGTAATCGTACCTATGCCTTCAAGATAAAATGGCTTTCCGATATTGAGCATCTCTGTTCCCAGGTTCAGATAAGAATCGAGGTCGGAGATTGCCAAAGGTCTGATCTTTCCGGTCTGCTCACAGATAAAGGAAATCAGTTCTTTGTCGGCCGCGGCTATATTTGCGTTTTGAAACTGTACGGCATTTGGCATGGAATGCAGCGTCCGGTCGTGTTCATCCGGCAGGATAACCGACTTATCAAGCGTAAACGTACCCAGACCGGGCAGGGACATCTTCCGGTTTTTATACAGGTACTGTACGAGCAACTGAGGGATCTTCAAAGCCAATGGATTTGGTTTTAAAAGTAATTAACCAACGCAAATACAGTTAATTAATTATCTGAAAATTAAAATAAAATATTGAAAACTAATCAAATACCCATCGAAACCTCTATTTTTTGTCAATATTTTAAACTCCCGGCTCCCAGAAACCTCACCTCATATGCTGACTAAGGAAGAAGAGGCTTTTTTGATCTATTGGGAAAATAACCGCGAAAAGCAGCGCAAGACATACCGTCAGTTCCTTCTGGGGATTCCTATTGCCCTGCTGTTTGTACTGCCTATTGCTGTTAATTTCTTTGCCGGCTGGTATAAAAGAGCCGATATGGTTCGAGGTGGCCAGGAGTTCAATCCGGGTGTTTTACTGGCAGCACTCCTGATCATAACCGGGTTTATTGCGATTTTTTCACGGCGCTTTCGCTGGGATCAGAATGAACAGCGTTACAGGGAGCTCTTGGCAAAAAAGAAAAGACAGCCAGATCCGGAAAAAAATGACGGTGGTGCAGCGATTGGTTAACGTCTGCTGTCTTTTTATGCAAGGCTGACATTTTTTTATACCAAGTGCCGTAACCACGCACTACCTGCTAAACCGACCCTGGACAGATGTTCAGGGTTTTTTATCTTACATTGGGCCAAAATATTTTCTTGCCGTACGAACCTATATCGGCTTTTGATATCTTCAAAATCGGAATCGGCCCATCCAGCTCTCATACCCTTGGTCCATGGCGCGCAGCGCAGGCATTTGTCCGGTCGTTGAAGGACAGGGGATTAACATCAGACTTAAAAAACCTGGAAGTACTCCTTTACGGATCACTTGCCAAAACAGGCAGGGGTCACGGAACGGATATCGCGATACTTCTGGGTCTGGCAGGATTTGACCCTGTAGAAATAGATTCGGCCGCTATTCCAGGGATCCTTGAGCATATACGCACCCATCACAGCCTTAAACCCGGACTGGATTTGAAATTTGATCCCGCTGCTTCCATCCGGTTCCTGACTACCGAGTCCCTGCCCTATCATCCCAATGCGATGAGTTTTCTGGCAGATTTCGAGGGTCATGAGGCGGTTTGCGAAACATATTATTCCGTCGGCGGTGGATTTATCGAACAGGAAAAAACAGAGAAATCGCAGAAACAGCAGGTAGAACTTCCATTTCCCATAGATACCGCGGCCAATCTGCTGCACTGGTGTATGAAAACAGGAATGTCTATTCATGAAGTGGTGCTGGAGAATGAACTCATCTGGAAAACAGAGCCACAAATAAGGAAAGGACTGAGAGATATCTGGAAGGTGATGCGTGAATGCATGTATCTGGGTGCACATACAGCGGGCGTATTACCCGGAGGACTAGGGGTAAAGCGGCGTGCCATGGCACTCAATCAGAAACTTCTGAAAGGCCGCAATTATGAAGGATATCAAGGATGGATTCAGGCCATTCGTGCCGGAGGGCGCGATTTCCCCTATATACTTGACTGGGTCAGTTGCTTTGCCCTTGGTGTGAATGAACAAAACGCTTCTTTCGGAAAAGTGGTGACTGCACCCACCAACGGCGCGGCAGGGGTTATTCCCGCCGTACTGCATTATTTTATCTGTTTTACGGATGAATATCGTGAGGAAAAAATTGACAGCTTTCTGTTGACTGCTGCCGAGATCGGTTCCATATTTAAAAAAGGAGCAACGCTTTCCGCCGCGATGGGAGGATGCCAGGCTGAGATTGGAGTTTCTTCGGCAATGGCCGCCGGTGCATTAACGGAATCCCTTGGCGGCACACAAAGGCAGGCGCTCATGGCGGCGGAAATTGCCATGGAACATCACCTGGGTCTTACCTGCGATCCCATCGGCGGGCTCGTACAGGTTCCCTGTATAGAACGCAATACCATGGGCGCAATTAAAGCTATAACGGCTTCACAGTTGGCGCTTCAAAGCATGCCTGATTTTGCAAAAGTTTCACTTGATTCCGTAATCCGCACCATGTGGGATACCGCACTGGACATGAACAGCAAATACAAGGAAACTTCAGAAGGCGGGCTTGCCGTGCATATTCCCCTGAGCCTGCCTGAGTGTTAAGATCAATGAGAAAGATTATTTAGCAGTATTTCTGTCAGTCATTTTCACCGGGCATGATAAGGATAATTCATGATCGCGAAACGTTCTAAACTCTTTTATTCACCCGTTCATTTTTTATATTTACAATTCCGGCAATGGCCATTCCGGACCTTATAATTAATACATCGATGTATACGGTGCAAAAAGAATTTAAGCCCGGCACGGAAATCCGTCCGGCAGCTGAAAATGAAATCGGGACAATCCGCAAACTGGCAGAAAAAATCTTTCCCCCTACGTATCAGTCCATCGTACCGGCGGGACAGGTGGATTATATGATGGAAATGATGTACAGTACATCCAACCTGGCATCCCAGATGGAGAAAGGCCAGCAGTTTCTCATACTTTATCATGCCGGACAACCTGCAGGTTTTGCATCTTATTCAGCTCTGGACAGGACAGACGATTTCAGGCTAAATAAAATTTATCTCGACTATGACCAGCAGGGCCAGGGATTAGGCCGTATTCTTTTGTTTGAAGTTATCCGGCGTGTACGGGAGGCTGGTGGAAAAAAACTGTTGCTCAATGTGAACAAACACAATATGGCAGCGGGATTTTACCGCAATCTCGGATTCACCATTTTAAAGGAAGAGATGCTCGATATCGGTGGCGGCTATTTTATGGATGATTTTATTATGCAGCTGGATTTGACATCCCCGTAATTTCACTCATTACCCATCGCTGCCTGTTTCATCCTGTGGGCCTGCTCCTTCCCTACCCATTTCTCTATTCCTTTTTCCATGCCATAGATCACGGGAGTAAGGGCAATCGCCATGATAAATTTATAAGTGTAGTTTACCAGTCCGATTGCCAGGATCTGTTGCCAGCTGAATCTTCCGGCAAAAGCAATAAACAATACAATGTAACTGTCCACCAACTGTGAGACCACGGTGGATCCCGTGGCCCGGAGCCAGATGTGTTTTTCTCCGGTAACTCTTTTTATCCGGTGAAATATAGTTACATCCACTACCTGACTTACCAGGAAGGCAATCAGACTGCCTACTATGATGCGCATACCCTGGCCAAAGACACCACTGAACGCAGCCTGCATGTCCGGCACTCCGCCTGAAGCGTTGCTGCCAATCCAGAATCCGGCCGGTGCGGTGTGAATAGCCATAAAAAACATCAGAAAGGCATAGGAAATCAGAGAAACGGCTATATATGAAATACGCCGTATAGCCTTAGGACCGTAATATTCATTTACAATATCTGTCATCACAAATTCCAGCGGCCAGAGAAGCACGCCACAGGTGAGACTGAAAGAAAGTCCCGACTGGCCAAAAAGGGTAAACGAAAAAGGTTTGAAGCCAAGCGTATGTTCAAGAGAAAAAATTTTTCCTCCGATGCATTCGGCGATCAGTGCATTGGAAACAAAAAAAGCCGTAAAAAAAATAAACAGGCTTGTGGGTTTGTCATCCAGAATTTTCCTGATCATTTAGGCAAGATTAAAAGCGTGATTTGAATTACCAGAAAAAGCGCGTTGGCATACAACAGGAAACGCGGGATCTCCCGCAATGGTTTTTTTCTCAGCAGAACCACGGCCACAGAGATATTGACGACGACATTAAGTAAAATGGAAAGAACAAAACCCATGGCGATGATCAGTGAAGCAAGGCCCGGAGAAACAGGATCCCTGATCAGGAGCAGCACCAGGGATATGAGAAAACAAATGTTGCAAATAAATGCCGAACGGCTTAGCACCCTTAACAAAGCCATAGTTCAAAAATCTAAAATTCTGATCAAAATAGCATTATTTTGCCTGATTAACCGGTTTCACTGTATGAAGGCAATAAACAAGGGTAAGATATATCAACACCTCATCGCTATTGCTGTTTTTCTGATCGTCTCCATCCTTTTCAACAAACCCACTTTAGAAGGGAAGAAAATCCGCCAGGCCGATGTGCAGGGTTATGCCGGCATGGCGCAGCAGTCCAAAGAATTTAAAGAGAAATACGGTCATTACCCGTTGTGGACAGAATCCATGTTTGGCGGTATGCCTGGTTATACCATCGGCATTGAAGGCACCAGCGCGGCCAACCAGGGCATTTTATTTATTAATAAGCTGCTGGGGCTGACCAATGATTCCGTCAAGCCCATCAGCTTTTTCTTCCTTGCCTGCATATGTTTTTATTTTCTTGCACAGGTGCTCAGTATCAACCTGGTCATTTCCCTGCTGGGATCCATCGGCTTTGCTTTTTCAACCTTCAATCCCATTCTGGTTTCTGCGGGTCATGAGACAGAACTTATCGCCATCGGATTTATGCCGGCGGTAATTGCTTCAGTATTGCTGATCCTGAAAAAAAGATACCTCACGGGCACCGCATTGTTAACACTGTTTTTTGCATTGCAGGTCAGCTGGCAGCATTTACAGGTGGTTTACTATACCTGTCTCATGATTGGCATCATCGGCATCGTTTATCTTATACCATGCGGGACAGCAATCAATCTGCGACACCTGTTGTTATCAGTTGGACTCATCGGACTATCGCTGGCCGCCGGTCCCATGACCATCGCATACACCCTGCTGCCTACACGCGAATATGCAGCGGAAACTATGCGCGGCGGAAAGTCGCAGCTTACTTCGAAAGATGCAAAAAATAAAACGAAGGGCGGACTGGACAAAGAATACGCATTCCGCTGGAGTTATGGCATTGGTGAAACCCTTACCTTATTCGTTCCCGGTATGCAGGGAGGCGGATCGGCGGGAAAGGAAATTTCAGGAAGTTCCAAATTTGCAGACAAGCTGATGGAAGCCGGATTTCCTGAAGAAAATGCATTTGCATATGCCAATGCTGTTTCCTACTGGGGAGACCAGCCTGGCACGTCCGGACCGGTTTACCTGGGTGCGGTGCTCTGCTTTTTATTTATCCTTGGCATGGTGTACGTAAAAAGCTGGCATAAATGGTGGATACTTGCCATTTGTATTGCCGGTGTCGTGCTTGCCTGGGGACGAAACCTGTCGGCCTTAAATTATTTCCTCTTTGACCACCTGCCCTTCTACAGTAAATTCCGCGCACCTTCCATGTCGCTGATCATGCCCCAGCTTGGCGTTGCCTTGCTGGCAGCACTTGGCCTGCAACAATTCGTCGATTCGACAGAGAAAAAAGACGTGCTTTTAAAAAAATTCAAATCTGTACTGTATGTTTCCGGCGGACTGGTTGTGCTCAGTCTCCTGATATATTTTATGAGCGATTTTAAAGGAGGTTCCGATAATCAGATAAGGCAGAATTTCACCTCCAGCCTTTCGCGCCAGATAGCACAGGGCAAACAACCCACGCCGGAAATGGAACAACAGGCCAGCCAGGTAGTCGGCGGATGGATTTCCGCGCTGCATGACGACAGGCGTGGTATATTTCAGGCCGATCTTTTACGCAGCCTGATATTCGTCGCACTTGCTGCAGGTCTTTGCTGGTTTTACCTGAAGGATAAAATCAAAACACCGGTACTGGTTGCGGGGCTGCTATTGCTAAGTTCATATGACCTGCTGGCGGAAGGGAAAAAATACCTTGGAGAAGATAACTACACGGATGCGGATAATATCGATGCGGCTTTTACCATGAATGATGCGGACAGAATAATCCAGGCAGATAAGGAAAAGAATTTCCGCGTATTTGATATTGCAGGCGGCGATCCCTTCCAGGATTCCCGTATCTCCTATTATTTCAATTCTGTAGGTGGTTATCATCCCGCCAAACTGGGACTCTATAACGATTTAATAGAACACCAGCTTTTGAAGGGTAATCAGTCGGTCTATAATATGCTGAATACAAAATATTTTATTCAGAAAGGACCTGATGGAAAACCTGTTGCTGTTCCTAACGCCCAGGCTTTCGGGCCCTGCTGGCTGGTATCCGGGATTCGTTTTGTTTCGAATGCAGACGAGGAAATGGCTGCATTGGACAGTACCAACCTGCGGGATACAGTCGTTGTGGAGAATTCCTATAAAAACCTTATCTCTTTCATGCCGGTTGCCGACAGCAGTGCGACTATTAAACTGATTGAAAATCTCAACGATAAAATCACTTATCAGTTTAAGGCCAAAACCAACCAGTTCGCCGTATTCAGCGAAGTGTATTACGACAAGGGCTGGGATGCGTTTATTGATGGTAAGCCTGCACCTTACTGCCGTGTAAATTATGTGCTGAGGGGAATGGCCGTACCCGCCGGAGACCATACAATAGAATTCAGATTCGAACCACATTCATATCTGGTTGGAAACACCATCAGTACCTGGGCATCGCTGCTAACCTATCTTCTCCTTATCGGAGCCATATTGCAGTGGGCTGGCGTAATAAGGGTCGACCCGAAGGAAGACCTTCCCTCCATCACCTAAAGCCGGTATCCTGCATGAACATCATCTCCCTGGTATCCTATCCTTTTCTTCCCGCCAGGACAGGAGGGCAAAAGGGGATCGCACTTTTTTATAAATATTTTTCGGCTTATCATGCGGTAACCTGCGTTACTACGAAAAAAAATAAACCGGGCGATGCAAGTGGCTACGAAGTCCTGAATATTCTCAGCGATTCCAGGCTTCGATATATCAATCCCTTTCTTTTTTTTTCTCTTCGTAAACTGATCAGGAAAAAGAAAGCCTCGCATCTTATTCTTGAGCACCCTTATTTTGGATGGCTTGGCATCCTGTTGAAAATGAGTACCGGAGTTAAACTGGTTGTCCATTCCCATAATATCGAAGGAAACAGATGGAAAACACTGGGGAAATGGTGGTGGAAGATTTTATGGTCATATGAGAAAATGACCCACCGGCATGCAGATTTCAATTTTTTTATTCAGGATGAAGACAGGAAATACGCCATTGAGGCCTTCGGACTCCGGCCCGACAAATGCCTTACGGTAAGTTTTGGTACGGAGATTTCGGGGCCGGAATCATCAGACAGTCAGGCCGGGGCTACGCGCATGCTGCGTCAGCAGTTTAGGATCGCCGATGAAAGACCCATCCTGTTGTTTAACGGTGCGTTTCAATATACGCCCAACAGAGAGGCACTGGGAAACCTGCTCTACCGTGTCAACCCCGTTTTACAAAAGCGCAATTTTCATTACCGGTTACTGATTATCGGCATTGATATTCCGGCAGCCATTGCAGAAGCGGAAATTCCGGATGTACAGGTTGTGGGGTATGCAGAGGACCTCGGACTTTTTCTTCATGGCAGCCAGGTGTTTCTAAATCCGGTTGTTACGGGAGGCGGGATAAAAACCAAACTGGTGGAAGCCATTGCGCATAACCTGACGGCCGTGTCGTCGGAAAGCGGTGCCGTTGGAGTCGACCCGGCACTTTGCAATGGTAAGTTGTTGATCTGCCGGGATAATGACTGGGAAGCATTTGCCGAAGCGATTGTAAAGGCTTCAGGACTGAGATCTTTCACACCGCCCTCGTTTTATGAACATTTTTATTGGGCAAATATCACCGGCCGGGCCGCGCGTTTTATTGAAGGGCATTCCTTAAAATGAAAAACCTCCCGCAGGGGGAGGTTTAATTCGTTTCGGCAGAGCTTTTACCATTTGTCCACTTCTTCGAGATGATCAGTTCCGGATGAAGCCGGGGCAGAAGTGTTTTGCACCGTTTCATTTTTAATTTCTGGTTCAACAACCTGAACCACGGGATCCATCGGAGCGGAAGGCAGCTCCAGGTGTTCATGTGCCTCACCATTCTCAGGGACCTGGTCATGGTTAAAGGCGTCGAAATCAAAATCAGGCATCAGGTCAGTTTTTACATAATCGACCGCTTCTGTCAGGGCTTTGATAAACTTGTTAAAATCTTCTTTGTAAAGAAAAATTTTGTGTCTGTCGTACCCGTCTTCGTTGAATTTTTTGCGGCTTTCTGTAATCGTTAAATAATAATCGTTGCTGCGCGTTGCCCTGACGTCAAAAAAATAAGTCCTTCGTTTTCCGGCCCTGATCCTCTTGCTGTAAACACTCTCCATTCTTTTGTCATTGTTCTCGTAAGCCACGTTTATTGTTTTAAGTAATTAAAATGAGCAAACCCCTACAAATATAATATTGTTCTGGAACTGGCAAAAAATTCCCCAATTTGTTCTGGCACGCGTATTTATACGTAAACCCCCGTCAGTCACGGGTTTGCACTTCCTCGCCGTTTTGTTGTTGCTGTTGTTGCTCGTACAAGCGACTGTAGTGGCCGTTCCTGGCGAGTAGTTCCTCATGCGTGCCTGTTTCAACCATTTTTCCTTGATCCAGGACAATGATCCGATCAAATTCAAACAACGAGAAGATGCGATGGGTAATAATGAAAGCCGTTTTATTCTGCAGGTAGTGATAAAGATTGGTAATGATTTCCTTTTCAGTCCGGGCATCCACGGCGCTCAGGCAGTCGTCGAAAACGACGATCTCATGATTTCCCGCAAGGGCTCTTGCGATGGAAATCCTTTGTTTCTGTCCTCCGCTCAGGGTAACGCCCCGCTCCCCGATCATTGTTTCATATCCCTGGCCGAACTGGGAAATTTCTCCGTCCACGCTGGCATATTCAGCTGCCTTTTTCGCGATTTCCTGGTCTTTTGAATCCATGCCAAAGAGAATATTTCCACTGACGGTGTCACTGAAGAGAAATACGTCCTGCGGTACATACCCGATCTGGTTTCTGAAGTCTTCCAGCTCTAGGTTCCTTATATCAACGCCATCCATACGGATTGATCCATACGTAGGATCATAGTATCGGAGCAACAGTTGGGCAAGCGTGGTTTTGCCGCTGCCCGTTCTGCCGATGACGGCTATTTTCTCGCCCTTTTTTACTTCCAGCGAAAAATTTCTGATGGCCTGAATACCTGTTTGCCTGTAATTAAAATCCACGTGGTCAAAGACGATATGACCGCTGAGTTTTTGCTTGACAGGTTGTGGTCTGTTGAGAATGACCGGACGGGTTTCGAGAAACTCATTCAGACGTTTTTGCGATGCCGAAGCGCGCTGGATCATACTGGCTACCCAGCCAATCGCGCTGACCGGGAACGTGAGCATGGTGATATAAATAACGAATTCAGCGATCGTTCCAAGGTCGGTCTGGTGCGTTCCGTTGAGCACATACATACCTCCGATCATAATCGTCAGCAGAGTGCTTAGTCCGATGATCAGGCCCATGGAAGGAAAATAAATAGCCTCCACCCTGGCCAGTCCGATCGCATTTTTCCGGTACTCTTCACTGTTATGTTCAAAAAAGTGCAGCATGGATGATTCCTGCACGAAGGATTTGATTACGCGGATGCCGCTGTAAGATTCCTGCGCATTCGTGGTCAGCTTGCTCAGGAGAGCCTGGATTCTTTCGCTTTTTCTGTGGATGAGGTTATTGACGTAGTAGATGGTGAGTGCAAGGACCGGGAGGGGTGCGAGCACATACAGGGTAAGCAGGGCATCTTTGCGGATCATAAAATAAAGACTGAATCCGATAGTAGCCAGCAGATTCCCAAGGTACATGATGGCGGGTCCGGTGTACATACGTACACGGCTTACGTCTTCCGCCATCCGGCTCATGAGGTCGCCCGTACTGTGAGATTTGTAAAAAGAAGTGTCCAGTAACTGGTAGTGGCTGTAGATTTCATTTTTCTGATCGAATTCGATATGCCGGCTCATCACGATCAGGGTCTGACGCATGAAGAACATGAAGATGCCTCCCAGGATAGCCAGCACCAGCAGGGTGATGCCCGAGAGGGCGACTTTTTTTCCAAAACTCTGCCGGCCTTCATTCAGTGCCCGGATGTATTTCTTTACCAGGATATCGTAGTTCGCGGTATCGGCTTGCCGGCGGGATTTTTCGATTGCCGTAGCAGGTTGGACCGCATGACCGGCGGCTCCCTGCGAAAGCTCTCTTTCCACCGAATTGACCACATAGCCCGTAACCTGAGGAGAAAGGATCCGGAAATAATTCGAAAGCAGGACAAAGGCCAGGCCCAGGAGAAGTCTCCATTTGTATTTCCAGAAATATTTGTTGACGGCCTTTAAGTATCTCAATCGCTACGGATTTGCGGATGCTAATTTACGCCAATGGCTTCAGAACGAACGGATGGGTTCGTTTAATAAAAAAGCCTCCGGACTGTATTCCGGAGGCTTTGAAAGAATAGGGTGATAATATCAGATAACTGCTTCTTTTTCTGTAACACCATTGCTGGTAGTAACCAAAAGGTGTCCCTGGAGATATTTTTCGGCGTGCTGACTTGCATCCAGACCAGCTTCTTCTTCTTCTCTCGTAACACGAAGCGGAAGGATGTAGTTGATGAATTTGAAGATCAGCCAGGAAGTAATAAAACTGAACGGCACTACGATCAGCAGCGCTTTCACCTGTGTCCAGAAGAAAGAGAAATTGCCGTAGAACCAGCCGTCGTTACCGGCAGCATTCACTGTTTTGGTAGCGAAGATCCCGGTCATCAGCATGCCCACCATGCCACCGATACCATGACAGGGGAATACGTCGAGGGTATCATCGAGTTTGGTTTTGGAGCGGTAGTATACAGCCATATTGGAAATGATGGCGGCAACGACTCCGATAAAGATACTTTGCGGGATGGCGACAAAACCCGCAGCCGGCGTGATGGCAACCAGGCCTACCACGGCACCGATACAAAATCCGAGTACGGAAGGTTTCTTCCCTTTGATTACGTCAAAGAACATCCAGGACAGGCCGGCGGCAGCGGCTGCGGTATTGGTGGTGGCAAAAGCAGATACTGAGAGGCTGTTGGCAGCGCCTGCAGATCCTGCGTTAAATCCAAACCATCCGAACCACAGCAGACCCGTTCCAATCAATACGTAGGGAATATTGGCAGGAGGAATTTCGAGATGCTCTATATGGCTTCTGCGTTGTTTGAGCACCATGGCTCCGGCCAGTGCAGCGCAACCCGCGGAGATATGGACCACCGTACCGCCGGCAAAGTCCAAAGCACCCATCTTGGCCAGGATGCCGTCCGGATGCCAGCTCCAGTGTGCCAGTGGTGCATAGACCAGCATGCTGAACAGCGCTATAAACAACACATAAGAAGTAAATTTAATACGTTCTGCCACCGCACCCACCACCAGACCTGGTGTGATGATGGCAAACATCAGTTGAAACAAGGCAAACAGGGTCAGCGGAACGGTCGGCATAAGACTCCATGGAGCCCCTGAATTTACACCCTTAAACATGAAATGGGTGGAAGGGTTTCCTATGAGTCCGTTTACACTCTGGCCGAAGCACAGGCTGTACCCGACCACAAGCCAGAGAATACTTACCACCCCGGCGGCGATAAGGCTTTTGATCATGGTAGAGATTACATTTTTCCGGTTTACCATGCCCCCGTAAAAGAAAGCAAGACCAGGGGTCATTAAGAATACCAGGGCAGTGGCAACAATCATCCAGGCTACATCTGCTCCGTTATATTTTCCCTCGTCGAAATTATTTAACGACGGGACAAAAAGCGCAAGGATGGAAAATACAACCAGGATCAGGAATGGGGCTACTTGTTTTAATGAGAGTTTGTTCATACTGAAGATAGTTTTTAGGAAAAAAAATATTATCTCGGACGATTCTCAACGGAAAAGTAGAACAAAATCCAATTAAAAAGATATATAGAAATAAAATTAATATGTAGTATTTCTATTTTTAAAACTTTAGTTAAAAAAATTTTTTTATATGTCCCTGTTTTTTGGGCTGTTTTCATGACAATCAAGGGTCTTATTGAAATTCGTCAAATGAAGATAAATAAAAATATAAGGCTATAAGCCATGATTATGCCTATGGATTGAAAAAATAAACAGATATATTTTTCTGTTATGTAAAAGGCTTACTAACGGGAATCAATACAGGAAACCGGCAGGATCAGATATTTCCCTTTTTCAGTTCCGCCACGGCATGGTCGGCTGCCCGCGCGGTGAAAGCCATAAACGTGAGTGAAGGATTTTGTGTACTGGTGGATACCATGGCGGCACCATCTGTAACAAATACATTGGGGCAGAGATGGAACTGGTTATATTTATTTAACAGCGACGTTTTCGGATCCTTCCCCATGCGGCACCCTCCCATTTCGTGAATATCAAGACCGGGTGCCTGACGGCTGTCCCTGGTTTCTAACCCGGTTACACCTGCTGTAGTAAGCATTTCAGAAGTCTGTTCCAGAAAATCCTTAAGCGATTTGACATCGTTATCGTCATAATCCACCGATACCACAAGCTCAGGAATTCCCCAGGCATCTGTCCTGTCCTTGCTTAACCTGACATGATTGGTATTCTTAGGAATGGTCTCTCCCTGCATCATTGCAAAAACAGTCCACGGGCCGGCCTCTGATAGATTTTCCTTGAAACCGGCACCAACCGGATCGCCCCCGGGAGGCAGATTTCCCTGCATCCGGTTTGCGCTGAAAAACATCATGTATCCCCTCAGGAAGTCCATCTCCTGTTTATGGACATTGCGGAAATTCGGCATCATGGGCTGTGTGGGCCTTCTGCCATAATAGTATTTGTCCATCGGCCCGTCGTAAGAACCGGAAACAGATCCGCGGTAATTGTGGAAGCAGACGAATTTTCCCAGCAGGCCATTGTCGTTACAGAAACCATCGGGAAAACGGTTCGACTTTGAATTCAGCAGGATTAAATTGGAATTAAGGGTGGCGGCATTTACAAAAATTACCCTTGCAAAATATTCCGTCTCCTGCCTGGTAAGGGTGTCAATAACGCGAACTCCGGTCGCCTTTTTTTTCTTTTCATCATAGATCAGCGAGTGTACAACACTGTTTGGCCTTATGGTCAGATTGCCCGTTTTCTGGGCCCACGGCAGGGTGCTGGAATTTGAACTGAAATAACCGCCGAAAGGGCAACCTCTTTCGCAAAGGCTTCTAGCCTGACAGGGATTTCTTCCCTGCTGAATATGAATTTCCCGGGGTTTGGTCAGGTGTGCGCACCGGCCCTGCACCACATGCCGGTCTTTGTAATGTGTATTTATCCTGGAGCTTATTTCAGCTTCTACACAATTCATCTCCCAGGCCGGCAGGAAATCACCATCGGGCAGGGTATCCAACCCGTCATAATTACCACTGATACCGGCAAATTTCTCCACATGCGTATACCAGGGAGCGATCTCTTCGTAGGATACGGGCCATTCCACTGCAAAACCATCCCTGCCCGGCCCTTCGAAATCATATTTACTCCAGCGCTGGGTTTGTCTCGCCCATAAAAGGGACTTGCCGCCTACCTGGTACCCCCGGATCCAGTCGAACGGTTTTTCCTGGACATAAGGATGTTCCTGATCCTTTACAAAAAAATGCTGTGAAGTTTCATTAAATGCATAACACCGGCTTACTACCGGGTTATTTTCGGTTACAGCTGCGGGTAGTTTTTCATGATGGAGAAAATCCCATGGGTTCAGGGTAGCGGTCGGATAATCTTTCAGGTGAATCACATTTCTCCCCCGTTCAATGACAAGTGTTTTTAAACCCTGTTCACAAAGCTCCTTCGCGGCCCATCCTCCGCTTATTCCGGAGCCGATTACGATGGCGTCATAAGAATTTTCCGACCGGGCTTTCCCATTCACACCTGCTGTATCACCTGGCATATTGCAATTTTTTGATATGACAAATCAACCAACAACTTATAAATTTTATAGGAATAATTTTTATAATCCTTCAAATAAACTTATCTATGCAACAGGAACCTAATCTTCCCCGAGGCCATGTCCCGAATTGTACTCTGCGTCGATGATGATCCGGACGACCGTGAACTGATCAGGAATGCCATTTTCAAGGTGGACCCGTCCTATACCGTGGTGTATGCCACCAATGGTAAAGAGGCCCTGCAATACCTCAGCCTGCAGGATGGGAAAGACCTTCCCTGCCTCGTGATCCTGGACATCAATATGCCGGTAATGGATGGCAAGCAGACCCTCATCGAAATCAAAAAGATCAAGAAACTCAACGACGTTCCCATCGTAATTTTTACCACTTCCAACCATCCGGCTGATTTTCATTTCTGTGAGAAATACGGAGTTGAACTGGTGACCAAACCGGCTAACTTCCGGCAGATCACCGAAGAAGCGCAGAGACTGCTCCAGCATTGTGCCAACTGATCCCTTAGCACACGATTTGCACAGGGTTGGTTAAAGTCTATGGCCTTAAAAGAATACAAGAAGAAAAGGACCTTCGGAAAAACGCCGGAGCCCACGGGCGGCAAGCCCTCAGCGAAAACCCTTCATTTTGTAGTACAGAAACACGATGCCACACGGCTTCATTACGATTTCCGGCTGGAAATGCAGGGTGTGCTTAAAAGCTGGGCCGTTCCAAAGGGTCCTTCGATGAATCCGGAGGACCGCCGCCTCGCCATGATGGTGGAAGACCATCCCTACGATTATAAGGATTTCGAAGGCATCATCCCGGAGGGAAACTATGGTGCCGGGACGGTTATTATCTGGGATCAGGGAACCTACGGGAGCCTGGAGGAAGAAGGCACGAAGGAGAAAGAAGAAAAGTCCCTGCTCCGGCAGCTCAAAGCCGGTTCACTGAAATTCAAACTAAACGGCACCAAACTCAAGGGTGAATTTGCGCTGGTGCATATTAAAAACCAGGATGAAAGCGGCAATGCCTGGCTGCTTATAAAACACCGGGACGAGTTCGCAAGCGCAGGCGATATCACCAAAAAAAGCAAATCCGTCGTTTCCGGTAAAACAATTGCCCAGATGGAAAAAAATGTTCATGCAGAACAATGGGTTTCTTCACCAAAGAAAAAAAGCAAATAGCCCACCCGATAACCGACGACATGGTGACCACAGCGGTCATTCCTTTCAGCCACTCATATAAAATGCTTCGTCGGGATTCCTAATCAGCCGGAGCTTTGCTACCTTTTCCTTATTAAATCAATGATATGTCTCTCATCCTGAGATCTGCAGTCGTATGTCTGTTGCTGGTTTCCTGTCAGCATCAGGAACAAAAAGAAAGCCCCGATTTTCTTACCGGCAATTTGGACAGTGCCGTAAGCCCTGCCAGTGATTTTTTTGAATACGCGAACGGAGGATGGATTAAATCCCATCCGATTCCTTCCGACCAGAGCTCCTGGGGAATCGGCTACCTCGTTCAGGAGGATATTTACCTGCGCCTGAAAGCGATCAACGAAAAAGCAGCCTCGCAAACCAACCCCCCCGGATCCATTGCCCAGAAAATCGGAGATTTCTGGTATAGCGGTATGGATACAACCGACATCGAGAAGCAGGGCCTGACTCCTCTCCTGCCCCAGCTTGACATCATCCGTAAAATTTCCACGAAAAAAGAATTCCTCAGCCAGTCCGCCGATTTCGGACGCATCGGTGTGGATCTGCTGATGGGAGACGGTATTTATCAGGATGAAAAAAAGAGCGATCAGATGGCGCTTCATCTTTCCCAGGGCGGCATCGGTCTGCCCGACAGAGACTACTACTTTAATACGGATGCTAAATCAGTGCAGGTCAGAAATGCGTACCAGCGCTATCTCTACCGTGCTTTCCGGATTCTCGGCCGGGACAGTGCGGCGGCCATGGCGTCAGCCAGCGGCGTTTTTCAACTTGAAACCCGGCTTGCCAAAGCATCCCGGAAGATTGAAAAGCTCAGGGATCCCGATTCCAATTATCACAAGTTCAGCCTGCAGGGTCTGCAAACGCTTTGTCCCGGAGTTGACTGGAAAGAATTCCTTAAAAAATCTGCGATTCCGCCCATAGATTCGGTAATTATCGGGCAGCCCGAGTTTTTTACGGCCCTCAATAGAGAGTTAAACAAATGGCCGCTGGATCTGGCGAAGGATTATCTTTCTTTTCATTTTCTGAATGCATTTGCTCCTTATCTCAGCAAAGAAATTTTTTACGCCCGGTTCGATTTTCGCAAAGCGCTTTCGGGTGTTGAAGTGCCCAAGCCCCGATGGAAGAGAGTGTTGGATACCGAGGAAGGTGTGATCGGGGAAGCACTGGGCCAGCTTTTTGTAAAAGAATATTTTACTGAAAAATCCAAGCAGCGCTATAGTGACCTCGTGGAAGCCATCCGCAGCGCCTACCGGGAACGAATTCAGAAACTCGACTGGATGAGCGACAGTACCAAACAAAAGGCACTGTACAAACTCAACCATATAACCAAGAAGGTCGGCTATCCGGACAAATGGAAAGATTTCAGTTCCCTCCTGATCGACCGGGGTCCCTATGTTCTTAACGTGCAGCGGGCAAACCTCTGGTGGTATAATTACCAGGTAAATAAACTGGGTAAGCCCGTCGACCGGACGGAATGGGACATGACGCCACAAACCTATAACGCCTACTATAATCCCAGCAACAATGAAATCGTTTTGCCTGCGGGAATATTTATCGTGCCGGGTAAGAAAGACGAAGAACTGGATGATGCATTTGTGTATGGATATGCCGCCGCTTCTACCATTGGGCACGAGATTACGCATGGCTTCGATGACCAGGGAAGAAAATTTGACGATCAGGGTAACCTGCGTGACTGGTGGCAACCTCAGGATGCCAAAAAATTCAATGCCGGGGCAATAAGAATTATCCGTCAGTTCAATGAATTCACGCCCGTAGATACGCTTCATGTCAATGGCGACGCCACACAGGGCGAAAATATCGCCGATCTCGGCGGCGTTCTGCTGGGGCTGGACGCTTTTTACAAGACAGATGTGTATAAAAAAGGAGAAAGAATCGGAGGCCTCACACCCCTGCAACGTTATTTCCTTGGCTATGCTTACAGCTGGATGTACAATGAAAGAACAGAATCACTGGCATCGCAACTCATGACAGACGTGCATGCACCTTCCAAAGAAAGAGTAAACGGACCGCTGGCCAATATCCCGGCTTTTTATGACGCGTTCCAGGTAAAACCCGGCGACAACATGTATCGTGCCGACAGCCTGCGGGTGAACATCTGGTAATTTTTATTAGGAATTATCCATAGCGAAAAACAAATCGCTCATCGTTCATAAAAAAAGACAATGATAAACCAACAGATCGGACAACTTGCGCTGGTGGTAAGAGATTATGACGAGGCGATCGAATATTTTACAGAAAAACTCGGATTCATCCTGAAAGAAAATACAAAGCTCAGTGAAACCAAACGGTGGGTTGTTGTAGCGCCTCCCGGTGAAGGAGGGGCTGACATGTTGCTGGCGAAAGCAGCCAGTGAAATCCAGGCGCAGGCCGTAGGGAACCAGACGGGCGGCCGGGTCTTTCTCTTTCTGTACACGGATGATTTTTCACGCGACTACAATAGATACCGCGACAAGGGTGTGCGTTTTGTGCGGGAGCCGCAAAAGGAAATCTATGGTACCGTAGCTGTTTTCGAAGATCTTTACGGGAACTACTGGGACCTGATTGAACGTTCCGTTTGACTTGTCCTGCAAACCCCAATCATTCACTTATTCATGTCATAAGAATATAAGGTCTTGACATGTTCAGATTGATCAAGGAAGTTGGAGTAAATTGGATACGGCTTTCATAAAAACCGGTCATGCCCGTTATCAATCGCCTGAATTATCCGGAAAGAATCATAACGGATCCGTTTCCCGGCCTCGCCGAAAGGATGGCGGCAGGAAAGGAGATCCGCACGCAGGTGGATCGTGAATCGCATGCCGAGACCGTTTCAGAAAATCATCGTCCGGATCCGGTGCAACTGCTGATCGACTCAAATGAAGGAAGGATTGAACAACTGGTTCCTATCCGGTACGGAAGGATGCTCCATTCCGCTTTTGCTTTTTTGCGCGGTTCGGCAGTTATCATGGCAGACGATCTTTCGAGGCTGCCCTGCAGTGGCATCTATGTTCAGTGTTGCGGAGATTGTCATCTCATGAATTTTGGAGGCTATGCCACGCCGGAAAGAAATCTGGTTTTCGATATCAATGACTTTGATGAAACGCTGCCTGCGCCGTTTGAATGGGATGTCAAGAGGCTGGCATCCAGTGTGGTCGTCGCCGGCCGTTACCGGGGCTTCAGCGATAAAGACAACCGCAAGGCCGCTTTATCCGCCGTTCAGATGTACACCCAAAAGATCAGGGAATTCGCTGCTATGAGACAGCTTGAAATCTGGTATAACCGGATCGATGAAGCAGCCGTAATTGAATTTTTTAAATCGGATAAAGACTTTGTTGCGCGCGTAAAAGAGTCCGGGCAGAAATCCCGGCTCAGAACGCATGAGTTCCTCTTTCCGAAAATTTCCCATGTAGACAACGGCCAAAGGAAAATCATAGACAGTCCGCCCCTGATTTATCATCCGCCGGATATGGATGACCTCCTGAAACACGCGCACACTTTCTTTGAAGATTATTTCGATACACTCAGCAACGACAAAAAATCCCTGCTCAACAGATTTCGCCTCGAAGACTTTGCCTGGAAAATTGTAGGCGTCGGCAGTGTCGGCACAAGATGCCTGATCGCATTGTTTTCGGGTGGTGAGGACGATGCCATCATTTTACAATTCAAAGAAGGAAGAAAGTCTGTGCTGGAACGCGCCGCGGGGCAATCGGAATTTAAAAATCACGGAGAGAGAATCGTCATCGGGCAGCAGCTTATGCAAACCATCAGCGATATTTTCCTTGGATGGTCGAAAACGCGTAATGGTGTAGACTTCTACGTTCGCCAGCTGCGGGATATGAAGTCGAGTGCCAATATTGATAATTTCAATCCCCGGATACTTACCAAATATTCCATGGCCTGCGGGTGGGCCCTTGCCAAGTCGCACGCCAAGGCCGGCAGGGCCCCTGAAATCACTGGATATATTGGAAAAACCGATGCCTTCGCCGGAGCCGTTACGGAATTTGCCCTGAGTTATGCCGACCGCACGGAGAAGGATTTTGAACTGTTACAGGCGGCTGAAAAGTCCGGCCGGATCACCGCAAATCATGAGCATTGAGTCCATTGAACTTAATAAACCACTGACAAATAAAACCCTGTGAGGATTTAATGATTTTTTATTACGAATAGCAGCCTCGACCCCACCCGGCCCGGTTTTGATACTGTCAGGGAAAACTGTCTTTCAAATAAACTTTTGCCTTCTCCCGTCTGTTCTCGCAAGATCCACTCACCAAAAAACACAGGTTTATGAAATACGTCCTTGTCGGATCACTGGGGAATATCAACAAGTCCCTGGTCCGGATATTAACCAGCGCTAAACAGGAGGTGACCGTTATCACCCATCATCCTTCCCGCGTCTCCGAAATCGAGAAAACCGGCGCAAGAACAGCTGTCGGTTCGGTGGAGGATACCGATTTTCTTTCCCGTTCATTTTTGGACGCCGATGTGGTATATACCATGGTCCCGCCAAAATATGATGCACCGGATATGAAGAAACATATTCATCAGATCGGACGGAATCTTGCCGCGGCGATCAAGGGTTCCGGTGTACAAAAAGTAGTAAACCTGAGCAGTGTGGGCGCCCATATGAGTTCCGGATCCGGACCCGTGGTCGGCCTTCACCGCGTGGAACTGGAACTGAATGCCCTAAACGACGTGGACGTAAAACACCTGCGCCCCGGGTATTTTTATTTCAATTTCTTCCCGATTACCGGCATGATCAGGCAGGCGGGATTTTATGGAAATAATTTCGGACCGACCGCCGATGTCTTTATGGTTCATCCGGATTCCATCGCTGAAGCGGCTGCCCAGGAAATACTCAATCCTACTTTTACCGGAAAATCTTTCCGTTATGTCGCGGACGATATGCGGAACAGCCTTCAGATTACCAACGTCCTTGGAAACGCCATCAGGAAACCGGATCTGAAGTATGTAGAATTCAGCGACGAACAGGCACAGCAGGGCATGATCGCCGCGGGAATGCCTCCTAATGTAGCGGAGAACTATGCCGAAATGGGAAGGTCGATCCGTACCGGCGAAATGATGGCTGATTTGAAAAAAGCCAATATTCCGCTGGGCAGGATCAAGCTGGAAGATTTCGCCCCTGTATTTGCGGAAACTTATGCGCAGGAAGGGGTATTGCATGAGGCCTGACACTCATCTGCCTGATACGGGCTGGAGGACACCAAAAATATTGCCCTCGGGATCTTTCCTGTAAGCCAGGATACCGACACCGGGGACATCCATTTTATCCGTGGCCACGGTGCCGCCGAGCCCTTCGATCTTTTTAAGCGTCTCATCGATATTTTCCACTTCGACGGTGCAGACATATGCATTGACGGGTTCGCCTCCGGAAGGACCCGGTCCCTGGCGGGGTGTGATGCCGCCGTTGATGCCGGTCCATTGTGTGCCGGGCTTGTCTTCACCCGTCGTTACCATCCGGTAGTTGCCCATCTGAGGTCCCAGGTCCTGGATTTTCCAGCCGAAGACCTCTTCATAAAATTTTTGCATTTTGTTGAGATCGGTGGCGTGGATCTCGAAATGTACAACCCTGTTCATTTTGTTTGTTTTAATGATAACCTGAAAGGAATTTAATTTCTTTTCCCCTGTGCTTATCATTAAATTTTAGGCGCGCATCAATAAAAGGATGAGTGGCGGCCTTACTCCGTCCGCAGATTACTCACGGGATTGGCGAGTGCTGCGCGTATGGCCTGTACGCTGATCGTCGCAAAGGCAATGATCAGGGCCACGGCGCCGGCCGCGATGAATATCCACCACCCGATTTCGATCCGGTAGGCAAAATCCTGCAGCCATTGATACATCGCATACCAGGCCACCGGAAAAGCAATTAGGGCGGCCACGCCGACCAGAAGGATGAAATCGCGCGAAATGAGTTTTACAATGCTCGGGACGCTGGCACCAAGTACCTTTCTAACCCCGATCTCCTTTAGCCGCTGGCTGATAGTGAATGCGGAAAGCCCGAAGAGGCCAAGGCAGGCGATAAAGATCGCGATCCCGGCGAAGATGGAAAAGATGCTTTGCTGCTGGCGTTCTGTTTTGTAGAGGCTGGCAAAGCGCTCATCCAGGAATGAGTACTCAAACGGCGTTTCAGGAAGATATTTTTTCCAGGTCTTTTCAATATGGTCCATAGCCGCCATATTGTTTCCCGTGATCTTTACAGAAATCCGGTTATATCCCCCGGGTTCATTTGACTCGTACAATACCAGGGGCACGATACGCTGGTGCAGGGATTCAAAATTGAAATCCTGATAGACGCCTACCAGCTGTCCTCGTCGTCCGCCGTAGACAAATTGTTTTCCGATGGCTTCATCATTGGATTTCAATCCCAGGACCCGAACGGCTGCCTCATTGATCAGGAAAGATGATGTGTCCATTCCGAAGGATTTGGAGAAATTTCTTCCGGCCAGTATTTTCACCTGGTAGGTGGGAATAAAATCTTCATCAGCCCTCACATTTTTGATATCGGCCCTGGTAGGTTGCAGTGAATCTCCGCGGTTGATCTGCGATCCCAGGGCATCGAGCAGTCTCCCGGAAGGGATGCGGCTGGAGCGGGCCACTTTTACCACATTGCGGTCAGAAAGCAATTCGGATTTAAATGCTTCCCAGGAGTCCTTTAATCCCTCATGGTTATTTAGCGTAACGATATTGTCTTTGTTCATTCCCAATGCGCGCGTTTGCATATAGCGAAGCTGGAGGAATACCACGGCGGTGCTGATGATGAGGATGATGGAAATGGAGAACTGCACCACCACCAGTGCCTTGCGAAAGGAAAGACCTGAAGTACTGGTTTTCAAAATGCCCTTGAGTACTTTGGCTGGCTGAAAGGAAGACAGGAAGAGTGCAGGATAAATGCCTGCCGCGATACCCACGATCATCGGCACGAAAAAGAGGATGACGATTATCTTCCATTTCAGAAGCACGTCTATGCTCAGCGTCTGCCCGGCGAGGTTGTTAAGCCAGGGAATAACCAGCGATACCAGCACGACAGATAAGATCATTGCGATCCATGTGATCAGTACCGACTCCGTTAAAAACTGCAGGATAAGTTTTGACTTGAGGGCACCGATCACTTTACGCACTCCGATTTCCCGCGCACGCAGGATAGACCGGGCCGTCGACAGGTTCATGTAATTGATACTGGCGATCAGCAGGATGAATAATGCGATGGCAGAGAAAATATATACCCGCCGGATATCCCCGTTGGTTTCCAGTTCGGAATCCTTATGGGAGTAAAGATGAATATCAGTCAGTTTTCTTAAGTTAAGGCTGGTCCAGTCAGAAGCTTTATGGGTGGCATCATTGCCCTCCTTCATGTGACGGTTCAGGAAGGCTGGAAATCGCGATTCCATATTCTTCGGATTATAATGTTCCGGCAGCAGGAGATAAACGTAAAATGAATTGTTGCCCCAGTTGCTGTGCAGATTGGCTTCTCCGTAAACGGCTGTATCATTGAGTGTCCTGAAAGAAATCAGGATGTCCGGGTGCCAGTGTGCATCATCCGGCAGTGACTTCATTATCCCCGTCACCTTGCAGGTCTGGTTGTCCAGTTTCAATATTTTATTTATCGGATCCTCAGTACCGAAATATTTTCTTGCGGTTTCTTCGTTAAGAACCACGGAATAAGGATCAGCGAGTGCATTTTTTTGATTTCCCTTTATGAGGTCCACGTCAAAAACACTAAACAGGTTTCCGTCGGCAAAATAAATTTCGTGCTCATTAAAGATCTTGTCATTCTGACGAACCGTAACAGTGCCTGACGGCAGAATAGCCGTGATCTTTTTAATTTCAGGAAAATCATTGGGCAGCAGGAAAATAAACGGAGGAGAAACAGCACCCAGTTCAAGATTAATCGCGTGGGATTCCACGTTCATAAAAGTTCTTTCCACCCGGTAGATGTTCTCTGCGTTTTTATTGTAGCGGTCATAACTGCGTTCGTGTAACACAAAAATGGCAATCAGCAGGGCGATAGTAAGGCCGACGGTCAGCCCAAAAAGGTTGACGAAGGAAATGAACCTGTATTTGAGCAGGTTGCGAAAGGCCACTTTAAGATAGTTCCTGATCATGTTGAAGGGATTTGACGATAAACCGATAAAGCTCAAGGTCTGTGCCAACGCCCAAGTGCTTACAGGATAAGCCTTTCCGGCCGTACGGTGTCCGGGAACTGTCCGCATACGTACAATGACGTCCGGTTTAAGGGTCAGGTTATTGTTTTGCCGATAGTCTCGATTTCCATGATCCGGACCCAGCGGATCAGCCGGCTTGCCATATAACCGGTCCCGCCGGTAGTAAAGTATTTTTCATGGACCTGTATGCGATTCAGCGCAGGAAACAGATTGGCCGGTCTATTCTCCTGAAAAGTTATGCACATTAAATACGGCAGGCAATATTTTGCCGTTCTTTTCGTAGGTCTAACCAAATCCAATATTTTATGGAATGTACAATCTACGGTGACAACGTCACCATCGATCCGCGCGGGAGATATATTGGTAGCATCTTCCGGTTTACAGGCAGCAATTTGCCGCGGCTGGGACTTCCCGATCATTTTCTTTTTCAGATGCCTGATAAGTTCGCCTTCAATGTGGAGCAGAATGTAAACCAGGATGATCAACTCATCAACACACTGCCGGTTACCAATGGCATGTGTGCACTGATCCGTTACCTTCGGGAATGGATACAAAGCGGGAAACCGGAATAGGGTTTTCCTTTAGTGAAGCGGCCATAAGCGGAACCCGGGGGATGTCCAATTCCATCAGGTGCTGCCTCTCTATTTTATCTTCAGACCAGGCACCAGGGGGATCGTCTCTACCAGCTCGAGAGATTTGACCATATCTTTTGTAGTGGTCTTATACTTTAGAAAATGAGGTGTCTGCAAATGGGCTTTATACGCCTCTTCGTCCGCATAAATTTCCAGGATGGTAAAATGCGTTGGATGATCCTTTTCAGCAACAGGATAAATAACCAGTACACCGGGCTCCAGACGCATGGCCGCTTCGACCCCCTCCTTTAATGCGGTTTTATAGGGTTCCAGCTGGGCGGAATCAATTACGAGTTTTGCGAGTCTGACCATTTGATGTTTGCTTTGAGCGCATGTTTTGTCCGGCAAGGCAACAGCCAGCATGCTGAGCATTCCTGTCAGCATCGTAAAGCCTGCTTTTAATAATTGCATTTTTCAAATCTTTAATCAAAATTACTCAGCCCGTGGATTCTTTCCTGAACTGGAAAAAATCAGGGTAGCCATTACCGAAATATACGGTATCTTAAGTAAGGAAATTAATGAACATGCCGGTTCCCGACTGCCTTCAAGGCACAGTAAAATCATTTGGCGTTTTTGTTTTACTGATAACCGGATTAGCCGTTTCGGGTCAAAACAACTACGAGATTCAGGTATATGCTTCGCCTACCCAGCCCAAGCACTCTTCCATCTTTGAATTGCACAGTAATTACACGATGAATGGAAGTACAGAGATCGTGGACGGCGTGATTCCGTCAAACCATTCCGTTCATGAAACGGTAGAAATTACCACGGGCATCACACCGGTATTTGAGATCGGCGCATACCTTTTTACCAACTACACACCCGGATACGGCTACCAGATTGTGGGAACCCATCTCAGGCCAAGGGTCATGGCACCCGGCGACTGGGGTATTCCATTCGGTCTTAGTTTGTCGCTGGAGTTTGGTTATCAGAAACCAGCCTATGCAAATGAAACCTGGAGCCTTGAAATAAGGCCCATTCTGGACAAGCAATGGGACAAATTATATGTTTCCTTTAATCCTACATTCGGTATTGCATTAAAAAGTCAATACAGCAATGCGGTGCCGGCTTTCGAACCGAATCTCAAGATATCCTATAATCTTTTTGGCAACAATGCATTCGGTCTCGAATACTATGGGGACATGGGACCTGTAACACAGTTTGACCAGGGTTCTCAGCAGAACCACGCGCTGTTCATTGCCTACGATCTTCTCAACAATCCGAAATGGGAAGTCAATGCAGGCGTAGGGTTCGGACTAACTCCTGCCACCGATCCGGTCGTGATAAAATTAATTTTGGGAAGAAGGGTGAAATGGAAATAAAAAACCATACGTGCCCCCAAGAGAAAATGCCCTTTTGGGGCATTTTGCTTCTTTGGTAAATAGAGTGGATGAGCAAGAATTTTGGAATCCTTATTTGGCAAAAATCGTATTCCAGTCATTCTTCATACTGATGACCGTCCAACCGTTTTTTTTCGCCTCGTCGTAGAGTGATTGCGTAAAGGTTCCCACTTTCGTGGCGGGCAATCCCTGGGCAGGACCGTATGCGTATTCACGTGTGGAATCGTCATGCATCACCAGCATGGCCAGTCTGGCACCTCCGCCTCCTTTTGCATATTCGAGCATCTGACGGTCGCCGTCTGAATTTCCGAAGGAAGCATTTGGACGGCGTCCGATAAACAGTTGAATACCCTGTGCTTTTCCGGGGCCGTTGTCATTGAGCAACAATTTGGGATTTTTCAGCAGTTCAGATTTTCCCGTGGCAGAGTCCAGTTTGTATGTCGTGGTAACAGAAGTTCCAATCACCTGCTCGGTAGGCACACCGTAGGTTTGGTTTGAATACACGCGTACGAAGTCCTGGCCGCCCCCCGTGACGATATAAGTTTTATAACCGTTATCCCTCAGGTAACGCATTACCTCCTGCATCGGCTGGTAGGTAAGTTCCGTATACAGTTTACCCCAGCGATGGTCTTTTGCCTTTGACAGCCAGTCCTGAACCTCAGCCCTGAACTGCGATACTGACATTCCGGTCAGCGTCATGACCGCTATTTTTTCCAGGTCGGGTAAGGTGAGTTTTTCCAGAGCTTCCCTGTTGCCGGACATGACGGTTTTAAACGGTTCCACGTTCTTTAAAGCGGGCTTCTGTTGTACGATCGCCGGAACACGGTCAAGGCAATACACCAGTTGACTGTAAATAGGATGTTCCACCCAGAGCGTTCCGTCCTGGTCGAATGTAGCAATCCTTTCGCCTGGTTTTACAAAGGCTGAGTCGCCGGAATCGGTCGTATGATGAACAAAAGAAATAATGGATTGCTTTGCAGCGCCTTCATTCCATGAAGGCAACGGGTCAGCCGCTGTTGTTTTTTGGCTTGCTGAGTCCGTTGCGACAGAATCGGTAGACACGGCTCCGGAATTTTCATTGGCACCATTGCATCCGGAAAGAAAGGCAGCGGCCATCAGGCAGGGAATTATTGTTCTTGTTCTTAGTAAAATGAGCAGATTCATAAGTGAAAGGTTTAATGATGAAAATTTATACATTTCAATAAAATTAGATCATATCCCGGGTCGAAAAGATTTGATATAAATTTTTCAAAAAAATAGTACGATTGTCATATAGTATTACCGATATCGAAATTCAATTTAATTATATGTGCTTCCGAGATTCAATTGAAGATTAATAAAATTGGTCAGTTGTTCAAATCGCAGTTTGATCAGATTGAGCTGGCTGGCCGTTTGCGCCTGTTGCAGCTGAAGCACAGAAAGCAGATCGATAGACCCTGCGTCATATTTCAAACGGGCAATTCTCAGGGATGAAGTCCTGTCGTCGAGCACATTCTTTTCGATAGCATACCGCTGAGTCAACAGCACTTGATACATTAAACAGTTCTCCACTTCTCTGAAAGCGCGAAGAGCGACGATTCCATAGTTCGTCACTGCGATTTGTTGTTCGTCTGTAGCAATTTTAATCTGGGCGGGAAGCCGGCCTGCTGTATAAACCGGGACGGTTAGACCGATAGATGCAGCGATCATCCATGGATTAAGCTGAAGGAGCAAAAGGAGATTGTCAGCCAGTCTGCCCCCTACCACATTAAGAGAGAAGCTGGGGTATAACGCAAGCCGCGCGGCTTCTTCCTTGCGAAATGCGGCGATTACTTTTTTCTCCGCGGCTAACATGTCCGGACGCCTTGTCAACAATGAAGAAGGAATGCCCGGGGAGACCGGTGGAGGCTGTACAGCAAAATCTTCTGCAGTTTTCAATTCCGCCGACGGATACCGGCCCAATAGTTCTTCCAGGTTGCGACGTGTTTCTTTTTCATATCCCTCAGCCTGAATTTCCATACTCTGTGCAGCATGCAGATTTGCCTTCGCCTCTTCTACGTCCAGGTCGCCCACCCTGCCCAGGTCCCGTTTTAATTTTACAATGGCGAGCATATCATTATAGTTGGCTACAGTTTGCCTCGCAACCGATAAAGCAAGCCTCGTTTCGATGGTCAGATACCAGCTTTTGGCGGTTGTAGCCGCCAGTGATTGCTTTGCGAAAAGAAAATCGAGCTGGCCAGCCTCGTAGCCCGATGCGGCGGCGGCCTGTTCCGATCGAAGTTTTCCCCAAACATCAGGTTCCCATGCAACCAAACCGATGGCCTTGGTGCCCGAATAAGCGCCACTGTTTTGATCATCCAGCATAGAGCTATAGCCTGCATCGCCTCCGATTTGCGGCTTTAGCCTGGAAGAAACAACAATGAAACGCTGCTGTTCGATTTCTACGAGTGAAGCCGCCTTCCTAAGGTCAAGGTTGTTAAGGACAGATTCCTCCACAATCCTGTTCAGAGAGGAATCATTCAATAAGGAAAGCCAGTTGTTAAGGGATATGCCTGTATCCGTATCGGCAATCCAGGTTTCAGGTATTCGGGTTGAATCTGGCAAGGCGTCTGCGAGGATTTTTGATTGCGCAGGGGGACTGTTCAGCTTACAACCATACAATACACAACCCAATATCGCGCAATGGACAATAGATGAAAAATACTGTCGCGAATAAAATTTCATCAGAAAGGAATTGGGTAAAGCCAGTTCAACCAGGAATATGTCCGGATACCGATCCGTCGCAAAGCAGCCCAGGCACCCTTCATTCCTGACGTATAAATTGCCGCCGCTCCTTCCGTTCCGATAGAGAACCTGGAGAGATCGGGGCCGTCAAAAACAATTTTTACGGCGTATTGGCCCTGTGGTCTTGTCGGAGGAGCAGGTTGGAAATCCGGTAATGTTCCGCTTGGCAAAAGCTGACCACTTCCATTCGCCTTCCAGATAGCCGCGACCTTAGCCCTGAATATCTGTCCGGGATACAGATTCAGGGCAACTTCCACCGGCTGTCCGACTTTGACATATTTGAGATTTTCCTGGTAATAATTAACGAGGAGATAGCGTCCTGTGTCGCAGATAAAAGAAGCGATCGCTCCGAGACGCACATCGCCTGCCACCATGCCCGGCCGAACCTGCAGATTTACAATATGACCATCTTCGGGAGCGAAAATCGTTGTATTGTCGAGGTAATACAAAGCTTCCGACAATTCTGCCTCGACCTCGGCTACTGCCGTGTTCACTCCATCGATGCTTGACTGCAGATTCAGGCTGGATTTCTTCAGTTCCGAACCGCTTTCCTTAACGGCAGCCTCATTAATTTTCAGCTGAACGTCCGCCCGCTGGGCATCCTCTGCAGACCCGCCGCCATTTGCTGCCAGTTTTGTCAACAGGTCCTGCTGATACCTGGCAAAAACCGATTCGCTGGTCGACTTGTCTAGCTTATGCTTCGCAATTTCCATGTCTGCGTGCAGGACTTTTACGTTTTGCCTTGCCTGGGCAAGCTGAGCCATTAATTTTTGAACCCTGTAGATATAAGGGCGGCGGTCAAAACGAAAAAGCGGAGCTCCTTTTTTTACCGGCACGTCGGGCTGCACCAGTACTTCAGTGACCAGAGTGGGTTCCGTGAGGCGGGGAACAAGCTGGATCGTATGCTGAATAATTCTCGCATCAGTAGAATAGGGAGTTACAAAACGAAGTCCCACCATAAACACAAAGAGCACATGCACAAAAACAAAACTGGACAGGGCAGCCCATGTCATTGTAAACCGTAGCCATTTGAATTTAAAGAAAACCAGCCAGATGACCACTACATAAAAGAACATGATAAGAAGGGCAGCAATCATGGATTTTCTTTTTTATCAGGTGGTTCACTATTTCTTTCTGCGTCGTTTCCTGAAGTTGTTTTGATAACCGGCTTATTTGAAAGGCGTGCGATCTCTTCATCGATGGCTTCATCTTCCTGTTTAGGGAAACGCCGGACATCGATAACCTGTGTAGGTTTAAACGCCCAGACAAATGCCTGAATCCAGGGAACTACGGGCAGGAAGCCGGCCCACCCAAGCAGTTTGACGGCTTCTGCATCCGGATGTTTTCTGGCGATGGCTATTCTGCCCGGCAGACCGGCCAGCCAAAGAACCACTGCAAGCACGGCGGCTATGCAAAGAAAGAGAACGATAAAAGTGATGTAATCCCAAATGTCTAGTTCAAAACCGAACATGATCAAAGGTTTTGTTTTGTAATAAAACGGAAGGAAGCGATCTGAAGTTTGCAGGGAAGGACTACAGGTGGTCAGGTGGACCAGATGTCAAATATAAAATATAAAACTTAAACGGATATGCAGTAACAGTTAAGTGTCTGTATGCGCAGGGAGTGACAAAAATGCTATCAGTGTTTGCGAGTCGGGATAAAAAAACCCCGTTCTTCTGGATATTTCGTTGACTCCGCTGACAAACAAAAATGACCCCGCATGAGGCGGGGTCATTCATTATTTGGCGGAGAGAGAGGGATTCGAACCCCCGGTACCTTTGACAGTACACCTGATTTCGAGACAGGCACATTCGACCACTCTGACATCTCTCCGGAAAGGCTGCAAAAATAAAAAATTCTGCGCCATACAATGAGAGACTGTCAAAATATAATCAGGACCTGCGAATGATACAATTTAGTGTTGCAATGTTACGGTATCAACAACGGTAACCTGTCCAAGAGTCACTACAGCGGTTTTTGCAGCAACCTGGTAAGTAGTGTCTGATGGAACAAATGAAAGTGAATAAGTATTTGCCGGAACGTCGCGGATTAAATAACCGCCGCTGGTGGTATCTGTAAAGGTTGATGCAACGGTATCCGGCCCCGCGATTGCATATACGGCTGTTCTTATTGAACCAGGCATTACAACACCCTCAATATTTCCACCGGATGGTTCCAGGGAAAGAATACGCAGTACTGGTTTCAGGAGATACTGGCCGCTATTGCCTGCCTTGTTGATGGACTTTCCTGCATCAAAGTCAAGCGTCAGCCGGTAAAGTATACCTCCTGCGACATCCTGATGAATTTGCACTTTTAATCCCGATTCCTGAGCACTTGGCGTCTTAAGTGGAATCTTCGTACCATCCAGAGTGACCAAATAGTTGTTGTCACCGAGAATCAGGCGGATCTGGCTGATTTTACCAGGCGGGATGGTTGCGTCGGCAAGGAGCGTATCTTTTCCCTGGGTCAAATCAAACAAATTGTAAAGACCGGGATGGGTACCGTTCAGGATGAGCGGATCATGACCGTCTTCCAGAATTTCAATCTGCTGAACATCAATCCACACTTCCTTTACATATGGAAAAGGAGCATCCGTGAGCGCCACCTGCAGGCGGGCATCACCGGAATTGGAATTCACGTTTTCGTGTGAACAGGAAGCAATCAGGGATAAGAAAAATAGAAATAATGGGATAAAAAACAGAGACTGAAGTCGTTTCATAAAGTGACGTTTAATACCTGCTAATTGCAAAGACTGTTCCAAATAAGACGATCATGTTGCGCTGATATAGGGATTTTACTAGTATAACGCATTAATTACTGAAAAGGCAACGTGAATCTGCGAATCTGTGCAATCCCGGGTCGTGTATTTTGCGTGATAATCGGATAAAATACGCACATTATCCAAGGGGAATGTTGAATCCGAATGTGCTGCCCTCACCTATTCTGCTTCTGACCCAGATTTTGCCACCCATGGCTTCGATAAATTCTTTACAGATCGCGAGTCCTATTCCGGAACCTTTTTTATCGGATCTGCCGGGAACCTGAAAATATCTTTCAAAAATGCGATCCAGATAGGGTTCATCTATTCCCTGTCCGTTATCCGTCACAGAAAATGAAATTTGTCCATCCATTCTAGAGCAAATAATAATAATATTACTTCTGTCGGGAGCATATTTTATGGCATTCGTAAGGAAGTTGTTTAATACCCAGCTTATTTTATCCGGATCCACCCTGATGGCGGGCAGATCTTCTGTCAGATTCTTTTCTATCTTAATCTCTTTTTCCCTCGCTGCTGCCGAAACAGTGTTAGTAGAATTTTCGATGATTTGATAAGGACTGACCGATTGAATGTCGAGCTGGATTTTTCCTGCTTCGATCTGCGACATATTTAGCAGTTCACTTAGAATGCGAATCATTCTCAAATTGTCATTCTTTAATTGCTGAATAAGTTCTCTTCTTTCTTCCGGGCCTATGCGCTCGTCCTCCAACAACTTCAGACTGAAATCGGAGGATGCAAGCGGCGTCTTCAGTTCATGGGAAATGGTGGCTATAAAATCAGTCTTTGCTGCGTCCAGTTCTTTAAATGAAGTGATATTTTTTAGTACAATCACTTTATTATTCGTTTCTCCCTGAGACACGTCGATGGTTTCTTTGGCATAGTAATTCTCTTTACCATCCAGAACGACTTTAAAGGGATTCTTTCCTTCATTTTCCATAAGGAATCGGAAGAGATCATTTTTCCTGCTTAACTCCTCTGTAGCCTTTCCTATCGTGTCTTCTCCCTTTAACCCCAATAATTGCAAGGCCTGCTGGTTGGCAAACAGCACAGAATTATTTTTGTCTATCCCTATACTGGCATCCCTGAGGCTGTTGATTACGGCCTCCGCTCTCGATTTCTCGAAAATAATTTTATTCAGGCTACTGTTTTCGAAGTATTCGAGCCTTTCTGCCATTTCATTAAAAGCATCCGCTAACTGACCGAATTCATCCTTTGAATCGATGTGGATACGGTGAGAATAATTTCGCCGGCCAATTTCTTTAATCGCTTCTGTCAGTTTGCGGATAGGATTGGTAAGTATCCCCGGAAAATTAAAGGCAAAGGTGAAGCCAACGAGAAAAATAATGGCGACAACAGTAATGAGAAGGCCCATTGCATCTTCTACTGATTTTTCTGCCTTCTCATTTTTTATTCTTATCGCTGTCATGTTCATGAGCAGAATTTGCTGAAGTTCAAAACCGATCTGATTCGAATTTGCTTTTATCGAATCTCCGGACTTTAAGCGATTAAACGCAATCCGCAGCGCTTTCGTTGCATCGGATTCGCCGGGTTCTGTAATATTAGCCTCCTGCATTCTTAATTCAATCTCAAAGGAGTCAATGTAGTTGGTTTTGCTGTCCTGAATGCTATCAAGTGCCTCTTGCATTGAATGACAATACTGAATAGTTTCATAATTGGCTTGTAATACATTTTTAGATTGTCCCCTGAGCTTTGTCAGATAGTAAATGCTGAACCCACCTGATGCAACAACAAGCAAAAAGAGAAAGATAGTTCCCAGCCGGATTTTATTTTTTACAGATTGGCCCATCAGGATAAGATAACTATATCCACATTGTTTTTTGAAAGTTCCTTCAGAAGCTGGTTGAACAGACTGGTTTTTAATACGATCTGCCAAAGCTTCAAATGAGGTTTGCCCAGACAGACAGTAGTTATTTTCTTTTCCCGGATTGTTTCAAGAATGGCTTTTGCAACCCTTTCTCCCTTTTTTTGAATTACCTCGGCGCCCATCTCCGTTGCATTCTTAAAATTATTTATCAAATGACGCTGCCTGTCCAATGGTATCCTGTCCAACGCCTCATTTGGAGTCTGTACATAAAGGACAAACCACTTGCTGTTGTAGTATGAAGTCAGCCTTGCTGTTTTTCTGATAATCCGCTGCGCTGTTACACTATTGCTGGAAATACAGGCCAGCAGATGTTCATGTTGAAAGGGATTCGTTTTGGAAGTAATTGAATAATCCACCTTTCTTTCTACCTGTCCGGCTACTTCTTTCAAGGCTAGTTCCCGGAGTTGAAGTATTTTGTCAGCCTGAAAGAAGTTGGTCAGCGCCTGCTGTACTTTGCTGTGATCGTAAATTTTCCCTTCTTTTAATCTGGCAATAAGTTCATCAGCGGTCAGGTCTATATTAACTACTTCATCTGCTATCTGCAGTATTCGGTCGGGCACGCGTTCCCTTACCTCAATTCCGGTAATTTCTTTAACGTCTTCCGTAATGCTTTCAAGATGCTGGATATTAAGCGCAGAGATAACGTCTATTCCTGCTTCCAGAATGTCCAAAACATCCTGCCATCTTTTTTCATTTCTGCTTCCAGGGATATTGGTGTGTGCCAGTTCGTCTATTATTACTACGGCGGGATGGAGTAACAGCGTTGCCTGAACATCCAGTTCGTCTAGTTTTTTCCCTTTATAAAAAACTTCTCTGCGCGGAATAATAGGTAATCCTTCCGTCAGCACTTCAGTTTCCTTCCTACCGTGTGTTTCTATATATCCAATCCTGATGTTCTCTCCCTTGTCAAGCCGGCGGTGAGCTTCCTGTAACATACGATAGGTCTTTCCCACTCCGGCACTCATGCCGATATAGATTTTGAGTTTTCCCCGGCTGCCTGTCCGGGATAGTTTTAAAAACTGCTCAACTCTTGCGGTTCTCTCGTCGATACCTGACTTTGACATCAATTCTTGTTATTGACTATTTTAGACCATCTAAATTTAAGTTCAACTGCAATACATTTACTTTTTCTGTCCCAAACAATCCAAGCAGGGGTTTTTCGATGTTCCGGGCTACTAAGTTCCTGACTTTTTCTTCGGAAAGATTTCTTCTTCTGGCGATTCTTGCAACCTGTATATAGGCGGCCTGCACAGAAATATGGGGATCAAGCCCACTTCCTGAGGCGGTTACCAGATCAGAGGGAATTTCCTGCTTTTGGATTCCCGGATTATGTGCGAGAAAGCTGTCAATTCTGCTTTGTACACTTTGCAGATATTCAGGGTTGGTTGGTCCTTTGTTACTTCCTCCGGAAGCGGCGGCGTTGTAATCTACCGCGGAAGGCCGGCTCCGGAAATATCTATCGTCTGTAAATTTTTGCCCCAATAGTTTCCATCCCACGATTCTATTACCTGCTGAAACGGTTTGGCCTCGTCCCCTGCCAGGGGTTAGCTGTGCTAACAGCCAGATGATAAAAGGGTAAATAACCATAAAAAAAAAGATACAAACCAGGGTAAGCCGGATGGAAGCTAAAATATTTTGTTTCATAAATTCGATTGTTAAAATAAGGCAGATACCAGGAGGTCAATAAGTTTGATCCCTGCAAAAGGGACGACTAGCCCTCCAAATCCATAGATAAGTAAGTTCCTTCTCAATAAGGCACTGGCGCCAATAGGGCGGTAGGCAACACCTGTGAGAGCCAGGGGGATCAGGCATGGTATGATGAGGGCATTGAAAATTACCGCCGAAAGAATGGCGCTTTCGGGACTGTGAAGCTTCATAATATTTAGTGCCTGCAGGCCGGGAATAGAGGCGACGAACAGGGCGGGAACGATTGCAAAGTATTTAGCGACATCATTGGCAATGGAAAAGGTGGTAAGCGTGCCTCTGGTCATTAGCAGCTGTTTGCCGATTTCAACGATCTCTATCAGTTTTGTTGGATCATTTTCAAGGTCGACCATATTGCTCGCTTCTTTCGCGGCCTGTGTACCGCTATTCATGGCAACTCCTACATCGGCCTGTGCCAGTGCAGGAGCATCGTTTGTGCCATCACCCATCATCGCAACCAATTTTCCTGCCCGCTGTTCCATTCGTATAAACTGCAGTTTATCTTCAGGTTTTGCTTCTGCAATGAAATCATCCACGCCTGCTTTTTCAGCAATATATTTTGCGGTGAGTGGGTTGTCTCCGGTAACCATTACGGTCTTTACACCCATTTTACGCAAACGCTGAAAACGCTCATGCATTCCAGGCTTTATGATATCCTGTAATTCTACTACCCCGACCACCTTTTCATTTTGTGTGACAACGAGCGGCGTCCCGCCACCTGTTGAAATTATCCTCACTCTGTCCAGCATTTCAGGAGGAAAAGTGTTGCCAGCCTTCTCCACGAGGTTCCTGATTGCATCGGAAGCTCCTTTTCTTATGCTTGTATGTCCGAACTCGATGCCGGAACACCTTGTTTCAGCGGTAAAAGGGATAAATCGCGGATCTTTCACATCATAGCTCAATGGATTTACACCCGCCAGTTCAAGGATAGACTTTCCCTCAGGAGTCTCGTCCGCTATTGAAGAGAGGACGACTGCTTTTATAAAGTCTTTTTCGTCTGTATCACCAGCATGGTAAAAATGGGTTGCTTTTCGATTGCCAATCGTAATGGTGCCCGTTTTATCTAAGAGGACCACATCTATATCTCCCGCTGTTTCAACGGCCCTTCCACTTTTGGTAATGACGTTTGCACGCAAGGCCCTGTCCATGCCGGCGATGCCAATGGCATTCAGCAGGCCTCCAATTGTTGTCGGTATCAGGCAAATAAATAGAGAAATGAGGGCTGCAATGGTAATTGGCGTGTGCGCATAATCGCCAAATGGTTTTAATGTCACGCAAACAATGATGAACACAAGGGTAAATGCGGCCAGTACGATCGTAAGCGCAATTTCATTGGGCGTTTTTTGTCGCGTTGCGCCTTCAACCAAGGAGATCATTTTATCCAGAAAAGTTTCGCCGGGTTTGGTGGTCACGCGAACCACAATCCGGTCTGACAAAACCTTTGTGCCTCCTGTTACGGAAGATTTGTCACCTCCGGCTTCTCGGACTACAGGAGCAGATTCACCCGTAATTGCAGATTCATCAATAGAAGCTATGCCTTCAATGATCTCGCCATCCATCGGAATGATATCACCCGTTTCGCAAAACAACACGTCGCCTATTTTCAATTGTGAAGACGGAACTTCCAGAAAATTGCCGGACATGATTTCGCCAGTAAATTTTTTGGCAATTGTCTCTTCCCTGGCTTTCCGGAGGCTGTCAGCCTGTGCTTTACCCCTGGCTTCTGCGAGAGCTTCCGCAAAATTGGCAAAGAGCAGCGTGAAAAAGAGAATAGCGGTTATAGCAAGGTTATATACAAGACTGCCCTGGGTTTTGTTGCCGGCTGCTATCCAAATACAGACTATCATCATGACCGCAGTTCCTACTTCAACAGTAAACATCACAGGATTGCGGAACATTTTCCATGGATGGAGTTTTAAGAAGGACTGCCTTAAGGCCTGGTTAATCAGGTCTGGTGCGAATAAATTTTGTTTTCTTCTGTGTGATGACATGATGGTTTAATTATTGTTTCATTCCAACATACTCCGCAATCGGTCCAAGTGTTAGTGCAGGGAAGAAGGCAAGTGCAGCGATAATGAAGATTACAGCAAAAACCATTATGCCGAAGGTTATGGTGTCTGTCTGCAATGTGCCGGCACCCGCCGGTATATATTTTTTCTTCGCTAAAATACCTGCAATGGAAACCGGACCGATAATCGGTAAGTACCTTGCCAGCATCATGACCAGGCCGCAGGAAATATTCCAAAATGGCGTGTTATCCCCTAAACCTTCAAAACCACTTCCATTGTTGGCTGTGGCCGATGTGAATTCATAAAGCATTTCGCTGTACCCGTGATGGGTCGGGTTATTCAGCCACCCGGCATAGCGTACTGAATCATGAGCAAACAGATAGGAAGATAATCCGGTTCCGGCCAGAATGAACAGTGGATGAAGCAGGGCAATTATCGAGGCGATTTTCATTTCCCTGGCTTCGATCTTTTTTCCAAAAAATTCCGGTGTTCGTCCGACCATGAGTCCGCTGATGAAGACGGCGATGATGATAAATATGTAAAAGTTCAGGAATCCAACGCCTACTCCGCCATAGAATGAATTGACCATCATTCCAAGCAGGCAGCTCATTCCTCCCAGCGGCGTCAAACTGTCGTGCATTGAATTTACGGAACCGTTGGAGGTAACCGTAGTCGTAACAGCCCAGAATGCCGATGCAGCAGGCCCAAAACGGACTTCCTTACCTTCCATACTTCCCAGGGGCTGGGAAATACCCATTTTGTCGATCATGGGGTTGCCGTGCATCTCACTGTAAAGCGCATTGCCCAGTAATAACAGAACGCCAATCGTCATCACTCCGAAAACCACCCAGGCAAACTTTTTCCGCCTGATAATATATCCCATGGCGAAGATCATCGCGATTGGGATGAGTATGATTGACAGGTTCTCAACTATATTGGTAACGTAATTGGGGTTCTCCAGGGGATGTGCTGAATTGGCACCAAAATAACCACCACCGTTGGTCCCCAATTGCTTAATTGCAATCATAGCAGCTACAGGACCACGACTTACGGCCACCGTTTCACCCTGCATTGATATGTATTGTGCCTTACCTCCAAAATTCATCGGCACTCCATTGATAACAAGAACGATCGCAACCACCATGGACAACGGGAGCAGAATTCTTGTGCAGGACTTCACGAGATAGTTGTAAAAATTTCCGAGATTTTCCGTCGTTCTCTCTTTCATCGCCATCAGTACAACGGCACATGCGGCCATGCCAGTGCCCGCACTGATAAACTGGAAAAGGATGAGCGTCAGCTGGCCGAGATAGGAAACTCCCGTTTCTCCTGAATAGTGCTGCAGATTGGTGTTAGTGATGAAACTCGTGGTCGTGTTGAATGCGAGGTCCGCTGACATGGAAGGATTGCCGTCTGGATTGAACGGCAGCCAGCCCATGTTCATAAGAACAAGTGTCGAAAAAATAAACCAGACCATATTGATTGTAAGCAGCGCGACAAGGTGTTGCTTCCAGTTCATGCCCTTGGAAGGATTGATGCCACTTAACCTGAAAAACGCTTTGTCTATCGGGCCCAGCACGGCGTCAAGCCAGGTCTTTTCTCCCTCATATACCCTGCCTATATAGCGTCCCAGCGGAATCGCCAGAACAATGGTGATGATATATATCAGCAGGACGCCTAAAATTTCTGTCATCATGGTGGATTTGTATTATCAGTTTAAAATTTATCCGGTTTGATCAATACGTAACACATGTAAACAAAAACCAGGATTGATATAATGAAGAGTATCATCATGATTAAATATTTTCAAAAAAATCCAGAGATTTAAAGAACAGCCAGAAGCAAATAAGTCCGGCAAAAAAGAGAAGGCAGGTCATTGTTGAATTTCGATTTGGTAGGAAAAAACCTGAACATTTTTGAAGGGTACGCCAAACAGAATGCCTGATTGGCAGTAAATATGATGACTGATCCTAAGCTCTTGCCTGACAGGCGATTTGAAAATCAGGAGAAGGGGGTGGATGTCCTTGTCAATAAAAAAACCCTTTCAAAATGAAAGGGTGGTTTGTCAAAATGAAAAAACTCGTTACTTGGAAATTTGATATTCTTCCATCTTCCTGTACAGTGTGGTGAGACCGATACCCAGGTATCCGGCCGATTTTGTTTTATTTCCGTTTGTGAATTGCAGAACCTTCTGAATATGATTTTTCTCTACAGAAGACAATGATAATGTTTGTGCCGTTATTTGATCCTGTTTCTGTATTTCAAAAGGCAGGTGTTCAGGCAGTATCTCAGCGCTATCCGTGAGGATCGACGCCCTCTCCAGTACGTTCCGGAGTTCCCTGATATTACCTTTCCAGGAATATCGTTGAAGGAGTTTTAGCGCGGCAGGGCTAATTTTTAATGATGTCCTGTTTTCCCTTGAACTATATGAAGAAATAAAATAATCAGAGAGCCCGGCAATATCTTCAGCCCGGTCTCTCAAGGCAGGTAACTTTATAGAAAATACATTCAGGCGATAGTACAGGTCTTCCCTGAATTCGCCCGTTTCTATGCCTTTAAGTAAATCCCGGTTCGTGGCGGCAATAATGCGCACATTGACCCTGGTCGTCTTCGTGTCTCCGAGTTTAATAAATTCCCCATTTTCTATTGCGCGCAGCAACTTTGCCTGAAGGTCAATATTCATCTCTCCGATCTCATCAAGAAGCAGTGTTCCTTTATCGGCAAGTTCCATTAGTCCTTCCTTGTCTTTTATTGCACCCGTAAAGGCACCGGCCTTATGGCCAAATAACTCGCCTTCCAGCAGGTCTTTGGCAAACGCACTGCAATTAATCGCGACGAATGGTTTTTCAGACCGTTTGCTATGGGAGTGAATCGCATTGGCGAATATTTCCTTTCCCGTTCCCGTTTCTCCCAGCAGTAAGACATTGGTATCAGTCGGAGCTATTTTTTTTGCGAGCGATATCGCCTGTCGAATGGCCTGACTTTGCCCGATAATATCGTCAAACCGGTAAGTTCCCTTTTCTTTGATCTTGACGGCCGATTTTTTTTGAACAGCTACCTTGTCCATTGCCTGATAAAGCAAAGGAATGATCCGCTCATTATCGTTACCCTTTGTTATATAATCAAACCCGCCATTTTTGATTGCCTGAACCCCGTCGGGGATATTTCCAAAAGCAGTCAACAAAACAATTTCAGTCAGCGGATATTTCGACTTTACTTCTTTTACAAAATCGACTCCGCTCCCATCGGGCAGCTTCACGTCGCAAAGCACGACATCAATTTCCTTTCTTTTCAATATGTCAAGTCCGGCGCGTATTGTCCCGGCTTCCTCCACTTTAAAGCCCTCGAGCCCGATAATACGACTGAGAAGTTTTCGCAGACCTTCTTCGTCATCAATCAATAAGATATTGCCCTGCATAACCCGTAAAGTTAGTGGTTATAGAAGCTCCACATAGCCCTCCGTACCGTTTACCCGGATTCTCTGGCCGTCTTTGATCAGGCTGGTAGCATGCTCTACACAGACTACCGCCGGCAGACCGTATTCACGGGCAATCACGGCACCATGTGTCATGATGCCACCTACTTCAGTTACCAGGCCTTTTACTGATACAAATAAAGGAGTCCAGCTCGGATCGGTAAAAGAGGTGACCAGTATATCCTCTTCGCCGATATCTGCCTCTTCCATATTCAGAATAACGCGCGCCCTTCCTTCTATGACCCCGGAAGACACCGCCAGACCTGCCAGGGCTCCGGCAGGAAGGTTTTCCCTTTTATGCCGGCCTGTAATAATCTCACCATCAGAGGTGATCATCCGGGGCGGATTCAGTTTTTCAAAAATTTTGTATTCTTCTTTTCTACGGTTGATCAGCTGGTTATCCGGGTTATGTGTTCGAACGGCATCCCGAAATTCTTCAAAACGTAAAAAATAGACATCTTCTTTTTCCTGTAGTACACCGTCCCTGACAAGTTTTTCGGCTTCTCTCAGAAGGGCCTGCTTATAAATGAAATAGCGGCTGACGATGCTGTATTTGGGAAATTCACGGTAGCCAGTGAAATGCCGGATCATGCTGATCACTTTTTTTGTCTCTCCGGCCTTTAACTCACCATCCGGCAGCGCCGCCAGCCGTTCGAGCAGTTCACGCTCTTTTTTTATGGATTCCTGCTGTCCCTGCTCAAATTTCCGGCTGCCTGCACCGGCCTCAAAGTTTTTTACATTACTGAGAATAAGCGGAATAAGCGTGAGAGGCTTTTCACTCCAGCGCGTTCTGGTAATATCGATTTCTCCGCTGCATCGCATTCCGTATATATTGAGAAAAGCGCTGATGGCGTCCCGCGCACCGGGTCCGCCTTTAAATCTGTCCAGTTTATCCAGGAAATCATTCTCCTTTACATGTTGTAAAAAATCAACTATTGAAGGATAAGGACGGATCACGTCCGCAACATCCAGCAACGCCATTCCCATTTCGGAAGTTATATTGTTTGGTACAGAACGGGAAAGGATATCTGCCGCATTTTTTTCACCTAACCATTCGTACATTTTTTCATTAATCCATGATGATGCATGTACAATCGTCATGATCACCTCAAAGTTTTTCGGGTCGAATAAGACATTCTTTAACTGCCGAATGTCTTCCAGAATAAAATCAAAGAGTTCCGTTCCGGATTTTGTAGGGATGGCTTGTTTTAACTTCTCTATGGAAGTAAAGTTACGGTCCATCAAATCTGAAACGATGGCAGGATCATCTTCAATCGAAGCCTGGAATTTCACAGTTGATGGCGCCTGGTTGCTGATACCGGGTTCCGGCGCTTTTTTGTCGTCCGGCAATTGTTTAATAAAGTCTTCCCTCTCCATGATTGTCATCAATGTATCTTTTGTCAGCGGATCGGATTTCCCCAGGGTATTCAATAAGGCTTTTCTGCCGGCCGTTGTGGACAACTGCTGCGTGAGATCAACAAACAGCCTTCCACCGGCTGTGCGCATGGGTGCCCTGGTGGTGAGCAGCCACACAGATAAACCCAATGGTTTTATGGGATCGGTCATCATTTGCTGATGGCCGACGGATACATAGACACGATTCTCTTCGTCATTCGCTTCGGGAACCGGATACAAGGTGGTGATGGGACGGCTTTGAACAATATAAAACCTGTCGTCTGCCAGGCACCATTCGATGTCCTGTGGGTGATTGAAATGCTCTTCTATTTTCCTGCCGATACGCTCCAGTTCCACTATCTGTTTATCGGTCAATACCTGCGCCTGCTGCATGCCGGCGTCGATCGCCTTTTTATTCGTGCCTCCATCTTGTACGGCATAAATTCCCAGTTGCTTGGCCGGTATCATTTTATCTGTTACGCCGCCGTTGCGCACTTTATAGTTGTCAGTATTTACCAGGCCGGAAACCATGGCTTCTCCCAGTCCCCAACCGGCATCAATCGAAACCACTTTCCTGTTAGCGGTGAGTGGATCGGCCGTAAACATGATACCCGCCGCCTGCGGGAATACCATTTCCTGAACGATCACAGACATGCTAACCTTCCGGTGATCTATGCCGTTTTGAAGGCGGTATATGACCGCCCTGCCGGTAAAAAGGGATGCCCAGCATTTGCTGATATGCTTCAGGATCTGATCCTTTCCGATAATGTTCAGGTAAGTATCCTGCTGCCCCGCAAATGAGGCCGCTGGTAAATCCTCTGCCGTTGCGCTGGATCGAACGGCAAATGCATTGTTCTCCCGGGGCCCGGCCAGATGTCGGATGATTTCTTCACTGATATCTGCCGGAATGGCTGTCTGTTCAATGATATTGCGTATCTCCGTGCTGAGTTCCCTGACGCTGTCACGTTCTTCTGCTTTCAGAATGGATAACCGGCGAAGCAGGTCATTGACCCTGGGAGATTCCCTGATGACCCTGTTAAAGGCTTCTGCAGAGATGCAAAATCCATCGGGCACTTTCAACCCTTCAATCCGGAAAAGTTCTCCGAGGTTTGCTCCTTTTCCGCCGGCCAGGGCCAGCATATTTTTATTGATTTCCCGAAGTCCAAGTATATACGCATTCATATTTTTCCATTTCACGATGATTTCCGGATGAGTCGACCCGTCGTTTCATTCATTATGTCAATGGCCTTTAAGAAATAGGTTTCAAGGATCTTAATTTCCCTGACGGAAAATGAACCAATGAGATTTTCTGATTTTGTCCGGAACTCTTTATATAGCGGTGCAAAAAGTGCCATAATTTTTTTGGTATCCGGTTCAATGATGACTTTCCTCCTGTCGTCTTCCAAAAATTTTCTTTTCACCAGTTTTTTCTTTTCAAACCTGTCTATCAGACCGGTGACGGCGCCGGTCGTTAAGCCGGTTAAATCTGAAAGCTCGCCCGCGGTCATGGAGCCTTTTTCTAAAAAAAATCCCAGGTATTTATGGTCAGTGGAAGAAAACCCTGCCTTTCGTGCAATCGCTTCATGCATTTGTAGGGACGTATAGGCATACAGTTGGCTGAGTCTTCTTATGCGGTTGAGTAAGTCGTTCTCCATATAATATCTTATTAACTATTTATCTTAGTGACAAAGATAAAATAAGCATTCGGTCCGGCCAATTGTTTTTACCGGCCGGCTGTTGGCCCCGGAAAAAAAATAAATTTAACGAGGTGAGCCTGAATGGGTCACCTTTGGGGTATGCTATGAATTATTTAATCTCCTCTAAAATGAAACCTTCTTTCCTCCCGTTACTGGTCTTTCTTTTTGCCTCCTGTTCTCAGGATACCGGAACGCGCCGGCTGCAGGCGCAGGTAGACAGTCTTCAGCGAAGACTGGATCGTGTGTACAGACCGGGGCTTGGTGAATTCATGAGTTCCATTCAAGTGCATCACACCAAACTATGGTTTGCCGGCACGAACAGCAACTGGAAGCTGGCGGACTTTGAAATACAGGAGATCCAGGAAGCGTTGGACGATATCCGGGCGTTTGCTGGCGACAGGCCGGAAGTGAAAGAAATGGGGATGATCGTTCCTGCAATAGACAGTGTCAGCATAGCCATCATCAACCACAATCCTGCATCATTTAAAAGAAATTATATTTTTCTCACCAATACCTGCAACGGTTGTCACCGCACAACGGGTCACGCGTTCAATGTGATCATCATTCCCACTTCTCCACCGGTGAGCAATCAAAGCTTTCTGCCTGCGGATTCTATTCCCGGTCATTAAGAGATGCACCGGGTTTGATACCCCGGGAGGATGTCAATGATCAGGATTTTCGTGCCGGTCTTTCAAATCTGGGAAGCTGAAACAATTTTGCAGCATATGGTTTTATGATACTCAGGATAGCAGATTCCGGTCCCCAGCTGCCCGCCTTATAGAAATGCAATTTCTTAGAAGGGTGTTTCGACCATGCGTCCAAAACGGGCATCACGACTTTCCATGCCGCTTCCACCTGGTCAGCCCGCATAAATAAAGTTGGGTCTCCCTCCAGCACATCCAGCAGCAGCGCTTCGTAGGCTTCTGGCAGCGATTCGGTGTATGATTCCTGGTATGTGAAATCCATATCCACCGCCCGCAGGTTCATGACAGGCCCCGGAACCTTGCTTTCAAAAAGTAAACTGATTTCAAGCTCAGGCTGTATACTGATGATAAGTCGGTTAGGTACTATATCGCCGCGGAAAATTTTATGCGGAGAATCCCTGAATTGTACCACGATCAAAGAGGCTTGCTTGGGCATGGCCTTGCCGGTGGTCAGAAAAAAAGGTACATCCTTCCAGCGCTTGTTGTCGATAAAAAATTTGGCGGCCACAAAGGTCTCCGTTGTGGACCCTGGCGCCACCTGTTCTTCTTTCCTGTATCCGGGATTGGATTCACCTTCAATACTGCCGGCTGTATACTGACCTCTGACCACATTTTTCCATACCTCATGCGACGTCAAATGTCTTACACTTTTCAACAGTTTTGTTTTGGCATCGCGTATAATTTCCGACTGATAGGCCGAAGGGCATTCCATGGCTACGATGCAAAGCAACTGCAGCAAATGATTTTGAATCATATCCCGCAGTGCGCCGCTGCTGTCATAGTAGCCTCCCCTTTTGCCGACGCCCACCTCTTCGGCGACACTGATCTGGATATGGTCAACGTATTTATGGTTCCATAAAGGTTCAAATACATAGTTGGCAAAACGAAATGCCATAATATTTTGTACGGTCTCCTTACCCAGGTAGTGATCTATACGGTAGATTTGTTTTTCGGAGAACCGCCGGTTCAGAAATACATTTAATTTTTTTGCGGAAGCCAGGTCGGTGCCGAAAGGTTTCTCCACCACGATCCGGTCCAACAATGACCGGTTGCATAGTGAATGTTTATAGAGACCGTCTGCAATGATTTCAATAAACCTGGGTGCCGTGGCGAAATAGTACAACCTCGTAGCTTTTTTCCGTCCTGACTTTTGAAAGCTTGCCGCATGATCTTTCAGACGGGTATAGGTCAGGTCTTCCAGAAAATCACCCTGAAAATAGAAAAGCCTGGCAGCAAATTCAATCCACTTAGCTTGTTCCGCAACGCCCGTCCGGCTGAATTCATTGACCCCTGAAAGCAGGTCCTTCCTGAAAGCCGCTTCATCGGCAGGAAGGTGGTCAATGCAGTAGACTGCAAATTCATCCGGCAGGTGACCGCCGATAAACAAGTTGTACAGTGCAGGAATCAGTTTACGCCGGGTGAGATCTCCTTTTGCTCCGAAGATGGTAATGAGTGCCGGCAGGGAAAGTTTATTTCTATTCATATGGTGATTACCCTGCAAACTTAGGATTGTTAAGCCGGATTACTAATATCACCGTATATCAGCCGCCGTATTTCCAGCCAACGAAGCGCTATTTTATTTCAGTACACAAAAAAATAAAATACAGGTAAGCTATTCGTGCTCCATTGATAATAAAGTTTTCATATTGTGGACTTAGCAATTGAAGCTGGCTGATAAATCTAATCCATCTCTCACTGGCGAAAACTTTGCAATTTTCATAAAAGGCAGTAGGAAATTTTATACATCTATCTTCCTGCATTTTAAAAATACTTTTGTAGATCATTTTGGCACCAAGCGTCGAGCCAAGCGCGACATAACAAAATCCGGCCGCTTCATAGAAATCGAGTTTTTCGAAGACAGCACGCATTGGTATCTCTGTTATATCCATTAAATATAGATCCTGCTTTAATAGCTCCGCTTGTTCTCCAAACATTTGATCTGAAAAAAGCGTCTTGTCCGGATAACACTCCGTTAGGCTGCTGGCCTGGTGGAAAAAGCAGTACAATCTTGTAAGTAAAATGCCGTATTGTTCCCTGCTGATATTGCCCGTCATCAGGCAAGATGAAAAATTTTGCTGTTCCACAAAGTTGTGAAAGCCTGCTGTCCGCATTTTTAAGAGTTCAAGTATCATTAAAATTAACGAGAGTTACAAAGATTATTTAAAGTCAATCGAAATCCTGGTGATAAAAATTTCAATATGAAATGTTATTTGGTGTTTTCCTTATGTTGTGAGCCAATACTGTTGTAATGCATTGGCGCAGGTTTGCTAAATCAAAGGGTTTACATATATATGCGGCGGCTTTTATTTCCAATGCTATTGTTTCAATGTCAGGATGGCCAGTTAGTAGTACAACCGGAATGTCTCTCGAATGGGTAGCAGATCTTACAGTAGACACAATATCCGAAGCAAGCTTTTGTCCAACACAGTAGTCAGTCAGAATGAGGTCCGGTAAAAAACTATTCAACTCCTGGGTTAGCTTATTGCAATCAGTCACTACTCGTGCTTCATAGATAGTTCCAAAAGCTAGAGGCAAAATGCCAGCAACATCAAAGTCGTCTTCAATTATCAATATCTTCTTCATAAGTATTTTTAGGCTTTGTAAAATCGGGGAAAGGTGAAATATATATTAACCATTAACTTCTCAGAAAAATGTCTCCCTCTGAGGTTTCAGGATCTTTTTTAAAACTCACATAAAATACCGTACCCTTGTCTAATTCGCTATCAAACCATATTCTTCCACCATGCTTTTCAACTATTCTTTTCACAATGGCCAAACCGACACCCGTACCATCAAAATCCCTTGCGTTATCCAACCTTTTAAACAAATCAAACATCCGGGTGTGGTCTTGCATTTCTATACCAATTCCATTATCCGAAATGCTATATGTAGTTACATTTTCAGCGTTTCGACCTTCAATTTTTACAATGGCTTTTATTTTCTTTGAAGAATACTTTATTGCATTTCCAAGAAGGTTTGAAAACACCTGTCCAATCATCACTTCATCGCCGATGATATCTGGCGTGTTTCCAATAACTAATTCAAGATTCTCTGGTTTATAGGACCCAAACAGATCTGACTTACAGCTTTCGATGACACGCTGCATATTAATCTTTACCGGTTTTATTTTATTGCGGGAAAAGCTTGAATAGTTCAAAATTTCCTTTATCAGTAAAGCCATTTTATCAGTACACGTATCGATTCTTTTTAAGACATACCTGGCATTTTCATCAAGACTGTTATTGTTTTCCAACAGCAATTGAGCATAACTTTTTATTGAAGTAAGAGGAGCTTTCAAATCATGAGACACAGTAGAACTGAATGCGTCCAGTTCTTCATGGGCAAGTTTTAGTCGATCATTTAATATCCTGATCGCTCTGGCTTTGCGGTTTAGCTGGTACATCAGCTGGTCTCTGAAATTTATCAAGGCTGCAATTTCCGCGCGATCCCAGTTTTCCGAACTATATTTTACAATTTCTGTCCACTTGGCAAATGAACGGCGCGGTATCAATTGCATTGAACCGTCAGTAGCCAGGGTTACTGATTTCTCTGGATTGCCGGCCCAATCTATTTTTTGCTTCCTCTCAGGTTTAAAAAACAAGACCACCTCTGAAAACTCACGGGATAGTATACATGCAAAAAGACCACTCGCCAATGCACTATATTTTTCAGCTTCCGGATACAATAAAGGAAACTGATTGGTGTGAAATACCAGTTCGTTTGTGTTTTCGAACAGCCAACGGCTTATTCTTTTTATTTCCATGTGACCAGGTGTTTCGCCAACACAGGTAACACTATTGTCAAACAATATTGCCGCACCAGAACAATTACAAATTTCCCTGATAGTGATCTTATTGGATGTCAGCACTCTTACTATATCATCATCGCTCTCAGTTAAATGAATAAGATTGTTTACTGACTGGTTTAGCAAATTGAATCTTTCGATGTCTTCTTCGCCCAACCTGTACTCTATGGCTGGTGAAATTATTTGGCTAATCAGTTTGGCCGTTTCCCTTGCCCGATAGTCAATAAATCTTGGGGAATAGTTATGACAAGCAACCAGTCCCCACAATTCTCCATGGGATAGCAAACTGATACTAAAACTTGCTTCTACCCCCATATTTTTCAAATACTGGATGTGAATAGGAGAAACAGCCCTCAAAACGGAGTTGGTTAGGTCAAGTGGGTCTTTGTTGTCCAGACTGGCAACAATTGCCGGACATTCGGCATTTACATCGGCGATGATCCGGGTCAGGTTTATCTTATAAAGTTCCCGTGCTTGTCTGGGAATATCAGATCCCGGGTAATGCAAACCCAAAAAGGGTTCAAGATCATCATTTTTTTCTTCCGCAACTACTTCGCCGTGTCCCTCCTCATTAAATTTATAAATCATCACCCGATCATACCCGATTATTGTTTTTACTTGTCCGGCTGCCACATGTAGCAAAGAGTTAAGCGTTGGTTCGGCAAGAATTTTAGAAATTGACTGGCCAATTGCTTTTTGTAAATCAAAGTTGATTTCTGGTTTGCATGGTTCAAATTCCAATAGGATATTTTCACCAGCATTTGTAATAATCATGTGCCAGGGAGTATCAGATAGTTCAACATAAAACGGATTTATTTTTTCAAAGCCATTGGAAGTTTCGTGAAAAAGCCATTGCGAAAATGTAGACCCTTGTTTGTATTCTTTGATTTTGACAGTGGCACTTAACTTGTCAAGCGGTTTATTAAGAAAAGTATTTGCATTAATGCCTATCAGATCAATTATGTTTTCACTGATATAGGTTATTAAATAAGATTTTCTATTTACGCCAATGAGAAATCCATGTGATTGTATTTTGCCTATAAAATGTATGGGTTCCTTATCGCAATTGGTAGTATCAATTTTAACTTTACTCATTTTTAGACGGATGCCCGTTGAATAAAACGTTATGTCAGGTATTTTCCTGTAAATGGTTGACGAGTAGTGAAACCTCTTTGTAATTTCACTTTATTAAATTTTATTTCAGTAGTCAGGCAAAATAAACAGAAATTGAAGACAACCAGATCTGTATGATGAAAAAGCCTATTACGAAATTAAACTATAGTAAAGTAAGTGACGCCGCTGCAAAGGGTCAAATAATAGTGATTCAAGATATATTTAGAATGAAGGGTAGTTAATGTATTGGTAGGTCAGCGTTTGATACTATGCGTGAAAGATCCTGCCAAGTCTTGCGCATTTGTCGTTTTCAAATTCCGGGAATTACTTGTCTTTTGTCGTTCGCCTATTCTATCTGAAATATTTCTTTTTAATTCCTGAATTTTTTAAAACATACAAGGAAATTTGAAGAGTTGGCGAAATTTAGCATCGTCGATACCTGTTTCTTTGTGTAGCCTTCTTTGATCAGTTTTTCCGCCATTTCCATTTGCAGGCGCCTGTAATGCGAAAAGATTGTTTCATTAAATTTTGCCTTAAAGTCCCTTTTCAACTTAGATTCGGATAAGAAATGTTTTCTTGCCAGTCCTTGTATACCTGGAAAACCAGTAAGGAGATAGGAACGTAAAGTTTTCTCAACCGCTTCAATTAACTGGTGAGAAGAAATATATTTCTCAGCCGGTAAGGTTACTTCATTTGCATTTTCGATGCGGGGCTTAATGTTGCTGATATCAGCCACATTTACATAAAAGCCTGCAACCTTGCCATTTTCAAAATGAGGGCAATAGGTGGCGAGCGAAATTTTAGTTTCACCGGTCGGTATTTTGATTGCTCGTTCAAATACCTGGACTTTTCCCAATAATACCTTTTTTATATAAGGTAAATTTTTTTCGTATAAAGGTCCCAGCAACTGACTAATGTGCATTTTGTCGACCATATCCTTGGGATCTACGCCGAACCAGTTTAAATACGCCGAGTTTGCAAAACGGCAAATCAGGTTTTCATCCCAATAAGCAAGCATTGCATTTGTTTGCTCAGTAATATTGAAAGCAATTTGCAGACGGGATAGTCCGGGTTTGGAAGACATATATGGAGAGCACGCAACCGCGCTTTAGAAGAAAAAGAGAAAAGATCCTGCCAATTCCAGCAGCAATATTAAGCAATTGGTATCACAGTTATTTAATACTCATAATTAAATAAATCCTGCCTAATTGGGAATCTAAGATTGAAGAGCACTAAAACTCTACGTAACCCAATTTAGTTTCGACAAAATTCAATTCGGATGCTGTCCTCTTACTGTTGCGTCAATTTCAGAGTTGAAACAAAGTAGGTACGTCATATCCAGGACTTTTATTTTCCAGAATCAGTTATTTTTTTCTGCTAAGAAAGCCGGCACGAGGCTTAAAAGATTATAAGAAAAGGTAGCAGAATTCGGCACAAGGGGTTGATGTGTGAACCGGTTGCAATGCTGGTATCAACAAGGCAACTTTGGGCGATCTAAATGAAAAGAAACCGGTGCATTTGAAGGAGCTTAAGATTCGAAGGCAGGTAGAAATATATCAGTATTAAGCAAATTAAGCGGAATTAGCCCGCGATACTAATTCTTAAGCCAATCTTCGTAATAAATCTAACAATAGGAAGACCTCGCAAGTAGTTGATTTTGCATGTTTTCTCTATAAAATTCTGTGGAGAGAGAGGGATTGGCCTTTGGCCATTCCTTAGTGGGGATGCCTCACACTTTATAAATGTGCGTTCGCTACGCTCACTTTCATTTTTGCTTTTCAGGCCTGCTCAGGTAAGCCTGGCAGGTCCTCAAAGCAAAAATGCCTGCAATCGCAGGACATTTATTTGCGGAGAGAGAGGGATTACCTGCGGTGATCCCATTGAGGGGGACCTCAAACCACGAATGACCGTTCGCTTCGCTCACTGTCTTTTTTGTTTGTTCGCGTCGCCCAGGCAAGCCTGGCTCCGCTGCCAACAAAAAAGCCCCGCATTGCGGGGTCATTCGTTGTTTGGCGGAGAGAGAGGGATTCGAACCCCCGGAAGTTTGACCTTCAACGGTTTTCAAGACCGCCGCAATAGACCGCTCTGCCATCTCTCCGGGCGCAAAATTAGGGCTTGAAAACTTATCTCAAAATATTATTCCTCAAATCTTTATTAAGCTGATTTTTCCTGTCAACCGTCAACCAACGGCCGCCACCGCCTCTTCACCAAAAAGCTGATGACGGTAGGAAAGTGAAGGAGAAGGAATGAGCGGTCCGAGTCCCAGCTCATCCCATTTCTTATCGACCGAAGCAATGGTCTGTTCGTCAGCTACAATGATATTGGGCCAGTCGCGGTGAAAATCATCAAGTGCCTGCGTTTTTGTTGTGCCGTCAAGCCCCATGCAGGCGCTGACCTTATCCCCCACTCTTTTTTCTGAAAGAAAATGATCCCTTTTCGGATCGAGGTTATTGCAAAACCGCCACAAGGCCACGGGGAGGTCAGACGGGTCAATGGTATCGTCGATATAGAGGATAAGCTTAATGTGGCCGCCGGCCTTCGATGATAATAGTTCATGCAGCTCCTTCACCTGTCCCCTGCGTGTTTTTTGGACCGAAACAATCAAACAGGAAATGCGTTGTTTCAACAAACCGTCATAGACAGACTTGATTTCCGGATACTGCGCAGTCCAGTTCATGTCGGGGATGGGTTCGTCAGTGTATATATAACGATCATCATCTTCTTCTTCCATTTTTGTCGTCCCGTCAATACACATTTTGCCGCCGAACCCAAGCTTGCTGCAGCTATGATCAAGTACATCCATCGGTCCTTGGGCAAAAGAAATATCGGTAGCGGGGTTCAGATTGGAGAAAACATATTTCGCCAGTGCTATGTAATCTTTAATGGAAACACCCTCGTCTACCAGTACTAGGATCTTGTTAAACATCATCTGCCCCGCACCCCACATGGCACTCATCACTTTTTGCGCATGGCCCGCAAAACTTTTATGAATTTGGGCGATTACCAGGTTGTGAAACACGCCTTCCACAGGCATCTCCATATCCACAATTTCCGGGATCATCATCATTTTCATCGGCGCAAGAAAAATCCTTTCAGTCGCCTTGCCCAGCCAGGCATCTTCCTGCGGCGGTATGCCGACGATCGTCGCGGGGTAGACAGCATTTTTCCGGTATGTGATGGCGGTCACATGAAAAGCGGGATACCAGTCGGGTAAAGAATAGTAACCCGTATGATCACCAAACGGGCCTTCCCATACCATTTCTTCGGAAGGCTCCACATATCCCTCGATGATGATGTCGGCATCGGCCGGCACTTCCAGCTCGGGCTGCGTAAGGCATTTTACGAGCTCTACTTTTTTCTTTCGAAGAAATCCTGCCAGCATATACTCATCCACATTGTCAGGCAGCGGAGCAGTGGCCGAATAAGCGTAGACGGGATCACCGCCCAGTGCCACAGCCACGGGCATGCGCTTTCCAAGTTTTTTATATGCTTCAAAATGCCTGGCGCTCACTTTATGTTTATGCCAGTGCATGGCGGTGAGCTTTTCTCCCATCTGCTGCATACGGTACATACCCACGTTGCGGATACCTGTCAAGGGATCCTTTGTATGGATGATGGGGAGGGTAATAAAGGGTCCTCCGTCTTTGGGCCAGCAGGTAATAATCGGAAGTTTCTTAAGATCGGGATCCTTCATTACGATTTCCTGACAGGCACCCCTGCCGCGCACTACTCCGGGCATCCAGGCGGCGAACCGGGAAAGTTGTGGCAGGATCCGGATCTTTTCCAGGATGGATTCCTTCGGACCGGCAAGCGATTTGAATAAGCTTTCTATTTCTCGCGCAATATCATCGAGGTGTTCAACACCCAGTGCAATACACATCCTTTTTTCACTGCCGTACGCATTCATCAGTACGGGGAAATCGTAACCTGTATTTTCAAAGAGGATTGCTTTGTTGCGTTCCGGTGTTTTACTCAGCCGGTCGGTGATCTCTGCCATCTCAAGCCTTGGATCCACATAGGTGCGTATCCTTACCAGTTCACCGGAAGATTCGAGGGAGCGAAGAAAGTCGGCCAGGTGGTTGAATGCCATTTTTGGAATTAGACCGCAAAATTAGCCAACAAAACTCATTGGACATTACCGGGACAGGCCGTACTTCCCCGGCCGTAGTAACCATCCTTCTTATTGATAATGGCAATGCTTACGCGTATTCCCGTATAATAGTACCAGTCTTTATATTTCGGGCTTCCCCTTTTGGTGCCCGACGGCGGATAAGGCGCACCGCCTTTGAGTTCATTGCCCCGGTAGGCCATTTCAGTAGCCAGCACACCTTTTGCATTCTGCAATATCGCCTGGTCGACATAACTGGTGCTTACGTCATCCAGGTAGTCAGTAAAAGTTTTCCGGAATCCTATTTCATAAGCCAGGACAACGTTTTCGGATACCCGGAATTTGATACCTCCGCCAAAAGGAATCGCAAACTGATTCAGATTGTAGGGTTTTTGCCCCGGATATTCCGGGAGCCCTTCGCCCTCGGTACTGAGGGGTTCAAGGAATATTTTTTGTCCGACGGAGTCAAACGCATAGGGATCGTAGTGAAACCAGGCGATGCCGCCGAATACGAAGGGGGAAAATTTTGTTCTTGTAATATCGAAGAAGGTATATTCAGCCAGCAGGTTCAGTTCGAGCAGGCTGGTCTGAAAACTGAGGTTACGAGGCTGAAGGTCCGGCTTGTTGAATTGATCTGAAGCGCTGAGTTTCATTACATTAAAGCCACCTATTACAGAAAAATTACGGGTAACATCATACTGTGCGCCGGCACCAAAAGCAAAATTGGACTGGTCGAAAGTGTAGGTTTTGTCCTGCAGGTCGCCGGAATAGTTAGACATGCCGCCCGTTAAGTTGACATGCCAGCGCTGCGCATGTACAAGACCGGGAATGATCACAAGGGTCAGAATAATTCGCTTCATGAAAAAGTGTTTCTTGGAAAGAATACAGTTTTTCAGCGGTGTCGGATCTTACCGGAAATCAAAGGAATTGGAGGATGTCTATAGAAGACAACGCGATAACGCAAGTATTGCGCCAGTTATTGGATGGGTCGGGTTAAAAGTAGCAGGAATTAAAGTGAAAAGCAAGCCAAAATTATTCTTTAAACAATAAATCGTATTTTTTCAATTCCACCGTATTTTTCCCGAACCTGATGAGAAGATTTCTGGCCCTGTTGCTCGTTTTCTGGACGTTGTCGCCTGCTGTTTTTTCGCAAAAGAAAAATGCCAGTTACCTGCTGCATATCCACCGTGCCCATGGCCCGATCCGGATCGATGGCGTCCTTGACGAACCTTCCTGGCAGGATGCGGAAATGGCAAAGGATTTTTTCATGATCCTGCCGATGGATACCTCTTTTGCGCACGTGAAAACGACGGTCAGGATGACCTACGACAACAAATTCCTTTACCTGAGTGCGGAATGTTACGACGGAATGCCGGGTCCCTACATGGTGGAGTCGCTCCGCAGGGATTTCAGTTTCCTTAAAAATGACAATTTTATTTTTTTTCTCGACACATTTGGTGATGAAACAAACGGCTTCACATTCGGCACAAATGCCGCGGGTGCGCAATGGGACGGAACGATGTTCGAGGGGGGAAAAGTAGACCTGAGCTGGGATAATATCTGGTATTCCAAAGTAAAATCCTATCACGATAAGTGGGTCATGGAAATTGCCATTCCCTTCCACACCCTGCGATATAAAAAGTCCAACCCGGCATGGGGCATCAACCTGAGCAGGAATGACCTGAAAACCACTGAAAAATCGAGCTGGGCGCCGGTGCCGAGGCAGTTTCCCTCCGCTTCCCTCGCCTATACAGGCACCCTCCTGTGGGATTCTATGCCACCTGCCCCGGGAACCAATGTCTCCCTTATCCCCTATGTGCTGACCCGGGCCATCAAACCTTATCATGACGGTCTTCCAACGGTGTATAAAACCATGGTCGGCGGCGATGCCAAGGTGTCAATTACGTCTTCTCTCAATCTGGACCTGACAGTCAACCCCGATTTTTCCCAGATCGAAGTGGATAAACAGGTGGTTGACCTCAGCCGCTATGAATTATTTTATCCGGAGAAAAGGCAGTTTTTCCTGGAGAACGGAGACCAGTTCAACAATTTCGGCTACCTGGATATCCGGCCTTTTTTCTCCCGGCGTATAGGGCTTGGTGTTCCGATTGAATTTGGTGCGAGACTCAGCGGAAAGATCGATCGAAACTGGCGGATTGGCGCCATGGATATGCAAACCGGTGTGGTGGACTCGATTGGCCTGCCGCAAATGAACTATGCCGTATTCGCCTTACAGCGAAAAGTTTTCGCGCGCTCCAATATTGGATTTCTTTTTGTGAACAAACAATCCATAGGTTACGAACCCTCCAAAGATTCCGGCGCTTATCACTACACAGTGTATAACCGGACGGTAGGACTCGAATACAACCTGGCTTCGGCAAATAATTTCTGGACCGGAAAACAATTGTTCATGAAATCTTTTACGCCGGACCTGTCTGGCAAAGACTGGGTTGTAGCGGGCAATCTTCAATATGCAAGTAAAAAATGGCTGATCAATGGAGCTTACCAGTATGTCGGCCAGAATTTTCGCGCCGAAGCGGGCTATATTCCGCGAACAAACTATCTGCGGTTTTATCCTTCCCTTTCCTACTATTTATTTCCCTCCGGTGGCCCCATACTCAGCCATGGCCCCCAATGGTTTTCGAATTTTTACTACAATGAAAAAATGCGGTCTACAGATAATGAGAATATCGTTGACTGGCTGATCACTTTTCGAAACAGGGCGACACTCACTTTTTTGGCAATAGAAGATTTCGTAAACCTGCAGGCACGTTTCGACCCTACCAATCTCGGTATAGCCTACCTCGATTCCGGTTCCCTGCATAAATGGTATACCGGCGGAATCGATTTCGCATCCAAACCGCAAAGCATTTTTACCTACAGCTTTTCATTCCGATACGGAGGATACTATGACAATGGAAAAAAATTCACCTTCCAGAGTGAAATCGGGTTAAGATTGCAACCCTTTGTCAATATTACCATGACGACGTCCTATAACCTGCTGGACCTTCCCGAACCCTGGGGACGCACACCTTTTCTGCTTCTGGGGCCAAGGATCGATATCACGTTTACCAACACCCTTTACCTCACTGCCTTTGTTCAGTATAATGAACAGATCAGGAACATGAACATCAACACACGCCTGCAGTGGAGGTATAAACCCGCATCGGATTTTTTCCTGGTGTATACCGACAACTACTATACAACACCCTTTTCGGTACGCGACCGTGCGATCGTCCTGAAATTTAACTACTGGTGGAATCTCTGATAAAATGGCGTATCAGGATTTGACCTTGGTGGAATCCGCCGTCGGCGTTTTCTTTTTATTGAAGAGATTGTTGAATGTGTTTTTAATCGTCTGCTCGGCATTTTTCTGGGTGTTTTCCAAAACCTTACCGGAACCTGTGCTGTCCTTCTGACCGGATACTACCTTGCCAAGGTCCTTCTGGATGTCTTTCACCGCCTGGTCTTTTATGACTTTGGCAGAATCTTTTGCTTCATTGCTTTTGGCCGCCAGGACTTTCTTTGCGCTGTCTTCCGCCTGTTTCTCGAATATAGCTGCCTGTTGCTTCACATCGGAAGCCACATCGCTGCTTCCGCCACCTAACAGGGGTTTTACTTTTGGATTGGAAATGGTGCCTGTCATGTTCACTTTGATGTTGATATTATCGCTGAGTTTGACGGGAACACCTTTATTGTTGGCCTGCGATACAAGATTGTTAAGCAGGTTATTGGCATCCCCGCCCAGCATCGACCGCGGAACTTTCATTGCGATCACATAGTCGATCGACTGGTCAAAGCCGTGCATGCCACCGATTTCCATATCGATCCCGTTGTATTTTACGTGAAAGGGCTGAACGAGTACTTTACCATTGGCAAATTCGAAACTTAGTTTCACGTCTTTCAATGAGAGATTTTCCAGCTGGCTTAAATGAAGCTGTTCGGCGAGTTTTTCTACCGGGGCGAATTTTTTAAACACTCCGTCAATCAGGTCCAGGTTTCCTTTTCCGGTAAGGGATCGGAGATCCGGTGACAGATCCGGGTTAAGTCTTCCATTCAGGCTTAGCTGTGAATTCATTTTTCCGTCCACGAACTGTCCGGCGGGCATCAGTTTCTGGACGGTATTGAATGCATAGAATGTCTTTTGTACGTCGAGGGATTTTACAGAATAGTTAAATGCGATCTCGGGATTCTTTTTATCTTTTTTTGTGGAATAAAAGCCGCTGGCAGTAATCTGGCCGTCCAGTGCGTTCATCTGGACATCCTTCAGGGCAACGACTTCATCGTGTATGGCCAAGGCGCCGCTCACGTTGGTATATTCCGTTTTATCATATTTCATTTTGTCGACTTTCGCCTGCAATCCGAAACTCAGATTTTTTGGGACCTGGAAAGGTTCTGCTGTTTTAGACGCAGGTTTGGAAGAATCTGCGGGAACCAGTTTCATAAAGCGGTTAAGGTCCACCTGGTCGGCCCTGATATTTAAAGTACCGGCCAGCGGTTCATCCTTTGTTGCATATCCGATGGCATTGACGATAGAGCCGTCTGCGTTAAAATGCGTGCCCAGCCATTCCGCCGCCGCGTTGTTCAGGCTGATGTTTTTCGGATCAAAGCGAAGCGTTGCCGAACTCAGCAGGAATTCGTCTGGATAGGTTTTGCTTGCATAATGAATACCAGTTAAGACTACGGTTCCGCTGGTATTGATTTTATCGTATTCCTTTCTGTCTACCTGCTGTTTGTTTCCGGAAAACGAAATGTCGCCGGCAATTTTTCCCGACAGACGTGTGCCTTGGGGAAGTGCAGTGAATTGTTTCGTATTGGCGAGGTCAAAACTGCCTTTCAGTCTTCCGTCGAACACCGGATTTGATACGGGTGTTTTCAACGCAATATTGAAATCCACGGGATCGCTTCCAATTTCAAGATGGGCAGAAGGTATCCGTATGAGGGTGTGGTCCGCCTGTCCGTCCGGATTCTCCAGTGCCAGCTGGATATTGCCGTTCCGTATGGGTTGCGGAAAATCAGGTGAGCTGTAGTTTAGCGCCGACACCTGTACGGTGCCATTGGCGGTAAATTCTCCCGGTTTTTGTCTCGTGATCACTGAAAGATTTCCTTTTGCGCTGGCATTGGCATCGATCATGCCGGAAAGTTTCGTGCCGGCGCTAAGCTTGACAAAGTGTGTGATGTCGGCCAGGTTGAGTTTTCCTTTAAGCGACGCGTCGATATATTGGGCGGTGATGGGATTCTTAAATAAAAGCCGGAAATCAAAAGGATCGTTTCCAAATTCGATATGAGCTTTAGGGATATCGACGACCGTATGGTCGGTGATGCCATCAGGATTTTCCACTTTCATGACAATGCCGATATTCTTAACCGGCTGCGGAAGATCGGGGTACTGGAAAAATCCATTGTCGACTTTGAGGTTGATAAGGTATGAAGGAATCTTCGTTGAATTATATTCTCCTTTTACGTAACCGTCGAATGCCGCTGTTCCGCTGGTTTTTATTTTATTAAAATCATTTTGATAAATGGAAGGCACCAGGGAAAGCAGGGTCTTGAAATCTGTGGAGGGTGCATGGAAACTGATGTCCATTCCGTAAGTGGAATCATTGACGATCCGGAAAAATCCTTCGGTGGACAGCTGCAGGTCGTTCACGTGGACTGCATCCGTCTTGAAACTGTATTTGGATAATTTGTTGTCTACTGAAATATCAGCATCCAGGCTGGTCTTTGCCCGAACGAGATAAGGAATGCCGGAATAGGTAAAGGAAACCGATTCTGCCGTTGTTTTTGTGGTAAGGGTAAACAGGTCTGCGGTGAAATCCCCGCTGCCTGAATGATCCAGGTGTTCGATTTCAGCGTCCATGTTGCCGGGCATGTCGGTATAACGGATATATCCGTCCTTAATCCTGTAGGCATTCAGGTGCATCCGGAATCCTGATCCGGAATCTGCTTTAGACGTTGTATCCGGGGCCGTGATATTCCAGTTGGCCCTGCCCTCTTTGTCAACGATGGCATGTATTCTTGGCTGGTCGATGCTGATACTGTAAATATTGATGCCCGATCCTCCGAACAGGCTGAAGAGGTTAACAGCCACATCAATCTGCCGGGCCGCCATCAGGGTATCCCCGCTGAATTCATTCTTACCCGTAACGCTTATATCGTCGAGGCCGATTGCAAGGCGCGGAAAATGGCGGAAAAGGGAAAGGTCCACATCGGAAAAATCAACGGTAGCATTCAAATTTTTGTTGACTCCCTGCCTCGCCATAGCAAGGATTTTACCCTTGAAGAGAAATGGAAGGGTAAAGGCAAGGGCCAGAAACACCGCGAGCACAATGGCTGATATCTTTAATATCTTCTTTAACATGGGATTGGATTATAGTCGTTTTTAAACCCTGCAAAATATATACTCCTTATGAAAGAATTATGCCGGATTTTATTGTGCAAACAGGTGAAATTCAGGTATTTTCTGCTGAATTTTCCCATTGTCTCCTGAAAGCGGAGGGATTCTGCCCGACGATCTGGTTGAACAGTTTGTTAAAGTAGGAAATGCTCTCAAATCCCACGGCATACGCGGTCTCCGTTACGTTCTTTTCCTGCATCAGCAGGTTCTTTGCTCTTTCGATCCGGTATTGATTGACAAAATCGGTGAAGGTCATCTTTGTCTGTCTTTTGAAATAACGGCAGAAAGCCGGCGTGGTGAGGTGCAGCCGGGCGGCAACGGCATTTACATTGGGGTTACGGTCGAAGTGGGTATCAATATATTCATATACTGCGCCCATGCGGATCTTGTCTTTTAGAATGAAATCCCGCGCCGACAGATCTTCATTCAGCACGGAGTATTCTTCCGATTCTGCCAGTTCACGAAAGATGGCAATCAGCTCCAGCAGCTGTTCAAAATTTTTTCTTCCAGACAGCGCTTTGATGCGTGCGGCTACCTGCAGCTTGGTCTCACCTTCGAAAGCAATCCCATAGTCAGCTGTTTTAAACAGGCGGTGAATGGGTTCAAATTCCGGTGCACTGGAAAATGCGGTACCAAGGAAATCCGTTTTGAGCTGGATAACGATCTGATGATAGTCATTCCGCAGACGATAGTCGAAATTGAGATGCGGCAGATTGCCGCCAATGAATACGAGATCGCTTTGTGTATAACCGGAAATGTGCGTGCCGACGTGACGGATACCCGCATCCGCTTCCACATAAACCAGTTCCGGCTGCGGATGATAATGCCAGAAAAATGTATTCCTCAGCCTGGGTGAAAACAGCCGGAAGGATTTCCCCGGTTCGAACTGTATTTTCTCGAGTTTTATCTCATTCATCCTCTATTTATTAAAATCATCATGCAAATTGATGAAAAAAAGTCAATACAGAGCAAATATTGGTTAATATATGCGAAAACGGGCCGGCAAGGCGTCAATAGCTTTGGGTTATAAAATCAACGATCATGATGACAAAAACGATGGCTCCCGCCGACCAGATCACAATGGCCCACAAAGAAATTCCGGGCAATCCTTCTACCGCTAAATCCAGTCAGAAAAAACTAAACGACCGCAGCAATGGTGAACCATTGAGGGTACTATCGGAAGAAGACTGGACATTCTGGGTACAGAACGGTTATGTCGTCGTAAGGCAGGCAGTACCGCGTGAACAGGCAAAAAAACTGGCGGATTATTTATGGGAATATGAGGGAAAGGATCAGCAAGATGAGTCCACCTGGTACAAACGGCCGAACGTGAAAATGGAGATGACTGAACTCAATAATACGGGCATGGTGGAGATATACAATCACCAATACATGTGGGACAACCGCCAGTATCCCCGGGTGCACCAGGCATTTGCCGACGTATGGGGAACGGAAAAACTATGGGTTACGATCGACCGTGCCAACCTGAATTTTCCGATACGTCCCGGTTTTGAATACAAGGGATTTATTCATTGGGATTATGACCCGGAAACCAAACCCCAGAATGTGCAGGGCGTGTTGGCGCTGGCGGATCAGAATGACGACAGTATGGGCGGATTCCAGTGCGTCCCGGAATTATACAGAACTTATGACAGCTGGAAACTGACACAACCCGATGACCGCGACCATTATAAACCCGATACCAGTGGGTTTGAGATCGAGAAAGTGAAATTAAATGCCGGTGATCTGCTGATCTTTAACAGCCTTGAGCCACACGGTATCCGCGCAAATACCAGTCAGAACAAGGTACGCATTGCGCAGTATGTGGCGATGATGCCTGCACAGGAAGACAATGAGGAACTCATTCAGTGGAGGATCAACAGCTGGAAAAACCGCGATGCGATGAAGGGATACGCGTTCCCCGGTGACCCGCTGGAAAGAGAAAAGAAAAATTCAATTGCTGAACTGACTCCGCTCGGAAAAAAATTACTTGGACTCGAGAGGTGGTAAAAAAACAAAAGCGGACAATGTCCGCTTTTGCCTGGTTAGAAAAATTTTATACTACCGGGGAATCAGCTGACCAAAGGGCCGGCTTTTTCCCATAAGTTTCGGTCAAATGAATGATTAGTGCAACATGTAACCGACCGTCAAACCGAAAAACCGGTTGTGATAGGTGGCATCGGTACCGTTTGCAACGTTATTGAGTCCGAAATTGTAATTAAACGTGAACACAATTCCCTGTTCGAGGCGATAACCTGCGAGGAAATTCAAACCGATTTCAAATGGTTTGAAATCGTCTGTGTCGCCGCTACCAAACTTTACTTTCTGGCTTTCTTCTTCACCCTGACCGCTCACCGTTTGTGTACCGGAGAGGCCGTAGGCAAGAGAAGGACCTGCACCTGCAAAAAATCCCTGGTTTTCCTGCATGTGGTATACCACGTTCAGGGGCAACTGCAGGTAAGACAGGCTCAGCTTGCTGGTCATTCCCCCTTCGGAGAAATTACCACCCAGCTGGGTAAAATTCAATTCAGGCTGGAAACTGATGTTGGGAGATAAATGAATGGCGGCAGTTACACCACCGGTAAATCCGAATCTCGAATCGGAGCTTACGGATACATTTTGCTGGGAAATCTTGTACGAAGCCAGGGCTCCGCCTGCATGGATACCAAATTCAGTATTCTGCGCTTTTACTGCAGAAAACATCAATGTCATTAAGCCAAAGCAGAGTACGATCTTGTTTTTCATAAGTGTTGTTCTTTTAGATATGGGTTACGGAATTTTTGTATTTCCAACCGCTTGTTAAAACGTGGTTAAGCGGCATAAATTGTTTATTTATCTAAATCAAAACCGTTTGATTCAGATAGAAATGGGAAGAATTCCCGAATTGGGAATGATTGGAGAGGGTGTTGCTCATCCATGACAATCAATGCATGATTTCTCTACCCTTTCAAAAAAAAAAATCCTGCGCTTTCGCGAAGGATTTTACTTCTTTTTGGCAAGCCGGCGAACCGAACTATTTAGATGCTCCTTACACTGCAACATTACCTGTCCTGACCTCTCCTGCCCGCTTGTAACTGGCAATAATCACTCCTGTTGAGGTAACCAGACTCTCCGTTAATGTAAATGCGGCCGGAATCGGACCGTCATCAAATATTTTTTTTCCCATCCCAAGCGTCAGAGGGTAAATTTTAAGCCGGAGTTCGTCTACTAAATCATTCTTTAGTAATAACTGAATGAGTTTACTGCTGCCCCAAACCTGAATGTCAGGACCATCTGATTTTTTGACCTTTTTAATATCTTCCAGTGTTTTGATGAATACGGTGTTTTTCCAGTCTGACTTTTTCATGGTGCCAGACATAACATATTTTGTCCCATCATTAATCCCCGGCCAAAAGTCAGCATGTTCGGGCCAGTAATCGGCCCAAATTTCAAATGTTTTTCTGCCTAACAGATAGTCTGCAGGTTGTTTCAGCTCATTTTGCACCACTTTACCGCCCACTTCGTCACCATAGGGCGCAGTCCAGCCGCCATATTTAAAAACACCCGATACGTCTTCCTCAGGTCCGCCGGGTGCCTGCATTACGCCATCTAATGTGATCATGGACAAGACAATTATTTTCCTCATGGTTGTTTGATTTTTAATTATGAGTGATAATTCTATTTCGGTGTTAGGTCCCAATCGCTAGGTAAGCACTTCACATGCAAGCCCACGTGAGCTGAGTATTTCGATGATGGTCTCTACGCAGATCTGTTCGCCCTCAACCCTCAATATTTTATCGCAATCCTCCAGATCAAAATTAATTCTGGAAACAGGCAGCCGCCTGCGGAGGATGGAAATAATTTGTTCAGCCAGTTCCGGATGTTGCACATTCGTTTTGAATACTTCAACTATTGGCTTCATACAGAGTTCAATTTTATATGTTCCTTTTGAAGAGCCGGCGGCAAATGCATTTTCTGCGAATAACCGTGTTTGTAATTTTATTCAATGATGGTGCCAGGCAGCCACTTCTTTTTCACTTTTTTTTGCTTTTCATTACCGACAATACTTTATCCAGCTGGTTGAACCGGTCTTCCCAGATTTTCCGGAACTGTTCTAACCATTTATCTATTTCTTTCATTTTCTTAATTTCAAGCAGGTAGTAAATCTCCCTGCCCTGTTGGTCCTGCTTTACCAGTTCACACTCCGTCAGTATCCGTAAATGTTTGGAAACCGCCTGCCGGGACGTGTTAAAATGTTCTGCAATCGCATTGGGTGTCATCGCCTGCAGCGCGATGAGGGTTATGATAGCCCGCCGCGTCGGGTCTGCTATGGCCTGGAATACATCACGTCTCATGTTGCTTATCGTTTAATTATGAAACTAATTGGTTGCAAATATACATGCAACCATTCGGCTTCACAAATTTATTTTTGAAAATATGTATGAGTGGAAAAAATGCTGCGGTTTTGGTCGGTAAATCAACGTAGTGCGGTCAGCGATTATAGAAAGAAGGTGTGCTTAACACCCTACTCTCAAAAAATAATTAAAAAAATTTGCGTAAGTGAATACTTACATTTACTTTTATGTAAGTAAATACTTACATATTATGTCCATAGAAGCAAGAAGGGATGTTTTCCAGGCAATTGCCGACCCGACCAGACGGCAAATTATAAATCTCATCTCTCAAGAGTCATTGAATCTGAATGCCATTGCCAACAACTTCGATATGAGCAGGCCTGCCATTTCCCAACACATAAAAATCCTGACCGAGTGCGGAATAGTTGTTATTAGACAACAAGGCCGGGAGAGATTTTGCGAGGCTAAACTTGAAGCCCTAAAAGAAGTTTACAATTGGGCTGATCAGTACCGGCAATATTGGAATGAGAAGTTTAATTCACTTGATAAATATCTGGGTAAAATTCAATCAAAAAATAAATCTAATTACAAATCAAAAAACCAGTCAAAATGATAACCAAAAATCAAACAGGCAGGAAAGACGGGCTTAAAATAGTTCGTGATTTCAAAGCTCCGAAATCATTGGTTTTTCAGGCATTTTCAAAAGAAGAAGCATTTGCTGAATGGTGGGGGCCTGCAGGAATGCCAATTACCGTGTTGCAATTTGACTTTAAGCAAAATGGAAAGCTCCATTACAAAATGGAAGGCAACGGACAAACCATGTGGGGTATTTTTATCTATCGTAACATCGTTAGTCCTGACTTATTAGAGTTTGTAAATTCTTTTTCAGATGAAAGTGGAAATATTTGCAGACCCCCTTTCGCGATGGATTTTCCTCTTGAGATTTTTAATAAACTGACATTTGTAGAAAATAAGGGAATTACAACTGTTACACTTTCCGGGCATCCTATAAACGCAACACCTGAACAGGAAGCAATTTACTATTCGATGATTGCAAACATGTCACATGGATTTGAAGGAACACTGAATCAATTAGAAGCATACTTAACTGAAATTCAAAAATAATAATGAAAAAAGTAAAAGCACTTTATTGGATTTTTACAGGGCTATTCATTGCTTTTATGCTTGTTACTTCTCTTTCTCAGGTTATTTCATCAAAAGGAGCAGAGGAAGTAATGACCATATTGCAGATGCCAATGTATCTTTTGCCGCTGTTAGGAATTTCCAAATTACTGGCAATTGCGGCAATAGTTATTTCCGGCTTTCCTAAAATAAAAGAATGGGCTTATGCAGGAGTCATGTTTGACTTTATTGCTGCTACATATTGCATGATCGCGGTTGGTGGCACAATTGACAAATGGGGTTTTATGATTTTACCAATTCTTTTATGTGGGCTTTCTTACTATTTCTACAACAGATTGTTAAAGATTAAAACTGAAAATTCTTAGGCTGACAAACAACAAACCCTCAACCGGGGATCAGCGTTGTTCTGCCAGGCCAATAAGAAGACCTTCAGGACCACGTATGTTACAAAGACTATATGTACCTCATACTTAGGCACCTCTCTTACGAACTGTGCACTCATTTTTTGGAGCCTGACAAGCGTCTCATCAGCCGACATTGTCCATGCGTAATAATCTGCTTTTTGCCAAAGGCCTATTTGTTACTTCCTATCTGCTACAATCAATTTATTCCGTTCTTAAACTCTTCACCGGGTTAGAAACAGCTGCTTTTATCGCTTGAAAACTCACCGATAAAACTGCAATCAACAAAGCCGACAGACCCGCCAATACAAAAACCCACCATGAAATATTGATCCTGTAGGCAAAATCCTGAAGCCATTGATTCAATAAATAATAGGCAATAGGCACGGCAAGGATGATGGCAATGATGACAAGCCCTGCAAAATCTTTTGAAAGTAAAACAATAATATCAGGCACCGTTGCCCCAAGCACTTTACGAACGCCTATTTCCTTGATACGTTGTTCAGCCGCAAAGGTGGCTAATCCAAACAGCCCCAGACAACAAATAACAACAGCCACTAAAGTAAATCCAAAGGAAAGCTTACCGATCACCGACTCGGTTTTGTATTCTTTACCATAATCGCTGTCAAGAAAAGAGTATTCAAAAGGATATTCGGGTGAGTATTTTTTAGTGACCGATTCAATTCTTGCCAGTGTTTGGTTGATATTGGTATTTTCAATGGTCTTGATATAATAATTAAACCCGTTTGTGGTAGTAAACATTAAAATGAGGGGCTCTGTGCCCTGATGCAGGTTCCCGTTGACAAAGTCATCTGTAAGCCCGATAATTTCTCCCTTACCATTCCACATCTCCAATTTTGAGCCTATTACATTATGTTTAGTAAGCCCCATCGCCAGCATCGCTTTTTCATTGATAATATAATTTGATGAGTCGGCCCTGTTACTATAAAAATTTCTTCCTGCAACAAGCCTAATATTCATAGCAGGTATAAATCCATCATCACTTCGAAGCACTTTGAATGAAATCGATGAGTTTTCCGGCTTTCCTGGCCAAACAGGATCGGTTGTGGTAATTGGTACCTGGAATAAATTACTACCAACGAAGGCAACATTTTTAATGGAAGGTATTTTCTGCAAATCCGCCTTAAACCGGTTATAATTTTTACCAAGCCCTTCTTTTTGGGGTATAACAATCACATTTTCTTTATTAAAACCCAGGTCCTTTTTAAAAATATACCCAAGTTGATTATATATAACTATGCTACCTGTAATTAAAATAACCGAAACCGCAAACTGGGTAACGATCAGCCCTTTTCTGATAGCGCCACCTTTTAATACCAACCTGCTGTTTTTTAAAATTGCCGAAGTGTTGAGTGATGACAAATAAAAAGCCGGGTATAGGCCAGCCAACACACCGCAAAGCACAGTAATACCTAAAATACCAATTACTAAAACCGGTTTATGATATTCAAAATGCAGCGATTTCCCGGTAACTTCATTCACCATTGGAAGCACCAGTGTCAACAATAAAAAAGCAAGACACAAGGACAAAAACGAGATTAAAAGTGATTCACCTATAAACTGAACTCCGATAGAGAATCTTCCGGCACCCACAGATTTTCGAACCCCTATCTCTTTGGTTCTTGTCGAGGCACGGGCAGTGGCTAAGTTGGTGAAATTAAAACATGCCATTACAAGTATGATCAGTGCTATGCATCCAAATAATATAACCTGGCTTATGCGGCCACCGCTATTTATCCCGTTTTCAAATTTTCCGTGTAGATACAATTGGGAAAATGGATATAAAAAAGCTTCCCGATTGCAATCGCTGCAATTGGTCTTAATTATCCTTCTGACTTTTGCATCTGCTGAACTAAAATCTGATGTTGGCCTTAGTGTCACAAAAGCCTGTGTAGCGCCACTTCTCCAGTGATTTGCCCACGTATTTTGTTTTTTCCAATTTTCAAATGACAAAACAAAGTCAAATTGCAAGGAAGAATTTTCGGGTACATCCTTAAAAACACTTGAAACTATGAAATCACCAATATGATTAATGGTCAGCGTTTTCCCAATCGGTTTTTCGTCAAATAGTTTTTTAGCAAGCTTTTCAGAAATACTTATTGAGTTGATATCAGAAACGGGATTAAGATTGTTGCCTATTGTAATCGGGAATGAAAAGATAGAGAACAGGCCAGGATCAGCATAAAGTCCGGTTTCCATAAATTTCTTACCACCGAACTTAACCAGCATTTCTTCATTCCAACTCGTTTGTACCACTTCATCTATTTCGGGGATATCCTTACGAAGGGCTTCTCCTAACATTACCGTTGGTGCTTCATAGGTTTCCATTCTGCCATCTGCATAGATGTCATTTATCATTACTTTGTTTATCCGGTCTGCTTTGGCATGAAACCTGTCAACGGATAGTTCATCCAGCATCCATAAAAAAATTAAAACGGAAACGGTCAGTCCAACTGTAAGTCCAAGTATATTGGTTATTGAATAAATCTTTTGTTGAAAAAGCCTGCGTATGGTAATCTTGATATAGTGTAAAATCATATTGCTGCTTTTGTACACGTACGCTATCAACTAATGAACCGGGATTTAAATTATTGAAAATCAGCCGCAAAATTGGATGAAATATATACTTACTGGTCATTTTCGCACACCAGTGTCTGTTTTGATATAATTCAAAAAGGTTGTTTAATTAAACTGATATAGTGGAGACCTTTGGAGAAAATTACCGGGTGCAGGCGGCCGGGCGCGTCCTATTCAAAAAGAAAAGCCCCCGTTTTTGACGGAGGCTCTGCCTTTTCTAAGTCGGGACGACTGGATTATCTCACTTTTCTAAGGTTCGATGATCCGAAATGGAAGGATCTAAAGATCCCAGACAGGCCCTGCGGGCTTTTGTCATTTCATCGCTGCGCCATCCGAGCAAGCTTGATGGCTCCGCTCTGAAACGACAAAGCCTCCACAAGTGGAGGCCTGTCTGTTTTCTTTGGTCGGGACGACTGGATTCGAACCAGCGGCCTCTTGCACCCCATGCAAACGCGCTACCGGGCTGCGCTACGTCCCGAAATATCTAATTGGGGGATGCAAATCTACTACAAAAAGACCTACCCCGAAAATGAATTCCGGCATAACCCTTATCTTCGCCTAATTCCTTATAGATGAAGCTGCTGATTAAACAGGCTTGCATTACAGATCCCCTCTCCCCCGACAACGGAAAAATTCAGGATATTTTAATTGAACAGGGTATTATCCGGGACATCTCTTCCGGCATCCAAACCGAAGCCGACCAGGTGGTCGACGCGCAGGACGGAATGCAGGTCAGCCCCGGCTGGGTTGAAATATTTTCCAATTTTGCGGATCCGGGCTTTGAATTCAAAGAAACCCTTGAAACAGGTTCTGCCGCTGCGGCGGCGGGCGGATTTACCGACGTCTTTCTTATCCCCGACACCCAGCCTGTCACCGATAATAAATCTCAGGTGGAGTTTATTCGTCAGCGGTCCTCCGGCCTGCCGGTAAACCTCTGGCCGATCGGCGCAGTTACGAGGGCCATGGATGGGGTTCACCTGGCTGAGATGTATGATATGCAAAACAGCGGGGCCGTAGCCTTCTCAGACGGTTTAAAACCCATTCAGTCATCGGGCGTGTTACTGAAAGCCTTACAATATGTAAAAGCCTTTCGGGGCGTGGTTGTCCAGATCCCCGATGATTCAAGCATATCACCGAACGGACTGATTCATGAGGGAATTGTCTCTACAAGGCTTGGACTTCCCGGCAGGCCTTTGATGGCAGAAGAACTGATTATTGCCCGTGATATAAAACTGGCCCGCTACACCGGATCCAGGATCCATTTTACCGGGGTTACGTCACCAAAATCCATCGAGTATATCAGAAGAGCGAAGGATTCAGGACTGGATGTAAGTTGTTCCGTCACGCCTTATCACCTCTTTTTTTCCGACACCTCACTGCAGCAGTACGATACCAACCTGAAAGTATATCCGCCCCTGAGGCCCGAAAATGTTGTCCTGGAGCTGCGAAAAGCGGTGCTTGACGGAACCATCGATTGCATCAGCGTGCACCATCTTCCGCACGAATACGACAGCAAAATCCTTGAATTTGAAAATGCCAGGTATGGTATGACAGGACTGGAAACGGCCTATGCGGTCGTTCAATCCGTTTTTCCCTCTTTGCCACCCGCCAGAATCGTTGAGCTCTTCAGCGGAAATGCGAGAAAAATATTTAACATGGCGATGCCCAGGGTGGCCAGGGGTGAAAAAGCGAGTCTGACCCTGTTTAATCCCCGGATGAGGTGGGTGTTTAACCTGTCCGATTCACGCTCGAAATCTAAAAATTCGCCATTCGACAATACGGAATTTGCGGGCCGGGTCATCGGCACTGTTTCAAACGGAAAGCTCAATCTGAACTCCTCAATAATTTAACTTTAAAATTGCCGGTATGAAAAAATCACCAAGTATTTTAGGAACCTCTGTACTGATCAGTCTCATACTGATCGTATGGAATCTCGTGGGAAATTTCGCCCACCTCGAATTTGCCAACTGGTTTAAATATGCTTCTGCAGCCCTTTTCATCGGCCTTCTGATCTATTTCTGTGTCCAGTTCGGTAAGACCCATACCGAAGGAGTCACCTTTGGAAAGGTTTTCGGCTACGGGTTTAAATTAACCATGCTGGTTACGCTGATCACGGTCGTTTTCAGCATTCTGTCGGTAACTCTTATTTTCCCGGAAATCAAAGAGCAGGTGATTGCCCAAACCAGAACGACTATGGAGGCAGATCCAAAATATTCTGCAGACCAGGTGGATCAGGCAGTGGCATTTACCCGCAAGGGATTCATGATGTTTTTAGTCATCGGCGGAATCATATTCAGTCTGCTGACCGGCGTGGTGGGTTCCCTGATCGGTGCTGCCCTTGCTAAAAAATCAGAACCGAATGTATTTCAGGAAAAGGTTTAATTATAAATCACGACCATGGCCATAAGCCCCAAATATGCCAATGGATTGCGTTTTGGACTGATCACAGCAGCCCTGTACATGCTTTTGCTCTTTATCAGGTATCATTTTTTTTATACATCACCGGCGGCTTTTTCCGTGTTTTCGATTGTTTCCTACCTGATCATCCTGGTCATGTTTTTACTGGCCTGCATCGCCAGGAGAAAAGAGTTAGGCGGTTACGCGGAACTGCGCGAAATCTTTCAGTCGGTGTTCATTGTCATCCTGATTACCGAGGCCGTCTATGTGTTTTTCAATTTTTTATACCTGAAATACATCGACCCGGGTTTTTATGCACGGTTTGAAGCGGGTTCCCTCGCTTATTTCCGGCATGAAAATTTGAGTACGGAACAGGAGCAGCAGGAGGTTAAAAATATCAGGTCATTTCTGGAAACCACAAAGCCCTCTTATCTCTGGAAGGGTTTTGCTCCTGCCGTAGTGGCCGACAGCCTAATCTGTTTTGTGTTTGCTTTTGTATTAAGAAGAAAAAAGCCCATAGCCCCTGAGACCAATTCACTAACATGAATATATCCGTCGTCGTCCCATTGCTGAATGAAGAAGAATCCCTTCCCGAACTGGTGTCCTGGATCGAAAGGGTGATGGCTGAAAATGGCTTTTCCTATGAAGTGATCCTGGTAGATGACGGAAGCACCGACGGATCCTGGCGTGTTATTGAAAAACTGAATGCACAGGATGAACGTGTCAAGGGAATCCGCTTCCAGCGCAACTACGGCAAGTCTGCCGCACTCAACGAAGGTTTCCGGTCTTCAAAGGGCGACGTGGTCATCACGATGGACGCCGACCTGCAGGACAGCCCGGATGAAATTCCTGCCCTGAATAAAATGATTATCGAAGACGGATTTGACCTGGTCAGTGGTTGGAAAAAACTGAGGCATGACCCTCTTTCCAAAACGCTTCCTTCGCGGTTTTTCAACTGGGTGACGTCAAAGGTTTCAAAAATCAGCCTGCACGACTTCAACTGCGGTCTCAAGGCATACCGGAGAAATGTTGTCAAAGGCATAGAAGTATATGGTGAAATGCACCGCTATATTCCGCTCATCGCAAAATGGTCGGGATTTAAAAAGATCGGAGAAAAAGTAGTGCAGCATTATCCCCGCAAATACGGTGTATCCAAATTTGGTTTGGGCAGGCTGGTTACGGGCGGTCTCGACCTGGCATCGATTATGTTTGTTGGTAAATACGGAAAAAGACCGATGCACCTTTTTGGTTCCTGGGGGATTTTCAGCTTTGGATTCGGATTTATCGTTTTTATTTATCTCTTTCTTTCCAAAATTTTCTTCGATAAAACGGGCCTTACCCAGCGTCCGTTGTTCTTTGTAGCTCTGGTCGCAATGGTCATCGGTACACAGCTCTTTGTTACGGGATTTATTGCGGAACTGATTTCCAGAAATGCAGTAAACCGGAATGCCTACCTCGTGGAAAAGAAAACGGGCATATGAAAGTGATCGTTATCGGACCTGCCTATCCCCTGCGTGGCGGCCTGGCGAGCTTTGACCAGCGCCTGTGCAGGGCTTTTCTGGAGGAAGGACATGACTGCTCCATCTATTCTTTTTCACTTCAGTACCCGGGATTTCTTTTTCCCGGAACGACGCAGTATTCTTCAGACCCGCCTCCGGAAGGCATCCGTATACGCACCGTCATTAATTCCATAAATCCCTTGAACTGGTTCCGTGTAGGTGCGTTGATTCAACGGGAGTCACCCGATCTTGTCGTAGTCCGGTACTGGCTGCCTTTTATGGGACCCGCTCTGGGCACCATCCTTCGGAGACTGAAATCAAAAACCCGCATCGTTGCCATCACGGATAATATCCTTCCGCACGAAAAAAGACCGGGTGACCGGGTATTCACAAAATATTTTTTAAAATCCTGCGATGCCTTCATCACCATGAGCGATCCTGTGATGGAGGATCTCCGCCAGTTTGAAATGAGTAAGCCCGCGAAGCGTGTCATCCATCCTCTCTATGATAATTTCGGCGATATCCTGCCCAGAGATATGGCAAGAAAGAAATTGAGGGAGGCAGGTATAGATATACAGGATAAAGACCGCGTCCTGCTCTTCTTTGGGTTTATCCGCAGGTACAAAGGTCTTGATATTCTTCTGCGTGCTTTTGCTGAACCACCACTCCGGCAGGCAGGTATTCGCCTGCTTGTCGCGGGAGAATTTTATGAAGAGGCAGCGATGTATCACCGCCTGATCGCTGAACTCGGTATCGGCAGTCAGCTGATCCTGAAAACGGATTTTATTCCGGATGCTGCGGTGAGGAATTTTCTTTGTGCTGCCGATGCCGTCATACAGCCGTACCGGCATGCAACCCAGAGCGGTGTTACGCCCCTCGCCTATCATTTTGAAAAGCCGATGATCGTTACGGATGTCGGCAGTTTTTCAGAACACGTTTTACATGAAAAGACAGGGCTGGTCGTTCCTCCCGAGCCTGCTGCCCTGGCTGAAGCCATTCTGCGTTTCTATGAATTAGGAGAAGAATTTTTTATTCCTCATCTTCGCGAGGAAAAGAAAAAATATTCCTGGAAGAACCTTGTCAATGCCATCCTTGGCCTAGCTCATGATATACAGAAGTAAAGCACCTTTACGAATCGGTCTGGCCGGAGGCGGTACCGATGTAAGTCCCTACAGCGATCTCTATGGCGGTGCGATCCTGAATGCCACCGTCTCCCTCTATGCTTATGCGAATATAGAAGTCACCGGCGGCGGGGATATTTGTTTTGAATCCATCGATTACAATTCACGCGAGGTAATTAAGAAAGATGCCGTCATAGAATATAACGGCAGGCTGGATCTTCATAAGGGCGTATACGAAAGGATTCGGAGGCAGTTCTCCGGCGGCATGCCCGACGGTTTCACCCTTTCCAGTTTTGTGGACGCACCGGCCGGTTCGGGTCTCGGGACTTCTTCCACCCTCGTCGTTGCCCTCGTGGGCGCTTTTGCAGAAATGCTCAGACTGCCTCTCGGGGAATATGATATTGCACACCTGGCGTATGAAATAGAAAGAAAGGATCTGAAGATGGCGGGCGGAAAACAGGACCAGTACGCAGCGACATTCGGCGGTGTGAACTACATGGAGTTTTTCAGCGATGAACAGGTTATAGTCAATCCGCTGCGGGTTAAACAACAGTATCTGTTTGAACTGGAGAATAATCTCCTGTTATATTATACAGCCACAAGCCGCGAATCGGCTAAGATCATCACCAGACAAAGCCAGAATGTACTGGACAAAAAATCCCATTCCATCGAAGCCATGCATCAGCTGAAACAACAGTCACAGCGGATGAAGGAAGCCCTGCTGAAGGGGCGGCTGCACGAGATTGGCGAGATCCTTGATTTCGGTTTTCAGCAGAAAAGAAAAATGGCCGAAGGGATTTCCAACGACAGGATGGAAGAAATTTATGAAGCGGCGAAAAGCGCCGGCGCCACAGGTGGCAAAATTTCCGGAGCGGGCGGAGGTGGCTTTATGATCTTTTACTGTCCCGGAAATACAAAGTATGCGGTGATGTCGAAGTTAAGTGAATTCGGCGGACACTGCAAACACTACCAGTTCGTGGATCATGGACTAACCACCTGGACCATTTAATCGATAACTATGAATGAAGAGATAAAGAAAATCATCAACGCATCTATTCTCGTCAAGCAGAGAGTGCTGGCCGACGAAGATCTTCTACATACCACCGCCGCCGTGGTTAAATCGATTGTGCAGGCTTTTCAGCAAGGACATCGTGTGTATTTTGCGGGCAACGGCGGAAGCGCAGCCGACGCACAACACCTGGCCGCCGAATTTTCGGGAAGGTTTTATACCGACCGCCAGGCCCTGCCGGCGGAGGCGCTGCATTGCAATACATCTTATCTGACGGCCGTGGCCAATGACTACAGTTACGACGAAATTTATGCGAGGCTTATCCGCGGTATCGGGCAATCCGGCGATGTGCTGGTAGGACTTTCAACATCCGGCAATTCTGCCAATATTGTCAGGGCCTTTGAAGTGGCACGCGAAAAAAAGATCATTACGGTCGGCTTTACCGGCGAAAGCGGCGGTAAAATGAAACCTCTTTCCGACTTTCTTTTTAATATTCCTTCCAGCGACACACCGCGCATTCAGGAATCCCATATCCTGCTTGGTCACATCGTTTGCGAGCTCGTGGAAAAAGAATACTTCAAATCCTGAATGCATGATCCCCGAGGCAATTGTACTGGCCGGCGGACTCGGAACGAGATTAAAACCGGTGGTATCCGGCCTGCCCAAGAGCCTCGCCCCCGTGGCCGGCCGGCCATTTCTCGCTTATCTGCTGGATCATTCGCTTAAACAGGGTTTGAGTAAATTCATTTTTGCCCTCGGGTTCAGGTCGGAGCAGATCATGGACTTCGTTAAAACCTATCTTCCCGCCGGAACCTATTCCTTTTCTACTGAAGAGGAACCACTGGGCACGGGCGGTGCAGTTTTCCAGGCCTGTGCGCTCACCACATCTGAGAATCTGATCGTGCTGAATGCCGATACTTTTTTTGGTGTGTCACTGGAAGCGCTTTCGGATTTGCAGATGAAAAGAAATCCTTCCTGCACACTGGCACTTAAACCCATGCGGAATTTCGACCGGTATGGCGTGGTGGAAACCGGCGAAAACCAGGTTATTACCGGTTTCAGGGAAAAAAAATTCAGGGAGTCTGGGCTTATTAACGGAGGCGTATATGCGCTGCATGCAGCCTCCTTCAGACAAAAGAAATTTCCCCGGGTGTTTTCCCTCGAAAAGGATTTTTTTGAAAAGGAATTTCCGGGGGAAGAAAAACTGGGGCTCATATCAGATGCCTATTTTATCGATATTGGCGTTCCGGAAGATTATGAACGGGCGCAGACGGAACTGATCCGGAATATATAGCATGACAAAAACAAAGCGCCACCGGGCGCGCATCAGCTGAATCATGGGATTTGACCTTAGTGAAATCGAAAAAGAGTGGACCCTGTTCCTGGACCGGGATGGGGTAATCAATTATGAAAACCCGGGGACCTATGTACGCAACTGGCAGGAGTTTATTTTCTATCCCGGGGCGCCGGAAAACATTGCCTATTTTAATTCAAGGTTCCGGCGAACCATCCTGACCACCAACCAGCGCGGCATCACCCGGGGCATCATGTCTCTGGAAGACCTGGAAGATATCCACATGCGGATGCTGAAGGGTATCGAGGAAAAAGAAGGCCGTATCGACAGAATATATTTCTGTGTGGACGCTGAACCCGCCAGCCCCTGCCGTAAACCCAATCCCGGGATGGCCTATCAGGCGGTCAGGGACTTTCCTGAAATCGACCTGCTCAGATCCCTGATGATAGGTAACAATCTCAGTGATATGGAATTTGGAAAGAATGCGGGCATGAAGACCGTCTTCCTGCGGACCACCAACCCTGAACTTTCACTCCCCCATCCCCTGGTGGACCTTCATTTTGAAGATCTTTCCGCGTTTGCCAGAGCGTTGGAAAATTCTTAAATAATTGGAAAGAAATTCCCTTTAACAGGTGAGTTGGAAATCTTACCTGTAAATTGCGGCCAGACCTAAATACGATGCATGGCGCTGAAGCGAATTCTTTTTATACTGGCAATTGTAGCTTTATTTTTTGGTGGAGTTTCCGGACAAACAGCGTCCAGGATGCCTGTTACGGTTCAGGAGAGAGCCCTGTTGGAAAAGCATCAGGATTCCCTGACAAAATATGCCTATGAGATCGTGAATGGGGCCGATGCGGCTCAAAGGTTTCGCGCCGACAGTTTCTTTATCCGTATGCTTGTGCGGTCGCTGAAAATTCCCAACTCTTTTTATTTTCCGTTCGACTCTTTACAAACGATCTCCAAACTGTATGCACCCGACAGCAGCTTCCGGATCTTTACCTGGCAGGTGAAGAAGGATGTCTATGTTTTTATGCAGCGGGGTGCCATCCAGATGCGTACGGCGGACGGTTCGCTGAAACTCTTTCCCCTGCATGACGTGTCCATGTTCACCAACAAACCATTTGATTCCGTTCGCACGGCAAACAACTGGATAGGCGCGATTTACTACCGGATCATCGAAAAAGAGTTCAACGGAAAGAAAATATATACACTGCTCGGGTATGATGATTTTACCATCAACAGCAACAAGAAATGGATGGACGTTCTGACGTTCAGCGACCAGGGTCAACCGGTATTCGGGGGGCCTTATTTTTCCTTCCGGAATGACTCAGCCAAAGCGGCCAATAAAAAGATCCAGCGGTTCTACCTGGAATATAAAAAAGAAGCTACCACAACCTTTAACTACGATTCCAACCTTCATATGATCGTATACGATCACCTGATCTCGGAGACCGAAGAGCCTAACCGGAAAGAGACTTATGTACCGGACGGGGACTATGAAGGTTTTGTCTGGGATAACGGCGTCTGGCTGCACGTTCCCAAAGTCTTTTCAAATAACCTGCAGGACGGCCAGTTTCCGGTCGACAAGAAAATCCTGAACGAAGCGGGAGCAACGGATGAGGAATTGTTGCGTAAGCAGTCGGAGAAAAACAGCCAGAAAGGGAAATAGGGCTATTCATCCAGTTTAAGGACCGCAAGAAACGCTTCCTGGGGAATTTCCACATTACCGACCTGCCGCATTCTCTTTTTACCTTCTTTTTGTTTTTCGAGGAGTTTACGTTTGCGGGAGATGTCACCGCCATAACATTTAGCCGTGACGTCCTTGCGGAGTGCGCTGATGGTTTCACGTGCGATCACTTTGGAACCTATGGCTGCCTGAATGGCGATCTGAAATTGCTGGCGGGGTAAGAGCTCCTTTAATTTTTCGCAAAGTTTCCTCCCGAAATCAGCCGCCCGGCTCCGGTGAATCAAGGCACTTAATGCGTCCACTTTGTCCCCGTTGAGCAGTATGTCCATTTTTGCAATATCGCTGTCACGGTATCCTATTGGATGGTAATCGAAAGAAGCATAACCGCGGGTCTGGCTTTTTAGCTTATCGTAAAAGTCAAATACGATTTCGGTAAGCGGCATTTCAAAATGAAGCTCAACCCGGGTTGGAGTCAAATAGTTCTGATTCAGCAGAATACCGCGTTTACCCATACATAAACTGATAATATTCCCGATATATTCCGGCTTCGAAATAATCTGCGCATTGATAAAGGGTTCTTCTATGCGGTCCGTTTTAGTCGGATCCGGCATCTCCGCGGGGTTATTAACCTGGATAACCTCATCCCGGGTACTGTATGCGATAAAGCTTACGTTGGGAACCGTGGTGATAACCGTCTGATTAAATTCCCTTTCAAGCCTTTCCTGGATAATTTCCATGTGCAGCATGCCGAGAAAGCCACAACGGAATCCAAACCCAAGTGCCTGGGAGGTTTCAAGTTCGTAGGTCAATGAGGCATCATTCAGCTGAAGCTTGTCCATACACTCGCGAAGCTCTTCAAAATCCTCTGTTACCACCGGGAAGATACCGGCGAATACCATGGGCTTGACTTCTTCAAAACCCTTGATCATTTCCGGATGCGGGTTTGAGCTCAGGGTAATGGTATCCCCTACTTTCACTTCTTTGGCGTTCTTAATCCCGGTAATGATATATCCAACATCACCGGTTCCCACTTCAGAGCGTGGTTCCAGTCCAAGCCTGAGGATGCCCACTTCGTCTGCTTCATATTCCTGTCCCGTGGATACGAAAATAACTTTATCGCCTTTCTTAAGTGTTCCGTTCAGGATCCGGTAGTAGACGATGATCCCGCGAAAGGAATTGAACACGCTGTCAAATACAAGGGCCTGCAGGGGTTTTTGCGGATCACCGGCGGGCGGTGGAATTCTTTCAACTATGGCTTCCAGAATGGCATCCACACCCAGCCCCGTGCGGGCGCTGGCCAGCAGGATGGATTCTTTCCTGCATCCGATCAGGTCGATGATCTGGTCGGTAACTTCTTCCACCATGGCGCCATCCATATCAATCTTGTTGATGACGGGGATGATCTCGAGATCATTTTCGATTGCCAGGTAGAGATTGGAGATCGTTTGTGCCTGAATACCCTGTGAAGCATCGACCAGCAGCAGGGCACCTTCGCAGGCTGCCAGTGCGCGGCTGACTTCATAGCTGAAATCAACGTGACCGGGCGTATCGATAAGGTTGAGAACATAGTCCCTGCCGCTCTGGCTATAGTTGATTTGTATAGCGTGACTCTTGATGGTTATGCCCTTTTCCCGCTCGAGGTCCATATCATCGAGTACCTGGTCCTTCATTTCACGTTCGCTGATGGTATGGGTAACCTGCAGCAGGCGGTCGGCCAGTGTGGATTTACCGTGATCGATATGGGCGATGATACAAAAATTGCGGATATTCTTCATGGGCGCTCCCTTCAAAATTTAGAGCCGCGAAGGTACGAAAAAAGGCGGGAAGAGGGAAGGCAGATTAGGCCGATCGAAAGGCGGCCGTATGAAGAACGAAAGCGGGAATTCAAGACATGGGAGTTCAAAAAATAAAGCCGGGATCAAAGAATCCCGGCCGTGGTGAAAATTGCTATTTCCTGGTGCATTTTATCTCGAGGGCCTTAAACTCTTTGCCGCTGACTGTAAAGTACATGGTAATGGTCTGGTGATTGTCATCCGTCATCTGGACTGTTTCACGGATGGGCATGTCCTTGCCCGTGAGGGGATCCGTGGTAGCTCCACTGAGGGAAATCGTTTTGGTGGCCTGGTCCCAGTTTCCCTGCATGAAGATCATGCCGGTGCCCATATTGTCGATCCAGGAACTGACAAAGATCTTTTTTGAATTGTCGTAGCCGGTGGTACTTACTCCTTCAAAAGGCATTCCGTACATCTGACCCTTGGAAGTGTATTGCAGGTATCTGCCACCCATGATCATCGCATAGGTTACTTCTTCAGTGGAACTCATGGGATCAGCTCCGGGATTGGTCCACATGGTGATGTTTGCGTTCCAGACACCGACCGATTTGGCCATCATCTGCTGCATAGGACCGACGGCCATATACTCCTCGTATTTTTTCATGTCTTCCTGGCTTTGTGCCAGGCATTTGCCGGATATCAGGATGACCGCCATGAGTACCAGCGTGAATTTGTTTTTCTTCATAACTGAAATTTAGGTTTAAAAGGTAAGCAATATCCAGGCTGCACGGATAAATTCCGGATTAAATTTGAATAATGAAGTATGCAAAATTGGGCAGGTCGGACCTTATGGTAAGCCGGATCAGCTTTGGTGCGATGTCGCTGGATGCGGATGATCCGCTGGCAAAAAAAATTCTACACCAAGCCCTGGAAAGTGGAATAAATTTTTTTGACACGGCTGATCTGTATCAGGATGGAAGAAATGAAACACTGATCGGCGAAGCTTTTTCCGGAATGCGCGACCGGGTAATTCTTGCCAGCAAAGTGGGAAACCGGATGAGGCCGGATGGCTCAGGCTGGGACTGGGTTCCGGATCCCGCCTATATCCTTTCTGCCATAGAAGCAAGCCTGCGGCGACTGAAGACCGACTATATCGATCTTTATCAGCTGCATGGCGGCACGATGGAAGATCCGATAGACGAAATTATTTATACGTTTGACAAATTGAAATCCGAAGGCAAGATCCGGTACTACGGTATTTCTTCCATCCGGCCGGTTGTGATCCGCGAATACCTGAAAAAATCTTCCATCACCAGTGTGATGTCGCAATACAGCCTGCTGGACCGCAGGCCGGAAGAAACGGTGTTTCCCTTGTTACGGGAAAGCCAGACCGGTGTGCTCGTGCGTGGGGCATTGGCCAGGGGACTGCTGGTCGGCAAGCCGGCGGCTGCCTACCTGAACCACCCGGCGGCTGACGTTAGCCGGGCGGCAGAGCTGATCAGGGAAGCCACTATTCCTCCTCACCGGCCATACGATACGGCTGTTCAATTTGTATTGTCCGAGCCTGCAGTAGGTACGGCAGTCATCGGTATCCGGACGGAAGCCCAGTTGCAGGATGCGCTTATGGCCGCTGACAGTTCATCCCTGCATGAGGATCAGGTTCAGCATTTGAAAAATGGATTTCCACAAAACAGGTATACTGATCACCGTTAGTGCCGGTATTGAGTGTTATGATGACGCCTCCAGTGGAGTTGGCTGTTTTCCTTATTTTTTTTCCAACACCTTATCGTATACATCCAGAATTTTCCTCGCTACCGTTTCATAGGCATATAATGCCGAAGCATCCCGGCTTATCTGCTGACTGTCGTACTGATCACGGTAAAGAATCATTTTTTTCATTGCCTCTTCCAACGCCTTTTCATTACCGGCTTCTACGAGGATACCGTTACGCTCATTCACGGCTTCCGGGATACCCCCTACCCGGCTGGAGATTACGGGTACACCGCAACAAAGAGATTCCAGGATAACACAGGAAAGATTCTCATAGTGGCTGAAAAGAATTAATGCGGAAGATGTGCGGAGCTCCCGTGCAACAGCATCATAAGAAATCATTCCGATGGAGCGGATTTGGGTTGCGGCTTCGCCGCTGTCTTTCACTGCCTGGTTAACCGAATCATTCAAAGGTCCCACCAGCAGGAGTTCAGCTTTTATGCCTTCGCGAATGATCGCTGCAAACGACCGGATGATGGCTTCCGTGTTTTTTGGGTAGACCATGGAAGAGATATGGATGAACCGGAATCCTCCGTCGTTTATTTTTTCCGCTGGATAAAATAAGCGGGTATCCACCACATTGGGAATTTTAAGGAAGTGTTTTTTTGCCCAGTCGCGGTTAATTTGATTACCCAGTTCGTCGCTGACCGGCAGCAATATTTCCGCATTGTGCAGGATTCTTTTTGTGATCCACCGGGTAAGGAAGGAACGATCATAAAGATTATCCTTTGCTCTCCGGAAATAGCCCGACCAGTGTTCGGTGAGAACGTAAGGAATTCCATAACGCCACTTCAGGTACAGAGCGAGCATGCCCGACCTCATGGCTACCTGCACGTGTACCAGATCAGGAAGCGCCTTTTTATTTTTCAATTCCCGAAAAAAAGCAAAATGTGTTGTGAAATAACGAATGAGCGAACCGGAATTACCAGTGAATCCCGGGCGGCCTGCGTCAAAATATAAGATATGTTCCTCAAGCCCCGGTTCGGCAGTATATGCATCGCCGGTTTGTGGCAGATTCGTATTTTTTGAGGAAGCCGCGGTGCCGGCATTTTTTTCAGCATGCCTGCCCACAAAGACCAGGAGAAGCGGGTGTAGCCGGGAAACAGCCTTTGCCTGCCGCTGAATAAAATCTCCGGTAAAATGATCCGTTTCATTCGGATACCAGCTGGCAAGCCATAGCAGTTTAAACATGGGCTTAGATGGAGGAACTGAAAAATTATTTCAGCGACCGGATGATCTCGATAAAGTCTGTCGCGACCAGCGAAGCCCCGCCCACCAGGCCGCCGTCGACGTCCGGTGAGCCGAAAATTTCCCTTGCATTACCGGCTTTGACGCTACCGCCATAGAGAATTGACAGACCGGCGGCCAGATTTTCACCATATTGCTTTTGCAGCACGCTACGGATATGGGCATGCATTTCCTGAGCCTGTCCGGTGGATGCTGTTTTACCCGTGCCGATTGCCCAGATGGGTTCATACGCGATCACAATTTTCTGGAGCTCTTCCCCGGTAAGGTGAAAAAGCGATTCACGCAGCTGGTTTTCCACAAACCCATTTTGTCCGTTTTTTTCTCTCGTATCCAATGCCTCACCACAGCAGAATACCGGTGTCAGTCCATTCTCAAGGCAAAGATTGACTTTCGCTGCCAGCATCGCATTCGTTTCATGGAAATATTCCCGGCGTTCACTGTGGCCTACGAGACAATATTTAATACCGACTGATGAGAGCATTTCGGCCGAGACCTCACCGGTATAGGCGCCGGATTTTTTATCGGAACAGTTCTGCGCCGAGACGAAATAATTTTTTTTATGTTCCACCATGTCATGCGCCATCTCCAGATAAGGGAAGGGCACGGCAAAGACGGCCACCTGATTTTCTTTTAATGAAATATCTGCAGCGAGCAGGGTCTGCAGGAGGGCGGTACCCTGTTGGTAGGTAAGATTCATTTTCCAGTTCGCTGCGGCGATTTGTTTCCTCATGAAGGTGTTTTTATTTGGTCAAAAATAGTTTTCAATTGATTCATTTCCTCAGGACGGAGGATTTCCCCCTTGAATTTTTTCCACCGGGATATATGCTGCATGGCTTTCTCGAAAGCATAGGTCTCTCCATGAATTCCCCAGCTGAAGGAAGGCAGGTATACAGGCGCCCTTCCTTCACCGAAAACATGACAACACACGCCTACTACCGATCCTGTGTTGAATGCGGTATGGATGGCAGAGCGGGAAAAATCACCCATCATCAGTCCGCATTTGATACCAGCGTCTGTAAATTTCCTTTTCAGGGGATTCCAAAGCCTGACTTCTCCCCCGCTGTTTTTCATATTGGAATTGGAGGTTCCTGCGCCCAGGTTACACCAGGCTCCGATAACCGAATCGCCCAGGTATCCGTCATGTGCCTTGTTGGAACTTTCAAAAAAAATGGAATTTTTTATTTCACCGCCTATCACGCAATGCGGGCCCACCGAGGTGGCTCCGTATATCCGCGTGCCCATTTTAACAACTCCCCTTGCACCCAGTGCAAAAGGCCCGCGTATCATTGAACCTTCCATAACCAGGGCATCTTTTCCGATGTAGACAGGCCCTTCAACGCAATTGACAATACAATGCTCCATGATGGCTCCTTCTTCCAGAAAAATATCTGCACCGGTCACCCGGTTGGTTGAAGATACGGGTTGCGACTGACGGCCCTTCGTCAGCAGCTGAAAATCGCTGATCATTTCAACAGCGTTCCAGCGTAACAGATCGGGTAGGTTTTCCAGTCGCCGGGCGGCGTTGAGCAGGGTATCGTTTATTCCATTGGAAATTGACTTTGCCAGGCTGCTATCCGGAAGAATATGGCCCGGAACCGAAATGCTCTTTTCAGTAAGACTATCGGAAAAGTCTTTACGATCTTTTAGTAAGAGCTCCCATTTCTCCCGGATGGTAAGGATGCCACATCGCAAATCCGCTACGGGCCGGGTCTGTGTGAAAGGAAAAAATTCTTCAGCAAATGCGCCATCGGCCAGCGAAAGGCTATTCATTGTTTAAAACTAATTCTAAATCACAGACAAAAAAAAATCCCTTCCGTCGGGAAGGGATTCCATGCAATGCATTTGATTATTTTTTCTCGTATCTCTTTTTGAATTTGTCGATACGGCCCGCAGTGTCCACCAGCATATTCTTGCCGGTAAAAAACGGATGCGAAGTATTTGAAATTTCGAGTTTGACGAGGGGATACTCATTGCCGTCTTCCCATTTAATGGTTTCGCGGGAATTGGCAGCAGAGCGGGTAATAAAGCTTATGCCGTTACTCATATCCCGGAACACGACCAGGCGATAATTTTCGGGATGCAGACTCTTTTTCATATCAATTTATTTTGCCGTGCACATTGTATAGTCCCGGCACGAAAGGGAGTGCAAAATTAGCTTTTTCTGCTTTTGCGGCAAAATAAATTATAGGCCTTTAAAATCATGGATTCCAGTGGGTTGAATCTCATTTGGAAGGCCATCTACCGTTCAGGAACGCATGTTGTCGAACTGCAGCGGAATGCCGAGGGAAGAGGATTTACAGAGGGCAATCACTTCCTGCAGGTCGTCGATTTTCTTGCCCGTTACCCTCACAAGGTCGTCCATAATGGCTGCCTGGACCTTCATCCCGGAGTCTTTGATCAGCTTGACGATTTTTTTAGCATCTTCCTGTTTGAGTCCGTTTCTCACCGGAATTTCCTTTTTGGTCACTTTGCCGCTTGGGAAAGAATCCTTTGACATGTCGTAGGCCAGCGGGTCAATGCCCTGCTTGACGGACCGGCTGATCAGCACGTCGGTGATCTGTTTGACCTTCATATCGCTGGCGGCCTCCAGGTTAATTTTCATTTCCTTTTTATTCAGATCGATGACGACCGGTGAATCCTTAAAATCAAACCGGTTCTGGATTTCCTTTTTGGTTACGTTGACGGCATTGTCCAGGGTTTGCGGATCTAACTTGCTGACGATATCAAAAGATGGCATAGACGATGGTTGAGGCTGTAAAATTAGAGAATCATCAGTTGCAGAAATCAGAAGAGACGGAAAGCTTTTGGCTCCGTCTCTTCTGGTGGTATCCCGCCGTCCTCCGGTCAGTCCTTCCCTAGTTGTTTCCTCCCTTCTTCAAACGGCTGGATTCATCGTCCGCACCTCCCTGGTGCCTGCTGGCGGGTCCCTTGATGGCCTTGCCGAACCGGTAAGTAAAGGAGAGGCTAAGCTGACGGCTGTCGCGGGAATTGTGGAAGCTGGCCTGGGTTTGCTGGAAATCGATCGTACCCTTGGCCTGCTGTGTATAGAAAATATCCCGAAGTCCCAGCTTTACACTCGCCTTACCATTCCAAATCTGTTTGGCTACGGCTGTTGAAGTCTGGCCCATGGGACCGATCATGATCTGACCTTCGATTCCTGCAGACCGGTACCAGCCCGAAAGCTCCGCACTCCAGCCGTTATTGAATTTGAACTGGTTGTTCATGTTGGCCATGCCGGTGACAGCTGCCTCATCAAGGGGTTCGCCGTAAAGCTCTCCCGTGTAATGGTTATAGTTTACGTTCAGGTACACGCTGGTCGTCCACCATTTGGTGAGTGGCTTATTAAAACTCACGGCGATACCGCCATTTTCCCTCCTGCCGATATTCCCCCGCCGCACAATGGTAGCATGACCCTGTTGTTCAAAAGTTTCCGCGAAAAAATTCTGGGTATTGCTGTAGTTCAGCGTTGTGGTAAGCACACCCCGGAAAGTATGGGATAGTTCAATGTTGGTGGTAGTCTGGGGTTGCAGATATGGGTTTCCTGCCTGGTAGGTGTATTCATCCAGGAAGAAAAGAAAAGGATTCAGATCTCCGTAATCGGGCCGGTCAATTCTTCTTCCGAAATTAAGGTTAAAGGTGTTTTTATCATTCAATTCATAAGTAATATAGACCGTAGGAAATGCATTGAAGTAAGATTTGGAAAAAGTGGAATCATTGGGCTCTACCGTATACGCGTTCCCGTACTGATGTCCGGAATAGTTGGTGTTTTCCACCCGCAGACCGGCCTGGAAATTCCATTTCATGTATTTTTTTGTGAAGTTGATGTAGGCTGCATTGATATTTTCCTGGTATACGAAATAGTTGGTCTTCAGGGAATCGGGAGTGTATACGTTTTCATGCACATCATAGTAGTTTGCCTGGTTGTCGGTATGGACAAAACTTGTTTTCAGTCCGGCTTCCATCTTCAGGTCCTGCGCAAGCGGGTGCGTGTAATCTGTTTTAAAACTGTAAATATTAATCGTCGACGGAAGGTCGCCACTGAGAATATTGGATGAGATCGGTTTCATGTTTGGATCATAGGTATAGTTTTCAAACATCTGCTGGCTGCCGGACTGATAGTAGATATAATCCAGGTCAGCGGTGATTTCCCTTCCCGTGGTATCGAACTGCCTTTTAAAATTCAGGTTCACGGAAGCATTTTTCCATTTTCCGTGGATCGTGCCGAATGAATTGGTCAGGGAGTCCGTTACGTTCTCTCCGTCTTTCAATGTGATATAGCTTTGTGAATGGCTCGTTTCGTTATTCTGGTATGCGCTCAATACAATTCCGAATGTGGTTTTACTGTCAAGGAAATAATCCATGCCCAGTTTAAGATTCAGTTCGGGCGAAAGGAATTTCATATGTGTATTCTGTGTGAAAATAGAATTGATCTGCCCGGAGCTTTTGTCGAGATAGTTCCTGTTTATATCCAGGTTCTGAAATCCCTGCCAGTATGTATAACCTCCGTTGAGGAAAAGATTTATTTTATTGACGCGGTAATTCATGTTAAGGCTTCCGCCGGGTTTGGCGTATACCCCCTGGGTATAGGTAGCCGTTGCTGATCCGTTAAATCCTTTGGCCTTGTTTTTTTTCGTTTTGATGTTGATAATGCCGGAGTTTCCAGCTGCGTCGTACTTCGCGGAAGGATTGCTCATAATTTCGAGCTGGTCGATGGCCGAAGAAGGCAGGCTTTTAAGATAGGCGGCGAGTTGCACGCCCGTCATATAAGTAGGCCGGCCGTCAATCATGATGGTCACACCCTGTTTCCCCTTGAGACTGATCACCCCGTCTTTATCAACCGATACACCGGGCGATTTTTCCAGCACATCCATGACCGAGGTACCTGCATTGGCGGGAGATGCATCCACGTTAATAAGAATGCGGTCTGATTTCTGTTCCACGAAGGGCTTTTTGGATATAATGGCGACGGCCTGCAATTCTGTGTTTTGTTTCTGCATGGAGATATCCGGCACCTGGAAATTTTTTTCATCCGGGGCCAGGGTGAAAGGCATCGTTTCGAAGGCCTGATGCCCTACAGCACTTGCCTTCACCCTGTAGGAACCCGGCTTTACCGCAGAAAAATCGAATTTCCCGTCCTTACCGCTGACCGTAGTTTTTTGAGGCACCGAGTCCTGACCTGCCAGAAGCATGACACTCGCACCCTCGAGAGGAGCCTTATTTTCATCCCTTACAGTTCCAGTTACTGTTTGAGCCTGACTGACAGCGCATAATCCACAGATAATCAAAGTAAAAAAGAGTTTCATATAATTAGTTTAGCTTGGTACTTTAGTTCATTGGTTACAGGACAAAGATTGGTACTTAGTATAACATAGAACATGGTATTATGTTGGAAGGTTTTTTACGGGGATGACCGGCGCCGGAAACCTGTTGTCCGGATGAGACGCCGGTACGGCCTGCGGGGTTTCAGTGAAATGAACGGACGAAAAAAATCATGTATATGCGGTAATGCCGGCGGGATCCCGGATTGAAGAAAATCAGGAAAGACGTTGTTTAAAAAAAATGGATGTCAGGAGGCCAGTGAATCGGGTTTGGCAGAGGCTTTTTTCCACAGATAAAAGTACAAACCCGCGCCTCCGAGAATCAACAGCGTGGAAATGATCTCTGCCTGTGTCGGATGAAAACCAAAGATGGTATAGCGGGTATTCACTCTTATTTTCTCAATGAAAAATCTTTCAATACCGTTGATGAAAAGATAAAATGCAAAGAGGGTTCCGGGGATTTTGAATTTTTTCCTAAGCGACCAGAGCAGAAAAAACAGTCCGACGCAAATGATCATTTCATAAAGAGGAGTCGGAAATACCGGAAGCGGCAGGTAGCTGCAGAAAGATCCTTCACAGCCGGGAATACGCACGCCTTCGGCGATTACATTGTGCGGGTAGGCATAGGCAAAAAACCAGTCGGGAAGGAAGGAAGGACCATGGAAAGAAGTATGGGGAATCTGAAGGGATCCGAATTGACGTGTGTAAAAATCACTGTGATGGGAAAGCACATTTTGAAATTCGCCGGAAGAAGCCGGAACGGTTTTCAATGAAGGATTGACCGCGTAGGCGCTGTTTACAATACCCCAGTCACCATCTCCCGCTACCTGGCATCCGATACGGCCCAGTCCATAGGCCAGCATCAGTCCCGGTGCCGCAGCATCGTTCAGATACCAGAAACCGATTTTGTGCCTGCGCGCGTAATACCAGATGGCTAAGGCGGCAACGATCAGACCTCCGTAAAATGTGAGGCCGCTGAATGAAATGAGCGACTGCACGGGGTTCTGGATAAATTCATCCCAGGTTTCCAGGCTGTTGAAAATTTTAGCGCCGAGGAAACCAAAAATCGCCGCGAAGATAACCAGGTCCCCTACCCTGTCGTGTGGCCAGATCCGGATCTTCCTTTCTTCGGGTTGTGGAAGTTTTTGTTTGTATTTGTCCCGCCATTTCATGCCGGCGAACAGCAGGCCGGTGATCAGGCCTGCCCATCCGTTGCCCTGGGAAGAAAAAATAAAATCAGTCGGATTCTGGGTTTGAGAAGAATCGGCCAGAAAGAGCCCGATGATTTTATATCCGATGAGGAACCCGAGGAGAAAATTGGTCAGCAATTCTCCGGGGCTCGCAATTTTTCCTACCGTAATGGTTTCCTCCTCAGCCTGGAGCAGCCCCTGTCTTTCCTTTCTTTTTAACTCGGCGGTGAGGGTAAGCGCTGCCGCAATAAAGGAAAGGGCAACAAAAAAACCAAAGGAGTTGATAAAGTGCAGGAATTTAAGATCCAGTCCGAAAAGATCTTTGACGGCGTAGTAGAGATTAGGATACATAGGAGCTGCAAGATAAGGGTAAAAACTTCAGGGAAGCTTCGTATCCTTGCTCCAAAATAACCGAACATGGACAAAATTGCTGTCGTCGGTGCGGGCACCATGGGAAATGGAATTGCCCATGTATTTGCCCAGAATGGTTTTGATGTACGCATGATAGATCTTCAGGCCGCGCAGCTGGAAAAAGCCCTGCAGACTATTGCAGGAAATCTGGACCGTCAGGTTCAGAAAGGCACACTGGAAGCCGGCGAAAAAGAGAAAACGCTCAGGCGGATTGAGACGTTCAGCAGTCTGAAAGACGGCGTTGCGGGCGCCTCCCTCGTCATTGAGGCCGCAACGGAACTTGAGCCCGTCAAAATAAGAATATTTGAAGAACTCGATGCTTTTTGTGACGCGGGAACAATTCTTGCCTCGAATACCTCTTCCATTTCCATCACGCGCATTGCGGCGGCGACGCGGCGGCCGGGAAAAGTAATCGGTATGCATTTCATGAATCCCGTGCCGCTGATGAAACTGGTGGAAATTATCAATGGTTATTCCACCTCGGAGGAAACAACAGGCGAAATCGTAGCGCTTTCCGGACAGCTCGGCAAGACACCCTGCGTGGTAAGGGACTATCCGGGATTTATTTCAAACCGGATCCTGATGCCCATGATCAATGAAGCCATCCTTTGCCTGCAGGAAAGTGTAGCCGGCGTTTCTTCTATCGACACGGTCATGAAACTGGGCATGGCCCATCCGATGGGCCCACTTCAGCTGGCGGATTTTATCGGCCTCGACGTCTGCCTTTCCATCCTCCGGGTACTTCATAACGGCTTCGGATATCCGAAATATGCACCCGCGGCCCTTCTGGTGAATATGGTGGCTGCCGGCAAACTGGGAGTGAAATCAGGCGAGGGATTTTACGTCTATGAAAAGGGAAGAAAGGATCTGGTAGTAAGCCCCCTTTTCAGCGGGGCCTCTTAGTCCGCCTCCATAAAATTGGTGGTCTGCAAACTTCCACTACTTTGCCCGGCTTTCCCTGCCTTATTTTTCAAACCACCGGACGGTATCCGAACCCCAGGTTTCTGTTTTAGTAAGCCTGCATGCAGGCATCACCGGGCCCGGCAATCCGCCGGGCATCTGAAGATTTTCGGCCGTGATGGTTCTTATCTCATCCCAGCGTCCAGAATCGATAAAAGACTGCAGGATCGAAGCCCCGCCTTCCACCAGCACGCTTTGAATGCCGAGCCCATACAGGGACTCCAGGATAGCATCCGTATCACGGGTATCTGTTTTTTTACGGATAAGGTTTTCAGACAGCTCATCCCTGACATTATTCAGGATCACCGTGGGCACTTTCCTGTCAAATACATGCAGGCCTTCCGGCAGGCTGAGAAATCCGTCCAGCACGATCCTCACCGGATTTTTTCCTGTCCATAATCTTGCCGTCAACTGTGGGTTATCGCGCATGGCGGTATTTTTTCCGATGAGAATTCCGGCTTCTTCTGTTCTCCACCGGTGAACAAGGCGGTTGCTGAGCGGACCGGAAATTTTTACACCGGTGCCATCCGCTCCGGCTATCTTACCATCCGCCGAGCGGGCCCATTTCAATACCACATAAGGCCTCTTCTCCCTGTGAAAAGTAAAGAACCGGCGGTTCATCTCCTGAGACTCTTTTTCAAGAACCGGAAATACAAGATCGACGCCAGCCGTTTTCAAGGTCTCTATGCCCCTGCCGTCAACAAGGGGGAAGGGATCACGGCAGCCGATCACTACGTTGCGTATCTGATGTTCCAGGATCAGCTTTGTACAGGGAGGCGTTTTTCCATAATGTGAACAGGGTTCCAGCGACACGTACAGGGTGGACAGGGGGATGAGTGACCTGTCTTTAGGGAGTACAGATGAAATGCAACGGACTTCTGCATGCGGTCCTCCGTATTCCTGGTGATAACCTTCACCGATGATCCGGCCCCGGTGCACCAGCACAGCGCCAACCATCGGATTGGGCGCTGTATACCCCGCACCAAAGGCTGCCAGCTGCAGACAACGCGCCATATACATATTGTCGATGGTGTGTTTCTCCTTAGATCCCTGAATGATTGATCCGGCAGACATGGGCTGCAATTTAATTCATTGTAAGTTTGTTCTCATGACCCTCGAAGAAGCCCACCGGCTGCTGATTTCGACACTCGGAGAAATCTATGATGAGAGAGAAGCTGCTTCCATCACCGCCCTCGTCATGGAAAGACTCACGGGCATGCCTAAGGGACTCCGACTCGTGCACAAGACCGATCTCTTCAATTCAGCCCAGACAGCCCTGCTTCATCAATGGCTGGGTGAAATGCAGGCTTTTCGTCCGGTGCAGTATGTGTTGGGTGAAGCCTGGTTTGGCCCTTATGCATTTTATGTGGACGAACGAGTGCTGATCCCGCGCCCGGAAACTGAAGAGCTGGCAGATTTTTTAATCAGGGACAGTGCAGACCGGCCGGCGGGTACCTCCGTGCTGGATATTGGGACGGGCAGCGGCTGCATACCGGTATACCTGAAAAAGAAACGCAGGGATTTTGTCGTCCGCGCCCTGGATACCAGCCAGCCGGCGCTCGAAATTGCACAGCGGAACAGCGAGGTCAACGATGCTCAGGTAGAATTTTTCAAATGTGATATCCTCCGTGCTGAAGACAGGCAGTTGATACCCGCTTCGGATCTGTTCATCAGCAATCCTCCCTATATACCCGAACTGCAAAAAAAAGAGATGGACCGGCATGTAAAGGATTTTGAACCCGGGATTGCGCTCTTTGTCCCCGACAACGACCCGCTGCTTTTTTACAGGATCATTGCGGAGATTGCAGAGGAAAAACTGAATCCGGGCGGCGCCCTCTGGCTTGAATTGCACCATGACCACGCAGAAGCCGTGCAGCAGTGGTACCGGGACCGGGGATTTTCCATCGAATCTAAAAAAGATTCATCAGGTAAAAACCGTATGCTCAAAGCATGGAAGACTTAATGGGTCCCTGATATTTGCTCCAGTGCGAATGCCCTATTTTTGCCCGGGGGTATCCCCGTTATACAAACCTGGCCTTAAAACAATGAGACAAAGATTTTGCGGTTTGCTATGGTCGGTCATTTATCTTTTCACCCTTTCTTCCCTGCATGCGCAAAAACCGCTGCTCAGCGATTCCGGATGGAATTTTCATTTCCAGTTTACGGGCATCATCCAGTATAACCCGGCTTTTCAGGCCCCTTATTCCGGCCAGAATAGTTTCCTTCCCGCATCTGGCCGTGCATTTTCCGTTACGTCCACGGCCTATATCGGCAGGAAATTATGGAAGGGGGCGGCCATTTATTTTGATCCGGAAATGGCCGGGGGTAAAGGACTCAGCAGCACACTGGGGATAGCCGGATTTCCCAATGGAGAAACTTTCCGGATTGGTGACCCTTCTCCGGTGGTCTATGTCGCCAGGCTGTTCCTGCGACAACAGGTAAATTTTCCATCCGCGGAAACCGACACCCTCGCCGACGGGTTCAACCAGTTGAAGGAAACCGTTTCTGCCAAAAGGCTGACGATCAATTTCGGAAAATTCGGCCTTGCAGATTTTTTCGATCAGAACCTGGTAAGTCATGATCCGCGCACAGATTTTCTCAACTGGTCGCTGATGAACAATGGTGCCTATGACTATGCCGCCAATACAAGAGGATATACCGGCGGACTGATCCTGGAATACTATACACCCGGCTGGGTAATCCGGGGCGGGACGGCACTCATGCCCGTATATGCCAACGGCCCCACGCTGAATTTCGACTGGTTTAAGACCAACAGCGAAACGCTTGAGATTGAAAAAAGCTATTCCTGGAAGGGGAAACCCGGCGCCGCACGCCTCCTTTTTTACTACAACACGTCAAAAGCGCCGGCTTACCAGACGGTCATTAATGAATATGAAAACGGAACGGATACTTCCCTCGACGTGATCTACGGAACACAATATGGCGGAAAGAAATTTGGATTGGGTCTCAGCGTCAACCAGGACCTGGGCGACAGACTGCGGGCTTTTTTACGACTTGGCTGGAATGACGGCAAAACAGCGACCTGGGCATTTGCAGAAATTGACAACAGCGGAAGCCTTGGTTTCAGATATTATGGCATTGGCAAAAACAGGATGACCGACAATATAGGACTTGCCTTTGTTTCCAATGGTATCTCGGAAGGGCACCATTCATTTCTCGGCGTAGGTGGTTACGGCTTCATGATCGGCGACGGCAAACTACCAGACTATACCAGGGAAAATATCATTGAATTGTTTTACCAGGTGAATCTCTTTGAGATGGTCTATGCAACGGCCGATTATCAGTTTGTCATGAATCCCGCGTATAATCCTGACCGTGGGCCTGTCTCCCTGATGGCAGCGCGGGTGCACATTTCCTTTTAAAGATTTTCTTTTAGGTCGCCCTTCGCGAAATGAGAGGTTGTTTTACTGCACGCCTTTCTTGTCCACTGCCAGCACGGTTCTTGCGCCCAGTTCGCGCGCGATGCGCATAACAGCCACCACGTCGTCTACCGGCACGGCTTTATCGGCATTAATGACGATAGAAGGCTGATCCGTTTCTTTGGCCAGAAAGGGCTGCAGCCTCGCCTTCAGGTCTGCCAGGGCCACCGGGGTAGTGCCTACATAATATTTTTGATTGACGTCGATCGAGACAACGACTGTTTGCTTCGCCTTGGTGTCACTCTTCGATTTGGGCTGGGAGAGTTTGATCACATTGGGATTGGCAAGGGTGGAAACGATCAGAAAGAAAAGCAACAGGATAAACAGAATATCGTTCAGTGGGCCTGTATGAACCTCTCCTTCGTCTCTATGTTTGTTTCTCAGATTCAAAATGACGTCTTTAAAAGTGAGCCGGTACTATCGGGTCGGTTCCTGCAAAATGTCTATAAACTCGGCGCTGGCAACCTCCATTTTATTGGTGGCTTTGTCAATCTGCGAATTCAGGTAGCGGTAGCCAATATAAGCGATGATACCTATGATGAGACCTCCTGCAGAGGAAATCATCTTTACGTAGATTCCACCGGCAATATTGGAAATGCTGTATTCACCCGTGGAAGCGATATTATAAAAGAGCTGGAACATCCCGATGATCGTCCCGAGAAATCCAAAAAGCGGGGCGATATATCCAATAACAGAAAGTATGGAAACATTTTTTTCCATCTTATAAAGTTCCAGCCTTCCTACATTTTCCATGCTTTTTTCAATGGAGTCGATGGGTTTCCCGATACGTTGAACACCTTTATCGATGATGCGCGCTGTCGCATTGTTGGTGTTTTTTGCCAGGCTGCGCGCTGCGGTCACATTGTTGTTTACGATATGGTCGCGGATGATGTTCATGAAATTCTCGTCCACGCGGGAGGCTTTGTTGATGGCCATGACCCTTTCGATAAAGACGAAGATGGCAGCGAGAAGCAGCAGGGCCAGGGGAATCATCAGTGGTCCGCCCCTTTCAAGAATATCCCAAAGATTTTGTTTTCCCGGTGGCGGAATCACACCGGCACGGGCAAGGCTGTCTTTTATCCTCGATGAATCGATGATGACCTGGAGAAAGAATACATTCATTCTTGCGACTGGTTTATTCGGGTAAAAATAAAGCTTTAAGCCTATAACGGCCGGTTGTACTTTGTATTTTTTAACAAAATGCTAAATCCTATTCTTTCATCATCAGCGCCTGAATCTGCCGCATAGTCTTTTCCATGCCTTCGCTGCTTCCGTCCAGAAAGATTACATTGCCCTTTCCATATTCAGCAAAATTTTTAATGGCTTCCGTCCACATGCTGAAAAGGATGACGTTGGTGTCCAGGTTGGCACGTTTCATTTGTTCTGCTGCTTCGGTCATACCCCGGGCAACTTCCTCACGGAAAAGCGCAACGCCCTGACCACGCAGCCTGGCGGCTTCTTTTTCTGCTTCGGCGGAAATCTTGATGGCATTGCCCTCGGCCTCGGCTGCCTTGGTCTTGGTGATCAGCAATGCCTGTCCTTCATTTTCCGCGGCTGCCTTGAGGTTGTTGCTTGCCACAACCTTGCTCATTGAATCAATGATGGCCTGGTCAAAGGTGATGTCGTTGATCTGAAGGTCCATCAGGTGGTAGCCCCATTCTTCGAGGGAATGGTCTATCTGGTTTTTTACAAATTCGACGATCTCCCGGCGCAGGCCAAGTATCTCTGCCTGTTTTTTTGTGGCGACAAAGGACCGGATACTGCCCTCAATCGTCCTTGTGAGTGCCTGCATCAGATCGCGTTCACTGATGAATTTAAAAGCTACCTTCTTTATCGTTTCTTCCTCCTCGTTCTGAACGGCATAAAGGAGCATGCTCTTGAAGTAAACGTTGGCCTGGTCTGCCGTGACTGCCTGAAACTCGAGTTCCACTGAACGGTTCTGAATGCTGATCCTTTTTCTTATCTGTTCCAGCAGGGGGATTTTGAAATTGAGACCCGGGTGCATGATCCTGCGGTATTTTCCAAACATGGTAACGACGTCGATAAATCCCTGGTTTACGGTTACCAGTCCGCTGAAGAAAATGATGAGTACCGGCAGGATCCACCAGTACTGAACTAAATAATCCATGGTATGTTGTTGATATCGGGTTTTATTGCGGGGGTGAATGTACTATTTTTTGAACTGGGATGCCTGCGCCTCTGCGCACAAGTTTTATCTTTGGAAAAATGGATGAATTGCTGGATGTTCTGATAGTAGGTGGCGGTCCCATCGGTCTGGCCTGCGCTCTGGAAGCAAAAAAAGCGGGGCTGGACTACCTGATCCTTGAAAAAGGCGTGCTGGTTAATTCGCTCTATCACTACCCCGCCAACATGACTTTCTTTTCCACTTCGGAAAGAATTGAAATCGGTGATGTGCCATTTGTCAGCAACAATGTAAAGCCTACCCGGGCAGAAGCGCTGGAATATTATCGTCGCATTGCGGTTTCCAACAACCTGCGCATTCACTTGCATGAGCCCGTAAAAGCAGTCCGCGAAGAAGCGGGTATCTATACCGTCACAACTCCGGTCAGGGAATACAGGACTTCAAATATCATCGTCGCCACTGGTTTCTATGATATTCCGAACCTGCTGCATGTGCCCGGCGAAGATCTTCCCAAGGTCAGGCATTATTACCGCGAACCGCATTTTTATGCGATGCAGGATCTTTTGATCGCGGGAGCGAATAACTCCGCCGTGGATGCGGCGCTGGAAAGTTTCCGAAAAGGCGCGCGGGTTACCATGGTGGTGCGCGGACCGGAGATCGGTAAGAGAGTAAAATACTGGGTAAGGCCCGATATTGTCAACCGGATCGAAGAAGGTTCCATTAAAGCGTATTTCAATTCCTCGGTCAGCGAAATACGTGCAAAGGAGGCGGACATTCTCACGCCGGAAGGAATTGTCACCATAGCCAACGATTACGTGCTGCTGATGACCGGATACCAGCCGGATTTTGCTTTTCTTGACAGGCTTGGCATCCGGTTATCGGAAGATGAAAAAAAGTATCCGTCTTATGATAAAGAGACCATGGAAAGCAACCGCAGAAATATCTACCTGGCCGGCGTTATCTGCGGCGGCATGGATACGCATACCTGGTTTATCGAGAATTCGCGTGTACATGCCCGCCAGATCATTGGACATATTCTGAGCCGCCGGCCGGTTTCTCATTCATAGTTAATCGCCGGCATTAGTTTTTTCAGGAATTTTTTTCCCAGATTCCACAGAGATTGACCAGTGTTTCCAGGCTTTTTTCCATATCCTGAACGCATACATATTCGTGTTTGCCGTGAAAAGCCATTTCACCGGTGAAGAGGTTGGGACAGGGAAGTCCCATAAAGGAAAGCCTTGAACCATCGGTACCGCCGCGGGCAGCGGATTCCCTGAGTTCAATACCTGTCATGGTAATGGCTTCCCTGGCATATTGCGAAACCTGCGGATATTTCACGAGCACTTCTTTCATATTCCGGTATTGTTCGGTAATGCCGGATTCATAACGGCCTGCAGGAAAACGGCTCATGACGCGGTCGGCCGCGTCTCTCAGATAATCTTCATATGCGGAAAGCCGGGCCGTGATAAAATCGCGGATAATAAAATCAACCCGCATGTTCTCGGCAGATCCTTCCATTTTTACCGGATGAACGAATCCGTAGCGGCCTTCGGTGGTCTCCGGAGAAAATTCATCGGCAGGAAGCTCTTCGATAAAAGCAGAAGCCATCTTGATGGCATTGACGAGTTTGCTTTTTGCATGTCCGGGATGGGCGGACACGCCATGAAATATAAAATACATGCCGTCTGCGGAAAAAGTTTCTTCTTCAAAGGAGCCCAGCTCGGCGCCATCGAGCGTATAACCGAATTCCGCTCCGAGTTTTTTCATGTCGAGCTTATTCACACCACGGCCGATCTCTTCATCCGGAGTAAATAGTATGCGGATCTTTCCATGTTGGATTTCCGGATGCTCTGCAAGGTATCTGGCGAGTTCCATAATGATTGCTACGCCTGCCTTATCATCAGCGCCGAGCAGGGTTTTCCCTGAGGCCGTAATGATATCCTGACCCTTCTTTTCCAGGAGATAGGGATGTTCGCTGGTACGGATCACCTGCAGGGGATCATCTGGCAGGATGATATCTTCACCAGAATAATTTCTGTGCAGAAGTGGTTTCACCTCACTGGCTTTACAGTCAGGGGAAGTATCCACGTGCGAACAGAAACAAATTACGGGAACCTGTTTCGGACTATTGGAAGGAATGGTAGCATACAGGTAACCGTTGGAGTCGATTTCGGATTCCTCATAGCCCATGTCCCTAAGCTCCTGTAAAAGGACCCTGCTCAGGTCGAGCTGCCTGGCTGTGGACGGTTGCGTATCTGACGCCGGATTGCTCTGTGTGTCGATGGATGTGTAGCGGAAAAACCTGTCGATGAGTGTCTGGTTGGAATATCCTGTCAGCATATAAATGTGATCAAATGAAGGTTAAAAATAAAACCTTCTGACGGGCCCCGGGGAAATTTATTCTTTGCGGTTCGCCACGCCTTCCGATCTTCGCTTCGAATAATATCCCCATATGGAATCTGCCGTTATTGACAAACCACTGATCGCTTCCGGATGGCTCAGGGCACTGCTCTGCCTGTTGGCATTCTTTATACTGGGAAGTGTAGCGGTTGTCATTTATCTTGTTTCAGGACATAAAACGCCGGGCGAGATTCTTTCAATCGAAAAATCGGCGGACGCACGCCGGTTTACGTCGATGTTTTTTTTCCTGATTGCGCTTGGCGTGGTATATGCTTTTCGCCGCTGGGTTGACCGCAAATCCTTCGCAGGCTTGGGGCTTGAACCAGCCGGGCAGTGGAAAGAAGCGATCTCCGGCATCTGCTTTGGTTTTTTTGTTATCTGCCTTAGCTGCCTGATCCTCTTTTTTACCGGACATCTTCAATGGTCAGATATTTTGTTTGACCCTAAATCTCTTTTTCTTTCTTTTGGCGCCTTATTGCTGATTGCGTTCTCTCAGGAATTATTGTTCCGGGGATATCTGCTGACAAACCTGCTTGAATCCTTCCCTCCCTGGATTTCCATTGGCATCTCTGCCATATTGTTTATACCGACTGCTCTTTTAACTCCTGGAACAGAAGGACTGCTCCCCCTGCTTAGCCGGTTAGCGCTCGGTATTATCCTGGGGATATATTTTGTCTATTATCACAACCTGTGGTTTCCTGTTTTTTGCCATTTCGGCTGGATACTCATGGAAGGCCCGCTGATGGGCGTGGGAAGCCCTGATGACCCCCCCGGCCTCCTGCAGGCTGAATGGCGTGGTGATGCGAACCTGACAGGTGGAACCAGCGGCCTCGAAGGCAGTTTCGTGTTGCTGGCTGTTTCTCTACTCTGTGGCTTATGTATTTTCCTTGCAATTCATAGAAAGTTCAGGCCCGCGCTTTAGCGGACGCAGAATTAGCCGGCTGAAACGCCGATAAAAAGTAAAAACAGAAATTTAAAGGGAAATTAATCTTCGATCTCTACAAGTTCCAGATCAAAGACCAGGTCTTTACCTGCGAGCGGATGATTTGCATTGAGAACAATGTTCTGATCGGTGACCCCGGTAATGACAACAGGAAACTGTTGTCCGTCGGCATTGTTCATTGTCAGCTGCATACCTACTTCGGGCGTAAGATCTGAGGGAAGTCTGTCTTTCGGAAATTCGATGATCATGTTAGGATCCTCGGGACCATAGGCCTCAGCAAAAGGAATGGTGATGGTTTTTTTGTCGCCTGTCGACATGCCTTTTACACCTTCATCAAATCCCCTGATTACCGCACCGCTTCCAACGGTAAATTTTAACGGTGAACGTCCTTCTGAAGAATCGAAGGTGGTCCCGTCGGTGAGTTTACCATGGTAGTGAATCTTGATCGTGTCTCCGGATTTAACTGACATAGATTATAGTTTAAATTATGAAGGTCCCGGGATGCAAAGGGAACCCCAAAGATAAGAATGAACAGTCTTTTTGCCGAAGAATAAATTGGTGCCCTGTGAATCTGTGAATAAGTTTACATCTTCATTTTTGATTGCGCCGGCATGAATTTTCCCCGAATAGTATTTCTTGGTACACCCGACTTCGCAGTCGCCAGCCTGGAAGCCCTGGCAGATTTCGGATATAATATTGTCGCCGTGGTGACGGCTCCTGACAAACCCGCGGGCCGTGGATTAAAACTCAGTGAATCAGCCGTGAAACAATTTTCAGTTTCCCGCGGGTTGCCCGTTTTGCAGCCACTCAAGTTAAAAGATCCCGCTTTTTTAAAAGAACTCAGCGACTACAGGGCCGACCTTCAGGTGGTGGTCGCTTTTCGTATGCTGCCGGAAATGGTATGGTCCATGCCGAAGATGGGTACCATCAACCTGCACGCTTCCCTCCTGCCCCAATACCGGGGTGCGGCGCCCATCAACCGGGTCATCATGAATGGTGAGCATATGACCGGACTCACCACTTTCAAACTGCAACAGGAAATAGATACCGGGAATATTTTACTCAGTGAGAAAATGCCGGTAGGCGAAGAGGAAACGGCCGGTGAACTTCATGACCGGATGAAAATGGCCGGTGCGCGGCTTCTCGTGAAAACAGTGGAAGGCCTGGTCAATGGTTCTCTGCAGGAAAAACCACAGGAAAAGATGGAATCAGGAATTTTAAAAACGGCGCCAAAATTATTTACGGAAGACAGCGAGATCCACTGGACCAAACCGGTTTCTGTGATCTACAACCAGATACGCGGTCTTTCTCCTTTCCCCGGGGCTTTTACCAGATTTCAGGGAAAGTCGATGAAGATTTTCAGGGCGAAGAAAGAAGCCGCCATCAACGACAAAGAGCCGGGGCTTATGGAGACGGACGGCAAAAGCTGGATCCGCTATTCGGCACCGGATGGCTATATTTATATTGACGAAATGCAGCTCGAAGGCAAAAAGAGAATGAAGACCACCGATTTTCTGCGCGGCTACCGGCCCGGTTAAATACAGAAACATGCAAAGAAGAAATTTTCTCCGCAACAGTGTGACAGCCGGCTCGGCCCTGATAATGCCGCCGCTGATGAGCCAACAGCATTTTTCTGCTGAAGCCGGAAAACCTTTTCACCTGAATTATGCATTTCATAATGGCATGTTCAAATTCAGCGCCGGTAAGGAATTTACCGATCAGATCCGGTTTGGATATGAACAGGGCTTCCGGGCCATCGAAGACAATGGGATGATGGACCGTAAGCCGGAAGACCAGGAAAAAATCGGAAACCTGCTTGCCAGCCTGAATATGTCGATGGGTGTTTTTGTAAATGCCTTTGACCACTGGCCCGTAAGCACGAGTCTGTGTTCCGGAAAGCAGGAATGGAAAGATAAATTTCTCCAGTATACAAAGGAAGCTGTGGAAGTTTCCAGGCGATGCCATGGAAAACTGGTGACGGTTGTTCCCGGAAATTATGATCACTCCATTCCGTTCGACTACCAGACGGCCCATGTTGTCGAGGCGTTAAAACCGGCCGCTGCCATCCTGGAGCCGCACCAGATCGTCATGGTACTCGAGCCCCTGAGCGACACACCGGAATTATTTCTGCGGCATTCGGCACAGGCTTATGCGATATGCAAGGCTGTTGACAGTCCAAGCTGTAAAATTCTCTTCGACATTTATCACATGCAGCGAAATGACGGAGACCTTATCAAGGGTATCGATCGCGGATGGGATGAGATACGGTATTTTCAGATAGGTGATAATCCGGGACGTTTTGAACCGGGTACCGGTGAGGTTAACTATAAAAATATATTCAAACATCTCTACGAAAAAGGATATCGCGGTATCCTGGGTATGGAACACGGGAATTCCATACAGGGAAAAGAGGGGGAAGAAGCGCTGATCGCTGCCTATCGTTCAGCCGACGCATTTTTGTAACAGCTGCTTTTATTTTTCATCTATGAAACTGGAATGCTGGGCGCTGGGAAAACCGCACGAATCTTTTGTGGCAGAAGGTGTAAAGGATTTTACACGGCGAATAGAAAACTATTATCCGGTCGAATGGAAAATCTTTCAGCCGAAAAAGATGGCCGGCAACATCACGCCTGAAAAAATCAAAGAAAAAGAAGCGAAAGCCATACAGGCTGCTCTAAAGGAAGACGACTGGCTGGTGTCGCTGGATGAACACGGCAGGACCATGACTTCGAGGAAGCTGGCAGACTTCATCGGCGACCGCGGTAATGAGAGCGTGAGGCGGCTGATCTTCCTGATCGGAGGTGCCTACGGCATCCAAGAAAGCCTGTTGAAAAGATCCAGGTTTATATGGTCTTTATCTTCCCTCACCTTCCCTCACCAGCTCGTGCGCCTCATCCTGGCAGAACAGCTCTACCGGGCCTGCACCATCGGACGAAATGAAAAATACCATCATGACTGAACGAAGGATCCATGTTCGTCAGGATTTACGTCCTCTGTCTGTTTTGAATTCTGCAATTAAAGTATATCTTTAGCTCCTGTACTCGCCGCATGTTCAACATCACGATCAGCATTATCTTTTTGACGACTGTGATTTCCCTTGCCGGTTTCCGTTATGGAAAAGTGGTCGATGAACTGATCTTCTGGCCTCCGGCTATCAATAAGCAGCACCAGTATTACCGGTTTATCACCTGCGGCCTCATCCATGCCGACTATATGCACCTGATCTTTAACATGGTGACCCTGTATTTTTTCGGGACGATCATGGAGTCAATGTATCAGCGTGAACTGGGCCTGCCCAATTATTACTATCTCGCACTTTATATAGGGGCACTCATCGTTTCAAACATACCGACCTATCTCAAACACCGGAATGATTATGACTATCGCAGCCTGGGAGCTTCCGGTGCAGTGTCCGCCGTTCTTTTCGCGTTTATCCTCATGAGTCCCTGGCAGCGTATCATCGTACTGGTCTTTCCCGTGCCGGCCATAGTGTACGGGGCCATTTTTCTTGTCTATTCCGTGTATATGTCAAAGCGTGGAGGCGATCACGTAAATCATGATGCCCATTTTTACGGAGCGCTTTTCGGCATCCTGTTTACCATCGCAGCAAGGCCGATTGTACTGGACATCTTCATCAACGAGTTTAAACAGCCTCATTTTTAAGTACCAGGATTTTTTTTGTCGTCTTTTTTATGGCGAAACGGTCGTCAATACGGTGTCCGACCACCCAGGCAATCCGGTCGCCGGCTACGAGCACCCAGACTTTTTCTTTCTCTGTCTGCGACAATTTCTGGTCGATCAGAAAGCGGGAAAGTTTTTTCTTCTTCTTCATGCCCAACGGATAAAAATAATCCCCTGGTTTCCATTTTCTGAGCAACAGCGGGAAATTCATCCTGTCTGCATCCAGCGATTCCTCCTTTTTGTCGGAAGGCCTGTTCAGTTCTGAAGGTGCTTCTTTCAGTTTAAAAGACATGCGGCCGCCGGGATAAACAACAGGGGATTCTTCCTTCTCCAGCACAAAATGGGCCGCCACCGGTTCGTTGAGCGGCGCGAGGATCAGCCAGCGCCTGTTCCGGATAACCCGGTGCGTCGGACTGGAAACAAATTTTCCATTGGTACTGTCGAGCAATTGAATAATATCTTTTAATTGCGCCGGTGTAAAATGGAAGTCGCGCAGGATCTCATAGACTATCGTGTTCAGGGGATGGGCTTTTTTCAGCAGGAGTACCGGAATATGAAACTCTTCTCCTTTTTTCTGCAAAAGTTTTTTGCGGTATCCTGCTACGGCCTGCTGATACAGATCCAATGCTTCGCCGAACCGTTCCAGGTTATTTACCATATTTGACCGCAGGCCGGGGAAGGCCCTGGAGAGTGAGGGAATGATTTCATTGCGTAAAAAGTTCCGCGCATAGTCGTTTTTCAAATTGCTGCTGTCATCCACCCAGGAAAGGCCCTGTTTAAGGACAAAATTCTTTAGTTCCGATGAAGGGAAATGCAGGAAAGGCCTGAGTATCCTGCCGTTTTTTTCGGGCATGCCCGTCAGACCCCGTATGCCTGTGCCCCTGAACAGGTGCAGGAACAGGGTTTCGATGTTGTCGTCCTGGTGATGGGCAGTGAGGATATAGTGGAATGATTCACTTTCCAGCAGTTCATCAAACCATTTGTACCGGAGAATCCTCGCAGCTTCCTGGATCGAATATTTTTCACGGGCAGCAAACTCAGCCGTTTCAAATTTCCTGCTATAAAACCTTACGCCGAGTGTTTCGGCAAGTCGTTTAACAAATTCCTCATCCCGGTCACTTTCCGCTCCCCGTAAACCGAAATTGGCATGGGCAACAGCGAATTCAGCGCCGGCGATCCGGGCGCAGGAACTGAGGGCCACGGAATCGGATCCTCCGCTAACGGCCAGCAACAACCGGTCGGTAATTTTTACGCCCAGCTTATGAAGGGCCTCCTGAAATTTCTTATCGAGGTTTTCCATGTTCATTCATCAAGATCCGAGAGGGCGGCCATGAGTTCCTGTACGGTGTGGTGGTCCCCTGCTTTTCGGGCTTCTCCCACTCCTTTTTCATACCATGCCCTAGCCTGTTTTTTTCCCCCCTGTCTTTCCCAGAGTCTTCCGAGGTGATAGTAAGTGCCAATATAGGAAGGCTCGCTGGTAAGGATTTCGGTAAAAAGCAGTTTTGCTTCTTCATCCCGGCCCAGCTTAACGTATTCCAGGGCGAGTGCATGTTTCAAAAAAGAATCCTGCGGAGAATTGATTAAGAAAGATTTAAGCTTTTCTATTTTCTCCATTGCCGCGTAATTTTTTCATTTTTTTTATCCTAATCTTGCCAATGGAACCAGCCATCGGAATGATCCGGTCTGGATAATATACAACGGTCATGAAGATCTTAGTCTGCATCAGCAAAACGCCGGATACGACGGCAAAAATAGCTTTCACAGATAACAACCGGAAATTTGCCGCTGATGGTGTGCAGTGGATCATCAATCCTTATGATGAATGGTATGCGCTCGTGCGCGCCATCGAGATTAAGGAAAAGGATCCTTCTGCCGTGCTGCACCTGGTGCATGTGGGAGGAGCCGACGGCGATGCCATCATCCGCAAGGCGCTGGCACTTGGCGGTGATGAAGCCTTTCGGATAAACCAGGAGCCCCTGGACAGCTTTGCCGTAGCCAGCCAGATCGCCGCATGGGCAAAGGATGGCGGTTACGACTTAATTCTTACCGGAAAGGAAACCATCGACTATAATGGCGCTTCCGTGGGCGCCATGCTGGCCGCGATCCTTGATCTGCCCTTTATTTCGCTGGCTGCAAAGCTGGAGCTTCAGGGCAATACGGCCACCCTTATCCGCGAATCGGAAGGTGGAGAAGAAACGGTTGAAGTGGACCTGCCCGTCACTGTGGGTTGCCAGAAAGGAATGGCGGAACAGCGCATTCCCAATATGAAAGGCATTATGGGTGCGCGCAGCAAACCGTTAAAGGTCGTGGAACCTGTGGCCGTGGAAGCGCTTACGGAACTGGTCTCTTTCGAACTGCCGCCCGCAAAAAAAGGAGTTAAGATGATACCAGCCGACAATCCGGAGGAGTTAGTCCGACTGCTGCGTGAAGAAGCGAAAGTGATTTGAATAAACAGGACATTTTTTCGTGTTTAAAAATTTTCGGGAACTATGTCAATACTCATTTTTATCGATCATTCCGAAGGAACAGTAAGAAAATCTTCTCTGGAAGCCATTTGTTACGGTGCAGCACTCGCTAAACTTACCGGCACACCGGCGGAGGGTGTTCTGCTGGGGAAAATTTCAGACGACCCCTCCACGCTCGGCGCCTACGGAATACAGAAGCTGCATAACGTCGCTAATGAGTCGCTCAACACACTGGATGCGGAAGCTTATATCGCGATCATCTCATCCATCGCAGAAAAAAATTCAGCCACCGCCATCGTGATCTCGCATACACCTACCGGCAGGGCCATAGCGGCCGGACTTTCTGCCCGCATGAAAGCCGGACTTGTTACCGGCGTAACGACGCTGCCTGATCTTAGCCAGGGATTTCAGGTAAAGAAAAACGTTTTTTCCGGAAAGGCTTTCTGCACCGTGTCAATCAAAACACCGGTGAAAATACTTTCGCTCAATCCAAATTCTTTTCCTGTACAAAAAGGTGAAGGGAAAGCAGAGGTGTCGGCGTCTGATGTTTCCATTAAGCCTGGAAGAGTGAAATTAAAATCCACTTCAAAAGCTTCAGGGGAAATTCCACTTACGGAAGCGGAAATCGTCGTAAGCGGTGGAAGAGGAATGAAGGGCCCTGAAAACTGGGGTCCGATCGAAGAGCTGGCCGGCCTTTTGCATGCTGCCACCGCCTGCAGCAGACCCGTTGCTGACTCGGGCTGGCGGCCGCATCACGAACACGTAGGTCAGACGGGGATTGCCATTGCACCCAATCTCTACATTGCCATCGGAATTTCAGGAGCCATTCAGCACCTGGCCGGAGTCAACCGCAGCAAGGTGATCGTGGTGATCAACAAAGATCCCGAGGCACCCTTTTTTAAATCAGCCGATTATGGAATGGTAGGTGATGCGTTTGACATCCTGCCCAAACTTATCGGGGCAGTAAAAAAGCTCAAAGGTGTCGCCTGATCCTTAACCCGTTTTTGAAGGGATAGTTTTTTATATTTGCCCTTTTAATAAAAGATCAAATTCTGGCCCGGGAGGGATCGCTTTATGAAGAAGATCGAACTGGAAATTGTGGCTTTGTCGCACAGTATCACCCAAACCCATTCTTATGCCGTGGTGTTGGGCGAAATCAACGGCCTTCGCCGTCTCCCCATCGTTATAGGCGGGTTTGAGGCACAGGCAATAGCGGTTGCCTTGGAAAAAATGCACCCCAGCCGACCACTAACCCACGACCTCATGAAGAATTTTATGACGGCATTTTCAATTGACCTGCAGGAAATCATCATCTCCGATCTGCAGGAAGGTATTTTTTATTCCAAACTTATTTGTATCAGCGAACACGATACAGTTGAAATTGATTCCCGCACTTCTGATGCGCTGGCCCTTGCGGTGCGTTTTGGCTGCCCGATATATACTTACGAGAATATTATCGAAAGCGCCGGTATACTCATGGAAGACAGCTCGGGAAAGAAAAAACAGGCCAAGGAAACCGTCACAACGGAAGGCGGAGCCAAGGAAGACCTCGGCGGACTCTCCCTTGAAGACCTGAACAGTCTCCTTTCCGAGGTCCTCGAACAGGAGGATTATATCCGCGCGATTAAGATCCGTGATGAGATCAACAGCCGGAAAAAAGGCCGAAGCGGATGATCTGCTTTCCGAATGCCAAGGTAAATCTTGGGCTTTCCATTCTTTCAAAAAGGCCGGATGGTTTTCATAACCTGGAAACTGTATTCTATCCTCTCCCCTTTACAGATGTGCTCGAAATGGTGGAAGCCTCATCGGCAACTTCCTTACACCTTACGGGACTTCCGGTTCCCGGCAATCCGGATGAAAACCTGGTACTGCGTGCCTGGTCCATATTAAAGAAAAAAACCGGATTAAAAGGACATGCGGATATTCATCTTCATAAAGCAATTCCCATGGGTTCCGGGCTCGGTGGCGGTTCTTCCGATGCCGCGTTTTTCCTGAACGGTTGCAATGAATTTTACGGACTGCATCTGACTGAAAAGGAGCTGGCAGATATGGCAATTCTGCTTGGCAGCGACTGCCCTTTTTTCCTGCGTAACAGGACCTGCTACGCCACGGGCCGGGGCGAAATCCTCGAAGAACTGGATCTGGACCTGTCTTCATTTTCCTTTGGGATTGTTGACCCCGGAATACACATTTCCACGTCCTGGGCTTTTTCGCGTGTACAAGCCCGGTCACAGAAACAGGACCTCCGTGAAATCATGAGGCGTCCCGTTTCAGAATGGAAAAACTCCCTGCACAATGATTTTGAAAGACCCGTGACAGGGGCACATCCGCAACTAAGGAAAATCAGGGAAGACCTGTATGCGGCAGGGGCCGTTTATGCGTCCCTGAGCGGCAGCGGATCAGCGTTCTACGGCATTTTCCCCAAGGGAATGAATCCTGTTCACCAAATGCCGGCAGGTCTGTTATTTCATTTTATTCCCTGAAAAAAGGGGCAGGTTCTGCATTCTTTGTATCTTGCGGTACAAAGTTTTTTATCCGCCTCCGTTTTTACATATCGATACTTGGCAGCAACCTCGATCTGCTCAATCACTGACGAAGATTCTCTCCGTCCCGCTTCTTTTTTTTACACTCCTTTATTTTTTTTATGGATATAACATCAAGCATCGAGCAAATGAGTGCACAATACCTGGAACTGGAAGGCCGGTACAGCGCCCATAACTATCACCCTCTACCTGTTGTCCTGTCCCGCGGTCAGGGCGTATATGTATGGGACGCGGAAGGGAAAAAATACTATGATTTTTTAAGTGGATATTCGGCCCTCAACCAGGGACATTGTCACCCGAAGATTATTGCCAGTCTCATCAGGCAGGCCCAGCAGCTCACACTTACTTCCCGCGCATTTCACAGCGACCGGCTCGGGGAATACGCCCGTTTCATCACGGAATACTTTGGTTACGAAAAAGTGCTCCCTATGAATACAGGCGTGGAAGCGGTGGAAACGGCCATCAAGCTGGCCCGCAGGTGGGGCTATGCGGTAAAAGGCATTGCGGAAAACAAAGCCAGGATCATCGTTTTTGAGAATAACTTTCATGGTAGAACGGGCACGGTGATCTCCTTCAGCAGCGATCCGGATTCTTACGCGGGGTTTGGTCCCTATATGCCGGGTTTTGACAGAGTTCCTTACAATGATCTCCCGGCGCTGGAAAAAGCTTTGGAGAGTCCGGACGTGGCCGCCGTGCTGATAGAACCGATCCAGGGCGAAGCGGGTGTGATTGTTCCCGATGAAGGATATCTGACCAGGGTGGCTGCGCTTTGCAAATCAGCCAATGTACTTTTTGTCGCCGATGAAATCCAAACCGGTCTGGGCAGGACGGGTAAAATGCTCGCCTGTGATCATGAAGACCTTCGTCCGGATATCCTTATACTCGGAAAGGCACTCAGCGGCGGCGTGTTGCCGGTTTCTGCGGTTCTCGCGGATGACGGGATCATGCTCACGATCAAACCGGGCGAACATGGATCAACCTATGGAGGAAATCCACTGGCCTGTGCCGTGGCGGTAACGGCCCTGACGGTTCTCAGGGATGAAAAAATGACTGAAAATGCTGCCTTACTGGGGAACTACTTCCGGGCCGGACTTGCTTCTATTAAATCCCCTCATGTAGATATTATCCGCGGTAAGGGGCTGCTCAACGCCATCGTTATTGGCGACCATGGTCCTGATACGGCCTGGAATCTTTGCCTGGCCCTGAAAGAGAACGGCTTGCTTGCAAAGCCCACGCACGGAAACAAGATACGTTTTGCTCCTCCGCTTGTGATCAACAGGACACAAATCGACGAATGCCTGGAAATCATTGAAGACAGCCTGAAGTCACTGAATTGAATATTGCGGCAATCAGACGGGGTGCATTCGTTACAGTGAAGTATAAAAATTATTTACCTTAATGTCAAATTCATTACATGGCACCTACGGAACCTGTTGATCTCGCGGTAAGCAGCCAGCCTCCGCACCAGGAAGAACACGTCGCTGGCGCAGAAACCGTTCGCGATATCGTCATCGGAATGTCGGATGGTCTTACTGTGCCTTTTGCGCTGGCAGCCGGTCTGAGTGGTGCGGTAACCAGCACCGGCCTTATCATCATTGCGGGACTGGCGGAAATAGCGGCTGGATCCATTGCCATGGGGCTGGGAGGATACCTTGCGGGTAAGACGGAAGTTGACCATTACAATTCAGAAATGAGAAGGGAATATGATGAAGTGGAAAAAGTTCCTGAAGTTGAAAAACAGGAGGTGCGCACCTTTTTTTCTTCGCTCGGTCTAAGCCGTGATGTCCAGGAACAGGCAGTGGAAGAAGTGACAAGAGATAAGGAAAAATGGGTTGAGCTGATGATGAAATACGAACTGGGTCTTGAAAAACCTGATCCCCGGCGCGCCACTAAAAGTGCATTCAATATCGGTGTTTCGTATATCGTGGGCGGGCTGATCCCGCTGTCCCCGTATTTTTTTGTTTCCAACGGCATTGAAGGTCTGAAAATTTCAGCCGTCATTACGCTCATATGTCTTTTCGTTTTTGGTTATTTTAAGAGTAAGTTCACCGGCGTAAACCGCATCGGAGGCGCATTTCGGGTAATGATGATCGGTGCCATCGCCGCAGGTTGTGCCTTCGGCATCGCCAAACTGATTCAGGGTTACTGACTGCTGAGCTCAGACTTTTTCAAGCTTTCCTGAAACATACAGCAGGCTGCAGACCAGGAGAAGGCCCGCAATGACCACATGGGCTATAAGACCCGGTTCGACTGTCGGGCAAATGCCTCCGTAACAGGCAGAATAAACAAAATAATTCTTGATGGCGTAAGCGAAGATCAGTACGCAGACGAACTGGTTGATTCTTTTAGCCCAGAGCCTGGGTATAAGAAATAAAATGATGGCAGCTACTGAGAAAATAAAAATTGATTTGCCCGGTTTGCCATACTGGTTATTCCTGGAATAAAAACCGGTAAAAAACTCATGCAGGTCGGGATAATAAGCCCAGGGAGCAAAACAAAGGCAGGTCAGGAGAATGGCTGCGGCAATGCCCGTGTAGTTTGCCCACTTCATGCAGGCACGGTTTTCAGGGAAACCTCTATCCTGCCCTCGAAAGATTTTTCCGCGGGTCCGCAAAGCCAGATATCAGAATATGAATTGTCGAATTTCCGGTCGTACTTGACGACCAGCTTTCCTCCGCGGGTAAGTACATTCACTTCATTGTATCCGACTTCATTATGATGGCAGACAAGCGCGGAAGCTGTGACACCGGTACCGCACGAAAAGGTTTCGTCCTCTACGCCTCTTTCGTAGGTCCGTACAAATAATTCGTCATCTCCTTTTTCTTCAACAAAGTTTACATTAATGCCAACGGCATTGAACCGCTCGCTATACCGTATTTCAGTTCCTTCTTTAACGACATCCATGTCATTGACATCATTAACGAATTTGATATAATGGGGTGAACCGGTGTCGACGATATAGTTCCCGTCTTCTTCAATATAACCACTTACATCCTTCATCTTAAGATTGACAATATTGGAAATATTGTCCAGATCGGCGAGGTGTTCACCATCGCTCGCCAGGAAACAGTAAGATTCCTTATGAATGCCCAGGTCGTAGGCGAACCGCACGATACAACGCCCGCCATTACCGCACATGGAGCCCGGTTTTCCATCGGCATTAAAATATTTCATTTCGAAATCATAACCTTCTTTCAGGTTCAGCATCATCAGGCCATCGGCTCCGATGCTGAACCGGCGGTCACAAATCCGTTCAATTTCTTTCTGGGACAAACCGCCGTATGCATTGGTGCGGTTATCGACCAGGATAAAATCATTTCCTGTGCCCTGGTACTTGAAAAATGGTAGGTTCATGCGGGGCAAAGATAATTTATTGAGAAATGGAAGCTGTAATACCCAGGGATTTTTCAATCATATTTTCAATGGCCCTGCCGGAATTCGCGGAAAACGTTTTATTAATCCGGTTGGCGACAATCACATTCAGACTAAGGCAGTGATGGCCAAGAAGCCTGCCGAGCCCGTAGATTGCCGAGGTTTCCATTTCAAAATTGCTGATCCGGTGCGGCCCAAGCCGGAAACTGGTCAGCCTGCTGATCAGTTCGGGATGTCCAAGCCCCAGGCGCAGTATCCTGCCCTGCGGACCATAAAAGCCGGGACAGGTGATGGTGATACCTGAATGATACCCTTCGGTAAAATGTTTTAACAAAAATCCGGAAGCGCGCGCAATCGTGGGATAAGCGAAGCGCGGGTGCAGCTGGGTGTGAGTGGTAAACGCCTGCAGGATCTCCTGTTCTCCACCTTCAGGTTCCTGGCGGTAAAAATTCAGAAGGTTGTCGATGCCCAGCCCGTGCGTTGACACCACCATAGCGTCGACGGGAATTTCTCTTTGCAGGGATCCGGAAGTACCCAGCCTGATTATCTGCAGGGTACTGAGTGAAGAACGGATGGTCCTGGTGCTGAAATCGATATTGACCAGGGCGTCCAGTTCATTCATCACGATGTCGATATTGTCGGTCCCGATACCGGTGGAAACAACTGTAAACCGCTCTTTCCCTATATAGCCGGTATGTGAAATAAATTCACGATGCTGCTGTTTGATTTCGATGCGGTCAAAATATTTGCTGACGATGGCGACCCTTCCGGGATCGCCCACGAGGAAGATTTTTTTAGCGATTTCGTCGGGCCGCAGGTCGAGATGGTAGATCGCTCCCCTGCCGTTGATAATCAGTTCACTTTCTTCAATCCGTTGCATGCCCGTTTTAGGGAAATTAATCCGAATATACTACTTTTGCCCAACCTCAAAAGGTTCCGTGGCCGAGCGGTTAGGCAGAGCTCTGCAAAAGCTTCTACAGCAGTTCGAATCTGCTCGGAACCTCTGGTAAGAAAGGCTGTTTTCGAACGGCCTTTCTTATTTCTGTTATTGTTTCACCGGATAGCTCACCGTGGTCACAGACTCCACAGGTGTTCCCGATGTGCTTACGAGGGCCTGGTGTGCCGGTGTGGCGTTGTAAGTCACCATGTCACCCTGACTGTTAAACGTAGTCACATATACATGGGTGACTTTGTTTTTTTTACCGCTGTTGGATCCCGTCCCCCATTCGAAGGCCTTTACCAGCGGCATGTGCTTGGCGACTTTCCACATCGAACTGTCCATCATCCGCTCGTCATCCGGTGAACTCCCGGGTTTAAAGTTTACGATTTCTACCTGGCGGATCTGTGAGGAAGTGTCTTTCTGCGCTTTTGAAAAAAAGGGCAGAACCAGTGTGATCAGAAAAAAACAGGGATAGCGTTTCAGTATATTCATAAAAAAGGTTTTCGTAATTGTGAAAAAAAGTTTTCATGGATATTGTCTGTTGATCTCTCCCACAATCCGGTTCATCAGGTCAATGCATTTCTGATAGCGTTCTAGCACCTGGGCAGGATTACTCAGTGCCGCGCACCAGTTATTTCCTTCATCGGTCTTCAGTAATTCTATAAAATTAGAAGTGGAATCCGTATATCTTTTCTTGTTCTTAAAAATAAATTCATAGAATTTATTTTTGTATCCGGTATAGGTGTTCGTGCTGGACAACAGCGCCGGGATATCTTCTTCATAAAGGTCCATGATGTCATTCTGAATATCATGGTTCTCTATCAGGCCGATTTTTCCCGAAGATTTAAAGCCCTGGAACCGGCCATCGTTCGGATTTAGCGCCGTGTTATTGAACAGGGATGCCTGATGTTTCCTCATGGAGTCCAGGCTGACGGGGCTGCCTATTTTCAGTGCGGCGAGGTAGTTGAAAATGCGTTTCTGGCCTTCATAGGAAGATTGATCGCTTTTCATTTCCTGGATATCGCTGAGGAGGTCCAGTTTCAGTCCTTCCAGAAATTCTTTTACTTCTGCCTGCTGATGGGTATGTTCGCTCCAGTTGTGAAACCAGATGGAAATGGTAACGGCAAACACGATAATGAGGATTTCGACTCCGAATTCCCCCAGCTTATGCCAGAAGCTGTGTTCCTTACTAAACCAGGTTTTGTAAATTTTTTTGGTGTGTTTGATAACTTCCTGCTCTGCCATGAACCCTGATTTTACCCATGCAATATATTTCAAGTTCGTGGATTTCTTTTTTACCCCTTTGTATATGCGGAATGAATTAATATTGAATATATTTTTTGACCATGTTCAATATCAGGGTATATGGAATTCTTTCAGAACCGGAGCGCGGTGTGCTGGTAAGTGACGAGTTTATCCGGGGCGGATACTATACCAAATTTCCCGGGGGCGGACTGGAATTCGGCGAAGGAACGCGTGACTGTCTGAAAAGGGAATTTATGGAAGAAATGAACCTGCCGGTACTGGTGAAGGAACATCTTTATACCACCGATTTTTTCCAGATGAGCGCATTCAATCCCGAACACCAGATCATCTCCATTTACTATAAGGTTCAGGCCCTGGAAGAGATCTCAGTTCCTCTGAGGGAAAAGCCCTTTGAATTTGACGGTCGGCAGATGGACGTGTACCGCAGAACAGGGGAAACGGAAACCTTCCGTTTTATACCCTGGAATTTGTTTTCCGGGGATGCAGTCACCCTGCCCATAGATAAAGTCGTGGCAGAGCTGGTAAAAAGATCTTAGACCGGCGGGTTTCGGACAAGAGGTCTGTTTTCAGGTGATCTGCGGTTGTCCGTTCTTGATAGTTCCCATTACAAAAGTGCTTTGCACCTGGGCAATGTTCTCCAGCTGTCCGAGTTTGTTTACATGAAAATGGTAGTAGTCATCCATGGTACCCGTGACAACTTTCAGCATGAAATCAAAAGCGCCGGAGATGATGTGGAACTCGGTTACCTCGGGCATTTCCTGAATTGTTTTGATAAATTTCCCTCCCGATTTACGGTTGTGTTCTTTGAGCGAAATATAACAGATGGCCGTGATGCCTTTATTTATCCGGGCGTGGTTAATGATTGTTGCATACTGAAGGATGACGCCTTCCTCCTCCATTCTTTTTATCCGTTCATGCACCGGCGTGGTGCTCAGGTGGATGCTGGCTGCGATTTCCCTGACCGTAGCCTTGGCGTTGCCCTGTAAATAACGAAGAATGGCTTTGTCCTTCTCGTCGAGCGGCAGCAGGGCCTGTTCCGCCTGTTCTTTTAACGGGTCTTTTTGCATGGCGTTCTTTGCTTTTGTTCTATAAATTAGTCAAAATATGAGTATTTATTCTAAAATTATGAATAATAATCTGGTTTTTGTTCTACTTCCTACCTTTGGATCCTAAACAATACCATATGTCCACAAAAACAAAAAATATCGACCTGAGCCTTCCTTATAAGGTGAAGGACATGAGCCTGGCCGAGTGGGGTCGCAAAGAGATCCGCCTGGCGGAAGCAGAGATGCCCGGACTGATGAGTCTGCGGGCCGAATACGGCAAGCAGAAACCCCTCAGGGGAGCGCGGATCGCGGGTTGCCTGCATATGACCATCCAGACGGCGGTTCTGATTGAGACGCTTATCGAATTGGGCGCTGAAGTGCGCTGGAGTTCCTGTAATATATTTTCAACCCAGGATCACGCCGCGGCTGCTATTGCGGCGACGGGTGTTGGGGTATTTGCCTGGAAGGGTCAGACCCTCGAGGAAGCAGACTGGTGTATAGAGCAGACTTTGTTTTTTGGCAGCACCGATCGTCCCCTGAATATGATCCTCGACGATGGCGGAGACCTCACCAACATCGTTCTGGACCAGTATACTGAACTGATACAGCATGTCAAAGGGATCTCAGAGGAGACGACCACCGGCGTGCACCGTCTTTATGAAAGAATGGCAAAGGGCACACTTCCGGTTCCTGCCATCAATGTGAACGATTCGGTTACCAAATCGAAGTTTGATAACAAGTATGGTTGCAAGGAAAGCCTGGTGGATGCCATCCGCCGTGCGACCGATGTCATGCTCGCGGGCAAAGTTGCTGTGGTGGGCGGATACGGAGATGTGGGCAAGGGTTCTGCGCTTTCCCTGCGTGGTGCGGGCTGCCGGGTGATCGTAACAGAAATCGATCCGATATGCGCCCTGCAGGCTGCCATGGACGGCTTTGAAGTAAAGAAGATGATCGATGCAGTTAAGGAAGCCGATATCGTGGTGACTGCCTCAGGATGCCGTGACCTGATCACGGAAAGTCATTTCCGCCTGCTGAAAGACAAAGCCATTGTCTGCAATATCGGGCACTTCGATATCGAAATCGATATGGCCTGGATCAACAAGAATTACGGACATACACGTGACACCATCAAACCGCAGGTTGACCTTTATACCATCGACGGAAAAGATGTCATCATCCTGGCGGAAGGCCGCCTGGTGAACCTGGGCTGTGCTACAGGCCATCCGAGTTTTGTGATGAGCAACTCCTTTACCAATCAGGTACTGGCCCAGATCGAGCTCTGGCTGAACCACAAAAACTATGAACATAAAGTGTTCGTGCTTCCCAAGCACCTGGATGAAAAAGTTGCGCGTCTTCACCTGGCTAAAATCGGTGTGGTACTGGACGAACTTACCACGGCCCAAAGCGAATACCTCGGCATTCCGGCCAAGGGCCCGTATAAACCGGAACACTACCGCTACTAATATTCCTGTATAAATGATAAAACCCTCCGTATGGAGGGTTTTTGTTTTATATAAGCCTGGGTTGTACCACGAAACCGTGCTTGCTTTCCCTTTGCGAAAAAATGGGTATTAGAAACCCCAGCTCTTCATGATGTCGTAATCCTGTTTGGAACAATTCAGCGGAGGGAGGCCCTGATAGGATTCCTGTTCTACGATGAAATATTTCGTACCGCCGGTGGCGCGCCCGATATTGCAGACTTCCCGCGTACCCACGATGCCTTTTCCGAGGATCGTGCTTTCATATTTTTCTTTGCCGGAGGTAGCCATAATCTCGTCCTTGACGTGCATCATTTCAAAGCGGCCCGGCCATTTTTTGGCAACGTCGATGGCCTTGAATCCTCCGTTGTACAGGTTGCCCATATCGAGTTGTTGTACCACAAGTTTCGGATCGGTATTGGTAAGGATCAGGTCGTAGAGGAGCTGCCCGTCAATCATCGTGGTGAATTCAAAGTCATGGTTATGGTATCCAAACTTCATTCCGTGTTGCTGACAAAGCTGTCCGGATTTATTAAACACCTCCATGTACGCCTTAAAATCTTTCATGTTCTTACGCAGGCTGTCGTCGAGCCATGGAGAAACAACATATTTCTGTCCCACTGTCGCGGCATCTTCCACGGTATATTTCCAGTTGTCGGAAAAATCATTCTTTGAAAAGTCATAGTCCTTCGGCAACATCTGCACATGGCCACTGGGCATCTGCATGTTGTAACCTTCCAGTAATTTTTTAAAATCCGTGGGGGTATAGCCATAAAATTTCCGGTCGTGGTAATTGGCGTGCTCCACATAACGATAACCCATATCCGACAGACTTTTCAACGTGCCGGAAGGATCTTTTTTCATCTCATCGCGGACGGTGTACAACTGGATGGCCAGGTAAATATCCGGGTCTGCTTCTGCCATCACCTTGTAGGATCCGATGGCCACGGCTGCAACGGACAATCCGCTGGTCTTTAAGAAATTTCTGCGTGTAGTCATTTGGCAATCTTTTTCGCTGCCTGCGCTTGATTAAGGCGCCGGCCTGGTTTAATAATAATTTTCAGAGCTTTTAAATATACTAACAAAAATTATTTGAACAATAAAAGCTTTGGTTCCTGTTCCTTCTGGCGGCCGGTCAGGCCTGCGGAGCGTTTTTAAAAGTAAAATTTTTCTGTGTGAGATAGGAAAAGCAAACCACGATGGCCGTTGTGATAATTTTTGAAATCGTGGGAAACAGGTGAAATTTTTCTACAAATAATTTGATAAAAAAATAGTTCAGCAGCAGACAGATCAGGACCATCAGGAAATATCGGAACAGCTGAACCCTGCCATTGAGTGCAGACCCCGGGAAGACGACGTGGCGCATCAGCAGAAAACCGGTCGGAAAACTGATGAGAAAAGAAATGAGAAAGGCGGCGATATGGGGTTTAAAAGCCAGTACGCCCAGGTGAAGGACTTCCTTGTGTAAAATGTAGTTATAGGAAAGGAAAAAAATGAAAATATCGAGGCTGGTATTGAATCCTCCGCAGGCCGCGTACCGAAACGTCTGCGGTGGCATCAGTTTTCGAAAAGGCGGATAGAAAAAATCAATGATGGCGTTGATCTCCTTTTTGGGCATAACCTCCTGTTCCGGGCGCAAAGTTAAGCCAAGACGTGCAGATAGTCTACCCAACAAGTGCTACTTTTGCGACCAATTCACAAAAGATGGACCTTGTAGCGGTCATAAAGCAGTCAGTACAACAGATTTTAACAGAACAATTCAATTATTCCCTTGATTTTCGGGATGTCCTGGTGAATGAAACCAAGTCAGAATTCGAGGGAAATTATACCGTTGTTCTGTTTTCTTTCAGTAAATCCCTCAGGATGGCGCCTGAACCGCTGGGACAGGCTCTCGGTACGGCCCTGCTTGCCCGCAGGGGCGACCTTATAGCCGGATTTAATGTCATCAGGGGATTTCTCAACCTGGTGCTTGCTGATGAGTTCCTGATTCGGTTTCTGGAAACGGGATATCAGGATAAGCGTTATGGATTTCAGCCACCGAACGGGAAAAAGCTTATGGTGGAATATTCTTCTCCCAATACCAATAAGCCTCTTCATCTTGGTCATCTCAGGAACAATTTTCTGGGCTGGAGTGTCGCCGAAATATATAAAGCGGCAGGATACGAAGTTGTAAAGACCTGCATTGCCAACGACCGCGGAATTCATATTTGCAAAAGTATGGTAGCCTGGAAACTTTTCGCAGACGGGGCGACGCCTGAGACGACGGGTATCAAGGGAGATCATTTCGTGGGAGATTATTACGTGCGTTTTGGTGTGGAGTTGAAGAAACAGACGGAAGAGCGCATCAGCGCCGGCATACCTCCGGAAACGGCTGAAAAGGAAGCGCCTCTTATGAAGGCTGCGCAGCAGATGCTGGTCGACTGGGAAGCGGGCGACCCTGAGATTGTCGCTCTCTGGAAAATGATGAACAGCTGGGTCTATGCAGGGTTCGACGTGACCTACCGGCGTATCGGCAGTGATTTCGACAAGACTTATTATGAAAGTCAGACCTACCTGCTGGGAAAAAAACTCGTGGAGACGGGCCTGGAGAAAAAAGTCTTTTACAAAAAACCGGACGGAAGTGTATGGATCGACCTGACGGCGGATGGCCTGGATGAAAAAATCGTCCGGCGCAGCGACGGAACGGCGGTATATATTACGCAGGATATCGGGCTGGCGGTTGAAAAGAACGAGCAATACCACGCGGACCAGAGCGTCTATGTAGTCGGAGACGAACAGAATTATCATTTCAAAGTGCTCAAACTGATCTGTCAGAAGCTCGGGCTGGCATCATCCGCCGGGATGTATCATCTTTCCTACGGAATGGTGGAATTGCCTTCCGGACGCATGAAAACGAGGGAAGGAACCGTGGTGGACGCAGATGATATTATTGATGAAATGACGTCTATCGCGCAGCAGCACACGGAAGAATTGGGTAAAGTGGATGATTTCAGCGAAGCGGAAAGAACAGTACTCTACGATATCATTGGCCTTGGCGCGCTGAAGTTTTTTATCCTCCGCGTGGATCCGAAAAAAAGAATGGTTTTCAATCCGGAGGAGTCAATCGATTTTCATGGATTTACAGGTCCCTTCATTCAGTATACCCATGCCCGGATCAGATCTATACTAAGAAAGGAAAATACGCCGGCTGGCAAACGGGCTGAAAATGAGAAGCTGTTTCCGCTCGAAAAGGATTTGATTATACAACTCGAAAAGTTCCCGGCTGTTCTGCAACAGGCCTGCACCGAAATGAATCCATCACTGGTTGCCGGTTATGCTTTCCAGACAGCCCAGATCTTCAATTCATTTTATGCAGAGCATTCAGTGAACCGTGCCGAATCAGACCATAAGAAACAGCTGAGGCTGAGCATCTGCCTGATGACAGCCAACACCCTTCAATCTTCCATGTCTCTGCTGGGCATCCGGGTTCCCGAGAGGATGTAGAAATTATTCGTCTTCGTCGTCTTCGTGGTGTTTGTTCTTTTTTTTGACATCCAGTACGAGCGCGTCTTCCCCACCCTCACCTTTTTCTTCCAGGTCCGCAAACAGGCCTTCATCGGTCAGGTCAAGCGGATGGGAATTCTCCCAGTCTGACCGTGCAATTTCATGCAGACGTTGTACGATTTCATCGTCATGGACTTCAATGGCCAGTTCCCTTCTGTCGTCGAAGCTGCCGGGTGCCAGGTTTATGGATCCCACAATGGCGCGGCTTCCGTCGGCAATGAGCATTTTGCCATGAAGTTTGAGATGACGAAGCGTATGTACTTTAATTCCCACGTCGTCCATTATACGAAGTCCGCCCACCGCCTCCACCAGTTTGTCTTTTTTCAGGCTGTGTGGCTTGCGGGCCATGATATGCACTTTTACACCCCGCACGGCCGCCCTGACAAGCCTTTCGATGATCACAGAATCCTGGTACCGTTCATTCTGTACAAAGAGGGTATGCTTTGCCTCGTCAATAAAATGGGCGATTCTTGCACGGCCATTACCCCTGCACCAGATCATATGGGCATGTTCTCCCGGATCGAAATCCTGGCGGTCCCAGTCTGCATCAAATCCCGCCAGCACTTCGTCCACTTCGTGTTTGTGGTTGGTGGTGATAGCGTAGTCGCGGGTTACCGTAAGATTTTTCGTTGCCCAGTTAAGTGATTTGACAAAGGCCGTTTCTTCATCGATGATCATCGATTTTTCGTGTGTGAGGCCGAAGGCCGGATTGCTATCCCTGACTTCAATGCCGGCTGCTTCCAGCTGCGCCCGCGTTTCCCCGTTATCTTCCTCTCCGCTGCGCCTGGCCGGGTTAAGCATCACTTTCACATCCACCCCTCTTTTTTTAGCCGCGATGACAGCGGCGATCAGGTCAGGATCTGAAAACACAAACATTTTTATCCTGATGGATTTTTTTGCTGATTCAATGGCGTCGACTATCGGCTTTTTTGTATCATCGGGTAACACGATTATGGTCCTGTTAAAATTTGACATAGTAGAAATTAATTATGATTTTAAAAGATCAGTTTGCCTGCGGACTTACCATCGGCTCCGCGCCTGACTGGATATGGTAGAGTTCCGCATAAATTTTTCCTAACGCTACCAGTTCATCATGTGTTCCTTCTTCGGCTACATATCCGCCTTTCAGGACGACAATCTTATCGGCGTCGCGGATCGTGCTCAGACGATGGGCAATGGTAATGACTGTACGTCCCTTCATCAGTCGCTCCAATGCTTCCATAACGAGCTTTTCTGATTCCGTATCCAGTGCAGCCGTTGGTTCATCAAGGATCAGGATGGGTGAATTGCGTACGACAGCCCGGGCAATCCCGATTCGCTGTCGCTGGCCGCCGGAAAGCGTGAGTCCGCGTTCCCCTACCATCGTGTCGTATCCATGGGGCATTTTTGAAATGAACTCATCTGCATTGGCAAGCCTGGCGGCTTCAATGATCTCGGCGTCGGTGGCGCCATCTTTTCCGTAAGCAATATTTTGTCTGATGGTGCCATAAAAGAGCACGGTGTCCTGTAATACAAAAGCAATCTGGTCCCTGAGGCCGTGCAGGTGAAAATCGGAAATATTCACGCCGTCAATTTTCACGCTTCCCTGTACCGGGTCATAGAAACGGGGGATCAGGCTGACTACAGTTGACTTCCCTCCGCCCGTCGGACCGCAGATTCCTATGCGCTGGCCCGCTTTAATCGAAAAATGAATATCGCGCAAAACGGGTGCTTCCGGGTCATAGGCAAAAGCGACATGTTCAAAATCGATATTTCCTGTCAATGAATCCGGATAACGTGCATCGGGCTTTTGGGGAATGATGGTGTCCGTATCGAGGATAGCCTGTATGCGTTCGAGTGAAACGGAGGCCTGTGCTATGGAAGTTGACATCTTCGCGAGATCCTGTACCGGTTTGAAAAATTTACCGAGATAGGAAAGAAAAACGGTCAGGCCTCCGAGTGTCATTACGCCGACCAGTACAAGGTGCGCGCCCCGCCACAAAACGAATGCTGTACAGGCGGCTACAACCA
>Ga0163163_10000047_pt1 | contig 131685 bp, 114 predicted proteins | sample S65metaG_FD_119766 | JGI IMG/M metagenome (GOLD analysis project Ga0163163, IMG submission 119766) | Switchgrass rhizosphere microbial communities from Kellogg Biological Station, Michigan, USA - S6-5 metaG | ecosystem: Host-associated > Plants > Roots > Rhizosphere > Soil | place: USA...
CAGCAGGCACTTGAACGCGTGGACCGCGTAGGTGAACGGATCGACCATCGCGATCGCCTGCATCCACGGCGGAAACCCCTGCGTCGGATACACCGCGCCGCTCGGAAAGTACAGCAGCGTGTTGAGCACGCCGAACGTCGCGCGCGGCACGAGCGGATCGGTCACGCGCACCATCAGCAGGAACATCAAGCTGATGAGCGCGAACGCCGTGGCGACGATGACGACGAGCATGCGAAGCATCCGCATCGGCGCGAACGGATCCGGCACGCCGGCGATAAGGGAGCCGACGGTCATCAGAATCAGTCCGGCGAGCACCGCCTTGATCGTGCCCGACATGTTGAAGCCGGCGACGAGCTCGAGCCGGCTGATCGGCGTCACGAGGTACCCCTCGTGCAGGCCGCGCGCCTTGTCGTCGATGAAGATGATGCCGCCGCCGATCATCACCATCACGAAGATCGACATCGTGATCGTGCCGGGCAGCAGGTACTGGATGTACGGCACGTACGGATACATCTCGACCACGTCGAGCGTGGGCTGGCCGCTGAGCCGCTCTTTCGACGCGGCCGGCTGGTTCACCGTGCCGACGAGCGACCCCATCGTCGCGGCCAGCGACGCCGTCGCAAAGTTGTCCGTGTTGTCTTCGACGAGCGCGACGCGCGGCGCCTCGCCCGCCAGGATCCGGCGCGAGTAGTCCGGCGGAATCGTCAGCACGCCGCTCAACTGACCGTTGCGCAGGTCGCCGAGCGCCTGGCCGAGATCGGCGTACTCGATCGTGTCGAACGTCTTCGCGTTGGCCGAGATGGCGCCGAACAGCTCACGCATCCGGATCGCGGGCACGCGGTGATCGAGATCGACGACGCCGACCTTGAGGTGCTTGACGTTGCCGCCGAACGCGTAGCCAAGAACGATGAGCTGCAGGAGCGGACCGACGAGCGACAGCGCGATGAGCGTCGGGCTCCGGCGGAACCGCCGCAGCTCGCGTTCGACGATGGCCCAGGCCCGCGACATGACTAGCGCCTCATGAACGAGAAGTCGTACGCGGGCGCTTCCTGCAGCGCGTCGCGGAGGGCCCGGCCCGTGTAATGCACGAAGACGTCGTCGAGCGTCGTGCTCTGCACCGAGAGCGACTGCACCGTGAGACCAGCGGTCGCCGCCGCCTCGAGCAGCGCGAGCGTCGTCTCGGGACCGTTGCCCGTGCCCAGCCGGAACACGTGATCGCGACGCGTGACCTCTTCGACGTGCGGCAGGCTGGCCAAACGCTGCTGCCAGCCATCCGGCACGGCGGAGAAGCTGACTTCGAGCACGTTGCGTCCGGGCACCGACGCCTTGAGCGTCAGTGGAGAATCGAGCGCCTTCAGCTCGCCATGGTCGACGATCGCGATGTGATCGCAGAGCTTGTCGGCCTCGTCCATGTAGTGCGTCGTAATGAGCACTGTGAGGCCGCGCTGTTCTTTGATCTTGCGCAGCATCTCCCACACGGCGACGCGCGAGACGGGATCGAGGCCCGTCGTCGGCTCATCGAGGAAGAAGATGCGCGGCTCGTGGACGAGCCCGCGCGCGATCTCGACGCGGCGCCGCATGCCGCCGGAAAGATTTCTGACCGGCTTGTCCGTCCACGCCGTCAGTTCGACGGCCTCGATGAGCTGCGGAATGACCCGATCGCGCTTCTCCTTCGGGACGTTGTAGAGCTTCGCGTAGATCAGCAGGTTCTCGCGGACGCTGAGCTCCATGTCGCTCGTCATCGCCTGCGGGATCACGCCGATCGATCGGCGCACGTCGTTGGGCTGCCGAATGACGTCGAAGCCGTTGATGATCGCCGTGCCGGCCGTTGGCGTGAGCAGCGTCGTCATCATGCGGATGAGCGTCGATTTGCCCGCGCCGTTCGGCCCGAGCAGACCGAAGACTTCGCCCTCCTCGACGCCGAAGCTCACGCCCTTGACGGCCGTGAAGTCGCCGAAGCGCTTGACGATGTCGCGGACTTCGATCGCGTACATGACGGCCTCAGGAGCCGAGCGGCAGCAGCACGTACGCGGTCATGCCCACGGCGAGCCGGCGATCGCGGTTGTCCACGCGCAGCCGGATCTCGAACGTCTTGATGTCGCGCTTCATACGGCTCACGTCGCGCTGCGTGGCAAATCCGGCGTCCACGCTGCGGTAGAACACGAGGCCATCGAGTTCGGCGCCGGAGGGCAGGCGAACCGTCATGTGGTCGCCAAGCTTGATGCGGTCGATGTACGTCTCCTCGACGTCCACGCGCACCCACAGGTCGTCCTGGTTGATGAGCGTGACGATCGGCTGGCCGGCCGTCACGACCTCGCCCTCGCGCGCGGCGCGGACGTCGACGATGCCGTCCTGCGGCGCGCGGACGTCCGTGTAGCGCAGGCGGACGTCGGCCTTCTGCCGCTGCGCGGATGCCGCGGCCAGCTGCTGCTGGCTGGCGGTCAGCTGGCTGCGCCGGATCGACACCTGCTCGGCGTTGTTCTTCGCGAGCGCGACCGCCGCGCGCGAGGCGTCGACCTGCTTGCCGAGCGACTGCACGCGCGCCTTCGTCGCGTCGTACGACGTCCTCGCCGAATCGAACTGCTCCTGCGACGCGACGCCGGACTTCAAGAGGTCCTGCGCGCGCTGGAACGTCAGGCGCGCGTTCTCGAGATCGGCGCTCGCCGAGGCCTGCTGCGCTTCCGCCGAGGCGAGCGACGCTTCGGCCTGGCGAATCTGGCTCTCCGTCTGCTGCTGCTCGAAGCGCAGCGCCGCCTCGTTCTCCCTGACCTGCGACGTTGCGCCTTCGGCCGCGTGCGCGTAATAGGCGCTGTCCGCCCGCAATTCGTCGGGCACGATGAGGGCCAGGACTTGATCCTTCGTAACGACATCGCCTTCCTTCACGCGCAGCTGGCCGATCTGGCCGCCGATCTGCGAGCTGACGATGACATCGTTGGTCGTGACGAGACCGGTGAGGGTCAGCGTGGTCGCGCGGGCCCGGAGGACGAAGTAGACGCCGGCACCGATGATGAGGACGGCGACGAGGAGGATGGGAAGACGCTTGCGCATAGGGTCGGCGGGCGCCAGGGAGGCGCATCGCCCGCTCTCAAACACTTGAATTAAACAACTGTTTGAATTGACTGTCAAGCCCGTGCGGTCTCACCACGAAGCTCATGAAGGCATGAAGGCGGACACCTGCCACGATCCCGCCAAGAGCTATCCACCACGTAGATACCGTGAGCTACGTGGTGACCTTCTGCCTTCATGACCTTCGTGGTGATTGCTCGTGCCGCCGCGATAAAGTGACCGAACCTTGCCCGCGCGCCGCCTCGCCCCGATCACCGTCGCCCTCGCGATGAGCCTCCCCGGCGCTGCGCGCGCGCAGCAGCGGGCCGCGACGCCGCCCGCTCCGCCCGCCGCGACCTTCATCTCCCAGTCGCTCTGGACCACGGGTTTCTCGGCGCTCGCGAGCGGCGATCCCCTCTTTGCGTACATCGCGCGCGTCAACGCCGACATCGACGTTGTCGACTATGTGGCCGGCCGAATCAACTTCTTCGGCCAGTACGAAGGCGTGCTCGGCACCGAGCGGCGTCAGCTCGATCTGAACCACGAGAACTTCGTCGTCGAGGCGTCGGCGACGCTCCGGGTGCGCTCATCCGAGATCGGCGTCGCGTTCCACCACGTCTCGCGTCACCTCACCGACCGCCAGTTCGACGGCGTCACGGCGTGGAACGAGGCGACGTTTCGTGCGGCACACGTGCTCACGGCACGGGGCACGACGTACTGGGGCCACGTCGACTTCAGCAAAGTACTCCAGCACTCGAACGTCGACTACTCCTGGATCACGAGGGTGGAGCTCGACCTCGACCGGTCGCTCAACGCGAAGGCGCGGTTCGTGGCCGCGGGCAACGCGACGCTCGCGCAGATCCGGGATCCCGCGACCCGCCTTCACCAGTTCGGCGCGCGCGGCGAGGCCGGGATCGTGTTCGGCGGGCGAAAGGGCGGGATGGAACTGTACGGCGCGTTCGAGCACCGCATCGACGCGTACCCGATTTCCCGTGCGAGGGTGCACTGGTGGGAGATCGGGTTCAGGTTGATTGGATCAAGCTAAAAGTTCGAAGTTAGAAGTTCGAAGTCAGAAGTTCGAAGTTTTGTGGCACGCGTGCCCTCTGAACTTCATACTTCGAACTTCATACTTCGAACTTGATCAGTTAGTAGCCGCGATCTCCTCGTACAGAATCGCTGACGCGACGACGCCGTTGTGGAAATTCTCGAGGTCGAGCTTCTCGTTCGGCGCGTGGGCGTTTTCGTCGGGCAGGCCGACGCCGAAAAGCACCGACGGCAGGCCCAACTCGGCTTGAAAGGTCGAGACGACCGGAATGGATCCGCCCTCGCGGGCGAAGACGGGCGCGCGGCCGAAGCCCTTCTCGATCGCGCGGCCGGCGGCCTGGACGTACGGATTGTCGTACGCGGTGAGCCACGGCTTCCCGCTGTGCAAGTGCGTGACCTTCACCTCGACGGACTTTGGCGCGACCTTGCGCACGTAGTCCTCGAACAGCTTGCCGATCTTCACAGGATCCTGATCTGGCACGAGGCGCATGCTGACCTTGGCCATCGACACCGCCGGAATCACCGTCTTCGCGCCCTCGCCGGTAAACCCGCCCAGCAAGCCGTTCACCTCGAGCGTCGGTCTCGCCCAGACTCGCTCGAGCGTCGAGTACCCGGACTCGCCGAAGAGCTTCGGTGCGCCGAGTTCCTTGCGGTATTTCTTCTCGTTGAACGGCAGCTTCTTCCAGGCTTCCCGCTCCTCGTCCGACAGCTGCCTGACGTCCTCGTAGAAGCCGGGAATCTTAATCCGGCCGCCGCGGTCCTTCATCTGGGCCAGAATTTGCGCCAGCGCCATATTGGGATTGACGACGGCCCCGCCGAACACCCCCGAGTGCAGATCGCTCTTGGTGCCGCGCAGATCGATCTGGCAGTAGACCAGGCCGCGCAGCGAGTAGCAGATCGACGGCACGCCGCGATCGAACATCGCCGAATCCGAGATGACGACGACGTCGGCGGAGAGCTGCGCCTTGTTCGCCTTCACGAACTCGTCGAGATTCGCCGAGCCGACTTCCTCCTCGCCTTCGATGATCAGCTTGAGATTGACCGGCAGCGTGCCGCCGTTCTTGAGGTGCGCCTCGATGGCCTTCAGGTGCATGAACACCTGGCCCTTGTCGTCGGCGGCGCCGCGCGCGTAGATCTCGCCGTCGCGCACGGTCGCTTCGAACGGCGGCGTCGTCCACAAGTCGAGCGGATCGACCGGCTGCACGTCGTAGTGCCCGTAAAAGAGAATCGTCGGCGCGCTGGCCGCGTGCAGCCAATCGCCGTAGACGACCGGATTGCCCTTGGTCTCGATTAGCCGGACGTTCTCGAGCCCGATCCGCCGCATCTCGTCGGCCGTCCACTCCGCGCACTTGCGCACGTCGCCCGAGTGCTGCGGCAACGCGCTGATGGACGGAATCGCGAGGTAGGTCTTCAGCTCGGAGATGTAGCGGTCGCGATTCGTGTGAATGAAATCAATGACTGGAATCATAGGGTTCGGCAGATCACTTGTCCGCGACGCGATCGACTTTGATCGCCGAGCGCGTTTCGACCGCCTGGATGATGCGCTCGAAGTTGTCGTCCTCGAGCCGGAGGATGACGTACGCCGTGCGTGTTTGCAACGTGAGCCAGTGGCGGGCGGTCTTGATGAGGCCCGGCAGATCGAGCTTCTCGGTCGGTGAAGGCAGCGACGCGTCCCACCGCGGCTCGCGAGCCTTGGTGTAGGTCCCGCGGACGACGGTCTTGTACGGAATCGTCACCATCGCGCTGCCGCCGCCCTTGGCGGTCAGCGAAATCTGTCCGCCGGCGAAGCTGAGCAGCACGTCCTGATCGGACGCCTTCTTGCCGATCACGGAGAGCAGCTTGAGGCTCGAGAAAAACAAATGCTCTTCGGTGGGGGGGACGGCGACGGCCGCGCGGCCGGCGGCATCCGGCGTAGGCGTCGGCGTCGGTGACGTCGTGGTCGTCGGCGTCGGCGTGGGCGTCGGCGTTCCGGTCGTCTGACGACCGGTGGCGCCCCGCGCGTCCGATCGGCCGGAGAGCGGAGTCGTGATCGGTGTCGGCGGCGGCGTAGCGGCCGCCGGCGTGTTTCTCGCGGCGGGCGTGGTCGCGGGAGGAGGTGTCGTGACCTCCGGCGTCGGCGACGCGCTGACCGTCGGCGTCGCGCTCGCGTCAGGCGTCGGCGATGTCGTCGGCGGCTCCGGAACAGCGGTCGTCGGCGTCGCGGTCGGCGTCGGCGTTTCAGTGGCGGCGGGCTGGACGGTGCGGCGCGATTGAATCAACATCGCCGCAAGCGCGATCGCCAGCACGACGACGGCCCCGCCGAGCACGAGGCTCAGCGTGTTCTTGTTGCCGGTGCCCTTCGGCGCAGTCGGCGCCGCGGCAGGCGGCCCCGGAGCTGGCGCGCCCCCGGTCGCGGGGCCGGGCGCCGTGGCGCCAGTCGCGGGACCAGGCGTGGCGCCCGTCGCGGGTCCGGCCGGTTGCGCCGTGCGTCCCGACGCTGTGACGCGGCTGGCCGCTTCCCCGCCGTAGGCGGGCGGCAACGTCTGACCGCCGGTCGGCATCGGCGGGATCGATCCAGATGGATGACCGCCGGGCCATGTTCCCTGCGCCAACGTGCCGGTCGCCATCGGCCTGGACGGCGTGTGCAGTAGCTCGGTCGGGCCGGACGGGTTGTACGTCGCGGCCATTGGCAGTCCGGCGAGACACCGCGAGAACGCTTCGTAGAATTCCACCGCCGACTGGAAGCGATCGGCCGGCGCCTTCGCGAGCGCGCGCTGCACGACTTGATCGGCCCACGTCGGCAGGTCGGATCGCAGCAGCACGATCGGTGTCGGTGGATCGTTCACCTGCGACTGCACCATCGCAAACGGCGTGTCGCCCTTGAACGGCAGCTTTGCGGTCGTCAGGCGATAGAAGACGACGCCGAGCGCGTACAGATCAGCGCGCGCGTCGATCTCGTGGCCGAGCACCTGCTCGGGCGCCATGTAGGCGGGCGTGCCCATCATGAACCCGGCGCTCGTGAGGTGTTCCGAGCCGCTCACGCGCGCGATCCCGAAGTCCATGATCTTGACCGCGCCCGACTCGGTCATCATCAGGTTCGCGGGTTTCAGATCGCGGTGAATAACGCCCATGCTGTGGGCGTGGGCGAGCGCGGTCAGCGCCTGCATGCAGAGTTCGGCCGCGCGCTGCGGCGACAGCGGGCCCATGCGCTCCACGAGATGCTCGAGCGTCTCGCCGCGCACGAACTCCATCACCATCATCCACTGCCCGTCGTGCTGGAAGAGCTCGTAGATCGTGGCGATGCCCGGGTGACTGAGGCGCGCGACGGTGACCGCCTCGGCGCGGAAGCGCTTGGCGATTTCCGGGTCGTTCAGCTCGGAGTTGAGGACTTTGATCGCGACTTCGCGGTGCAGGATCTCGTCGACGGCGCGATACACGGTCCCCATGCCGCCGCGCCCGATGCGGTCGAGGACGTGATACTTGCCGATGGTGCTCCCGACCATGATCTGTCTCGGCGGGGCGTCCCGAACGAGAGGGTTCGCAGTCTAGGCCCCTCGCCCCGCCTTGTCAATTTTGACGCGGCGCGAGGTCTTCGACGGCATAAAAATCGAGCGCGCCGACGCGCCCGCGCAGGGTGCGGGATCCAAGCGGCCGGACCTTGATGGCGTCCTTGACGGCGACATAAGTCGCGCCGGAGATGACTATTTCGCCGGGGGCGGCGACCTCATCCTCGATCCGCGCGGCCGTGTTGACCACGTCGCCCAGCACCGTGAACTCACGCCGGCGTGGCGATCCGATGTCGCCGGTGAGCGCCGTGCCGGTGCTGATGGAAATGCGCATTTGCAGCTTCGGCCCCTGGCTCAGCAGATTGAGTTCGGCGAGTGCGTGTCGCATCGCGATCGCCGCCTTGACCGCGTGCATCGCGTGATCGGCCTGATCGAATGGCGCGCCGAACACCGCGAGCAGCGCGTCGCCCAGGAACTTGTCCAGCGTGCCTTCGTAGTCGAAGACGATGTCGGTCATTCGCGTCAGGAACCCGTTGAGCAGCGCGGCCGCGGCGGCTGGCGGCAGCTGCTCGCAGAGCGACGTGAAACCGACGATGTCACAGAACATCACCGTGACTTCGCGCTCCTGCGCACGCATGTCCGTGTCCGCCTCCGTGGCTTGCAGGATGCGGCTCACGACCGACGGCGAGTGGTACCGCTGTAGCCGCTCGCGGCGCCGTGTTTCCTCGAGCAGCTGGCTCGCCAGGCGCGCCTGCTCGATCGCGACCGCCGCGGCGTTGGCGAGCGCCGTGAACGCGTCGAGGTCGGCCGACCGGAAGCGCGCGCTCTTCGAGCTGTCGACGTAGAGCACGCCGATCACCTCGTCGTGGCTCCAGAGCGGCGCGCACATGAACGCGCGGATGTTGAAGCGCAGGATGCTGTCGCTCACGCCGAGTGCGGGATCGGTCGTCGCGTCCGCGGCGAGCACCGCGACGCGGTCCCGCATCACGCGCCGCACGACCTGCCGGCTGAGCGTCGCGTTCGTCGGCACCGTGCCGTCGCGATGGCGCATCACGCGCGCCGACAGGCCCTCGTCCGCCGAATCGCGCAGCATCAGAAACGCGCGCTCGGCCGGGACCGCCTCGAACGCGACGTCCACCACGCGGTTGAGGATCTCCGTGAGCGATCGAGTGCCGAGCAGCGTGCGGCCCATCTCGGCGAGCAGGCGCACGAGGTGGCCGCCGCTCGACGCCGGCGGCTCGACTGTCATTGGCCGGTAGATCGTGCCCGGGCCTTCCGAGACCTCATGCCCTTCGGTGAGTAGCTCCTGCTCGGGCACGCGCTGCTCGAGCGTGAACGTCACCTCGCCAAGCTTGAGCGTGCTGCCGGGCGCGAGCTCGACTTCGTCCTGGACGCGCGCGCCGTTGACGAACGTGCCGAAGCGGCTGGCCGTGTCCTGTACGAAGCACTGGCCCTCGGTCGTGCGCAGGCTCGCGTGGCGACGCGACACGCTCGAGTCGGCGATCATCAGGTCGCTCGTCGGCAGGCGGCCGATGAGCGTGACGCCTGAGCGCAGCTCATGCGCCTTGTCCACACCGTGGTCGTCGTAGTGAAGGATGAACATCGCGGGCGCGGCCGCTTACTTGTCGGTGCTCGGCGGCCGATCGACCTTGAGGCCCGTCCGCGTTTCGAACGTGTCGAGAATCTGCTGCCAGTTCGAATCCTCCAGCCGCAGGATCACATACGTCGTCTTCGACTGCAGGACGAGCCAGTGCCGCGTGTTCCGGAATAGGCCCGACAGGTCGATCGTGAGCGGCGGACCGGCCAGCTGCGGATCCCATTTCGGATTCTTCGCGCGCACGTACGTCGCGCGCGCGAGCCGGCGGTACGGCTCGGACGTGAAGGCCTGATCTTTGTTGCGAGACAGCACTTGGATCACACCGCCGCCGAAGATCAACCTCGCGTCCTGGTCGTCGCCCTTGTCGCGCTGGACCTGGATGTACTTGACGTCGTTGAACACGACGGGCACCGCGTCGACGGCCGCCGACGCGGGCCGCGGAGTCGGGACCGGCGCGGCGGCGCGTCCCCCCGGACCCGCTGAAGCGGTTGGCGATCCGGTGGGCACGGGACCCGGACTTCCGGCGGCCGGCGGCCCGGGAATCGTCGATCCCGTGGACCCGACGGGCGCCGGCGATCCCGCGCGCGGTGGGTTCGGCGTCGTCGCCGGCGTGGGCGTCGCGATCGGCGAGGTGGCGGGCGAAGGCGTCGTCGACGGCGTCTCCGCGGCCGCGGTGGCTTCGGCTGGCGTGGGCGTCGGCGGCACCGGCGTGGGCGTCGGCGTGGACGCCACAGTGTCGGCGGGTGGCGTGGGCGCGGCTGCGCGATGTGATCGGAACCACATCACACCAAGAACTGCCGCGAGCACGACGACGAGCGCGCCGAGCGCGATCGCGATCGGATTCGCGGGCGTCTTTGCACCGGCCGCTCGGCCCGGCACGGGCTGCGTCTTCGACGCGGCGGCCGCGGCGGTCGGTGTCAATGGCAGGCGCGCCGATGGATTCGGGGACGTCCCCGGGGACGTCCCGGGTGACGTCGGCGGCGGCATCGACAACGGCGGGATCGTGCCCGGCAGCGGGAACGTGCCGGGCGGGGTCGTCGCCACGAGCTCTGGCGGAATCGACAGGCCCGACAGCGTTTCCATCGGCAGGCCCGCGAGCCCGCGGCGCAACGCCTCGCGAAATTGATCGGCGGACGGGAAGCGATCGTCCGGGGACTTCGACAGCACGCGATCGAGCAGCGGCTCGATCCAGGCCGGCAGGCCTTCGCGCACCTGGGCGACGGGAATCGGGCGATCGCTCACGCGCGACGTCGCCATCGCGATCGGGTTGTCGCCCTTGAACGGCAGCCGCGCGGTCACGAGGTAATAGAAGACGACGCCCATCGAGTAGAGATCGGTGCGCGCGTCGATTTCGCCGCCGGTGACCTGCTCGGGCGCCATGTAGGCGGGCGTGCCCATCAGGAAGCCCGCGCTCGTCAGATGTTCAGAGCCGGCGACACGAGCGATGCCGAAGTCCATGATCTTCACGGCGCCCGATTCGGTGATCATCAGGTTGGCCGGCTTCAGATCGCGGTGGACGACGCCCATTCTGTGGGCGTGCGACAGCGCGGCGAGGCCCTGCATCAGGAGGTCGGCGGCGCGCTGGGGCGAGAGCGGACCGAGGCGCTCGACCATGTGCTCGAGCGTCTCGCCGCGGACGAACTCCATCACCATCATCCACTGCCCGTCGTGCTGGAACAGCTCGAAGATGGTGGCGATGCCGGGATGATTGAGACGCGCGACGGTGACGGCCTCGGCGCGGAACCGCCGGGCGACTTCGGGATCGTTCAACTCGGCGTTGAGGATCTTGATCGCGACTTCGCGATTGAGGGTGTCGTCGAGGGCACGAAAGACCGTGCCCATGCCGCCCCGCCCTACCCGATCAAGCACCTTGTACTTGCCGATGTTCTGCCCGATCATCCTTGCTCTCTCGGGATTCGTTACAGTCCTTGAAACAAGGCAGTCTAGGGCGTGCGTGGGGGGATGTCAATTCGCTGACGGGGTTAGCTACAGGAACGCGAAGAGTGCGACACCCTGGGCGTTAGTATCCGAGCATGGCAAAGCTCGTGTATGGATTGAACCAATCCCTGGACGGCTATGTCGACCACATGAAAATCGGGCCACCCGATCCCGCGCTCTCTCGTCACTTCATCGAGCAGGCGCGCGGCCTGACGGGCGCGCTGTACGGTCGCCGCATGTACGAGATCATGCGTTATTGGGACGATGATCTTCCGGATTGGGACGCGGAGGACCGCGACTTCGCGGCGGTGTGGCGGGGCCAGCGGAAGTGGGTTGTGTCGCGCTCGTTGAAGTCGGTCGGACCCAATGCCACACTCATCGAGGATGACTTCGAGGTGGTGATCCGCAGGCTGAAGGCTCAATTGGAAGGCGAGATCGACGTAGCCGGACCAAACCTGGCAGGGAGCCTGACAAACCTTGGTCTGATTGATCAGTATCGACTCTACATCCATCCCATCGTGCTCGGGCCTGGCCAGCCGTTCTTCGCCGGCCCCCGGCCGCGGCTCCGCCTTGTGGCCAGCGACCGCATTGGCGGGGATGTAATCAGGTTGACGTACGTTCCTGCTTGATCGCACGACTCGCCCGACGGATCGCGCCGACTCGACAGGTCAGCTTAGGGTGGAAAGCACGGCCACCCGGACGCGGCTACTTGACCGCCAACCCAATGCTTCGTGCATCCCTGTTCGTGCCATCGGTCGCGGTCACGCGGAGCTGATAGGCACCGCGAGCAAGGCTCGCCAGCACGAGGTCGACATCGACATTGGCTAATTGCCCAGCGCCCTTCGGCTGACCATCGAACGTGGCCACCACGCGTCCCTGAGCGTTCAGCAGTTCGGCCGATGTCGTGATGTTCGGGGCCCCGCCATCACGGCGCCAAATCTGGCAGAAGAGACGCAGCACATCGGTACGCGCGAAGACCCGATCCAGCACCGGCTCGAACGGCAGCGCACCGGGGTCCATGAGCGTCGTGGAGACAGGGTGATGTGTCGAATCCGCGTAGCCCAACACCAGCGCGCCAACGGACAGGGGCGTTTTCGAGTAGTCGGGAATGTCGACGGCGTCATAGACGCTGCCGCCCTTCTCGAGTGTCGAGCTCTTCGCCGATACGCGCAGTTGGTACTTGCCTGGCGGCAGATCCACAGTCGTCACGACCTGATACTCGAGTGGCTGCTGACTGCCGCCACCAGGCGGCCGAGCGAGCGACACCTCTCGAGGCCGCAGGAACTCACCCGTCACCTTCGAGCTTTGGAGATTCGCCGCGAGCACCGTGATGTCGAGGCTCTCGCGCACTGAACCCTCTGCCGGCATCGGAACCGCGCCGACCTGCAGGGCCACAACCACCGGGATGGTTTTTCCTGGCGCAGGCCGCGGGATGGCCGACAACCGAAGTGGGAGATCGGTGCGAGGCAGCGCCTCCATCGACATTGCCACCATCGGATCGGTCGTCGCAGGTGACGTCGGCGCCGCGCCCAACTCGTAGCCTCGGCGATATCGAAGGGTCAACCCTGGCCGGTTCACCCTGATCTCGACAGGACGCCACGTCTTGTCGCTGGAATCGCCCGCGTCGAAACCGAGCAGGTAGTAGTGATCGAAGTCATCCAGGATCTGCGAGATGCCGGCCCGAATATCGTTCGTGTTGGTGATCGCAAATCCGCCGGTCGCCGCGGTAAATGCGCGCTGATTGTCCTGCGACTGCAGCACGGGATCGTATGAACGTGTGGTCTGCTGTGTTCGCCACGCCTCGACGCCTCGGTCGTCCTGGTGAGCCAGGATGTCCGGCATGTCGAAGTTGCCAAGACTGTACGCAGCGGGCCCGCGCGGATCGATCGTGTAGAACGCGACATTCGCCTTTCGAAGCGCCTCAACCGTCTCCACGGTGTCCCAGCCGCGATCCGTCGTACCGCCTTCCATCATCTGCAGAACGTCTCTAATGCCACCGCTGCAAAACGGAGAAACGTACACCAGGGCTTTCCGCTGCGTGTCGTCAGTGCGCATCATTTCCGCGACTTGCTTGATGGCATCCCAGGGACAGAGCGTGGTCTCGAAGCGCTTCGTTCGGGCAACCTTGGGCGACTGCGCCGAACGTAACCCAATCTTGTCGATCTCACGCAACACCGAGGCTTGATTCTCGGTGACTTCCACCGTGCGTGCGTAGGTCCGTGTCAGGAGAGCGAGAGAAGCATTCTGTCCGAGGGTCGCGACGACGTGTTTGGCCGCGTCCTTCACCTGCTCCAGGCGATCGTCGGGCACAGTATCGTCGATGAGTATCGCGACGAGCCGAGACGCTCGTGGCGTCGTGTTCGTCGCTACGTCGCGCGGGACAGTAGCCGGCGGTTCCGGATCGGGATTGGCGACGTAGGTATGGGAGATCTCCTCGAAGTTCGCGATCGGTCGCGACTGCTTCCGATCGAGCACCGTGAAATCTTCGCGGCGGAGTCCGTGGACCGCGTGACCATTCTGGTCGGTCACGACGACGTCAACCCGCACCAGTTCCACGCCTGTGCGAAAGACCGGGCGCGACTGGGGGCTCGTGGTCGATTGCTGGCCGACGACCATGACCGAGGCGGACCCAACCGCAGCCCCCAACAACACGAGCCATCTCATGTCGACACGATGATGGCATGGAAGGGCGGGCGTTTCCCACGCTCCGCGAAACAGATGCACCGCCAGGCCAGAACGCGCGAAGGGCGCCGGACGCGTTGAGCAACCCCGCCGCAACAGTAAAGCAATCGAACGGGAGCATGCGGGGTGAAAAGACTCTTGAGACTTCCGTGACGCCCTTTTAGGATGCTGCGTATGAGGAACAGGGCGCTCTCATTTGGGCTCTTCGTGAGCCTTTCGGTGAGCGTGCTTTCGGCGCAACAGGGAGCGCTATTCTCGAAAGAGACCTGGCCATCGCCCGCCCTCGTACGCGTCGAGACAACGCTCGGCGACATCGACATCGCAGTCGATGCCGTGCACGCGCCGATCACGTCCGCGAACTTCCTGCGGTACGTCTCTGGTGGCTTCTACGACGGCGGCGAGTTCTACCGTGCCGCCCGGCCGGACACATATCCGGCGGCTCTGCCAAACCGCCCGCCGATGGAACTCATCGAGGCGAGGATTCCGGCCGGCGAGCAGGCCTACCCGCCGATTCCGCTCGAGCGCACGAGCGTGACGGGACTGCATCATGTCGTCGGCACGGTTGCGATGGGCCGGAACGACAATCAACCCGACAGTGCGACGGACGATTTCTACATCCTGCTCAACGACCAACCCTCGCTGGATTTCGGCGGCAAACGCTTCAACGATGCGCAGGGCACGGCCGCGTTTGGCGCCGTCGTAGCGGGCCTGGACGTGGTCCGCAAGATCAATCAGCAGTTGGTCGCGGCGCGCGCGGCGACAGGTGATAACCCGCTGACGAAAACCCAGAACCTCGAGCCACCCATCCGCATCAACCGCGCGTATCGCGTACGGTCGGAGGGGATGCCGCACGTCGAGACGAGAATCTACGACAACCGACCGCCGCCGCCTCCGACGAGGATCGAACTGGCCCCGAACACGATTGGCGGTCTCGTCTACGAGATCACACAAGCGCCGCTTGCCGGCGCGGCCGTCACCCTCAGGGGGCCGGTCCTCGCCGCTCCGCGCATCGCCACAACGGACCGCGATGGAAAGTACCAGTTCACGGACGTGCCGCCGGGCACTTACACGCTCACAGTGGAATCTTCTTCGCCGGGGTTCAAGAAGTCGGTTCGCGCCAACCTCGTGCTCAGGTCTCGATCGTCGGTGCGCGCGGATTGCCTGCTCGAGTGGAGCGGTCACTAGCGACGAGGATGTCGCTCCAATTCTCAGCGAGGACAAAGTCAGCTAGGGAGGTCACCATGAATCGTCGCGCGCCGTACCTCGGTCCGCTGGCCATCGCCGCTGCGCTAGGCGTGGCTCCCGCCTCGCTCGGAAGTCAGACGCCATTACCACCACTGCACCGTGATTGTCAGGTCTACAACCCGGACACGCTGACGATCGAGCGCCTCGACACCGGCGTGTGGCGCTTGCAGGACGGCGGGATGTGGATGGCGGGCTTCGCCACTGAAGCGGAAGGCAAGAACGCTCTCGCGCTGGCCCAACGCTTCCGCGAGATGTGCTTCATCGGCCGAATGAATCGGCGCCCGCTGGCCGAACGAGGCGACTACATCCTGTACTACTGGCAGGGCCCGTCAGGAAAGCAAACAACCATCGATCCCGAGCAATGTCAGGCTTATGACCCCGGCAAGCTCCACATCGCAGACAAGGGTTCGGTCGGGTGGGTTGTGACCGACGACGCGGGGTTGACGCTGACGCTGGGCAGCGAGGACGACGCCACGGCGGCCCTCGCGCTTGCCAAGGAACACAAAGCGCGGTGCTCGATCGGAAAGTACGTCAATCGTCCGGGGCAGCCACGGACCTCGCGCGTCGACTACTGGAAGTAATGCCCAGTCCCGCTCGCGCGGGCAATCCGTCGTGCAGTATCATCAGCGCGAACCTACATACTTCACCAATTGCCATCCGCGAAGGCTCGCCATGTCTCACCTTCGGCACGCGTTCCGTTCCCTCGGCCGCACGCCATGGTACTCCGCAGCCGTCAGCGGCGTCATCGCACTCTGTATGGCGTTCGCGACGACAGTATTCGCGCTCGTCGACGGCGTGCTGTTCAAGCCGCTGCCGTATGACCGACCGGGCGAGCTCTACGATGTCTCCGGCGGTTTTCAGCAGGGCCAGCGTTTTGGCATCGAGGTCGCGCCACGCAATTTGCGCGATTGGGCGGAGGCCGCGCCCGGCGTCATCATCACAGGATTTATGGCAGGCACCGGCGGGGCCGGCAACGATGATTTGCGTGGCTGGAATCCGGTGCGCGCGAATGTCGATCAGCATTTCTTCGAAGTCCTCGGAATCGGGCCGCTTATCGGGAATTTCCAGCCTCAGGACTTTGATTCCTCCGAACGCGTTTCGCCCGCGATCATTTCGTACGATGTCTGGCAGGGACGTTTCGGCGGGCGACCGGATGTCGTTGGTCAGCCACTGTCTGTTGCCGGCGGCGCAGGTTATCGAGTCGTCGGCGTGTTGCCGCGCGGATTTCTGTTTCCTGTGCGCGGCCGATTTCAACCCGATGTGCTGTCGCCGCTGGTCCTTGCCGCCGATGAGCGCAACGACCTGCGTTATAGGCGCGTGCGCGGTGTGGCGCGGCTGCCTCCTGGTCTTTCATTGTCGGACTACCAAGCGCGGATGGACGCCGCCGCCGTCGCCGAGGCAACGGACTGGGTCCCTCGGCCGAGTGACGGCACGCCAGTCTTTACGCGCGTCGGTCTCACGCCGATTGAGACGTTTCTCACCGGCCAACAACGTCCGGTCTTTACGCTGGTATTTGCGACGGCCGCAATGCTTGTTCTACTCGGTTGTCTGAACGTCTCGGGCCTGATGACCAGCCGCGTCCACGATCGCGCTCGCGAGTTCGGCGTGCGCCGCGCTCTCGGCGGGAGTCCCAGGCACTTGGCGACACTGGTCCTTGTCGAGAATACGGTGGCGGCCACCGTCGGCGGTCTGCTCGGCTTCGCGCTGATTGGCCCCATGATGGCGCTCACGCTCCGGCTGCTGCCGGACCACCTGGGCCTCTTGAAACCGCCGATCGTCGATTGGCGAGTCATCGGATTCCTCGCGTTGATGGTGGCCACCGCTTCTGCCGTCACTTCGCTATGGCCAATCCGTAAGGGCCTGCGCGCCGCGAGCGCGTCGGCGCTGACGGATGTCGCTCAGCCGACCGTTCGAACGCGATCGGTTGGGCGCTCTCTACTCGTCGCTGGCCAAGTTGCTCTGGGCTTGATGCTGACCCTCGGCGGCGTGCTCCTCGTCGGAAGCCTCGTACAGGTCTGGCGGACGAATCCGGGATTCCGTGCCGATCGACTCCTGGTGCTTAGTGGCTTCGTCCGTGGGCGATCGATCGCCGATCGAGCACAGGCAATTAACGCGTTCACGGATGACGTTCGGCGAATGCCCGGTGTCGAAGCAGTGGCTGCGACGGCGAGTCCTTTGATTGGCCACGGCGTGCTGATGAACGCGTTCGTCGACGGCGCTACGTATGCGGTGACGCCGGGATTTTTTGAAGCGATGGGTTTGACGCTAATCGATGGCCGCTGGCTGACGACCGCGGAAATACAGTCGGGCGCTGCGGTCGCGGTCGTAAGCGCGAAGGTGGCGACTCGGATCGCTGGCAGCGAGCGCGCGGTTGGCCGCCAGATCAAGGGTTACCGCAACCAGGTCCCGCAACCATTCACGGTTGTCGGAGTCGTTGCGGACGCGCGCCTTGGATCGTGGGACCAAGAGGGACAAGGCCAGGTGTATGGACCGTACCTGGCCACCGCAGACCAAATCTCCGTCCGGGTCATCGTCCGCGCCGAGGGTGCCCGCAATCTGATCGCGCCCTTAATGCAGCGGCTGGCGGGAGACACGGGCAGCGTTCAGATCCGAAGCGTCGGCGCCGCCGAGGACCTTCTCGACGAGACTGTCCGTGGACGGCGATTGGAATCGTGGCTCTTTGGCGCATTCGCCGTCGCGGCACTGGTCATCGTGGGCGTCGGACTCTTCGGATTGATGGCGATGACCACCGCGAAGCGCACGCGCGAGATCGGAATCCGCATCGCGCTCGGCGCCCGACAACACGCCATCGTCCGCTTACTGCTTGGCGAGCAACTGCCCGCTATTGTGTTCGGCCTCGCAGCGGGAGGGCTCGTGTCCGTTTGGGCCGTCCGGTTCGTGAAGTCCGGTCTCTATCAGCTGGCGGCCTATGACCCGCGAATTTGGACGGCGGCATTCGCGTTAATGCTCGGCGCAGCCGCGTTCGGTGCGGCCATTCCCTCGCTCATGGCGAGCAACACCGATCCAGTGAAGGCGTTGCGCGCTGACTGAGACGGTCCCGCAATCCCGAACGCCATCGCTTTGTGGGCTTCGCTATACTCATATTGCCAGCCCTCATTTCTGGAGTGTTCGATGCGTCGCATCGCGATCGTGCTCTGCTCGATCTGCCTGATCGGCGCGGGTCTGCCGGCCCAGCAACCATCCCAGGTCTTTCGCGGCACGGTCGACCTTGTCACGCTCGACGTGACCGTGGTCGATCGCGACGGAAAGCCCGTCAAGGGCCTCACCCCTGACGATTTCGTCGTGACCCTCAACGGCGAACGTCGCGAGGTGCGCGTGCTCGACTACCTGGAGTTCGGCGGGTTGTCCGACCTCAGCAGCGAGCCCTCGGCGCAGGTCAGCAATCAGAAGTCACCCGCCACGCAGCGTCGAGGCGGTCGGGTGATCCTCCTGGTCGTTGACGACCTCTCGGCGAAACCAGCACAGATGGTGGCGCTCCGGACGGCGGCGCAGCACATGCTCGCGTCGCTGGATCTGGGCGATCTTGTGGGTCTCGCCACCACGAGCGGCCTCGGTCCGGTCATCAACCCGACGAGGGAACGGTCGGCAGTGCGGTCAGCACTCGAAAGCCGCGAGATCGTCGGACGCTACGACGAGACCACGGCGCCGTTCTACATCAGCGTGCCGGAGGCCATCGAGATCTACCAGGTTGGAGGACAGGTCTTTGCCCACGAGGCCACCGACATCGCCAACAACGCCACGACATTCGCGAAGGTCGTCAACCGGGAGTGCCGGCTGCTGTTGGCGCCCGGGGAGCCCGTTGACGATACGTGTTCGGCAAAGGTGCAACGCTCCGCGGTCCATCTGGCCGAGACCATCATTCATCGCGCGTCGGCGCAACTGACCGCCTATGCCCGTCTCATCGACGCGCTGCGGGCCGCTCCGGTACCCCGCATCATCATCGCGCTGTCCGCAGGCCTCGCGGCAGGCGCCGACCGCGGAGATTTCTCGGAGCTCGACCCCGTCGCGCGGGCCGCCGCAAAAGCCGGCGTGCAGTTCTACGCGCTGACCGAGATGCCTGACATGGTGGACATTGCGGACATCGGCCCCGAGCGCGCGGCTGCGCGGCGGACGGAGGGCGAGTACCTGACGTCGGGCGTGCAGACGGTCGCCGAAGCTGCCGGCGGAGAGGCGTTCCGGGTGGTGGGTCAGGCGGATCGTTTCTTCAGTCGCATCGTCGCGGAAACCTCCGGCATGTATCAGCTTGGCGTCCAGATGCCCACGACTGCGCCGGCCGGAGACTTCCTGAACGCCAAGGTGTCGGTGCGCCGATCGGACGTGACGGTGCGCACGAACACTCACGCGCTCGTGCCGTCGGCAGCGGCTGGACCCATGTCGGTCGAGGACGCACTCCAGTCGCGCCTCGCCCAGGGCGGCGCGGCCTTCGGTGTCGCCGTGACGTGCGCAACCGCGCGGCGGCGAGCGGAGACCGGCGCGGCCATCCAGCTCGGCGTGACGCTTCGCGTGCCGGCGTCGACGCCTCCGCCGCTGGTCATGCGCTTTGCCCTGATTGATGAGAGCGGTGCCGTCGCGCAGGCAGGTCGTCAGGAGATCGCACAATCAGTCGGAGGCGATGACTACTGGCTGACATTCGCCGTGCCGGTCGACCCCGGGCGATATCGCCTGCGCGTCGCCGTGGCGGATCACGAGGGCCGGATCGGCGCCGTCGAGCAGGCGGTCGGCGCCGACCTCGAGCAGCTTGGGCGGTTTCACGCCAGCGATCTCTTGACGATGTGGACGGCTGCCGACGGCGTGCCTCATTTTCTGGCGCTCGACACGCTGCCCAGGACCGCGACGAACCTGCGCGTTACGCTGGAGCTCTATCCCGCGCTCATGGACGCGCTGGCGTCAGTCAGCGTGCGCCTCGCGATCGTGCCTGAGGGCGCCACCGATCCGATCATGCAGCACGATCTCATCGCGTCGAGCCACGGTGACCGCATCTCAGTGACCGGCGACGTGCCGGTGTCTTCGCTCCCCGTCGGGGCGTACACCATTCGTGCGACGATCCTCGAGGCGGGCACGGCCGTCGGCTCGATCTCGAAGGTGCTTCACAAGAGCGACTCGTAAGACACCCGTGACCGCGCCGCGGCCGCCTGCACGAGCGCGACGACGTGCAGAATCACAAAGGCCGGCACGAAGAGTCCTGGGATCATGACCAACGGCAAGCGCGTCATCGGTGTGGTCGTGACCCCGCCGCCCAGGCCGGGAAACAGCAAGGTGACGATGGCCCCGACGCTCACGGCGACGACGAGATCCAGGATCCCCAGGACGTTCCATGTCACGAATCGGCGGCTGGCCACGAACTCCGGCGTGCGCGCCAGACCCATCAGCATCCACGGCGCAGCAAACCCGATGGCCATGTCGCCCAGTCCGGCAGGCCAGGCGAAGTACGCGGGCAACACGCCGTAGGCGTAGAGGGACAGGAACGCGAATCCTCCAAATCGCCACGCCTGCACCACGGTGAGGACGCGGAGATCGGCGTTCAGGACGCGGTCACGAACCGACGGCGACGCGCGGAGCGCGATCAGAAACGCGACGACGGGTCCGAGGATGGCGACGAGCAGGCGCAGCGGAGGCTGCCCTGCCTTGGTGACGAAGGTCTCTGTCGCGCCGAGCCAGAGGATGAGACCGAACCAGACGATCAACAAGACTGGACCGACCATCGACGCGCCCGGGCGTGACGGAGCGTGGTCCTCGAGGTGCATGACAGCTTGCGGCATAACGGGCTCCTTGAGTGTTAGTGACTTGCAATTGGCAAGTCTATCTTGAGCCTAGTATAATGACTTGCAATATGCAAGTGACTAACCGGCGGCGATCGCCCTGTCCGGTCGCCAACGCCCTCGACATCGTCGGCGACAAGTGGTCGCTCCTCGTCGTCCGCGACCTACTTCGCGGCAAGCTGACCTATACCGACCTGCTCGGCTCACCCGAGCACATCCCCACCAACCTGCTGGCCGAGCGCCTGACGCGCCTCGAGCGCGCCGGGCTCATCACCCGCTCCCCGTACCAACGGCGGCCGGTCCGCTACGCGTACACGTTGACGGACAAAGGCAGGGCCCTCGGCGCCGTGCTCAAGGCGTACGTGGAGTGGGGCAAACGCTACATTCCCGGGACGATGACGCTCGGGGAGATCCACAACTCCACACTCCTGTAGACAATCGACAACAGAGCGTGTACCCTGCTTGAATGCTCACAGTTCTTGCGATGGTCGCGTCCATCACCGTTGGCGCCGCGGCCGCAGGTCCGATGGTTTCTGCGGAGTGGCTCCAGGCCCATCTCACCGACCCACACGTACGCGTGGTCTGCGTCGACGATCAGGACTACGCGCGCGGTCACATTCCTGGGGCGCGGCTGATCAGCCACATGGACGCGGTGAGCGGCGATCACGTGCTTCTGCCTTCTGAGGCCCTCACACGCGTGTTCGCCAAGGCCGGCGTCATCGACGGCGCGCAGGTCGTTCTGTACGGCGACCCGATGTCCGCCGGTTTCATCTACGGCGTGCTATCGCGGATGGGCCTTGCCGACAACGTGTCGTGGCTCGACGGGGGAATGCCGGCGTGGCGTGCCGGCCACCGACCGGTCGAGACGACGACACCCGCGCCCGGTCAGGGACCGTTGACGGTCGCCAGTCCTGCGCCCGACTCAAACGTCGACGCCGCGTGGGTGCGCGCGCATCTCAGTTCGCCTTCGATCAAGATTCTCGACGTGCGGACAACCCAGGAATGGCAGCAGGGACATCTGCCTGGCGCCACGTTGATCCTGTGGCAGGACCTGTTTGTCGACGCTCACCATCAGACGTTCAAGTCGCCCGAGCAAATCCGTGCGGTGCTCGCCAAAGCCGGCGTGGCGCCGGGGCAGGAGGTCGTGACCTATTGCGCGGTGGGCATGCGCGCGAGCCTCATGGCGTTCGCCGCCCGCGCCGCCGGCGTCACGACGCACTTGTATCTCGGCTCGTGGCAGGACTGGTCGAAGGATCCGTCAAACCCGATCGTTCGCTGACGACCGTTCAGCGGAAAGTTCGGCTAACCTGAGATCTCCATGCTCTTCAGGTTGCGCTACGCGTCGCGTCAACTGCTCAAGTCACCCGGCTTCACGGCCACGGCCGTGCTGGGACTCGCTCTGGGCATCGGCGCGAATGTCGCGCTGTTCAGCGTCGTGAACTCGGTGTTCCTGCGGCCGCTGGCGTATCACGAGCCCGATCGCCTCGTCCGCTTGAGCTCCACCAACACGGCCCAGAACTTCACGCGAGTCGGCTTCTCGTATTCGCGCTTTCTCGAGGTCCAGCAGCGGCAGAACGTGTTCAGCGACCTCGCGCTCTCCATCTTCAATGCGTTCACCTTGACGGGGCACGGAGATCCTGAGCAGGTGATCGGCCTTCAGGCGTCCGCCGCGATGCTGCCGGCACTCGGGCTCGAGCCGCAGATCGGCCGCAACTTCTCCGCGGACGAGGACCGGCCGGGCGGCGAAGCCGTGGTGCTGTTGAGTCAACGTTTCTGGCAACGCATGTTCAACGGTCAGTCGTCTGCGCTCGGCCAGGCGATCACGCTCAACGGCCGGCCGTACACGATCATCGGCGTGCTGCCGGAAGCGGCCGGCTCATTTCCCTTGAACGCGGCGCAGGTCTGGGTGCCGCGACCGGCCGAGGTGCCGTTTCTCGCTCCGTCGCAATTGAATGGCGGCGGCTTCTTCTTCCAGGCGATAGCGCGGCTGCGGCCCGAGGTGTCGCTCGAGCAGGCGCGTGAAGCGATGAACGTTGTCGCCGCGGGCTATCGTCAGGCCCAGGCGAGCAATGTGGACGCGCCGTCGCAGATCGAGGTCGTGCCGCTGCTGGAGGATGCGGTCGGAGCGCAGCGCCGGAGTTACGTGATGCTCTTCGGCGCGGTCGGCTGCGTGCTGCTGATCGCGTGCGCGAACATCGCCAACCTGCTGCTGGCGCGGTTCGCGGCGCGTCGCAAGGAAATTGCCGCGCGCTTCGCCCTCGGCGCGAATCGGCTCGACGTGGTGCGGCAGCTCGTGACGGAGAGCCTGCTCGTGGCCGTGCTGGGCGGTGTGGTTGGCTTGCTGCTCGCGTCGATTGCCCTGAGGATCATCGTCACATCCGGCGCCGACCTCATTCCGCGCGCGCTGGACATCCGACTGGACCCGGCGGCGATCGTCTTCACGATCATGGTCACTGTCGTGACCGGAATCGCGATTGGTCTCTTACCCGCGCTGCAGGCGTCTGCCGTCAACGTGCTCGAGACGCTCAAGGAAGCGAGCCGCGGATCCACGGGCACGGGCCAGCGCCTGCGCGCGGGTCTGCTCGTCGCCGAAGTCTCGCTCTCCGTCGTGTTGCTCGTCGGCGCGAGTCTACTCTTGACGAGCTTCGCTCGGCTCCAGCGCGTGGACCCGGGGTTCAAGCCTGATGGCCTCTTCACCGCGCAACTCGTCCTGCCGCCGCAGCGGTTCGACCGCGACAAGCTCGTCGCGTTTTACGAAAACTTCTATCAGCGCCTCTCGACGCTGCCCGGGACCTCGTCGGCCGCGCTCACGGATCGTGTACCGCTGACCGGCAATCAGACGCCGGCGCCGATCGCCGTGCAGGGCACGTCGCTGCCGCCGCTGAGCGAACGGCTGCAGGCCAATCGCCATCTCGTCTCGCCGCGATACTTTCAGACGCTGGGCATTGCAATTCGCGCGGGACGGGACTTCGACGAACGCGACTCGGCTCGCGTGCCGCATGTCGTAATCGTCAACGAGACGTTCGCGCGACGGTTCTTCCCCGGACAGGATCCGATCGGCCGGATCTTGATCACCGGAATGGGCCAGTTGCCGTCGCAGGTGGTGGGGATCGTGGCAGATGTGCGCAGCACGACGCTCAACACGCCGCCCGAGGCTGACTACTTCCTGCCCGCGCTGCAGCGGCCCGAGACGTTCACCAGCATTCTGGTGCGCACGAACGGCAATCCCGTGGCGGTCGCGCCGCTCGTGCGCGACGCGCTGCGGTCCGTCGATCCGGATCTGCCCTTGCTGCAGCCGCAGGCGCTCACGACATCGATCGCGCAGACCGTCGCGGACCGAAGGCTCGCGCTCGTGTTGCTGGCCTCATTCGCCGCGCTCGCGCTCTTGCTCGCCAGTTTGGGTGTGTACAGCGTGATGGCTCATCTCGTGACGTTTCGGACGAGCGAGATCGGGATTCGCATGGCGCTCGGCGCGAGCCCCGGCACGGTCATGCGCATGGTGCTCGGCCACAGCTCTCGCCTCACGCTGGTGGGCATCGTGCTCGGCGTCGCCGGGGGGCTGGGGGTGTCACGGCTGATGCAGCAGGCGCTGTTCGAAGTCAATGCGGCGAATCCGTTGTTCTACCTCGCCGTGTCAGGCACGCTCTTGCTCGTCGCCGCCTGCGCGTCGTGGTTCCCGGCGCGGCGGGCGACGAGGATTGATCCGGTGAAGGCGTTGCGGATGGAGTGAAGGGGGTCCGCCCTCCCCTGTCTCATTTGCGCGGGCTCATCCGTCATAGCTGCAAGGAAGGGAGATAGCGCTATGAACGACTTCTTATTGGTGTTTCAGAACGGCGATCCGAAATGGCACGAGGGCAAGTCGGCGGAAGAGCTCCAGCGCGCGATGCAGGCCTGGTCCGACTGGTTCAAGCGCCTCGAGGCCTCGGGCCATCTTCGCAATCCCGGGGCGGCACTGGCTCAGGGCGGCGCGGTGCTGACCCGCAACGGTCAGGGCTTTCACACGGACACCTCGATGTCCGAAGTGAAGGAACTCATCGGCGGCTACTCGGTGATTCAGGCGGCGTCGCTGGAAGAGGCGACGAAGCTCGCCGAAGGGGCGCCGTTCCTTCAGAACAATCCGAAGGGACGGGTCCTCGTCCGGCCAGTCATGAAGATGTAGGGCGCCTGGCGCGTTCGATCTGCCGGGCGATCAAGTCCCGTTCGTGTTCGGTGCGCGCGCGGCCGAGAGCATTCTCCAGATACGGCCGCGCGCGTTCCGGAGCGCCGGCGCGCGTATGCAGATTCGCGAGCACGGCGGCGACGACGTGACTGTGGGTGAGCGCCCCGGTCATCTGTATGCGTTCGACCATCGGAATCGCCGCGGCCGGGCCATCCCGGTACGAGACGGCCACCGCATGGTTCAGCGCGGCGAGCGGTGACGGCGCCACCTCGAGCAGTCGATCGTAGAGCCGGCAAATCGAGGCCCAGTCGGTTCGATCGAACGTCGTGGCCGAACAGTGCCGCGCGGCAATCGCGGCTTCCAGGTGGTAATGGGAGGCGGTCACGGCTTCCATGTCCGCGGTGCGCGCCAAGTACATGTATCCGGTGCGAATCAGCGCGGCATCCCACTTCGTTCGATCCTGTTCGTCGAGCGGGACGAGCCTGCCCTCGTCATCCAGCCGCGATTCGAGCCGCGCGGCGTTGAAACACATCAGCGAGAGCAAGGCCATCGTGTCGCTCGTCGCGATGGCCGGATGGTCCGCGAGCAATTGCGTCAAGAGCGTCGCGTCCCGGCACATCTCGCGCAGGATCGGCTTGTCGGTGGTCGAGAAATAGCCTTCGTTGAACAGCAGATAGAGCGCCGTGTGCACTATGTCGCGGGCCGCGGCGAGCTCGGAGGCCGCCGGCAGGTCGAATTCCACGCCGCGCAACGCCTGGCGCGTTCGGTACAGCCGCTTGTTGACGGTCGCTTCCGTCGTGAGGAGCGCGCGCGCGACGGCCGGCACGCTGAAACCGCACAGCGTCTTGAGGATCAAGGTGATCTGGCTCTCGGGTGACAGCGCCGGGTGACAGCACATGAAGATCATGCGCAGTTGATCGTCCCGAATGCCGTGTTCGTTGAAGGCTTCGTCCACCGTGATCGAGAGCGTCCACTCGCTGTCGAGAAACTTGGCGACGTCCGCGGCGAAGGTTCGCCGTGTCCGCTCCCGGCGGATCGCATCGATGGCGCGCCGCCGTGCCGTGGTGAGCAACCATGCCGGAGGATTCTCGGGCACGCCGCGCGCGGACCAGTCCTGCATGGCCGCGACGAAGGCCTCCTGAACAACATCCTCGGCGAGCTGCAGGTTGCGGGGGCCCAGGAGGCGCGTGAGCACAGAGATCAACCGGCCGGCTTCGCGCCGGAAGATGATCTCGAGTGTGTCGGGCGAAAGATCGGACATTGCGTCTACGGTGCCGCAGGGCGCCCCATCCAGCATTATCGGACCACTCGGGCGCCGGCGCATCACACCGGCGTCAACCGGTGCTACGATTCCCCCCGGAGTTTCCGATGCGAAAGCTGCTCTTCACTGCTCTGGGGGTTTTCCTCGTCGGCGCAGCCCTGCCCGCGCAACCGGTGACGCGCCGGTTCACGCTGGATGATTTCTCGAAAGTCGCGCGTGTGTCGGATCCGCAGTTCGCGCCCGACGGCAGGTCGATCGCCGTCGTCGTCTCGCGGCCGAACCTTGATGAAGATCGCTACGATCCGGAGCTGACCGTCGTCGACGTCGCGACCAGGGCCTCGCACACGATCGTCAAGGGACTCACCGGGCTGAACTTCGAGCGATGGTCGCCCGACGGAACGACGTTCGCGTTTCTCGCCAACGCCGGACCGGCCGGCGCGCAGAAGCTCCAGGTGTTCGTCGTGTCGTCGAAAGGCGGCGCGCCCAAAGCGTTGACGAGCAGCCCACGCGGCGTGCAACAGCTGGCGTGGTCGCCCGATTCGAAGACGATCGCGTTCGCGACGCAGGATGAGCTCGAGAAGAAGCCGGGCTTTGAGAGGTGGAACCGATCGTTCGAGGTAACGCTCAACACCGACTACACGATGACCGAGGCCGTGCCGCCGACGCATCTGTGGATGGTGGCCGCGGCCGGCGGCGATCCGAAGCGTCTGACGTCCGGCACGTGGACGATGCCGATCAGTCATCCGCCGGGCACGCCGGCGTCGGCGATCGTCTGGACGCCGGATGGTGCCGGCATTGTCTTCACGCGAAACACCGGCGGCCGCGGTGCGACCCCGCCAACGCCTGCACCTTCGCCGGCGCCCACGCCAGGCGGATTGCAAGTGCTCCACATCAGCGATATGTCGATCACGCCGCTCGGCGGTAACGGCACGCACCCGCAGTTCTCGCCCGACGGCAAGATGATCGCGACAAATAACGGCGCGGTGTTCACGATCGGCGCGCCTCCCGCGCCGGCGGCGCCGCCGCCGGCCGGCGGTGGCAATGCACCCGGCGGAGGTCGCGGCGGCAACGGCGGTCCAGCCAGCAGCATCGATCGCGGCATCGCGCGCGCGCTCTGGATGCCCGACGGCAAGTCGCTCATCGTCGGCGCCAACGACAGCGAGCGGGTGTCGCTCTGGCAGGCGCCACTCGCTGGCGGCGATCCGAAGAAGCTCGACACGCAGGGCGTCAGTCCAAACTCCTCCTTCTTCGTCGACATGTCGATCAGCAAGGGCGGCGCGATCGCATTTACCGGCACGACGGCAATGCGGCCGGCGGAGCTGTACTACATGGCCTCGCCGACGAGCCCCGTTCAGAAACTGACGATGGTCAACGACGAGCTGGCGACGATTCCGCTTGGCAAGTCCGAAGTGGTGGGCTGGAAGAACGACACCTTCGAAGAGAACGGCATCGTCACGTACCCGCCGGACTTCAACCCGTCACAGAAATATCCGCTCGTGCTGTACATCCATGGCGGTCCGGCGGCCGCGTCGATGATGACGTGGAGCTCGCAGGCACAGCTCCTCGCGGCGCAGGGGTGGGTCGTGTTCCAGCCGAACTATCGCGGCAGCGACAACCTCGGACGCCAATATCAGGGCGCGATTCGCAACGACGCCGGCGAAGGCCCCGGCCGCGACGTGATTGCAGGCATCGACATGCTGAAGCAGAAGGGATTCGTGGACGACACGCGCCTGTGCGTCTCAGGCTGGTCGTACGGGGGCTACATGACCACGTGGCTGACTGGCCACTATCCCGACATGTGGAAGTGCGCGGTAACGGGCGCGTCGGTGACCAATCGGCTGGATCAGTACAACTTCAGCGACAGTGCGGGCGGTGGTGGCGGTGGCGGCAACTCACCGTGGACCAATCCGCAGAACATGGAGCGGACGATGGCGCAGTCGCCGATCTCGGCCGCGAGCAAGGTCAAGGCGCCGACGCTGATTCTGCACGACACGGGCGACTATCGCGTCGCGATCACCGAGTCGTTCGAGTGGTTCCACGCGCTCAAGGACAACGGCGTGACAACGCAGTTCATCGCGTACCCGGTGTACGGACACAACCCGAGCGATCCCGTCCATCAGCGCGACGTGCAGCGGCGATGGATTGAGTGGATGCAGACGTATCTGGGCCCGTCGACGAGTGCCGCCAAGGGTGGAGGCCTGTAGCAACAAGGTCTCGTGATCCCAGAGAAACAATGTCGCGCGTCACCCTCATTGCCCTGATTGCCACGCTGATTGCCGTTCCTCAAACCGGACGGTCAACGAAGGAACTGGTGTTCCTCACGCGCGACGGCTGCGTCCACACGCCGGACATGCAGAACAACCTGGACGACGCCTTGATCCGCCTGAAATGGCGGCGCGACTACCAGATCATCAATCTGGCCACGTTGAAGAAAGACGATCCACGCATCGGCTACCCGACGCCGACGCTGCTGTGGCGAGACCATGACATCTTCGGCTTGCCTGTCCCCACACGGCCGTACCGCGAGCCGACATGAAGGGTCTACAAGGACGGAGTTCCGTCCATCGACGCGCTGGTCGCAGCATTGCGGAAGGCGATCGGACCTTGACGCCCGGTGTCGCCCGGGCGCTCACTTCACGCTGAAATCGATCAGCCGCACGTTGCCGATCGTGTTGCGTGCACGATCGGCCGCGGGCTCGTAGCCAACCCGAACCGGCACGTCTTGCGGGCCGCACCGGAGCTCGGCCTGCGCCTGCCCCGTGCCCGTCACACGAATCAGGAGCGGATCGTCGATGACCAGACGGAGCGTGCCGCCGTCGGCAGAGATCTCGAGAATTGGCGGCGCGCCACAGATCATGTTCTTGAGACGGCCGACCGCCGTGAGCGGCGGCATCCCGATCGGGACGGTGCTGGATGGCCGCGGCGCGCCGGCCGGGATCGTTGCTGGCGCAGGCGCGCCCGTACGGAGCGCCTCCGACTCGGCGACGCGAGCGGCGTAGTCGGCGATCGACTGCAGCAGATTCGCCGCATACCGCTTCTCTTCTGGCGTGCGGGCGTGGTCCATGGCCTGGCGCGCCGCGCCGCTGGCTTCCGGCCAGTGGCGCTCCATGACGTGGGCGTTCGCCAACAGCTGCAGCAGCTGGAACGCGTAGTCCGGACCGACCCGCTGCACCGGCGCGAGCGTCGCCAGCGCGTCGGCGCCCTTCTTCAAACCTAGCTGTGTTTCAGCAAGGTACAACCGCAGCGCGAGATCGGCGGGATCGAGCGTGACGGCCTTGCGAAGGAGTGTCTCGGCGCTGTCGAGCGGCACTCCGAATCTCGTCGCGTAGTCACGATACGTGGCGGCGTTCGTGCTGCCGAGAGCGATGGCGCGCTCGAGAAGCGGCCGCGCTTCGTCGGGGTTGGCGGTCCGAAGCTCGAAGTACGCGCGCGACTCCAGCAAATCGACATCTTCCGGTTTCACTTGAGCGAGGCCATCAAACGCCGCCCGCGCTTCGGCTTCCTTCCCGGGACTAGCGGCCAGCAGGTTCGCGGTGACGAGTCCGGCCTCGAAGACGTCCGCGGGCCTCACGGGCGCCTTGTCGCCGATCTTCGGCTCCTTGTACGGCGCCGTGAAGTAGACGTACGTCTGCTTGCGGATGTAACCCTCGAGATCGCTCTGCACGGCGGCGAGCGTTTTGCCAAATGCGGACGGGAGCGCCGCATGGGCGTCAGCGCCGTTGCCGACGGCGTCCATGAACGCGTGTACGTGCGGCCGATATCGACTATCGGTCATCAGCATGTGCACGAGCGCCCAGCTCTCGGAGTAGAACGTGCCGGCGTGCGCGCTCGTGTTGTACTCGGGATCGCCGTGCTCGACCGCCAGGAGGCGCGCGAGAGGAATCAAGCGGGCTTCGGTGTTGAGGTACGCCAGGCGGTCCACCGGCACACGGCCAACGGCCATCTTCGACCCTTGGGGCTCGATCGTGGAGAAGAACTCGGCCAGTCCTTCGTTGAGCCAGACTGGATAATCCAGGTTCGAGTGCCGGACGAGGAGATGCACGTACTCATGCACGACGACTCGCTGCGACTCGCTGTCGAGTGAGGACATGACGATGTAGTCGCGATCGGCGGCGGATTGGTAATAGGCGCGTGACACCGCGTTGGCGCGATATGGCTTGAACTCGTTTTCGCTGGAGAACACGATCAGCCTGGTCGGCCGCGCCGTCGCCGGCGAGAGATTCATGTAGTCCGTGAAGAAGGCGTGGACACGCTCGAACGAGGCCAGGGCCTCGCGTGCGCGCCCATCGCCGCCGGTGGTGTAGACCTCGAAGTGGTCGCTCGACGCATATGTCCACTTCGGCGCGGCGGACGACAGGGCCGCCATCGCGAGCCAGGCTGCGAGAGCCACCCTCGGCATGGCGGCCATGGTAGCGCGTCCGGTAGGATGGACTCATGCGCTTTCGACGCTTCATCGCTTGTTCCGTCGTCGTCCTTTCGCTCGTCGCCACCGGGACGTGGCGCACCTCCGCGCAGGGCACGCAGCCCGGGCGGGACACCTCGGCCGCGTCGGTCAGCCAATACAAGCTCACCGACAAGATGCCGCTCGACCCCGAGGCCGTCGTCGGCAAGCTTCCGAACGGCCTCACGTATTACGTGCGTCCGAATCCGAAGCCCACGCACCGCGTGGAGCTGAGGCTCGTCGTCAAGGCCGGATCGGCCCTCGAAGACGACGACCAGCAGGGGCTGGCGCATTTCGTCGAACACATGCTCTTCGAAGGCACGAAGCACTTCCCCGGTCAGGGCATCAGCGACTTCCTGACCTCGATGGGCCTCAGCATCGGCGCCGATGCGAACGCCGACACGAGCTTCGATGAAACCGAATACCAGCTTGGCGTCCCGACCGACGTGCCGGGCGTTCTCGACCATGCGCTGCTCGCGCTCGAGGACTGGGCCGGCGGCGCGCTCTTCGAGCAGAGCGGGATTGAGCACGAGCGCGGCATCGTCTTGTCCGAGTGGCGGCTGCACCTCGGCGCGGGCGAGCGGACCGAGGACAAGGTTCGCCGTGCGCAGCTCGAAGGCTCGCGGTACGCCGATCGGCCGCCGATCGGCAAACCGGAGATCATCCAGAACGCGAAGCGCGACCAGCTGGTCCGCTTCTACCACGACTGGTACCGCCCCGATCTGATGGCGGTGATCGTGGTCGGCGACGTGGATCGCGACGCCGTCGTGACGATGATCAAATCGCACTTCTCGTCGCTGACCTCGCCGTCACCGGCGCGCCCGCGTCCGACGTTCGACGTGCCCGAGCATCCCGGCACGCGGTACGCGATCCTGCCGGACCAGGAGATGACGCGGACGGTCGTGTCGCTGAGCAACCTGCGGCCCGCGCGCGATCAGGGATCGGTCGGCGGCTACCGCGCCATCATGCTCGATCAGTTATTCGGCGGCATGTTGAGCGACCGGCTCAACGAGCTCAGCCAGAGCACGAACCCGCCGTTTCTGCAGGCCCAGGCGGAACGCTCGCTCTTCCCGATGCCCCGCACCAAGGACGACGCGGTGGCCCAGGCGCTCGTGTCGGACGACGGCGTCCTCCGCGGGCTCGACGCGATCGAGACGGAGCTTCAGCGCGTGACGCGCTTCGGCTTCACGGCGACGGAGCTCGATCGCGCCAAGAACGCGATGATGAAGAGCTACGAGCGCGTCACGACGGAAAGCCCGGACCGCGAGTCGTCGAGCCGCGCGGACGAGTACACGCGCAACTTTCTCGAGGACGAAGCGCTCCCGACGATCTGGCAGGAGCTCGCGTTCCACCGGCGCTTCCTGCCGGAGGTGACGCTCGCCGAGCTGAACGCGCTCGCCTCGGACTGGTTCCCCGAACGCAACCGCCTCGTGATCGTGTCCGCGCCGCTACGCGCGAGCGTGACGTTGCCCACGCAGGCGCAGCTCGAAGGCGTGGTCGCGTCCGTCGCGGCCAAGCGCCTGGAGGGCTACGTCGATGCGGGCGCCGGACGCGCGTTGATGGACACGACGCCGGCCGCCGGCACGATCGCCAAGACCACCGAGCCTGCGTCGGGCATCACCGAGTGGACGCTCTCGAACGGCGCCCGAGTGGTCATGAAGCCGACGACGCTCAAGGAGGATCAGATCCTCTTCCGGGCGTTCGCGCCCGGCGGGACGTCGCTCGCGAGCGACGACGACTTCATTCCGGCGCGCGTCGCCGACGACGTCGTCAGTGCTGGCGGTGTCGGCCAGTTCAGCGACGTCGAGCTCGGCAAAGCGCTCTCCGGCAAAGCCGTCGCCGTGCAACCGTACATCGGCGAGCTCGATGAGGGGTTGAACGGCGGGAGCACGCCGCAGGATCTCGAGGCGCTGTTTCAGTTGATCTACCTGCGCTTCACGGCGCCGCGCGCCGATCCCACGGCGTTCGCAGCGCTGCAGTCACAGGCCCGCGCGCTCGTCGCGAATCAGACCGCGAGCCCGGAGATCGTCTTCAACCAGGCGATTGCCGACGCGGTGAGCCAGCACAGCCCGCGGCGCGCGCCGGAAACGATTGCGACGGTCGATCGCTGGAACCTGGCGAAGTCGATGGCGTTCTACAAGGCGCGGTTTGCCGACGCCAGCAACTTCACGTTCGTGTTCGTCGGCAGCTTCAACGTGGACACGCTGAAGCCGCTCGCCGAGAAGTACCTCGCGAGCCTCCCCGCGACCCGCGCGCGCGAGACGTATCGCGATCTTGGCATCAAGCCGCCGGCCGACAAGGTGGAAACGACGGTGCAGAAGGGCATCGCGCCGAAGAGCGCGGTCGCCATCGTGTTCTCCGGCCCGTTCCAATACGACGACGATCACATCCTCGCGCTGCGGACGATGGCGCTGATCCTGCAGTCGCGGCTGCTCGATACCATTCGTCAGGAGCTCGGCGGGACGTACAGCATCACCGTCACGCCGACGTTCCAGAAGGCGCCGTCCCCGCTGTACGCGATCCGGATCGAGTGGACGTGCGATCCCGCGCGGACGAGCGCGCTCGTCCAACGGGTGTTCGACGAGATCGACTTCGTCAGGACGACCTCGCTGCGGCAGGAGGGCATGGCGTCGCTGCGCCAGACGGTGAAGCGGGAGTTGGACGACCAGCAACAGAACAACGGCTACTGGCTCGGACAAATCACGCGCCGGTATCAGGACGGCGGCGGCGGGGACCTCGCCGCGATCGATCGCGCGGCCGATCGGATCGCTGCCCTCTCGACCGACGCGATTCACCGCGCGGCCGTCGAGTATCTCGACATGTCGCGGTACGTGAAGGTGACGCTGATGCCCGAGGGCAAGTAGCGGCGCGGCACGCGACCGACGCTCACTTCGCTGGCGGGGACGAGCGCGTCACGCGCTCGATCGGGAGATCCTCGCGATCGCCCCACTCTTTCCACGAGCCGGTGTAGTTGCGCACGTTCGAATACCCGAGGCGCCGGAGCGCGAGGTACGCGTGCGCCGCGCGGTAGCCGCCCTGGCAGTACGTCACGACCTCGCGGTCCGGCGTAATGCCGGCGTCGAGGTACATCGCGCGCAGCTCGTCGGGCGTTTTGAAGGTGCCCTCGGGCGTGAGGTTGCGCTGCCAGTCGACGTGCACCGCGCCGGGAATCGCCCCGCCGCGCTTCGCGCGAACCTCTTCCGCGTAGTACTCGGCGTCCGATCGCGTGTCGATGATCGCGGTCTCGGGCTTGCCAAGCCGATCGCGGACCTGCTGCCAGGTCGCGAGCTTCGAGGGATCCGGCGTGCCGTGCCATTTGCTCGACGAGGGCGCGACGGTCTCGGTCGTCACCGGCAGCCGCGCGGCGCGCCACGCCTTCAGCCCGCCATCGAGCACGCGCACGTTCGGGTGGCCGAGGTACTCGAGAAACCAGAACGCGCGCGCGGACCGCATCCCCGAGTCCTGCTCGTACACGACGACCGGACGATCGGGCGTCACGCCGCGGAGCGCGAACAAGTGTCCGATCATCCACATGAACGCGCGCAGCGGCGCCTCGCTCGTGTCGATGAGACTCACGCCCCAGAGGTCGAGGTGGACTGCCGCCGGCAGATGTCCGCGCGCAAACTCCTCGGCCGGCTGCAGATCGATGATCAGCGGCTGGGGCTGTTGGGCGGCCAGGGCGTGTGGGGTGATGAGGGGGTCAGATCTGTTTTCCACAGATCAGCCATTGTAGGGGACAGGTCTCGGCGGGCGAATGCCCGAAAGAGACCTGTCCCCTACCGGGGCTGATCTGTGGAAAACAGATCTGACCCCCTACAGCGCGTACCGCACCAAGAACACGAGGGCGAAGACGTAGCCCAACCAGTCGAGCACGCGCGCCCGGCCGGACGCCAGCTTGACCAGCGCGTAGGCGATGAAGCCGAACGAGATCCCGTCCGTGATGCTGACGGCGAGCGGCATCGTGACAAGCGCGAGAAACGCCGGAATCGCCTCCGTCACGTCGTCCCATGGAATGTGCCGCACGCTCTCCATCATCATCACGCCGACGAGCACGAGCGCCGGCGCGACGATCGGATACAGCACGACGCCGTCGGCCGTGCGGTATCCCCCGCCGATCATGCTGACGAGCGGGTAGAAGAACAGCGCGAGCAGAAACAGCGCCGCCGTGACGACGCTCGCGAGGCCGGACCGGCCGCCAACCGCCACGCCCGTCGAGCTCTCGATGTACGCCGTAACCGTGGACGTGCCGAGCGCGGCACCGACCACCGTGCCGATCGCGTCGGCCAGCAGTGCCTGCCGCGCGCGCGATAGCGTACCGTTCTTCACAAGCCCGATGCGGCTGCCCACGGCGATGAGCGTCCCGACCGAATCGAACAGCGCGAGCAGAAAGAATACGAGCACGACGTCGATGAGCCCGGGCTTGAGCGCACCGAGCACGTCGAGCTTGAGAAATGTCGGCGCGAGCGACGGCGGCGCGCCGACGACGCCCGCCCACTTCACGAGTCCCGTCGCCCACGCGACGATCGCCGATGCGACCATCCCGATGAGCATCGCGCCCTTCACGCCGCGCGCGAGCAACATCGCCATCACCGCGAGCGTGCCGAGCGCGAGCAGCACCGGCGGCGACGTCAGCCGTCCCAGCTTGACCAGCGTCCCGGGCGCGTCGACCACGACGCCGCTCCATTCGAGGCCGATGAGCGCGAGCAGCAGGCCGATGCCGACGCCGATTGCGTGCTTCAGCGAGTCCGGCACCGCAGTGATCACGCGCTCGCGCAGGCCGATGCCCGCCGTCAGGATGAAGAGGCTGCCGGCGATCGCGACCGCGCCGAGCGCCACGGGCCAGGGCGTGCCGCCGGCCGCGACGACCGTGAACGCGAAGAAAAAATTGTGGCCCATCGCCGGTGCGACGCCAATCGGGTAATTGGCGAGGAGCGCCATCAGCAGCGTCGCGACCGCCGACGCGATGCACGTCGCCGCCAGCACCGCGCCGCGGTCCATCCCGGCCGCGCCCAGCACCGCCGGCTGCACGAACAAGATGTAGGCCATCGTCAAGAACGTCGTCACGCCGGCCAGCACCTCGGTGCGGACGGTGGTGCGAAGCTCGGAGAGACGAAAGAGCCGCTCGAGCATGGCGGGCGGCAGCATACTTGACGGCTGAGGCTTTGTGATACAAAGTGTTGAGAGCGATGACGGAGTACTCCCGCGCGCTGGAGCAGATCGCCGAGATCCACGAGCACCTCGCGAAGACCGAGGTCTATCGTGGCTGGCGATCGCTGCCGGTGGCCTCGTCGGCCGTCGTCGGACTCGCGGCCGCGGCCTGGCAATCGGCGTCGGCCAAGCCGCTCGACGCGTGGAGCTTCACGATCTTCTGGCTCGCGGTCGGGATCGTCGCGCTCGTCATCGGCTGCTCCGAGATCGTCTGGCACTACGCGATGCGCGCCACGCCTGGCGAGCGGCGGCGGTCGCGCGCCGTCGTCGGCCAGTTCCTGCCGGCGCTGGTGGCCGGTGCGCTGGCGACACCGGCGGTGATAGAGGTCAACCCGTCGCTCGTGAAGCTGCTGCCCGGCCTGTGGGCGCTCCTCTTCGGCGTCGCGGTGTTCGCGGCGCGGCCGTTCGTGCCGCGCGCGAGCGGCTGGGTCGCGCTCTACTACTTCGCCGCCGGACTGTTTCTGCTCTGGCGTGCGCCGGGCGTCGAGGCGCTTTCACCGTGGGCCGTCGGCGTGACGTTTGGAGTTGGCCAATTGTTTGCCGCGGCGGCGCTCTACTGGAGCGTCGAGCGGCCGGATCGCATGCGCATGCGGGCGCTCGATGGCGCCCCAATCGAGGGCAGGGATCATGGCGAGAAAGCGTGAAGGCAACGAGCGCGGCGGGAACGGACGATTTGCGTACGAGGGACTCGATCGCGTTCTCCACGAGAAGGCGCGGCTCGGCATCCTGACGTCACTCGTGGCGCATCCCGACGGCCTGCGCTTCGGCGAATTACGCACGCTCTGCGCGCTCACCGACGGCAACCTCAGCCGACACCTCGACGTGCTGCGCGAGGCTGGACTCGTGGAAGTGTGGAAGGGATTCGAAGAGCGCCGGCCGCAGACGCTCGCGCGGCTCTCAACCGACGGACGCCGCCGCTTCATCGCCTATCTCGAGGAGCTCGAGCGCGTCGTGCGGGACGCGCTGCCGAAGGCGGAAAGCGTGCCGGCGCGGTCGAAGCAGCTGCCGCCGGGATGGCAGCCGGCATAGCGGAAGTTCGAAGTTTGAAGTTCGAAGTTTGAAGTTGAAGTTCGACGTCAGGGCTTCAGATCGCTCCGTCCTCTCGGAGCTTCTCGAGATGCGCGGCGACCGTTTCTCTCGCGGCACGCCGCACCGGATCGACCAGCTCGCCATAGATCCTCGTCACGATCGCCTCCACGTCACGCACGTTGTCCTGAAGCGCCGCGAGAATCTGTGACTCGCGCATCGCGCGATGCGCGATGTACTGGCGAATGAGATCGATCGGCCGTTCGACCGCCGGGCCGTGACCGGGGAACGCGATTCGCGGATCGAGCGCCGCCATGCGTTCGAGCGACCCGAGGTACTGGCGAAGATTGCCGCCCCGCCCTGCCGGGATCATCACCGTCGTCCCAATCGCCAGCATGTCGCCCGAATACAGCGCGCGATCCGCGGGATCCCAGAAGCAGACGTGATCGGGCGCGTGGCCGGGCGTATGAATGACGAGCAGATCGCGATCGCCCGCGCGAACGGCCTCGTTGTCCGAGAGGCCGCGCCAGCCGTACTCGCCTGCCTGCACCCACTTGCGCGCGTCGAGTGACGGCCACCTCGCGCGAAGCGCGTCGATGCCCGAGGAGTGATCCGCGTGATGATGCGTGACGAGCACGCGCGCGAGGTCGCGTCCGCCGAGCGCCGCCGCGATCGCGTCGACGTGCGGCGCGTGACCGACGCCCGCGTCGATGAGCGCCGGCTCCGCGCCGTCGATCAGCCACGTGTTGTTGCCGGCCCCGGTCATTGGACCCGGATTGCCGGCGGGTAAAAGCCGAGGAGACATCTACTCTCGTACCTGGGAGAAAGCTCGTTCCTGGCCCTTGTATTCAGGAAGAGCTTTCATTTGGAAGCTAAGAGAAGGCGAGCACGAGGTCTTGCGCTGAGCAACGGTTTCCGGGGAGGGGAAACCGCGAGGGTCGTACTCTGCAGAAGTCGGGCCAGGAACGACCATATCAATTATGTGAAAACTTTCACAATCTGTCAATGGTTTGAGTAACCACTCTGTGCGCAACGAGTTAAGTGTCGTCGCACGCTCGTCGTTCCGGCGCGATATGAGCGCGTGACTGAAGTCCCACGCCGAAATGGCCTGATTCGTCACCGCTGATTGATCCACGCGCACTCACATCGGCGCCGGCGCACGGCCGGTGGCTCACACACCTCACGTGCCGCCAAACCCGATCGTGACCTTCTCGCCGTCGACAATCACCGGCACGCGCCGGCGTCCCCCACTGTAGGTGAGCATGCGCTCGAGGTCCGCCGCGTTCTTCTTCACGTTGATGTATTCGAACGGCACGTGACGCGTCTTGCAGTCGTCGAGCGCCGCTTGCGTGTACGGACACGCGTCCTTGCCGAAGATGATGATCATTCACCCTCCAACCGGCACGGCGAGCTGACGTTTCATCTCGTCGGACAGCGGCACGGGCCGTTCGCGATCGTAGTCGAACCAGACCTGCACCGTGCGCGCGCTCGCGATCAGGTCGCCGGCCGGCAGGCGCACGATCTGGTACTCGTACGTGAAGCTGGATCGGCCGATCGACGCGATGCTGAGCTGCACTTCGAGCTCGTCGCCGTACCGCGCCTGCGCGCGAAAGTCGATCTCCGCACGCGCCAGGATCATGCCCTCGCCGCGCTTCCCGCCCTCAGACACCGGACGAGCGACGAATCCAATCTGCTGACGCCACAGCGTGAATCGCGCCTGCTCGAGGTACGTGAGGTAGACGGCGTTGTTGACGTGGCCGAGCGGATCGCAGTCCCGGAAGCGGACCATCAGGCGGTGCGAAATCAGCCGCGTCACGCCCGCACCTGGCGCTTGGCTTCGAGGCGGCGCTCCTCCTGCAGACGCTCGAGCTCGACCGTCGTGTGATCCGCGAACTTCATCGACGCGGCGATCGCGTGGTGCCCCGCGCGGTCGGCGATCAGGCGATGCATCTGCTGGCAGACGCGCCGGTACGCCGGATGCCCCGCCGGCGCCGTCCGCAGCTCGATCACGTGCATCGCTTCGCGCGCGTTCATGTCCATCACGAAGCGCACCCGATAGGCCATGGACACCGCATACTGGGCGACCGTCGACAACCCCGCGTCGGCGAGCGCGTCGTACAGCTCCGCCGATCGCCGCATCACGCCCTGCCAGTCCGCGTCGCCGCCAGCCTCGATCACCGCCTCCGGTTGGACGAAGCCGTGCCGCGGCGCGAGCGCCTGCCAGTCGATCGTGAGCAGCCGGTGCCGCTGCAGATCTCGAAATGCACCGTAGTCGCTGAGCACGTCGAACCGGTAGCTCGTCCGCTCGAACGCGCGGCCGGGCTTATGACGACGGTTGCCGCGCTCGCCGACGTAGGCCGCCAGCACCGCCGCGCGCTCCTCCGCGGTCATCCGCCTCGCCGCCGCCATCAGCTCATCGTCTGGCTGAGACGACGACGTGTAGAGCGCGGCGGCGACGACCTTGATCTCGCCGTCGGCGTCGAAGTCCGTGAGCGTCACCTCGTCGCGAGGCGAAGGCGCCGCGTCCGACCGGAGCCGGTGCGCCAATGCGAGCGTCGCGTCGCGCGTCTCCTCGAAGTACGCCGTCCATCGACCGCCACGATCGGGCTGATCGACGCGCGTGAGGAACGCCGGAATCACCTTGCGCAGCTCGGCAAGCACCGCGTCGGCGGTGGCGCGCACTTCTTCGAGCGGATGCGCGCGCATCCGCAACAACAGCGCTTCGTAGCCCTGCCCGGTGCCGAAAATCCCGACGTTCGACTGCGTCGCCGCCGGCAGCAGCCCGCGCAGCGTGTCGAGCGCTTTCGCGCGAATGGCCTGGCGGTAGACCGCGTCCGAGTCGGTCGCCGCCTTCGGATAGCGCCGCTCGAACCACTCGCGCATCGGATCGATCCAGCGGGCGTAGGTCTCGAACGTCTCGTTCATCACGCCGGCAAAGTGATCGCGCAGCGGATGGCCGTCGAGCTCGGCGGGCACGTGGTAGCGCCACGCGTCCCCGCGGCGATCGGTGTACGGAATGTAGCGCGTGGACTGCTCGAGATAGGCCATCAGGCGCCCCCGCTCGAGGACTTTCGTCAGCAGATTCGACGCGTCCTCGACGGCGAGATGCACGCCGCCGAGCTGCGCGACCGAATCGTCGCCGTATTCGCTCAACACACGCTGATACAGCCGCTCGGCTCGCGCGCTGCCGGTCGCCGACTGGACCGGCGGCCCGCCTTCGCCGTTCCGCGGCTTCGGCGGGGCAAGTCCGGCGGTCTCGTCGAGGAACTCATCGAGAAAGAGCCGCCGCAGCGACTTCGCCGATCGCGAGTAGCGCGCGAACAACGCGCCCTTGACCGTCTCCGGCAGGTTGACCAGCGCGAACACCGGCCGGTCGAGGTTGGTGAAATACGGCGAGATCTTGTCGGCTTCCGCCGGAGTGAACATGCGTGGCGCCTCAGTCCTCGTCGCGGTTGTCCCGTTCGTCGTTCTCGTCCTCTTCGTCCTCGTCTTCGTCTTTCACCCAGTAGCGCCGGTATTCGTCCATGAACGTCAGCGACTCGTAGGTCGCCATGCGATCGAAGAACAGAATTCCGTCGAGATGATCGGTCTCGTGCTGAATGACGCGCGACGGCAGGCCGCTCGCCATCAGCTCGACGCGGCGCCCCATCCGATCGAAGGCACGCACCTGGATCTGCGACGCGCGCGGCACGCGGCCGCGAATGTCGGGAATGCTCAGACAACCCTCCCAACCCTCATCTGTCGCCGGCCCGACTGGCGTCACTTCGGGATTGATCAACGCGATGAACGGCATCTCCTGGTCGTCGTCGAGCACCGGCGGCACCGGGATCTCGCGGACGCCGGCCACGAAGATGCGCACCGACTCGTGCACCTGCGGCGCGGCCAGCCCGATGCCCGTGTACTCGTGCATCGTCTCGAACATGTCGTCGATGAGCTGCTGGATGGCCGGCGAAGCGATTGCCTGCGGCGGCACGGGCTTCGACTTGGCCCGCAGGACCGGATGGCCCATGCGGGCGACTTTCAGGATGGCCATGCGGTGATTATATGAAACAGAACTAATTCACCCCCAACGCCCGGCTCCGCTCCGGCGGCACAGGCGCGTTCGCTCGTATGCTCGTTCACCCGGGGGAATTCGTCCCGCCGGACCCCCTCTCGCCGCCGCTCGCGGGGCCCGAAGCTGTTCAGAGGCCTTGCAGGCTAGTGCCCGGGCACCTTCCGGACGATACTGGTCGTGGAGGCGGCCTCTTATGACACGCAAGCTGTTAGCCGCAACGCTCGTCGCCGCCCTGACGAGCGCCGGATGCGATTCTCTTCTGTCTTCCATCACCAAGCCGTCGAGCACAACCCCAACCCCGACGGGCGTTCAGGCGCTCAACGGGACCTGGTCTTCGGTGGCCCCGGCCACGTCGATCTCGAGCACGTGCTCGGACTTCATGTGGATCGTGTCGGATGTGACGGGCGACACCGGGTCCGGTTCATTCACCGCCAAGTGCTTCAACAACATGACGGTCACGGGCACGGCCAGCGGCAAGGTGTCGGGCGACACGATTACGTGGGCGGCGACCGCGATCGGCACGAGCCCGAGCATCGACTCATGCCCGATCTCGTTGAACGGCACGGCGTCGCTTCAGAACGACCAGATACGCGTGCCGTTTACCGGGACGACGTGTCTCGGCGCGGTGAGTGGCGTGGAAATCTTGAGGAAATAGGAGCTGAGAGGTCCCGGTGAACTGAGAAGTCCGGGGTGAACTGAGAAGTCCGGAGTGAACTGAGAAGTCCGGGGTAAGTTGAGAAGTCCGGGGTGAATCAAGAAGTCCCGGTGACCTGAGCCCGCCGAACCCCCTTAGTGCCCCCCTCCCTTCCTGATGACGTCCGCCTTCGCGGCCTGGAGCACATTGATGGCCAGACCGGACGCGGCGACCGGACGCACGGGCGGCGCGGCCGGCGGGTTCGAGGCTCGCCCGTTTTGGATAAGCATCGTCTGAATCTGGCCGGGTGACACGGACTCCCCCGCCGTCTCGGCCGCCGGCACCGCGGTGGCCGGCACGTAGCCTCCATCCTGCACGAACGCCACGACCGACAACGCCGCGAGATCGATCGACGTGTAGGCGTGGCCGTCGGCGGCGTAATCGCGTCGCGCGGAGCCAGGCGGCTCGCTGGCCCGCCGCTTTTCCAGCTCGGCCGTGAGCGTGCTCGTGATGTCGTCGCGAATCGCGGTGAGATTGAACGTGTACTTCGTCGTGCCGTTGCCTCTGATTGGAATGCCCGCGCCGCGGTCGCCGGCCATCGCGCGCACGACCATGGGATGGAAGCGGACGCCATTCTCGCCCATGTAGTGCAGCTCGCGTTCCACGAGCAGCAGGTGCAATCGGAGATCCTTGGACTTCGACGCGAGCTTCGAGACGTTCGCCGTCACGCTCACGAGCTCGCCCTCACCGATCGCTGAAAGGCTAATCGCTGCGGCGGGCGGCACCGCGAGCTCCTTGTCGATCTTGGCGATGTAGTTGCCGTAGGTGCCGGGCGTGTTGGCGCGCGCGCCGCCGCCGAGCTGGCCGAGCGCGCCGTCGATGTTGAACGTCGGCACGCCGCGCACCTTGTAGTACTCGCGCCGGCCGTCGCCGCCGGGAACGACCATGGGATCGGGCAGCGGGATGTTCGCGTGATACGCGACCGGCACGATCGCGTCGGACGAATATCGCTCCATCACCGCGTCCATCGCGAGATCGGCGGAGACGCACGGCCCGCAGCCCGATCCGGTGAACATCTCGAGCAGGACGACGCGGCTGCTGCCTTTGGACGAGGCGGCGGCTTGGTACGGCTGGGGCCTCACGGGGTTCGGAAACTTCTCGCGGTAGATCTTGTCGAGCTCGTCCTCGAAACCCACCTCGCCGCCGTGCGCCTTGCGGTAGAGCGCATGGGCCGCCGCGGCGTCCGCGGCGGGCAGCGCGCCGCCGCTGGCGGCCGTCAGATAGTGCTCGAGCGCGTGGGTCGAGTCGCCGCGCTTGTCTTCGATTCGCGCGAGCGCGAGGAGCGCGGGCATGTACGTCGGATTGGTCTTGAGCGTGTCCTTGATCTGCGACTCGGCGGAGACCACGTCGCCGCGCTTGAGGTAGAAATCGGCGAGCGCCACGGACGCGCGGCTTGCGACCGCGGGCGCCGTGCTGGTCTTGATCGCGTCTTTGTACACGGCCTCCGCGCTCGCGGCGTCGCCCTTCGCCAGGTACATCTCGGCAAGCGCTGGCTGCGCCGTTCCGAAGGCCGGGCTGAGCTTGATCGACCCCTTGAGATTTTCTTCCGCCTGAGCCATCTGGATTCGCGCGAGCTGCTCGAGAGCGCGCGCGCACGCGGCATTGAATCCGCCTTCGAGCTGCGCCCGCGCCGGCTCGGGCCGGTTCGCGCGTTTCGCGAGCTCGCGTTGCGCCTGCACGTACTTCTCGAGGTTCATTCCGGCGAGCGCATCGCTCACGAGCTTCTCGGACCGGTCGAGCAGCATCCGCCTGGGCACGACCATGGCGACCGGCATCAACGTCTGCGAGAGTCTGACCTCCGGCGAGGTATCAGTCGGAATTCTTCTGATGATGCGCTCGAAGACCGTCGTGATTCCGTCCACGCGATCCGGGAAGTTGTTGACGAGCGTCGAGAGCATCTGCGCGTCGACGGGACCGAGGTTGCCCTGAGGAAAGTCCGCGCGGATCTTTTCGAGGGCGTCGAGCTTGGCCGCCGGATCCTTGATCGCGACCGCGGCGGAGAGCGCGTCCTGTTCGGGTCGCTGCGCGGGCGGCGTTTGCGCACCGGCGATCGTCAGGCTGGAGCCCACGATCAGGAGCATCGGGACAAGTGACCGTCCAGGAAGTGTCGCCACGTGGGCCTCCTTCAAGCCGATCCAACGCCGCCGAGATTGAGTGCCCTCGAATCTTACAACGGTCCGCCTCGCTCGCCGCCCTTGAGCCGCGCGGCGACATCCGCGTCCCACGCCTGCTGGCGGTCCGCACGGCGGCCATTCCGCGTCTCTTCGTCGTACCGCTTCTGTTCGGAACCCTCGGCCTTGATGAGCCCGTCGGCCAGACCCGCGAGGTCCTCGTTGCTCCTCAGGCACGGCTCGTAGAGCCCGGTGAAATATCGCCGCATCTTTTTCGCGTGGACCTCCGCGAGGTCGAAATGCGTTTGCTCATGCTTCAACGTGCGGGCGTTGTCGGCCGGCGAATCGATCACCGAGCGCTTCACCCACGAGTCGCCCGGAAGCATCGCCGCCACGACCTCGAAGCGCAGCGAACGTCCGGTGCAGCGCACGCCGTAGAAGAGCCCGTACTCGAGGTGCGCGGCCTCGGCGTCCTCGGCATTGACGATCGGCCCCTTGAAGTCGTCCCAGGTCAAAACACGACTGGCGGACCACTTGACGCCGTGCCGATCAGCGATCTGGCGCTCGAGCGTCTCAGTCAGCGAGGCTTGTTGGCGACCGGCGGTCTCCGTGGCCAGCATCGGCGCCGCGAGCGCCAGACTGACGACGATAGCGACGACCAGTTTCACATGCTCACCTGCTACCCGAGCGCGTCGGCCGACGTCGCGCCGTAGAACGAGAACCACGGGCTCGCGGAGGCGAGCGCGGCGTTCACGTTCTTGATGTTCTCGACGCCTTTGCTCTCGAGCCACGCGCGGAACGCCGCCGGGCCCTGTTTGGCGTAGACGGGGATCCCGTCCTTCCAGGTCGCGCGGCCGCAGAGCACGCCGGCGTAGCGCACGCCCGACTCTGATGCGAGCGCGAGCGACTCGGTGAACTCCGCGTTGCTGACGCCGGCCGACAGATAGATGAACGGCTTGGTCGCGGCCTTCGCGGCGTCGAGGAAGAGCTTCTTCGCCTCGTCATGCGTGTACGCGCGCGCGCCGGCGAACGCCTTCGCGCCCTCGACGAACTTCATGTTGATCGGCACTTCGACCTTGAGGACATCGACGCCGTAGCGATCCTTCGAGAACTCCGCCATGCTGCCCGTCACGACACCGGGCTTCTTCTTCGCGAACTCGAGGCCCTTTTCGTCCGCGCCTTCCTCGTAACCCACGAACTCGAGGAAGAACGGGATGTCGTTGGCGCGGCACTCGTCGCCGATGCGCTCGACCCACGCGTGCTTGATCTCGTTGATCGGCTGCGGATCGAGCGGCGTGTAGTAGAGAAGGATCTTGATGCAGTCGGCGCCGGCTTCCTTCAGCCTCCGCACCGACCAGTCGTCGAGCAGATCCGGCAGCCGGCCGGGACCGGTCTTGTCGTACCCGGTCTTCTCGTACGCGAGCAGGAGACCGGCATTCTTCGACCGCCTCTTCGACGGCCCGATGCCCCACTCCGGGTCGAGCAGAATCGCGCTCGCGTGCGGCGTCAGCACTTCCGTGACGAGCGCCTTGAACTCCTGCATCATCGCGTCGTCGACGTCGCTGCCCTTTTCCTTGGCCAGCGCCTTCTGCAGCGAGCCGCGTTGATCCATGGCGGCTGCCGCGATGACGCCGCGGCCGTCGGCCACCTTCTTCATGCCTGCCAGCTTGCCTGGGGTGAGCTTCACGCGAGACTCCTGTGGGGTGAAATCATACCGGGAGTGATTTCATGCATTGCGCAAAATCACTCCCGGTTTCTTTGACAGCGGGTATCTGAAGTCCTCGACAACAGTCGCCTCGACGGCCTCGGCGACCAGCGTGGTCAGGTCCAGCGCGGCTTCCGCGCGCTCCACGCCCTCGCGCGTCGCGCGGGTCGACGGGAACGGCGGCGTAAACAGCGTGCAACAGTCCTCGTCGCTGATGATCGATGTCTCGTACGTGCCGAGCCGCTGGGCCTGCGCCGTGATCTCGTCCTTGTCGAACCCGATGAGCGGCCGCAGCAGCGGCAGCGTTGCGACACGGCCGACGACGTCGAGATTCTCGACCGTCTGCGACGCAACCTGACCGACGACGTCGCCGGTGACGAGCGCGAGCGCGCCGCACTTGCTCGCCAGGCTCTCGGCAATGCGCAACATCAGCCGTCGATACACCACGACACGCAGCGGCGGGGGCACGGCCACGACGACCCGCTGCTGAATTGCGCCAAACGGCACGAGGTACAGACGCGACTTGAGCTGGTGCCTCGTCAGGTCGCGCGCGATCGTCCGCGCCTTGTCCTGCGACGCGCGCGAGAGGATCGGATAGCTGTGAAAGTGCACGAAGTGCGCGCGGCAACCTCGGCGAATCATCCGCCACGCCGCGACCGGCGAATCGATCCCCCCCGAAAGCAGACAGAGCACGCGCCCGCTCGTGCCGATTGGCAAGCCGCCCGTGCCGGCTTCCTTGCCGACGTACACGAACGCCTCGTCGGTCAGGATCTCGACGTGAATCTTCATCGCCGGCTTCGAGAGGTCCACCGGCCAGCCCGTACGATCCTGCACGAGCCGCCCCAGGATGCGCTCGACCTCGGGTGTCGGAATCGGAAACCGCTTGTCCGCCCGTCGCGCGGCAATCCGAAACGTCGTTGACGGCAGTCCCTCGATGCCGGCCATCACGCCCGCGGCGATCGCGTCGAGGTCTGGAGCGACGCGCCGGGCGCGCGAGAAGTTGCCGATGCCCGGCAGCCGCGCGAGCCGCGCGCGCACCTCCTCCCAATCCGCGCCAGGCCCCAATCGCACTTCAATCCGGCCGAGCACGTGCCGCGTGTGGACGACGTCGAGGTCGGACAGGACCGCGCGCACCGAGCGCACCAGCATGGTGATGAACCACGGGCGGTTCCGGCCCTTCAGCGCGATTTCGCCGTAGTGGATGACGACCGACGTCATTGCGGTGATTATGCTCCCGCGAGCACGGCCTGTGCAGCGCGATGACCGCTCATGACCGCGCCCTCGATCGTGGCCGGCAGCCCCGTGTCCGTCCAATCCCCGGCGAGGTAGAGGCCGGGAATCGACGTCCGGGTGGCCGGACGGGGCGGCGCGCCCGGCTCGAGAGAAAACGTCGATCGCTGCTCGCGAACGACGACCGACCGCACGAGCCGGCGAGTCGCGGCCTCGGGCAACGCCTGGACGATCTGTTGCGTGGCGAGGCGCGTGAGCTCGGCGTTGTCCAGTCGCGCGATCGCATGCGCGCCGCTCGAGACGATTGACAGATGCCCCGCGGCCGCGCCGAAGATCGCGCTCTTGTCGAACACCCAGTGCATCGGGCCGCCAATGAGGCCGACGAATCGCTCGCGCATGACCGGTCCGTCGAACCAGAGATTGACCGTGACGATCGGCGAGCTTTCCATCAGCGCGGCATTGGTGGCCACGGCCAGGAGTGCCGCGGGTACGTCACCCGGCCAGATTCGCGCGAACGCGTACCACGGCACTGACGCGACGACCGCGGTCGTCGCGATGCGCGTCGATCCGGCCTCGACGTGACTGACTCGGCCGCGCGCGTCGAGCTGGACGCGGGCGGGCGCCTTCGTCAATACCCGTCCGCCGCGCGCCTCCAGGTATTGCTGGGACGGCAGCGCGTACAGTTCGTCGACCGGCACCGAGGCCAGGCCAATCGCTGCGTCCTCGTGGCCGGGACCGAACAGCTCGCCCAGCACGCGGACGAACGGCGCCGCCGCAGCCACCGCCGGATCCTGGTTGAGCGCCGCGACAGCGAGGGGATTCCACAACCACTCGCGCAGCCGCGGCGACTGACCGCGCGCCGCGAGCCACGACGACACCGTGTCGCGCGGCGGCACCTCGCTCGCGACCGACGCGGCGCCGCGGCGGCGGACATCGCGCAGCAGCGGGCCCAGCCGCACCGACGTCAGACGATCGCCCAGCGAAAGCGCGTTCCAGCGCATCAAGCCGCCGATCAGATGCCACGGCGGCGGCCACGCCGGACACGTCAACGTGGATCGTCGGCCCGTCGCGTCCGCCATCGTCACCGACAGGCTCTGTTGGAGGGGCGCGAGCGCTCGCGTGCCGAGGCGATCGAGAAACGCGTACGTCTCGCGGTAACAGCCGAACAGCACGTGCTGGCCGTTGTCCACGCGCTCGCCGGTTTCGCGATCGACGAACGCGGTGGCGCGACCGCCCAGCCGCGGCGCTTCTTCGACAACGACGACGCGCCGGCCGGCGCCGGCGAGATGGACCGCGGCACTCAACCCGGCGAAACCCGCGCCGATCACGACGACGTCTGCGGAAAGCTCGTCCATGCGTGGCTGAAATCGGCCTAGCCGGCGGCCCGGAGCGCCCGCAGACGCCACCACGACTGCAGCGCGAGTCGCGCCTGCACGGGCCGCGGCACGCGGATCACGGAGGTGAACACGTCGAAGTCCGCCGCTTCGATCCGGCGGAGCATCTCGAAGTAGATCGCGCGCATGATCTCGGCGGCGATGAACCGCGACGCGTCCTGGTGAGGCAGGACGCGCACCGCGCGCGCGAAGAACACCCGCGCGCGTGAGGCCTGGTGATCGAGTACCGCGCGGACGCGCGGGTTCTGCACACCGTGGCCGCTCTGCTCCACTTCGCGCGCGACGTCGGCTTCGGCGCACCCGAAACGCCCGAGATCTTCGAGCGGAATGTAGAAGCGGTTGCGACGGTAGTCCACCGCGACATCGCGAAGGATGTTGGTCAACTGGAGCGCGACGCCCAGATCGCGCGCGTAATCGAGCACGGCCTTCTCACGGTAGCCAAAAATCTCCGCGCACATGAGGCCGACCGCGGACGCAACGCGATGACAGTAGGGCTCGAGATCGGCGAACGTCTCGTACCGGCGCGGCGACGCGTCCATCGCGACGCCGTCGATCAACGCGTCGAACTGCACGCGCGGCAAATGAAACGGCTCGACGAACGGCTGCAACGCCTGTCCCTGCGGCGTGTCGGGCGAGCCGTGCTCGAAGATCCGGACGACTTCGGCGCGCCATGATTCCAGCGCCGCCTGCGCGCGGCCGACATCCGTCTCGAGATCGACCGCATCGTCCACCGCGCGGCAAAAATCCCAGACGGCCGTGATCGCGCGCCGCTGCGGCTGCGGCAGGACCAGAAACGAGTAGTAGAAACTCGTTTTCCGGGTCATCTCGCCGTCCACCAGAGCGTGTGCCAGGTGATCGCGGCCATGTCGCTCATGCCCAGCTTCGGGCGGCGCCGAAAGACATCGAAGCGCTCGCGCTCGAGGCGATCGAGGATGCGCATGCCGCCCAGCCACGTCGCGCGCAGTTCCCACCGCAATCGCCCGCGCACGCCGTCGGCGACCGGCCGGCCAAAGTCGAAGAGCGCGCGCGTCCTGGCCGTGACGTCAGCGAGCGCGCGCTGCCACTCCGGCGACATTCGCCGGCGTCCGAGATCCCGCAGGTCGGCATTCGAGGCCTGCACCATCGACAGCGGCACGTAGAGGCGTCCCTTGCGCCAGTCGATCTCGAGATCCTGCCAGAAATTGGCGAGCTGGAGCGCCGTGCAGACGGCGTCCGACCACTCGTCGAGCTGGCGGTCGCGGTAGCCCGCGATGCGCAGCACGAGGCGGCCGACCGGGTTGGCCGATCGCCGGCAGTAGTCGAGCAGGTCGTCCCACGTCTCGTACCGTTTGGTCACGACGTCCTGCTTGAAGGCGCTCAGCAGGTCGTCGAAGAGCGTCACGTCCAGGCTGCATCGGCGCATCGTCTCGCCCAGCGCGACGAAGATCGCGGACTGGTCGGAAGCATCGGCCGGGGCCTGGCCGGCCGCGGCGCGATGCAGGTGTTCCCGCCAGCCGTCGAGCAAGGCGAGGCGTGCCTGGTCCGATCGATCACCCTCGTCGGCGAAGTCGTCGGCGATGCGGGCAAAGGCGTACACGGCCGCGATGTGCGGGCGCGCCTCCGCCGGCAGCAGCCGCGACGCGACGGGAAAGTTCTCGTAGTGCTGCCGCGCCAGCCTTAGGCAGGCGGCGTATGCCGCGTCCGCTACCACTCGATCTCGGCCGCGCCCGCGTGGGCGTTGGCCGCCCTCGCCATGACGAAAAGGAGATCCGACAGCCGGTTCATGTACACGACGACGAGCGGATCGACGGCGTCGGATCCAAGCGCGACGATCGCGCGCTCGGCGCGGCGGCAGACCGTCCGCGACAGATGCAGCAGCGCGCCGGCCGGGGCGCCGCCGGCGAGGATGAACCGGCGCAGCGGCGGCAGCCTGCCGTCGAGCGTGTCGATCCATTGCTCGAGCTTGGCCACGTCGCTCCCGCCGAGCTTCGCCTTCTCGACGCGCGCGGCAATCCGATGCCGCGGGTCGGCGAGCACCGCACCGAGCGCGAACAAATCGCGCTGGATCTGATCGAGCATCGCGTCGAGCTCGTCGCCCGCGCGATTCGCGCGCACGAGGCCCAGCCACGCATTCAGCTCATCGACTTCGCCGTACGCCTCGACCCGCGGGTCGGCCTTCGACACCCTCGTCCCATCAAACAGCGCGGTCTCTCCGCTGTCGCCGGTCTTGGTGTAGAGGGGGACGGATCTCTTTTCCACAGTTTTGGCCGAAACGGGGACAGGTCTCGTCTGAGGTCCCCTATTATGGCACCGTGCCGCGACGCCAAAAGCGCCTGCCCCTTCCCACGCCACCGCAGCGGCAGTGGTTCCGCCGCCGGTTGCTGACCTGGTACCGCAAGCACGGGCGCGATCTCCCGTGGCGCGAGACGCGCGATCCGTACCGCATCCTCGTGTCCGAGATCATGCTCCAACAGACACAGGTCGATCGCGTGCTGCCCAAGTACGAGGAGTGGCTGCTCCGCTACCCGACGTTCGACGCGCTCGCGGAAGCACCCGAGGCCGAAGTCGTGCGGACGTGGTATCCGCTCGGCTACAACATCCGCCCGCGGCGGCTGCACGCGATCGCGCGCGAGGCCGTGACGAAGTACGGCGGCGCCCTGCCCGACGACGAGCCGACACTGCGATCGTTCAAGGGCATCGGCGAGTACACGGCTGGCGCGGTGATGAGCTTCGCGTTCGGCAAGCGGGCCGCGATTCTCGACACGAACGTCGCCCGCGTGCTCTTTCGCGTCTTCATCGCCCGCGGCGACCCGCGTGCGCACGCGACCGAGCGTCACCTCTGGGACATCTCGCGCACCGTGCTCCCCCACCGGCACGTCTTCGACTTCAACCAGGCGCTGATGGACTTCGGCGCGACCGTCTGCCGCGCGCGCAAGCCCGAATGTCTGATTTGTCCGATGACCTCGAAGTGTCGCGCCTACCCCTTCAACCCCGACCATGAGCGCTGAAGGCCGCGCGCCGATCGTCGTCCTGGCCGCCGTGGTCGAGCGTGACGGACGCTTCCTCGTCACGCGCCGGCTCGATCACGGACATCTGCCCGGCCTGTGGGAGTTTCCGGGCGGCAAGTGCGAGCCCGGCGAGTCGCATGACGCCTGCCTCGCGCGCGAGCTGATGGAGGAGCTCGGGGTCCGCGCGACGATCGGCGACGAGATCATCGTCATCGAGCACGCGTATCCGGATCGCACGGTGAGGCTGCACTTCCGGCGCACGGAGATCGCCGGCGAGCCGCAGGCACGCCTCGGTCAGCAGATGCAGTGGGTCGCGCGCGAATCGCTGGACACGCTCGAGTTCCCCGCGGCCGATCGCGCGCTGATCGATCGCTTGCTTACTTCGCCAGCACCACGTCGACGTTGACGCTCTGGCCGTCCTTGACGGTCACCTTCACGGGCGCGGTCTTGAGCATCTCGTGCCAGAAGCGCAGCTCGACGACGCCCGCGGGCACGTTGTCGAGCTGAAACTTCCCGTCACGGCCGCTGATTCCCGACAGCTCATCGGTGACGAACAGGTAGCCGCGCATCCACGTGTGCGTGCTGCACGACAGCGTCACGACGCCCGGATTGTCGAGCGGCTTGGAGATCGTCAGATTCGGAATCGGCATGCTGACGTTGAAGTACACCTTACCGTCGGCGGCCGCGGCGTGCATCGTGTGCAGGATCGGATCCTTGCTCGTCATCCTCACCGAGCCGCCGGGACGAAGCATCGCGACCCGCGGCACGAACGAGCACTTCTCGTTGTTGAGCGGCGCCTCAGCCGGCGCCGACGCCCTGATGCCGGTCGCCGTGACGACGACGTTCGCGAGATGACCCGTGCCATCCACGTCGATCGCCTCGTTGGGCAGCGACGGCCCGCACACACCGAGGTCGATGGTGACGGCGATCGGCGTCATCGCCGACTCTTTCGTCGTGATGGTGCCTGTGACCGTGCCGCCGGCGCCCGCTCGCGCGGACGGGACGGCCATCGCGACCGCCGCGGCACATGTCAGCGCCGCGAGATATACGGTTTGTCGAGAACATCTCATAAGAGGAAACCCACGTCACCGGCGCCTCAGCCGGCAAAACCGGCGATCTCGGCCGCGAGATCGCCCTCAGGCGTGCGGGCAACCACGCGCGCGCCCAGCGTCGCGGCGTCGCGATGAACGTAGCCGAGCGCAACGACGCGATCGCTTCGCGGCGACCACGCCGCACTCGTGATGCGCCCAGTCTCCTTGTCGGCGGCAAACAACGGCGTGTCAGGCCGCGGCGGCGACGTCACGGCGCGATCGAACGTCAGGCGCACGAGCCGGCGGGCCACGCGCCCGGCGCCGCGATGCAGCACGCGGATGATCACTTCCTGACCGACGTAGCAGCCTTTCGTCGTGCTGATCGCTCGCTCCAGCAAGCCCGCCTCGAGCGGGATCGTCTCCTGCGTCATGTCGATGCCGAACGCCGGACGCCCGGCATCGATGCGCAGCGCGTCGTCGAGCAGGGGATCGATCTCGATCGCGCCGGCGTCGGCCACCCGCTCGATGATTAGCTGCCGCTTCGCTACTGGCGCCCAAATCGCATAACCGGGCAACGGCGCGTCATCGACGCGGACGACGAACGTGTCGCCGGACGCCAAGTGTCCGAGAATCGCGAGCGTCGCCACTCCCTCACGATCAACGTCAATCGCACGCGCGACGACGCTTGCCGCATCGCTGCCGACAACGCCCAGCACGGCCGTCGCGTCGGTGATGTCGCTGACCGTCGCCTGTTCCGCGAAAATCAGCTGGTCGAAACGCGTCGCGAGATCGGCCGCCTGCCCGGGTGCGGCTTCAACGAGCACGTCGCTCGCAGACACCAGAATCCGCAGCATCGCGATCATCCGTCCCTGTGGCGTGAGGTAGGCCGCGTCGATGCCTGAGCCGGCGGCGATCCCATCGAGGTCGTTCGTCACGAGCGCCTGCAGGAACGCACGTGCGTCCTTCCCGGCGAATCTCAGGCGCCCGCGCGCGGATCGGTCGATCCACCCGGCCCCGGCGGCGATGATGCGATACTGGTTGGCGATGCGCTCCATCCGGAGGTACTCCGGCCATCTTATCGTTGCAATTCTCGGTCTCACAATGGCGGCCGGCGGGCCGGTCGCCGCGCAGAGCGGTCAAACCAGCCAGACCGCGACGTTCAACATCGTCGTGCGCGGTGCGCGTGTCGGGTTTGAAACGGTCGCCGTAACCTCGTCGGCCGGCGGCTACGACATCTCGTCGGCGGGCCGGCAGATTGCACCCGTCGATCTCGTGGTGACGAGGTTCAACGTCGTCTACACGCCAGACTGGCAGCCGCAGCGCCTGACGATCGAAGGCATCCTCAAGGGCCAGCTCATTTCGCTCGGCGCGAGCTTTGGCTTGACGACGGTCAACGTGGATGTGATGCAGGCCGGCCAGAAGGGATCGGCGCTGCAGCAGGTCACGCCGCGCACGATCGTGATTCCGAACAATTTCTACGGATCGTACGAAGCGCTCGCGATGCGGCTCGGAAATGCGTCGGCCGGAACGCGCTTTCCGATTTACATCGCGCCGGACGGCGAGGCGTCCGCCACGGTCGATCGGATCACCGATCGGCGCTTTTCGACGCCGACCGGACCGATCGATCTCAGGCAGGTCGACATGACCTTCGCGACGCCGCAGGGCTCGATGGCCGTCGAGTTGTGGATCGATGCGCGCAGTCGCCTCGCGCGAATCGCGATTCCGGCGCAGTCGCTCGTCGTATTGCGCGACGATCTCTCATCGGTGATGACCCGCGAGGAATTCACGAAGAACGTCGGCGACTCGACGCTCTTCATTCCGAACAACGGTTTCAACCTCGGCGCCACGGTGACGACGCCGACCGGCGGCGCGGCAAAAGCGCCGGCCGTCATCCTCGTCGGCGCCTCCGGTCCTCAGGACCGCGAGGAAGCGATCGCCGGCCTGCCGATCTTCGGACAGATCGCCGGCACGCTCGCGAACGCCGGCTTCTTCGTCGTCCGCTACGACAAGCGCGGCACCGGCCAGAGCGGCGGCCGAACCGAGCGGTTGACGATCAGCGACTACGCCGACGACATCGTCGTGGCCGTCAAGTTCCTGCGGGATCGCAAGGACGTCGACGACGACCGCATCGCCGTGGTGGCGCTGGGCGATGGCGGCGCGCCAGCGCTCCTGGCCGCGGATCGCGACAAGCACATCAAGGGCGTGGCGCTGCTTGGCGCCGGCGGCATGACGGGCCGCGAGGTGACGCTCGAGCAACAGCGGCACACGCTCAGCCAGATGAAGATGCCCGACGCCGAGAAGCAGGCCAAGATCGCGCTCCAGACGCAGATTGTCGACGCGGCGATCAAGGGCACGGGCTGGGAGGGCGTGCCCTCAGACGTGCGGCGGCAGGCGGACACGACGCTCTTCAAGAGTTGGCTGACGTTCGATCCCGCGACGGTGATCCCGCATCTCGATCAGCCCCTGCTCATCGTTCAGGGCGCGCTCGACACGGAGTTCCCCGTCGCCAACGCAGATCGGCTCGAGACGCTGTCACGCGCGCGGACGAAGCTGCCGGCCACCGCGACGACGAAACTGATCGTGCCCGGCGTGAATCATCGGCTCGTCCCCGCGACGACCGGCGAAATCGACGAGTACGAGAGCCTCAAAACGCGGACGGTGGCCCCGCAAGTGACCGACGCGGTCATCCACTGGCTGCGCGACGTGTTCCAGCCCAAGAAGCAGTCGCAGCGGCGCGATCAATCCTGATACGGATCGTCGACGTCGCTGCCCGCCATCACGACGACGCGCGGTGTGAGAATCTCTTCGACTTTGATCGTCCGCTCGTGACACGCGAGCACGTCTCGCAGCCGGCGATAGACCTGCGGCGCTTCGTCCGCGCCGCCGCCGCGCAGGACAATGCCGCGGCCCGCGATGTCGCGCTTCACGGCCGTGAAATTCACGAAACCGGCGGACACGCGCTCCATCCAACGGCGAAGCTCGAGCGTGTGCCCGCACTTCGGGCACAGCGGCGCGGGCGCGTCGCTGGATTGCTCGAAGCGCTCGCGCTCGCCTTGAAAGTTGCAGTGCCGGTAGTTGCGGCAGCACCATTTCTTTACATACCGCGCCTTGCCGGCGGCCTGCCGGCGCGACATCACCCGACCGGCGCCGTGCACCGTCGAGTAGAGGGCGGCCGCTGAGTCGGAGCCCTCGACGCCTCGGAGAATGACGGAGTCGTCGGCCATCGAGCCGCCGACGAAGCCGCGCTGCCCGGGAAATGCCGGCGTCGCGCCCTTCCGAACGACCCAGTACTCCTCGCCGCGATGGCGCTCGCGCCACGCGAAGTTGTGATGGTTGTGAACGCTATCGGCCGCCTCGGTCTGCAGGATGTTCAGGATGGTGGCGACCACGGCCTCGCGGCCGGCGTAGGCGTAGTCTCCCGCGATGGCCATCGCTTCGATGTAGTCCTGACCCGTCGGCTGGGCGATCGGCAGCAGCGTCGGCGGCGCGTCCATCGAGTCGTCGGCGCCTCGCGCGTTCCACTCGCGCCCGCGAGCGAGGTTGAGAAACGCGGTTGCCGTCCGGTGGCCGAATCCGCGCGAGCCGAAGTGGACGCCGACCCAGAGGCGGCCGCCGGTGTCCTCGAGGAGATCGACGTAGTGATTGCCGCTGCCGACCGTGCCGAGCTGATCGCGGGCCAGGCCGAGCAGGCTGCGCTGAAAGACGGCCGGCGATTTCGCGATCCGCCCGAACACCGGATGATCGATCGGCTCCTTGTTGTGCCGGCCGACGCCGAAGCTCACGCGCCGCTGGATCTCATCTGCCAGACGGCTGAAATCGCGCTCGGTAAGATCGGCCGCCGCGATGGCCGTCTGCACCGCGAGATTGCCGCACGCGATGTCGAAGCCGACGCCCGACGGACTGACGTGCTCACGGTACGCGACGACGCCGCCGATGGGCATCGAGTAGCCGAGGTGCCCGTCGGCGCACAGCACGCCCGTCGCGCCGGGCTCGGCGGCAATGCACCGGCGGAGCTGATCAATCGTCCTTTCATCGTGACGACCATAAATCTTCATGGGGAGTGCACAGAGATGTACTACACTCTTGGCCGCCCGGCACACGGGCAGTTATGCCCGGATGGATTCTGACGAGCGGTGAACCCCAGCTGACCCTTCGCCTGCCGTCGGGCGCGATCAAGACACTCGGCCGCACCGCGCGCGCCGACTTCATCGTCGACGCCGCGCTCGTCTCGAGGTTGCACTGCCGGTTGACGGCCGACCGATCCGATCAACTCGTCGTCGAGGACCTCGAAAGCACGAACGGCACGCGCGTGAACGGCCAGAAGATCGACCGCGCGATCCTCAGAACGGGCGACACGCTGCAGGTGGGCCGCGTCGAGTTCCAGGTGCACGCCGCCGAGTAGATCACGTCAGGAACGGATTCGTCCGGCGCTCCTCGCCGATCGTGGTGTCAGGGCCGTGGCCCGAGTGGACGATCGTCTCGTCCGGAAACGCGAACAGCACGTCCTTGATCGATCTGATCAGCGTCTCGTAGTCGCCGCCCGGCAAATCGGTCCGGCCGATCGAGCCGGCAAACAGGGTGTCGCCGACGAAGAGCTCGCGCACGGGCGAGGTGACCGCGCCGATCGCGAGACACACGCCGCCCGGACAGTGGCCCGGCGTCGGCAGGATGTCGACCACGTACTCGCCGAACCGGAAGGGCGTCGCGTGATCGTAGAACGCGTCGACGGGCGGCTGCGAGTCGACGTCGAGTCCGAACATTCTGCCCTGCTCGACGACGCCCTCGTAGAGAAACAGGTCGGCGCGATCGAGCCAGACCGGCGCAGCGAGGGCGGCCTTGGCGAACCCGACGCCGGTGATGTGGTCCAGGTGCGCGTGCGTGAGCAGGATCGCGCGCACGTCGAGGCGATTCTCGCGCGCGGCCTCGAGCAGCGACTGGACCTCGTCGCCCGGGTCGATGAGGACCGCCTGGCGGGTGGTCTCGCACGACACGAGGTAGCCGTTCTTGAAGAACGGGGCCACGGCGGCGGTTCGGACGCGCACGCCCTCACTATATGATCGGGACCATGATCGTCGCCGTCGTCGATGACCTCCTCTTCAGCTCGAAGATCCGATCGGTCGCCGATCAGGCCGCGTGTCCGATCGCGTTCGTTCGGCGCGCTGACGCGGTGCTGCCGGAAGTCCGCGACAAGCGGCCGGCGCTCGTGATCGTCGATCTCGATCGGGCGTCGCTCGACCCGATCGGCGCGGTGCGGGCGCTGAAGGTGGATCCGGAGTTGCGCGAGACACGTGTGGTTGGATTCGTGTCGCACGTGCACGCGGACACGATCGCTTCCGCGCGCGAGGCGGGCATCGACGTCGTGCTGGCGCGATCGGCGTTTGTCACGTCGCTGCCGAAGCTCGTCGCGGAGGCCGCCGGCGTCACCCGGAAGGCTGAATGACCTTGCCCGGCTCGACGGCTCCCACACGCGCGGACGTCGAGGCCGCAGCCCGGCGCCTCCGAGGCGTCGCCTTCCACACGCCGATCGTGCGATCCGACTGGCTGTCGGACGTCGCGGACGCTGACGTCTGGCTGAAGCTCGAAGCGACGCAGATGACGGGATCGTTCAAGCTTCGCGGCGCGGCGAACGCGATCGCCGTGATCGCCGCCGAGCGGCCGCACGTGCGCCGGATCCTGACGGCGTCGGCGGGCAACCACGGCCGCGCGGTCGCCTACGCGGCCCGGCGCGCCGGACTCGCCGCGCGGATCTACGTGCCGGGGTCGGCGCCCGCGGTCAAGCGCAACGCCATGGTGCGTCTTGGCGCCGAGGTCGTTGAGACCGCGTCGTACGACGAAGCCGAAGCGCGCGCCCAGGCGGAAGGCGCTCGCGACGACACGGCGTTTGTGTCGGCGTACAGCCACCCTGACATCATCGCGGGCGCGGGAACGGTCGCGCTCGAGATGTTCGAGGACGTGCCCGAGCTCGACGCGATCATCGCGCCGATCGGCGGCGGCGGGCTGCTGTCGGGGATCGCGATCGTCTCGCGATCGCTCGGCGGGGAGATCTTCGTCGTCGGCGCGGAGGCCGAGGCGTCGCCGGTATTCACCTCGTCAATCGCGGCGGGGCGTGTCACAACGGTCAGCGTGCAACCCTCGCTGGCGGACGGACTGACCGGCAACATGGAATCGGACAGCCAGACATTCGACATCGTACGCCGCCTGGTCGATCGCGTCGTGCTGGTTTCGGAGCCATCGTTCCAGCAGGCGATGCGCGGGCTCATTCAACGCGAACAACTGGTCGCCGAGGCCGCAGGTGCGGCAGGCGTGGCGGCGATCCTGCAGGGCGCGGTGGACGTTCGAGGGCGGCGCGTCGGCGTCGTGTTGTCGGGCCGCAACGTCGACGCGGATGTGATCGCGCGCGTGCTGTCAGCCTAGCCCTTCCTCGGCTGCGACGGCCTGATCTCAATCTTGCTCGGCAAGCTTCGCTTGGGGTGCCGCAGCAGGTCCGTGACGACTTCCGCAACGTCGTCCGCCGAGAGTTTCCAGTCGTCGTCAGCCGTCGGCGCGTCGCCGCCAAACTCCGTCGCAACGGACCCGGGCATGATGACGCTGACGCGAATGTTGTCGTAGCGCACTTCCTGCATGAGCGACTCGCTGAAGGCGATGAGGCCGGCTTTCGACGCGCAGTAGGCCGCGCCGCGCGGAAAGTAGTTGCGGCCGGCGAGGCTCGCGATATTGACGATCCACCCGCCGCCGGATGACTTCATCGCGGGGATGGCCGCGCGCGTGCAGTAGAAGACGCCGGTGAGGTTGGTCGCGATCGTCTCGTCCCACGCGGCGTCGGACATCGACGCGACATCGGTGAACTGGCCGACGCCGGCGTTGTTGACGAGGAGATCGAGACCGCCGAATCGCCTGGCGGCGTCGACGACGAGCGCGTCCGTGGCCTTGCGGTCACGGACGTCAACGGCGGCGCCCGCGACGCTGGCCTTGTCGGTCGCGGATGCCGAAAGCGTGCGGACGGCCTGATCGACTCCGGACTGATTCCTGCCGGTGATCATCACGCGGCCGCCCGATGCCAGCACCGATTTCGCGATCGCGTAGCCAATCCCTTTTGTTCCGCCTGTCACGATTGCACGAGTCACCACTCACCTCGTCTCTATCTTGTGCCGTTCCAACTCTACCTTCCGAAGGGCCGCACGCGCAGGTCGAAGCTCCTCCTCGCAAGGAGGCAGAAGTTGGAACGGCACTAGAATATCCGCCATGTCGTCGATCGCGATCGTGGGTGCGGGTCCCATCGGCAGCGCCGTCGCGCATCGGCTCGCCGACCGGGCGCGGTTTCGCGCGATCAGATTCATCGATGCCAGCGTCAACGTCGCGGCCGGCAAGGCGCTCGACCTTCGCCAGTCAGGTCCCATCGCCGGCGTCGACGTCGATTTGACCGCGACGGGCGATCTGCTCGCGGCTGCGGGCGCGAGCGTGATTGTCATCGCGGATGCGATCGACGGCGGTGAGATTCTTGGCGAGGCCGGACTGGCGCTCGTCGCCCAGATCGCGCGGTCGGGCGCGGCGGCACCGATGGTGTTTGCCGGACCGAAGCAAATCGCGCTGATGGAAACGATCGCGAAGGAAGTGAAGGTGCCGATCGACCGGCTCGTCGGGTCGGCGGCGGCGGCAATTCCTGGCGCGATTCGGACGCTGGTCGGCGTGGAGCTGGGCCGCTCGGGCGTCGACGTGGACGTGACGGTCGTCGGCCGCCCGCCCGCGCTCGTCATCGGCTGGACGTCGGCGACGGTCGGCGGCTCGATGCTCACGACGCACGTCGGACCGCACCGGCTCCGCGCGATTTCGGATTCAGTGGGCCGGCTGTGGCCGCCCGGACCGCAGGCGATCGGCGCCGCGACGGCGCAGATCGCCGAGGCGCTCGCCTTCGGCTCGCGCCGCACCCATCAGGCAATGGCGATTGGCGACGGCGAGCTCGGCCGACGCGGTGCCGCCATCATGATGCCGCTCGAGCTCGGCTCGGGGCGAATCTTGCGCCGGATCACGCCGTCGCTGAGTCCGCAGGAACGGACGGGGTCAGATCTGTTTTCCACAGATCGGCAGGAATAGGGGCCAGGTCTCGGAAGGGCAAGCGCCCTACCGAGACCTGGCCCCCTAAACCGCCGATCTGTGGAAAACAGATCTGACCCCGTCCACCACGGCATCCTCCACCTCACCCATCGGCAGCGTGCGTCCGGCGAGGCGATCGAGCGACGTGACGCCTCGGTCCGCGATGCCGCAGGGCACGATCAAGCCGAAGTGGCGCAGGTCGGTCGAGACGTTGAGGGCGAAGCCGTGGCTCGTGATCCAGCGGCTGATGCGGACGCCGATGGCGGCGAGCTTTTCCTCGCGGCCCGGCGGACCGACCCAGACGCCGGTCAATCCCACCACGCGGCCGCCAGACACACCGAATCGTTTGACCGCGACGATCAGCGCTTCCTCGAGGTCGCGCACGTACTGGTGAACGTCGCAGCGATCCGGACGCAAATCGAGAATCGGGTAACCGACGAGCTGGCCCGGCCCGTGATAGGTGACGTCGCCGCCGCGGCCCGTTTCAACGACGCCGACGCCTTCGGCCTCGAGCTCGGCCGCTGACGCGACGATATTGCTCGACCGCCCGCGCGTGCGGACGCCGAGTGTGATCACCGGCGGGTGTTCGAGCAGAAGCAGCGTGTCTGGAATGTGCCCGGCGCGGCGCTCTTCGACCAGCTGCTGCTGAAGCGCGAGCCCGGCGTCATAGTCGACGCGGCCAAGCCGACGAACGGCCAGCGGCGGCGCGCCTGGCGTCACGCCGGCTGTTACATCCACGACTCGTCGAAGCCCTGCAGCCGCTCCTTCAACGCGAGCAGGAAGCGGCCGGCATCCGCGCCGTCGATCAGTCGGTGGTCGTACCCAAGCGTGAGGTAGCACATCGGCCGCACCGCGATCATGTCGTTGACGACGACCACGCGCTTGTCGACGCTGCCGACGCCGAGAATCGCGACTTGCGGCTGGCTGATGATCGGCAACCCGAACACCGCGCCGAAAATCCCCGGGTTGGTGATCGTGAACGTGCCGCCCTGCACGTCCTCGGGCTTGAGCTGCTTGCTGCGCGCACGCGACGCCAGATCCTGAATCGCGCGGCAGAGACCAAGCATGTTCCGCTCGTCCGCGTTCCGGATGACCGGCACGATCAAGCCCTGATCGAGCGCCACGGCGATTCCGAGATTGATGTCGCGCTTGTAGACGATGTTCTCGCCATCGAGCGACGCGTTCGAGAAGGGGAATTGCCGGATCGTGTCGACCGTCGCTTTCGCGATGAACGCCGTGTAGGTGAGCTTGGCGCCAGCGGCTTCGTACTCGGCCTTCTTCTTCAGGCGAATCTCGTCGATCTTTCCAAAGTCCACTTCGTAGGCCGAGTACACGTGCGGCGATGTCTGGATGCTCATCACCATGTGCTCGGCGATCTTCTTGCGCATGATGCCCATCTTCTCGATGCGCACGTTCTCGCCAGGCTGGAACGCCGGCGGCGGCGCGATGGGCGCTCGCGCGATTGCCGGCGCGACTGCCGGCGCGGCCGCCCTCGCTGCGGGCTTCACGCCGCTCTCGACCACCGCGAGGATGTCCTTCTTGGTGACGCGGCCGGAAATACCAGTACCGTTCAGTTGGCTGATATCGAGGCCATGGGTCTTGGCGATGTTGCGGACGAGAGGAGACGAACGGGTCCGACGAAGGTCAGCCAACGTCGGTTCGGCGGCTTCGGCAAGTGCGGCAGGCTCCGATCGCGCTGCGACGGGCGTCGCGGCGGCCGCCTTCGGCGCCGCTGCGGCCACAGGCGCAGGAGCGGGCGGAGCCTGCGCACTCGAACCTGCGGAACCCGTCGAACTCGCCGAACTCGTGGGAGCCGCCGCCTTTTCACCGGCAGCGCCGATGACGGCCACGACACTGTTCACTGGGACCGTTTCCCCTTCCTTCACGCGAATCTCGAGCAGCACGCCCGCGCCGGGCGCCGGAATTTCCGCGTCCACCTTGTCGGTCGAGATCTCAAAGAGCGGCTCGTCCTTGTCGATCGTGTCGCCGATCTTCTTGATCCAGCGCACGATCGTCCCTTCGGCGATCGACTCGCCCATCTGGGGCATCACGACGTCAGTGGCCATAACCAACTCCCGTCAGGCCCAAGGCCCCAGGCCCACGGCCCAAGCTCGATGAGCTGGGGCCAGAGGCCTGAAACCTGAGGCCTTCAAATGTGTATCGCCGCCCCGTGCACCGCGTGCGCGGCTTCGCCCACGGCCTCCGACATCGTCGGGTGCGCGTGGATCGTGCGAATCAGCTCTTCGACCGTCGACTCCAGGCGCAGCGCGACGGCGGCCTCGGCGACGAGCTCCGTCGCGCGCAGGCCGATCATGTGCACGCCGAGCACCTCGTCGTACTTCTTCTCCGCGACGATCTTGACGAATCCTTCGACTTCACCGGCCATCTTCGCGCGGCCGAGCACGCCAAACGGGAACGTGCCGACGCGCACCTCGTAGCCGCGATCCGCGGCTTCCTTCTCCGTCAGCCCGACGCTGCCGATCTCCGGCTCGCAGTACGTGCACGCCGGCACCTGCTCGTAGTCGATCGGCCGGACCTCGCGGCCCGCCAGGCGCTCGGCGAGGACGATGCCCTCGGCCGACGACAGGTGCGCGAGCTGCGCGTGTGCGCCCGTGCCCATCGTGATGACGTCGCCGATCGCGGAGATGCCCGGCACGCCGGTGCGAAACAGATTGTCGACCTTGATGAAGCCGCGCTCGAGCGTGAGGCCGGCCTCGGCCGCGCCGAGTCCGTCGGTCACCGGCCCGCGTCCGGTCGCGACGAGCAGTTTCTCGATCGTCAGCGACTCGGCCTTGCCCGAGTGGCTCTGCATCTCGATCGTGACCGATCCGTCCTTCACCTTGGCGGACGTGACCTTCGTGGCAGCGCGCACCGCGATGCCGCGCTTTCGGAAGGCCTTGTCGAGCTCGGCCGACACCGCCTCGTCTTCGTTCGGGACGATGCGCGGCAAGAGCTCGATCAGCGTGACCTCGCTCCCGAACCGGCGGAAGATCGACGCGAACTCCACGCCCACCGCGCCGCTTCCCATGATCGCGATCGACTTCGGCACTGCAGGCAGATGGATCGCCTCGTCGCTCGTGATGATGTGCTTCTTGTCGATCTCGATGCCGGGCACGCTCCGCGGCGCCGATCCGGTCGCGACGATGATCTCTCGTGCGCGCAGCGTTTGCGCGTCAGCGCCGGTGACCTCCACGGTACCCTTGCCCGCCAGCCGCGCGGTGCCCTTCACCCACGTGATCTTGTTTTTCTTGAACAGGAACTCGACGCCCTTCGTGATGCCCGTGACGATCTTGTCCTTGCGCGCGTGCACGCGCGTCATGTCGATCGTTGGGGTGACGTCGCCCTTGCCGAAGCTGATCCCCCACGTCGCGGACTCCTGGGCGATCTTGAACGCATGCGCGTGCTCGAGGAGCGCCTTGGTCGGAATGCAGCCCCAGTTCAGGCACGTGCCGCCGAGCGCCGAGTAGCGCTCCACGACCGCCACCTTGAGCCCCAGCTGCGCCGCGCGAATGGCCGCGACATACCCGCCCGTTCCGGCGCCGATAACGACGACGTCGTACTCGTTGGTCACGCGACAGTCACCTCAGGAATCGGTGCGCGCTGGCGTCGCCGGGTCGTCGGCCGCCGTGTCACCCGCACTGCCGCCGTCGAGCTTGGCCACACGCGCGCGCAGGCGGGCAAATTCGAAGCGGAGCTCCCAGTGCGATTGGCTGAGCGCGCTGAACCGCCGCGACATCGCGGCCACGCGCGCCCCGGCGATCACCGCGACAAGCGCGCCTCCGGCGGCAAGAGCGGCCATCCACATATCTACTTAGTCTACTTCGACGGAGCGATGCGGCGGGACACGTCGTGACGCTCGTCGACAGGCCGTACGAGTACCTGCCAACGAGCGCCGGTCCGTGTGATCGCGGGATCAGCTACTTGCGGGGCAGGACTGCGTCTTTCAGCTGCTTCGCAATACGCGCTTTCACGACCGTCTTGGCCGGAATCTTGATCGGCTCGCCCGTGGCCGGATTGCGGCCCTCACGGGCCTTGCGCCGCTGTACCACCAGCTTGCACATACCGGGAAGCACGAACTCGCCGGAACGCTTCAGCTCCTTCTCGCTCAACCGGAGCAGTTCTTCGAACAGGTCGCGCACGGCGGTGCGCTTCATGTCGAACTTCTCCGCGAAGTGCGCGAAGAGCTCCATCTTGCCCATGCGCCGGGCGTCTGCCATTGCGTATTCTCCCTGGCTGGGGCGCGCCTTCAGAATGCCTCGTTGAACCGCGCGCGCTGGCGGTCCCCCGGCTAAAACGAAAAACGGGCCGTATCGTAGCCCTGCGCCGGAAAAGATGTCAATTGGCTCAGCGTGCGTGACGCGTGGCCCGCGACCTAGAATGTTGTGGCGATGTCCGCTATCGAGACCTTCCCGAATCCGCGTCCTGAGCGCGACTACGAGATCGACATCCGCTGCCCTGAGTTCACCTCGATGTGCCCGAAGACCGGGTTGCCCGACTTCGGCGAGATCCGCATCACCTATGTGCCCGACGCTGCCTGCATCGAGCTGAAAGCATTGAAGTACTACCTGCTCGCGTACCGCAACCAGGGCATTTTCTACGAAGCGGCGACCAATCAGATCCTCGACGACCTCGTCGCCGCCTGCCACCCGCGGCGCATGACGGTCACCGGCGCCTTTTCGGCGCGCGGCGGCATCACGACCAACGTCGTCGCGAACTACGAGAAGAAGTAGGCCGTCGGCACGTGGACGACGCCGAGCCCGTCCGGATCCCCATCGCCACCGAGCTCGACCTGCACGCCTTCGCGCCCGCGGACGTTCCTTCCGTGGTCGACGAGTACCTGCATGCCGCCCAGGAGGCCGGTCTCTCGGAAATCCGCCTGATTCACGGCCGCGGCCGTGGTGTTCAGCGCGGCATCGTGCAAGCCCTCCTCGAGCGCCATCCCCTCGTCGTCGAGTTCTGGGACGACACCCACGCGCACCTCGGCGCGACCTGGTGCCGGTTGGCAGCAGGATTGCGTAAAGACCCATCAAGTTAGAAGTTCGAAGTCAGAAGTTCCAAGTTAAGACCACAGCACGTCGCGGGGGCGTTGCAGATTCTTCAATGAATTGCCGCCCGAGGGTTGCAGTTTGTGCACACTTCGCTTCCGAATACCGGTCACCACGTGTGGATCCGTCAGCGGCGATGGCGCGTGGAACGGATCCGCCGCCAGGCCGACGTCGTGCGGTACGACGTCGCCACGCGAGATCGGCGCGCGACGTTCCTCGCGCCATTCGATCGGCCGGTGTCAGCGAGCCGGGCCGGCCGCCTGCGGTACGCCCAGCCGCGGCAGGCGCTCGCCCGGCTGGCCGACCTGCTCGGCCGGACGTTTGGCGATCGGACGATCGCGTCGCTCGTCGGCGCGAACGCCGACATCATCGCGCATCAGCTCGAGCCCGCCTGCGCCGTGATCGACGGTGCGCGTCGGGTGCTGATCGCCGACGCAGTCGGACTGGGCAAGACGATACAAGCCGGGATCGTCGTCGCTGAGATCCTCCGGCGTGTCCCGGCGCCGCGCATGCTCGTCATCGTCCCCGCATCGCTCGTCGATCAGTGGAGCGACGAGCTACACCGGCGATTTCGAATCCAGTGCGTGCACGCCGATCGCGCTGAGCTTGACGCACGCGCCAGAGCGGGCGCGCCGGGCGACAACCCGTGGACGCGGTCTGGCGTCTGGATCGCGTCGCTCGACTATCTCAAACAGCCGCACGTGATCAGGGCGTTGCCGGCACGTCCGTGGGATCTGGTCGTGATCGACGAGGCCCATACCGCGTGCGGTGACTCCGATCGTCACGACGCCTGCCGGGCAATCGCCACCAGCGCGCGCCGCATCGTCTTGCTGACCGCGACCCCTCACGACGGCGATACCGCGCGATTCGCGCGGCTGGTCGGGCTCGGCGCGCTGCCCGAGGTCAACGACCCGCTCATCGTGTTCCGCCGTACGCGACGCGACATTCACGCGCGCGCCGACCGCCGCGTGCGATGGCTCCGTGTCCGGCTGAGTGACGCCGAGTCGCGACTGTTCGCCGCACTCGCGGCGTACGAGCGGGCCGTGCTCAGTGCCGCCGGGACGGTCCGCCGGGACGCCGCTCTGCTTCTCCTGTCCGTGTTTCGAAAGCGCGGACTGTCCACGATGGGCGCGCTCGCGGCGTCGTTGCGCAGAAGACTCGCGTGGCTCGAACGCGACGGCCACGTCGAACACGTGCCGCTTCAGCAGACGCTCGCTTTTGACGATGCGGATGAGCTGGGTCAGGACGAGCACGACGGGCTGACCGCCGATGTCGGCATCGATTCGCGACGGGAGCGCGCGTGGATCCGGCGTCTCGTTGTTCTGGCCGATGCCGCGCGACGCCGCGAGAGCAAGGCCGAACGTGCGGTCTCGCTCGTGCGGCGCTTTCGCCAGCCGGCGATCCTGTTCACCGAGTTTCGCGATTCGCTCGAGGTGCTCCGGCGGCGGTTCGGTTCGGACACGGCGATTGCTTGTCTGCATGGCGGTCAGTCGCCGGCCGAGCGCCGCGGCGAATTGGGACGGTTTTTGTCGGGAACGGCAGCCGTCCTGATTGCCACCGACGTCGCGAGTCTCGGGCTGAACCTCCAGACCCGCGCGCGCGCGGTCGTCAACCTCGAGCTGCCGTGGAATCCGATCCGGCTCGAGCAGCGCGCCGGCCGCGTGGACCGCATCGGGCAGACTCGATCGGTTCACGTCACACTCCTGGTCGCACGACACGAGGCGGAGGCACCCGTGGTCATCCGCCTCGCCGAGCGCACGCTCTCTGCCCGCCGGGCCCTCCGCGACGATTCCGACGACGCGACGTTCGCAAGCGAGGCCGCCGTGCGAGCGTGCGCGATCGCCGGCGATCCTGCGTCGACTCTGCCCACGCCTCTGCCTCTCTGGTCGCCCTCGCGGCGGTGGGTTCGGCTCGCTCGTGTGGCGGCGCGTGGATTAGCGCGGCAGCGCACACTTCAACGCTGGTGGCGCGCCCCAGGGGAGGACGCACCCAGCGGACGCTGGACGCTCCTGACGCGACTACCAGCATTCCGGCATCTCACCGGCGCGACGATCCTCATCTTTGCCGTTTCGCTCAACGACGACGCCGGCACGAGGGTCGAGTCACACCTGGTCGGCGTGCGCGTGCCGCTCGCTGATGGGCATTGGTCTTCAGCGGCGATCATCGACTCGGCCAGCCGCCTCGCCGCACGACTCGTCGAGCCACGCGCCCGCATCCTCATGCGTCGGCGCCGGCTGTTGTGCGATCTCGAGGTGACGCGCGAGCCGCAGATCGCCGCCGCGGCCGGCTATCTCACCGGGTCATCTGAATCACAGCCCGGCCTCTTCGACCGCCGCGAAGCCCGCGCGATCGAGGCGATCGACCGGGAAGCCGACACGGTCCGCGAGCTCGTCGCGCAGCGTGTCCTGGAGCTTCAACACGCGTCCACGATCGACATCGGTCAGCCGGCACTCGTCCTCGCCTTCGTCGCCCGGCCGTGACCAGGCTCCCAGGAATCGCGGGCTCGCTCTTCCCCGTGCAGTTCCTCGCGACCGCTCTGCCGACGGGCGATCGTGCGCCTATGTCCGGCGAACTGCTCGAGCGAAAACGGCGGCAGCTCGAGCGCTGGTGGCAGACCGTCGAGTCGTCTTCCGGACCCGCCACTGGACTGCCAGCGCTCTTCGACAACGTCGCGATGCCGTTCTTTGGCGCGCTCGGGTTTCGAGCGACCACCGCCACGTTCGAGCGCGCGCGGATTGTCGTCAGCCTCGACGCCGGATCGTCCGGCACGGTGGGATTGATCGTGACGGCATGGGCGGCGCGGTCGTCCACGGCGTGGCGCGATGTGGTCAATGCGGCTCGCGCCCTCGGCGCGGAGTGGTGTTTTCTGCTGAGCCCGCCGTTTCTCTCGCTGGTCGACGCGCGTGGCCATGCGTCCCGACGGAGCGTCGACTTCACGCTGCCTGACGTGCTCGCGCCATCCAGCTTCCCGGCATTCTGGGCGATCGCCCGGTCCGGTGCGCCGCTCCCGGCGCTGCTGGCGACGGCGAGCGGTTTTCAGGATCGCGTGCGCGCCGATCTGCAGGTTGGCGTCGCCGACGCACTTCGCGCCTTCGGCACGGTCGTGAGGCCGGGCGCGCACACGCTCGACGAGTCGCTCACGCTGGTTTATCGCATTCTGTTTCTGCTTTTCGCGGAATCGCGCGACCTTGTGCCGCGATCCCACCCGCTCTACGACGAGGCGTACACGATCACGAGGCGCTGTCGCGAGGCCGCCGCCGGCACTGAGCATGCGGGCCTGTGGGACGCGCTGGCCGCGATCACGCGGCTGCTGCGCGTCGGGTGCCGAATCGACGATCTCGTCGTGCGTCCGTTCAACGGGCGCCTCTTCGCCCGAGCCTCCGCGCGATCGCTCGAAGCCGGCCGCGCAACGACGCGCTCGACGCCGCGCACCGCCAGGCGGGACGAGGCGGCCGGACGCGCGCTGGCCGCACTGGGAACCCGGCCGAACCGTGCCGGCCGCATCGGGATCGAGTACGCGGATCTCGGCGTCGAACAGCTCGGCGCGGTGTACGAACGCGTGCTCGATTTCGATCACTCCGGCGCGCACAGCGCCGCGCGCAAGCAGACCGGCACGTTCTACACGCCGCAGCCGCTCGCCGAGTTCGTGGTCCGGCGGACGTTGGCGCCGCTCGTCAACGGCGCGACCTCAGATGCCATCCTCGCGCTCCGTGTCGTCGATCCGGCCATGGGCAGCGGCGCGTTCCTCGTCGCGGCCTGTCGGCACCTCGCCGCGGCGTACACGCGGGCACTCATCGGCGAGGGCCGATGCTCGGAAGCCGACCTCGACGAATCGGAGCAGGCGAACATTCGACGGCTGATCGCCGAGCGCTGTCTCTTCGGCGTCGATGCCAATCCCGTGGCGGTGCAGCTCGCGCGTTTGTCTCTCTGGCTCGCGACGCTCGCCCGCGGCAAGCCTCTCGGCTTTCTCGATCATCGCCTTCGCGTGGGCAACAGTCTCATCGGCGCGGCGCCCGACGATTTGCGCCGCCTCAGCATGCGCCGGCAATCGGCCGACTTGCCGCTGCTCGATCTCGAAACTGGCGCCCTGGAGGACGCTATGGGCCGAATGACGCGGCCGCTCCTCGCCCTCACGGCGCGCCGTGACGAGACGATCGACGACGTCCGCGCGAAGGAAGCAGCGTGGGCTCAGTTGTCCGGTGACGAGGCGCCGCTCAATCGGTGGCGCACCGCCGCGGACCTCTGGTGCGCGCGGTGGTTCTGGCCGGGCCAGCCGCCGACGCCCGCGGAGGGGCGTGCCGCGCTCGATGCGCTGCTGCGCGACGACACGACGCTCAACCCGACGAACCTCGCGAGCTGGCTGAGCCACACACACGCCCTCGCGGCCACGCACCGCTTCTTCCATTGGCCGCTCGAGTTCGCGGACATCTTCTACGACGAGTCTGGCCGCGTGCGGAGTGCGCCCGGCTTCGACGCGGTCATCGGTAATCCGCCGTGGGAGATGCTGCGGCGCGATCCCAAAGAAGGTCACGGAGCGCTCGAGCCTCGGAACCACAACCTGGTGCGGTTCGTTCGCGAGTCCGGCCTGTACCCGAGCTGCGATCGCGGTCACATGAACCTGTACCAACCCTTTCTCGAGCGCGCGCTCTCGCTCGCGAAGCCCGGCGGACGCGTCGGCATGATTCTGCCGTGGGGCCTCTCGGCCGACGACGGCGCGGCACACCTTCGGGCACGGTTGCTCGATCGATCGGCGCTCGACACCGTCGTCGGCCTGGACAACGCCGACGCGATCTTTCCTATTCACCGCGGCGTCCGCTTCGTGGTCGTCGTCGCAGGCGCCGGCGGCCGCACGCGCGAGGTGCGCGCGCGTTTTGGAATTCGCACGAACGCGGAGCTCGATGCGCTGCCGGCCCGCGACGACCCGGCCTCGTCGGCCTACCCGATCCGGTTGACACCGGCGCAGCTTGCGCTCGTCGGCGGACGGACACGCCGCCTTCCTGACGCGCGATCGAACACCGACCTCGACCTTCTCGCGCATGTCGCCGGCGCCGGTCCGCCGCTCGGCAGTCCCGAGGGGTGGAATCTGCAGTTTGGACGAGAGCTCAACATGAGCGACGACCGCGGGTCGTTCGGCGCGGCAGGCCTGCCGGCGATCGAGGGCAAGCATGTCCAGCCGTTCGTGGTCGACGCGGCCACGGCTCGGCTGCACGTGACGCTCCAGGAAGCCCGGCGGCTGCTGCCGGATCGCCGATTCGAGCGGCCGCGTCTCGCGTATCGCGATGTCTCGGCAGTCGCGAACCGCGTCACGCTCATCGCGGCGATCGTCCCGGCCGGGGTCGTCACGACGCACACGCTGTTCTGCCTTCGGACCGCGGTCTCGACTGAGGCTCAGGATTTTCTCTGCGGGCTCTTCAACTCGTACGTGCTCAACTTCGTCGTGCGCCAATTGATGGGCGGACACCTCACGACCAGTCTGATCGAGGACCTGGCGGTGCCTCGTTGGACCGGCGACCGCGCGCAACGGCGCATCGCTTGGCTGGCGCGGCGGCTGGCGCACCGGCCCGGCGCGTCGAGCGCGCCCGCGATCCTGCAGGCGGCCGTGGCGCGCCTGTACAAGCTCGACGCCGAGATGTTCGACCACGTGCTCCACGGGTTTCCGCTCGTCCCGGAGGTCGAACGTCAGCGCGTCCGCCGCGCGTTTGCGCTATAGTCCCGCCAGTGGCCACGTACGGCTTCGTCATCGACCTCCGCAAGTGCATCGGCTGTCACGCGTGCACCATCGCCTGCAAGTCGGAGCATGACATTCCCGTCGGCGTCAATCGCTGTTGGGTAAAAACCGTCGAGAAGGGAAGGTTCCCGGACACGCAGCGGCTGTTTCTGCCGGTGCTGTGCAATCAGTGCACCGAAGCGCCGTGCATGAACATCTGCCCGACGGGCGCGCTCTTCAGACGCCGCGACGGGATCGTCGATCTGAACGGCGGGTCGTGCATCGGGTGCCGCGCGTGCATGGCCGCGTGCCCGTACGACCAGCTCTTCATCGATCCAAACACGCACACGGCCGAGAAGTGCAACTTCTGCGCGAACCGGGTCGAAAACCAGCTGCAGCCGGCGTGCGTGAGCGTCTGTCCGACCGAGTGCCGCATCTTTGGCGACATGGACGACCCGACCAGCAAGGTCGCGCAGATCGTACAGCGCGAAGCGTTCATGGTCCGCAAGCCCGAAAAGGGCACGGGCCCGAAAATCTTCTACCTTGGCGCGGACGAAGCGACCATGCGGCCTGAGATCGCGGCACGGCCGATCCTCTTCAAGGAAGGCCAGGCGCACTTGCGCCCGATTGGATCGCCGGAGCCTGACCCGCATCGCCCAGGCGATCCGCGCGTGGACTACGACGTGCCGCACAAGAAAGCGTGGGGCATCGATCTCGTGTTGTACCTCGTCGCCAAGGGCGTCTCGACTGGGACCATGTTCCTGTCGGCGCTGTTCTGGCTCATGGGAGATCGCTCGCCGCTCGTGAGCTTCGCCGGTCCGTTCGTCTCGCTCGTGTTCGCGCTCGGCACAGCGGTCGTGCTGATCATCGATCTCGAACGGCCCGAGCGCTTCTACTACATTCTGACGCGGCCCAACTGGAAGTCGTGGCTCACGCGCGGCGCGGTGCTGCTCAGCGCCCACGGCGCCGTGGCCGGGCTGTGGATCCTGTGCGTGCCGCTCGGATGGACGACGGCCGTCACGATTCTGGCGGTGTTGGCGCTCCTGACCTCGATCGGCGCGACCGGCTACACGGGCTTCCTCTTCGCGCAGGGCCTCGCGCGCGATCTCTGGCAGGGGCCGCACGCGACGGTCGATCTGCTCGTGCAGGCCTCAGCCGAAGGCAGCGCGGCGATGCTGATCGTCGCGACCGTCGCTGGCGGCGAAGCGGACACCATCCGCGCGCTGGCGCTCACGCTCGCGTTCGCCTCGCTCGCGCACCTGGCGATCCTCGCGCTCGAACATCTCCTCACGCCAAGCCCGACGCTCCAGCACGAACTTGCGGTACGCCTGATTCGTTACGGCGCCTACCGGCAGATGTACTGGGCCGGCGCGCTTGGTCTGGGCGGGCTCGCGCCGATTCTGCTCGTGCTGTTTTCGTCGATCGCCAGCTACTCGCTCGTCACGCTCGTCGCCGCGTCGCTCATGGCGCTCGCCGGCAGCCTCGCGTGGGGCTACGTGTGGGTGGAGGCGGGGCAAGCGGTGCCGAACTCGTAGGAATTGGGCTATTGGGTTATTGGGTTATTGGGTTATTGGGCTATTGAACAATTGGGCACTGAGACCGTGAATGGCTGAGTTCAGCACGCATCCCGACCCGTCGAAGTGGGACAACTACGTGGACTTCGAGTCCACCAGCTGGCCGAAGAAGGATCGCCGGCGCTACTGGATCATTCCGAGCATCTGCTTCAACTGCGAGTCGGCGTGCGGCATTCTCGCCTACGTCGACAAGGAGACCCTCGACGTTCGCAAGATCGAGGGCAACCCGGTCCACCCCGGGTCGCGCGGCCGCACGTGCGCCAAGGGCGTCGTCACGCCCAATCAGCTCGAAGATCCGGATCGCATTCTCTATCCGCTCAAGCGCAGCGGCGCGCGCGGCGACGGCGGCTGGACGCGCGTGTCGTGGGACGAGGTGCTCGAAGACATCGGCGGCCGGATCCGCAAGGCGATTCAGGAGGACCGGCGGCACGAGGTGATGTACCACGTCGGCCGGCCCGGCGAGGACGGCTACGTCAATCGCGTGCTGCAGTGCTGGGGCATCGACGGTCACAACAGTCACACGAACGTGTGCTCCTCGTCGGCGCGGCTTGGACATTTTCTTTGGACCGGCGCGGATCGGCCATCGCCCGATCACGCGCATGCGAAGACGATTCTGCTGCTCTCGTCGCACCTCGAAGCGGGCCACTACTTCAACCCGCACGCGCAGCGCATCATCGAAGGCCAGTCACGCGGCGCCACGCTTATCGTCATCGATCCGCGCCTGTCGAACACCTCGGCCAAGGCCAAGCACTGGCTGCCGGCGCAGCCGGGCACGGAAGCGGCGCTGCTGCTCGCCATCGCGCGGTACCTCATCGACAACAAGAAGTACAACCGCGAGTTCGTGCGGCGCTGGGTGAACTGGGAGGCGTACCTCGAGGCCGGCTGGCCCGAGCTGCCGCGCACGTTCGACAGCTTCGAAGACGCGCTCAAGCAGGACTACGAGGTGTTCACGCCCGAGTACGCGGAAATCGAAACGGGCGTCCCCGCGGAGCGCGTGATTCAGGCCGCTGAAGCCATCGCCGCCGCCGGCACCGCGTTTTCCACGCATAGTTGGCGTGCCGCGGCCGCGGGTCATTTGTGGGGCTGGCAGATCACGCGGTGTCTGTACTTCCTGGTCGTGCTCATGGGCGCGATCGGCGAGCCGGGCGGCGTGAATCTGCACGTGACGAACAAGTTCGTCCCGAAGCACCCGAATCCTCCGCCGCCGCCAGACTACTGGAACGAGCTGCTCTTCCCGAAGGAGTTCCCGCTCGCGTTCTTCGAGATGAGCTTCCTGCTACCGCACTTCCTCAAGGAAGGGCGCGGCCGGCTCGACACGTACTTCACGCGCGTCTACAACCCGCTCTGGACCAATCCCGACGGCTTCACGTGGATGGAAGTGCTGAAGGACGAGTCGAAGATCGGCATGCACATCGCGCTCACGCCGATCTGGAGCGAGACCGCGTGGTTCGCCGACTACATCCTGCCAATGGGGCTCGGCACCGAGCGGCACGATCTGATGAGCCAGGAGACGCACGCGGGCCGCTGGCTCGGATTCCGGCAGCCGGTCAAGCGCGTGGCGCTCGAGAAGAAGGGCCAGCCGACGCAATTCACGCACGAGTCGAATCCCGGCGAGGTCTGGGAGGAGGCCGAGTTCTGGATCGCGCTCTCGTGGAAGATCGACCCGGACGGATCGCTCGGCATCCGCAAGTTCTTCGAGTCGCCGACGCGTCCGGGCGAAATGATCACGCTCGACGAGTACTACGGCTGGATCTTCGAACACTCCGTGCCCGGTCTGCCGGAAGCCGCCGCGAAGGAAGAACTCACGCCGCTCCAGTACATGCGTCGCTACGGCGTCTTCAAGGTCGACGATGTGGCGTACAGCAAGGTGCATGAGCAGTCGCTCGAGGCGAGCGCGCTGCGCGGCACGTCGACGAACGACGACACGGGCGTCATCTCCAAGGACGGCGCGGCAATCGCCGTCGTCATTGACGGCATTCCTCGCGTGGGCTTCAACACGCCGTCGCGCAAGCTCGAGTTCTACTCGCCGACGCTCGCGGAGTGGGGCTGGCCGGAGCAGGCGATTCCGCGCTACATCCCGGGTCAGGTGTACTGGCGCGACCTCAACCGCGCGGCCAACGAGTTCGATCTGCTGCCCAACTTCCGGCTGCCGACGCTGATTCACACGCGCGCGCCGGTCAAGTGGCTGTACGAGATCTCGCACAACAACCCCCTGTGGATCGCGACGGAGGACGCGGCCACGCTGGGCATCGCGGCCGGCGATCTCGTGAAGGTCAAGACGGCGATCGGCTCCTTCGTCACACGGGCGTGGGTCACCGAAGGCATCCGGCCCGGTGTCGTCGGCATGTCGCATCACCTCGGGCGCTGGCGGCTCAACGAGGATCAGGGCGGCGCGCGCGCGGCGTCGTCGCTCGTCCGCATCGTGCCCGACGGCGAAGGCCGCTACAAGATGCGGCAGATCCACGGGACCAAGCCGTTCACGAGCCACGACCCGGACAGCGGCCGTGTGTGGTGGAGCGAGATCGGCGTGCACCAGAATCTGACGTTCCCGGTGCAGCCCGATCCCGTGAGCGGCATGCACTGCTGGCACCAGCGGGTGACGCTCGAAAAGGCCGGGGCCGACGATCGCTACGGCGACATCGTCGTCGACACGAACGAGTCGCATCGCATCTACCAGGAGTGGATGGCCAAGACGCGTCCCGCGCCTGGGCCCGACGGGACGCGGCGGCCGATGTGGTTCGACCGGCCGCTCAAACCGACGAAGGCGGCATACAAACTCTAGGTTCGTCGGGTTCACAACCCTATGAGACTGGTGCTCGCGATACCGATCGCGTGGTCGTTACTCGTCCCGCAGACGACACGCCAGCCCTGTCCTGTCACCGCGGCCGTCCAGGATAGCGCGCCGCCGGATCCGCATGCGGACCCGGGGCGGGGGTACTGGCACAAGAGCGCGGATGGAAAGCTGTGGGCGCCGGCGCCGCAGCCGGGCACGGTCTCGGCCGGCGTCGGCGGGTACTGGGTGCGACCCGCGGGCATGCACCTCACATTCAGCGTCCGGCGTCTCGATGTTCCTGGACCGGCGATCACGTCCGAAGAACAGGCCGGGTACAGCTCGGGCTTCTTCTACGGCGGTCCGAGTTTGTCAGGGGAAGGCTGCTGGGAAGTGACGGCGACAGCTGGGCCGAGCCAGGTGAAATTCGTCACGGAGCTTCGGTACTCGTTCGACGCCTTCGTTGTCCGCCCGACGACGCACGTGACGTGGACGAAGGACATCGGCCATCTCGACGCGCGCAACACGCACCTGGCGGTGACGGCTCATGTGTTTGAAGATCCGGGCACGCTCACTCGACGGGTGCGGGGAATCCGTATCCACGTGTCCGACGAGACGATGGCAAGCGACCTGTACATGGAGGACGCGCGCCTCGAAGGCACACGGGACGACCTCGAGCGCTGGGCCGGCGGCCAGCTGCCGATGATCTACGGGTTGGACCGGGTGTTCGGCGCAAGGGGCGAGGCCATGTCCCTGCTGATCGAAGGCCGCCCGCACCGGTACTATCTGTTCTCCGACAGGGCAACCGTGGACTTCGCCGCGCTCCTGCTGAAAGCTGGAGCGGAACTGCGCGCGCTGAGCCATTCTGCCGCCCAGTAGTAAGCCCTCGGGAACTTCCTTGTCTCACCATGAAGGCATGAAGTCCTGAAGCTCGGATGAAGCGTGACTGAACCGGCGTCGATCTGACCGCCCGGCGAAGCCGGGCTCGGTTGGTCGTGACGATCGAAAACAAGAACGCCGCTAGATCGTTCGGCGCTCTTGTTTTCGATCGTCACGACCAACCGCCTGGCCGCCAAAGGCGGCCGTCAGATCGACGCCGGCCTTCATGGAGCCTTCGTGAGCTTCATGACTTCATGGTGAGGCAAGGCTGTTCTTCTGACTCCGTCACTTCCGGAGATCCGCCCTCAGAATCCGGCAGTCCGGATTGGTGCCTGACACCGTGCAGTTCGTGAAATAGATCGCGTGGCTGTCTGCGGTCCACCGCGGCGTCGTGGCGCGGCCTTGGGTGTTGGCGAGGAGCGTCGGATTCGACCCGTCGGGATTCATGACGAAGATCTGCGACTGCGATCGCCGATCCGACGCGAACGCGATGTGCTTGCCGTCTGGCGACCAGGCCGGCCAGCCGTCGAACGACGCGTCGTTCGTGAGATTCCGCTCACCCGTGCCGTCGGCGTTGACGACGAAGATTTCCGAGTTGTCGCTGACGACCTTCCGGAAGACGAGATGCGATCCGTCAGGCGACCAGGACGGGAGGGTCGCGACGCCGCCGTCGTTCGTGATGTACCGTTGGCCCGTGCCGTCCAGCTTAATCTCGACGATCTCGAAGCGATCCGGCGCGCCCGGCTGGCTGATCTTGAGGCAGTAGGCCAGCCGTTCGCCGTCGGGCGCCCAAGACGGATAGATCGACGCCTTGCCGTCGTGCGTGACCTGCTGCAGGTTCGATCCATCCTGGTTGATGACGAAGATCTCGAGGGAGCCCGTGACGTCGGAGAAAAACGCGATCCGCTTGCCGTCCGGCGACCACGCCGGGGCATCGTCGTTGGCCGCGTGCGCGAGCAGACGCGCGGGATCGTTCTTGCCGAGCGTCACGACGAAGAGCTGATCGCGACCGTTCAGGTTGGCGACGTACGCCATCCGCTTTCCGTCCGGTGCGAGCGTCAGGTTGACGCTGAACGACTGCGTGACTTCCTCGGCCGCATCGACGTCGATCGAGCGCAGAGAGTACAGCAGTGTCAGGGCCATCACGAGGAGCACGATGGCGGTCGAGAACGCGAGGAGCGCGTCGCGCCGCCGCATGGCGTCGAAGAACGACGCCGCGATCCGCGTGACCGGAATCGCCAGCAGAATCGCCAGCCCGATGCGCAGGAGCGGCGAGGCCCACGCGCTGCCGGCGAACGCCAATGCGAGCCCGAGCCCGAGCGCGGCCGCGCACAGCATCACGCCCACGCGCAGCAGGCGGCCGATCTGCTCCTCCAGCCGGGCGAGATCCGGCGTGTCCATCAGCTCGGCCTCACGACGTAGTAGATAACGGCGACGGCGGCGAGCACGACCGCCATCAGGAGTTTCAGGCTCTTGGCCTTGCTGCGGGCCCCAATTGCGAAGCCGACACGGGATCCCGCGAGGACGCCGAGGACGGCCGCGGCCGCGAGTTCGGGAATGATGTCGCCGCGGATGAAGTAGTTGATCGCGCCGACGACCGCGGTCGCCGCGATCATGAGTGCGCTCGTCGCGGCGGCGACCCGCACCGGAATGCCGCACCACGCGTTGAGCGCGGGCACCTTCAGCACGCCGCCGCCGATCCCGAGCATCGAGACGACGCCCGCGCAGAACGACACGCCGAATGCGACGCCCGTGCGCTTCAAGCGGTACGCGACTTCTCCGCCGCTCTCGTCGTCGTGGTAGCGCCCGCCGAGCAGGCCGACGTCGACCTTGGGATCGCGAATCACGTTGCGCACGTCCAGGCGGCTCAGCAGCACGGCCGCGATCACGGCCATGACGCCGCCGAATACATGCCGGAGCGTCGTCTCGGAAAAGCGGTTGACGAACAGCAGGCCGACCAGACCGCCGGTCGTCGTGAAGATCTCGAGCACCATGCCCAGGCGCAGATTGGCCAGCTTGAGCCGGCCGGGGGACGCCGAGGTGACGCTCGAGGTCGCGATGACGGTCACCAGGCTGATTCCGCTGGCGGTGCGAAACGGCAGGCCGAGGGCGAGGTTGAGGAACGGCACGAGGAACACGCCGCCGCCGATCCCGAGCAGTGCCCCGAGGCAGCCGGTCACGACGCCGGCGGCCAGCACCAGGGCCACCGAGACAATCACGCGGCGAATCGTACCACCGGACGGGCCCATGTCCCTCAATCGAGGCCGTTTGCGACGGACCGTACCCGCGCGTCAGAATGAATGCGCACCCTCGAGGGAGGTCCCAATGATGGTCAGGCTCGTCGCGCTGCTGGGAATCGTGTTGGTCGGCCAGACGCCGCCGCCGAAATCAACCGCGGGCGACCCGTTGTTCAGCGCGCGGCATCTCGCGTGCTCGTTCCCGGTCTACGCCGCGCCTGTCTGGAAGGACGGCGCCGCCCAGGTCGTGAGCCGCGCGCAGGATTTCACGTTCGACATCGACGCGATCAACACCAAGAAGAACAGCGCGCAGATCGTCGGCAAGGGCGGCGCATCCGCGCACGCCTCGACGATCGTCACGCCCATCGGCATCAACATCATCGAGGCGACGCCGATCGGCAACCTGAACGTCACGACGGTGTTCGTGGCTGGCGGACCGGAGGGCAAGTACATCGCCGTGCACTCGCGTCACATCGGCGATCCCGCGTCCGCCCCGTCGCCGTCGCAAAACTACGGGACGTGCACGATCGTGAAATAGCGGCTATCGTGGAAGGAGGCGTACACGCGTCTCGCGATCTCAAAATTGTAAGAGGCTGATCATGCGCACCCGACCCACGGCGCTCCGCGTTTCGTTCGGGCTCGTCGTCGCCACGCTCGTCCTCTCCGGCTTCTCCGTCAGCGCCCGGCAGATCAGCGCCGGGATTCTCGCGACGTCGAAAGACCTCGATACGTGGACGAACTACTACGACGATTCGCGGCAGACTGAGAAGGGCCTGTCGCTCGTCCTCGGCGGAAAGGGCGGCGAGATGCGTCTGTCGTTCTCCGCGCGTCTGGAGGGCCGATTCCCGAAGAACCCGCCGGCAAGCGTGCGCCTCCAGGCGAGCGCCGATCCGCGCATCAACCCAAACACCCAACGGACGCCGGCGCTGGAGTTTCTCGTCGATGCCAAGGAAAAGAAGCCGTGGTCGATCGACCTGACGTCCGAGCTGACCGTCGACAACCCGGCGCCCGGCGCGATGGTGAACGACGCCATTGGGCACATCCGCGGCGCGGACTTCACGAGGCTCGTGAAGGCCAAGACAATTCGCGCGAACATCTTCATGGTGGACGTTGAGTTCCGTCAGGACCAGATCCGCGCGCTCGAGAAGTACGCGGATTCGATCTTTCTGAAAGAAAAATAGCGTGCGATGCGCCCCGCAGGCGCCCGTGCCCGCGCGCCGATGAGCCGCTGGCGCCGGTACGGCCTCTGGACCACGAGCCTCGTCGTCGCCGCAGTCGTCGGCACGTCCGGGCTCGTGACCCGCGCCCGCGCCCACGAGCTCATCACCAATCCCCGCGCGACACGGCACCTCCCGACCAGGACACCGGCCGACTACGGCATGCCATTCGAGGAGGCGACGGTCACGACGTCCGACGGGCTCAACCTCGTGGGCTGGTTCGTGCCCTCGGGGAACGGCGCGTCAATCATCCTCGTCCACGGCTACAAGGACCATCGCGGATCGATGCTGAAGCTCGCCGACGTGCTCCACCGGCACGGCTACGGCCTGCTGATTCTCTCCGTGCGCGCGCACGACGGCAGCGACGGCGAGCTGATCACGTTCGGGCACGCCGAGATGAAGGACTTGGAGGCGTGGTACACGTACGAGTCGGGGCACGCAGGGGTCGATACCAACGAGATCGGCATCTTCGGCGGGTCGATGGGCGGGTCGCTGGCGATTCAGTACGCCGCGCGCAATCCACGCATCGCGGCTGTCGTCGCGGACTGCGCGTTCTCGTCGCTCAACGACACGGTCGACACGAGCGTCAAGTTCTTCACGGGCCTGCCGGCGTTCCCGTTCGCGCCGATGATCGTTTTCTGGACGGAGCACGAGGCGGGCTTTCAGGCGGGCGAGATCGACGCCAAGCAGTGGATTCGCCACATCGCGCCCCGCCCGATCTTCCTGCTCCAGGGCGGCGCGGACGTCGTCGTCTCACGCGAAAGCGGCCAGCGCCTCTTCGAGGCGGCCGGCGAGCCCAAGGAGTTGTGGTACGACGCCGAGGTCGGACACGCGCAGTTCCTGGACAAACGACCGGAAGAGTTCGAGCGTCGTGTCGTCGCGTTCTACGACAAGAACTTAAGGCACATGCAGTAGATCGAGTTCTGCTCGCCTCACCATGAAGTCATGAAGCTCACGAAGGCTCATGAAGGCCGGCGTCGATCTGACGGCCGCCCTCGGCGGCCTATCGTGGGTCCGGAAGAGTGAGAAAACAAAAGCGCGTCGATCGCAGGCGCTCTTGTTTTCTCACTCTTCGGGACCCACGAGCCCGGCGGAGCCGGGCGTCAGATCGACGCCGGTTCAGTCACGCTTCATCCGAGCTTCGTGCCCTTCATGACTTCATGGTGGGGTCCGGATGTCCAGAAGGTTGCAGCATCTGCACGGTGGCCGGCAGTAGGAGGGTGCAAGAACATCAGCGTCCAGGTCCGATGCGGCCGCCTGCGCGCCTGTTGCTGGCCCGCCGATTGCACTTCCTCGTTGCATGAGCTTTCAGAAATCACAACTCGCTCAAACCGTCATTGGCCTGGCCATCGAAGTGCATCGCACGCTTGGACCAGGACTGATCGAGTCGATCTATAGGCGCTGCTTCGTGCACGAGTTGAAGGCCGCAGGTGTCCGAGTTGGCGCTGAAGTCACCCTTCCAGTACGCTACAAGGACCTGATACTCGATCACGTCTACCGCGCAGATCTGATAATCGAGGAAACGCTGCTCGTTGAAATCAAGAGCGTCGAATGCCTGCTTCCAATTCACACGGCGCAGACCTTGACCTACCTGAAGGTGTCCGGTCTGCGACAGGCGCTGCTGTTCAACTTCAACGAATGTCGTCTCGTTGACGGCCTGCGAAGCATTGTGAATTAACTCTCTGCGGTTGCGATGTGAGGCGAGTCTCTTCGGTACCTCCACACCTGGGGTGTGAAGGCGACGAGGAGCACCGTCGCAACCAGACACCCGAAGCCGCCGCTCACGACCGAGAACGGCGCCCCGAGCCAGTTGGCGACGGCGCCGGCTTCGAGCTCGCCGAGCTGCGGGCCGCCCATGAAGAAGACCATGTTGATGCCGGTCATGCGGCCGCGCAGCTCGTCCGGCGTGTCGAGCTGGCGCACCAGGTTGCGGATCACCATGCTCACGGCGTCGCTCGCGCCCGAAAGCGCGAGGCACAGGAACGAAATCCAGAACACGCGCGAGAAGCCAAAAACGACCGTTGAGAGACCATAGGCGAGGACGGCCCACACGAGCACGCGGCCGCGCCAGTCGATGTCGTCCACCGCGCGCACCATCACGAGGCTGCCGAGGCTCGCGCCGACCGCCGGCGCGGCGTAGAGCCAGCCGTAGCCGCGCGGGCCGACGTGCAGGATGTCCTGCGCGAAGATCGGCAGCAGCGCCGTCGCCGACGCGAAGAACGTCGCGAAGAAATCCAGCAGCATCGTCGAGCGAATCATCGGCGAGCGGAAGACGAAGCGCAGGCCTTCACGCGCGGCCTTGATCGACATCTCGTCGCCGGCGTGGCCCTTGCCGCGCTCGGTTTTCGGTACGTTGCGCATCATCGACAGCGCCACGACCACGACGAGAAACGAGATCGCGTTGAACACGTACGCCCACCCGACGTTGGTGAGCGCGATGAGCACGCCCCCGAGCGCCGGGCCGCCGACCTGCGCGACCTGCACCATCACCGTGTTGAGGCTGATGGCGTTGGCCAGATCCTCACGCGGGACGAGCGCCGGCACGAGCGCCTGGCGCGCGGGCGCATCGAAGGCGCCGGCCGCCGCGCCGACCGCCGCGAGCACGTAGATCGGCCAGACGACCGTGATGCCCATGAACGCCAGGACCGCCAGCACCGACGCGACGATTGTCCCGCCGAGCTGCGTGATGAGCATCAGCTTGCGGCGATCGAAGACGTCCGCGGCCACGCCGCTGACGAGCGAGAAGAAGATGATCGGCAGCACGCGCACGAGCCCGACCATCCCCAGCGCCAGGCCCTTGTGCGCGGGCGTGACCAGCAGCGACACGTGCCAGAGAATCGCCGCCTGCTGCATGAACGATCCGGCGAACGACACGAAGAGGCTGAGCCACAGCAACCGAAAGTTGCGGTGACGCAGCGCGCGCGTGTTCGGGAGCCAGCGCGAGGACACGGTAGGAGGCGTCAGGACACGGCGGCGGGGTTCGGGCCGTCCGCCCAGGGCTTGAGCACGGCGTAGAGCGCAGCCATCACCGGCGTCGGCACGCCCGTCGCCCGCCCGCGCCGCACGACGCTGCCCTGGAGCGCTTCGACCTCGATGCGCTTGCCGAGTGACAGATCGATCAAGAGCGACGACCGCGTGTCCGGCGGAAGCCGCTCGCAGTAGCGGTGCGTCCGCTCGAGATGATCGGCCGGCAGGACGAAACCGTGCGCGACCGCCACGCGCGCCACCTCGGCCACCGCGTCGAGGAACGTCGATCTGATGAACGCGTCGCTCCAGATCGGCCCCATCGGCAGGCGCGACGCGCCGGTGAACGCGGCCATTGGCGCGAGGTACGTGAACTTCTCCCAGATCGCCTGCCGAGCGTCGGCGACCGCGGTGGCGTCGATGTCCGCGGCGCGAAGGACCGGCTCGATCGCCGCGACCCGCTCGGAAATCGCAGTGGTCGATCCGAAGCACTCGCCAAATACGATCCGCCGATGCGTACCGGTCTGTCGAATGACGCCAGGCGACTCGATACCGGTCGCGATGTACGTCGAGCCGGCAATCGTCTGGCGCTCGCCGACGACGGCGGCGACCTCGTCCGCGCTGTCCACGCCGTTCTGAATCGTGAGCACCACGGTCTGTGGACCGACGAGCGGCGGGATCAGCGGCAGCGCCGTCGCGTTGTCGTAGGTCTTCACGGTGAGGATGACGACGTCGACCGCGCCGACGTGCGCTGGGTCGCTCTCCGCGCCCATGCGCACCGCGAAATCTCCCATCGGGCCGACGATCCGCAGCCCGTGCTGGCGGATGGCGTCCAGGTGCGCGCCTCGCGCGATGACCGTGACGTCCTGCCCCGATCGCGCCAGCATCGCGCCGTAGTAGCCGCCGACGCCCCCGGCGCCGATGAACGCAAACCGCATGTCGCCCGACGCTCCCCCGTCTACTTGTACCGCTTGCCGTGCTTGACGATGACGTCCACGCGCTGCAGCAGATCGATGTAGCGCAGCACGTCGCCGCGCACGGCGATGATGTCCGCGAACTTCCCGGGCGTCACCGTGCCGACGTCCTTGTCCTTCTTCATCATGACCGACGGCCAGTACGTCGCGGCGCGAATCGCCTCCATCGGCGGCACGCCCATCTCGCGCACCCAGATGTCGAGTTCGTTCCACGTCGACTGGCTGTGAAACTGCATCGGGATGCCGCTGTCGGTGCCGATGAGCATCGTGACGCCGGCTTCGCGCAGCTGGGTGAACTTGCGCTTGAGCGTCGGCCGCCGCGCCGGCGTGAGCTGGAAGTAGCTCATCTCCCCCGGATGCTGAATCGACTCGCGGATGTCCTTGACGATGTCTGGCGCGAGACCCAGCGTCCACGACGGATCGTCGAGCATCTCCGGGTTGTCGCGCATGTACTCGTAGTTGAAGAGGCCTTCGACCGTCGGCGTCCACCAGAGCGGCCCGAGCGACATCTTCGCCGCGCGCTCCTTGATGGCCGCAATGATATCGGCCGGATACTCCGGCGCGGTCGCGAGGCCCGTGTGCTGCAGATCGTCGGCGCCGTACTTCAGCGCGAGCCGAATCTCCTCGGGCCGATGCGCGTGCGCGATCACCGGCAGATTGCGCTTGTGCGCTTCGTCGATGACGGCGCTGACCTCGTCGACCGTCATCTGATCCTGATCGATGAGTTTGATGACGTCGACGCCCGCATCCGCCAGCTTCTTGACCTTCGCCCGCGCGTCGGCCGCTCCGTTGAGGCCCCAGCGGAACAGCTCCGTGCCCGGGTACGGCTCGTGCTGAAGAAACGGGCCTGACACGTACATCGTCGCGCCCGGGATCTCGCCGCGGTTGATGGCGTCACGCACGTGGAGGCTCGGCTCGAGCGGCCCGCCCAGGTCCCGCGCGCTGGTGACACCCGCCATCAACAGCTGCCGCGCCGATGCCGGCATGATCTCCTTCTCCTGCCGCGCCGGATACGTTTTGTCCCAGTGCGTGTAGTCGGAGTGCCCGTTGATCATCATGTGGACGTGCATGTCCCACAGGCCCGGCAGCACGGACATGCCCTCGGTCGAGATCACTTCGAAGTCGGCCGGCACGGCCAGCGTGCCGACTTGACCGACCGACGCAATCCGGTCGCCACGAACGAGGACGACGGAATTGCGGATCGGCGGACCACCGAACCCGTCGATGAGCGTGCCGCCGACGAGCGCCATCGGTTTACCAGATTGAGCCGGCTGACGGGCGGGCTCCGCGCCAGTTGAGACAACGGCCACCATCGCCGCGACCGCCACGCCCGCGATTAGTTGTCGCCTCACACGCACCTCCTGCTGCTGAACACTCTGAACTTCGAACTTCCGGCTTCCAAGTTCTAAGTTGATCAATATCTGATCACCGTCATCGCCCCGGTCGCGGGGACGACGATGAACAGCTTGTCATACTCATCATCAGCGATCGTCACTGGCGGTCCTCCGAATGCTTTGATGATCTCCGGCACGCTGTTCGAATGCCCGACGATGAGCACGATGTCGTTGGGGTGATCCTTCTTCAGCCGGGCGACGAGGTCGGCGGTGCCGGCCGAGGGCATCACGATCGTCTCGAGCTTGAGCGCGGCGGCGAGGGGCGCGGCGGTCTGCTGCGTACGCACGAACTCGGTCGCGTAGATGACCGTGACGCCCGACACCGCGAGCATCGACGCGAGCTTGTCGGCGCGCGCCTGACCGGCCTGGGACAGCGGCGGGTCCGGCCTCGTCACGCCTGCGGCCGGCATGCCGCCATCGGCGCGCTCCGCATGGCGCACGACGTAGACGAGTCGCTGTGCCGTCGCCATCGCGGGCGCGGCGAGCGCCACGGCGGTCAACAGGGCGACGAGGTGTTTTCGGTACATTTGCCGATTATCATGACTCAGTTCGTCTGATGGCTTTCAAATCCCGCGAGACGCTGCCGAGCACCGCGTTCACGCTGCCCGCCCGGTACTACACGGATCGCGACCTTTTCGCGCGCGAGCTCGATCTGTTTTACCGCCGCATGTGGGTAGGCGTCGGGCGGCTCGAAGATCTGCCGGGGCGCGGTTCCTATGTCGTGCGCGAGGTCGCCGGCGACAGCCTCATCGTCATCCGGACGTCGAACGAGGGCACGGTGCGCGCGCACTTCAACGTGTGCCGGCATCGCGGCACGCGCTTGTGCACGGACGAGGCGGGCCAGCTCGGCGGCACGATCCAGTGCCCGTATCACGCGTGGACGTACGACTACGACGGACGGCTCCTCGGCGCGCCGCACATGGACGGCTCGCCGGGATTTGATCGCGAGGACTTCCCTCTCGGCGCCGTGCGCGCGGGCGTATGGGACGGCTTCGTGTTCGTCTCGCTCGCGTCGAGCGGACCGACGCTCGCGGAGCATCTAGGTGATCTGCCGTCGAAGTTCGCGACGTGGGACATGGGTGGCCTCGTGCGCGGCCATCGCATCGTCTACGACGTCCGCGCCAACTGGAAGCTGATCGTGCAGAACTACAACGAGTGTCTGCACTGCCCGACGCTCCATCCAACGCTCAACAAGCGGTCGCACTACCTCAGCGGCGAAAACGAGGCGCTGCGTCCGACGTACATGGGCGGACGGATGGACTTGAACGACGGCGTCGAGACGATGTCCGTCGACGGCACGTGTCCGCGCGATCTGCTTCCGGGCCTCTCTGCGGCCGATCGCCGGCGCGTCTACTACTACTCGGTGTTTCCGAACTTTCTGTTCGCGCCGCATCCGGATTACGTGCTCACGCACACGCTGTGGCCGGTGTCGCCGTCCGAGACGCGCGTGATCTGCGAGTGGCTCGTGCATCCCGCCGAGCGCGCCAAGCCCGGGTTCGATTTGTCCGACGCGACGTCGTTCTGGGACATGACGAACCGGCAGGACTGGCACGTCTGCGAGCTCGCGTAGGCCGGCATCAGCTCGCCCGCCTACCGGCCCGGGCCGTACTCCAATCGCGAAGATCTGCTCTACGCTTTCGATCGATTCATCGTTCGCACCCTGGGAGAGTGATTAGATGACGACGTTTTATCTGACGGTCCGGTTTCTTCACGTCTTCGCCGGCGCGCTTTGGGCGGGCATGGCGATCTTCAGCGCGTTCTTCCTCATGCCCGCGATGAAGGAGGTCGGTCCCGATGGCGCGAAGGTCATGGCCGCGCTCGAGCGGCGCGGGCTCGTCGCCTTCATTCCCATCGTCGTGAGCGTCAGCATTCTGTCCGGCCTGTGGCTGTATTGGCGGTATACGGGCGGGTTCAGCCCGGAAATCAGCCGCAGCCACGCCGGGATGGCGTTCGGCACGGGTGGCGCCGTCGCGATCGTCGCGGCCGTCATCGGCATCGTCGTCGTCAGCCGTTCGCTGGCGAAAGCCTCGGCGTTGACGAAGCAGGCGATGGCGATGCCGGAGGCGCAACGTGCATCCGTGATGGCCCCGGTGGCGGGACTCAGACTGCGCGCGATGATGGGCGCGCGGATTGTCGCGGTGCTCGTGACGATCACGATCGGCCTGATGAGCGTCGGCTTGCTGCTCTAGTGCTGAAGCGGCGCCTGCTCCGCGCGCTCGGACATCGACACGCGCTGCGTTTCGGCTTTCGCGATCGCATCCTCCGCCGCTTCGACGACCCGGACCGCACCTCGTCTGCGGAGTTCGTGGTGCCGTTCTACGGCGCGAAGTATCGCGGGAACTTCGACACGTTCATCGACTGGAGCGTCTACTATTACGGCGCCTACGAGCGCGACGATCTCGAGCTCATCGGCGACTTCCTCGCGGCGATCGGCGACCCGGTGTTCGTCGACGTCGGCGCCAATGTCGGCCACCACACGCTGTTCGCGGCGATGCGCTGCCGCCGGGTGATCGCGGTCGAGCCGTTCGAGCCGCTCGTCCAGCGCATCCGGCAGAAGGTCGACGACAACTCACTCGCCAACGTGACGATCGTGGCGTGCGGCCTTGGCGAACGCGACGAGACCGCGCCATACACGCCATCGTCGACCAACAACACCGGAACGGGGGCGTTCGGGGTCAGCGCGTCGGGCGCGGCCGTGATGCTGCCCGTTCGCCGTGGCGACGAGGTGCTGGCCGAGACGGACGGGAGCCGCGTCGGTTTCCTCAAAATCGATACCGAAGGATTCGAGGACCACGTCCTGCGAGGGCTGAGCGGGACACTGGCCGCGGCGAGGCCGCTCGTGTGGTTCGAGTGGTCTCGGCGGCTGGCGGCCGATCGCGCCGACGCGCGCGATCTCTTCCCCGACGGGTACGCGTTCTACCATCGAGCGCCTGATCAATCGTCGCTCGGGATTTTCCGCCGGCCCGCTGGCCGCCTCGACTCGCTGACGGGCCGATGGCCGGAGGCGGACATTCTTGCGGTGCCCGGCGACTTCGCCGCGCGTGTGGCGACAAATCCGTCAGCGGCGCGAGCGCTGGCGCGTCTCGGACGCGTCTGATCGCGAGCGCGCAAGTCCATCCGGACGCGCGCATGGCAAAATGTCGGCATGCGATCGAGAGTGCTTCTCGTCCTGCTCGCCTTCACCACATGCGGCGCGCTTCGCGTCGCGGCAGCACGCCCACCGCAAGCCTCGCAAGCCGCGAGTGATGGCCGGCCGGCGGTCACGCTCCAGAAGATCGCCGACGGCGTCTACGCGGCGATCCGGCCCGAGCCGCCCGGCCTGATGTTCGACGCGAACAGCATCTTTATCGTCAACGACACTGACGTGATCGTCGTCGACACCAACATCACGCCCTCGTCGGCGCGCGCGTCGCTCGCTGCGCTGATGAAGCTGACGAACAAACCGGTGACGGCCGTCATCAACACGCACTGGCACGACGACCACATCATCGGCAACCAGGTGTACCACGAAGTCTTTCCGTCCGCGGAGTTCATCGCGCAGAAAACCACGATGGATGACCTGCCGACGATCGGCGCGGCCAATCGCAAGCAACTGGTCGAGATGGGGCCGCAGATGGTCACGCAGCTGCAGATGTCCGTCGAACAGCGCAAGAGCCTGACGGGCAACGCATTGACCGACGAGGAGCGGACGAGCTACCTCAGCGACATCGCCTCGGCGAAGCGGTACTTCGCCGAGGCGCCGACCATGCAGGTCGTGATGCCGACGAAGCTCGTCGACACGTCGCTGACGCTCACGCGCGGCAAGCGCAAGATCGAGGTGCTCTACCTCGGACGCGCGCACACGGCCGCCGATCTCGTCGTGTGGCTGCCGGCGGAGCGCATCGCGATCACCGGCGACCTCGTCGTCTCGCCGATTCCACTCGTTGGATCGACGTCGCATCCGCTCGAGTTCGGCGCGACGCTCGAGAAACTGCTTGCCATGAAGCCGGCCGTGTTGATCCCGGGCCACGGAGCGGTGATGCGCGACGACACGTTCGTCCGTCAGGAGGTCGCGCTGCTCGCCTCGCTCAAGTCGCAGGTCGAAGCCTCGGTCGCACGCGGCGACGCGCTCGCGCAGGCGCGCAAGAGCGTCAACCTCGACGAGTTCAAGCGCCAGTTCGCGGGCTCGTCCCAGGCGCTCGGCTTCATCTTCGACAACTACGTCGCCTCATCGGGCATCGCGGCGGCGTATCGGGACGCGACGAAGAGGGGGACGGATCTGTTTTCCACAGATCGGCGCTGATCGGGGACAGGTGTCGGGAGGGCAAATGCCCGACCGACACCTGTCCCCCAAACGCGCCGATCTGTGGAAAACAGATCCGTCCCCCTACAATGCGTCCGTGCCCCTCACGCGCAATCAAATCCGCGGGTTCTGGGCGTCCTGGGGCGGGTGGACGCTCGACGGAATGGACTCGTTCATCTACGCGCTGGTGCTTGCGCCGGCGCTGACCGAACTGCTCCCGCAGTCCGGCATTCCCGCCACCACCGGCAACGTCGGTTATTACGGCAGCCTGCTGCTCGCACTCTTTCTCGTCGGCTGGGGCCTCTCGATGCTCTGGGGGCCAATCGCGGATCGCTTCGGCCGCGTCCGCACGCTGATGCTGACGGTGCTTTGTTATTCAATCTTCACGTTTCTCGGATCGATTGCGACCAACGTCTGGCAGCTCGGCGCGTTTCGCCTGCTCGCCGGGATCGGCATCGGCGGCGAGTGGTCGATGGGCGGCACGTTCGTCGCCGAAGAATGGCCCGAGTCGAAACGCGCGATGGGGGCGGGCTATCTGCACACGGGCTACTACGTCGGCGTGTTCCTCGCCGCCATCGCCAACTACACGATCGGCGCGCACTACGGCTGGCGCTGGATGTTCGCGTTCGGTGGCACGCCGGCGCTCTTCGTCGCCTTCATCCGCTACGCTGTCGTCGAGCCCGTGCGCTGGCAGAGAACGCGGAACGACGCGCGCTCGCGCCAGACGATGCGCGGCGCGTTCGCGATGTTGTTCTCGCCGCGCTATCGCCGCCGCACGGTGCTGAACTCGATCTACCTGTTCGTGTCGATCATCGGGCTGTGGGCCGGATCCGTTTACGTGCCAGCCTCGGTGACGAAACTGGCCACGGACGCCGGCTACGCGAGGGCCGACGCCGTGCGCATCGCGTCCAACGCGACGATGCTGCTGTCGACGGGAACGATTCTCGGGTGCCTCGTGCTTCCGCCGCTGGCCGAGCGGCTCGGGCGGCGGTTGACGCTCGGGCTGTATTTCCTGCTGATGGCGATCTCGATCGCCGTGGGATTCGGCTACGTTTTCTACCTCTCGAGCGGCGCGCTGTTCTGGTTCATCACATGCCTGTTCGTCCTGGGCATTGGCGGCGCCAACTTCGCGATGTACACGCTCTGGCTGCCCGAGCAGTACGAGACGAGCTGCCGCGCGAGCGCGTTCGCGTTTACGACCTCCGTCGGGCGATTCGCGGGCGCGGGCGTAACGTTTCTCGTCGGTGCGGGCCTCGCGCACTTTCAGTCGATCGGGACACCCGTGGCGCTGACGTCGATCGCGTTTCTCGTCGGTCTCGCGCTGCTGCCGTTTGGCGAAGAGACACGACAACAGGCGCTACCGGAGTAGTGCTCGTCGTACGACGCGCGCTATTTACTCCGCAGTATTTCCGCCCGCGTCGCCCCGCTCCACGCTTGCAGCCGTTCCCGATAGGCGCCGACGCGATCGGGAAACTCGGGCGCGCGGTCGCGCGACTCGTCGGGGTCCGTGCAGAGATCGAACAGCTGCGAGCGGCCCGACTCGACCTCGACCACGTCCTTCCAGCAGCCGTCTCTTAGCCCCAGCCACCCCACGGCGTAGTCGCTGAAGAAGAGCGCCATCTGACGGTCCGGCGCGAGCAGCGACACGCCCTCGTGACGCGGAGACGAGGGCAGCCCCAGCAGGTCGAGCACCGTCGGCGCGATGTCGACCGCGCTCGCCACGCGCTGGACGCGCCGCGCCTCGGCCGCGCGCGGCAGGGCGACGATCAACGGCACGCGCACGTTCTCGTCGTAGACGAAGAGCGTGTGCCCGAAATTGCCGTCGTGCTGGCCGAACGCTTCGCCATGGTCCCCGAAGATCACGAGCAGCGTGTGGTCGAGCAGGTGACGCGCCGCGAGTCCGGACACGAGACCGCCGAGCGACTCGTCGCCGTAACGCAGCGCGTTCTTGTACGCGCCGAGCTCGCCGGCGTCGTGAAATGGCCCGGCCTCCGGCGCTACGTACGGATGATGGCCGGCGACCGGCATGTAGGTCGAGAAGAAGCGCTGGCCGGGCGGTAGCCCGTCGATCCACGCCAGCATCCGGCGCACGGCTGACGGCTCGTCCACGCCGAAGCTGGAGTGCACGTTGCCGCCGATCGCGCCGGCGTCCTCGGCCGTGTCGAAACCCTCGGCGCCAACAATCGCGTCCATGCCGAGGTAGGCAAAGCGGCCGGAATGGAAGAGCGCCGTGCGATAGCCGGCCGCGCCGAGCAGGCGCGCGAGCGGCGCCGCGGCGGTGGACACGTGCGCCTCGGCCGGGACGTCGAACGCCGGATAACGCGACTCAAACGCCGCGACCATCCCCTTGATGCTCTCCGGATACGTGGCGTACGCCTGATCGAACACCAGCGCGCGCTCGGCAAGCGTCGTCAAGTTCGGCGTCGGATCGTCGGCCGCGCCGTACACGCGCAGGTACCGCGCCGCCGTCGACTCGAGCACGACGACGACCACGTTGCTGCCGGCCGCCGCGCCTCGCAGCGCGCTGAGATCTTCGCCCCGGCCGCTCTCGAACGGACTCCGGCGCCAGTCGTGGTCCGCCGCCAGTGCGTCAATGCGAGGGCGGATCGTCGCGGTGAGCGCGGTCACGACATTGCGGCCGCGGCCGCGGGTGTCGACCTGCGTCGCGGCGACGGGACCCGCGATCGCGCACGCCAGCCCGCCGGCGATCGCGGCGCGGCGCAGCCGTCGAGGCACGCGAGAGAGCAGCGCCGGCAGCAGCGCGCCGGTCGCCAGGACGGCCGCGATGGTCGCGATGTTGACCGCCGTCAGCTCATGCGCGATCGAATCGGCAAGCGGCCCCCCCGCAGCCCGAAGCATGGGAACCGTCAAGGGCGATCCGAGCACGCGTGTGATCGGCACACTCACCGCCGCCGCGGCGACGATCACCGCGTACGCCACCCACATCAAGCGAGGCCGGCCCAGGGTGCGATCGACCGCCCAGAACACCGCCGCCACTGCAACGTCCTGCCAAACGAACGCCGGCACGGTCCACCACGACGCCGGGAGCGTCTGCCCCGCCAGGCCGACTATCTTTGCGGCGATCAGCGTGACGCCCAGCGCGAGCGCGCGCATCACCGGACTACGAGGTTCAGTCGTTTGAACAGCCACCAGGACACCACGACGCCGGAGGATCGGCGCGCCCAGATCCAATCGTGGATGAGCACGCGTGCCGCGGGAGGATCGTCGTAGGCACGCGCGCGGTCGCCGATGAACGCGAGCGGCAGGATCACGAGATCGGCCGACGATCGCTCCGCGGCATCGAAGGTCGCGCACGCGAACGACACGCGCTCGTCCAGAAACGGCCGCGCGACGTCGAGATGATCCGGCACGGTATCGACGATCTCGATCTCCGCCTCCGGCATCACGCGACGGACGACGAGCGCCGTTCGCGGAAACAATCCTCCGCCGACGATGAGCACGCGGCGCGCGTCGCCCAGGGCCGGGCGCAGCTGTCGCAGCGCACGCTCGTGCGACGCAAGCACGAATCGCTGGAGCGCCGCGGAGTGCAGCACGAGCCGTTCAAGGTTCTGCAAATTCACCGCGTCGAGCCAGCGTAGCACCGGCGGCCACGGACTGCTCCCCTGGTCGTGCCCGGACTCGTTCGCCAGCTCGCTCCAGTGCCGGCCCGGCCGCGCGTGGTGCTCGACGTGATACCCGTCGTTGAAAAACAGCGTGTTGTACAGCCGCCCGTAGTGACTCGTTGTCCCGTGCGCGTGCTCGTAGTGTCCGTGCAGCTGGCACAGCGCGAGGCCGATGATCCAGCCCGGCAAGTACGTCGACAGTAGAAAGGCCGGCGCGCTCCAGGCGAGCGTCGTCCACAACGCGACGACCGCGAGCGTGTCGAGCGCGACGCCGACGTCGACGCGAGGCCGCCACGGCCGGCCGACATGGTGCGCTAGATGCCGATCGCGCCACACCGACTGCGGTACGCCGAGCAGGATGCTGAGAAACATCGAGTAGCCGCGGTTGAGCGCGCGCGCTCGGAAGAACGGACGATGCAGAAAGTTGTGCGCGATGGTGTTCGCGTTCCACCACAGGCCGAGCGCGACGACGGGAATGGACGGCGACGTCAGCAGCACCGCCGCCTGCGTCAACGACAACACGACGAACAACGCGTCCCACGCCTGGTGGCGTGAGACGCGTCGTCCGGCGATCACTCCCGCACTGGCCATGAGGCTGCCTTACTTGACGCCGGCCGCCTTGCGGAGCGACTCCAGCAGGTCGGCCGGAAGCGGACCGTACTTCCCGAGCTTCACGACGCCGATATTGAGCGGATAGGGATCGGGCTTGGCCACCGCTTCAGTCGTCGGACGAAAGCGCCCGACGCCGCCGCCGTACCGCGAGCCGAAGCCGACCGCGTCGCCTTTGCCCGCGACGCCCTTCAAGTCCGCCCACTCGGCCCGCACGGTGTCTTCCTTGCCCGTCGGGATCGAGTAGTAGAAATATCCGCGCGCCGGCGCCTTGAACTGGCCACCGGGCTGCGGCAACGCAACCGCGCACGCGCCCCACACTTGCGCGCGATCGGGGCAATCCGCCGGCTCGAATACGACCTTCTCAACCACGCAATAGACCCCCATGGGGTCACTTGCCTTGACGGGAGCGACCAACACGGCCAGGGCGAGCCCGGCCAGAACCAGGAAACGACTGCGTCGCATCATGTGGCACCTGCGCTTTCAGGGAACACAGACGAGTCGAAACCAACATCGTTAACGGATCAGGCACTGGGCAAGGCACTGGGCACTGGCATTGCGTACTCGCTAGTGCCTCGGTGTTTCCTGGCCCATTGCCTAGTGCCTACTGCCCAGGTGCCCGATTACGACGCCGGTGTCTTTGTCTTCCGTCCGGGATTGTAAAAGGGCGTCTGGACGACGCGCGCTCGGACGTTGTGGCGTACGGCGTCGACAGTGTGCTCGACGGTGACTTCCGTGCCCGGGCTCGCGGACCCGGCCTCGATCGTGGCGAGTCCGATCATCTGCTTCAGCACCGGCGACCAGGTGGACGAGGTCATGCGTCCGATCTGGCGTCCGCCGGCGTGCACCGGCACCGCCACGCGCGACGTCGTCGCTTGTGCGAGCGGCGGCAGCCCGACGGCTTCGTAGAGCGCCTCGACGTCGGGCCAATGCATGGCGAGGCCGACGATGCGGCGGCGCAGCCCCCGGGCGCGCTCGGCGGCGAGCGCGGCGCGGCCGATGAAGGGCCCCTTGTCGAGCTCGACCAGGCGATCGAGGCTCATCTCGAACGGCGTGTAGATCTGCGACGCCGTCAGCGCCTTGCGCACGCTGAAAAAATCGACGTCGATGAGCAGCAGTCCCGCCTCGACGCGCGCGACGTCGAGCGCGAGCAGTCCCGTGGGTCGAAGCCCGAACGGCGAGCCGGCGGCGATGAGCGCGTCCCACACGGCGCCGGCATCCGCGCGATCGAGCCAGATCTCGTAGCCGAGATCTCCCGTGTAGCCGGTGCGCGAGATGTCCACCGCTCTGCCCGCGATCGTCCCGCTCGTCACACGGAAGTATTTCAGTCCATCGATGTCGGCGCGCGCCACGGCGCGCAGCACGTTCGCAGACGTCGGGCCTTGCAGCGCAAGCGCGGCGATCTTCTCGGACACGTCTTCAACGCGAGCGTTGAGCCGTGCGGTCTGGCGCGTGATCCAGCTCAAGCTCGGGTCGGCGGCCGTCCACCGAAATCGATCGTCCGCGAGCCGGCTGACAGTGCCATCGTCAATGACTCGCCCGTCCTCGTCGCACCAGGGCGTGTAGATGACCTGACCGGGCTTCAAGCGCTCGGCGCTCCGCGTGATCACGCGATCGACGACGCGCACGGCATCGGGACCGGTGACGAGGTACTTGAAGAGCGGCGAGATGTCGAGCAGCGCGGCGCCGTTGCGAATCGCGTTGTACTCGTGCTCGTGCAGAGGCTCGTACGAGCTCGGCGCGTAGTAGCCCGACCAGTCCCGGTAGCTCAGGCTCGCGCAGAGCGGAAACGTCCGGTCGTGAAACGGCGAGCCGACAGGCACGACGGGATTATATGATTGTGCCCGCATGCCGAGTAAGTACGACGCCATCGTCGTCGGCGCCGGGCACAACGGCTTGACGGCGGCGGCGTATCTGGCGCGCGCGGGTCGGAAGGTGCTCGTCGTCGAGCGGCGTCACGTCGTGGGCGGCGCGGCGGTCACCGAAGAGATCGTTCCCGGGTTCAAGTTCTCCGTTTGTTCGTACGTCGTATCGCTGCTCCGGCCCGAGATCATCCGCGAGCTGGAGCTGGCGAAGCACGGCCTCGAGATTCTGCCGCTCGACGGCACGTTCACGCCGATGCCGAACGGCGACTACCTGTGGCGCGTCGACGATCATGCGCAGACGTACCGCGAGATTGCGCGGCACTCGCGCCTCGACGCCGACGTCTACGACGAGTACGGCCGCGCGATGGTCGAGATGGGCCGCTTCGCGAAAGCGATCCTCGCGATGACGCCGCCTGATCCGTTTTCGATGCGCGTCAAGGATCTGCGCGTGCTGGGCGCGCTGGCCAAGCGGTTTCGCGACCTGCCGGACACCGATCGCTACCACCAGCTCCAGCTGCTGACGATGAGCGCGGTGGACTTTCTCGATCAGTGGTTCGAAACCGACGTTCTGAAAGCGACGATGTCGGCATCCGGGATCATCGGCACGTTCCAGGGCGTGCGATCCCCGGGCACCGCGTACGTGCTGCTCCACCACTACATGGGCGAGATCGACGGCGCGTTCCGATCGTGGGGCCTGTCGAAGGGCGGAACCGGCCAGGTCTCGAACGCGATCGCCGCGGCGGCCACGGCGGCCGGCGCGGAGATCCGGGTGAACTCGGCCGTGCGCCACATCCTCGTGAGCGGCAACGAGGCCACGGGGGTCGTGCTCGAGAACGGCGACTACCACATGGCGTCGGTCGTCCTGTCGAGTGTCGATCCGCGCCTGACGTTCCTGCACATGGTCGGGCCGGATCATCTGCCGGCGGAGTTCGTCGAGGACATTCGCCGCTACAAATTCCGCGGATCGTCGGGCAAGGTGAATCTCGCGCTCGACGGTCTGCCGAGCTTCACGTGCAAACCCGGACCCGGCCCGCATCTGCGCGGCGCGATCTCGATGTCGCCGAGCGTCGACTACATGGAGCGCGCGTACGACGACGCGAAGTACGGACGGTATTCGAAGCGTCCGTACGTCGACATCGTGATCCCGAGCCTGACGGACTCGACGCTGGCGCCGCCAGGCAAACACGTCATGTCGTGCTTCGTGCAGTACGCACCCTATACGCTCCGCGACGGCACATGGGACGACGCACGTGAAGCCTTCGGGGACACGGTGATCGACACCATCGCGGAGCACGCGCCGAACATCAAGAGCCTGATCCGGCATCGCCAGATCCTCACGCCGCTCGACATCGAACGTGACTTCGGATTATCCGAAGGCAACATCTTCCAGGGCGAGCTTTCGCTCGAACAACTGTTCTTCCTGCGGCCCGCGCCCGGCTGGGCCGACTACCGCACGCCGATCCGGCGCCTGTATCTGTGCGGATCGGCGACGCATCCGGGCGGCGGCATCATGGCGGCCCCGGGCCGCAACGCCGCCCTTCGCGCTCTGGCGGATCGGTACTGAGGGGACGCGGGCGGATGCGCGACGCGATCGTGATCGGCGGCGGACTCAACGGGCTGGTGGCAGGCGCGGCGCTGGCTCGGCGCGGTCTGGCGACGACGATTGTCGATCAGCGGCCGGAGGTCGGCGGTGCGGCGGTCACCTCGGAGATCGCGCCGGGCTTCCGCGCGCCGGTTCTCAGTCACGCGCTCGGGCCGATCGATCCGCACGTCATGCGCGCGCTGCGGCTCGATCACGCGGGCCTCGAGTTCGTCACGCCGGATCCCGCGCTGACGTCGCTTGGTCCGGATGGACGATCGCTCGTCTTTCATCGCGACCCCGTGCTGACGGCAGCGTCGATTCATCAGCTCTCCGCCGGCGACGCGTCGCGCTGGCGCGGCTTCCTGCACACGACGCAACGCATCGCCGGCCTGATCGCCGAACTCGATCACCAGACGCTGCCGTCGATCGACGACCTGCGGACGCGCGACTGGTGGCCGCTCGTCAAGCTCGGGAGACGCGTGCGGAAGCTCGGCCGGCAGGATCTCGCGCGGCTGACGCGCTGGATGCCGATGGCCGTCGCCGATCTTGCCGCGGAATGGTTCGAAAGTGACCTGCTGCAGGCGGCGCTGTGCGCGCGCGCAGTGTTCGGCAACTTCGCCGGGCCGTGGTCGGCCGGCACCGGCGCGATGCTGCTGAAGTGGCTCGCCGCGGACGCCGTGCCGGTTGGCGGCGGCGTCACGGCCAAGGGCGGCCCGGGCGCGGTGACGCAGGCTCTGGCCGCGATCGCCACGAAAGCGGGCGCGCAGATCGTCACAGGCGCGCGCGTTACGCGCATCGGCGTGCGCGACGGCCGGGCGTCGGGCGTCGAGCTGGACAACGGTCAGGCGCTCGAGGCGCGCGCGATCGTCGCGGCCATCGACCCGCGCCGCGCCATCCTCGATCTCGTCGACCCTGTCGAACTGCCGGTGCGGTTCCGCGAGCGAATGAGGCACATCCGCGCACGCGGCGTGACCGCCAAGATCAACCTCGCGCTCAGCGGCGCGCCGATGTTCCCCGCGCTCGCGGGCGATGCGGTGCCCCTGCGCGGGCGCTTCCTGGTGGCGCCGAACGTGGACTACATCGAGCGCGCGTTCGACGCCGCGAAGTACGGCGAGATCTCGGCCGAGCCCTGGCTCGAGGTCGCCGTGCCGAGCGTTCTCGATCCGTCGCTCGCTCCGGACGGCCAACACGTGATGTCGATTTACGCGCAGTTTGCGCCGCGGCAACTGCGCGGCCTGGACTGGAACGTCGGACGCGAGACGCTGTACCGCGCGGTCCTGCGCGCGCTCGAGCCGCACGTGCGCGGGCTCGAGTCGCAGGTCGTCGCGCGCCAGATCCTCTCGCCGGAGGATCTGGAGCGCGACTGGGGTGCGTCAGGCGGACACATCTTTCACGGCGAGCCCACGCTCGATCAGTCGTGGATCGCGCGGCCGCAGCTCGGCTGGTCGCAGTACCGCACGCCCGTGGCGGGCCTGTTCCTCGCGAGCGCAGGCACGCACCCGGGCGGCGGGCTCACCGGACTCTCCGGCTGGCTCGCGGCCCAAACCGTCGAGCGCGAGCTCGCAACTCGTCGGCGGTAGATCCTCGTCAGGCACCAGGCACCAGGCACCAGGCAGTAGAGCACGGAGGCACGAGCGAGTACACGCGTGCAATGCCAGTGCCCAATGCCTGGTGCCCAGTGCTTGACAATCGACAAGAGCACTACTCGCCGGCCGCAAGCGGCACGCGAACATCCACGCTTCGCGACAGCGACACCGTCAACACGCGGCCGCGCGCGAGCGTCACGGGCTTGCCGGGCGTCGACAGCACGACGGCCGTGCCCGCGCCGCCGCCGACGGCGGCGCCGACGAGCGCGCCCTTGCCGCCGCCGACGATCGCGCCAATCGCGGCGCCGGCGGCCGCCGGGATCCCGATCTTCTTCGCGTCGTCGGCCTTCGTCGCGGGCGCCACGCGCGACACGCGCGCGACGATTGGATATTCATGCCCGCGCGCGGTCAGCGTGTTGAAGCGCAAGCCGAGGCTCGCGCGGCCCTTGACCTTGCCGGAGCGCTGAACGCTGACGACGTCTCCGCGCAGAACGCTGCCGGCAGGCAGCACGCGCGCGCCATCGATCACGATCGGCGACGTCAGCGTCGCGCTCACCGGATCCTCCACGCGGCTCGACTCCGAGCTGACGGTGTTCGCCAGGCGCACCGAAATGCGTGTGCCCGCGGGAATCGTGTACTCGTGGTACCGCACGCCCAGAAAGCGCTGCGGCTCAGCGGCAGCGACGATCTGCGTGTCTGCGACTTGCGCGCCGAACAAGACGACCAGCGCGCACACGATCAGGCGTGACACCTTGGTCATCATCACGTTCCTCCTGTTCGCGGGGAGCCTTGTCGAGCGGCGGGAACTTCGGCTTCTGTCTTAAAAGACGTCGAGATGGGGGTAGACGGTTTGACTCGGGACGATCGCCTGATCTTCGCCCAGCGATCGCGCCATCATGATCTCGTCCGCCGGCGCGTCGTAAAGAACGCGCCACTGCGCCGGCGCGAGGCCCGGCGGAACGAATGCCCGACACCGCAGCGGCGCTTCGGACGGCTCGCGTGCGTCGAGCACTTGCAGCATCGCACCGATTCGCGCACCGGTGGGATCGCAATCGCCGCAGTCTTCGAGAAACACGCCGTGGGGCCCGCGGGAGATCACGACGTACGCGACCGCGCGGTACGCTTCCTCGGTCACGAAGAACTCGACGCTGCGAAGGCCCGCGGGACCGAGGCCGGCGAGCAGCCGCTTTCGCGCGAGCATGAACGCGATGAAGTGAGACGTGCGATCGAGCGCGAAGGCCGCGCCGTGCCGGGCGCGCGCGGACATCTCCGCGATCGCGTCGAAGTCGGCCGGCTCGGCCGCGCGCACCAACGCCGCCGGCGCGCCGGGTTTGCGGATGACCTCGATCGTCGGCACGCGCTGCGCGATCGCGCGGAAGCCGAGCCGTTCATAGTAGGCGGCGCCGATTTCTGAAAACAGCAACGCGAGGTCGCAGCCGCGTGCGCGGGCGTCGGCGATCATCGCGTCGATCAGGGCCGCGGCGTGTCCCTGGCCGCGGAGGCTGGGATCCGTGAAGACCGCGCCGATGCCGAGGGCGCGAACCCGGCGCCCGGCGGTCAGCGCCTCGAGGTCGTATCGCTTCGCGCTCGAGAGCACCCGGCCGCCGTCCACGAGGGCGACCCGACGCAGGTTGGCGCGCCCCCAAACAGTCTCGGTTTGGGCGCGATTCCACTTTTCGTAGGCGTCGCGGCTAAGTCCTTCGCCCCAAATTGGATAGGTCCCGTCGAGGATTTCCGTGAGGATGCCCCCTTCGGCGGTCACAACCCGCATGCCCGACACCTGCCTCCCGGCCTCATTTCTGGCCTGTTTCCTTTGCCCACTGTACAGGTCTAATGCAGTATGACGTTCCGCACCCCACGGACCCCCGGATGGCTTCCGGCGACTGCTGCGTCCACTGTCCTTTTCAGCTTGCTCGTGTCTCCCCTCGCGGCCCAGCGCGACAACGTGGTGCCTGCGAAGGCGGATGCGCGGACCGTCGCGCACGTGCTCGACCGGATGGGCTTCGGACCGCGGCCCGGCGACATCGAACGCGTGCAGCAGCAGGGCCTCGCCGCCTATATCGACGCACAGCTGCATCCCGAGAAGATCGCCGACGCGGCGATGAACGCGCGTCTCGACGAGTTCACGACGCTCAAGATGAGCTCGCGCGACCTGGCTGAAAAATATTACCTCCCCGCGATGGAACTCCGGCGCGACGCGCAGCTCAAGCAGCAGAAAGCCGCGAACAAGGAAGCCAAGTCCGCCTCGAGTTCCAGCGACGCGACGATGAGCAGTGAGGTGAGCAAGGACGCGAAGCCGGCCCCGCAGCCATTGCCGCCTGAGGTGCGCCAGGTGCAGCAGTTGCAGGCCAACGTCCCCAATGAGCTCATGCAGGCGAAGCTGCTCCGGGAGATCGAATCTGACCGTCAGCTCGAGGAAGTGCTGACCGATTTCTGGTTCAACCACTTCAACGTGTTCCTTGGCAAGGGGCAGGTGCGGGAGTTCATCACCGAGTACGAGCGCGACGCCATTCGTCCGCATGTGTTGGGCAACTTCCGCGAGCTGCTCGGGGCCACGGCCCACAGCTCCGCGATGCTGTTCTATCTGGACAACTGGCAGAGCTCGACGCCCAATGCGCCGTCGCTCCTGACGCCCGAAATGCAGCGCCGGCTGAACAGTCCGCGCGTGACGCCGTCACAGAAGCAGCAGCTGATGTCGCGGCTCGAGCAAGCCAAGAAGCAGGCGCCGAAGGGCCTCAACGAAAACTACGCGCGCGAGCTGATGGAGCTTCACACGCTCGGCGTCAACGGCGGGTACACGCAGAAGGACGTTCAGGAGGTGGCGCGCGCGTTCACCGGCTGGACGATCGATCGGCCGCAGCAAGGCGGCGGGTTTGTGTTCCGTCCGCAGATGCACGACACCGGCGAGAAGACGATCCTCGGCGTGTCATTCAAGGCCGGCGGTGGGCAGGACGAGGGCGAGCGCGTGCTCGACATCCTCGCGAAGCACCCGTCGACCGCGCATCACATCGCCTACGAGCTCTCGCAGCGGTTCGTGGCCGACGAGCCGCCCGCGTCGCTCGTCGATCGCGCCGCGAAGCGCTTCCTCGACACCAAGGGCGATCTCCGCGAAGTCGTGAAGACGATCGTGACGTCGCCCGAGTTCTTCGCGGACGACGCGTATCGCGCCAAGGTGAAGACGCCGCTCGAGTTCGTCATCTCGGCCGTGCGCGCGACGGGCGCGACGGTCGTCAACGCGCAGCCGCTGGTCGCGCAGCTCCGCAATCTCGGCATGCCGCTCTACGGCTGCGTGCCGCCGACCGGCTACAGCATGACGGCCGACGCGTGGGTCAACACGGGGTCGCTTTTGAGTCGCATGAACTTCGCGCTCCAGCTCGTGAGCGGCCAGATGCAGCCTGGCCCGATCGGTCCACGCGGCCAGGGCGCGCCGCCGCCGCAGCTGCGTCCGAATCAGCCGGGACTCGCGCGCAACTTCGGTCGCGGCGGTGTCGGCCGCGGACCGATCCAGATCGACCTGGCGACGCTCGCGCCGGACACGAGCGACCAGTCGCGGGCGAACCTGGTCGACTCCCTGCTCGCGGGCAGGGCATCCGACGCGACGCAGAAGACGCTCGCGCGGGCCGAGACGCCGCAACAGCTCGTCGCGCTGACGCTCGGATCGCCGGAGTTCCAGAGGAGATAGCAGATCAGGCACTAGGCACTCGGCCATAGGCATTAGCGAGTGTCCGGTGTCAGCGTTTGGCGCCAGTGCCTATTGCCTAATGCCTAGTGCCTGATCTCTGGTGTTCATTGGGGGAGATCGCTCTTATGACTACTCGTCGCGTCTTCATCAAGAACGGCAGTCTTGCGCTGCTCAGTCTCGGTTTTGCGCCGATGTTCATCGCGCGGTCCGCGCAGGCCGCGCAGGCACGCAAGAAGGTGCTGGTCGCCATCTTCCAGCGCGGCGCCGTGGACGGCCTCAACATGATCGTGCCTTACGGCGACAAGGCGTACTACAAGGCGCGGCCGTCGATCGGGATTCCGCTGCCGAACGCGAATGAGGGCGCGGTCGATCTCGACGGCTTCTTCGGCCTGCATCCGAGGATGCGCCCGCTCGCCGACCTGTTCCATCGCAATGAGCTGGCGATCGTGCACGCCTGCGGATCGCCGGACGAGACGCGGTCGCACTTCGACGCGCAGGACTACATGGAGACGGCGACGCCGGGCGTCAAGGCCGCCGATGGCTGGCTGAACCGGTACCTCCACGCGCAGGAGCACGAGAAGGCGACCCCGTTCCGCGCGGTCGCGCTCGCGTCCAACCTGCCGCGCACGCTCCAGGGCAAAGAGCCGGCGCTCGCAATCAACCAGCTCAGCCAGTTCGGCGTGCATGCCGGCGCCGCCAGCAACAGCATGGAGTCGACGTTCGAGGCGCAGTACGCCGCGGCTGCGGATACCTTGCTCGCGCCCACCGGCAAGGAAGCGTTCGACGCCGTGAAGATGCTCCGCAACACCGATCCCGGCGGCTACACGCCCGCCAACGGCGCCGAATATCCACGCTCGCCGTTCGGCGACGCGATGCGGCAGATCGCGCAGCTCGTGAAGTCTGATCTCGGGCTCGAGGTGGCGTTTGCCGAGCTCACCGGCTGGGACAACCACGTCAATCAAGGCAACTCGACCGGCCAGCTCGCCAACCGTCTCGACGACTTCGCGCGCGGGCTCGCCGCGTTCAACACCGACATGGGCGATCGCATGGCCGAGGTGGTCGTCGTCACGATGTCGGAGTTCGGGCGCGCCGTGAATGAGAACGGCAACCGCGGCACCGACCACGGCCACGGCAACGCGATGATGATCTTCGGCGGCCCGGTGAAGGGCGGCAAGGTGTACGGCCGCTGGCCGGGACTCGAGATGGATCAGCGCTGGGAAGGCCGCGACCTCGCGATCACGACGGACTTCCGCAACGTGTTCGCCGATCTCGTCTCGGGACATCTCGGGGCACGAGACGTGTCGACGATCTTTCCTGGATTCAAGTACCCGGGACAGCTCGGTTTCCTGAGAACATAGGCCGGCCGGCTGCGTTGTCCGACACGGAAGCCACGAAACCCGCGCGCAAGGGCGTGCGGTCGACGCTCGCCACGATCACTCTGCTGATCCTGGCGAAGCTGAAGACCGCCGCCACCCTCGTCCTGCCCGCGCTCAAGTTTCTCAAGCTCGGCAAGATCCTGACGACCGCGGGCTCGATGTTCGTGAGCGTGTGGTTCTACTCGCTCGCCTTCGGCTGGCGTTTCGCCGCCGGGTTCGTGCTGTTGATCTTCGTCCACGAAATGGGCCACGTGTTCGTGGCCTGGCGCCAGGGACTGCCGATTACCGCGCCGATCTTCATCCCGTTCATGGGCGCGCTCATCATCGCGAAAGCGGAAAGCAAGTCGGCGTGGAATGCAGCGGTGATGGGGATCGGAGGCCCGATCGCCGGATCCGTTGGTGCGCTTGCCTGCTGGTGGCTCTACGCGACGACGCAGAACGAGCTGTTTCTCGGCCTCGCGTACGTCGGCTTCCTGCTCAACCTCTTCAACTTGCTTCCGGTGTTTCCGCTCGACGGCGGCTGGATCACGGGGGCTGTGTCGCCCTATCTGTGGCTCGTGGGGATCGTCGGGCTGGTGGCCGGCTTCGTCGCTGGTTACTTCCACAACCCGATGATCGTCATCCTCGTCGTCTCGGCGCTGCCGCGGCTGTGGCACGGGATTCGGACTGGCGTAGCATTTGGTCCGGACGTCGAACCCGCCACGCTCGACCAGAGGATCACGATGGCGCTGGCCTATCTCGCCCTGGCTGGCGCGCTCACATGGGCGATGGGACAGACGCATCGGGATTGGACCCCGGAACGACAGGGCCAGTATTTCAAGGACGCGAGATGATGGATCTCTCCACACTTCCAACGCCCAGAGCCTTCATCGACCGCAGCAGACTTCAACACAACATCGCCGCGATGCAAGCGCTCGCGTCGGGCGCGGGCGTGCGTCTGCGGCCGCACGCGAAGACGCACAAGAGCCCGATCATCGCGAAGATGCAGATGGACGCGGGCGCCGTCGGCGTGTGCTGCGCGAAGTTGGGCGAGGCCGAAGTGCTCGCCGAGGCGGGCATTCGCGATATCCGGCTGCCCTATCCGATCAATCCCGTCAACGCCGCGCGGGTCGTGGCGCTGCTCGATCGCGGCGTGCGTCTCTCGATCATCGTCGACAACGCCGACGTGGCGGCGGACTGGTCCGCGGCGATGGTCGCGGCGAAGCGGAAGCTCGACGTGCTCGTGAAGGTGGACGTCGGCTTCCATCGCTGCGGCGTCAATCCCGATTCGACGACGGTCATCGACGACATTCGCGGCATCAGCGAGTCGACCGGCCTGCGGTTTTTGGGCCTCCTCAGTCACGCCGGACAAGGCTACGGCGCGGAGTCGCAGGAGGAGCTCGAGGCCATTGCCCATCGCGAGGCCGAGATTCTCGGTTCGATCGCAGCCCGGCTGCGCGAGACCGGCGTCGAGGTCGCGGAGATGTCGGTCGGTGCGACGCCGACGGCGCGGTTCATCACGCGGCAGCACGGCGTGACCGAGATGCGGCCGGGCAACTACGTCTTCTTCGATCGGACGCAGGTCGGTCTCGGCGCGGCGACCGTCGACAACTGCGCGTTGTGGATCGTCGCGACGGTCGTCAGCCGGCCGGCCGCGACGCGCGTCGTCTTCGACGCGGGCAGCAAGACGCTGACGAACGACGGGGTACGCGGCTTCGGCACGCACGTCGGCCACGGCCTGGTGTGCCGCGACCTCTCCGCGACGATCCCGGACGCGTCGATCGTGATCGAACGATTGTCCGAGGAACACGCCGTCGCCCGCGTGTCGGCGGACTGCACGCTGCGCATCGGCGATCGCGTGCGGATTCTGCCGAATCACTCGTGCGTCGTGAGCAATCTGATGGACGAGCTGCTGATGGTGGACGGCACGACGATCGTGGGCACGATCCCGGTCGCGGCGCGCGGCCGGATCTGGTAGAGTTCAGGGCGATCGATGGCGAACACAAAGCAGCCGCTCCCAGGCGAAGCGCTCGGAATGGTCGAAACCCGTGGGTTCGTCGGCATGATCGAAGCGACGGACGCGATGGTGAAGACCGCCAACGTCGTGTTCGTCGGCTGGCAGAAAGTCGACGCGGGCCTCGTCACCGCGATCGTCCGCGGCGACGTCGCTTCCGTCAAAGCCGCGACCGACGCCGGCGCCGCCGCCGCGCGCAAGGTCGGCGAGCTCGTCGGCGTGCACGTCATTCCCCGCCCGGTCGACGGGCTCGGCGACGTCTTTCCGATCGATTAGCCCCAAACAGACGTCGCATCCATCGCGTTGATCCCGCGGTCCTCAGCGGAGCTGCCGCGAGAAACCGTTCGCTCCGTTCGCTCCGGTTTCGTGCATCCGTAATCGCGGCACTCCGATTCGGACCGCGAAATCAACGCGACGGACGCGACTCGGTGCGTCGTCTGCCCTCACGCAATGGCGATGATTAGCGCGACGGACCGATTCGACGAACAGAGTCGCCGGCTGTCGTGCGACGGCTGCGCGTGAGCGCCGCTCCTATTTCACGTAGACCGCCGCGTTGAAGATCACCCTGAACGACCCGAACGGCTGGCCACGCCATTGCGGGCGGAAGCCGAGCAGCACAACGTGGCCGTCGCCAAGTGGCACGTCGAGGGCGGCGGCCTTGCCGCGCAGATACGTGTCGCCCAGCAGATAACCTGAGGCGAGCAACTGTCCGGTCTCGGCGTAGCGCGCCAGCACCGTGCCGTTGAAGCCTTCGAGCGTCTCGAAGACCGGACCGCCGTCGTAGAACACGGCGGCCTGCTCCGGCATGCCGGACATCACGCGCTGCGCGCGATCGACCAGCACGTTGAGGAGCGAGATGCCGGTGAAGAATTGAGCGCGGCCGATGCCCGCCACCGCGTTCTTCACCGGTAAGTGCAGCTGGTCGATCATCGACGAGCTGCTGCGATTGAAGCAGACGACGGTGCCGCCCGCGCGGACGAACTCGTCGATGGCTTTGACGCGATCGGGATCGGGCGGTCCGCCGCCGAACCCGCGGCCGCTGCCGCCCTGAGTGAGGGGTGCCGTCGCCACCCCGCCGCCCGCAGCGCCACCGGCCGCGGCTGCCGCCCCGGCTGTACCTGCCCCGCCGCGCGCACCTGCCGCGCCGGCCGGTGCGGCCGCGCCGCCGCCGCCACCTCGTCCGCCTCCACGGCCACCGCCACCGAACACGCCGCCGCCCTCGTCGGTGACGATCAGCACGTCGAGCTTGTCGCGCAGGTGACCCGCGGCGATGTCCTCACCCGACACGCGCGCGTACTCGAAGCCGTACTGCTCGAGCACCCAGCGCGTCCAGCCTTCGTCCATGCTCGTCGGCGCGTTGAACAATCCGAGGCGCGGCTTTTTCACCGGCGTGCCGGTCGCGTTCACGCGCTCGGCTGTGAGCGCGAAGGTCTTCACGAGCTCGTTCTGATCCGTCTCCGACAGCCCGTTCACCAGGTACTTGCCGCTCGCGTACTGCACGGTGACGCCGGCCTTCCAGGCCTTGTTCATCGCGCGGAACGTGTTGTTCTGCGCCGGATCGAGCGCGAGCGCCGTTCCCGTGCCCGTGATCTTCCCCGCTGGCGGCACGATTGCGGCCGCGGCCGGACTCGCGTCGAAGCCGACGCCAGGCACGCTGTCGAACGTCGCGAGGTCCGCGCTCGCCGTGAGGTTGTACGGCGTGGGCTTCGCCTTCGGATCGGGCAGCGTCCCGAGCAGGCGCATCTTCGCGCGCACGTCCGCGCCGATCGCCGCCTGGATCGGTGTCACGGTCACGCCCATCGACAGCGGCAGCGTCCATCCGGCCGCGTCGTACGGCTGATTGAGCGGCTCGCTCGGTGACGACCGCACGTCAGGGTACACCTGAACGTCGAGCACCTCGCGCGTCAGCGCGGCAAACTCCTGATCAGTCGGCACCACCCACGAACCGGCCGGCACGGTCGTCGCCGCCGGCGCATCGGCGCCAGTCTTCTCGCTCATCGAAACGTCACCCGTGAGCTGATACACACGGATGCCGCTGAACGCGAGTCTTCGGAGCAGCTCGACCGCGGCGACCGAATCGCGCTGCGCCTGCGGAATCACGTACGCGTACGGCGCCTGCGATCGACCCTTCGCGATCTGCGCCATGCCCGATTGATACCGCCCGTAGAGCAGCGACTCCTTGTACTTCGCCGCATACCGCAGTACTGACAACGCGGCCGTCTCGTCGTATTCGACGGCATTGCGCAAATGCCACTCGCCACCGGGGAACGGATCCGTGTAGAGCGCCTTCGGCTGGCGCTGCACGTCGGTCGCGTTGACGTTGCTCGGAATCGCCGACGCCCCGGCCGTCTCCGTCCAGAACGACGGGATGTTCTTGAAGATCGGGTTGTAGTCGATGTACCCCGGATACCACGCGTCGTAGGTGTCGAGCATGTGGACCGCGCCGGGTTGATTGTTCTCGGCCAATCCCTGTGCGATCGCCATGCCGATCGTGTTGACCTGGCCTGACGGAATCGGCGGCGCGTGGAGCGCGATCGGTTCGGCAAACGGCGGCAGCCAGATGCGGTACGGATTGGGCGGCGCCTGGTGCAGCACGTAGACGAGGTTCGGCTCCCACGAGCGCCACGTGTGCTCCATCACGCGCGACTCGACCATGTTGAGCATGTAGGCGTCGCGGTTGTTGTCGTGGCCGACGTACTCCTGGTAGAGGTACGGCATCGGCGGCTGCTGGCCGCGCGGGTTCGCGGGATCGACGTGCGACATGAACCAGTCCGTCACCATCTGCATGCCGTCGGGATTGATCGTCGGCCACAGCATGAAGATCACGTTGTCGAGGACCTCTTTCATCTCCGGCTGATCGGCGCGCGCGAGCAGGTCGTACAGCAGCTGCGGCGTCTGCTGCGGGCCGGCGATCTCGGTCGCGTGCAGCCCGCCGTCGATGTGCACGAACGCTTTCCCTTCGCGCGCGAGCGCTTTCGCCTCAGCGTCCGTCAGACCCTCCGGGTGTGCCAGCCGGCGGGCGATCTCGCGGTAGTGATCGACCTTCGACAGATTCTCCTTCGACGAGATCAGCGCGAAGTAAAACGTCCGTCCCTGCGTCGTCTTGCCCGCCTGCGCCATCGTCATGCGGTCGCTCGCCGCATCGACTTTCTGGAAGTAGCTAATGACCTGGTCGTAGGTCGCGAGCTTGAAGTCCGCACCGGGTTGGAAGCCGAGCACCGACTCCGGCGTCGGGATGGATCCCGACTGGCCGCGGAGCGCGATCGGACTGACGAGCAGAAGAACGACACCGAGCCTGACCAGCGTGCGCATACACATCCTCACCGTGACTCCAGCTGATCCGCCATCTCGCGGATTTGCAGGGCGTGCCGCGCGTCGTGCGCGCCGAGAAACACCGCCCATTCATGAAACGAGAGCGTGCCGAACGCCGGATGCGGCGCCGTGATTCCGCTCACCGCCAGCCCGTCCGCCCGCTCGAGCAGGTTCAAGAACTCCTGACGTGAATCTTCGAGCCTCGCCCACGCCTGGTCCGACGTCAGGCCGCCGCGCGGCTCCGCATGGTCACCCGTCTTGAAGCGCGTCCGGCGATCGTGCGCGCGCTCGAGAAATGACGGATCGACGACCGATCCCGTTTCTTCATCGGGCGTCATGCCGGCCGCGCGCGCGATCTCGAACGCGTCGGTAAGCCGCGTGGTCACGCGCGTCTCGACGATGGCCAGGTGCTCGAGCACCTCGGCGACCGACCAGCGCTCCGGCAGCGGGCGGCGCTGGCGATCTTCGGGCGCGATCGCTTCAACCGCCGTCCAGAGCTGGGCGCGATTCGTGTCGAGATGGCGCAGGAGCTCCATCGTCCGCGGGTGCATCATGACGGCTTCGTGCCCTTGCGCTTCGTTCTGGCCCGTCCGGTCACCGGCTTCAGCGGCAAGCCGTCGCCGGTGATGAGCGGCTGCGTCGGGTCGACGAGCAGATCGAAGATGTGGCCCTGACGCGTGCGCAGGAACAGTCCGCGTCCGTCGGTCAGGAGCCGCATCTCCCCCGCGTCGTCGAGCGTCTCGGAGAGACGACGGCGGAAGTAGTCGCGCAAGGTGTCCATCATCTGCCGGAGGGCGGCGGGCGTGAATCCCTGACGCCGCAGGTCGGCGAGTGCCACCAGCTCGATGAGATCGACCGGCGAGTACCGCCGCTCGGTGAATCCGCCGGCGACCGTCCGCCTCGAGGCGATGGCCGACGGGAAAATCCGCGCGGAATCCCACCCCTGCAGCTGACGGGCTGAGAGGCCGGTCAGCGCCGCCACTTCCCGAGATGAGTAGCTGGTTTTGAGACGCATCAGGGGACGCGCAACGCGCCGGGATCAGGCACTAGGCCCCAGGCCCTAGGCATCAGCGAGTGCTCGCTGACAATGCTAGTGCCTAATGCCTTCGTGTTCTACTGCCGAGTGCCTCATATGAAGGCGCCGGCTATCTTGTCCGACACGGCCGCTCCGGCCAAGTCCTTCTCCGTCACCCCGCCCTCGCTATGCGTGCTCCAGCGCACGGTCACGCGCTTGTAGCTGATGGTGAGGTCCGGGTGGTGATCGGCGGCTTGGGCCTCGAAAGCCAGCCGCGTGGTGAACGCGATCGCGTCGGGAAACGACCGGAAGGTGAACTGGCGCACGAGCGCGTCGCCCTCCTTTTTCCAGCCGGGCTGCGCCGCCAGTTTGTCGTGAATTTCTTTGTCCGAGAGCTTGCCGCCAGCCATGGTTTCTCCGTCTAATGCATACCAGCCTATGTCTTTTCTCGACCTGCGTCATGCCATCCGGGTGCTCGCCAAGAACCTCGGCGTCACCTCCATCATCGTCTTCACGCTGGCGCTCGCGATTGGCGCGGCGACGGCGATTTTCAGCGTCGTCTACGGCGTGCTGCTGCGGCCGCTGCCCTACCCTCAGCCAGACCGGCTCGTCGCCGTCTGGGAGGTCAACCACCGCGGGACGTTCTCGCGGCTCGCGGACCCGAATTTCGACGACTTCCGCGACCGGAACCGAACACTCAGCGGCATCGCGAAGTACACGGCGTACACCGTGTCCGTCGCGGGCGGGTCGGAGCCGACGCGCAGCGTGGTCGCGCCGGTGACGAAGGCGTTCTTCAGCGTGATGGGCGTCGCGCCGGCGCTCGGCCGCGGGTTTGCGTCCGACGACCAACGCGTCGGCGCCGCGCCGACCATCCTGGTCAGTCACCGCTACTGGACGAAGTGCCTCGGATCGTCGCCGCAGCTCTCGTCGTTCACGCTGAACCTCGAGAACCGCGCGTACGCCGTCATCGGCGTGATGCCGGCGGGATTCGAGTTTCCGGCGAAGGTGGATCTGTGGGTGCCGGCGGAGCTCGATGCCGAGAATCGCAGCCGCACGTCTCACAACTTCTACGCCGTCGGCCGGTTGCGCGATGGCGTGAGCGGCGTCCAGGCCAACGCGGACATCAGCGCGATCGCGAAAGACGTCGTCAGGCGTTCCGACGAGCAGGGCGACTATCTGATGACGGACGCGGCCTCGGTGCCGCTGCAGACGTCGCTCACCGGCCGCGTCGGCTCGACGCTGTACGTGCTGCTCGGCGCCGTGTTCTTCCTGCTGCTCGTCGCGTGCGCGAACGTGACGAATCTTCTGCTCTCACAGGCCGCCGCACGCGGACGCGAGCTCGCGATTCGCCATGCGCTCGGCGCCAGCCGCGGACGCGTCATCCGGCAGTTCGTGGCCGAAGCCGTGCTGCTGCTGATCCTCGGCTGTTCCACCGGCCTGCTCGTCGCCTCCCTGGGCCTCAGCGGGTTGCTGGCGCTCGCGCCCACGGATCTCCCGCGACTCGACGAGGTGTCGCTGAGCTGGCCGGTGCTGGCGTTTGCGATGGGCATTTCCGCGATCGTCGCGATCGGGCTTGGGCTCGTGACGGCCGCTCGGGCCACACGGCGTGATCCTCGCGAGACGCTCACCGACGCAAGCCGCGGCCAGGTCGGCGCGTCGAGCCAGCGCGGGGGCCGCACGATCGTTGCCGCGCAGCTCGCGATTACCGTCGTGCTGCTCATCGGCGCGGCGCTGCTCGGCCGCAGTCTGCTTCGCGTGCTGTCCGTCGATCCCGGATTCCGCACCGACGGCATCGTCGCGATGGATCTCGGCCTGCCCTCCTCCGACGATCCCGCGGCGAAGGCGCGGCTCTCGACGTTCTACGCCGACATTTTCACGCGCCTGCGCGCGATTCCCGGCGTCGAGGACGTCGCGGCCGCCAACGCGGTACCGATGGACGGCGGCTTGCCTGATGGAATGTTCGCCGTGATCGCGCCGCAAGAAGCGCCGTCAAAAATGGCGGACGTCGGCCGCCTCTTTCAACAGAAGGAGCGCACGGGCACGGCGGACTTCTGCGCCGCGTCGCCGGCCTACTTCCATGCGATCGGCATCCCGTTGATTCGGGGACGGCTGTTCGACGATCGCGACCAGCTCGGCCAGCCGCAGGTCGCGGTCATCAACCAGGCGCTCGCGCGCTCGCGCTGGCCCGGCGAGGACCCGATCGGCCGCACCATTGAGTTCGGCAACATGGACGGCGACCTCACTCCGCTCACCATCGTTGGCATCGTCGGCGACACGCACGAGTACGGACTCGAGCAGGCGCCGCGCCCGACGATGTACGTGAATCTGATGCAGCGGCCGCGATTCACGACGACGGTCGTCATGCGCACGGGGGCGGACGTCGGCACGGTGACGGCTGCCGCGCGCCGCGTGCTGCACGATCTGGCGCCGGACGTGCCGCCGCGATTCAGGACGTTCGCGCAGATCTACGCCGCATCGCTCGGAGCGCGGCGGTTCAATCTCACGCTGGTCGGGGTGTTCGCGGGCACGGCGCTGATTCTGGCGGTCGCGGGGATCTACGGCGTGATGGCCTACAACGTCACGCGGCGCCGGCGCGAGATCGGCGTGCGCATCGCCCTCGGCGCGACGACTGCCGATGTCCTGCGCAACATTCTCGGTCAGGGCCTGGTCACGATCACGATCGGCGTCGTCGCGGGAGTGCTGGGCGCGCTTGCGCTCACGCGCTGGCTGCAGTCGATGCTCTTCGACGTCACGCCGACCGATCCGGTGGCCTTCGCGGCGGTCGTGAGCGTGCTCGTGGTCGCCGCGACGCTCGCGTGCTACGTACCGGCGCGGCGCGGGACGCGAGTGAATCCCGTCGAGGCGTTGAGGCAAGAGTAACGATAACGCTCACGACGGAGAAAGGACCGCGGCGGCAGCGGGACCGGACACGCGGTCCCGCATCCGCAGGAAGCGCCCCTCGAAGTGCACGCGCGACAGCCAGGCCAGAAGGACGGCCGCCCCACCCGCGATCCCGAAGCGCAGGATCACGAGGCCGAAGTGATCGTCGCGCGGTAGCATCTGCGGCGCAAGCTGCCGGCAGAGCTGGTCGTACAGCCAGAACACCAGGACGTGAATCAGATACAGCCCGTAGCTGATGAACCCGAGGAACCGCAGTGGCCGGTTGGTCGTGAGCCACGTCCATCGGCTTGTGCCGCCGAGGAGGGTGAGGAGCAGCAGCCCGCTGAAGAACAGCGAGATGAGCGTGTACTGAAACGCCGCGCCGGCCAGCCTGGTGCGTGTGGCGATCCCGAGGGGCCAACCGGCGAGCCCTGCCACTACGGCGATCGCCACCAGCGTCAGCGCGATCCGCCACACTCCGCGCCGTGAGGTCCCCGAGCGCAGCAGCACCGCCAGCAGCGCGCCGCACGCCAACCCATCGAGCACGAACCACGTGTATTCGGCGAGACCGTCGGTCTGCCCGTAGTGGAACGCCACGCCGCGGGCCAGCGGCGTCAGCACGACAACCGCGGACGCGAGCCAGGCGACGCCGCGTCGCGAGAGGCGCCAGACGGCGGCCGGCCAGAACAGATAGAACTGCTCCTCGACCGCAAGCGTCCACAACGGCCCGTAGTACTGCGCGACGCCGAAGAGGCTGGTTACGTTCGCGAGGAACGCCAGACCCAACGCGAGGTAGGCCCGGCTGGCCTGGCCAAATAGCCAGAGCACGATGAGAACGGCATAGTAGGCTGGCAAGATCCGAAGCGCGCGCCGGGCATAGAAGCGGCGGTAACGGTCGGGCCGGGCCGCCGAATCGAGGAGGAGTCCGGTGATCAGAAAACCCGACAGCACGAAGAACAGGTTGACCCCCAGCCAGCCGGGGCGCGACAGGTCGAGAATCAGTCGGCCCCAGGGGCCCGCACGCATGCCGCCGTGCTGCCAGTAGAACCCATGCAGGCACACGACGCCGGCAATCGCCAATCCGCGCAGCGTATCGAGCTCGGGCATGACCGGCCGGAGCAGGGGCGGCACGATGACCGCGCGGCCGTCAGCGACACCCGTAGGCACTGCAGGACTATCGGCGAGATTCCCGCGAACCTGCAGACAATGAATCAGGCGCGACCGGCAAAGCGATCCGGCGACGTGATCGAGAGCATCGGATCGCGCTTGCCGTCGAGGACGAAATCAGCGACGAGCTTCGCGGTGAACGGCGCGAGCAGCACGCCATTTCGATAGTGACCGGTCGCCGCGATCACGCGCGGCGCCTTCGCAAACGGACCGATCGCCGGCAGATTGTCCGGCGTCGCCGGCCGCAAGCCGACCCGAACCGCGTCGATCGACGCATGCAGCGTCTTGGGCAGCAGCTCGATCGCGGCTTTCGTCAGATCGTGCACGCCTGACACCGTCCACGTCTCGTCGAAGCCGACGTCTTCCACGGTCGCGCCAACGAGCAGCGATCCGTCGGACCACGGCACGGCGTAGCAGCGCGGCCCCCAGACGATGCGCGAGGGCCGCTCGACGCCTGGCCAGGAGAGATGCAGGAGCTGGCCGCGAATCGGCCGCACTGGCGGCGTGTCCACGCCGGCCACGCGCACGCGCCGCATCCAGCTGCCGGCGGCGACCACGACGGCGTCCGCTTCGTACGTGCGATCGCCGGCCTCGATCCTCACGCGGTTGGTCTCCGGAGTCACGCTCGCGGCTTCGACCGGCGCCTCGAACGTCGCGCCGCCCGCGCGGGCGCTGTGCACGAGCGCCTTCACCAGCGCCGACACGCCGACGAGCCCGTGTTCGGGCACGAGCAGCCCGCACCGCGTCGTCTGCGTCAGCGCGGGCGCGACCGACCGCGCACCGGCGCCGTCCACCCACTCGTTGCGCACGCCACGAGCATCGAGCCACGCCTTGGACGCGCGCAGCTTCGCCTCGTCCTCGTCATCGAGCCCGACGTCGATCGAGCCCGGCCGCGAATACTCGACGCGCAGACCGGATCGCGAGACGACGCGTTCGACGAACGCGTCGTACATCGCGAGGCTGCGTGCCCCGAGCGACAGCAGCGGTGTGTCTTCGTGCGCCTCGATGTACGGCACGAGGGCGCCGGCGGAGGCCTGCGACGCGCCGCGGCCCGGCGATCTCATGTCGAGAACGGTGACCGACGCACCACGAACGGCGAGCTCTTCGGCGACGGCGGCGCCAACTATGCCGGCGCCAATGACGACAACGTGCACTCGAAGAGAATAACGCGTCGGCGGTGCCAACTTCGTTTGGCAAAGAAAGTTGACCGGCGACAGCGCGTTCCTCGGACCAGTCGGACCCGTCGTACCAGTCGTACCTGTTGCACTTACCCAATCCGCATCGCCTCGAGCGGATCGGCTTGTAGCACCCTTCTCGCCGGAGCCCACAACGCGAGCGCCGCGACGACGAGCAGCGCCAGCGCCGAGCCCACGTACGCCAACGGCGTCGCGGACGACAAGCCGAACACCTGCGCGCGCAGCAGGCGCACGAGCCCGAACGTGATCGCGGATCCCGCGGCGACGCCCCCGAGCGCGAGCCGCATGCCCCGGACGAACATCCAGCGTGACAACGCGCGCGGCGCGGAGCCGAGCGCCAGGCGGATTCCGAACTCACGGCGCCGCTGCGCCACGGCAAACGCCAGCAGCGCGTAGAGACCGACGCCGGCGACCGCGGCTGAGAGCACCGCGACCACGGTCGCGAGGCTCGCCTGCGCGCGCTCGAGACCGAGGCTGTTCGAGACAATCGTGTCGATCGCCTTCGAGTTCTCGATCAGCAGATCGGGATTGAGCTCACGCAGCGCGCGCCGCACGGGCTCCGCCAGCGCGCCAGGCTCGCCCGTGGTGCGCATGACGAGGTCGATCCAGAACGCGGGCCGCTGCGCGACCGGCAAGAAGATGTCGGCGGGGCCGCGGGCGCCCAGGTGCATGTCCGCGACGACGCCGACAACGGTCCAGAGGTCCGAGGTGCCGCGATCGTCGCCGCGAGGTACCGGCAGCTGCCGGCCGATCGCCTGGCCGTCGGGCCACATCGCGCGCGCCAGCGTCTCGTTCACGATGGCCACGCGCGGCGCCGACGCCGTATCGTCCGGCCGAAACACGCGGCCTCTCTTCACCTCGACGCCCATGGCGGCGAAGTAATCAGGCGTCGCGGATCTCAGCGCCGCCGACACATCGGCCTTCGCGGTGCCCGCCTCGGGATGAAGCATCACAGAACCGAGGATCCCGAGCGCGCTGCCGGGAAAACCGTTCGTCGCGCCGGCGTGCGTGACGCCCGGCAGCCGCGCGACGCGCGACACGATTCCGTCGAGCGCGGCCGCGCGCACCGCGTCGTCCAGGTATCTGTCCTGCTCGAACGGCAGCGACACGTTCAGCGCAAACACGCCATGCGGATTGAAACCGCGATCGCGGTCCAGCAGCGTCGTGAAGCTCCGCATCATCAGCGTCGCGCCGACGACGAGGATCACGGCCACGGCGACCTCGGCGATCACGAGCGCGCTCTGCAGCCGCTGCGATCGCGGACCCGATTGTCGCGCGCCCGTCAGCGCTTCCGACGCCGATACCGAGCCGAGATTGAGCACCGGCAGCACGCCGCAGACGAGCGCCGTGACGATCGACACCGCGATCGCAAACACCAGCACCGGCGGGCTGAGCTGCACGTCCTCGAGGCCCGGCAGCCGAGGCGGCATGATGGTCGCAAGCGCGCGGCTGAACGGCGACGATAGCGCGATGCCCAGCAGCGCGCCCGCGAGCGCGATGACGCCCGCCTCGAGTCCGAGCTGGCGCGCGAGGCGCAGACGCGTGGCGCCGAGCGACGCACATACCGCGAGCTCGCCCCGGCGATCGATGTTCCGGACGACGAGCAGGCCTGCCAGGTTCGCGCAGCCGACAAACAGAAACAGTCCGACGATGCCGAGCAGCGAGCCGAAGACCGCGCCGTACCCGGCGGCCTGCCGGCCGTCGAGCGGCACGACGCGCGCGGACCAGCCGTCGTTGGTCGCCGGATACGACTGCGCGAGCCGCGCGGCCACCGCCGCTACGTCACGGCTCGCCTGGTCGACCGAAACGCCTGCAGGAAGGCGCGCGACCACCTGCAGGTGGCGCTCGTTCCGGTCGGTCTGGCGGGCGAAGCTCGCCGCGATCCAGATCTCGCTCTCGAGAATCTGCGGAAACCGGAACCCGGGCGGCATCACGCCGATGATCGAGTACGCGTGGTCCGACAGCTCGAACGTGCGCGACAGAATCGCAGGATCGGCGGCAAACCGCGACACCCACGTCGCGTGGCTGAGGACGACGACCGGCTGATCGATATCAGCCGGCGTAAACGTGCGACCGATCGCGGATCTCGCGCCGAGCACCTCGAACAGGTTCGGCGTCGCGTAGTGCGCGACGATGCGAAGCCGCTCGCCGCCGATCTTCGCAATCTGCGCGCCGTACGCGAACGCGGCGAGATCCGCGACGCTCGCGGCACCCTCGCGGTAGTCCGCGATCTCCGGGCCTGACGAAGACGCCCACGAGCCCGACTTCGCGTGCACGCTCTGAAGCACGACGAGCCGATCGGCGTCGCGATATGGCAGCGGCTTCAGCCAGATTGCGTACGCGAGGCTGAAGATCGCCGACGCCGTGCCGATGCCCGCCGCCAGCGTGAGCACGGCCACGAGCGCGAATCCTGGCGTGGCCCGGAGACGACGCGCGGCGTGGCGGAGATCGATCCACGATCCTTGGAAACCCATGGTGCCTCCAGCGCCTCGGCGAACCGTGCGCCATCGCTGACGAGCCAGCGGCCAGATGGAATGCGCGGCCTGCCACCACATCCATCGCCGCGCGGCGCGCGTGCCAGACGCGGCAAGAACTTGACGTGCTTCGTGTTCGAGATCGTCGACGAGCGCGTCGGCCTCGCCGGGTGGCGCGAGCAGGCGCATCAGCCATCGCACAGTGAACGGCGCGCGCATGGCGGCTACTTCGCGGTCTCCGGCCGCCACCCCGCCATCATTCGCTTGAGCATGCCGGTCGCCGCCGCCAGCGCCCGCACGCCGGACGCCGTCAGACGAAAACACTTGCGCGCTCGTCCTCCGGGCACCGGCTGCGGCTCGCCGACCCGCGCAACGAGCAGCGATTCCTGCTCGAGCCGCGCCAGCGTCGCATACACCGCGCCAATCGCGACGCGCCGGCCGGTGCGCGCTTCAATCTCCTGCCGCACCCGCATGCCGTAGGCCTCGTCGGCCAGGTGCGACACGGCCAGCAGCACGCACATCTCGAACTCGCCGAGCCAATCGCCTTTGGGCATCGGGGGATCTTCTACAAACTAGAAGTTTGACGCACTAAAGATATCGCTGGTTGGGTAAGAGATCCACGAGCTTCGCTGGAGGTCCACGGACCTCACCGGAGGTCCAAGGGACTTCTGGAGAAGTCCCAGGACCTCCAGCGATAGTGCCTACCGTCCCGCGTTGAGATGATCCCAGTTCAACATCGCGTTGAACCAGAGGAAGTAGTTCCCGTGCGGCTCGTTGCGCCAGAACGGACGGTTCGCGAAGAGCACGACGTGGCCCTTGCCGAGCGGCGAGTCCACGAGCACCGCGTTGCCCGCAAGATTGTCGCCGCCGACGAGCTCGCCGGACAGCAACAGATCGTTTGGATCGTTCGGATACGAAAGCAGCACGCGCGGACCTGTCGGCACCGCCGGGGCGCCGCCACCCGCTCCACCACGTCCACCACCGCCTCGTCCGCCGCCACCGCCGCCACCACGACCGCCGCCACCGGCCGCGCCGGCTCCGGCCGCCGCTGCACCCGCGGGCGCGCCCGCGGGCGGAGCCGCCGGGGGCGCCACGCCTGGCGCGCCACCCGCGAATCCACCACCGCCGCCGCGACCGCCGCGTCCGCCGCCGGCGCCGACCGTTCCCGGCGGCGCGGGCGCCGCGCCGCCATCGAGCGTCGTCAACTGCGCCGGCGCGCTCATCGGCTGCAGCTCGCCGCCGCCGACGCCGGGCGGCAATCCGCCGCCACGTCCGCCGCGACCACCGCCGCCAAATCCGCCGAATCCGCCACCGCCGACGCTCAGTACTGGCCCGTTCTTGATCAGCACGGCGAGCGCGTTCTGGTCGTAGCCGTAGAGAATCGGGCTCGTCTTGTCGCCGAGCACGGTCTTAATCACCGACCCCGGCACATAGAGACCGTTCGTGTCTTCCACCGACACGCCCGGCGCCATCCGGTACTCGACGAACGTCTGTGTCGTCTGACCTTCAGTGATGAGCACGCCGCCGTCCTCGACGAACTTCTCGAGCTCGCGCAGGCCGTCGCGTCCAAGTCCGCCGCGCCGATCGTCGGTCTGATCGGGCGCGGTCGCGAGGCTCGGTGTCGCCGACGTCGGACGATAGGGCTGCGGCGCGCCGCCCTGCGGCGCTCCCACGCCTGCGCCGTCGATCTGGACGGGCGCGTTCGGATAGAGGATCACGTCGTACTGCGCGCGCAGGTTGCCCTTCCGCACTTCGTTGTCGCCGAAGTACTTGTAGGGAATTTTGTACATATCCAGGCCCATGCGGACCCAGCCTTCGTCCTGCGTGCTGGTCCAGGAGTGGATGTAGCCGATCCGGGGCACCGTCATGTCGTGCATCGGCACGGACGGTGCGGCGTCGGTCGCCCACGCCTGCAGGCCCATCTCTTTGATTTGCGGCTCGAGCGTCGCGCGATTCGCGTTCGGAATCACGAACGCGCCGGCCGTGAAGTGATGCCCGCCGAGATCGAAGGCCTGCTCGGCCGCCGACATCTTCACGGTCGCGTTCGTCCACCGGAACGTCGCGAGCTTGTTGTCCGTCGTGTGGTCGATCACGATCGTGCTGCCGCTGCCCTGAATCGTGCCCGCAAACGCCGCCTTCGCATTCATCGTCGTCATCGGCTGATCGAGGATCGACTTGTCGTCGACGCGTGTGACCTTGATGTTGTGCAGCAGCGGAATCGACCAGCCCGTGTCGTCGTACGGCCGCGGGTTGTTCGCCGGGTACCACTGCAGGCCGAGGTACATCTCGACGATGCCGCGGTACGGCTGATCCATGCGGACGACGTAGTCGCCGGCCTTCACGTCGGCGTTGCCGGCCTTGAAGGCCTGCGACGCGACACTGACATCCACGCCTTCGCGGCGGACGATGTTGACGAGGTCGGCGATGTCAGATTTCTTGCGCTGGTCTGCGGGAATCACGTAGGCGTACGGCGCTGTCGTCTTGCCAAGATTGATCTGGCTCTTCATCTTGGCGTAGTAGTTCTCGAGCCAGTAGTCCTTGTTCTTGGCGATCGTGTTGAGCGTGATCAGCAGCGCCGACTGCTGCATGTTCACGTTCGAGCGCGAATTCCAGCCGACATTGCCCGGGCCGGGATTCGGCCGGTACCACTCGCGGCTCGTCGCGGCCGGGAACGACGTGTTCGCGCCGCCGCTCTGCGTCTCGTAGAACCGGCCGATCGCGTTGTGCGACACGCCGATCCAGAACATGTAGTTGGGTACCCAGCCGTCGTAATAGTTGTAGGTCCAGACGCCGGGCACGCCGCGCTTGGTCATTTCGGCAATCTCGTTTTGCGCGAGCATCCACCACTCGTTGACCTGCAACGGGTCCACGATCGGGTTGTACGGGCCGGTGCCCGTCGAGGCGTACAGCAGGTTGACCGACTCGTGCAGGTCGTGCAGCACCGTCGGGTGCATGTCGAGGAATGCCGCGAGCACGTTCTGCGAGAGCAGCAAGCCCTTCCCGATGCCATCGCGGTTGTTGTCGTGCTGCACGTACTTGCCCCAATACACCATCGAGGGCGAGGGCTGATTCGCCTGCTGCGCGCGCTGGTTGTCGACCTGCCGGTCGTGGCCGTCAACTTCGGTCGTCGGCGTGAAGACGAAGATGATGTTGTTGCGGATCGTCTGGATGAACGGCGATTCTTCGATCGCGAGGCGATAGCCCAGCTCCATCAGCATCTCGACGCTGCCGGTCTCGGGCGAGTGGATGCTGCCCGTGGCCCAGTAAATCGGCTTGCCGGTGGCGATGAGCTGTTTCGCGACGGCGTCGGACGTCTTGCGCGGGTCCGTGAGGTCGGCGGTGATCTTCTTGTACTTGGCGAGGTCGCGGATCGTCGCCTCGTCGGCGACCGCGCAGGCGCGCGTGTCGCGGCCCTCTTCGGTCTTGCCGATGGACCAGCACGTCACGCGCGGCGAGGCCGCGTCGAGCGCATCTAAATACTTGTAGACGTCGGCGCTGTAGGTGAGCCGGCCGCCTTCGCCGGGAATATAGCCGAGAACTTTGAGCGGCGATGGCACCTTGGGATCGGCGGGCAGCGGCATATGGTCGACAAGTTCGGTCAGGATCCGCTTGTCGGGCGTGCCGTCGACGATCTTCTTGGTGTACTCGTCGTCCATTTTCTGGGCGGGCGCGGCCGTCTTGCTTTGGGCGTCGAGCGCGCGTGGTGCGGTGATGCCGACCGTCAGCGCCAAGCCAATGGCCACGGCGAGCGGTCGCGTGAACCGCCGGACGGTCCGATTTCGTGCCTTCATTTCCATGCCTCCCTGGTGCGGCTGAGCCGCCTACAACCGGCGGTTATAGCACAGCTGGCGCGGCGCGTCGGTCCACGGTGGGGTCGTAGTTCGGGCCCAAAGTGGGAGGGCGTATACTTCGCTCTCCACATTTCATTGGATTAGGAGGCCGTCAATGGCACGGGTCTTCACGCCGACCTCGGTCGCTGTGCTTTCTATTTGTGCGGCCGTAGCCGCGGCATGCTCGGCGACGCCGGTGCAACCTGGCGCCGCCGTCGCCGAGGGCCAGCGCACCAGCGGCGTGGCCGCCCCGTCGCCCAGTCCCACGCCGGACGTGAAGTGTCGTTGTTCGTCGGTGACCGTCCAGTTCGAGCCCGGCGGCGACGCCCCCTCGTGGGGCACCTTTCGCGTTACCGGCAACTCCACCTGGCGTGTGGGCTTCAGGATCAACGTGACGTGCACCGGAACCGGGCAATCCAACTTGTGCACGGTGTTCCAGAACGAGAGCGGCACGCTCTCATGGACCGTTGGCGGAAAGACGGGCCAGATCGTCGGCAAGAACAACAAGGTGACGAAGTTTGAGAAAGCGAAGGTGGGCGATCCCTGGCAGAAGGAGTACTCGGACGCGCTCGGCGCCGACTATCCGCCGAACTCGACCGACCAGATGTCGATCACGCTCAACATGGACTTCGAAATCAAGTGCGTGTCGTCAGATGGCACCACCACCATCACGAAGAAGTTCAAGGTTCAGGGATCGGTGGACGCACAGGCCGCGATGAAGGGCGCGCAGCCGACGCTCTCGAACGCGACATTGACGTTGCTCCTCCAGGGCTGAGTGGCTCATAAACTATTCGCCAGATGCCGTAGATCCAGAATGGCGAATGCTCCTTCACCCGCTCATCCGTCAGCCGCTTGAACTCCATCGCATCGTCCAAGCTTGCGAGCAGACCGAAGTTGTTCAGACGGGATGCCCACGCTCGGGCCAGCGGCTCCTTTTCGTCTGACAAGTACCCGCAGTTGGTCAATCCGCTAATCCACCCTGCATCCGCAACGTCGTAGCCGAGTAACTCGCTCCCGGGAGGGAGCTCGCTGGGGACTGTGCGACCGAGCCAGATGCCACACTGAATGCCATCGAGTTCCTCGTAATGAACAACTTCTCCAACGAGAGACGTTTCCGGGAAGAACAGCTCGATCCCGACAATGACTCCGCCGGTGCCCGCTTTCTTGTGAGAGTCGTAGTGCTCCTTCATTCGATCCAGATTCAGCCAGTAATCCCCATCATCCGTGGACGGCGGTAGCTCAATGGAACTGTAAGGAAGGTTGACCGCCTCTTTAAAGATCTCCGAGTAGAACACGGACGGCCACACGAGAGGATCTACGGAGAGCGGCCACTCGACATCCGGCCTGAGCAGGTAGCTTTGCCTCCGCTCCCTGTCCCAAAGCGTGTCCAGGTAGTCGCTCTTGTCTAGCCTGACGTCGAAGCGGACGATTCTGTGATTCACCGTTTCAGGGCTCAAGAGTTGCTAACGATCGCAACGGAGTCAAGAGATGATCGCGAGATCGTCAATCGACCACGTAAGATGCGGGTGATGCCGATCCTCAGCCATAACAACATCGTCGCCGCCCTCGCCCGTGAGCGCGATCTGAAATCCGGCTCCGCGCCGTGGACGCTGAAGTTCATCGAGCGCGCGAGCACGCAGTTCCGGGAATGGCGCGAGATCGAGATCGACGCCGCGGCCGCGCTCGACATCATCCTGCCGCCGCACAACGGCGAGCCGTGCAAGGGCGATCGCCTCGAGCTCGTGCCCTCCGGCGGCGCGACGGTCGCGGAGGCCGCGCGAACGCTCCGAGTGATTCGATCAGAGTACGAGCGCAACAACCCGACGTGCTGGGGACGAATCGCTCAGGCGTTCGATCAGCCGTTCTCGACGCTACTTCTCACGACCGCGCCGCTCGACGCCGACGAGTACAGATCGCTCACACCCGTCGCGGGACGCCTGTATCACCTCGACGGGTTTCACCGATTGATTGGATGGGCGTTTGCCAGGCGTTTGACAGGCGACGTCCGGCTGCGCGCTCTGGTGGCGCAGGTCTAACTTCGAACTTCCGACTTCGAACTTCAGACTTCTAACTTCGAACTTCTTATTGCCCGCCGCCCCGCCCGCCGTTCGTCGTCGTGCGCGTCGTCGACGGCTGGTTCATCGGCGAGACTGCCTGGTTCATCGGTGAGACCGCCTGATTCGGCAGGCGCGGTGCCGGCGTTGGCTGCCAGCTGTCAGGACGCCGCTGTCCGCCCCAGCCCCAGTAGACCGGCGCTGCAACCGGGCGGTTGACGACCGGCGCGCCGATGAACCCGCCGTACTGGGAATAGCCGAGCGGATAGCCGCCGTAGTACGGCTGCGAGTACTGCTGCTGCGGCTGATCGACGTGCTGCGTGACGTCCTGCCGGACGTTAACGACGACCGGCGCCTTCGCGGTGGGCTGTCCCTGATCTTGCGGATCGTAAATCAGGGGCTGCGGCGGCTCTTGCGCGTACTGCGGCGGCTGGCCGTAGGGATCGGCGGGCGGCGGCGCGTAGACCGGCTGCGGGACCATGGGGGGCGGCGCGGGCGTCGTCGCCTGCTTCGTGGCCGTCTTCAGCATCGCGAGAATCACCTTCTCGCTCAGTCCCTTGTCCTTCAACGCTGCGACGTCGCCGATCGAGAGATGGAACACCGATCCATCCGACTCAATCAGCGCGACGAGTACGTCGTCGCTCAGCTTGCCTTTGAACTCGAGGAGCTCCTGGATGGTGACGGCGGAGGCGCGGCCCTGCATCGGGCCTAGAAGGACGAGCGCCGGAAGAAGAAGAACCCGAAGGGCGAAACGCATGGGATACTCTCCGAACTGCCGATCACGAATGCGGAATTCGCGCCAACCGCGCCGGCGCGCCCGATCGTGGTGTCCTGCGTCGGATCTATTGTACTGTGGCCAGAGGGTGACGGGCGGTGTCCTCCCGGTTGCACGCGAGGGCGAAAATAGAGGCAAAAGCCCGGTCACTTGTACGGTACGGGCCTTGCTGACTTCCTGACCAAGATGTCTCCGAGAATGCTCGTCCTCGGCGCTGTTGGAGCCGGCTGCATCGTCGCGGCCGGTGTCGGAGGGTTTCTGGCGATGCACGTGAGCGCCCCCGCGCGCGGCGCGGAAGCGCCCGCCGCGTGGACAACGGCCTCGGTGCCTTCGCCCAGCGTGACGCCGGCGCCCGCGGTTCCAGCGCCGGCCGAGCCGACCGTGCTGCTGCCGGCGAGCGAGCCCGCGGCGCCGAAGCCAAAGTCCACCAGTTCGGGGCGGTCGGAAGCGAGCGCTCGCCCGCAACAACCGGCGAAAGCACCCGCGGGCGTTTCTGTCGCGCCATCTCCATCGACCACGCCGGCCGGCGCGCCGACTCTGCCCGCGCAGACGCCGGTGCCGACGCCCGCCGCTGAGCTTCCGCCGCCACCGCCGCCGCCTGACGACCTCGCCCCGGCGCCGAAAGCCCCGCCCAAGCCGCGATTCGACGAGCTGACGGTCACCGAGAACTCGGTCATCGGCATCCACCTCGACAGCGCGGTGTCGAGCGACACGGCAAAGGTCGAGGACAAGGTGACCGCGCGCGTCTCGCGTGACGTGGTGGTCTCGGGGCGCACCGCCATTCCCGCAGGGTCGAAGCTCGAAGGCAACGTGACGCTCGTCGAGCACGGAGGCAAGTTCAAGGACAAGGCGCGGCTCGGCATCCGGTTCACGACGCTCGTGCTGCCCGACAACACGCGGCAGACGATTCAGACCGACGCGCTGTTCCGCGACGGTGAGTCACCAACGGGCGAGGCCACGGCGAAGGTCGGGGCGAGCGCCGCGGTGGGCGCGATCATCGGCGCGGCGATCGGCGGCAAGAAGGGCGCGGCGATCGGATCCATGGCTGGCGCCGCGGGCGGCGCCGGCATCGTCCAAGCTGGCGGACGCAACGACGCGGTCTTTGCAGCCGGCACGCCGCTCACGTTGCGGCTCACGTCTCCAATCACAGTACTGGTCGAGCGGGATCACGATCGCTAAACGACGGGTACGACACCAGGACGCTAAGAACTTCTCCACAGCTCGTTCCAACTGACCCCGCCATCGCCCGTCTCGATCGCGACCAGACCGTGCTGCGGAAACGTCGCGGCATCGCCGACGAACCGGCGCAGGAGCGCCGGCAGGTGCGGCCAGTGACCGGCGAGGAGCACGTCGCGTGACTCGTTGAGAATCGCGACGTAGGCGATCTCGGGCGGGTCGTCCGGGCCGAGCCCGCGCACCATCTTGAATTCCGCGAACGGACTGCACGCGCGCCAGACGGCCTCCGCGGTCTGCCGCGCGCGCAATTTGCCGCTGTGCCAAATCACCGCCGGCGCGCAGCCGCGCGTGCGCGCCCACTCCGCGAGGTGCGCCGCATGCGCGAGGCCGTCGGATGACAGCGGTCGCTGAGGATCGACGTCCGGGCCCACGGCCGCGGCGTGATGAAGAAGGTAGACCCGCACGAGAGGCTCGACTCGATCAGTCTGCCCTCAATGCGTGCAGCGGATCAACGCGGGTCGCGCGCCGGGCCGGCAGATAGCATGCGAGCAGCGCGACCAGCGCCAGTACGGCTGCGCTCGACGCCAGCGTGCTGGCGTCGCGCCCGTCGAGGCCGAAGAGATACGCCTCGAATATGCGTGACGCCGCGAGGCTGATCCCGATCCCGCTGATGACACCGATGAGCGCCAGGACGACGCCCTGTCGAACGAACAGGCGCACGACCTGCGGCGACGGCGCGCCGAGCGAGATGCGGATGCCGATCTCTCGCGTGCGCAGCGTGACGTCGTGGGCCGTGACGCCGTAGAGCCCCAGCGACGCCAGCAGCAGCGTGAGCACGCCAAACACGCCGATGGGGACCGACGCCGCGCGGCGCTTGTCGACGTTGCTGGCGAGGATCTCGTCGAACGTGCGCACGTTGAACACGGGCAAATCCTGGTCGAGACGCTGCACCGCGTCCTGCACGGGCCGCCGAACCGCGCGCTCGTCGCCGGCGGATCGCACCACCAGCGACACATAGCCTTGCGGATCCTGCGCGAGCGGCAGGTACGCGAACGCGCGCGGGGCCTCGGTGAGGTCGTCGTATTTGCTGTCCCGCACGAGGCCGATCACGTCGCGCAGTGGCTCGTTTGGTCCGCCGAGCCTCAATCGCTTGCCGACCGGCCGCTCGCCGGGCCAAAGCCGTGCGGCCAGCGATTCATTCACGATCGCGACCGCGGGCGCCGATCGGTCATCGCGGTCGGAGAAGGCGCGGCCCGCGACAACCGGGATCGGCATGACATCGAAGTACTCCGGTGACACGTCCGCAAAGCCTGTCGGGACGGCGTTCGCGTCGGTCGAGTCGCCTTCCCGGCTGGCCCCGGTGCCGTAGAAACGGCCGCCGAGCGGCACCACGGTGGTAAACGCCGCGCCTTCCACGCCAGGCACGGCGGTCACGCTGTCGAGCGCGCGTCGAATGAACGACGCTTGCGCGTCACGGGCGTAGCCCTGCAGCGTGAGATCGATCGACATCGTGAGGGCGCGCCTCGTCTCGAATCCCGGATCGACGTGGATGACCTTCGAGAGGCTGCCGAGGAAGAGCCCCGCGAGTCCCACCAGCACCATCGAGACCGTGATCTGCAGGACCAGAAACGCATCGCGCAACCGATGACGACGCGAGGCGACGACGATCGATACGCCTTCGTCTTTGAGCGCGGGCGTGAGCGCCGGCCTTGACGCGGCCAGCGCCGGCGCGAGCCCGAATAGGAGCACCGCGACCACGGCCAGACCCGTCGTCGCGGCCAGGACGCTCGCGTTCGGTGTGAGGGCGACGGCCATCGGCGCCGGGATGTGCGAGATGCGAACGATCGCGCCGATGAGCACGTACGAGAACGCGACGGCGACCGCCGCAGCCGGCAGCGCGAGCATCGCGTACTCCGTCAGCAACTGGCGCACGAGCCTCGCGCGCGTGGCGCCGAGCGCGCGCCGCATCGCGAGCTCCCGCCGCCGATCGATGCCGCGCGCGATCAGGACGTTGGCCACGTTCGCGCACGCCACGAGCAGCACGAGCGCCGGCACGATCGCGAGGACGCCGAGCACCGGCGCGGCCTCCCGCCGATTCGACGGATCGAGGCCGCCGTCGAGCGGCTCGACCAGAAACCGTGATCGCTCGGTCGAGGGCCGCGCCAACGTCGCCGCAACCGCCTCGACGTTGGCCTGAGCCCGATCAGCCGTCGCACCGGAAGCGAGGCGGCCAATCACGTGCAGCCAATTCGCTTCGGCATCCGTCAGGAGGCTTGCGCCTTCACCGGGCATCGCCACCGCCACGGCCGACAGGGGCAGCCATAATCCGACGGCCTCCTCTTCCAACAGCTCGGGCCCGTTGAATCCCGCGGGGGCGACGCCGATCACTGCAAACGACCGGCCGTTGACGACGACCGCGGTGCCGACGATGGCGGGATCGGCGCCGTAGCGGCGGCGCCAGAAACCATCGCTGAGCACGGCGACGAGCGGCGCACCCGGCTGGTCATCGGCGGGATTGAACGCGCGCCCGAGCTGCGTGCGCACGCCAAGCACGTCGAACGCATCGGCCGACACGATCTGGCTCCACACGCGTTCGGCGGCCGCGCCGCCGAGCGACACCTCGCGGCGCGTGAAGGCCAGGACGCCGGAGAACTCCGAGACGCGATCGCGAAACGCCGCAAAGGTCGGATACGAGACGTTCTCGATGCGGCCGCGCTCGTTCTGCGACACGATCCACGCGAGGCGATCCGGGTCGGCGACGGGTGCGGGCCTGAAGAGCGCGACGTCGAGGACGGTGAACATCGCGGCGTTCGCACCAATCCCGAGCGCGAGCGTGCCGACGACCACGAGCGTGGTCAGCGGGCGACGCGAGAGCTGCCGCACGGCATAGCGGGCGTCTTGTCCGAGGCGATCCCACCAGCCGGCGCCCCAGAAATCGCGGCTGACCTCCCGGATCGCGCCGGGACTGCCAAACCGGACCCGCGCCGCGCGATATGCTTCGGCGGCGTCCGCTGCGTCTCGCGCATTGGCTTGCGCGCGAAGCTCGACGTGCAAACGCATCTCTTCCTGAAGATCCTCGTCCAGCCGATCGCGCCGCAAGAACGCGCGCACGCGACGAACGAGCTCGCCAATTGTCATGCTGTTCACTCAGAAGGCTGCAACGCGCGCGCGATCGCATCGGCCACGCGCTGGTACGACGCCATGCTGCGCTCGAGGTGGCGCCGGCCGCTGGCGGTCATGCGGTAGTACCGCGCCCGCCGGTTCTCGCCCGTGCGGCCCCACTCACCAACCACCCAACCCTTCAGCAACATGCGCTGTAGCGCGGGATAGAGCGATCCCTCTTCGACCTGCAGAACATCAGCCGAAATCCGCGCGATCGCCTCGGCGATCTCGAAGCCATGGAGCTCGCCGTGCCGCGCGAGCGTCCGCAGCACGAGCATGTCCAGCGTACCGGGCGGAATGGGGTCACGAGTCAGGGCCTGGCTCATAACATAGACAGACTATGTTACGAGTCGACCCGCTGGCAAGTTCACTTATGGGTGCAGAGGTTCGAACCGGCAAGATCCTTCTCGATCACATCTGGCGTGTCTGAGGACCCGTACCGCCTGAGCACGGCCCCATCCGGCCCGACGAGGAACTTCGTGAAGTTCCACTTGATCGCCTCGGACCCGAAGAGGCCTTTCTTCTGCGCCTTGAGATACCTGAAGAGCGGGTGCGCGTCCAGACCATTCACCTTGATCTTGCTGAAGAGCGGAAAGGTGACGCCGTACTCCCGGGCGCAGAACTGCTCGATTTCCTCGTCGGTGCCGGGCTCCTGACGCCCGAACTGATCGCACGGAAACCCGAGCACGACGAATCCCTCGTCCTTGTGCGCGCGGTACAGCCGCTCGAGGCCGGCGTACTGCGGCGTGTAGCCGCAGCGGCTCGCGACGTTGACGATGAGGAGCGTTCGGCCGCGGTAGGCGTCGAGCGAGACCCGTGAGCCGTCGATCGACATCGCCACGAAGTCGTAGACGCTGGCCATCTACGCCTCTCGGATTTCGACGCGCTGGAGCGCTGGCAGATCCAGGACGTCGGTCGCGCGCCGGAAGTCTTCGGGCCGCACGAGGAGATCGACGCCGGTCAGCCACAGCGACGGCCTGACGCCGCCGCAGTCGTCCCGCAACATCACCGCCTCGATGCCCGCCGCCTCGAGCGCCGACAGCGCCAGCTCCGCCTCAATGCGATTGAGGAACGTCCGCACGGTCACCAGATGGCTCAACGGCATTGCGTCCCCGAACTGCCAGTGTATCCTTCGGACGGGTGAGAACGATCATCGCGGTGCTGCTTGCCGTCTGGCCAGCTGTGGCCTGGGCCCAGGGGCAGCCCGTCCCGCCACCGCCGGCGCCCACCTCGCTCACGACACTCATCGCGAGCGCGCGTCCCGACGCGCCCGCGACCCTGACCTTCGCAAATCGCGACATCGTCGTCTTGCGCTCGTCGATTCTTGGACGCAGCTCGACCGATCGCGTCCTCACGGCGCAGACCCAGTTGCAACAGTTCGTCGCCGGCGGCGCGCCGGCACGCGCCACGATGCGGCTCATCGACGGCGCGTTGATGTTCAGCGTCGACGGACACTTCGTGTTCCTGATCCTGCCGACCGATCTCGACGAGCTCACCGGAGAGACGCTCGACACGAAAGGGCCACCCGCGCTGTCGCGTCTGCAGCTGGCGCTCGACGAAACACTCGAGGCCCGGACGCCGCGCCTGCTGCTCCTGGGCGCGCTGGAGGCGGTGGCCGCCACGGCGGTCTTCATCGCGATCGTGTGGGGACTGCGACGCGCCGATCGCGTCACCGCCAGGTGGATCGCCGTCATGACCGAGCGCCGTGTGTCCGCCTCCCTGCAGGCGCCACTCGCGGTCGTGCGGCAAAGCCGGCTCGTGACCTACGGGAACTACGCAACCAACCTCGTCATGCTCGCGATCGGTCTGATCGCCGGTTACCTGTGGCTGATGTTCGTGTTGCGACGGTTTCCGTATTCTCGCCCGTGGGGCGACGCGATCCGGCAATTCCTCATCGACCGTCTCGCGTGGCTCGGTCTTGGCGTCGTGCACGCGATTCCCGGACTCGCCACCGTCGCGTTGATCGTCGTCCTCACGCGTGTGGCGTTGAACCTGCTCGGCCAGCTCTTCGACGCCGTCGAGCACGGACACGTGACCCTGCGCGGCCTCTACCCGGAGACGGTCGCGCCGACGAGGAAGATCGTTGCGGGCCTCTTCTGGCTGTTTGCTCTGATCGTCGCGTACCCGTACATCCCGGGGAGCGGCACGGACGCATTCAAGGGCGTCAGCGTGTTCGTCGGCATCGTCGTCTCGCTCGGCTCGACCGGCATCGTCAACCAGTTGATGAGCGGCCTGACAATCACGTATTCGCGAGCGTTGCGCAGCGGCGACTACGTTCGTATCGGCGACGTCGAAGGTACCGTGATGCACGTGGGCACGTTGTCGACGAAAGTCGAGACGCCCCGGGGCGAGGACGTGACGATACCGAACACCGTGGTCATCTCGCACGAGGTCATCAACTACTCGCGGAACATGAGCGCGAGCGACGTGCGCGTGCCCACGGTGGTCACGATCGGGTACGACGTGCCGTGGCGGCAAGTGCAGGCGATGCTGTTGCTCGCGGCGTCGCGCACGGCCGGCGTCCGCCAGGAACCGGCGCCGCTCGTGCTGCAATCCGGCCTCGAAGATTTCTCGGTCAAGTACACGCTGGTCGTCAGCATCGACGAGCCGCGAAGGCGCGCGTTGACCCTGAGCGCGCTGCACGCCAACATCCAGGATGCGTTCAACGAGTCCGGCGTGCAGATCATGTCGCCGCACTACGAGAACGACCCGGCGGGCGGACCGAAGGTCGTGCCGAAAGACCGCTGGTTTCCCCCACCCGCCGGCGCTTAGCACCGCTTACTCGGCGGCGAGCGCGACGGTGGGATCGATCCTCGTGACCCGCCAGGCGGGCAGCAGGCTCGCGACAATCGCCGCGACCGCGAGGACGATGACGACGACCGCGGCGACCGCGGGGTCGCGCGGATTGACGTGATAGAGGACGGGCTGGAGCGGCCCCGACGCCGCGAGGCCGAGACCGAGGCCCAGCACGAGGCCGATGACGAGCTGAATCAGGCTGCGGCGCATCACGAGCAGCACGAGCAGAGAGCCTGGCGCGCCGAGCGCCGACCGCACGCCCATCTCGCGCGTGCGCTGGG